>ERZ1046740.7-NODE-7-length-193093-cov-17.362312_pt1 | contig 193093 bp, 158 predicted proteins | sample MGYA00383093_ERZ1046740 | MGnify/ENA primary metagenome ERZ1046740 (study PRJEB29581, sample SAMEA5548363) | metagenome | biome: marine; feature: coastal; material: water | depth 25 m | study: Short-term variability in the microbial, nano- and picoplankton... | reverse complement strand
GTTTATAATCTATTAATTGGATTAGAGTTAAGGACTACAGTTAGTGAAGTTAGGCTTTGGTTTTATCCAAGCAGTAGCATCGTGACTAAAATGCTGACAATTTGTAACACCTAAAACATCCCAAGAACTTAAATCTTGGTTGAAAGCCGAAGCATACTGAAACATATAACCCATATTAGTCACATTACTCACATCCCAAGAACTTATATCTTGGTTAAACGAAGCGGCTCTATAAAACATATAATCCATATCAGTCACATTACTCACATCCCAAGTACTTATATTTTGATTAAAAGTAGAATTATTTTCAAATAAATTACTCATATCAGTCACAATACTCACATTCCAATTACCAATAGGTTGGTTAAAAGTAGCACTATCAAACATCCCTCCCATATCAGTCACACTACTCATATCCCAAGAACTTAAATCTTGATTAAAAGAAGTATTTGCAAACATACCACTCATATCAGTTACACTACTCACATCCCAATCCCCAATGGGTTGATTAAAAGCCGCAGCCTCTCCAAACATGTTACCCATTTGAGTAACATTACTCACATCCCAAGAACTTATATCTTGGTTAAACGAAGTGGCTCTATAAAACATACCACTCATATCAGTTACACTACTCACATCCCAATCCCCAATGGGTTGATTAAAAGCCGCAGCCTCTCCAAACATGTTACCCATTTGAGTAACATTACTTACATCCCAAGAACTTATATCTTGGTTAAACGAAGTGGCTCTATAAAACATATAACCCATATCAATCACATTACTCACATCCCAAGTACTTATATTTTGATTAAAAGTAGAATTATTTTCAAATAAATTACTCATATCAGTCACAATACTCACATTCCAATTACCAATAGGTTGGTTAAAAGTAGCACTATCAAACATCCCTCCCATATCAGTCACATTACTCACATCCCAAGAACTTAAATCTTGGTTAAAAGAAGTACTTGCAAACATACCACTCATATCAGTTACACTACTCACATCCCAAGAACTTATATCTTGATTAAAAGCAGTAGCATTAAAAAACATATAACCCATATCAGTCACATTACTCACATCCCAAGTACTTATATCTTGGTTGAAAGTAGTGTTATTCTTAAATAAATCACTCATATCGGTTACTAAAGAAGTAATCACGTTAGTTAAGTTATCTCCGCTATTAATCATTGAGCTTAAAGTTGATTTGTCTACTACAGTATAGAGGTCACCATTTATTGTCGCTGTGTCTCCTGCTATTGCAGTGGCACTTGCCTTAACGGTTACTCCATTAGAGGCTAAATAAATTTTGTTATTACTCCCATTACCATCTACAAATAAACTAGCATCATCAAAGGTTTCATTGTTTGTTAAGCTAGTATTATCAATGGTATATGTAATGTTACTTCCATCAAAAGTTGCATCTGTAATAACAACTTCCAACTCTTTAATCTCTTCACCATCTACATAGGTTAATACTGCATTGGGGGGGTCTAGTTTAAAACTATTTACATCATCATAATCATTCCAGTAGGATGCAAATTCATCTCCGCTTATATACTTTGATTTACGATATGGTCTATCGGTGAAACCAAAAATATCATCAGTTACTGGCATAACAAAGGTTGTGCTGCTGGTTGCTATGCCTTGAGAGGCAGTATGCGCATATAACCATTGCTCTGTTTGTGGTTGTACATCATCATCAGTATTACAAGTAACCAATAATAATGTAAATAATACCAGGCTTAAGATTTTTAATGCTTTCATTTTGCTTGTTTTAGATTAGACCAAATATAAAAATAAACCTTTAAGGTATATGAAACATAGGTGGTACTAGAGTTTAAGATAAAAAAGGAGTCACCAGTATTGATGACTCCTTTGTAGCGAGACCGAGAATTGAACTCGGGACCTCCGGGTTATGAATCCGACGCTCTAACCAACTGAGCTACCTCGCCTAATTATGATGATTTACCCTCCATTGCCCATGCAGTAAATCACCTCTCCAATTGGAGGCTGCAAAAATATAAAAAACAATTAAAAAAGTTAACTTTTAAAAGAAAATATCGAGAGTATTCCCAAAGCCCTAATTATGTATTCACCATAAGTACTGATAACAACTAGTATATGATTCCACCAGTCACAAAAAGTTGGCTAAGTCTTAATGGTATAATGCTTTTGAAATAATATTAGTCAGCCTTTTCATTTAAATCCTGCAGATCTGCTTCAAGATTTTTATCGTAAACATGCATCGCTCTTGCACTCATTCCCATACTGGAAAATCCTCCGTCATGGAAAAGATTTTGCATTGTTACCTTCTTGGTTAGGTCTGAAAATAAAGTCACGCAATAATCAGCACATTCCTGAGCGTCTGCATTTCCCAGAGGAGACATGCGCTCCGTAAAATCTATGAGGCTACCAATGCCCTTAACACCAGAACCGGCAGTTGTTACCGTTGGTGATTGCGAAACAGTGTTAATTCTAATTTTACGCTCTCTGCCATATATGTACCCAAAGCTGCGTGCTATTGATTCAAGCAAAGCCTTGGCATCTCCCATGTCATTGTAACCATACAGTGTACGCTGAGCTGCAACATAAGACAATCCTACAACAGAACCCCACTCGTTAAGTGCATCTAGCTTAAAGGCTACCTGTAACATCTTGTGAAATGAAATTGCGCTAATGTCAAGTGTTTTATTCAAATAGTTGTAGTCTAGTTCATTGTAAGCTCTTTTCTTTCTCACATTCAATGACATTCCAATGGAATGAAGTACAAAGTCGATTTTTCCACCCAACACCTCCATCGATTTCTCAAAAACATGAGTGAGATCCGCTACATTTGTTGCATCAGCTGGAATCAATTCTGCGTTGCATTTTTTTGCAAGCTCATTGATTTCGCCAAAACGCAGTGCAGTAGGTGTGTTACTCAAGGTTATTACAGCACCTTCTTCAACAGCTTTTTCAGCAATCTTCCATGCAATTGACTTACTGTCAAGCGCACCAAATATAATTCCTCTTTTTCCTTTTAACAGGTTGTATGACATCACTTTATAATTTAATTTGAAATTGATTTCCACTAGACTCCACGCGGCAAAGATAGAAAGTATTCCCAAAATCAAAATTTTTTTATGATTTCCATGGTCGTTACTGTTTGAAAGTACAGCAATTGTTTTTTGTGATATTTATTAAATGTCATTAGCTTAAAGAGTAAAATTGATTATTTTCGTGATGATGTAGAATGCAGTTTATTGAATTATTAACCCAATTAAATATTTATTGATATGCTCAAAGTATACTCACCTCATGATCTTCATCTAATAAGGGAAATCCCTTTTTCAAAGACAAAGGAAATAGAGCGCAGCCTAGAGAGGGCAGAAAAACTTTTTAAGGATAAGAAGAACCATATCCCTGCATGGAAAAGAATTGAGGTTCTTGAAAAGGTAGTTGAGATAATGGAGAGCAAAAGAACTTTTCTTGCAAAGCTTGCAGCAGAGGAGGGTGGTAAGCCTCTGGTTGACTCTATTGTGGAGGTTGACAGAGCTATCAATGGTGTTAAAATTGCAATAAGCTATTCCGGGGTAATGTCAGGAGAACAGATACCAATGGGGCAAACAATGTCATCTCAAAACAGATTGGCATTTACCATACGAGAGCCCATAGGTGTTGTTGTTTCCATTAGCGCTTTTAATCACCCTCTAAACCTAATCATACATCAAACCGTAACAGCAATTGCTGCGGGATGCCCGGTAATTATTAAACCCGCATTAACAACTCCTTTGAGCTGTATTGAATTCATGCACATACTCAAGGAAGCTGGCCTTGAAGATGGCTGGTGCCAGTATATAATATGTGATAATGAAAATGCAGAGAAATTAGCCACAGACCCCAGGGTTAGCTTTCTTAATTTTATAGGTTCGGCAAAGGTTGGGTGGTATCTAAGATCAAAATTATCTCCGGGTACAAGAATTGCACTTGAACATGGTGGCGTTGCTCCTGTTATAGTGGAACCAGATGCAAACCTCAATGAATTAATCCCTGCAATTACAAAAGGTGGTTTTTACCATGCTGGCCAGGTGTGTGTATCTGTTCAGAGAGTTTTCGTCCATAAGGATATAGCCAAGGAGGTGGCTGAAAAGCTAGCATCTGCTGCAAAAAAATTAGTTGTTGGAGACCCTCTGAGTATGGACACAGAAGTTGGTCCTCTGATTACCACATCGGTGGTTGACAGGGTGCAAAGCTGGGTTGACGAGGCAATAGGTGAAGGCGCAAAGCTGCTTACAGGTGGTAAAAAATTATCAGATAGCTACTATGAACCTACTGTATTACTTAATCCATCTAACAACTCCAAAGTATCAAAGGAAGAGGTTTTTGGGCCAATTATTTGTATATATGAGTACGATGATGTTGACAAGGCCATCAGAATAGCGAACTCTCTTTCAGTGTCATTCCAGGCATCTGTATTTACTAAAAACATTGATAATGCACTCAAAGCTGCAAGTGAAATAAATGCGTCAGCGGTAATGATAAATGATCATACTGCCTTTAGGGTTGACTGGATGCCTTTTGGGGGTAGTGAATCTTCTGGTATAGGTGTTGGTGGTATTCCATATGCAATGAAAGAAATGACACAAGAAAAACTTATTGTTATTAAAAGTTCTAAGATTTAGCGCATAGATTCACTAATCTTCTTTCATCATTTAGATTTTTTGTTTCCATCACGATTCCATTGGGTATAATATTACACATAGCAAAAGTGTTATTATCAATATAGCCAAACTATGGCATCTTAAGTAAAATACTCTAATTTTGCAGTAAATTTGTAATCACATGAAACTAGTCTCGTTCAGAACTCCCAAACCGAAGGCCTTCAATTATAAGCCTAGGTATTTTGATGACAAAAGAGATGAGCTTGAAAGACGGAAGGCTAAATTTGGACTGGAAAGTAGGCTTTCGCGGGACGAGGAACTAAGATTGCAAATGTCCAGACGATGGGGGAAAGGGCTGGAGAAGGAAGGGAAGACATTAATAGCGAAGGTTGTGGCATATTTGGTTTATGCAACATTTATTTTTGGAACCATTTATTTAATATTGTTTACTAATATTATTGAAGACATGCTAAAAGCCTTTGGTGTTACACACTAGTAAAATAATTGATGAAGAGTATAATTAAACTTTTGCCCGATTCAGTGGCCAATCAAATTGCAGCCGGAGAAGTTATTCAAAGGCCTGCATCAGCTGCAAAGGAATTACTAGAAAATAGTATCGACTCCGGAGCAACACAAGTAACTCTTGCAATTAAAGAGGCTGGAAAAACATTGGTTCAGGTTACTGATAATGGTTGTGGAATGTCGGAGATAGATGCCAGAATGTCGTTTGAACGTCATGCCACTTCCAAAATACGTAAGGCTGATGATTTGTTTGCAATTCAAACAATGGGTTTCAGAGGAGAGGCAATGGCATCCATTGCTGCCATTTCTCAGGTTGAGCTTAAATCAAAGGTAAAAGACAATGATATGGGAACCTGTATTAGCATCAAAGGTTCTGAAATTACCAATCAGGAGCCTTGCCAGTGTTCCACAGGAACTACTATTTCTGTGAAGAATCTGTTTTACAATGTTCCAGCGAGAAGAAACTTTTTAAAATCTAATAATGTGGAACTACGCCACATCAATGAAGAGTTTACTAGGGTTAGCTTAATTAATCCTAAAATAGCATTTAGCTATTATAACAATGATAAGATTGTTTACAAACTTATACCTGGCAGTCTTAAAGCAAGGATTGCCGCCTTGTTTGGGAATGTTTATAACGAAAGGCTAATATCCATTGAGCAGAATACTGATGTTGTGAAAATCACAGGCTTTATTGGTAAACCTGAGTTTGCAAAAAAAACCAGAGGTGAGCAATACTTTTTTGTGAACGGAAGGTTCATTAAGCATCCGTATCTTCATCATGCTGTTAACAATGCCTATACCGAGTTAATACCTACGGATTCCTTTCCAGCATACTTTATATCCATAGAAATTGATCCAAAGGATATTGATGTAAACATTCACCCCACAAAAACTGAGGTTAATTTTCAGGATGCCAGATATGTGTACGCAGTTCTCCATGCTGCTGTTAAACAAGCCATTGGAAAGCATAGTTTAACGCCAATAATAGATTTTGATGTAAATCCTGAAATTGAAGCCGCCTTCTTAACTCCGCCTTCAAACGACTTAAAACAACCTGAAATAGATGTTGATAATGAGTTTAATCCCTTTGCTAATACTAAGCCTTCCAAGGGTATCGGTACATCTAATTTTGAAAAACCTTCAGCAGACAACTGGGAATCACTTTACTCAGGAATGGACACAAAACAACAAACTGGCGATGGCACACTCTCATTTACTGATGAACAAACCGATAACGATTATGATGTAAGTAAGTTCATTCAAGTTCAAAATAGGTATATCATATGTAACGTCAAAAAAGGGATGATGGTTGTAGATCAAAACCTGGCACACTTCAGAATTAAATATGAAGACATCCTTGGCAGACTAAAATCATCCGCCCAAAACTCACAACAACAATTATTTCCTCAGAACATCAACCTGACAAAAAATGATGGTGAAATATTAAAATCATTGTTTGAAGAGCTTAAGAATATAGGATTTGAAATAGAAGATGCGGGCAAGGGTAACTTTGTTATAGTTGGCGTACCTGCTGATCTTACGGATACAAATATACCATCTGTAATTGAGTCGATAATTGAAAATCATAAGTCAAATGTAAATGAGTTAGATTTTGATAAAAATATAAATATTGCCAAATCAATCGCCATAAGGTCAGCCATTAAAAATGGCACTAAACTTGATAAGAGAGAAATGAAGGAGATATTTGATAGCTTGTTTAAATGCAAAGCCCCAACAGTATCTCCAGATGGAAAAAACATATTAAAGACAATTGGTGAATCTGAGTTGGAAGAAATTTTAAAAAACCCAAGAGATTAGTACCTTTTGAATTATAAATTGAACCTATTATGCAACAATATAGACCACAAGGTTTTTCAATGCTTCCTCCGGTTGTAAAGAACCTTTTGATTATTAATGGTATTCTGTTCCTGGCTACCATCGTCCTTGAAAGTACCTTTCACATTGATTTGGTGAGGTTTCTGGGGCTACACTATCCATTGTCATCAGACTTTGGGGCATGGCAGCTGGTTTCTTATATGTTTATGCATGGAGGGTTTACACATATCTTGTTCAATATGTTCGCCCTGTGGATGTTTGGTAACACACTTGAAAATGTATGGGGACCAAAACGATTTTTAAACTACTATCTGGTAACGGGTATAGGAGCAGCAGTTGTTCAACTTTTTATTGCTTGGATAAGAATAAAGTCAGTGGAAGCCGGAATGCAACCCAGTGAAATAGAAATGGTAATAAGGGAAGGTGCTGAAGTTATTGGTAAAGGCATGAACTACCAGAATCCTTCAATGCGTGAGTTAAACACAATAATCAATACTCCAACAGTGGGTGCCTCAGGTGCTGTTTTTGGGATTCTCCTTGCCTTTGGTATGATGTTCCCAAACTCTCTGATATATGTGTATTTTGCCATTCCAGTAAAGGCTAAGTACTTTGTTATGATATACGGAGCAATTGAACTTTATATGGGATTTTCAAATAATCCTGGTGACAACGTTGCCCATTTTGCTCATCTGGGAGGAATGATATTTGGATTCTTTTTGATTATGCTATGGAAGAAAAAAGGCGACATAAATAGTTTTAACTGATTTAACAAACACTTAAATGTTTAGTAACGCTCAACCGCAACAAAATACGGGTGAATTTCTCAAAAAATTATTTCTGGGTAAGAATGTACTATCGCGTTTAATATTAATAAACACCGTAATATTTTTACTTGTAAATATAGTGGGGTTATTTGCGCTTTTGTTCAACCTTTCTGCGGCAAGCTTTATTAGTCCACTCGCTAAGTTACTCGCATTACCTGCTGATTTGGTTCTCCTTGCATCAAAACCATGGACAATTTTTACGTATATGTTTTTGCAAGAAGGCTTCTTCCATTTACTATTCAATATGGTAATGCTATATTTTGGAGGTTTAATCTTTCAGGAATACCTTAGCCATAAAAAATTACTTTGGACGTATATAATCGGAGGTCTATTTGGTGGTATATTTTTTGTAATCTCTTTCAATGCTTTTCCAGCCTTTAGTGCGATGACATCTGTATCCATTGCAATGGGAGCGTCTGCATCTGTGCTTGCCATAATTATTGCAATATCAACATATGTACCTGATTACTCTGTGCACCTGCTTTTTGTGGGAAGATTAAAACTAAAATACCTGGCAATTGCATTTATACTTATTGATTTATTGAGTATCAGGGCTGATAATCCAGGAGGACATATCGCTCACCTGGGTGGTGCATTATGGGGATTTTTGTACGCGTATACTCTTAAGAGTGGTAATGATGTTTACAAAATATTGTATGATTTTAAACTCCCTAAATTCACTTGGTCGAAAAAAGAAACACGATTTAATACATCACGGCCAAAAGGCGGAAGACCTCTAACCGATGATGAGTATAATTACAAAAGAACTGCATCACAGGAAGAGATTGATATTATACTGGATAAGATATCAAAATCAGGATATGGCAGCCTATCCAAAAAAGAGAAAGAATTACTGTTTAAAACAAGCAATAAAAGTTAGACTCAGAATATTATCTCAAAAACAAAAAGAAATACGGTTTACTCAACCATTCTGTTGGTTTCAATAATATCAGCAGCAACTCTTCTTGTTGCATCATTTGCAGGTAATATATCTCCTAAACTAATAACGGTAATTCAACCATTAACTCTTGTTTATCCAATTATAGTAATAATTAATCTTGGCCTGCTGTTTTATTGGATTGCTGTACGAAGTAAAATTTCCTGGATCATAATAATTATACTACTAATCAATAGTAATGACTTGCTTACCAGCTTTCAGGTAACATTTTTTAACTCATCTAAAGTAGTTAAAGAGGATATTAAGCTACTTTCATATAACGTAAAAAACTTCAATGAAAGGGATAATAATATCTCCGATAGAAGTTCGAGGCCTGGCATCTTGAGGTTTTTAAATGATGAAGACCCTGATATCATCTGCACACAAGAATACCACTCAAAAAATACTAATTTGTATGAGCCGCTAAAGCAGTTCAGAGACACATTGGGTATGCAGTCATACTACTATGAAAGTTATTTTAATCCCAAACATAATCAGTTGCTGGGGCTGGCAACATTCAGTAAGTATGAAGCTATTAACAAGGGAAAACTTAAGTTTGAAGGGTCCAGGTCTTTTGGAATCTACACAGATTTAGTTGTAAGTAATGATACTCTGAGGGTATTTAATATTCATTTGGCAAGCATAAAATTAACGCCTGCTGACCTCGACTTTGTAATAAATGCAGAATCAGACAATGGTAATAATATTAAAAATAAAACCACAGATATTTACTTCAAACTACGGGAGGCATATTTACTCAGGGAAATGCAAGTAAAGTACTTGATTAAAGTATTGGAGAAAACCCCTTACAAGGTGATAATGGCTGGCGATTTTAACGATACTCCATCATCCTGGGTATATAAGAATGTGAGTAAGGATTTAACAGATGCTTTTGTTGCAAAGGGGGTTGGACTAAGCCCTACCTATGCCGGTCCACTTCCTTTTCTTAGAATTGATTACATATTGGTTGATGACGGTTTTGATGTAACTTACTATAACAGACATAAATTCGAAAATTCAGATCACTACCCTATTTCTGCAATTATAAAAGTACTTTAACAATTACATAACACTAACGTATAAGCATTAACTTTAGGTTTGTGCAAAAAATAAAAAAATGAAGACTCTAATATTTAATATCATCCTAGCATTTTTTACAGTAACAGCATTAAATGCGCAAACTAAAAGTATATATAGTTATACAGTTACTGACATTGATGGAAATGCCTATTCCATGGAGCAACTCAAGGGGAAAAAAATAATGATTGTAAATGTTGCCTCAAAATGCGGATTAACTCCTCAATACGAGCAACTTGAAGAAGTTTACAGCAAATATAAAGATGACGGGTTTGTAATAGTTGGTTTCCCTGCTAATAATTTTATGAAACAGGAACCTGGTTCAGATGAGGAAATAAAGGAGTTTTGTACTGAAAATTATGGTGTTACTTTTCCAATGATGTCAAAAATTAGTGTGAAAAATGAAAGCATGGCTCCAATATACCAATGGCTAACATCAGAATCGCTCAACGGCTATAAAAATTCATCTGTAAAATGGAATTTCCAAAAGTACCTTATAAATGAAAAGGGTGAGTTAGTTGATGTAATTGGGCCATCAACAAAACCTGATAGCAATAAAATTATTACCTGGATTGAAAGTGACAGCTAATTTCGATGTTTGATGTACTTAGGGCTTATCATGTAGGCATCATACTTGGTGAGGTCATTGCCCTTAATTACACTAACTACTTCGTCCACATAGGCTTTTCTTCGCTCGGAATAATCGATTAAATAATCCACTAAAACGTAAGGGTCTTGAGTTTTTAATCTTTGCTTTCTAAATTCATTATAAGGTCCTGTTGATAAAGTTGTTAAATAAGCGTCAATTGCTTGATCCATATTATTGAACTTTCTTAAGTAAATCTTCTTACCATTTCTGGTTGACTCAGCAGTAATTCTTTCCTGTTTTGAATTAAAGGACCATAGGCCAAAGGGATTGTTAGCCTCTAAAAAAAACCTTGAAGTTCCCCAGGCACTTTCAATTGCCGCCTGAGACAATATAATACTAACTGGAAAGCAAGTTAATCTGCTTTTAAGCATTTCCATGTTCGTTGCCTTGTATTTTGTCATGAGTTCATTTAAAAACTTTTCATCTCTATGGGTTTTTTTATCCTCTGAAGAAATCTCTTCTACTCTTGCTAATTTTATGGCTAATCTTCTTTTGGCAACAAGAATGGCTGGCAACATCATATCAAAAAACTTCTGCTTCTTTTCAGCAACTGGTAAATTATTCATCGACACCGCAGATGTATACACATATGGCACTACTAAGGAATCGGTTATGGGAACAATATCAGACGCGGATCTAATATGCCTCTTTAGGATCTTAACCTTTTCTTTTGATATTTCAATTATTTCTTCAGGAGTTTCATTATTCTCTTGGATGGCTTCACTATTCTCTTGGATGGTTTCATTCTTTTCTTGGGATGTAGAATCACATCCACCATTAATAAACAATGTTAAGAATAAGAGTGTCAAAATAAAGGCCCCTGTTATATTTTTAATCATGAATTTTCTTTTTTATCGTAAAAGTATAACATTCGATTTATAAATAAGTAGTCATTCATAAATTAATTCGTTGAGATGTCTTTTTGATCGCACTAGATATAGCTTTATTGATTATTGACTCCCTGCAAATAGTATTCATTGAGTAAAATCATTAATTTATTAGATTTGTCGGCTAAATGGTAAAAACTTCCCAAATATTTATCTGTGTTGTACTTAATATTCAAGGATTATGAGTGTAACTAAAATATTCTCTGATTTAATAATAAATACCTGGGGGTGGCATATTACCAGCGATATTCCCAAGGAAATAAAAAAGGCAGTTGTTATTGTTGCTCCTCACACAAGTTATTGTGACTTTATTCTTGGCCGTATTAGTTTCTGGCACATGAACGTAGAAACCAGGTTTTTAATTAAAAAAGAAGCTTTTTTTTGGCCCTTTGGATTACTTTTAAGGAAGCTTGGGGGTTTGCCTGTTAATAGAAAAAAGGCGGGCAGGTTAACGGATGCAATTGCTAGGATGTATGACGATCATGAATCTTTATTTATTACCATAACCCCTGAAGGTACAAGAACACTTGTGCAGAAGTGGAAACTTGGCTTTTACTATATAGCTGTAACGGCAAATGTTCCAATTATTTTAGGTGTGCTTGATTATGAGAATAAACGTGGAGGAATGAAAAAAGTATTTTACCCAACCGGAGATATGAAAGAAGATCTAAAGGAAATAAAAAGGTTTTATGAAGGTGTTAATGGGAAAAATCCTGAGAGATCAAAAATTTTCTATTAGTTAGCTAAAAGTATAACCAATGAAATATTAAACCATTCTCATTGTTATATTCCAATGTGGGCATTGGGGCTTTAACAAAGCTAAATGCCTTGAAAACCAATCTTAAAAATCCAGAATTAGTTTCTATGCGAGTCCAATCTATGTCCATTGTCATATAATATTGTCGTATTCTTTTTTCATATGGTAACTCATTACCATTCCACTCCTCTGGATTAGAAAAAGTGCCAAGCATACCTTTTGCACCATAACCAAAAGCAACATTTAACCAGGATGGAAACCTAGACTCTTCCCTCAGAAATGATTTTATATTCATTGAAAGCCAATAAGTTTGACCATTATAATCTTTCAGGGATCTTTGTAATTCATTTTCACCAAGTAAATCGGGTCTATATTGAGCATAATCTGTGGGGTGATATGAAAATTTCAATCTAAACCTCTGCTCCTTCCAAAGAAGTTGTTGGCCAGTAAAAAGAGCTGAGCCAATGGTATTTGCAACAAGGTCACTTGGGCTGGCTCCCCATTCTTCAGAAAAGGAATCAAGTATTTCAATAACAGTCATCGCACCCCAACCCATTAAACCACCATATATGGCAGCTTTATTGTTGTCAACTCCAGCCCAATCTAGACTCCAATAGGCATAATTTGTAATAATGTAAGCGGTGGTAGCATGGCCAAACTTATCTACCTGCATCCAGCCCTTACTATCATTATACCAGTGAAAATTGGATATTTCATTATCTTGATACCATGCAAAATATAATACTCCAAGTGTTCCAGCATATAGCCCTGCTCCTGTATATAAAACTGTATTCAGCCTTTTTTTATTCAAAGTATCAGGTCCTGATTCCAATACCTGAGATGACAATCTTGTTGTAGATGAAAAAAATATAGCTAGAAGCAGAAATATTATTGATATATACTTTACCACAGTTAGTATTTATTCGTATTTTGATAGTATGCCATAGATAATTCTAGTTTTACTTTCTAAAAGTTCCTCTGACTCAGCCTCAGCCAAAAATCTGAGATATGGCTCTGTATTTGATGGCCTTATATTAAACCACCAGTTCGTAAACTCAAGTCTGTAGCCATCAAAATCAAAAAATTTATAATTATCATTATTATCTTTGAAGTACTCCAGCACGGCATCCATAGCCTCCTGCTTTTCATTTATTATGAAGTTTACTTCACCAGTATTTGCATAGGTAGATATTGCATCCATTACCTGCGAAAATTTAACTCCCTCTAACTTCAATTTACTTACAATGTTTAGCACCAGCACTGAGGCTAATAAACCACTATCCGAGTAATAAAAATCTCTGAAGTAATAATGCCCAGCAAGTTCACCACCGTATATACCATTAACTTCCTTAAGTTTTGTGGCGCCAAAAGCTCTACCAACTTTCCAAATAACAAGCTCAGTGTCATACTTCTTTAGATAATCGCCAACTGATTTGGAGGTACGAATATCTTGAACTACGGTTCCTCTTTCACCCCTATCTTCAAAGAAATACTTGGCTAGAAGTGCTATGATTAAATCCGGTGAAACAAACTTACCTTTTTCGTCAATAAACATAACCCTATCAGCATCACCATCATAGATAACACCAATATCGCATTTGTTACTTGTAACACATTCTTTGATTTGTTTCTGATTATCAATCTCAAGTGGGTTTGGATCATGCCCGGGAAAGGTACCATCCATTTTATCATTTATGTAAATGGGATTTTCGCCAAACAACCTTTTCGTAAATAATGCAGACATGCCGTTGGAGCAATCAATGGCTATTTTTAAATTAGTGCAATTAGGCTTATATGAATTCAAAAAATCAAAATATTGATCCTTAAAATCAAGTTTTTCTAGTTTACCTTTCTCACTTTTGATTTGAGGTGCACTATCTGTAATTAACTTTTCCAGAGTATTTAAACCATTGTCATAACCAATTGGTGTTACATTACTACCTGAAAATTTCATTCCGTTATATTCCGATGAGTTGTGCGATGCTGTTATCATTATAGAAAATTCAATGTTAAACTTACCTGTGCCCCAATAAACCATAGGGGTTGTTGATAGCCCAGCATCAATAACATTTGCACCTGCGTCCATCAAACCATTTGACAGTTGCTGAAAAATTTCATTCGAAGAAAGCCTGATGTCTCTGCCTATTAGAACTTGATTAACTCCAAATACTTTTGGGACAAAGTTCCCAATTTTATATGCAATCTGAGGGTTCAAGTCTCTTCCCCAAACTCCTCTAATATCATACGCTTTAAAAGCTTTCATTATTTATATATCCTCATTTTATCCAATGCTTTCTGATATTTTTTAGCATTTCGGTTGTGCTGAGTATTGGTTTTGGCAAATACATGATAACCCGAGAGGTCATCCTTGGCGCAAAAATAAAGATATCCTTCATTCTTGTTTTCCAAAACAGCATCAATTGAGGATCTAGAAGGAATACATATTGGACCTGGTGGTAGACCTCCATACTTATATGTATTATAAGGTGAATCATAGTCTTTGTGTACATTAAGAACGCGCTTAATGTTGAAGTCACCAATGGCATATACTAATGTTGGGTCAGCTTGTAATCTCCAACCTCTGTTAAGTCTATTAATATATACCCCTGCTATTAATGCTTTTTCATCATTCTTATTTGTTTCTTTTTGGACTATTGAGGCCAGTGTAACCACTTCAGCTATGGACATACCCAGTTTCTCTGCTTTTTTTAGCCTTTCTGCATTCCAAAATTTTTCATACTCATCATACATTCTGGATATGAAAGAACCTGCTGATGTGTTCCAATACAACTCATAACTATCGGGAATAAATATTATTGAATTTGTTTGTATTGTTAGTCCCATTGAGCTTAACACCTCAGGGTTCAATAAATCATTTGTTATGGAAGCTGAATCAGCCTCTATTTGTTTGCTTACCTTTCCTGCCATTTGGTAAATATCTCGAACATTGTTAAAAGTTACCATAACAGGGACTTGATTTCCTGAGCGCAAAAGGTTGATGAGCTCAGAATTATTCATTCCACCTTTGATGATATATCTACCTGGCTTAATAAGATTAGGGTAATCTTTTTTAGATGCCCACCATTCAAAATCTTTTCTATGAATAATCAATCCTTTTTCAAAAAGAATGTTTTTTACATCATCAAAAGTTGCTTCAGAAGGTATATATATGGATATATCTTCACCTTCAGGGGTCCATACATTTACTTTGTAAACCACCTGATATAAAAAATACCCCATGATAATTGCAAGAACAATAAAAAGTAGTATGCCCCACCTAATTAGCTTGTTAGGTGATTTCTTTTTGTGAGTGTAATTCCCATATTTTGAATGATAATAAGTCATTTTTAAGCTTAATTTAATTTATTAACTGAAGTAATATCTCGTCATTGTAAGTGTTATCATCGAAAGTCCAGTCCTTCTTTATACCAATCTTTGAAAACCCTTTTCCCTCAAATAACCTTAAACTAACGATGTTCTTAGATCCAATATTACAGAATAGCTGATGTAAGTTGAGGTGTTTAAAACTATAATTCACAACTATATCCAATGCAGTTCCAGCAATTCCTTTATTTCTTTCAGACTCCAAAACAACAATTCCAATACCTGCTCTTTTATTATGAGCATCAAAGTCAAACATATCCAATAATCCCACAGGCTTATTATTATCAACCCTTTCAATTATAAACCTTACCTGCTTTGCAGAATAAATATCCTTGTTTGCAAGCATTACATATTGCTCAATGTCCAACCTTGAAAATGGGTTGTAGGTATCACTTATCCCCCATAGAGAAGTGTTATTCTCCATTCTAAGAATAAACTCTACATCCTCATGCTCAACAGCCCTGAGTTTTATGTTATTTTTTTCAAGCAATTTACAAAACAATAAAAAATTAATTAAAAATACATCAATTTGTTAATATTAGACTATTTTACTACCATAGTAGACCTTAAAATACGAGGTTTCTTGCATAAAAGTTGCGAGCAGACCCCATATTCATGAAAAGTTATTCTGCATAGGAGTTCTATCACGTCCATATAACTGTAACGAATAAATATTTTGTAAATCGAAAGAATATAAGTATGTTTGGCATGCATTTGTAGCAACCTATTTCAGCTTAACAATGTCATAAACAAGTCAATTAGACTATAACTAACCAAATCTTAAAATATTTGTACCATGAGTAAAAAACTTATTGTTACTTTAAAAAAGTCAATTTTTCTAGTATTATCAATACTCCTATCAATTTCTGTTCTTGCTACCGATGGTAAGGTTGATTTTGAAAATAACTGGGGTAAGCATGGAATTACTGCAAAAGAGCAAGATAAAAACCATGTTGTAATAAATTCGAGCATCTCTTCATTTAGTCTTACTGATACTCAGCTAGATAAGGGATTATTCCAAACTATTACCACCTCTGGAGTATTCTTGCAGAATGAATCTGGTGCACCAAATATTCCAACATTTAGCAGTTATATAGCAGTTCCCCAAGGAGCCAAAGTAATAACCAAGATTACTAATATGGAAACCGAAGCTTTTCAGAACCTTGCCATAGCTCCAGCTCCAGTAATCCCAAAGGATAATGATAATAGCCCCCTAATATTTGAATTTGATAATAATATTTACAATAGTAATGCCCTATATCCTAGCAATGTTGTTCAAACATCCGAACCAATGAAAATTAGGGGTATGGACGTTGTTCTAATAGGCATAAGCCCATTTCAGTACAACCCTGTTACAAAAGAGATGCTAGTTCACAAAAACATAGAAGTTGAAGTTATTTTTGAGGGTGGAAACCAACACTTTGGTGAGGATAGACTGCGTAATCGCTGGTGGGATCCCATAATTGGAGATGCTGTATTAAATCCATCTGTAATTGAAGAACCACAGCAAACAACAAAAGGTATTAATCAAATTGGTTGTGAATACCTTATAATTGTGCCTGACCACCCTGATTTTCTTTCATGGGCCGACTCCATTAAAATATTCAGAAATCAGCAAGGAATCTTAACTGATATTGTTACAACTACTGAAATAGGTGGTAACACCATAAATAATATTGAAAGCTATATTGATCTTGCATATTATACTTGGGATATCCCTCCATCCGCAGTTCTTTTGATGGGAGATTATGGTGATCAAGGTAACACTATCATTTCTCCCATTTATGATAACTATTGTGCATCAGATAATATTTTTGCTGATGTTGATAATGACCATATGCCAGATATTATTTTTGCAAGAATGACAGCTCAAAACAGTGGCCATTTGGAAACATTTGTGAGTAAATTTATAAACTATGAAACAAGCCCACCAACTGACCCTGATTTTTACAATCACCCCATAACTGCACTGGGCTGGCAAACTGAAAGATGGTTCCAGATATGTTCTGAAACCGTTGGTGGTTTTTTCAAGCATACTTATGGAAAAGACCCAATTAGAATTAATGCCTTATATGGTGGTAATCCAGCCACAGACCCATGGTCAACAGCAACTAATACATCAACTGTGTTAAACTACTTTGGACCAAATGGATTAGGTTATATACCAGCGTCACCAACAGATCTTGGTGGCTGGTCAGGTGGATCATCAGCTGATGTAAATAATGCAATTAATAATGGTGCTTTTATTCTGCAACATCGTGATCATGGTAACTCAACAGGTTGGGGAGAGCCCTCTTACAATAGCAACAATATTAACGGGCTAACAAATACAAATTTGAGTTTTATTTTCTCCATTAATTGCCTAACAGGAAAATTTAATAACGCAGGAGAATGTTTTGCTGAAAAATTTCACAGACATAAATACAATGGAGAAAACTCCGGTGCACTAGGTATCATAGCCGCATCAGAAGTCTCATATTCATTTGTTAATGATACCTACGTTTGGGGAATGTATGATAATATGTGGCCTGAATTTATGCCAGATTATGGCACAGAGCCTGAATCTAGAGGAATATTACCAGCATTCGGTAATGCCGCTGGAAAATATTTCTTAAAGCAATCATCATGGCCGTACAATACAGGAAATAAAGAGGTAACATACAACCTATTCCACCACCATGGTGATGCATTCTCTGTGGTTTACTCCGAAATACCACAATACCTAACTGTTTCTCATGATCAAGGTATCATTGCAGGTGAATTAAGCTTTACTGTAAATGCTGACGATGAGTCGTTTATTGCTCTTACAGTTAACAATGAAATAATAGGTACCGCCGAAGGAACTGGTCAGCCTGTTGTCATAAGCATACCAGCTCAGGTACCACCAAACCAAATACTTGTAACCGTTACAAAGCAAAACTATTACAGATATTCCTCAACTGTGGATGTGATTCCACCAGAAGGTGCATATGTGATATATAATGATGTATTAGTGAATAATACATCGGGACTAATGACAACTGGTGAAGAAACAATTGTGGATTTAACAGTTAAGAACATCGGTGTAGAAGAAGGTGAAAACATCTCTGTTAGTTTAACCTCATCGGATGAATATGTGGAAATGATTGATGACACTGAGGACTATGGATCCATTGCTCCAAATGCTACACAAACAATGCCAGAAGGATTCAGTTGGAATGTTGCAAATAATATTCCTGACATGCATGTTGTTATGTTTAATGTTGAATCTACTGACGCTGATAATACGTGGTTATCTAAAATGTATATTACAGGACATGCTCCATCCCTGGCGATTGGAGGAATGAGCATTGATGATAGTGAAAGTGGCAATGGTAATGGTAGGATGGATGCTGGAGAAATAATTGATGTGCGCATACAAACTATTAATGAAGGTTCAAGTGCTGCAATTAACACCATGGGATATTTGAGCTGCAATAGCCCTTATGTGAGCTTTGTAACTGACGAATACCTTTTGGGAGATATAGATTCAGATGGTTCAAGTGAATGTATCTTTACAATTGAGATATCCGAAGCCACACCAATAGGTTCAATAATTGAATTTGATTATGAGGCAAGTGCAGGAGAATACAATGCAGAAAAATCATTTACCCAAAAGGCTGGTTTAGTAATTGAGGATTGGGAAACTGGCGACATGAGTAGATTTAACTGGCAAACAGGTGGTAACAGTGAATGGGAAATTTCTTCCACTGTCCAATATGAAGGTAGTTATTGTAACAAATCAGGTTTTATAAATGATAATCAATCAACTTGGATGTCGATTATTTATGAAGCTGCCATTGATGATAGTGTCACCTTTTATTTAAGAGTAAGTTCAGAAAATGGTTATGATTTCTTTAGATTCTTCATTGATGGAACTCAAAAATTTGCAGCCTCAGGTGAACAAGGATGGCAAAGGCTTTCTTTCCCAGTTACCCAAGGAACTCATTTATTCAAATGGCAATATGCAAAGGATGCATCGGTATCATCTGGTGATGATTGTGCATATATAGATTACCTTGTACTACCTACCCCACCAATTACTTCAGCCTTTGCAGGGCAGGATGCAGAGTTTTGTGAGAATGATATTATCCAATGCTTTGGAGCATCCTCAAACTGTATTTATTTGGAATGGACTACTTCTGGAACTGGAACATTCAATAATCCCGAGATTAATTCACCTGTTTATTACCCATCCGAACAAGATATAGAAGATGGCTATGTTACTTTAACAATAGCAGGAACAGGTTCAAGCACTACAATCACAGATGATGTTATGTTCACATTTGAGAAGTCACCGGTTGTAAACCCAGGAGATGATATTACAATTTGTAGTAATAGTTCGGTTTTATTTGAGAATGCTTCGGCTGAAAATTATAACGAAATCCTATGGACTTCAGAAGGTGATGGTTTCTTTGATGATGCCACACAAATTAATTCCTCTTATACCCCGGGAGTTAATGATATTGAGCAAGGAAATGTATCCTTAACTTTGTCAGCAACTGGTGGGGATTTATGTGGAACTATTTCTGAAAGCATAGCTCTAAGTGTTTTAAAGGCAGCAACTGCATTTGCCGGCGAAGATACGGACATTTGTCCCGGAGTAATTTATCATATAACCGACGCATCATTCAGTAATTATGAAGAAATAACCTGGCAAACATCTGGAGATGGTACTTTCAGTGATATGAATGCGGCAAATCCAACCTATACGCCTGGTGTTTCAGATAAGAGTACAAAGGAAGTTACTCTTAGTGTTGAGGCTTCAAATTCAATTGGATGTTCCGATGCGCAAGATGAAATCATGATAACCATACTTTGTACTGATATTACAGAGCTAAATAATTTGGCTAATTTTTCAATCTTTCCTAATCCAAATAATGGTTCATTTACTCTAAACTTAAGCAATGTCGTTAGTAATGATAATGTACTAAGCATATTCAACTCTCAAGGAAAAATAGTTCACAAAGAAAGTTTATCTAAGGTGGATAATACTTCCGAATACAAGGTTGACTTAGATGTTCCAGCAGGTATTTATACCATTAAATTGACAGGGGCTGGTTTAAACATAACCAAAGCCTTTATTAAGAATTAAATATAGCGGTTAACAAACCTAATAAGACACCCGCTCCCAAATCGTTATAATTTTACGAAAGTGGGTGCGGGTTTTTTTCTACTTTTGCACCTGATAAGTAATAGCGATTTATGATTGAGATAATACTAATTGACAGGTTAAAAAGTGCCATTAAATTCTTATACAAGGAAGATATCTCTGAAAACCTAATTCAGATTCAGAAAACTAGATCTGAATTTGATGGAGATATTACAGTTGTTGTATTCCCATTTTTAAAATTATCAAGAAAATCGCCAGAGCAAACAGCAGATGAAATTGGTAAATACCTGATTGAGAATATTGATGTTGTTGAATCATACAATATTATTAAAGGATTCCTTAACATAGTTATTAAACAGAAATTCTGGCTTAAATTTTTTGAGGATAATCATAACAATGAATCCTATGGCAAACATAATTCTTCATCTGTATCTCCAGTAGTCATAGAGTATTCATCACCCAATACTAATAAACCTCTTCATTTGGGTCACATAAGGAATAACCTACTTGGATGGAGTGTTTCTGAGATTATCTTAAACGGAGGCAAAGAAGTAAAAAAAGTAAATCTCATAAATGATAGAGGCATTCACATTTGCAAGTCTATGCTTGCATGGATGAAATGGGGTGAGGGCAGCAGCCCTGAGTCAACAAACCTCAAGGGTGACAAATTTGTAGGTGAATATTATGTCTTATTCGACAAAAAAAACAAAGAACAGATTGCCGAACTTGTTGCCAATGGCATGGACAATGATGAAGCTGCAAAAAAAACAGACCTGCTAAATGAAGCTAAAGACCTGCTAATCAGGTGGGAAAATGAAGATAGTGAAGTTCGTGAGCTATGGAACAAAATGAATGGCTGGGTTTACGATGGTTTTGATATTACTTATGATCGAATGGGAATTGATTTTCATAAGGTATACCATGAGTCTGAAACGTACATACTTGGAAAGAAATTGGTTAACGATGGAGTGATAAATGGTGTACTATTCAAGAAAGATGATGGTTCTGTTTGGTGCAACTTAACAGATGAAGGCTTAGATGAGAAACTCGTACTGAGAGCTGATGGCACATCTGTTTATATGACTCAAGATCTTGGAACAGCACAATTAAGATTTGATGAATTTAAACCATCGGAATTTATATATGTTGTTGGTAACGAACAAAATTATCATTTTGATGTACTCAAACTAATTCTTAAAAAACTTGGGAAATCATGGGCTGAACATATATACCACCTAAGTTATGGAATGGTTGAATTACCAGAAGGTAAAATGAAGTCCAGGGAGGGCACTGTTGTGGATGCAGATGATCTAATGGATGAGATGTACAACACTGCAAAATCTACCTCCGAAGAACTTGGTAAGTTCAATGACTTCTCAGACCAAGAGGCACATGAATTATATAGTATGTTAAGCCTTGGCGCATTGAAGTACTTTATTTTAAAAGTAGACCCAAAAAAAACAATGACCTTTAATCCCAAAGAATCTATTGATTTCAATGGGAATACTGGTCCGTTCATACAATATACGCATGCTCGCATAAAATCCATTCTAAGAAAGGCCTCCGAAAATAACATTGGAAGCAATAGCAAATTAGATTATAATACAGCATTGGAAACAAAGGAAACATCATTGATAAAACTATTGTACGAATATCCTTCAGTAACAATCCAAGCATCCGAAAATATGAGCCCTGCCCTAGTTGCTAATTATGCCTATGAACTTGCTAAAGAATTTAACCAATTCTATCATGACATATCAATATTAAAAGAATCGGATGAAGGAAAGCGAGACTTTAGAATATCCCTTTCTGCATTTGTTGCAAGAACATTAAAATCAGCCATGGCTCTATTGGGTATTCAAGTGCCCGAAAGAATGTAAAATAAAACTTAATTACAATATAAATTATCAATAATGTCACGACGAAAGCGACCACTCCCTCACCTGGAAAATATTGTTATTAAAGATGCTGCAGCAGAAGGTAAATGCATAGCAAAAATAGAAGACAAAGTTATATTTGTTCCCTTTACAGCACCAGGTGATGTTGTTGATATTCAAGTAACAAAAAAACGTAAATCATACCTAGAAGGCAGGGTAACTAAGTATCATGAATTTTCCAAGGAAAGAACGGAACCAAAATGTTCACATTTTGGGTTGTGTGGAGGTTGTAAATGGCAACATGTTAATTATGATAATCAGCTGTTATATAAACAAAAACAGGTAACTGACAGTTTTCAAAGAATAGCTAAGGTTGATGTGGGTATTACATTGCCCATAATTGGAGGAGACAACCAATATTATTACAGAAATAAGCTGGAATATACATTTTCAGATAGAAGGTGGCTAACTAATGAAGACATATCAAAGGAAGACGGAGGGCCAAAGGATACCAACGGACTAGGATTTCACCTTCCAGGAATGTTCGACAAAATATTAGACATTGAAAAATGTTACCTTCAAAAAGATCCATCAAATGCAATACGCCTTTTCATAAAAGATTACGCAAAAAAAAATAATCTTGAATTTTATAATGCTAGATCTCACGAAGGGTTTCTTAGAAATGTAATTATCAGAACATCAACAATAGAAAATTTGATGGTAATAGTCATATTTAAGTATGACGATATGGTTATTGCAGATATGATGAAAGCAATAGTTGCTAAATTTAGCGAGATAACATCATTAATGTATGTTATAAATGAGAAAAATAATGATACAATATGGGACTTGGATGTCAGACTTGCAGCGGGAGAACCTTTTCTTTTGGAAGAGATGAAAAGGCCACAAAAAGATTTAGCTAACTTAAAATTTAAGGTTAGACCAAAGTCGTTTTATCAAACAAATCCTGAGCAAGCAATTAAACTATATATGACTGCATTTGAATTCGCCGACTTCAAGGGAGATGAACTAGTATATGACCTATATACGGGCATTGGTACCATTGCGGATTTTATTGCAGGCTCTGTAAAAAAAGTAATTGGAATAGAATCTGTTGAGCAAGCAATAGATGATGCAAAAGAAAATGCTTTACTTAATAAGATTGATAATGTAGAGTTCTTTGTTGGAGATATGTTGAAAATTTTGACCGAAGAATTTTTTCTCGAACATGGTAAACCTGACATAATAATCACAGATCCTCCAAGAGCAGGCATGCATGAGAAAGTTGTTAAACAAATTCTTAATGCCATGCCTAATAAAATAATCTACGTAAGCTGTAACCCTGCATCTCAAGCACGAGATATTGCAATTCTTTCAGAAAAATATGAGGTTGTAAAAATTCAACCAGTGGATATGTTTCCAAACACACATCATGTTGAAAATGTTGCTCTCCTAACAATAAAAAAGTAGCTAATAACTGTTATGTTCGCTTATTTTTGCTACTAGGTGATCGATATTCAGATTGAGAGCTGGAATTGTTAACCATGCTTTAGAATAATAATTAATTCTACTATTTAACTTTCTTTCAACAAAATTTAAAAGCTCCTCATCACTTAAATCACTTAAAAGAGGTCTTTTTTGCTTTGATGCCATAAGTCTGTTTACTATGGATTTCTCATCCATTTTAAGGAATATACTCACTCCATTGGCATTTATTTTATCCATGGCATCAAAATAACATGGTAAACCTCCTCCAGTAGCAATTACACACTTATTATAATTAAATGTTTCAAGGAGAATTTCATGTTCGAGTTCCCTAAATAATTCTTCACCATACTTGGAAAAAAAATTGTTGATGTTTATTTTGAACTTCTTCTCAAGAAGCTTATCTGTATCCACAAAATCGTATCCCAGTTTACGAGCCAAAGCCTTAGCAGTAGTGCTTTTTCCAACACCCATAAAACCTAAAATATAAATTCTATTTACCATTTGTATGCAAGAATCAATTTTAAAATTTCTGTTTTTTTAGCAATCTATTATGAATTTCCATAACCTGTGGAATAAGCATATCATTATTGTTATTGGAGATAACAAAATCAGAAAGTTTACACTTTACCGTGTCTGACATTTGATTGCTAATTCTATCTAAAACCTCATCTCTTGTATTCCCGTCCCTATCCATAACACGTTCTACTCTTAAATCTTGATGTGCAGTAACAGTGATGATGTAATCAAATCTATCCTGGAGGTTATTTTCAAACAATATTGCGGACTCATGAATTATATATTCGTTGCTTGAGTGAGTATCTAGCCAGATATTATACTTCTTTAATACTTTGGGATGTATTAGTCGGTTTATACTCTTTAGGGCCTTTTTATCTGAAAATATTATTGCTGCAAGTTTCTTGGTATTAATTGTTTGTTTTGTACTCAATATATTACTGCCAAATAATTCAACTAGTTCCTTAACAACATCACCATCAGTGTATAGGTCTTTTGCTACCATATCAGCATTAAAAACAGGAATGCCTAGAGTACTAAATATCCTTGCCACAGTTGATTTACCACTTCCTATATTACCGGTAAGAGCTACTTTGAGCATATCATTTTATTATCAGAAATTCCACTTCTGAGGGAACTATCCTTATATTTCGTACTATGTCAGGGAATTTTACAACCCGAAGCGGAATCTTATTAGCTAGCTGTACATCAACATTATCAGTTGCCAGAATCACATAAAACTGATTGGCTTTAATATCTTTAAAATCCTTTTGTGCAACTCTGAAGTAAACCTTTGCATCGGAAGGAAATGTTTTAATGTTAAATGGCAGATTAGAAGAGTTTATTGGAACACTAATTTCTGATTCTGTAAATTTCTCAACGTCAAAATTAATTGTTGCAATATTTTCTTCCATGCTAATTATTTGTGGCATAGGGTTCTTCAAAGCTACTGATGCTGAAACATTACTATTAATATCCCTCAATGCCAAAGGGGCGGTAGTAATGATAGATAGGGTATCTAGAACCTTTGACGGTCCATATACCATTACCTCCCCTGGTATTACTTCAATGCTGGTATATTGGTCAAACTGATTAGCAAAGCTTATATCTAAACTTACTTTGATGGGAATTAACCTTTCACCCGTCTTCTCCATTTCAAAGGATAAGGTTACTTTTGAAAGATTGATATCTTTTTCATCAACATCCACTAAATCAGACAACTTTGTTATTAGCTCCTGCGTGTATATTGAATACTGATTATTCCCTCTATTATCGATATTATAATTATCCAGATTAATGTCCAGAATATTCATATCGTTAAACATGTTTAGTTTGAGAATAGTAAACCCTCGAGCTGTAAGACTTAGGTCAAGAGTTGTATCTATAACCTTTGTCAAACGCAGAGACTTGGGAGCATTCTCATATCTTACATTGAATGAATAATTAACAGTGTATACATCCGATAGTTTAATGAGAACCCAAAATAAAACTGCTATAAATAAGCATATAAGGAAAATGAGCCTTCCATTACTAATTTCATGTAACAATCCTTGTTGACCAGATTCCTTAAAAATGCTGTATTTGTTATTAGAATTATCCATATAACGTAAATAAAGCTCTATTACTTCTGAAAAATACTAATTTTTTTATTTACAGAAATAAAGCAATATCAATTAATGCAATAAAAATGAAGCCCCCGGAAAAGGTCAGCAAAGCAAAGGCAATATTATTTTTGCTGACCTACACTTGACGAATCCATTACAATTGCATTCTTCTCAATGTTGAGTTTAATGTTGTTTCCGCAATCTAGAACGATGGTTTTTTCTTTAATCTCTGCTACCTTACCATTCACTCCACCTATTGTAACTACCTTATCACCTTTTTTGAGAGCTTCTCTAAATTTGCGTTGTTCCTTGTTCTTTTTTGTTTGAGGACGAATGAAGAAAAAGTAAAAAACCACAAGTATTAAAAATAGTGGAAGCATGGACATCCATCCACCTTCAGATTCTGCTGCTTGTAATAGTATTAGTAAAAAATTCATATCTTATTATTTTGAATTATTAATCTTTTGCTGGCTGAACTACCTCAGCTTTTATTCTTAAAGTAGTTGAATTGGGCACTGTATTTGCAAGTACTGTTACAGTTTTATTTTGTATACCCTTTTTATTTTTACTATCATATGACACTTCAATAATTCCAGATTTACCCGGTGCTACAGGATATTTAGGATAGTCACCTATTGTACATCCACAGCTTGAGCTAACTCTTGTTATTACAAGATCTGAACTCCCTATATTGATAAATTTAAACCCAAATAACACCCTTTCTCCTTGTATTACCTTGCCAAAGTCATGTCTGGTTTCTTCAAAGAACATAACAGGTGCTTTGTCAGATTTTTCGGTGGGTAGTGCAGATTTATTGTTTTTTACAATATCTGTCGAGAGACCTTTATCATCTCCACTCTCACAAGCTATGATAAAAATAGTGAGAGTTAGTAGTATTAAATTTCTAAAAACCATACGTCATTTATTTAGTTTCCTCTTAATATAGTTACGGAACCCTTGTATATATCTGTGCCTTTTACACCATTACATTCTAAAACATAATAATAAACCCCATCTGGGAGATTATCTCCATTCCACTTGTTGTTGTAATTATTCGACTTAAACACTGTTGTTCCTGCTCTATTGAAAACTACCAACTTGGATGTTACATAAAACTTACTCAGTGCTTCGGTACTCTTTTCCTGCTTATCTGGATCATCTGTTATTACAAAATATTCATTTGCAGAATCTCCAGTTCCCGGAGTAAAAACATTCGGTATAAATAATTTTATTGGCTTTACATCTACAAACTTTGTGTAGGTAGTATCGCAACCTTCGGGATTAAACACTGTTAATATTGTGTAAAACTGGCCAATTGAACCATACTCATATGTGGGCTCCAACATATCACTGGTATTTTGATAATCAGGATCTGGGATCGTATCACTAAACCACCAAAAATGATTTGTTATGGGCAGGCTATCTATAGAAAGATTGACATATGAATATGTAACAAATGGGTTTTGTAGATATGCAGTATCTGGGTTAGAAGTTATTTCCACTTCAGGATTACTAAATGCCTCTGTCCAGAATTGTTCAGTTTTAGGGCATCCATAATTATCAACAACAGTAATTGAGTAGTATTGATGTGCTTTGAGGTTTAAAGCTAATGTTGAATCACCTGGCGCTATCTGCAGAGGGTAAACATCCCATAAATAATGATATTCATCGGGGTTAAAAGCTCCACTTGCTGATGCCCTCACCTTAGCCGAATTACCATTATCATTATCACCATTGGTACATGTAAGTTGTAATTGATCAAACTCTATGTTTATTATGGGTCTTACACTTACCCCAAATAAATTACTTGTGCATGTTTCCATGGTAATTGTATCAACAACTATTACTCTAAAAGTAGTAGAGTCTTCTATACTTATACCCAAAATATCCTCATCACCAACTTTCACAAAGGTATCGCCCTGCTTTTCTTGCCATTCGAATTTAAGGTTTGGTTCTTCAAATACACTTAATTCAAAATATATGCCCGGACATACGGGCATGGGTATATCCATTGATATATCACATATAACCTCAGCACTATGAGCTTTTACCTGAACTAAGACAAGTAAAATAAAAAGTGTAGTAAGCTTTAGGACTTTTGCTATGATTATTTTCATTAATCCTTTTCTAAGGTGATATATTTATGAATGGCAAAATTAAAAATAAATTCTTACGCATTTGGTATTCTAGAACAATCCTTCATCCAACATGACCAACGTACAATTTTCAACAACTTCAATTTGTTTATTTTTAGCCATATCTGATAGTTCTTTATTTTCAGTTCCCGGGTTAAATATTATTCTAGATGCTCCTAAACCAAGCAGGTAATCATAATATTCAACTTGATTATTAGGGCCCAAATATATTGTTATGGTGTGTATATTATCAAAATTTATCATTGAAGTCTCTATTACTACATCACCTACCATCGCCTGCTTTTGACCTATGGATATGACTTCATGATTGAAACTGCGAAGTTTTATTATTGCCTTGTTTGAGAATCTCTCAGGCTTAGGACTTCCACCAAGTACTAATGTTTTTTTATTGTCCATAATCAATAACTAAAAGTGAGCCACTATTTATAACTATAACTTAATCTCATCTGATAAACGACCGTAAATCAAAATTATTTTTTAGTTTTAAAAATATGATTCTAATGGTACATTATTATTCGTAAAGACTTAACTATCAGTCATTTTGTCAGTTTAAATTCAAATAACATGACAAATTTTCTTGTTTAATCGCAAATGGCTAATTTGGTAATCAAATTGATAGCGTATTTATAAAAAGAAATATATGAACTTAAATCAATTCACAATAAAATCGCAGGAAGCCATACAAAAGGCTCAAGAGATAGCGACTTCAAATGACAATCAAGCAATTGAAAGCATACATATTTTGAAGGCTATATTGAATGTTGATGAGAATGTATGTCCATATCTGTTGAAGAAACTAAATGTAAATTTTGAAGTTTTTGTAAAGGCAGTTGATAAGATAATAGATTCTCTGCCCAAGGTAAAAGGTGGTGAGCCTTACTTTACAAATGACGCAAGGGATGTTCTAACAAAATCACGAGGGTATCTCAAGAGTTTTAAAGATGAGTTTGTTTCAATAGAACATATTTTACTTGCAATACTTGAAGTTAGCAGCACCGCATCAAATCTTGTAAAGGATAATAATATAACTAAGAAAGAACTCATTAATGCAATTAATGATTTGAGAAAAGGCTCAAAAGCCACAAATCAGAGTGCAGAGGATCAGTACAATGCCTTAAATAGGTATGCTCGCAATCTTAATGATCTGGCGGGTTCTGGGAAATTAGACCCGGTTATTGGTCGTGATGATGAAATACGCAGGGTACTACAGATTCTCTCAAGAAGAACAAAAAACAATCCCATCCTAATAGGAGAACCAGGTACAGGTAAGACTGCAATAGCAGAAGGCCTGGCACATCGAATAGTAAATGGCGATGTTCCTGAGAACCTAAAATCAAATCTCATTTATTCGCTTGATATGGGTGCATTAATAGCCGGTGCAAAATACAAAGGGGAATTTGAGGAGAGATTGAAGGCAGTCGTTAAAGAAGTCCTTTCAGCAGATGGCGAGATTATTCTTTTCATTGATGAGATACATACTCTAGTGGGTGCAGGAAAAGGAGAAGGTGCAATGGATGCAGCTAATATTCTGAAACCAGCACTTGCAAGAGGTGAACTCAAAGCCATAGGTGCAACTACACTAAAAGAATATCAGAAATTCTTTGAAAAAGACAAAGCTCTAGAGCGTCGTTTCCAACAGGTTATGATAGAGGAACCAGATACCATGTCCGCAATTGCAATACTAAGAGGGTTAAAGGAAAGGTATGAAACACATCACAAGGTAAGAATAAAAGATGAAGCCATCATAAGTGCCGTTGAATTATCTCAAAGATATATTACGGATAGGTTTTTACCCGACAAAGCCATTGACCTCATTGATGAAGCGGCTTCAAAGTTAAAGCTGGAAATTAATTCCCTACCTGAAGAATTGGAGGTTGTGGAAAGGAAAATACGACAACTAGAAATTGAACGCGAGGCCATAAAAAGAGAAAAGGATAAATCAAAAATGCAATCCATCAAGGAAAAGTTAGCAAATCTTAATGAGGAACGAAATAGCCTGAAAGCATCTTGGCAATCAGAAAAAGATTTGGTTGATAAAATCCAGCAGGCAAAACAAGAGCAAGAAAGTTTAAAAATAACAGCTGAGCAGGCAGAGAGAGATGGTGACTTTGGACTAGTTGCAGAAATAAGATATGGTAAACAAGAAGATATCCAAGCATCTTTGGAAGCATACCGAGCAGAACTCCAGAAATTACAAGGTGATAGTCCTATGATAAATGAGGAAGTTGGAGCCGAAGATATTGCAGATGTAATATCCAAATGGACAGGTATACCAGTAAGCAGGATGCTTCAAAGCGAACGCGAGAAATTACTACGGCTTGAGGATGAACTACATAACCGTGTTGTAGGACAGGATGATGCTATAGCAGCAATAGCAGATGCAATAAGGCGAAGCCGGGCAGGACTACAGGATGAGAAAAGACCAATTGGCTCCTTCATATTTATTGGGACAACAGGAGTTGGTAAAACCGAACTTGCCAAAGCACTTGCTGATTTTCTATTCAACAATGAAAATGCAATGGTGAGAATAGATATGTCTGAGTATCAAGAGAGACATAGTGTTTCAAGGCTAATAGGTGCACCTCCGGGATATGTTGGTTATGATGAAAGTGGACAACTAACGGAAGCAGTCCGCCGTAAACCATACTCCGTTGTTTTACTAGATGAAATAGAAAAGGCACACCCTGACGTTTTTAATATTCTATTACAGGTTTTGGATGATGGAAGACTAACTGACAATAAGGGACGTGTTGTTGATTTTAAAAACACAATCATTATTATGACATCAAATATTGGTTCTCATATAATTCAGGAGAACCTTGCGGGATTAACCGAAGAAAATCAGGACATTAAAATTGAAAAAACTCAAGGTGAAGTAATGGATCTTTTGAAAAAAACCATAAGACCTGAGTTTCTTAATCGAATTGATGAAGTAATAATGTTCAAGCCATTAACAAGAAGTGAAACCAATGACATTGTTAAACTTCAATTTAATGGTGTTAAAAAAATGCTTGAAGAGAATAATATTAGTATCAGTATAACTGAAAATGCGATTGATAAGATTGCGGAAATAGGTTATGACCCTTTGTTTGGGGCAAGACCTTTGAAGCGAGTAATACAAAGGGAAGTACTCAACCAACTTTCTAAGATGATACTTGCTGGAAAACTTCTTCCCAATGAATCAATCTTAGTTGATTTTAAAAATAATAAATTTGTTTTTAAGAATGAATAAAGAATAGTTTGGATAATAGCTAGTATAAGTGCGGAGAGTGTTTATTTTTTGAGTATCATGAAATAAATAATTCTCCGCCAACTTTATGACATGCCCATTCTATAACACTAAACATTAAATCTAATGTGCATTACGTCAGCATCCTCCACGATATAATTCTTTCCCTCAACATGAAACTTGCCAGCATCCTTAACGGCCTGTTCTGAACCATATTCCATGTAGTCATCATATTTTATTACCTCTGAACGTATGAAACCTCTCTCAAGATCACTATGAATTACTCCTGCGGCTTCTGGCGCTTTCATTCCTTTTTTAATTGTCCAAGCTCGAACTTCCTTAGGACCCGCAGTAAAAAAAGACATTAGGTTTAAAGCATCGTAAGCAGCCCTAACCAAACGATTTACCCCTGGCTCTTCCAATCCTGCATCAGTTAAAAATTCTTTTCTATCCATTTCATCCTCTAGCTCAGATATTTCTGCCTCAATCTCCCCAGCTACCACAAGAACATTTGACGCGTCATCCAAAAATTCCTTTACTTTATTAACATAATCATTACCTTCTGTGGGAGAACAGCTATCATCTACATTACAAACATAGATTACAGTTTTGTCCGTAAGTAGTTGTATGTCTTTTATATGAGTTGCATCATAATCTGTTACTTCTGCAGTTCGAACATTACCAAAATTCTCCAAATGGTTTTTGTATTTTGTTAATGATTCAATTCCCTTCTTGGCTTCCTTATCACCAGATTTAGTGAGCTTATTCAATCTTTCAATTTTTCTGTTCACCAAGTCCAAATCTCTAACCTGAAGTTCAAAATCAACAATCTCAATATCTCGAACTGGATCAACCGATCCTTCTATATGCGCTAAGTTATCATCATCGAAGCATCTAAGCACATGAACAAGAGCATCTGTTTTTTGGATATCTGATAAAAATTTGTTTCCAACTCCCTCCCCTTCTGAAGCTCCCTTTGATAATCCTGGAACATCAACAATTTCAATCGTAGCTGGTATTACTTTTTCAGATTTAATGAGATCATCCAACTTGTAAAGTCTGGGATCAGGAACATTTACAATTCCAATATTTGATTTTGTAGCACTAAATGCATAATTTGAACTTTGAGCCTTTGTATTTGACATGCAATTAAAAATGGTAGTTTTACCAGTGTTTGCAAGTCCTATTATTCCGCAGTTTAATGACATACTTAATTGTATTTATCTGATTTTATGACTTTTATATAAGCTTTAGCTGATTTTTTATCCCGGCAAATATAGCACAAAATAAGAGTTCAGCTTTTATTATAAATATATTTTCGTAATTAAATAATTATCAGTACTTTTGCTGCCCCATTTTAAGGTGCCCGGAATTTTGGTATTCCATAATTTTAAGATTGGTATAATTTAAGTATAATCGGTTTCGATTCACAAGTACCGGGCTGTTGAATTCGTAACACATGAATTTTTTAATGTCAGAATTAGAAAAAAAAGCTACTAAAACAAAAGCAGAAAAAGAAGTAGCAAAAAAACCTGCAAAAAAAGCTGCAAAAAAAGAAGTAGCAAAAAAACCTGCAAAAAAAGCTGCATCCGCAGCAAAGGTTAAAAAAGAAAAAGTTGTTAAAGCAAAAGAGGTTAAAGCAGAAGTAGCTGCAGAAACTCCAGAAACAGTTACCGAAGAGGTTAATGTTGAAGTTGTGGTGGAAACTCCAGAAACAGCTTTAGAAGAGATAAAAGTAGAAACCACTGCAGAAACTGAAGAGAAGAAAGCAGAAGAAGATGTTGCTTTTACTGAACAGGAAGAAGATGTTAAAGCAGAGGCAAGTATACCAGTAGAATTTGACTGGGATTCACTTGAGAAAAAACAAGATAACTATTCCAGCGACGAAAGAACCAAACTTGAAGATATTTACTCAAGTTCTCTTAGCTCTATTATAGAGCATGAAGTTATAGAAGGAACTGTTGTTGGTATAAGCAATCGCGAGGTTGTAATCAACATTGGTTATAAATCTGATGGTATCATACCATTCAATGAATTCAGATATAACCCAGATTTAAAAGTAGGTGAGAAAGTAGACATATATGTTGAAAATCAAGAAGACTCAAATGGTCAGATGATTCTATCTCACAAAAAAGCACGTATTCTAAAATCATGGGACCGAATTAACGAAGCTCATGACAAAGAAGAAGTAATCAATGGTTATGTAAAATGTCGCACAAAAGGTGGACTTATCGTTGATGTGTTTGGTATAGAAGCTTTCTTACCTGGGTCTCAAATAGATGTTAAGCCGATTAGAGATTACGATATCTACGTTGACAAAACAATGGAATTCAAGGTTGTGAAAATTAACCATGAATACAAAAACGTTGTAGTTTCTCATAAAGCTCTTATCGAAGACGAACTTGAGCAACAAAGATCAGAGATTATTGCTAAACTTGAAAAAGGACAGGTACTTGAAGGTATCGCCAAAAACATTACTACCTATGGTGTATTTATTGACCTTGGTGGAGTTGATGGACTTATACACATAACAGACTTAAGTTGGGGCCGTATAAAACATCCTGAAGAGATTGTTGAATTGGATCAAAAACTTAAGGTTGTAATCCTTGACTTTGACGAAAACAAAAAACGCATTGCTCTTGGCTTAAAACAACTAACCCCTCATCCATGGGATTCCCTTGACACCGATCTTAAAATTGGTGATAAAGTTAAAGGTAAAGTTGTTGTGTTAGCTGATTATGGTGCATTTATTGAGATTGCTACAGGTGTAGAAGGTCTTACTCATGTGAGTGAGATGTCATGGTCACAACATCTTCGTACTGCTCAGGACTTCCTGTCAGTAGGCGATGAAGTTGAAGCAGTTATTCTCACACTTGACCGTGAAGAGAGAAGAATGTCACTTGGCATGAAACAACTAACACCTGATCCATGGAGTGATATTAATAAAAAATATCAGGTAAATTCTAAACACAAAGCAACCGTAAGAAACTTTACGAACTTTGGAATCTTTGTTGAAATAGAAGAAGGAGTTGACGGGCTTATTCACATTAGTGACTTAAGCTGGTCCAAAAAGATAAAACATCCTGCAGAATTTACTAAAATTGGAGAAGAAATAGAGGTTGTTGTTCTTGATATAGACGAGGAAAATCGCAGACTAAGTTTAGGTCATAAACAGTTAGAAGAAAATCCATGGGATGTATTTGAAACTGTATTTACTGTTGATTCTGTTCACCAAGGAACAGTTATAAATCAGCATGAGAAAGGAGCCCTGGTTTCTCTTCCATATGGTGTTGAAGGATTTGCTCCAATGCGCCACCTGAAAAAAGAGGATGGTACCAATATTAAAGCTGATGAGAAAGCTGAGTTTAAAGTTATAGAATTCTCAAAAGACAACAAGAAGATAATCCTTTCACATACGCGCTTATTTGAAGAAGACCCTAAAACGGTTAAAGCTAAAGCTGCAGAGAAAGCAGATTCAGAAAATAAAAAATCAAAGCGCGCTGTTAAGAATGTTAACGAAAAAGTTGAAAAAACTACTTTCGGTGACCTTGATGTACTTGCCAATCTTAAAAATGAGATTGAAAAAGAAGAAAAAGCAGGTAAAAAGTAAGGAAGCTTTAATTTATTAAACCTTAAATCCCTCTGTAAACAGAGGGATTTTTTTTTGTTAAATTATCTTCAATATTGTTGCTTAAAATTAGTTGTATATTTTGGGTACTAGAGTTAGTAAATAAACTACAGATAGAAAACCATCTTTTACTTTCATAAATTGGCTATAACCATCAATTAACTTCACACATTATTAAGCACTCTTATTGGATAATAATAATAAAGTATATAATTAGGATAAATAATTATTGACAAATAAAAAATAGTGAAAATTTGATAGAAAGAAAAAACCCACCCAGACCAGGCGGTCTAAAGGGTGGGCCCAATTATGAAAAACAAACAAAACAAGCACTGCAAATATAAGATACTTTTTATTTTATTCAACATATACATGCCTTTTTTTTTAATTATCTTCTTCCATAATAGGTTATTTGACTTATTATAAGGTATTTGAGTAAGAATAAATTAAGTAAATGGATGCCTGATCAGATTTTTAATAATTCAATTAAGAGCCTCCTAATGGAATAAATATGTCTTAAAAGTGGATACGGTGAGATGAAAACCTACAAATTGTAATCCCTAATTAACATTGGATATGCTTGTCTATTTGCGGATAACAGTGAATGAGCCATCTTTCTCCAATTTGATTATTGTTGATGTTTTGACCGACTTAACCTTATCCTGAAATACCTTAACAACATAATCAACTCCACTCCTAATTCCCTTATCAATAATATCAAAACTACTTGCAGTAGGCATATCCGAAAAATTCGCACTTGTTGATATTATTGGCTTACCCAAACGTTTTATTAATTCCGAACAATATTCATCTTTTACTATCCTAATTGCAATGGTTCCATCAGCAGCAATAATATTTTTTGCCAGGTTCTTTGCTCCAGGATAAATTATGGTAAGTGGTAATTTTGAATTTTCTATGATGTCTTGGGCAATGGGAGGTACTTCTTTAACATATTCACTTAACCTTTTTTGATCATCAATTAAAACTATCATTCCTTTACTCTCGCTCCTACCCTTAAGCTTATATATCTTTGTTATCGCAATAGAATTAGTTGCATCACACCCTATACCCCAAACTGTGTCAGTGGGATAAAGCAAAATTTTTCCTTCTTTTAGAAATCTGACTGACTTTTCAATTTCAGCTTCTAGGGTCATTGGACAATAATTTTTTGATTAGACTTTAAATCACTTTTAAGTAATAACATTGGTCAATTGATCTATTGATATTGTATAAGCACATTCAAAAGTATTTTTTGGGCACTTATTATATCCATGAATACCACATGGACGACATTTTAGTTCCTTTGATGACTGAATAATAAATGATCTGGATGACTTAGGACCAAAGCCAAACTCAGGTATAGTTGAACAGTAAATGGCAGCTACAGGAGCATCAATTGAAGATGCCATATGCATGGGAGCTGAATCATTAACAAAATTCATTTTAGCATCTTTCATAAGTGCTGTTGACTCTAAAAATGAGAGTTTACCTGCCAGATTCAAACTATTTGCATATCCAGACTCTGATATTATTTCATCGCATAGCCTAACATCCTTGGATGACCCAAGTAAGTATACAGTCAAATGCTTTTCTAAATTACAAATGAAATCAATCCACTTTTCCTTTGGAAACTGCTTAGTAAACCATAAGCTAGCTGGAGATATGGTTAAAAATTGTTGCGTTTTATATTGACTTACTTTTGCAAAATCCTGCTGTGTGGGATAGAGCTTCATTGGGAAGTAGCCCGAATTTGTAAAGTCTTCAATTAGAGTCAAGTTTCTATCTACTTCGTGGGGGTTATCTTTTGAAGTTCCAATTCTATGCTTTTTCCTATGGGTAAAAAATATGGATAGTGGATTCTTACTAAAGCCCACTGTTTGTTTCGCATTTAACAAAACAGTGATTAACCCAGATGAAAAATATCTCTGCGCATTTACTACCAAGTCATATTCTTTATGTCTGAGAGTTGATATTAGATTCGATAACTTTCGGTATTTATTTTCCTTCTTATCCCAAACAATTATATGATGTAACTTAGGATGATTTAACAATAATGTTTCATAACCTTTTTTTAAAAGAAAATCAATTTTGGCATTTGGATATACCTCATGAAGCTTTTCGATTAATGGTGTGCATAATATGACATCACCAAGTGAAGCAGTTTGTATTATTAGTATGCGTTTCAAAGATATATTTTGATTATCAGCTTGCAAATATAACTAGAGCACTTCTAAAATAACAAAATATCATACTATTTATTACACTTATCAATTCATATTAGTTATTTAGAGTTGTTTTTAGGTTTGATGGATATTTCTCTGCAATAGATTAGAAATGTGTATAAATAAATTATTATTTAACACCTAAAACCTATTCTTTGGGGCAACAAATAATTGTTAAAATAATAATACTGAATGATTTTATTATTTTAGACGAAAAATAATTATTTGAAACATACAGGCATATTACTTTCCTTGTTGATTTTAGCCGGATTATTACTATCAGGTAGTAGCGCTCAAGCTCAACTAATGAATCACTATTGGTCAGTGAACTTCAATTCACAATCCTCACTTCTTTCTGGAGCTGTTGTTGCTGGTGATGGGGGTAACACATCTATGTATTATAATCCCGCAACCATAAGTGATATGGAAAAAGGATCAAATCTTTCATTTTCAACATCGCTGCTCACATGGAATGTTTCACTATTTACTAATGCATTAGGCAATAACACTGACATTATAAATATAAGTTTCAATGTTCAACCGCAATTTCTATCATTCAGCAGCAGGCCGCACAAAAGTAAATTTGCATATGCATTTACGACACTGGTAAGAATGAAAGACAAAATTGATATCAGCTATTACAATTCAACTGAGATTGACATTATAAAGTCAACCCCAGGTCCTGAAAATTATAATGTTGCTTACAAATATTTTCTTGAATATAACGATAACTGGGTTGGTATGGCAAGCTCTTATGATGTGAATGATAGATTTAGGATCGGAGCAAGCCTTTTTGTATCAGTAGCATATGTTTCCTATAAAAATTCATTAAATTTATACGCATTTTCAACAAAGGATACCTTATGGGTAGACAATGTCCCCAACCCATCACTTGTTTCTAAAGCAATATATAGCAACGACTTTAAATTTGTAGATTATAGACTCATTCTAAAACTTGGATTTTCATATGTATTGGAGAACTGGAAGTTCGGATTAAATTTCACATCAGGTTCTTTTTCGCTTTTTTCAACCAAGAAAGAAGCTCGAAGAGTAGAAGAAGTTGCAAATATCACCAACGAGGCTAATAACGAGTTTATGCCAGGATATGTAATCACTAACGGGCAAATTTTAAATGATATCACCACAAGAATAAAATACCCATTCTCGATTTCTTACGGACTCATCCATAGATTAAAGAATAGTCATAATAAAATATATTTTACCATGGAGTATTTCCACGGTATTCAACCATACAAGATGATTTCTGCACCAATAAAAGATGATATTACATCGGATATAGTTTATGATAATCTTGAAAATAAAGACTGGCTTTCTGTGGCAAACACAGCAAAACCAGTTCTTAATATTGCAGTAGGCTACAGGTGGGTGCTAAAAGAAAATATAATGTTTTTAAATGGCTTTAGAACAGACTTCAACAACATTAGTGGCGCTGATTACAAAAATCTAGCTAGTTATAATACGATAAATACCAACAACATTAACATTTATCATTACACAAGTGGTTTCCAATTCTTCTTTCTAAAAAAATATTTATTAATAATTGGCGGCGAATTGTCCTATGGTCGTGAAAAAAATCAGCAGCAATTAGCAAACTTTTCTGATCCCGTGGAATACGATCCTTCAACAAATACCATCCTTCAAGGTACAATACAAAATAACATGGATGTATATTCTCTTGGTTTTAATATATATTTTGGCCTATCCTTTAAATTTGGTGAAAAGAATAAGGATTAAAGCACCCCTTATCAAAATTAATTCTAAATAAATTTACTAATATTGCAATCTTAAAGTATCCTAATAAAAATTCTTTAAAAAATGAAAATGCTCAAAAAAAAACCTTTATATCAAGTGCTAATGGGAACATTTGTTTTTGCTATTGTTATTAGCATGGCATCATGTTATCCAAATGATGATTTATCAGTAAGTGAAACAGATTTGGTAATGACAAGCTACTATGACTCTGTTGACTTTTCAAATCTCAACACCTACTATATGTCAGATACCATTTATCCTGTCCGTGATGATACATCGGATAAATCATTAATTAAGGACAATAATTTAATTGTTAAAACAATTGCTGATAACATGCAAGCAATTGGTTATACAAGATTATATGATACTTCATCAGTTGTGCCAGATGTAAGAATTTCGACAGCAGCAATCTCCATTACCAATATTCAAGTTGGTTACTGGTACCCATACTATCCCGGTTGGGGTTGGGGATGGGGATGGGGGTGGAAAAAATCCTCAAAAGGAATGGATTATTATTACGGTTATCCCGGTTATTACCCTGCAGGTTGGTGGGGATATCCATACTATACCTCTTACACCACAGGAACTCTACTCATAGAAATGGCGAATCCCAGGGATATCAGAGTAGTAGACAACGACACTGTGGTTCCTATGTATTGGACAGCAGCAGTGAGTGGAGTATTAGGAAGCGCCTCAAGTAACAGTGACCGAGCTGTGTCAGGGGTTAATAAAGCATTCGAATTGTCTCCAGAAATTAAACCCAACAATTAAGGTCAAATAAGCAAAAAGATGAAAAAAAATAAATTTTTAACAACAGTATTTATTGTTCTAATTAGTTTCTCTGCAATGGGACAAGGAGGTGGAATATGGAATTTTGATTGGAACATGGGTTTTCCCATGGGTGAAACAAAAGACTTTATTGGTCAACCCTCATTTCGCGGATTTTCAATGGAAGGCCGAGGATTTGTCACTGAAAATATCACACTTGGAGGTATTGCCGCATGGAATGTGTTTTATGAAAGTTCTGGATGGGTTACAACCCAGCAGGATGAAACAAAATTATATGGTTATCAGAGACGTTACTTGAACGTTATGCCTATTATGATGACTGGACACTACTATTTCTCTCAAGGCTCTGTTCAACCATATATTGGTGTTGGTGTTGGTACCTACTACATTGAATCACGTAATTTTATGGGAATCTATTATACTCAGGGGAAGGACTGGCACTTCGGCGTTGCGCCAGAAATAGGAGTTATACTACCTTTTTCAAATAGTAATACTGGTGTAAATCTAAATTTTAAATATAATTATGCTGCCAAAACTAAGAACGAACAGGCTTATTCATGGTTTGGGGTTAATTTTGGCATATCATATTTATTCTAATTTTAATCGGTAAAAAAAATTAATAACCGGAGATTTACATCAAATTTCCGGTTTTTTAATATTAGAAAATAAAATATATCTATTAGTTTCTAATTAAAAACTAAACAAATCAATATGAGACGGTTTATTATTGTTATAATATTAGTAATGGCTGGTTTTGTATCCCAAAGCCAAGTTTTAATAACCATATTACTTGGCGATAAGCTTAACTCAGATGGGTTGGAGTTTGGTTTAGAAGGAGGCGTGAATTGGTCAAATATTTCAGGTCTTGAAACAAATAAATTTACCAGGAAGTGGAATCTTGGATTTTATTTTGATATCAGATTAAAAAATCAATGGTTTATCTACACAGGAGTACTTGTAAAGTCTAACTCTGGAGTTAATAAGCTGACAGATGCAGATTTAGATATGCTAAATGCAACTAAATACGTGGAATTGAATGGTGAGTCAATCGATGGAGACTATAATCAAATAATGAATTATTTCCTTACGCCTGTGCTCATAAAGTACAAGACTAAGAAACACTTTTATGGTGAAATAGGTCCACAATTTGGTTTGATGCATAAATCATATATTGAATTCACCTCTGATATAGATGGTAATGATGCTACCATAAAAGAATATAATAAGGATGATATTAATAAAATTGACGTGGGAATTATGGTTGGCCTTGGTTACCAATTATTAAAAGGCAAAGGTTGGACAATTGGTGCTAAATATTACTACGGGTTTATTAATGTTTTTAAGGAAATTAAAAACACCAAAAACAGTTCCATATTTCTCAAGGTGAATATACCAATAGGTGCAGGAAAAAAAGATGCTAAAAGCAATACTAACTAATTAAATCTTATGTAGATATAAAGTCTACACAAAATGAAAAGTTACATGAAAAATATTTTTGTGTTATACTAATTTATTTTTCAGTAATAATTATTTAAAAACCGGCAAGAATCTCCCAAAGGTTTTGTCGGTTTTTTTTATACATTTACATTAAATAGAAATTAACTAATTCTACAGATATGAATAAAGTATTTACTCTTTTACTAATCACTCTTACTAGTTCAATTGTCTATTCTCAGCAACAAATGAACAATGCTGGTTTCGAGGAGTGGGAAGAAATTGGTTTTGGACCAAATATAATTGAACCTATCCACTGGAGTTCAATTAAATCATCCGATGACCCCATATTAAATGGGATGGCACCAGTTGTGCTAGAGAGAAGCGAAGACGCACACACGGGCAATTATTCCATAAAATTAACAAACATTGCAACCTTAGGTATTGTTGCAACAGGTACTACTTCCAATGGAAGGTTTCATCCTAATTTGAATCCTGATTTAGCTTATGTATACACTGATATAGAAGATGATAGATGGCACACTGTATTTACTGATAAACCAGATAGTATAACTGGATGGTATAAGTGTAATCCTGAAGTTAATGATTTTGCTACAGTGAAATTTATATTACACAAAGGTGCGGATTCAATACCAAGTAATGAAGAAAATCATATTGCAATTGCTTATATTGAATTACCTTCGAATAATATTGATGTATGGACCAGGTTCTCAACGCCCTTCGTCTATTCGTCTGATGATACTCCCCAATATATTCTTAGTGTAATCACATCTGGTAATGGCACTGAGGCCATATCAGGAAGTACTGCTCATTTTGATGACATTGAATTAATTTATAACGGAAGCTCAGTTGGCGAACTTAACATAAAGAAGCTGGATGTTTACCAAGAATATAATAATTTGATAATTGGGTTTCCAGCTAATGTTAGTAATGAACTTAATGTGGAAATAAGAAACATAAGTGGACAAAAGTTAATTTCAACATCAATTAATAGGTCATCATCAAATCATATTGACGTTGGCAGCTTAAAATCTGGCTTATACTTGGTAACTGCAGCAAATGAGAATTCCATGTACCTATGCAAGGTTATGATAATAAAGTAAATTTAATCTCTAGTAATATTATATGAGGTTATTGTATCTCACATCCCTCAAGGCAATTATTATTTTAACATTCATGGTAATGTCAATTAATATAATTGGCCAATCTAATGGGACTCTTTCTGGCAGGGTTACAGATAATGTAACATCTGAATCACTTGTTGGAGTAAATATATTTCATAAGAAAAATATGACCATAGGAACAGTTACGGATTTCAATGGTTATTATTCCTTATCTCTAGCACCAGGCACATATACCTTCACAGTATCATACACAGGTATGAAATCACAAGACTTTGAAATTGAAGTAAATGACAGCCAAAACGTAATTTACAATGTTAAGCTTGAACCATTTAGTACAGAATTTGATGAAATTATAATTCGAGCTGGTAAGTTTGATAAGGCTGTTGAAAATCAAACAGTGTCCATAGAAATAATGAGCCCAAGACTCATTGATGCACGAAATACAGAGTCCGTTGAAACAATATTGGATATGGTACCCGGACTTAACATTTTGGACGAGGAGCCTCAGATAAGAGGAGGCAGTGGGTTTACATTTGGTGTTGGTAGTAAAGTTGCCGTATTTATAGACAACCTTCCGGTAACAGCTGGAGATGCTGGCAAAACGAACTGGTCACTAATACCAGTAGAGAACATAAAACAAATTGAGGTGGTCAAGGGTGCAGCCTCAGTATTATCAGGCGCATCGGCATTAAGTGGTGCCATTTATATAAGAACAAACTATCCAGGAGTTCAGCCTCAAACAAAGATAAAGATGCATGCTGGATTTTATACATCCCCAGATCCACCATCAACAAAATGGTGGAGTGGAGTAAATTATACATCAGGAGCAAGCTTTTTGCATTCTCAACAGCTTAATAATGGTCAAACAGATCTAGTTCTGGGAGGTTTATTTTCTGCATCCAAGAGTTATCTTGGGGCACCTGTACCAGGACCTTATGTGGTTGATTCCAATGATATTTCTGATGAAGACATGGCAAGCCGTAAGGCTAGAATAAACTTTAACCTGAGACATCGTTCAAAAAAATATACGGGCTTAGATTTTGGTATAAACGGAAATATCATGTATAATAAATCAAGTACTGTATTTGCCTGGCTTGATGATACAGCAAATTTTTATCGCGCATATCCTGGAGCAGTTCTTCTATCGAATAATACTACATTTTATCTGGATCCATTCATAAACTTCTATTCAGATATGGGCTTCAAGCATGAGTTCTCAAATAGAATCATGTATTCAAATAACGACGCAAATAATAATCAAAGTACAAAGTCCTTATTTATTTATAATAACTATCAATTTTCAAAGAGCTTTAAAAATTTAGGAAATCTTGATTTTATAGTTGGAGCTAGCAGTCAGTATACATATTCTCATGCTAACCTATATGAAGCATCAGGATCACCCAACAATTATTTATGGAATACATCTGTTTATATGGAGCTTGAGAAAAAAATAGGGAATATTTTAAATTTCTCTGCTGGTGTTCGACTTGAAAATTATTGGATTAATGATTCAATTAAAGACAGTAAACCCATTTTTCGGTTGGGTACCTCTCTAAAATTAGGTCAGGAGACTTACCTTCGGGCATCCGTTGGACAGGGATATAGATTCCCAACCATCACCGAAAGGTATATCAAAACAACAGTTGGTAGCTTTGGGGTTTTTGACAACCCTGATTTGATACCCGAAACAAGCTGGAATTCTGAAATAGGAATTAAACAAGGATTTAAATTTTCAAATTTTTATGGCTATTTAGATGTTGCATTGTTTTACCAAGAATATCATAACACAATAGAATATCTATTTGGATTTTGGGACTCAACCTATACTTTTGCATTGGCAGGGTTTAAATTTGTAAACACAGGAAGGTCAAAGGTTACGGGCATTGATATATCACTTAATGGACAAATAAAAACATCCAATAAAATAATGATAAATACAATTTTCGGATACACCTATATAATGCCCGTTACATTAGATCCTTATTATGTATTTGCACAAGACTATAACCCTGGTGGAGGAAAAGATTTTTCATATGAAACAACAAGTGTTAATCCTAATGAGGACATATTAAAATATAGATTCTTACATACCATAAAATTAGATTTTGAAGTCGGTTATGAAAGATTCACAGCTGGTATTAGTTTGAAATATTTTAGTAAAATAGAAAATCTTGACAAGGCAATATTTGATTTTGAAGATGCCACAATAGCATCTGGAGGGACGACACAACCAATTTTATATAGAAATTACTATGAGAATCACAACAATGGAAACATGGTTTTAGATGCTAGAGTAAGCTATGATATAGGAATCAGGCATAGAGTATCCATAATATCAACCAACCTTGCCAATAGAATGTATTCATTGCGTCCATTGAAGGCCGAACCAATGAGAAATATAACATTACAATATATCCTAAATCTTTGATTTTGACGCGATAAAAATTTGAAATCATAAGTACTAAAAAATTACGTCAATATCATATTTTCATATATTTGCACAAAGTTTTAATTAAATCTAAATTAAAATGCCTCACTATCAAATTCGTGGTCAGATTCCAAATAAAAGACATACTATATTTAGAAAACCCGATGGTTCTCTATATGCAGAAGAATTAGTTTCTACAGAGGGATTCTCTGATATTTATTCAATAGTTTACCACAACTATCCACCAACAAAGGTTCTCAGTATTGACAAGCCTGTGGATGTTACACCTGATATAGAAATTGATAGAAACCTTCAGCATAGATCATTAAAAGGGTTTAAATCAAAGCAAAAAGATGATTATCTAGAGAGTCGCAATATTGTTCTTACAAACGACGACATCAATATTATTCTTGCAGCTCCAAGAAAATCCATGACAGACTATTTCTTTAAAAATGCTCAGTCTGATGAAATGATATTTATACACAAAGGAGGTGGCAAATTGCTAAGTATTTATGGTGAGCTTAGTTTTAAAGAGGGTGACCATATTGTAATACCAAGAGGTACCATTTACCAATTTAGGTTTAATGATTCAGATAATCGTCTTTTTATAGTGGAATCAAATGAACCATTGAGATTCCCGAAAAGATATATGAATAAATATGGGCAACTACTCGAGCATTCACCTTTGCACGAAAGAGATATAAAGGCCCCTGAAGCCCTTATTACTCATGATGAAGAAGGTGATTTTCTTGTAAAGATAAAGCGCAGCAACATGATTTATCCGTACCATTATCAAACACATCCCTTTGATGCCATTGGATGGGATGGGTGTCTTTATCCTTTTATTTTCTCCATTTATGATTTTGAACCAATAACAGGTAGAATTCATCAGCCACCACCAGTACATCAAACCCTTGAAACAAAGGCAATGGTAGCATGTGCATTCGTTCCAAGGCTATATGACTACCACCCAGAATCTATTCCAGCACCATATCACCATAGTAACATTGATTCCGATGAATTGCTATATTATGTTGATGGAGATTTTATGAGCAGGAATAACATAGAAGAGGGACAAATAACCCTTCATCCAATGGGTATTCCGCATGGCCCACATCCAGGAGCCGTTGAAAGAAGTATTGGCAAAAAAGAAACTAACGAGTATGCTGTTATGGTAGATGCCTTTAAGCCATTAAAATTAACCAAATCGGCAATGGAAATTGAAGACAAAGACTATTATAAAAGTTGGCTTCATTAATCAATTATAAAAGTGGTGTCATTAGATCTCAGAAATTAGTGACACTATCGTTAAAAATTAAAAACTAACATAATAAAATGGACAATAATATAAATAAATGCTTACCAATTAATGGGACAGACTACGTAGAGTTCTATGTTGGCAATGCAAAACAAGCTGCCCACTATTACCAAAGTGCCTTTGGGTTTCAACCTGTTGCATATGCAGGGTTGGAAACAGGTTTAACTGATAGAGTATCCTATGTCCTTAGGCAAAATAAAATCACATTTGTATTAACAGGATCATTAACACCAGATTCTGAAGTAGCCAAACATCACATTAAACATGGCGATGGGGTAAAAGTAATAGCGCTATGGGTTGACGATGCGCGTAAAGCATTTGAAGATACTACTGCAAGAGGCGCTGATATAGATTTTGAACCTAAATCAGTTAGCGATGAAAATGGTGAAGTTGTTCTGGCATCAATAAAAACATATGGTGACACTGTTCATACATTCGTCGAAAGAAAGAATTATAATGGTAGCTTCTTACCTGGTTTCAAAGAATGGAACCCTACATATAAACCAACTGAAACTGGGCTTACATATGTTGATCATATTGTTGGCAACGTTGGCTGGAATGAAATGGATAATACCGTAGATTATTATAAAGATATTATGGGATTTGAGCAACTCATTTCATTTGACGATAAAGATATTTCTACTGAATACACTGCTCTGCGAAGTAAGGTAATGGCAAACGATAATATGCGTATAAAATTTCCCATAAACGAACCTGCAAAAGGATTAAAAAGGTCTCAAATTGAGGAATACCTTGATTTTTATGTTGGTGCCGGACCACAGCATGTTGCCCTTACAACAGATGATATAGTTTCCACAATTGCAGAATTGAGAGAAAGAGGAGTTGATTTTCTGCATGTACCAGATGAATACTATGAAAGCATATCTGAACGTGTTGGAGACATAGATGAAGACTTGAAAATTCTACAGAAACATAACATTCTTATCGATAGAGATGATAAGGGGTATTTGCTTCAGCTGTTTTCAAGGCCAGTTGAAGACAGGCCTACCTTCTTCTTTGAGATTATTCAAAGAAAAAAAGCAATATCATTTGGCAAAGGTAATTTCCAAGCATTATTTGAATCAATAGAATTAGAGCAGCAAAGCAGAGGAACACTTTAAAAACACCTTATCAATGATTGCAGCAAATAACCCATTACTAAAATCATGGATTGAAGTCCCAGATAACAGCGACTTCCCAATTCAAAATATTCCCTTTGGGATAGGTAAACCCGAGGGTAAAGAGCCTCGACCTGTGAGTAGAATTGGAGAAACAGTAATTGATTTAAGCTTATTGGCTGATAACGGATTCTTTGATAACCTTGGCATTGAAAATTATGGAGTGTTTTATTCTCCAGTACTCAATGACTTTATGGAACTCGGAAAACCCATGTGGTCAGAAGTTAGGAATAGAATTTCGGAACTTTTCAATGCTAATAATACAAGTCTAAGAGATAATGCTGAAGCAAAAATGGCATGTTTATATGAGATCAATAACATACAGATGATGTTACCCGTGGAGATTGGTGATTATACAGATTTTTATTCCAGTATAGAGCATGCTACCAATGTGGGCGCTATGTATAGAGATCCAAAAAATGCATTACTCCCTAATTGGAAACATATTCCTGTGGGCTACCATGGGAGAAGTTCTTCAATTGTAGTGTCTGGAACAGATATCCATAGGCCAAATGGACAAACAAAGGCTAATGATGCTTCTGCACCAACTTATGGCCCTTCGAAATTAATGGATTTTGAACTTGAGACTGCATTCATTACTGGCACTAAAAGTGATCTTGGTCAGGCTATAACAATTGAAAATACCAATGAATATATATTTGGAATGGTGTTGTTTAATGACTTATCTGCACGAGATATTCAAAAATGGGAGTATGTCCCACTAGGCCCATTTCTGGGAAAAAACTTTGGATCAGTTGTTTCACCTTGGATAGTAACAATGGAAGCATTACAACCATTCTTAACCGATGGGCCCAAACAAGATCCTCCTGTTTTACCATACCTAGATTTTCAAGGTAAGGGTAGCTATGACATTAAATTGGAAGTTGCTCTTGAAACTCCGTCTGGAGTGGAAACAGTAGTATGTAGGAGCAACTTCAAGTATATGTATTGGAATATGAATCAACAGCTTGCGCATCATACTATTAATGGTTGTAATATTAATGTTGGTGATATGTATGGGTCGGGTACCATATCAGGCTCCACCCCTGACTCATACGGTTCAATGCTTGAGCTTAGCTGGAAAGGAACAAAGCCAATTAAATTAAATGATGGTACCGAAAGAAAATTTATTCAGGATAATGACAAGGTGATAATGCGTGGGTATTGCAAAAATAAAGACCACAGGATAGGCTTTGGAGAATGTATAACTACAATACTTCCAGCAAAATAAAAATTATGCTTCACATTGATCCATCAGAATACGGAAATCAAAAACTATTTAAACTACTGCTCGGTGGTATTGCACCACGGCCGATTGCATTTGCAGCTACAATAGATAAAGAAGGTAATCATAACCTTTCTCCATTTAGTTTTTATAATGCATTTGGTGTAAATCCATCTACGCTCATTTTCTCTCCATCTAGAAGAGGCAGGGACAATACAACAAAGCACACTTTGGAGAATATAAAAGAAGTACCAGAGGTAGTATTAAATGCTGTTACCTACGACATGGTTCATCAGATGAGCTTAAGCAGCACAGAATATCCAAAGGGAGTAGATGAGTTTAAAAAGGCGGGTTTTACGTCTGTTGAATCAAAAATTGTATTACCAAGGAGAGTATCCGAATCGCCATTACAGTTTGAGTGTAAGGTAAGGGAGGTAATTGAGACAAGCGGAAAAGCTGGATCAGGGAACCTAGTAATTTGTGAGATTGTTCATATTCATATGGATGAATCTATTCTTGATATTCATGGAGTTATTGATCCTGACAAAATTGATTTGGTGGGGAGATTAGGGGGAGATTATTATGTAAGAACATCAGGTAATGCGAAGTTTATGGTACCCAAGCCAATATCTAAAATGGGAATAGGCATTGATGGTCTTCCTGAGAAAGTCAGACTTAGTAGAATACTTTCAGGTAATGATTTGGGGCAACTTGGAAACTTAGAAAGCCTACCTACCAAGGAAAAAATTGATCTTTTCAAATCAAAACCTGGAATATCAAATATCAAAGGAAATAGTGAAGAGTTGCATAAATATGCTCACAAACTAATAGAGGGTGGTAATATAGAAGATGCCCTTACTATTCTTATGATAGAATAAATACAGATTATTTTTTTACTACTGTTGTCGTTGAGGTACTTATAATATTAGCCGGTATTTTCATTCCTTGCTGCTCTATTTCAATTGTTAGATCAATATCCATTGTTGAATTTACAAGCATCCCTGTATTTATATCAACAATAAGTTCACCCTCAGTAACACCATCTAATTTTACTTCGGTTCCATCCACAACATTTCCAGAAAGAGTACCATCCAAGGATATAACAACTTGTTTCTTAGTAATCTTAAGTAGTGTATATTTTATAAATACCTTCATTTCACTACCCTTAAGTGGTTTTATATTTTTTTCCCAGCTCTCTCCTACTTTTATCTTTCCTTCAGGATATAGAGCATAATTACTACCTGAAGTTAGATTATTTGTGAGATCATCAACTCCTTTAACCTTGCTAAGGTCAATTTGCTCAATGCTTCCTTTGTTATCCATTCCAAAGTTTATTGATAAGCCTATTATTTTGTTAAACTGATCAGCAATTTGAGCTCCCATTCCTGTCCAAGTAGATTCATCTTCGGAGTTATAGTTAAGTTCCATTCCAAATATCTTCTGATTCATGCTTACCTTTTCAAATTTAAGATCTTGCATAATTAACCCATCAGTAATGGAATTTACCTCGGTGCCCATCTGAAAGGACATTACTTGTTCCAAAGTCATAGTTTGCCCATTGGCATCAAATGAAATATCTTGGTTTAACTCTGTATTAAATTCATATTTGTCTCCAACATTTAAGTTATAAGTAAGTTCAACTGCCTTTTGGGCATTGGAAACTGTAATTGTAAACATCATGACTACTATGATAGTCATTCGGGAAATAATTGATTTCATATATAAAAGCTATTTAAGTTTAAAATGGGGTGTCATCATCCATTGAATTCATTTTGGATGGAAAATTTTTAATGCCTGCAGTTACATCTTCTGCACTATAACCATCACCTCCTTGGGAGTAATCATCAAACCTGGCAAAGTCAGCTATGAACCTTAGTTTTACATCTCCAACGGCACCATTACGATGTTTAGCAATAATTATTTCGGAAACACCTTGTGTTGGTGAACCATCTTCATAAGTATCAATTTTATAATACTCCGCTCTGTAAATAAATAGGACCAGATCAGCGTCCTGCTCAATTGCACCAGATTCCCTGAGGTCAGATAAAATAGGTCTCTTTGCCTGCCCGGGACGTGTTTCAACTGCTCTACTTAACTGAGATAATGCTAGCACTGGAATATCAAGCTCCTTTGCCAATGCTTTAAGAGAACGTGAGATATTGCTAATTTCCTGTTCTCTATTACCTCTATTATCAGATCCTCCACTCATTAACTGAAGATAATCTATGAATACCATTTGTATATCATGCTGTTGCTTTAGTCTCCTACATTTAGCCCGCAATTCGAATATCGATAAGGCGGGTGTATCATCAATAAACATCTTGGCATCAACAAGGTTTGTAACTTTGTCTGTCAATTGTTGCCATTCATAACTTTGTAAGTCTCCTCGTTTAAGTTTGTCGGATTTCAATTCTGTTTCGCTAGAAATCAAACGTGTAACCAGCTGAACTGAGGACATTTCCAGTGAGAAAAATGCTATAGGCTTATTAAAGTCTACTGCTATATTTCTTGCCATATTAAGCGCGAATGCCGTTTTACCCATGGATGGTCGTGCCGCAAGGATTATCAGGTCAGATTTTTGCCATCCTGATGTAATTCTGTCGATATCAACATAACCTGATGGAACACCTCTCATATGCTCATCAGCATTTTTAGCATTTTCAATATCCAAAATAGCCTGCTTAATCAAGGAAGGCATATCTTCGAAATTCCTTCTAAGATTTGATTCAGAAACTGCGAAAAGATTTTGTTCTGCTCTATCTAATAAATCAAAAACATCTGTGGTATCTTCAAATGCATCTTTAATTATTTCAGATGAAATTCTAATGAGTTCACGTTGAATATGTTTTTGCAAGATTATTCTTGCGTGATACTCAACGTTAGCTGTGGAAGCAATTCTACTTGTTAACATGGTAATGTAATATGGACCACCTACCATTTCCAAATCTCCTGTACTCTTTAGTTCATTTGTAACTGTTAGGATATCTATCGGTTCGGACTTGGAAAATAAACTTGCTATGGAAGTCATAATCCTTTTATGACTTTCCTTGTAAAATACAGCTGGCGAAAGAATATCTATAACAGCAGAAACTGCATCTTTTTCCAACATCATTGCTCCTAACACAGCCTCTTCAAGATCAACTGCTTGTGGTTGTATTTTTCCATGCTCGGCAACTTCTTTGGAAGTAATCTTGGAACTTCGTGATACTTTTTTTCTGGTTGATTCTTTTTTTACTTCATCCATGAGCTCAAAATTACAAATAATGCATAACGGTTAATAAAGTGTTAATAACTATTTATACAATATAAGTTTATGAAAAATGAACTCGGGCTATATTACTGACTATCAGTACTTAACTAAAAAATATATCTGGATCCTTAATCAAAGCCAAACCAAGGTATCTGCGTAATAATTGGACAATTGTGACCACATCCTTCTGACAATATTCTACTATTCGCTTAAGATCTTTATCCATCCAGTAAACTTTGCCCACCATGGAGCCATCAATATCATCTTTTGGAGTAGGGATATTGAAAATAGCTGCAAGCAATTCTAGAGAGGTATAATGCTTATAGTCTCCAAACTTCCATAACTCCATTGTATCTATGTGTCTTATTTCCCATGGTTTTTTGCCTGCCATATTTATTACACTGGGTAGTTCAATACCCAGAATTAGCATTCTTCTTGCAATGTATGGAAAGTCGAACTCTTTGCCATTGTGGGCACATAATAAATTCTTAGCATTTGCATAATGCTTATTTAACATCTCAGCAAATTCGTTCAGTAAAATTACTTCATCAGTACCATAGAATGATTTTACTCTCAATTCTCGTCCATTCATAAATCCACAAGAAATGCATATTATTTTGCCAAACTCCGCGTATATACCTGCGCTATTATATAGTTCCTTGGAGTTTGTATCGGGTTTATATCGCATTAATATTTCTGCTTTTTTGTCCCAAAGATGTTTGATTCTACCATCCAATTCAGAATATTCGGAAACCTGAGATACAGTCTCAATATCAAGAAATAATACGTCGTCAAGTTTTAGGTCTTTTAGCATAGCAATTTTTAATTTAAAGATACAAAATATTACTTTAGCTAAAATTAAACAACAACCTCTTGAAAGTTAATTTTTACATGTTAATGTTAGTTGTATTGTTGAGCTCATGTTCAAAAGAGTCATCTAATACACAGGCAGTGGTAAATATTATATCACCGCAATTATTTGAATTATATACTATCCCCGACACAGTTGAAGTAGATTTTGAAGTAATTAGCAAAAGTCCAATAAATTATATTCGAATAAGCATAGATAATATAAATCTAGTCCCATTAACTAATCAAGCATATATCTATCCTAATGATGATGAATCTGTATTTAACACAGAAATATTCTTAAGTAATGTTGATGATAAGGCATTACTACCACCCTATAACATGCACATTGCAATTGATGTTGGAGGTGATGTTCAGCATAATTTTCGGGAAATAACTATTAAGAAGCCAGATAAATCATATGAGGGTTTTATTGCATTTAGTCAGGGCAGCAATAACTCAGTTCAAATGGATGTTTATGATCTAAATAGTGAAATTATAAAATCTCAATTATACCCAGGATATTTTATTGTATCTGATATATCAGGCGAAAATAACTTAGCTTATTTGGCCACCTCCTCTCCAAATATTACATCAGCAATAAATATTGATTCCGGCAACTATGTTTGGGGAAATATGGGACAATTACCATATCCACTTGTTTTTGATCTTATAAAAGGCAGTAATACACTATATCAAAGTAGTGAAATGGGCCGGATTATTGGATTTAATTTGAAGAATGGGTTGCAGGTATTTAATACAAAGGTGTTATCTGATACCATTCCACATAATATGGCCGTAAATGAGAACTTTATATTTGCTGATTTTACACTAAGAAATCCTGGTAATAAGTTATGGATTTCATTTTATAGAACCACGGGTCAAAAGTATAGTCAGTTTGTTCATGACTATGATACAAAGGCATTATTTGCACAAAATGATACTGCCATATTATTCTGTGTACAAGGCAACCAAAGCAATGTTATCAACTTCAGCATAATAGATAATAATATTATAAAAAGCACAAGTTTGGATAATATAGCCATTGATCAAGTTTATAGTTTTAGAGATAATGTGTTTACTATCGTTGATGGAAATAAAATTATTTCCTATAATAATACAAGTGGTAATATTAGCAATGTTTTTGAGGCAAATGATATTATTATTGATGTTAAATATGAAGAAATATCTAGCAGCTATGTTATTGCTTTACCACATGAAATTATAATGCTAAAAACTAACTCATCAACCTTTAAACGGTTAACAACAAAAAATACAAGAATAGAAAGTATTGAATTGATTTATAAGTAACAAGATATCCTTTAAATGCTTATTTTTGTCTGCCAAATTAATATTAAAGTCTTGCACATGCTAACAACTCTAGGCTATAAAATATTCTGGGCGTCTAAACTTAATAAGTGGTAAAATGAGTGAATTATCAGAGCATTTTTTGAGTTTTAGAAAACATATCATTGGTGATGACCAAGAGTTCAGAACACCATACGGTGTTAAGAAGATGATTTATGCCGACTGGATAGCTAGTGGTAGACTTTACAGGCCCATAGAGAGGAGAATGAGTGATATGATTGGTCCTTTCATCGGCAATACTCATACGGAGACCACGGAAACTGGAACCTTAATGACTAACGCTTACAAGACAGCTCATAAAATCATTAAACAACATGTTGGAGCAAATGAAAACGATGTTATAATCACTGCAGGTTCAGGGATGACAAGAGTTGTTAATAAATTACAGCGAATATTAGGGCTAAGAGGTATTGTAAATAATAAGAATGTAAACACTGACATTTCGGGAGAAGACCAACCAATAGTTTTCACAACACACATGGAACATCACTCAAACCATACTTCATGGCTTGAGACAATTGCAAAGGTAGTTGTTCTTGAACCAGACGAGAATAATATGGTTGACAAGAGTGAACTTGAGCGACAATTACTTATTTTTAAGGATCATAAGATTAAAATTGGCACATTTACTGCCGGTTCTAATGTGACAGGAATAATCCCTCCTTACTATGAGCTTGCTGAAATAATGCATAAGCATGGCGGTATAGTTATGGTTGATTTTGCTGGTTCAGCACCATATGTAGACATAAACATGCACCCCAAAAATGAATTACAAAGTTTGGATGCAATATTCTTCTCACCCCACAAGTTCTTGGGTGGCCCTGGCAGCTCTGGAGTTGTAATATTCAACAAACATTTATACAAGAAACAAGTACCTGATAATCCAGGAGGAGGAACTGTTTCATGGACTGATCCATGGGGAGGACATAAATATTTCGATGATATTGAGTTGCGAGAGGATGGGGGAACACCAGGATTTCTGCAGGCCATAAAAGCAGCCTATGCAATAAAATTGAAAAATAAACTTAATACAAAGCTAATAGCCATAAGAGAAAAAGAGTTGGTCAATAGAGCCTTTGAGGGTTTTTCAAAAATAGATGGTATTCATATATTGGCAGATAATATAAAAGATAGACTTGGTGTCTTTTCTTTTTGGACAAAACATATACATTTCAATCTTGTTGTCAAGCTTCTTAATGATAGATACGGAATTCAGGTAAGAGGAGGATGTGCATGTGCAGGCACATATGGGCATTTCTTACTCAATGTAACCCCATCTGAATCCTCGGAAATTGTTGAAAGAATCAGTAGTGGTGACTTATCAGTTAAACCAGGTTTCGTAAGGGTTTCATTACACCCAACAATGACAGATGATGAGCTGGATTATGTCATAGAAGCCATTAAGAGTATTATTGATAATCATAAGGAATGGGGCAAGGAATATGAGTATAGTAGAAATACAAATGAGTTTACTCACAAAACATTTGACCCAGAATTAAAGGACAGAATAGAAAACTGGTTTGAAATAGAATAAAAAAAAGGCTCCCCAAAGGAAGCCTTTATATATTATTTTATTACCATTTTAGGTATTAGTGCTCACTCAAGTATTTTGCAACGCCATCTGCATCAGCTACCATTGCATCTTTTCCTGGTTCCCAATTTGCAGGGCAAACTTCACCATTTTCTTCAAAATATTGCAGAGCATCTACCATACGTAATGCCTCATCAATGCTTCTTCCCAATGGAAGGTCATTTACAACCTGATGACGAACAACTCCCTGCTTATCAATTAAAAATAGTCCGCGATATGAGACAGGCTCACCAGTGAATACTCCTTCACCATCTTCATTATAATCATATGAACCAGCAAGCACATCATAGTTTTCAGAAATTGTTTTTGAAAGGTCTGAGACTAAAGGATATTTAACACCTTTAATACCACCATCATTTTTTTCTGTATTTAACCATGCCCAGTGTGAAAAGTGTGAATCAACAGAACATCCCACCACTGCAACATTACGCTTATCGAATTCATCCATTTTATCCTGAAATGCAATTATTTCGGTTGGACATACAAAAGTAAAATCCAATGGATAAAAGAAGAATACAACATGTTTTTTTCCGATAAATTGCTCAAGAGAAAATTTTTCTACAAACTCACCTCCGTTTACAACTGCATTTGCTTCAAATAAGGGAGCTTTTTTTCCAACTAATACTGACATAGATATTTTATTAAATTGTTTAAATCAAAATTGGTAGTTCAGTCTATATCTGAACATTGAATAATAATGCGCAAAATTAAGAATAATTTTAAAGTAAAAATAATATTTGAAATGCTATTTTATTCTAGTAAATCATCGATATCTATTGAAATCGGGATATTTCTCTGAAAATCAAAAAGTGTAAGTCGCCTAATCTCATAATAGCTTTTCCAATAAGTCATTAGTGATCTATAGTAGCCTATTCTAGCATTATCATTGTCAACCTGAGCAAGGCTTAATTCCAGTATATCATTTATCTTTCCAATCATGTATCTCTTCTGAGTTACATCATACCTTTTCTGCGCAACAGTATCAGATTTAGCTGCAATAAATAATTGATTTTTTTGCATATTATATTCCATAACATTGATAAATACATTTTGTCTGAAATCAATAACATCCTGTTCAACCGCAGTAATAACAAGATCTTGATTGGATTCAGCCATTTTTATACTCCCCCGAGACTTACCCCAATCTAGTAGTGGAACTTTAATTCCCAACTCTAGTCTTTCCTCATCCAGAGGATTGACATAAGCACTTTTCATAACATCAGATGACTGTGTTAATCCAAATACAGCATAAAGCTCTGCATCAAATCTGCCTTCTGTTTTAGCTCTGTTTACTTCACTTTCAGCCTCCAGCAACCTCCGCTTAAATTCAATCCCCTGTGAAGAATTATCCTCAGCCTCTTTGATTGCAATATCTGGGTTTATTTTGTAATCTGGTGTTACAGCAGGTGGAATAAGATCTACAACCTGATTATCTTTTATTCTCAGATAAGATTTAAAAACAAAAAACCTATTTTCGTAGTTTAGTTCTGATTTTTCAAGACTTGCTTTGGCATTTAATAGGTTTAATTCTAGCTGTAAAAGCTCATTCTCAGCTATTTTACCTAAAGTAAACCTTCCCAATGCAATGCGGTAAAGGGTGTCGTAGTTGGAATAATTCTTATAAGCTATTTTACGCTCAATTTGGGCGATTAAAAGTGAGAAAAAATATTCAACAGATGTAGCTGCTATCTTTTCATTTGTTTCAACAACAGTTCTCTTGGCTTCCTCATATTTCATTGGTTCTATTTTCTTTAACCATTTATATGGATTATATGAGAAAATAGGTTGCCTTATGCCCACATTTATCATATTGGCAAGATATTCAGAGGTTGATGTATCTGAATAAAAGTTATCTAGCCTTCTGAGTCCAGAGCTCAAAAATATATCCCCTCCAGTAAAACCTATTTTCTGACTTAAGCTTAAATCAACAGCATAATTTGCTGAGCTCTGAAGAATATAGCTTATGCTTCCATCAGAGGCAGATGAAACCTGATTAAAGCTCCTGTTAATATTAGGTAAACTGGCATCTAACTGTAGTAATGGCAAATAATCAGCCTTGTAAAACCTATAACTCCAATAACTATATCTAAAGCTATGCTTAGCCTTTTGCGCATCAGGTGACTGCTTTTGTGCAATCTCAACAACTTGACTAAGCGTATAGGTAATAGTGTCTTGGGAGAATACATTAATGTTTATTAGAATAGAGAGTGAAAATATGGTAAGTGTTTTTACTATCATGATATTAATAAACATTTGGATTACAATTAGTCTACAAAACTAATATTTTGAAAGGTAAATTTTAATATTAAAGTCAATTATTATTAACCATAATATGAAAATGATTGGATTTACCATATAAATCAAATTAACAATGACAATGTTTACTTATTATAATGAAATTAATCAAAAAGAGGTCTCTCTAATGATTGAGAGACCTCTTTTTATGTAGAAGCTACAGTCACTAAATCTATTTATTCTTTGGGCTTCAAATATCCAAAAATTGCAACCAACAATATTATTATGTCTGGAGCCGCCTTATCAATGCTAAAATTTAATAGGGGCTCATTGGCAAATACCATAAAAAATAAAAACATTGTAACAAATGTTCCAATAATATAGGCGAGTAAAAGCTTTTTTGCCGTCTCGAAAGCAGCATTCCTATTTAATAAAAACATGAGTCCAATGATTAAGACTGCTGAACCTAAACCATAATGGAATAATTCTCCCATTCTTAAAAGTTCTCCGTTTGATGGATCCGATAAAAGTTGAGTGGAAGCCCAGTTAGCAAATACAAGCATAGCTATTGCTACTAAAGTATTATATACTCCCAAAATAGTTAATGATAAATTTGTTCTCATAATTGTATTTGTTTGTTCTCTTTCAAATAAACAAAAAATTATTGACTTTGAACTCTTCCCCCTCTAACCTAACTATAAATTATAAACAAATATCATTATCTTTCGGAGTAAATAATATTTATTTTGCAAGACGTGCCACAGGCTATCCAGGCCCTGGAATAATTCCCTCAAATGGCAGAAATTATTATTTGACACTTGAAATTAGTCTGTTATGAAAAATAATTTTACAAATGGTAAGTAAATAATTGTATTTGATGGTATATGTAGTATGTGTAACAAATCTATTTTATTGGTTGCAAAAGGGATAGATACAATAATTTTCGTTTAATATCATTTCAAAGTACTATCATTCAGATATGAAAGATAATATTCAAATTCATTTTATAATTTTACGTTTGCTTAACCTTACTGATTAATATTCAATAATTGAAATTTTCATCCTTAAGCGTGAAGTAAATTTTAGATATTTGTCGCATATTTGCATCATTATTAATTACTAAGACTAAAAATTATGAAAAGAATTTTACTAGCAGTACTAGTCTTAATAGGACTACAAACACAAGCACAAGTAATAACATGTGTTCCCTGTGATCAGTTAGGTATGGTTATGAATGTAGGTTCATCAGAAACCTCTATCAGTATTTATCATTCAGGTCAGTATATGACTCACCCTCAGGAACATAATGTTTTTGTTTGGGAGTTTAGTGATCAGCAAGGAAATTTATTACACCAAGAAACTATAGTTGATGATGCTTTTTGCAATTTTGGTCACAGTTGGTCACTTACTGATACAATTAATGTTACTGTAACTTTAGTTAATGATTCGGCTAATTTGGATAACTGGTATATTAATCAAGGTTTGCCTCTTACTGGTAATTCAATTAATTGTTTATTTGAAGATCAGATATATTGGGAAACAGGTGATCCTACACCATGGGGTAGCTGGACATTTATTCATAATAACCCTGGTGTAGATCTAAACAACAATACATTAGGTATTGATGATAATGTTTCAGATAATAAGAAATTGATCAAAATTGTTGATTTGTCAGGCAATGACGCGGAGTTTGAATACAATAAGGTATTGATTTATATCTATAGCGATGGAACTTATGAGAAGAAAGTAACTCTAGAATAAGATAAAACTTATTTTACGATAAAGCTAAAGTAATAAAACCCACTCAATTGAGTGGGTTTCTTTTTGGTGGGCCTTAAGGTCCCAATTTCGATTTTTTTTAGAGAATTTATTGAGTAAGTTTGTTGAATGAAGATACTCCTATTTATATTATCTTACTTGCCTATCATGGTGTTTGGCCAAAATAACATTGGGGGGAATGATATAGTTAACCCAAATTTAAAAATTAAAGAAGTCTTTTCAGGTGGAGAAGGATTAATTTTAGAGGGTCCAACAATGGGACCTGATGGCACGTTATATTTTTCAGATATTATTTTTACCCAATTTATGGGAATGAAAGCTGGAATAATATGGAATTACAATCCAAAAACAGGACAAACAAAAGTTTTCCGCTCCCCCAGTGGTATGGCAAATGGGCTTGCTTTTGACATTAATGGAAATTTGATATCATGTGAAGGAGCAGACTTTGGGGGACGTAGAGTTGTCAAAACGGATATGAAAGATGGCGTGAGTACAATTGTGGCTGGACTTTATAATGACAGACCATTCAATGCTCCGAATGATTTAGTAATTGATAATAACGGGCGTATTTATTTTACTGACCCAAGGTATTTTGGTAAGGAGCCAATATACCAGCCAGTAGATGGAGTTTATCGTATTGATGTAGATGGGACAGTTCATTTAGTAATAGCAAATGCATCCAAACCAAATGGAATCGCTATTTCACCAGACTACAAAACACTCTACATTGCAAACTATGATTTGGGTGCTTCAGATTTTTTGCCAGATAGCTTTAGTGGACCTACTCCAGAAAAAAGTGGAAAAATATTAGAATATAAACTGCTTCCTGATGGTAATGTTATATTTGAAGGAGTACTGATTGACTTAATGAATGAAGGTCCAGATGGGATCAAAGTTGATTCAAAAGGAAATATTTATGTTGCAGTAAAAGGAAATATATTAGTTTATTCACCTGAAGGCAAGCTAATAGAAGAAATTGAAGTGCCTAACAAGTCTGCCACGAATTTATGTTTTGGTAGAGGTGAATTTAATAAGACTCTTTTCATCACGACAAGTAAGAAACTTTATACCCTTGAGGTTAACAATGAAGGATTTCATATTCCGTTCAAAAAGTAAGTTGGTTGAGAAAAGAATGATTCTTGAATAAATAAAAACCCACTCATTGAGTGGGTTTATTTTTGGTGGGCGATGAGGGATTCGAACCCCCGGCCCCCTCGGTGTAAACGAGGTGCTCTGAACCAGCTGAGCTAATCACCCTTTCTATTTTCAAAAGGAGTGCAAATATACACGAATTTTTATTTTTAAAAACAATTATTTACTATTTTTTCTTGATAAGTGAAATTCCATAATTTATTTGATATCATCCTTATTATTATTTTTGTGGATGTTAAATTTACCATGATTTGTTTTGATTATAAAAGGAACGCAACAAATCAAGTTTTCTAAATAACTAGTTATAGCCATATTTGAAACAGAATCTAAAATATATATCACTTTTATTTGTTTTAATTAGTGCATTCTCCGGCTGCTCGGTTAAGAAATACTTGAGCGATGACCAGTTTCTGATAAATAAATATAAGGTAATAGTTAGTCCAAAACAACCTGAAATTAGCACATCTGAACTCCGGAGTCTGATAACTCCGTCACCGAACCAAAAGTTTATATTCTTTAGGTTTAAACTATGGTCATATCTGAGACATGAATCAAAGCAGTCAAAATTTAATAGTTGGCTTAACAAGCACTTTGGAGAAGAACCAACATTATATTCCAAGAATAAAATTGAAATAATTTCAAGAAAAATGGAAAGATATTTGGATAACATTGGCTTTTTCAACTCAAAGGTAGAATTTGAAACCACTTTTAAACATAAAACATCTGTAGTTAAATTTACTATCCACCCCTCAATTCCCTACAAAATATCTAAAATTGACTATACCATAAGTGATACAACACTAAAACAATTTTTCGATATAACTCTAAAGAATTCATTAATCAAAGAAGGAGATATATATAACGCCTATGCTTTCGACGATGAGCGTGATAGGATTACTGAAGACCTTAGAAACAATGGATATTATTTCTTTAATAGAAATTTTATACAATTTGTTGTTGATAGTAATCATATGGACCATGAGATGAATGTTAACCTTTTAATCAACAACGTTAAAAAGCAAAACACAAATTCACCCGGAGAGTTTATAGAGGAGACTCACAAGCGATTTTTCATAAACACAGTGAGTGTATTACCAGAATTTGATCCCAATAACTCCAACAAATACGACACGACAATACATCAGATAAAATTTTGGAAAGATACTACTACCTACAATTATGACTTTCTTTATAATACCAAGGTTCATATATATCCCGCAGCATTCAATTCTGCCATAAAAATAAAACCCGGAAAACCATACAGTATAAAATCAGTGCAAAACACATATCGAAAACTATTCAACTACCAGATTATACAAACTGCCAATATTAGTTTTGACACCACAAATGTTCCTCCAAGCAATGAATTTGATCACCATTACATAAACTCGCGAATTCAGCTAAAGGATAACAAGTTAAACCGATTCTCAGCAGAGATGGAAGGAGTAAATTCTAGTGGCGATCTGGGAATTAGAGGAAGTTTGGTTTTTCTTAATAAAAATATCTTTAACAGGGCTGAAGTTTTTCGTCTCAGAGTAAAAGGAGGTCTTGAAGCCCAAACAATTAGTGGTACTAGCGAAACAAGCCGTGGTCTTTTCAATACTTTTGAGGCAGGTATTGATGGAACATTTTTCTTTCCAAGGTTTCTTTTTCCAATTAGACTTGATAAATTTAATCAAAAGTATATCCCCAATACGAATTTAAATTTTGGTTTTAATTATCAACGTAGACCAAATTATTCACGTAATATAACCAACCTTGATATCGGGTATTCATGGAGTTCTGGGAAGAACGTTAATCATATTTTAACCCCATTAAACATAAATTATGTAAATATCTTTCCCACAACTGAGTTTGATTCCATTTTATCAAATGAACCAAATAGAAGGCTCAGGGAACAGTATAGCGACCATATGATTGTAGGTTTAAAATATAGCTTTATCTATAATAACCAGAACAATAGAAACCAAAGGCATTTTAACTACCTGAGGGTGGATCTTGAAACATCTGGTAATGTTCTGTATTCAATAAATGAGATTGCTGGCAAGCAAAAGTCAGATAGTGGATATTACCGTATATTTGGTGTTCGCTATTCACAGTATTTTAGGATGAACATTGACTTCCGTCATTATTTCTACTTCAATAATAAAACAAATAGCCTCGTATGGAGATTATTATTGGGAGCTGGTGTTCCATATGGAAACTCTGATGAGTTACCTTATGAAAAGGGGTTTTATGCTGGAGGTGCAAATGATATGAGAGGATGGGTTTTTAAGAGTCTAGGACCCGGAGATTATTCTGGGAACTCACCATACGAAAAAATTGGTGACATCCAAATTGAAGGAAACCTGGAGTATAGATTTCCTATATATAGCTTCTTCAAAGGTGCACTATTTACGGATATTGGTAATATATGGACATATGCAAGATCAACTACCTTTCCAGGAGGTCAATTTTATTTCAACAAATTCTATAAGCAACTTGCTGTAGATGCAGGTTTTGGGTTTAGATTCGATTTCCAGGTATTGATTTTTAGGATTGATGTTGCTGTTCCATTGAAAAACCCTGCATATCCTGCTGGAGACAGGTGGAGGATAAAATACATTCAACCGAAAGACTTTGTTTGGAATTTTGGTATAGGATATCCATTCTAAAAAGACATAGATAAGTAATTTGTCAGCTAAGCTAAATAATTCAATACTTTCAAACCTTGGGTTTAAAGCCACAAGTGATCAAGAATTAGTTGCTAATCACCTTGATTCATTTACATTTAGTAATACTAACAATCCTGTTTATATACTCAAAGGATATGCTGGAACTGGCAAGACAAGTATGATAAGCGCATATGTTGAGTCCCTTGCAAATATCTCAACGAATTTTGTTTTGCTTGCGCCAACAGGAAGAGCAGCAAAAGTCCTTTCAAAGTATACTGGTCATATTGCACATACAGTGCACAGATACATTTATTTTTACATGACAAGTAAAGATGGCATAACGAATATTATTCTTGGACCTAATAAGCTCAGTAAAACAATATTTATCATAGATGAATCTTCTATGATAAGTGATACTAGCCAAAATAACAATTCCGTATTTGGTAATAACAGCCTACTTGATGATATTATAACATTTGTATTCTCGAACAAAGGAAATAAATTATTACTTGTTGGAGATACTGCCCAATTGCCTCCTGTGGGAATTAATCTTAGTCCTGCATTAGATATTGAAAATATCAAAAGAGCATATTCTGTTACTTCATATGAATTTGAAATGAAGAAAGTTATGCGACAAGCACTTGATTCAGAGATATTGAGATCAGCGACCAACATTCGGCAAAAAATAGAAGAAGATAAAATAGATTTACCTTATTATATCTCTAGTAAGGAAGGTGACATAGAAATAATTAATGACACACACTATTTTGGAGAGCTTCTTATGGAATCATTTACGGACAGTGAAAGTGATAACGCTATAATAATTTGCAGATCTAATAAAAATGCAAACACCTACAATCAACAGATTCGCAGCAGAATATTATTCAGAGAATCAGAAGTTGAGGCAGGAGATCTAATGATGGTAGTGAAAAATAATTATTTCTGGCTTGAAAAAGATTCAAAAAGTGGATTTATTGCAAACGGTGACATAATAAGGATCGTGAGATACCGAAATACTGAAGAAGTCCATGGGTTTAGGTTTGCAGATGTTGATATACAACTTGTAGACTATCCAAATGAAAAAGAGATAACCGTCAAAATTCTTCTAGATACAATTGATGCAACAACTCCAGGTCTACCAGAACAAGAAAATAAGAAGTTATTTAAGAATTTGGAAGACAGTTATATGAATTACTCAAAAAGAAGAACAAGATTAAACAAGATTAAAGTAAACCCATATTATAATGCATTACATGTAAAGTTCAGCTATGCCATGACATGTCACAAGACACAAGGAGGCCAATGGAAGAATGTTTTTATTGACAAGGGCTTCGTAAAGAAGGATAACCATGATGTAGAATTCCTAAGATGGCTCTATACCGCAACAACAAGAGCAACAAATAAATTAAACTTAATTGGATTCTCTAATGATTACTTCAAAATAATTGATAACGAATAAGATTTTAATCAAAATTTGTAGATTTACATTAAATATCTATACAAAAATGAAACATATAATATTAATAAGCCTGTTACTAATATTTATTTCCGGAAAAGCTCAAGAAGCAAGATATCAAACTTACTCTGCAGACCTGGAAATTATTGCCACCAAAGATGGGGTTGATTATAAATGGCAAAACTCTGACATATTAGTTAATCTTAATTATAAAACTGGTAAAATAAACATTGAGATTAAGAGCGATGATTTTCATAATAAAGCACAATCAGAGCCATTGACTAATACAAATAATAACATAAGATATTCTTTGGTTGGCTATTTACCCATTGAACAAATTATAGATCAGAAAATAAGCACTAAGCAGTATACAGTTGAGCTTCAACTAATCAATGATAATATAGATTTTAGTGATGTTTTAAATTTTGCAATGAGTGTAATGAGAACTAGTCAGCAGGCTGGAAGCTACAGAGTATTTACGTTTTCTGGAAATCTTTATAATGATAAACTTCAGCTGCCTGCATTTAAAGGGTTTGATAATAACATTGAGATCCGTATTATGTTTAATGCCTTCTGGAATGGCTGATATATGCTATTTAATCATTACTATTGCTTGGGCAGCAATACCTTCTTCTTTACCAATAAATCCAAGCTTATCTGTCGTTGTTGCCTTAACACTAACCTTATCAATAGCAATGCCTAGATATTTCGAAATATTTTGACGCATGTGATCTACATAAATAGAGATAGCTGGATTCTGTAAAATTATGGTCGTATCTATATTAACTATACTAAATCCTGAGGATGTAATTAAATCCACTACCTTAAAAATTAATTCTTGACCTGAAATCCCTTTATTATAATCAGTGGCTGGAAAATGTTTACCAAGATCACCAAGAGCAGCGGCTCCCAATAATGCATCTGCAATGGAATGGATTAAAACATCCGCATCAGAATGGCCTAGTAATCCCTTATGATATTTGATATTCACACCACCAAGGATTAGCTTTCTACCCTTTATGAGTTGATGCACATCATAGCCGATTCCAATTCTAAAATCGGACATTATCTTTAGCTATCACTTTTACTTTTCTTACCTAAATTGAACATCAAGGAGAACCTTAACGTATTTTGAAGAGGGTTTTGATCTCGCGTTACTGGAATTAGATAGGAGAAATCTAGCCCAAACACATTGTACCTTAAGCCTATACCTAATGTAGCATATTTGCGGTTACCTTTTGTTAAATCTTCATAGAAGAATCCACCCCTAAGTGCTAAAACATCTGTGTACCAATATTCCGTTCCAAAAGCAAAGCTGAACTCTCTCATTTCTTCAGAGAATCCACCAGGTGCATCATACCATGATTGTATCATACCTTGAATTGGGCTTACATTTGGGTCCATTCCTTCCAAAATTATATATGACCCATCTGGGTTTGTGGAATCAGCATAAATTGGGGGTGTTGGCACTAAAAGCTTGTTGATGTCTACTTGGAAGCTAATACTGTTGTAGTCGTCTAGCTCAAGCGTTAACCTTGGACCTATTCGCAAGTTGGTTGGAATAAAGTCCTTTTCAATGTTTGTTCCTGAATATGAAATCTTGTTACCTATGTTAGAAATATTCACACCCCATGCGAACGTAGCATCCATTGACTTGAACCAGTCTACATCATCTTCCCAATACATAGCAATATCCGCTGCAACTGAAATGCCGGGTTTAGTTTCTACGCCTTGAACAAACTGCCCTTGGGTGAGGTCAGAATATATGAAACGACCTGCCACTGCCAAGGAAAATTTATCTGATAAAATTCTTGAATAGGTCGCATCAATGGCAAACTCATTTGGTTTGTATGTTCCAATTGCCATTCCTGTATTATCAGTAAATGTTATCTCTCCAAGAGAAAAGTATCTCAAAGAAGAGGCAAAAGTTGAAACTGTATTGATTCTCTTATAGAATGAAACATAGGCTAGATTAATATCGTTTACTAGGTTTCTTAACCATGGTGTATATGAAAATGAGAATCCCATATCATCTGCAATCCTTGAGTATTTAGCCGGATTCCAATGCATTGAATTAGCATCCGGAGATGATGCAACTCCTCCGTCACCCATGCCGCCGGCACGAGCATCTGGGCCAATCATTAATAATGGAACTGCAGTGGTTATAACGTTTAAACTTTGACCATTTTTTTCAATGGAACTTTGAGCACCGAGATTAATCAAAAGCACTGATGCAACAAATGTTAATAAGATATTTTTTTTCATCTAACTACTTAATATAAAAAAGGTTTGCAAACCTAACGAATTATTTTAATTAATATTACTTGATAGACCAAAAAGGTTTTTCTAGCTTTTTCATGATTTTGAGCAATAATAACGGATAATTAGGCTTTATGTTATCTGGATAGTTTAATTAATTTCTGCTGCTGAACAGTAACATTACCATACTCATCTGTTACTTCTAGGGTGTAAGTATATAGACCATCTGGGACGCGATTGTTTTTAGACCCATTTCCATTCCACCTAATCTTTCCACTGAAATTATTTTCACTAGTTAGTTCTACTACAAAGTTTCCTGTGATATCATAAATTCTTAAAATCACATCTAATTCAATCCCTGATTTATTATGGTCAAATGTAAACTCCGTTTCTTCAGTGAATGGATTTGGGTAGTTGTAAACTTCTAGCAAACTTATCTCTGCTTCATCATTAACTACAAATTCGATGGTTTTTTGGGTAGAGTTATTATACAAGTCCCATACTTTTAGCGTCAGAGTATGCATTCCACTTGAAAGATTTGACATTGGATAAACAATCTGACCACTTTTGTAGCTGTTTATATCCATGCTAAAAAATTCATTCATGATTATTGGATTTGAATAATCATTGTCTAATACCATTACCATATCACGGCCTAAACCAACACCAGTATTGTTGATGCCATTATCATCTTTTATTTTTGAAAATAAGACAGGGCTGCTTGTTACAACATCCATATTGGAGAATTGATTTGTATTCAAATAAATATCTATATCAGGTCCAATATCATCTATATCAGCATTCTCATCTATCCCACCTATTAGAAAGCTTTCAAATCCACCCCACGCATCAGTGTAATTAGTTGTATCTAGAGCGTAATATAAAATTTTACCATTGCCATAGCTGTAAATAATATCCTTGGGAACCTTAAATTCAAATTCAAAGTTTCCATTTTCTACAAGCACTCTACCATCATAAATTAGTCTGTCAAATAATGTGAAGTCCTGTGGGTAACTATTTCCATCATTACCCAATGTTTTGTAATTGGTAGCCTTATCATATACCTCAGGATAAACATATCCATTAAAATTTGACTGTAGGTTACCTGATGCATCATTAATAACACCACTAACATTCACAATGGACAGTGCATGAATCGTATCATTATCACCAGCTGTTACAACACTTTCTGTTTCCACTTTATACTTAGGATATGCAAGTGTTAGAGCCGGATCACCTAATAAAGTGAAATTGAGAAAATTTTCATTTGATGGTATTTTGGCCAACCTTATTAGATCACCTAATCTTGGCACGTTGCCCTCCTCATCGCATGATAGTAAATTGGAATATATTCTTGAGTTCATAATGAAGTTTGAATGAGCATAAGCTAGCCTGGTTGTTGTTAATAATGCAATACCACCACCATTTTCATTTAAAAACACATACTCTCCTGCCGATTTGAATTCTGGATCATCAAATCTGCTGAACTCACAAGTTGCAGTTATTATCAGAGGTAAATTATCAAAATTATTAAATGCATTTATCATGGGAACATCAAGCACGAGTTCATTGGACCATCCAATCAACCCTCCATGACCAGTATAGTTTACTATTAACGCACCCTGTGACATTTGCTCATTTATCTTTCTATTCACATCTGGATATCTGAAACCGCCAGGTACCGTTACTTTATTATAAGCATCCAAAAATATTTTTTTTACAGCAATTCCACTGAAAAGGGTATCAGTAATTTCTACCAGATCCTCTGCCTGTATTAAATGAAGGTTATTGTCTCTGTCATCAGCTACAAAACATATATCGGTCCTCCATTTACTCATGACTTTATTGTTTTGAGAGAGGTAGTTCTCAATTTTTTCAATTGTAGTTTGGGCTTCAATAATTGTTGAAATTGGGAACCTTCCGATTCCGACATCTAAATCACCAGATGCATTAGCCCCTTCTGAATCATCCAATAAACCAAAATAATCATCAGTAGCAAATGTTCCAGTCTCTCTCAAAGACTCGAGAGACTCGTAAGTTGGAACAAGATTAGTATTGTTATGTACACGATTCTTGTAGTCAAATGATGCATCACCAAAAAGCAATAAATAAGCTCGTTCACTGCCAAATGCACCTTTCTTGTGCAGCATTCGCATGAAGTCTCTTATTGCAGTTATATCCTGAGAACCCGAAGAAAACTCATTATAAATTTCTGTTAATCCAACGGTTACGGTTTTCAAATCATCATGGTACCTATGTATGTTTGCAACTTCTTCAGCATATTCAGAGAAAAATTCTGGTCTGATAATAACAAAATTAACATCGGTAATACCATGTAAGTTTTGATTAGGAACAATGTTATATGATATGGGTTTTAAAAAACTATTGCCGTTGTAAATTGTAAATGTTTTTAGTGAATCTGTAGGAAGAGTAAATACAGTTGTTGCATCTTCAAAATTTGTTATTACTCTTTTTGGGTTATGTTTATCTGTTATATCCCATACCTCATCATTGGCAGAAGTTTCAGATACCCTAAATTCGGAAACATTCCCAGTTGCAGACGTGTGGGTATTACAGAATTCCATTTGATTACCCGTAAATTTTAACTCTCTTTCTGCATTAAGAACTAAAAAGTCTAACCAACCCGAAGCGTTAGGGTCATTTGACTTAAATACCAATCTTACATCTAAATCATCCGAATCTGGAAAGAAAGTAGTATTTGATGTGGATTTTCTTCCAAATATTCCCAATGTAGGTGTAATAAAACGTATTTTAGTTGAGTCTACAACTTGTTGATCATTAACATATATATCATAATATGAATTTTCATAAGACCTGCCAATAATCTCTAATGATAAAAACAATGGATCATCCAATTTTAAATTTGGAAAACTGAAATTAAATGTTCTCTCAAGAGTATCACCCTCAAACCTCTCACCATACCACTCTTTTCCTGATGAGATCATGTTTTCCAAATCTACTTCATGAACTGCCTTATCTGTGAATGATGTTACAACATAAGTACCAACCTCTGATGTGCCATCCAATACAGACATGTTCTTTTGGCTTCCTCTATCTGGTGTAAAGAAGTAATATGTGGTATCTGCATAATAATTATTATTGTGCACAAACCTTCCCGTAAAGGGATTATAGGTCCATGTAAGTGCGGCCTGGGCATAAAATAAAATGAAGTCACCCTCATCGAATTTACCGTCTTCTAATCCAACTGATTTTATTGAATTTTCCTCTAGATCATCTTTCCTAAATTTACTATTTGCTTCGGGCAGTAAACCATCATAGTTTCCAAATATTCCAATATTTTCCACAACAATATCATTGGGATTAATTCCCATGGAATTTATATCATCGTAATTTAAGCTATGAATACCTGTTTCAGTTATACCAAGTTTAAACCACGTACCAGAACTCAATTTTGATTCGTTTGCATAATTTATATTCATTGACCTACTATTGTCAGTGGGTTCAGACGGCACATATTCAATCAACACCTCAAAATCTAACAATCTCTCAATTCCCTTGGAAGTTTTTCTAAATGGCATCACATAGATACTTGCTTCTTGGCCTTCATTAAATACTATGGTTTTAAAAGTAGTGTCAATAAGTTCCTTATCTGTAATTGAGCTAGCAATTATATCATCAAGAGTATCTGTTTTTATAATACTAATGTCAATCTCACAGTCAAATAGTATATCAGGTAGATTTACGGTTGATTTATAAAATGGCACGGCACCATATGCCTGCAGATTAACAGCACCCTTAAATGTTAGGTAGTTTATGTCTGCATTTTTCAAGTTTTGGGTAACAACACTATGATCTTCTATCCTAACAGGGATATTGGATTGCGCAAACAGACCGGTTTGAAAAATTAGTAATAATAATGTGATAAATGATCTCATAGTTAAAAAGACAAAAATAATATGCTATGGTTGTCTAAATTTTAAAAAATTATTATTTAACGTAAATTAACTTTGAATTTTCTTTGGCCACAGAACCGTCTTCGTTTTTCGCTGTTAAGCGATAAACGTAGAACCCTCTATCGATATTTCCTCCATTATCTTTCTTACCATTCCAATTTATGGGTTCAGAACGGTGACCTTCTGGGTTAAGTGTTTCATTAATTTTTTTTACTAGCTGTCCATTAACGCTGAATATTTCAATCTGTACATCTAGCTGGTTACCCGATTGATTATGGTCAAAAACAAAATTTGTCTCATTAATAAATGGATTTGGATAGTTCATTAGGTTTTCAATAATTACATTTTCGGAAGCTACTACCATAAAATCTAAAAATGCAATGGAGGAGTTGTTGTAAACATCCCAAACCTTAAGACTCAGGCTGTGCTCACCTTCAGGCAGATTGCTGAATGGGTAGATTATTTTTCCTTTATTATATTTATTTTCATCTGCTTCATAATAATCATTTAGCACATATACTAATTCTTTATCTCCATTAATTTCTGTGATTATATCATGTCCAATCCCATTACCAGTTGTGTTAATGCCACTTGAATCACTAACATAAGCAAGAAGACTAGGATTTTGATTTGTAATACCTCCGGATGCAAAGGTTGTATCATTCATAAACAACGTAATGTTAGGTCCTTGAGTATCTTCCTTTGCTTCCTCATCAAATCCGCCCACAATGATATTTTCATAGTAACCATTCCCATCTGTTAAACTATCCCTAAGGTAGTAGCTAATCTTACCAATGCCATACTTGTATGCAATGTCCTTTGGTATCATAAATTCAAGAGTAAATGCTCCATCTCTTATACTGGACTTACCATTAAAGATAATGCTATTTCTAACATAAAAGGTGAAAGGTGAGCCCTCATCTCCAAGTGTAGAAACTTCATGTTTCTTATCAAAAACAGATGTAAATAGCTCCCCATTGTAATCATTTAATTGTATTCCATCCTTATCGGTTACTATACCCTCAACCTTTACAAGTTGCAGTGCTCTTATAGTATCATACTCCAAGGGTGCTACCAATTTTGAGTTTATCTTAATTGTTTCGGCTGTGTGCTGAGGATATGCCATTCTACAGGCCGGATCTCCAATTAAAATAAATTTTTTATCATTTGAAGTCCCATATAGTTTAGACTTTCTAATAATATCTCCGAATGTAGGATATTGTCCATCAACTTTACTGAACATATTATCAATATATATGGCCCTATTTAATGCAAGATTAGATCCTGCAAAAGTGGCTCTTGATGTAGTGAAAAGAGAAATAGCTCCACCTTTATCATTCAAGAACACCATCTCTCCAGCAGAAACTCTATTGGGGTCATCATAACGTGTAAATTCACATGTAGCCGTTATGAAAACAGAAAGTTTATCATAATTTGTCCAAGACTGAATATCAGGTATCTGGAGAAACCTTTCATGACCCAGGCCAATTTCGCCTCCATGCCCTGAATAGTTCATAATTAAGCTTCCCTTATCTATTCTTTCATTAATTGCAGCATTCACAGCTGGCGCCGCTTGACCACTTGGAGTTGATATTTGTTCATAAGCATCAACATATATTTTGTTAATGTTGTAAACCTGAAATGATGTATCAAAAATAGCTGCTAGCTTTTCTGCATCCTTAAGGTGTCTATTAGCATCCCCATCATCGGCAATAAATGTCACATTGTTTCTCCATGGAGCCATCACCTTGGTTGTGTTTACTGAATAGTGAACAGTTTTGTCAACAGATGCTACTGACTCTTCCTCGGTTGCTACAACAAAACGGCCAATTCCTATATCCACAAGGTCATTTGCAAACTCTTGACCTTCTCCATCATCTAAAAATCCAAAATAATCATCTGTTGCTATTGATGAAACAATGTCTAAGGATGATATAGATTCCCAACAGGGAACATAATTTGTATTATCTGGAAGAATATTTTTATAGTCGTAGGACGCATCACCAAAAAGAAGCATGTATCTTAGCTCTTGCCCTGGGTCACTATCATCATAAAGCAGCTTAGCAAAATCACGTATTGCTGTTATATCTTGGCCTCCTGAGGAAAATTCATTATAAACCTGATTAACAGTAACAACTAACACTGAAATATCTGTATTGTCTCGGTGAAAGTTAGCAAGCCTATTGGCTTGATCAAGAAAATTTTCATGAGTTACAATAAGATAATCAATATTCCTAAAGCTATGCAGGTTCTGATTTGCAACTTGTTCAACAAATTCTGCACTCAAATATGATTCACCATTAAATGCAATAAACTCACGAAGATAATTGGCATCAGATTTAAATACGCTACTACTACCTTGTATCTCTGGTGATATTTTAAATGGGTTTACAGGAATTGTGATATCCCAAATTGTAACATCTTGACCTGCATTCTGAAGAGTATACTCTGCAATATTTGCTCCATCAATAAACTTCCTAAATGACATCTGATCTCCAGAAAACTTCAAATCACGCTGAGCATTAATTTCAATGAAATCGAGATAGCCAACAGATGTATTGGAACTTCTTATAAACTCTGTTGTTACGTTTATCCTATCACTATTAGATGAGAATAGAAAATCGTTTTCAGCCCTTTTGGCATATTCATATCTATTCCCTGTGTTCAGAGGTTGTACACTCACAATTTGTTCTTGATTGCCATTGATAATTATCTTAAAGGCATTTGATGAGTAAGCCCGAGCAGCATACTTTCCTCTGAAGTATATATCCTTAACATTTGTTTTTATGTTCGGAAACTCAAAAACAAAGTCATATTGAGTAACATAATCATAAATTTCTCCATACCAAGTTCTTCCAATACCTGCGATGTTTCTTTCATCAACCTCATGCACTGCATAATCTGTAAAGTCAGAAACTTCAATATCAGGCGAACCGGTCACAGGAACAATATTTTCTATTCTTTTGGCCTGGTAATCAACCGTTGTTATAAAGTAATATGAATAATCTTCGTAATAATTGGTATTATGATTAAAAACACCATTAGCATCATTTAAATGCCATGTTACAGGACCCTCTCCATAGAAAATAAAATAATCTCCAGCATCAAAACTACCGTCTTCTCCTCCAAAAACTTTTATTGGATTCTCATACAAGTCATCATATCTAAAATCATCATTTTTTTCTGGCAGTAATCCCCCACCGTTTCCAAATAATGCAATTTTTGATGGGTCTACATCAACATTAAATCCCATTGCAAGAAGTTCCTGGTATGTTAAACGGTATATCCCACTTTCATCTAATCTGATTTTAAACCAATTTCCGGTTGCAAGAACACTTTTGGTTGCATACTCTTTTAGAGTGGTATTCTCCCTTTCGGTATCTTTTACATCGATATCAAGGTCAAAAAAAACTAGTTTTTCATAAATACTTAATTTCTCATTCCATCTTATTGGAATGAAACTTACTTGAGCCATGGGCTCTTTTCTTGAGATAACAATCGAAGCATTAACTAGTATTTCATCATTCACAAATCCTGCATTATGAAGTAATTCAGACTCTAATGCTGAAGCAGGAATAAAAACCATGTTTGAGATATAGGCTTCAAGGTTTGCATTTGAGGTATGAATTAAAAACTTTTCAATAAATGCTGGAAGACTCTCCTCCCCTGTTATCTGTGATCCGTCAAATGTGATAAATTTCTTAGAGTAGCCATCCTCATTAAATGTTTTAACTCCTGACCAATTAATTGATTTACTGTATTCGTAAGTAAATCCATACCCAGCAATGGTTATGTTTAACAATATAAGTAATGAAATTAGCTTGCTATGCAACATATTGAAAAGATTTGATGTCAAATAATAAGCGAGAAAAATACAATTCTCGATAATCATAACGATGGTGCAAGATATTTATTTTGCACTTAGTAGAATACTCTGTAAGATTTAAAAAAATCATCACTCTCCTATTATATTAACGAAAAAGATTGTATAATTGTGGGCTTGAAAATCATAACCGAAGAATATTAAATAATGAGGACGGTAAATTACGTCATAATATTATTTTTAGCAGTTATAACCTGCACGGCAGTAAAGGCTCAAGATCCTGAGTTTTCGCAGTTTTATGCGAACCCTCTTTATCTTAACCCAGCCTATGCGGGCTCTGTGGATTGTGGTCGTCTAGGGTTGAATTATCGTAATCAGTATCCATCTCTAGCAAACGCATATGTTACTTATAATGCAAGCTATGATCAAAGCCTTCCAAGCATAAATAGTGGTTTTGGATTATTGGTTATGAATGATGCTCAAGGCGATGGTGGGCTAGTGCGAACGTCAGCAGCACTTTTTTATTCATATAACTTAACAGTAAGTAACTCCATTAATATCAGGTTTGGAGTAAAAGGCGCTTACTATCAAGAAAAACTAAACTGGAACAAGTTCATTTTTGCAAGTCAAATAGATCCAACAACTGGAAATATTGACCCTAACTCAGGTGAGCCGCCCCCAACCAAGGACAATATTACTGTAGTAGATTTTGCTGCAGGAGCCGTTATGAGTTATAGTGATCTATTTTTTGTAGGTGTAGCTGTGGACCATTTAACGCAACCTTCGCTATCATTTTACCAGAACAGCGATAGCAAGCTACCAATGAAAGTTACTGTAAATGCCGGTGCGATGATAAATGCATCAAGTAGAGGTGATTTACTCATTTCTCCAAATGTACTATACATGCAACAAGAAAATTTTCACCAGCTAAATGCTGGATTATATATCAATAAATATCCATTTGTAGTTGGTGGATGGTTTAGACATAATTTTCAAAATCCAGATGCTGTAGTCGCCTTATTAGGACTGACTTACAATAACTTACGCGTTGGATACAGCTATGACTTTACTGTCTCTCAAGTAGGAACTACTGCAGGAGGAGCTCATGAGATTTCATTTGCGTGGGATTTTTGCATCTACAAAGAAAACTCTAGAAAACATATTAGGGCAATAAAATCACCATCATTTTAGTTATAACGAAGTATGAAACCAAATACATTCAAAATGTTTAAAAATTCAAAGTGGCCTATACTAATCTCAGCTCTAGCAGTATTAGCTGTTTTAGTTACATCATGTAAGAGCAACGAGAGATCAAATACTACCGGTTGGGAGTACAATAACCCCGAAAATGGAGGTTTTGAAGTCTCCCAAGCTGCCGAACAAATAACAGGACCTGGATTAGTCTTAATCGAAGGTGGTACATTCACAATGGGAGCCACCAACGAAACACCGTTTTACGAGTGGGATAATATTCCTAGAAAAGTTACTGTTAGTAGCTTCTATATGGACCAAACAGAAGTTAGCAATTTAGCTTATCTAGAATACATATATTGGCTAAACAGGGTTTATGGCGAGAGCTATCCTATGGTTATCCAAAACGCATTTCCTGATACACTAGTCTGGAGAGACAGACTTGCCTATAATGAGCCATTAGTTCAAACTTACCTGCGTCATCCATCTTACCAAAACTACCCAGTTGTTGGTGTTAGTTGGGTTCAAGCAAATGATTATGCATCATGGAGAAGCGACCGCGTAAATGAAGGTCTTCTTATTGAAGCAGGAATTTTAGACTTTGATCCAGACCAAAAAGACGAAAATAATTTTAATACGGATGCTTACCTAGCTGGCCAATATGAAGGCCTTGTAAAAGAAGGGAAACAAGATTTAGACCCAAATGGTACAGGGGTGCGTAATGTTCGATTTGAAGATGGCATTTTACTTCCCAATTACAGATTGCCCACAGAGGCAGAATGGGAATATGCAGCACTTGGACTTATAGGCAATACTCTCTATAACAGAGTGGTTGAAAGAAGAACATACCCTTGGAATGGTGATGGTGTAAGAACAGATGAAACAAAATATTATGGAAGCTTCGTTGCCAACTTCAAAAGAGGCGCTGGAGACTACATGGGAGTTGCTGGCAATTTAAATGATGGTGCTAGTATTCCTGCTCCTGTTGGTTCATATTGGCCAAATGATTATGGAATATATAACATGGCTGGTAATGTTAGCGAATGGGTTCTTGATGTTTATAGACCTATGACTCCTGAATTTGTTAGTGACTTTAACCCCTATCGTGGAAATGTATTCAAGAATAAGTTAAAAGATATGGATGGAAGCATTGCTGAGAAAGATAGTCTTGGGAGAATAAGAGAAGTGGAAATTACTTCAGAAGAAGCAGCATCAAGAAAAAACTACCGAAAGGCCAACAATGTTAATTACCGTGATGGTGATTACGAGTCTTCAATTCTATCCAGCTGGTTAGATGGGGAAGAAAATATGGCTTCAGGAAGTGACAATATGTATGATTACGGGGTAACAACACTTATAAGCGATAAAGCAAGGGTTATAAAAGGTGGTTCATGGGACGATGGTGTTTATTACCTAAGCCCAGGAACAAGAAGGTTTTTAAATGAAGATGAATCTGCCTCAACAATTGGATTCAGATGTGCTATGATTAGAGTTGGTAGCCCTATTCCGGGAAGAGGATATTAGTAAATACATCAAAAAGAAGTAATTTTACCCCGTTCTCAACAGAGCGGGGTTTTTTTATGAAAGAAATCAAAGATTTATATGATCATTTCCTCAATTCAGATGGTGTATCCACTGATACACGTGAGGAATTAACCGGTAAAATTTTTTTTAGTCTATCAGGTGAAAATTTTGACGGCAACAAGTTTGCAAGAACTGCACTTAAAAATGGTGCCTCCCTTGCCATAGTTGATGATGAGGCCTATTGCATTAATAATAATTATTTTCTAGTGGATAATGCTCTAGAGACTCTGCAAGCATTGGCAACCCATCACCGAATAAACACAAGTGCAATCATATTAGGAATTACAGGATCTAATGGTAAAACAACTACCAAAGAACTAATATATGAAGTGCTTTCAAATGAGTACTCAGTAATAGCAACTCGTGGTAATTTAAATAATCACATAGGAGTACCATTAACATTATTGAATATAAAACAAGATACACAGATAGCAATTATTGAGATGGGGGCTAATCACATTGGTGAGATTAATAAACTTTGTGAAATGGCAAAACCCGACTTGGGTTTAATTACTAATATTGGAAAAGCTCACCTAGAAGGTTTCGGATCTTATGAAGGAGTAATTATTGCCAAAAATGAACTTTACAATTATCTAAAATCTAAGAATGGTAGTATTTTACTCAATAATGATGATAAACTGCTGGCAGAATTAGCTAAAGGTTTGAAAAAATCAACATATGGTTGTGATGGAGCCGATGTGGAAGGTAAGATAATTAATTCCTTTCCGTATTTAAATATTGAGTGGAGAAATAATGGACTAGTTACACATTGTAATAGTCGAATATATGGCGATTACAACTTTTCTAACATATTAGCTGCAATTACTGCAGGTGTTTATTTTAATATTAATCATAAAGTTATTAACTCCGCCATTGAAGGTTACGTATCTTCTAATAATAGATCACAGCTAGTTAGCACATCAACCAATAAAATAATTCTGGATGCCTACAATGCTAATCCTTTTAGTATGGAGGAAGCCATAGAAAGTTTTGCAAAATGTGAATTGAAAAGTCCATGGATACTACTTGGAGATATGTTTGAACTTGGAGAGTATGCATTAGAAGAACATCAATCTATAGTAAACAAACTAAATCACTGTAACTTTAGTAATGTTATTCTCTTGGGAAAGGAATTTGCTAAAACAACTAATAATCATTTTAAAACATTTAAGACTACCAACGAAGTAATTAAATATCTTAAATCTAATAGGATTGAGAACTCCAATATACTCATCAAAGGCTCAAGGGGAATGAAAATGGAAGATATAATCCAAGTGCTTTAAACCATAAACAGTGGAGGAATTCAAAGTTATAGGTATAATGTCTGGTAGTTCTCTTGATGGGATCGATATTGCATATTGCAAATTTTATTTTATTGAAGAATGGAAATTTGAAATTATTTATACCACAACCCATTATTATGATGAAGAATGGAGACTACTTCTAGCCAATGCAACAAGTATTGGATCAGAAGAGCTGATAAAATTAGATATTGATTTTGGAAACTACATAGGTAAAGTGGTATCAAATTTCATAAATGATAAAAACATAGAGCCTAATATTATTTCATCTCATGGTCATACAGTTTTTCATGCGCCTGAAAACGGATATACATTACAGTTAGGAAATGGGCAGGCAATAGCTAATAAAACTGGGGTCAGAACAATTTTTGACTTTAGAACTGAAGATATTTTAAATGGAGGTCAAGGTGCTCCACTTGTCCCAATTGGAGACCAGTTACTATTTAATAGTTACGATTATTGTTTAAATATTGGTGGTATTGCAAATATTTCATTCACAAAAGATGATAAAAGAGTTGGGTTTGATGTATGTCCAGCAAACCAACTACTAAACTTTCTAAGCCAACAGCTGGGTAAGCCATACGATGAAGATGGTAACTTTGCGCAACTAGGAAAAATAAATCCCCTTTTATTTGATCAGCTAAATAATCACCCATACTATAATATGGAATATCCCAAAAGTATTAGCAATCAACTTGTCCAAAGTTCTTTTATACCAATGCTAGATAATTTTAAAGCATCCATAGAGGACAAATTGTATACAGTTTGCAAGCACATAGCCTTTCAAACAAATAAATATGTTGTCGATAAGAAATCAAAAATATTAATTACCGGCGGAGGCGCTAATAATAAATTTCTGGTAAGATCGCTACAATTAGAAACTAATGCAAAAGTTATTGTACCTAACTCTAATATAATAGACTTTAAAGAAGCGATTATCTTTGGCCTTATGGGAGTTCTTAAACAACTTAAATTAGTTAACTGTTTATCCTCTGTAACTGGTGCGAACAAAGATAGCAGTACCGGAATAATTGCAAATCCATAATCAATATTAAATTTAACTAATAGCTATCAAAAAAGTGGGCTAGAGGTATATTCAAACCTCCTAGCTCACCATCAAACTAAATTAAATAAATCAACTCCTTATAATTAATCTTAATTCTTAAAGATTGAATAAATCAATCAAGTCCACAACACGGCATGAGTAACCCCATTCGTTATCATACCATGATAATACTTTTACTGTTTTACCCTGAACCATCAAACTTTCTTTGTCGTATATAGATGAATGTGTATTATGGATAATATCTACGCTCACTATTGGATCTTCTTGATATTCAAGAATTCCTTTCATTGGTCCTTCTGCGGCCTCTTTCATTGCAGCATTTATCTCATCCTTTGACGCTTCAGTTTTTAGGTTTGCAACCAAATCAACCAATGAACCAGTTGGTGTAGGTATACGTATTGCCATCCCATCCATTTTTCCATTTAAATCAGGAATAACTATACCTACTGCTTTTGCAGCACCGGTAGTAGTTGGTATTTGACTAACTGCGGCAGAGCGTGCTCTTCTTAAATCAGAGTGTGGTGCATCCAAAATACTTTGATCATTTGTATAAGCATGAATGGTTGTCATTAATCCACTTTCAATACCAAACCTATCGTTTAATACTTTTGCTATTGGAGCAAGACAGTTAGTTGTACATGATGCATTGGAAACACATTGGTCATCATCCTGTAATTCATCATCATTAACACCTATAACTATCATGCGGTCAATCTGGTCTTTTGCTGGAACGGTGAGTATTACCTTTTTAGCACCTGTTTTAAGGTGATCACCATATCCTCCCTTATTACTTTCTTTTGATCTGAAAATACCAGTGGCCTCAACAACCACATCAGGAGTTTCGGCCCATTTAATATCAATTGGTAATCTTTCAGCAGTAACTCTTATTTCTTTACCGTTTACGATTAAACTATTTTCATTAAAACTAACATCTCCAGGGAATTTACCTTGAGTTGAATCATATTTTAAAAGATGAGCGAGAGTCTTTGTGTCAGTTAGGTCATTTATTCCCACAACTTCCATATTAGACCGTTCCTCTGCCAATTTAAAAACATTTCGACCAATGCGTCCAAAACCGTTAATTCCAATTTTTATTTTACTCATAACTAATTGTATTTATTTATACATATCAGTAAAGATATTCTATCTTATTATTTTTGTTTTATCTTTACCATTGTGATATATACCTCATTATTATTAAGACAAAATTAAACTAAATCGCCTATCATTTTCCGTATTTAAAAGCAGTATGACAGAAAAATTCAAATCAAAAGCACTTGAGGCAAATCTCGCAGAAACAAGATATAAGGATATAATTTTAAAGTCTGATTATCAAACCTTTATAAATCTGTCAAAAAAGTACTTTGGAATAAATAAGCGTGCAAACGATTGCATAATAGAATATCAACATCCATTTTCAAATAAAAAATTTGTATCAGAAGAGTTAAGGAAGATAATATTGACCGATTATTGGTTTTATATAGGTCTAACTGCCTCAAAGAATGCATTTAAGGTGCCTGTTGAGCTATTAACTAATATATTACTGGATGAGAAAACCGATGAAATCCATGTAATGGTTATAAGAACTCTTCTGGAGTTTATCGAGAAGCTAAGTAATGAAGATAAAGATTACTCAAAACTCATAGAATTATGTTTTACTTCAATACAATCAGGATTAAGTAAGAATCCTCTAAGTTTCATAAGAGCATCCAAATATTTTAATAAATATCTTAAGGATATTATCAATGTTGATAAATATAACCTTAAAATATTAGACACCAATAAAGAAATTTATAGAATAACTCTCGAATATTGGGAAGAAACATCAAATATTGAAAGTTGGCTTAACACACAAGATAAGGTTATAACAACCAAGAAGAAGGTTATCACAAAAGCATTAGGAAAACCATGGTTTAGTGAATTAAAAACCAAACTCATAAATATTACAGCATGGGATGAGCTAATCACTGAAATACCAGATTATGATAATATTGCCATTAAATTTTCCGATTCTGTTTCCCTATTTGATCCTTTTATTGAAAAATTCTACTATAGCTTCTACTTACTAAATATAGATGGCATGGTAGGTCACAGGGAACGAATTATATGGAATCTAAATACCATGCTTCAGGATACCGCTGAAGAAATAAATAAAAATGAATTGATAAGCTTCATTGATAATATTTTTGATTTTTGTCAAAAACTCAGAAAGGAACACACTTCTTCGGTATTAGACATAATATTGACGCTTGGTAAAAAGATCATTGATATGGATGAGACTGATGATTATTCTCTAACTCATCATGTGGAAGAAAAAATAATAGAATTTGGATTTGAGATACCTGGAATTGTTTATGTAAATGAAGATTGGCAGCTAAGTGTTAACGATAGTCACATCAAGAATATAAGTGTATGGTTGGAACTAATAGAATATTCACAAATGGAAATGGAAAGTTTATTATCAGTATTGATAGTAAACCTTCAACTTGGAGGTATTTTTCTTAGCGATACGGACTTATTTCAAAGGGAAATAACAAAGATACTCAACTCAAACATTGCACCCTTTTACAAACGGGTAAAACAACTCACAAGAATATTTCCAGTTTATTTCAATGAGATTGGTGCTGAGGGAGAAATACGAAAAGTTACAACATCAATGGATGAGATATCACATAGGAAAGATAAGCTCGTACATTTTCTACGTAAACAAGTGCATACAGAGAGTAACAACACTCTTATAGGTTTAACGAAAAAGATATTCATATTCTGGCATGGGGGTAACCTAGATGAAATCAGTCACATGCTCCCTAAGAACGTATATGATGATATTGATATGAAGAGTGAATACTATGCTCCCATTAACAAGATGGTTATTGAGATGTGTAAATTAAGCTCCATGAAACCAGATGAATTGCTTGCATTGGGTTATGACGAATTTGATTTAATTCTTAGTCAAGTATCTAAAAAAAATGACAGAGATATAGAGAGACTGAGAGATATGAATATGCTTTATGCATACTTAAAGGAGAAGTATTCATTTGAAACAGTTGACATAATTAGCGTGCTGAGTAAGTACTCTTATATATCGGAAACAGATATTATCAAGTTTAAAGGTGCTCTCGACAAGGATGATTTTGGAACATCTCTAAGATTGATATATGAGTTTATGAATAGCTTAAAAGAAATCATCTTCAATGAAGAACCAAGCCAAGGGTGGGAAAACATATATCATAAGCGACACATAGCTATAGGTATTCCATCCATGTATGGAACATATCGCGAACAAAAGTTTGAAGCTTTGGGTCTTACATTCAGACTTGAAAACATTGCCACTAGGTTGATGGAGAAAGTGGTTGAAAAGATAAACCTTAGCTATATTTCGGCTAAAACTCTTACGGACATATATGATATTCTTGAATTTTTTAGAGAAGGATTAGAACTTGATGGAATTACCAGTCAGAGCTTTAACTCTAATCTGCTAATGTTAAAATATAGCTTGAGATCCCAAAGTCTTTCATTTGATCAATACATAAATATTTTTCAGTTTTTGGCAGAAGATGTAAAGCGTACAATAATTAAATATTTTCTTAGATCTTACGAAATACCCTTAAGAATTGTAATCCCACAATTGTTTGACAGGAATGATGAACTAACTAACGAAGCAAAAGTAAACTTAGTAAACAAAGTGAGTGAGGAATTCTATAGAGATGTGATTGCCGAGGCATTTTTAATGCAACCTCTTGACAACTTCATCGCTAAAATACTCGACTCATTGAGAGCGATGGCTGATAATATTAAGCCATCTATGATTAAGGAAGTAATGTCGTATAATTCAGATCTTGTAATAGCGCGTTTGGGTGGAGCAAACCCACAAGTTGACAATCAGGTATTCCTTGGTTCAAAGGCATATCATTTAAAGGTTTTAAGAATAGCTGGCTTTCCAATACCTCCTGGGTTTGTGCTTACAACGGAAGTATTCAGAAAACACAAAGCTATATTTGAACACCCTGAGTTAAGGGATGAGATTTATGAGCTTATTAGAGATAGACTGCATAGAATAGAAGTTGTTTCTAAAAAAGAGTTTGGAAATCCCAAAAATCCTCTCCTTTTATCTGTTAGATCAGGTACTGCAATATCCATGCCTGGTGCCATGGATACAATTCTAAACGTTGGAATGAATGATAAAATAACTGAAACATTAAGTAAAAAGCCAAAATTTGCATGGTCGGCATGGGACTCTTATCGCAGATTATTGCAGAGCTGGGGAATGGCTTTTGGAATGTCGAGAGATGATTTTGATGACATAATGGAAATTCATAAGGTTAAGTTCAATGTTGATCACAAGACTAACTTTAGCCCTGACAACATGAAGGAAATCGCATTTGCATATAAAGCCACATTGTATGATAATAATATTGAATTTGAAGAAGATGTTTTTAATCAACTAATTATTTCTACGAATTTTGTTTTTGAATCTTGGTCATCTGAACGAGCAAAAGCCTACCGAGAGCATCTGGAAATTGCAGATGATTGGGGCACAGCAGTGATTATACAGGAGATGATATTCGGAAATATGCATGACAAATCTGGTACAGGAGTTATTTTCACCCAAGACCCCACAAAGGATATTCAAGGTGTTAGCCTTTATGGAGATTATACATTTCGCAGTCAGGGAGAAGACATTGTAGCAGGATTAGTAAAACCAAGTCCTGTTAGCAAAAATCAGACATCTGCAATTGGAAATAATGATAGCCTTGAAGAAATGTGTCCTGCTATTTACAATAGGCTAAACGAGATGGCAATAGAAATGACAGAAAATTTAGGTTATAGCCCTCAGGAAGTAGAATTTACATTTGAGTCTGATAATCCTAAAGACTTGTATATTCTGCAGATACGAAATCAAGACATGGCATCTCGAGAATCCATAAACATATTTAAATCAAGTATTGACACAATGGAGCTCGTTGGAAGAGGAATTGGTGTTGGTGGAGGTGCAATGAATGGTAGAATTGCCTTTGACCAAGAAGATATATTGTATTTAAGAGAAAAATATAAAGAAGACAGAATTGTGTTAGTGAGACCAGATACTGTTCCAGATGATATAGGTATGATATTTGAAACCGATGGGCTTCTAACTGGAAAAGGAGGTGCAACGTCCCATGCTGCAGTTACTGCAGTTAGGCTTGGTAAAACATCAGTTGTTAATTGCACTAGCCTTATTGTGCATGAGGAAGAAAAACGATGCGAGTTAAATGACATAACCTTGAATTCTGGTGATAAAATTAGTATTGACGGTAATTTAGGTAATGTTTATAAGGGGAACTATCCCATTGAAACTCGACAAGAATACTCAGAGTTTAAATTTTGACATTGGTCAATTTCAAATACATTTGAGAATACTAGTGTTATGTTTTCACATTCATTTTTAATACCTATTTTCCTCCAACCCTTAAACATAATATATTCTAAAAAACAAATATCTGTTAAAGTGTAAAATCGGTTGACTAATTTTGTACCTTTACGGCCTTCTAAAAATAGCGTGTAACCATGTTGATTGCACCAAGTAATTAAAAATAAATCAGATAAAAAATTAAAGTTCATTATGGATAAGATACGTGTTGCAAACCCCGTTGTGGAGCTAGATGGAGACGAAATGACCCGAATTATTTGGACAATGATTAAAGAAAAACTTATACTTCCTTACCTCGACATTGATATAAAATATTATGACCTTGGTGTTGAAGCCAGAGATGAAACTGACGATCAAATAACTGTGGATGCTGCAAATGCAATCAAAAAATATAACGTTGGTATCAAATGCGCAACCATAACTCCAGATGAACAGCGTGTTGAAGAATTTGGTTTAAAGCATATGTGGCGTTCTCCAAATGGAACAATAAGAAATATACTCGGAGGAACTGTTTTTCGTGAACCAATTATGATGAAAAATATTCCAAGGCTTGTTCCAGGATGGACCAAACCCATTGTAATAGGTCGTCATGCATATGGAGACCAGTACAGAGCAACTGATTTCTTAACGAAAGGGAAAGGCAAGCTCACTATTACATTTACTCCAGAGGGCAATGGAGAAACCCAATCATTTGAGGTACATAATTTTGAAGGTGATGGCGTTGCCATGGCAATGTATAATACTGATGAATCAATAAGAGATTTTGCTCATTCATGCTTTAATATGGCATTAGAGAAAGGTTGGCCATTATACATGAGTACAAAAAATACCATTCTTAAAAAATATGATGGTCGTTTTAAGGATATATTTGAAGAAGTATATCAAAATGAATTCTTTGATAAATTTAAACATAAGGGAATCATATATGAGCATCGCTTAATTGATGATATGGTTGCTGCCGCTCTAAAATGGGATGGTGGTTTTGTATGGGCTTGTAAAAATTATGATGGAGATGTACAATCTGATACTCTTGCACAAGGATTTGGCAGCCTTGGATTGATGACATCAGTTCTAATGGCGCCCGATGGAAAAACAATCGAAGCTGAAGCAGCTCATGGAACTGTAACAAGGCATTACCGTGAGCATCAAAAAGGAAATCCAACATCTACCAATCCAATTGCATCAATCTTTGCATGGACACGTGGATTAGCTCACAGGGGAGATCTTGACGGAAACCATGATTTAGTTGATTTTGCAAATACACTTGAAAATGTATGCATTGAAACTGTAGAGAATGGTAAAATGACCAAAGATTTAGCTCTTATCATACATGGAAAAAGCTTAGACAAAAGCCATTATCTAACTACTGAGGAATTTTTAAATGCCTTAGATGAAGGATTGAAAACGAAATTATCATAGTAAAACTATATTTCGATGAATACATTAAAATCTACATTATTTGATAAAATAGAGGCTCACAGACCAAGGATTAAAAAACTACTTGATCAATATGGCGACAAGGTAATAAATGAGGTAACTGTTAAACAGGTTATAGGTGGAATGCGTGGCATTAAAAGTCTTATAACTGACATAAGCTATTTGGATCCATATGAAGGTATAAGATACAGGGGTTATACTCTGCCTGAAGTTATTCAAAAGTTGCCAAAACCTCAAGGGTCAAAGATGCCAAGTGTAGAAGGGCTTTTTTACTTATTACTTACTGGAGATATCCCAACAGAAAATCAGGTTGCTGATGTTATCTATGATTCTGTTAATCGTCGCCAACTTCCTAAATATGTTTATGAAGTTATTGATGCATTTCCAAACAATAGTCATCCTATGGTAATTCTATCTGCAGCAGTAATGTCAATGCAGAGAGAATCCATTTTCAATCTGAAATATCAAAGGGGAATGGACAAACGTGATTATTGGGACCCAACATTTGAGGATGCCTTTAGTCTAATATCAAAATTACCTGTAATTGGAGCTTACATATATAATAAGTTATATACCAAACATGAAAACGTATATCAAGATCCTACACTAGACTTTGGTGGTAATTTTGCATCAATGCTTGGTATTGATAAGCCATATGATGATGTTTCAAGAATGTATTTCATTATTCATGCTGATCATGAAAGTGGAAATGTTAGTGCACATGCCGGACATTTAATTTCCAGCTCATTATCCGATGTATATTATTCAATATCGGGTATGATAAATGGACTGGCTGGGCCATTGCACGGACTTGCCAACCAAGAAGTACTTAGATGGATTCAAGAAATAAGAAGTCGACTTGGAAATAAAGTTCCAAGTGAATCCGATATGAAAAAATTTGTAAATGACACGTTAAAAAGTGGGCAGGTTATACCTGGTTTCGGGCATGCAGTTTTAAGAAAAACTGACCCTAGATATACTATCCAGCGAGAATTTTCACTTGAAAACCTTGCTGAAGATGAGCTATTTAAATACGTTGACATGCTTTATAAAGTTGTTCCTCCAATATTGCAAGAACATGGTAAGGCAAAAAATCCATGGCCAAATGTTGATGCCCAATCTGGAGTTATTCAGTGGCACTATGGCCTAACACAATATGATTTCTATACAGTTCTTTTCTCGATTGGAAGATCAATAGGTGTAATGTCAAATATAATATGGGCAAGGGCACTTGGATTCCCAATAGAAAGACCAAAATCTATTACTACCGATATGCTTGAGGAAATGGTAGGGATCAAATAATTACCTGAAGCAACCAAAACAAAAAGGTCCTTTCCAGAGAATAGACCTTTTTTTTATACAGATATTTTAAAAATTAGAACACAAAGATTGATAATCATTATTAATCATGCTTACCCATATTAGTTACTGAAGCATAATGATACAGCAAAAAGAAATAGAATTGGGGATACTCCCAAAAGGATTTCATAACATCGATAACATAATATATGAATCCTTTGAGAGCTTTCCTGAAACAGGCCTAGTTAATATTTTTGTTAAACATACTTCTGCTGCCATTATGATAAACGAAAATTCTGACTCTGATGTAAGAGTTGACATAGATAGTCTTTTAAATAAATTAGCACCAGAAAGAGAACCTTATTATAAGCATACATTGGAAGGAGAGGATGATATGCCCGCACATTTTAAATCATCTGTATTTGGCCAATCCATTTCAATTCCAATAACAAACGGATTCATGAACCTGGGAACATGGCAGAGTATATTCTTCTGTGAATTTCGCAATAACGGTGGGTCAAGAAAGGTTGTTATAACAATTCATTTTTAAGGCCAATTATTATTAATGTTGGCAAAGATATATAGTCAATTGTTTATATACATAGCAAACAATCCCATTATTCGTATTTTCGTATATTACAAAAGATAACTCACCAGAGAGGATTAGAATTATATGATTAAATCTATATTTCATAACTCAATTATTACCATAACTACTATTTTGTTATGCTCACATTCTATTTTAATCGCTGATGAAAACAATAAGATCACAGCAGATACAGCGTTAATTTCAAAATACTTATTCAAGGCTTATAATTTCGAAGATGACTCAACTTTAAATGTAAATGTGCGCAAAGAATTAGCTCTATTACAAGTAAAATTTGAGAGTGTGCAAAAAGAGGAGCATATTGCCCTTCTTGAGCAAGATGCTGAAATATCGTACCTTAAAATGAAGCGACAAAAAGTAACAATGATTCTTATCATATGCGCTTTTGCAGTTGCTATAATACTTCTAGTTATTCTATCTCAATATCTAAATACCAAGAACAAGACAAATAAAGTTCTGCTAGAAAGAAATAAGATAATCGAAAAAAATAAGGAAGCATTGGACAACTATTCTCAACAACTTCTAATTGCTAAACAACAAGCAGAGGAAATAGGCAATATGAAAAGTGAGTTTATGGCAAATATGAGTCATGAAATTAGAACTCCTTTGAATTCCGTAATAGGTTTCGCAGAATTAATGAATAAGTCAACCAATGATCCCAAACATCAAAGCCATCTCAATGTAATTATCTCCAGCGGCAAAACCCTTTTAACCCTGTTAAATGATATTTTAGACCTAAGCAAGATGGAAGCTGGAAAATTTAATATCAGATATGAACCCATAAACCTAACCTTTATTATTAACGATGTTACTAGCATGTATAAACATAAAGCATGGGAAAAGGGTATAGAATTAAAGCTAAAAATTCGCGATCTACCAGGCTCTATAATTCTTAATGAGCTAAGAATGAGGCAAATATTGATTAATCTGGTTGGAAACGCATTAAAATTTACAGATAGTGGACACATAGAAATAAGGACAATATCAAATAAAAATTTAAATAATGACTCCATAAACTTAGAGTTACATATATCAGATACAGGGAAAGGGATTAGTGAAGATAAATTGGAAAAGATATTCGATCCTTTTTATCAAACATCCTCATTAGATAATGAATATGGCACAGGCCTTGGTCTTACAATTACAAAACGATTGGTTCAATTGATGAATGGTGATATTGAAGTTAGCAGTGTTAGTGGAAAGGGTTCTAAGTTTATTGTCTATTTCCCAGAAATTAAACTTTCACAAAGTTCCACTGAAGAAGAAATTAATAATTCGAGCATTAATGATATATCAAATCAAGAGACAAATATTAATGTAAACTCAGCACTACTAGAGATGGAAAATCATGATAAGTTTGAATTATTTTTCAGCGATGTTAGACTTATATCAAATGAAAAAAAAGTAATAAAAGATATCACTGACATTTATAATACAGAGTTCAAGCTATCGCTAGATACCAAGATGACCACATATATAGCGAGCTTTGTAAAATCCCTAAAATCTTTCTCAAATAAATACTCCCTAAAAGGTTTGGAACTTTATTGCAATGAGCTTGAAAACAACATCAACAATTTTGAGATAGAAAAAATAGATTCTTTGCTTGCCATATTTGACAAAGGGTACAAAAATATATTTAATAACTCATAATATAAGAATGGAAAAAATATTGATTGTTGATGACGTTTCCAAAAATATTCAAATGCTGGGGAACATATTATCACATAAAAAATATCAGATTGCTTATGCCCAAAATGGAGAACAGGCCTTGGATATTTGCAATAATCAAAGATTCGATTTAATACTATTAGATATTATGATGCCAGGTCTTGATGGTTATCAAGTATGCGAACAGCTAAAACTAAACCCAAAGACAAAGGAGATACCCATAATATTTTTAACAGCTAAAGCTGATATGGACAGTATAATAAAGGGTTTTGATATTGGAGGCAACGACTATATTACCAAACCTTTTAATGCTACTGAATTGATAGCTAGAGTTAATACTCATTTGCTAATTAATCGACAGCGGAAGAAATTAAAAGAAATGAATAATGATCTTGAAAAAAGGATAACAAGTAGAACTTCACAACTTGAAAAAGCAAATCATAAGTTGGGTATACTAGATCAAGCAAAGAGCAACTTCTTATCGATCATAAGTCATGAGATTAGGACACCATTAAACGGAGTAATTGGCCTAACAGAATTATTAAATCAAACTAAAATTAATGATGATCAGAAAGAATATTTGTCTAATCTAAAAGAAGTATCGGAAAGGCTTGTTAAATTTAGTAATACAGCACTATTAATAACAACATTAAGGATTGACAAATACCATCCAGAAATTCTACCTGTTTCCATCCATTTTCTGATGGAGGATTCCATTAAGCAGTTTGCTTTAAATTACCCAGAATCTATATTATCAATCAATTCAAACCTACCATCAGAAGAATTACTAGTAAAAGGTGACTCAGACCTTCTAAGAACATGCTTCTTAATGATAATTGAAAATGCCCATAAATATGCAGGAAAAGATCCGGAGCTTTCAATTTCTGTGATTAAGCACGATAGTCTATTACAGATAATATTCATTGATAAGGGACCAGGATTTTCAAAAGAAGCTAACTCAAATTTGTTTGAACTATTCTCTTCGGGAGACATTCTTCATAATGAAGGAAGTGGATTGGGGCTTGCCGCTGTTAAACTTGCTTTGGATGCAAATGAAGCTGAAATAGATATTAGTAATCCTCCTGAAGGTGGAGCTAAAATTGTAATATCAATTGATTATATAATGGGATAGATTATTCACTAAAATTATTTCCCCCTGCCCTGCAGCACAATTAGTACTGTATAGATTAATATCTTAAAGTCCATTGCAATGGACATGTTCTCAAGATATAATATATCATATCGTAATCTTTCAACCATTTCATCTACATTTGATGCATAGCCGAACTTAACTTGCCCCCAGGAAGTTATTCCAGGTTTTATTTTCATTAAAAGGCGATAAGGAGGAGCCTTTTTAACAATTTGATCAATGTAAAACTGTCTTTCAGGGCGTGGCCCCACAAGAGACATATCACCCTTTAATACTGTATAAAACTGCGGAATTTCATCTAATCTTACCTTTCTAATAAATTTACCAAAAGGTGTAATTCTAGGGTCATCGTCAGATGATAACTGAGGCCCAGCTTCTTCCGCATCAGAGTACATTGATCTAAACTTATGCATCATAAACGGCACACCTCGTTTACCTATTCTTTCCTGAGAAAATAAAATGGGACCACGAGATGATAGCTTTACGCCTATTGCTGTTATGATATATGCAGGGAGTAAAATTATCATCGCAATAATCGACGCAAATATGTCCATTGCTCTTTTTACTGTTTGCTGCCAGGCAGGCAATAAATCGGGAGATATTTCAATAAGAGGAGTATGAAAAATGCCTGAAGTTTTAACAGAACCGAACATGATATCCTGCATCAGAGGTATAACTTTTATGAGCACACTTGTTGTTTCTAATTCAATAATAATACGTTCAACTGTATCTATCTCCGATCTCTCAATGGCAATAATAACTTCATCTATTTGATATTCTTTTATTATTCTGTTGAGATCAGCATAGCCTCCTAAATATGGCATATACTGTTCTATTTTGAAGTATTTTCTATCGTGCACATTAACGAAGCCAACAAATTTATTTCCAGCGGATATTTCTTGTTTGTTTATGTCATTATATGCATTTACTGCATTACCATTACTTCCAACTATGACAGTATTAAAACCGATTTTTCCTGAGTGAATTTTCCGGACCGTTGCAGTTGTGATTACTAACCTAAAGGTGTATGTTATTACAAACTGATAAACAAACAAGGTTATAAATGACTGATAATAACTTTTATAAGTAAGTATTATATCATCCAGAATGAGCACAAAAAATATTACCGTGACACCTATCAGGGAGATAAAAAAAGTTTGACCTAATTCCTTTAACCTAGCTTTTCTATATATTCTTCTGTATGAACCTGCAATTGCATAAAGAGTAATCCAAAAAAGAGGAATAATAAATAATCCAAGCCACAATTTTTCATCTTCATAAACAGACTCAATGTGGGAGAATAGTGTACTGTCCTCTGAATATTTTCTATATATATAAAATAAACTCCACGCAATAGCTGCAGAAAGCCAATCTAATATCACATATTTAGTTACCTGTAACCGTCTATTCATGTTATCTGTATACTACTTTAACATTATCAATTAAAATTTTTCCCTCTTCATTTTCAGATTCTAATCCAGCTCTAAATATAACCTTGTAGTCATATGCTAATGGATACAATGAAAGATTAGAGCCTAGGTTTATGTATATTTTCTTCCACTCGTCAGTATGATTTAAAATAACAAGTTCCTTTTCAGGAATAGTGCCATCATTATCTCGAATTAATACACCAACTTGGATAAAATTATTCGTTTTAAAATTTAGTTCGAGCATTATGATAGTCCCTGGAGTTTGCATTTCAAAGCTATTATATGATATTCCTGTATATACAGGTTTTTCAGGCGTTAATGTAATTTCTCCAGAGAACCGTGAAGTCGGAGTTAGAAAAGCTATTGGATTATTTTCGGGTTCTGTCCGCTCAATTATTGTATCACCAAAGTCGCTGATAGATATGTTTGATGCCTCAAAATCTTCTATCCAAGCAAACTTTGTATCGGAATAATAACTAGTTGTTAGCTCACCTAATGCCTGTGTAGTTCCGGGAATAAAATCAAATTCATCAAATATTATAGGCTCATAAAAAACGTATGGAACTCTGGTGCTAGTGATACCATTTAGTTTGATTCCTGGTCTAATCTCAAGTTTATTTTTACCTTGAGCAAGCACTGGAAATTCAACTGGAATTGTATCTGATTCTGGGAATACAAAAACACCAACTAGGCCATCATTAAGATATACCCAAACATTGTCGATATCTGCAGAATTTGAACCTTCTTCTGGAAAATAAGTTGAAATATTTATGTCTGAAATTGTGATGTAGGCGGGTATTGTTTGATCTCCGCTAAACTTGTAGCAACCGGAAATCAGTGAAATTAAAAAAATCGCTATGAAAGGGTAAAAATTAACTAATGATTTCAACATCCAATTCCTTATATACTTATAACGGCCAATTTTACGCCTTATTGTGAGCGTTGATACTTTTGTATCACTTTTGAGAGTTTCTCTCAATATCTTCCATAATCATATGGGCAACATTCAGTGCATTATAGCCATCTTCTATTGTAACTGTTGGTATTGAGTCATTTATAATTGACAAATTAAAACTCTTAAGCTCTTCAACAATTGCATTTAGGTTTGCTACATCAGGTTTATCAAAATAAATTCTCCTTTTTTTCTTATCTGGTCCCAAGTCTAAAACCATTGCCATTGGGTCATCAGGATCACCATCCAATTCTTCCATTTTTACAACTTCAGATTTCTTATTAAGGAAATCAACTGATATGTACGCATCTCGCTGAAATATTCGCGTTTTACGCATATTTTTAAGCGAAATTCGACTAGCGGTCAAATTGGCAACAGCTCCATTTTCGAACTCGATTCTGGCATTTGCAATGTCAGGGGTATCGCTAACAACATTAACGCCACTGGCACTAACTTTTTTAACATCTGATCCTATTGCACACAAAACAATGTCAATATCATGTATCATAAGGTCAAGAACAACTGGAACATCAGTACCCCTGGGATTAAACAATGCTAATCGGTGACTTTCAATAAATTTTGGTTCGCTTATCATGTCTTTAGCAGATATAAAAGCTGGGTTAAACCTTTCAACATGGCCCACTTGAACCTTTACATTTTTATTTCTGGCAAGCTCAATCAATTCTCTAGCTTCTTCTGGTGATGTAACTATTGGTTTTTCAATAAATACATGTTTGTTGTTTTCCAAAGCTATTTTAGCACAATTAAAATGGCTTATGGTAGGAGTAACAATATCAACAACATCAACAACATCCATAAGGTCTTCTAAGGTTTCGTAAGCTTTTACTCCTAACTCTTCTTCAACTTCCAACCTAGCTACCTCATTTATGTCATAAAACCCAACTAGCTCATAATCACCTATTTGCCTAATGCATTTAAGATGAATTTTTCCCAAATGACCAGCACCTAATACTCCTATTTTTAACATGTTTTATAAATTTTGACAAAAGTAAGTTTTCTTGCTATCAATATTCCTATTTTAGCACAAAATTACGGTTAAATATTATGGTTGACACCTATCGGCATAAGGGAATGCGAAAAAGACTTGTGGACAGCATAAGAGATAAGGGTATTTCAAATGAAAATATTCTTAGCGCAATGAACAGAGTGCCAAGACACCTATTTTTAGATTCATCGTTTCTAGAATTTTCCTATGATGATAAACCTTTTCCAATTGGGTCTGGTCAAACCATTTCACAGCCATATACTGTTGCTTTTCAAACAGAAATTCTGGATGTAAAAAAAGGTCACAAGGTATTAGAGATTGGCTCTGGTTCAGGTTACCAAGCATGTGTATTGGAGGAAGTTGGTGCTAAAGTATTCAGTATTGAACGTCAGAGAAAGTTGTATCACAAAACAAAGGAATTCATATCAGAATTGGGTTATAAAGTTAGGTTTTTTTATGGAGATGGTAATAAGGGCGTACCGTCGTTTGCTCCCTATGATAGAATATTAATAACTGCAGCTGCTCCAGAGATATCCAAGGAACTCATAAAACAACTAAAACCCGGGGGGATACTAGTTGTTCCACTTGGTAAAAATGATGTTCAAACCATGATAAAAATAACCAAGCTAGAAAATGGAGATCTAAAGGAAGAAGAGTTTGGAGCATTTCGATTTGTTCCATTATTAAAAAATAAAGCAAACGATTAGTAATCAAAACCCATTACCTATTTTAAAATTTTTAAGGACATTTGTGGCTTTACCTTGATGAATTAAAAAAAGCCTCTCAAAATGAGAGACTTTTAGTCGGAGTGGCCCGACTCGAACGGGCGACCACTTGCACCCCATGCAAGCATGCTAGCCAACTGCACCACACCCCGATTTATAGTTGCAAAAATAATATATTTTAACTAAATTCTTATTCCATTTTACATTTTTTAGTTTGTATCTTTGTACTGTTTTAGTATTTAATTCAGACATTGTGTCATTAAAAATACACTTTAATCCATAGTATCTAATAAACAAACATATTGGCATTCTGTTTGAGAGATATGCCAAAAAAATAAACTCTAACGTGATGGAAAAAACTAAATGTTTAATCATAGGATCTGGTCCAGCGGGATATACTGCAGCAATATATGCTGCGCGTGCTGACTTAAACCCAATAATGTACGAAGGGTTGCAACCTGGAGGGCAGTTAACAACAACAACAGAGGTGGATAATTTTCCGGGTTACCCAGAGGGAATAGATGGTCCAAAAATGATGGAAGATATGAAGGCTCAAGCTACACGGTTTGGCACAGATGTAAGGTGGGGTATGGTAACTAATGTGAATGCAACAGAAAGGCCTTTCAAAGTTGACATAGACGATGGTAAAAAGATTTTAGCTGAAACAATTATAATTGCTACCGGTGCAACAGCTCAATACCTTGGACTTGAATCGGAAGAAAAATTTAAAGGAGGTGGGGTTTCTGCCTGTGCTACATGTGATGGTTTTTTCTACAAGGGAATGGATGTTGCCGTTGTTGGAGGCGGTGATACAGCTGCAGAAGAGGCAACCTATCTTTCTAACATTGTAAATAAGGTGTACTTAATTCATAGACGTGATAAGCTAAGGGCATCAAAAGCCATGCAAAAGCGTGTTTTCAAAACTCCAAACATTGAAGTTTTATGGGATACAGAGGTCAAGGAAATTGTCGGCACTGAAGAGGGGTTTACAAAAGCTTTAAATGGTGCTATTCTGACAAATAATAAGACAGGTGAAGAGAGGAAAATAAAAATAGATGGTTTCTTTGTGGCAATTGGCCATAAACCAAATACCCAATTATTTAAGGATATGATTGATATGGATGAAACTGGTTATCTGATAACAAAAGCCGATTCAACAGCAACAAATATCCCAGGCGTATTTGCTGCCGGTGATGTTCAAGACAAACACTATCGTCAAGCTGTAACTGCTGCAGGAACTGGATGTATGGCAGCTATGGAATCAGAAAAATTTTTAGGCGAGCAATAATTATTTTTAATGAGCAAACTAAAAGTATTATTTACAATCTATTGTATCTAGCCTTTTAGTTTGCTCAGTATAAATGCTATTTTCTCACTTTCATCAATTTTTCCATCTATCCAGGTGATATTAACACCTTTTTTCTCCATTTTTCTAAACCATGTCATTTGCTTTTTTGCAAATTGACCTATGGCTATATTCAGCTGGTTAAACATTTGTTTGAAGTTAACTTTTCCGGTAATATAGTTAGTAACAAATTTATACTCCAAACCATAATAAATTAAATCATCTGGATTCAAGCCTTCATCTAAAAGTTTTTTTACCTCATCTACCATTCCCTCATCTATCCTTTGAACAAGGCGTTTCTCTATCCGTATTCTGATATCATCTAGCTCATATCTTATCCCAAAATTTATTGAGTTAAACTCAGGTATTTGGAGTGATGAAACTCTGTTCTTAGAATGAAATTCCGCTATTTCTATGGCTCTAAGTAATCGCTCATCACTATTAATATCAGAAGTATTATGGAGAGGGCCATATGACTTTAGTTTATGAATTAATTTATCAAAGGACATTTTTGACATTTCTTCTCTCAAAGAAATGTCGCAAGGAACCTTAGAAAGTTCATACCCACTTAATATTGCATCAAGATACATTCCACTTCCACCTGAAAATATAGGTATCTTGCCATTTTCAATAATACTACTAAATGCTCCATAAAATTCTCTCATATATTCAAACACATTATACTTTACACCAGGCTCTACAATATCTATAAGGTGATATGGTATGGAAATACCATCTACCACATAATCCGAAAGGTCCTTTCCTGTTCCTATATCCATTCTCTTGTATAATTGTCTGGAATCTGCACTTATTATTTCTCCATTTATAAGGCCAGCAAGTTTAGCTGCGAGCGATGTCTTTCCTGATGCAGTTGGTCCTAATATTGTAATTAAATTATGCATGGTACTAATTGTAATTTAGAATTTGGGTTTTTCTTTGATGCATTTCATTTGTAAAGAATATCTCTCTGATATTTTTCAAAGAGTTAATGTCAATATTATCGTAATCAAAATCTTCAATGGAATCGATAAAATCTTCATTATCCGGGGATTTCAAAAATTGATTTAAAAATACAAATAAATTTTTCTCACTATTAAGTTCATATTTATCCCCCTTCCAATGAAGGAACTGAAGTATTCTTAAACCATCAATTTTGTTTATACAGGCTTTTATAAAATTATCCTTATCTCTATAATTATTTCTTAAGGGACCCCATATATCCTCTTTATTAAACTTGTAGGCAAGGTATTCATCCATGGGAATATTAACATTGTCACTGAAAAGTTTTGTGAACGAATCAAATGAAACCTTTATATCATCAAAATAGTCAATGTTATAATTTGGATATGAAGTCCAATCACCTTTTGATCCTTTTATAAGAGCTGGCCCCGTTCCAAAGGCAACTCTGCTGGATAATCTTGGTGATGGATAAGCAATTGTATCAGCCCAAATACCTATCTTTCCTGATTTAATCAACTTTTGAAGAAAGTAGAAATCTTCACCAGCAGCCACAGGTGTTAATCCTCCAACTTTTTTGTAAGCCCAAACCGGAAATGCCATTGCAGATCCAAGTGCGGTAAAACCATAGGGATTATTTATACGAAGCATATTTAACAAATAGTAACGCATATATATTTCGTACCTCAATATTAGCCTATCAGTATTATCGAAATTTAGCCTATGATAATATGGAAGGGCCAATCCCAATAAATCATTATGATCAACAAAAAAATCCTGAATGACTTGAAGATAAGCAGGAGGATAATAAGTATCAGCATCAATGCTAACTATTATGTCAGAAGTTTCAGCAATATTAGATATTTTGTCCATAAGTGTTTTTCGTGCCCACCCAACACCCCCTTTTTTTCTCTTCCAACCATTGCCCCTTGAAGATTTGTCAATCAATACAACATCAAATTCATTTGTGTTGGAAAATAATTGCAAGCTTTTAAGATTATCTAAACATACTGGTTTAAAATCATTGTTTTCCCACCACTCATCATATTGATTGACACAAACTACCAATTTATAATTCTTAAGTGTCTGAGATTTCAAACAATCAAGCAAGCTTGATAAATTTTGTGATTCGTTTATCACAGGAAGAGATAAAAAGATATTTGGTTTTTTTACCATGCACTAATATTACTCGTATTAATAGATTCTAAACTTTAGCAGTGGTGTAATTTATTCAATTCTGCAAAGTTGAATCATTTAGTGAAAATATCCACCAAAAGAACTAAATAATTTTTACTTTTGAACTAATTACTAATTTTTCTAAATAATTACAATGAACTCGAGTCAAATAATTAATAATCTTCCAAATCATTTAAAATCATTCATTGTGGATCAAGAGTATGAGAGATACTCACCCCAGGACCACTCCGTTTGGAGAGCTGTCATGAAACAGAATACAACTTATTTAAAAAAAGTTGCATACAGCTCTTATCTCAAAGGATTAAAGAAGTCTGGAATAACTATCAATAGAATTCCTAATCTTAATGAGATGAATAAATCATTAGAAAAGATTGGTTGGGCAGCAGTTACCGTTGATGGGTTTATTCCTCCTTCAGCCTTTATGGAGTTTCAAAAACATAGAGTGCTGGTAATAGCAGCAGATATAAGGTCAGCAGACCAAATTGAGTATACTCCTGCACCTGATATTATTCATGAAGCAGCTGGACATGCTCCAATAATAGCAGATAGAGAATATGCCGATTACTTAAGAAACTTTGGAGAAATTGGATCAAAAGCATTTTCATCTAAATCCGACTATTCGATTTATGAAGCAATAAGGCACTTATCGATTTTAAAGGCAGATCCAACCACGTCAGCAGATGACATAAAAACTGCTGAAAATATACTGACCAAAGTAATGGATAGTGCAGGAATGCCATCTGAAATGTCCTTAATCCGCAATCTCCACTGGTGGACCGTTGAATATGGGTTAGTGGGAAATATAAATAACCCCAAAATATATGGTGCAGGCCTACTATCATCAATTGGCGAAAGTAAAAGTGCATTGAAATACGATGTAAAGAAAATATTGTATTCAATTGATGCAAAAGATTATAGCTTCGATATCACAGCCCCTCAACCTCAACTATTTGTTACTCCAAATTTTAAATATCTTAATACAGTTCTGGAAGAATTTGCAAATCAAATGGCAATCCGAACTGGTGGACTAAGTGGAATAATGAAAGCAATAGAATCAGGATCAACAGCAACTTTAGAATATTCATCAGGTCTTCAGGTATCAGGAACTTTCACCGACATAATTATCCATATGGGAAGTCCCATATATATTAACACCACTGGGCCAACTGCCCTAAATTATAATAATAAAGTTATAAATGGCGAAGGACCAGAATCTCACAAAGATGGATTTGGATCTCCCATTGGAAAAATAAAAGGTACTCTAACCCCAACAAGGTTCTTGTCAGATTCCGATTTGAATGATATTGGTATAGCAATTAATGAAAAATGTAAGTTCTCATTCGAATCAGGCATTGAAGTGGAGGGTATCCTAATTAGAATTATTAGAGAAGATGGAAAGCTGCTCTTGTTGAGTTTCGATAACTGTGTTGTGTCACATAAGGGCAAAACTTTATTTGAACCGGCTTGGGGAAGATACGATATGGCAATTGGTGAAACAATATCAAGTGCTTTCAGTGGACCAGCAGATGCAGATGGATTTGGCCTTAGGTTTGACCCACCAAAAGAGAAAACTCACAAGATTATTTATGATGAAAAGACTTCCAGCCTGAATAATTTATACGAAAAAGTAGAAAAAATACGTGATAAGAAATTGGGCAAATCGGAGCTAAAAGATATTTGGGTGGAAATTAAAACTAGTTATGAAAAAGAATGGTTACTTCCCACTGAAATTTTTGAACTAGCTAATGACTCAACTCTCAAAAAAGAAGTTAAGAGTTACCTTCTGGAAATGAAACAATCACAACCTGAGTCTTCATTAATAATTGATAGTGTTGTCAATTGAAAACTAATAAACCACAATAATTGCAATGGAATATTTTTATAGCAAAATGATAATTAATGCTTCATTTGAGGAAATTGAATCAAGTGTGAGAGAGGAGTTAAAACAGGAAGGCTTTGGAGTTCTAACAGAAATAAATGTTCAGCAAACTCTAAAAAAGAAACTTGATTTGGATTTCAAAAGATATGTCATACTTGGGGCCTGTATCCCAGAAGCTGCATACAAACTTTTACAACAAGAAATGAAAGCAGGCGTTTTCCTGCCGTGCAATATTATCCTTGAAGAAAATGATGATGAATCAATAGAAGTATCAGCTATTAATCCACTTGCTGCTTTCAGTGCAGTAGATAATGATTCTATCGGCTGCCACCTTGAGGAAATTCAGCAGAAATTAATAAAAGTCATTGATAATTGTTAACCATTTATGTTTTACGTGATTATTATGAAAATGACAAGATCTTACATCAATAACCCTTATTATTAGGAGCCAAATAATCACATAATTAAGATGTCGCTTACAATTGTTAAAATGTATTCAGAAAAATTAACCGTTGTAAAAATTGAAAAATATTGTAGTACAATGGTAAAATTTAAACTTATAAAAAAATTCAGATGAGTATTAAAGATAATCTGATCAATTTAAAAAATAAATTACCATCCAGTACAAAGCTAGTTGCTGTATCCAAAACTAAACCCATTGAGGATATAATGGAAGCATATGATGCTGGCCAAAGGGTTTTTGGCGAAAATAAAGCTCAGGACATGGCCTCTAAGCATGCAATTTTACCAGAAGATATAGAATGGCATTTCATAGGCCATATGCAAACTAATAAAGTAAAATTAATAGCCCCATTTGTTTCTTTAATACACTCTGTAGATAGCCTTAAATTAGCAAAGGAAATAAATAAACAAGCTGAAAAAAATAACCGTACAATTGATTGTCTTCTGCAATTTCATATAGCAGATGAAGAAACAAAGTTTGGATTATCATATAATGATGCCATTGATATTATTCAAAATAAAGCAACTAACAATATGGATAATATTAGGTTTGTAGGAGTAATGGGGATGGCAACATTTACGGATGATATTATTCAAATCAAAACAGAATTCGGCAACCTTTTGAAGTCCTTCAATAAACTAAAAGCTACATGCTACTCAACATGTGATTATTTTGAGGAAATATCCATGGGAATGTCAGCTGACTATAAAATTGCACTAGAAGAGGGAAGTACAATTATTAGATTAGGGACATTGATTTTTGGAGAAAGAACCCACATCTAGTTCCCATCATATATTATAGACACCATGTTAATATACTTACTTTTTTTACTTGGGTTTGTTTTCCTTATTGTTGGAGCAAAGCTATTAATAGATGGAGCCTCATCAGTTGGAGAAAGGTTAGGATTACCGCAACTGATAATTGGTTTAACTATAGTTGCACTGGGCACCTCTTTGCCCGAACTGGTAATAAATGTTTTTGCCAGTTTTGAGGGAAATACAGATTTGGCAATTGGAAATGTTTTAGGAAGTAATATTATGAATACTCTGCTGATAATTGGTATTTGTGCGATAATTTATCCAATAAAAGTGAACACTTTAGTATATAAACGTGATTTGTGGATAAACCTATTGGCAATATTTATAATGGGATTATTAGCAAATAATTTCTTTGTTAGCAAGGGGATTAATTCAATAAATAGATCAGATGGAATTATTCTACTACTTCTTTTTACAGGGCTTATGTTTTTGTTATTTAAAGAAAAGGGGGCAATTGATAATGAGCATAATTCAATTAAAAAAAAGGAGTCTTTTTTTTATTCCATTAGTTTTATTTTAATTGGGATAACTGGCTTATTTTTTGGTGGCAAATGGATCGTAAAAGGAGCTTCTATAATTGCTAGTGATATTGGAGTATCACAATCTACAATAGGTCTGACACTAATAGCAATGGCAACATCACTTCCCGAACTTATAACATCTATTATAGCAGCACTAAACAAAAATACTGATATGGCAATTGGTAATGCTTTAGGTTCTAATATCTTTAATATTTTTCTTGTATTGGGTGCCAGTGCAATTATAAATCCAATTAATTTTAACCCTAGCTTGAATATTGAGATTGGAATATTAATTATTGCGTCACTATTCTTGATATTAACGATCCGATATGGGCGCAAAGAGAGAACCATATCAAGATTAGAGGGAATATTCTTGACAATTGCCTACTTTGGCTTCCTTATTTGGACATTATTTTAAAACTGAATCCATATGATGTATAATCTTACTAAACTAACCTTATTGCTTTCTATTTTTATGGTTAACGCCTTAAATGCTCAACAACAAGGCTTTGGCTTAGTTAAAAGCATGGAGGTCATCTCGACATCAGGAAACCATACACCTGATTTAAATTCCTCTTCAGTAGTCGATGGGATACCTATTATGGGAAAGAAAGCAGACAGGCACAATAATAAATACTCTCTTCCCTTTGGAATCGGTTTCCACGCAATATATTTTGATCAAAAATACCTGGCCAGTAATTTATTTCTTAGTTCTGATTCAACAATATTAACAGCCCGTGCTGATACATTATACCAAAATACTTCTGCCTATGAGATGAAGGGCACAATAAGGCCAAATGTATGGGTATTCCCATTTTTAAATATTTACGGAACATTTGGTTATACAAAGGGTCTTATTTCTCCAAAACTAGTTATTCCATCTGTTACCATTGAAAACATCCCTATAATAGATACTTTAGTGGTTGATTCAACATTTGAAATAAACGATGAGGTTGGCTATGTAGGACCAACCTATGGAATTGGGGCTACAATTTCCTTCGGATACAAATTCATGTTTATCATGATTGATTATAACTACTCAATAACAAATCCGAGTGATTTTGACGATAATCTAGAGAGTCATTTTTTTAGCCCTAAAGCCGGCATTTTCCTGGGAAAAGAATCATCAAAAATGTTTGGAGCATTATGGCTAGGAGCCATGTATATTAATAATGACCAAACATTTTATGGTAAAGTAGATGTTGTGGATATTGACCCTGCTTTTGTTGGATTTTTTGGAGAAGAAGCAAATTATAGTGGAAAACTTTCAGCAATTCAACGTTGGAATATTATCTTAGGTGGTTCAATTATAATAAACCAGCAGCATCATATTCTTGTGGAATTGGGGTTTTTTGACAGAAAGCAAATCACAATTGGTTACGATTTTAGATTCTAATACATTGATTTCTAAACACACTCTTCAGTGACAATTTATAACAACTTATCCCAATTGTTGTTATTTTATTCACAAATAGTTGCAAAATCATCAAACCAGATATATATTTGCATTGTTATAAATTTAACAATTAATCAAAATTTATGAAGGCCAGTGATACTTTAAAGCAGCTCCCTCACAAAACAATTGAGCGTTTGAGCCAATATAGAAGGGCATTATTAATTTGTCTCGACAATAAAAAGGATCACATTTTCTCACATGAAATAGCCAAAATTCAGCATATAACACCAGTGCAAGTGAGGAGAGATTTAATGCTTATAGGTTATTCTGGAACTTTGAGAAAGGGTTATAACATCCAAGAATTAATTGATCTCATTTCTGACATTATTGATAGTAATCGAGGAATAAATGTTGCAATCATAGGAATGGGTAATTTAGGTAGGGCACTATTAAATTATTTTTCAGGAAAAAGACACAAACTTTCAATAGTTGCAAGTTTTGATGTCAATCCTGATAAAATTGGTAAGTCTGTTAACAAAATTCCCTGTTATAATATTACCGAGATGGAAAAAGTAATCAAAAGGGAAAATATTGAGATAGGTATTATAACTGTGCCAGCATCTCAATCAATGATTACAGCAAAACAGCTTGTTGACTCTGGAATAAAAGGAATACTAAACTACACTCCTAAACCGGTAGAGGTTCCCGAAGGTGTTTATCTTGAAGAATATGATATGATAACAACCCTTGAGAAGGTATCATTCTACGTGAAAATGGAAAATGAAAGAGCTGCAGATCATGTTATTCAAAGAAAAAACCAAGGCACCGTAGCATCTGATTTCTAGCTATACAATAGTAATTCGTGTTCCACCATTATCAACTCCCAATAATTCCGGAGCAGTAATAATAGCATCCTTACCACTTCTTACCACAAAGTTAATGGCAGCTTGAATCTTTGGCCCCATACTACCCGATGAAAACTGACCATCTTTAAGATATTGTTTTGCCTCAGCAATACTAAGTCTATCAAGTGATTTTTCTTGAGGTGTATTATAGTTTAAAAAAACCTTTGGCACATCAGTTAATATAAACAGCTTATGGGCATGAATCTGAGATGCAAGTAATGATGATGCTAGATCTTTGTCGATTACTGCATCTATTCCCTGAAGTTTATTTTCCTTTTTATAATAGCATGGTATTCCTCCACCACCCACAGCTATGGCAATATGACCATCATTTGCAATTTTTTCAATTGATCTCATATTGAATATAACAAGTGGTTTAGGAGATGCAACTACTTTTCGCCATCCACCTCGTGCTTTGTCTTCTTTAAAAACAGAACCCGATTCCTTAATAAATGCATCAGCCTCTTCCTTTGAAAAATATGGGCCAATTGGTTTTGTGGGATTCTCAAATGCAGGATCATCCTTATTAACAAGAACCTGTGTAATGATGGATATAATATCACGATCCATATCATTTTCCATTAATACATTCCTCAATTGTTGTTCAAGCATGTAACCAATGAAGCCCTGTGAATATGCTACACTAATATCTAGAGGCATGTCAGGAATACCATAGGACTTAAACCCAGCAGAGTTGGCCATGAGTATATTACCAACCTGTGGGCCATTACCATGTGTAAGAACAAGATTATATCTTCTATTCAATAATTTTATCAAATTCTTACTTGCAGCATAAGCATTTGCCTCCTGTTCGTCAACTGTACCTTTTTGACCCGCCTTTAAAAGCGCGTTACCTCCGAACGCTACTACCGCTAACTTCCTCATAATCAATAACACTTTAGTGAAAAAGAGCACAAATGTACTATTTTTTTCATTTAACGTGTTTACCATAAATATATTTTAACAATTAGGTTAAAATATAGAGTAACAATGTCTCTTTTATTTAGTATTATCTCACTTTATTTATTTTAAAATTGATATTCTAATTATTAGACTAATTAATTATTTTTGAGGAATGTTGACTTTTAAAACTGATTTAACTACACACCCATAATGGTTAGTAACCAAAACATGTAATAGTGGAAAGAAGTAAACAAAATAAAGCTTATGTATTAGCTCTGGTGGCGCTAGTATTATGGTCCACGATGAGCTCTGCATTTAAGATTACCTTAAGATACATTGAGTTTGATCTATTACTATTTTGGTCTTCACTTGTGGGGATAGTTGTTCTTTTTCTGATCAATAGATGCATTAAAAACCCTTTAAATTTTAGTACTCTTAAACCAAAGGATATTTTCAGCTCCATGTTAATGGGGTTGTTTAACCCATTTCTTTATTATTTGGTTCTGTTTAAAGCTTATGAACTTCTTGATGCTCAGATTGCAGGCACTTTAAATTATACATGGCCCTTAACACTAGTTATAATGTCATCAATATTTTTGCGACAGAAGATTAGCACATTAAGTTATGTGGCCATACTAATTAGTTTTTTCGGAATCATAATAATTAGTACAAATGGCACATTCACGGGGTTCGGTAATTCCAATATATTCGGAATAATTTTGGCCATAGGAAGCTCCATTTTATGGGCTTCATATTGGATAGTAAACCTTAAGGACAAAAGGGAAGAAACCGGTAAAATTCTTTTAAATCTGATTTTTGGTTTCATTTTTATAACCATATACATGCTGGTAACATCTAAGAACATAACTTTGCCAACAGGCTATGCATTAATTGGAAGTATCTACATTGGGATGTTTGAAATGAGCATTACATTTGTAGTTTGGTTATCTGCATTAAAAAATTCTGATAATACTGCAAAAGTTAGTAATATCATATTTCTATCTCCATTCATTGCGCTGATGATAATAAACTTTACAGTGGGTGAAAGCATTAAACCCTCCACAATACTAGGGCTTATTTTCATCGTTATTGGCATTCTAGCTCAGAAGTTTCTGAATAAGAAATAATTAGAATAAATCATCCGATGTATATTATTATCATCAAAATTTCCATACTTTTAGTTCCAAAATAAACTGAATATGTACCCACGCTTAAGCGATTTAATTAATGATTTATTTGGAACAGATATAAACCTTCCAATTCAAAGTTACGGATTCTTTCTTGCAATGGCATTTTTTGTTGCGGGCATTTTTCTGAGAAGCGAGCTTACAAGAAAGGAAAAATTAGGTGAAATTCAACCTACAAAAAAGAAAGTAAAAATTGGAGAACCTCCTTCTTTTGTTGAGATGCTGGTAACATTCTTAACAAGCTTCATATTAGGATTTAAAATAATTGGTCTATTAACATTCTATGATCAAGTAATTGCAAATCCGCAGGCGTTCGTATTCTCTATGGAGGGATCATGGCTAGGTGGTATTACAATTGCTATTCTAGCAACTTCATATCAGTATTACATTCAGAATAAAAATAAATTGAAGGTTCCAAAAATTGAAGAAATAATAGTGCCAGCAAAGGATCAAATGTGGCCTGTTATTTTTATTGCAGTAATTTTTGGAATTATTGGAGCAAAAGTATTCCATCAACTAGAAAACATGGATGATTTTTTAGCTGATCCTATTGGCTCTTTATTTTCATTTAGTGGATTAACATTTTATGGCGGCTTGATAGTAGCAACTGGTGCCGTTGGATATTATGGTGAAAAGAATGGTATAAAATGGAAACACATGGCCGATGCCGTTGCTCCATCATTAATAATTGCTTATGGTATAGGAAGAATAGGATGTCAGATTGCTGGTGATGGTGACTGGGGTATAGTTAATCTAATACCACAACCAGAGTGGCTTAGCTTTCTACCAGAATGGACATGGTCATATGATTATCCGCATAATATAATAAATGAGGGAGTACTAATGCCAGGTTGCTCAGGTGCGCACTGTTACAGACTTGCACAACCCGTATATCCAACTCCAATTTACGAAACAACGCTCTCCATTCTTATTTTTATAGCTCTATGGAGCATAAGAAAAAAGATTACCATCCCTGGATCTTTATTTGCCGCTTATCTTATGTTAAATGGTCTAGAAAGATTCTTCATTGAAAAGATAAGAGTTAACAATATTTTTGACATGATGGGAATGAGGGTAACTCAGGCAGAAATAATTTCAACCTCCCTATTCTTTTTGGGATTAGTTTTCATGATTTTTCTAATTATCCAGAACAATAAAACAAAGTTTGGGAGATAATTGGGGGAATTAACGAATCTATTTTTAGAAAAATAGTCCAATAATTTGTACTACCTTTTTAGTAAATTATGGAAATTATTCCCTAATATTTTAGTATTATTGTATTCTAAAACATTGCTGATTAATGTCACAAGTTAAACATTACGATATTGAGAAAGATAGCCCTACCAGGAGCGTATTGAAGGCTATCAGCTGGAGATTAATAGCATCAGGATCAACATTTATTATAAGTTTTACGATATTCACTCAAACCACAGAGACTGCCTTTGGAGAGATTATTGGTGCGGTTTCTCTTATAACTGGAATTGATATAATTTCAAAATTGATTCTTTACTATTTTCATGAAAGATTATGGACAAATATAGTTTGGGGTAAATACTGGAGAAAACAGGCCGCAAGAAGAAGGGTAAGACGTATAAAGAAAATTAGAAAGACTAAAAATGATGATTCGTTGCATTAAAATATTTTTGTTTCAGATATTGATTCTTTTATTTATGTCTGGTTATGCATCAGACAGCACAACTCTGGTGTATACATTCAACATTGATGAAATGATTGCCCCTCCTGTATGGAGAACCACTAAAATTGCAATAGAGAACGCTCATAAAAATGATGCTGATCTTATACTTATAAGCATGAACACCTACGGAGGAATGTTAGATGCTGCAGACTCTATAAGAACTAAAATACTTGATTCTCAGATTCCCATATACGTTTTTATTGACAAGAATGCTGCATCAGCCGGAGCCCTGATATCCATCGCATGTGACAGTATATATATGGCTCCCGGATCAAATATTGGAGCTGCAACAGTTGTTGACCAAGAGGGTAAAGTATTGCCAGATAAGTATCAATCTTACATGCGATCAATGATGAGATCCACAGCAGAAGCCAAGGGAAGAAATCCAGAGATTGCTCAGGCAATGGTAGATCCAAAGGTTTTTGTAGCTGGAGTTAGTGATTCAGGTCAGGTATTAACATTTACAACTTCAGAAGCAATTAGAAATAAATTTTGTGAAGCTGAGGTTATGGATATTGAAGCTGCGCTTAAACATGCTGGATATGATAACTACCAGTTCATGGATCATAAAATTTCAGCTACTGATAAGGTAATTGGATGGCTAATAAACCCGGTTGTTAGTGGAATACTGATTATGATAATAATCGGCGGATTATATTTTGAGCTTCAGTCTCCAGGAATAGGATTTCCAATTGCAGCATCAGTTTTAGCAGCTCTACTTTACTTTGCACCTCTTTACATTGAAGGGCTTGCCAATAATTGGGAGATTTTATTATTTGTTTTTGGATTGATTCTTTTGGCAGTTGAAATATTTGCAATTCCAGGTTTTGGGATATTTGGCATACTTGGATTGCTATTAATGATAACTGGCCTCACTTTGAGCATGGTTGGAAATGTTGGACCAGGATTTTTTGATGTTGATACAACGGGTATAGCAAGTGCTTTTTTCATTGTAATTATTGCTTTCTTTATTGCAGTTTTTGGATCAATTATATTGAGTAAGCAGCTATTCACAACCACAACTTTTGGTCACCTTGCTTTGGAAAAAGTCCAAAATAAGGAAGAGGGTTACACCTCAGCCTCCAAAAAATATTCTAATATGCTTGGCAAAAAAGGTAAAACATATACAATACTGAGGCCGTCTGGAAAAGTAATATTTGATGAAGAACTTTTTGATGCAACTGCAAGATCTGGCATGATTGACAAGGACACTGAAGTTGTTGTATACGACTATCAAAATGCACAACTTATAGTAGATAAAGTATAAGTTTGAGTTAAATTACCTTGAATGCTATAGTAGAATCATACTAGCAGAGATATTCCATCTTCTCCCAGCTTGATAAGTTTCTTCTTGTATAGAAGACCTATTGATTTTTTAAATACTTTTTTGCTCATTTCAAGCCTAGCAAGTATAATAACGGGGTCTGTTTTATCTGTGATATTTAAGTGGCCGCCATTATCCTTTAATTTTTGCAATATCCTCTCTGCATTTGGTTCAATACTTTCATAACCCTGCTTTTGAATACTTACATCAATTTTATTATCCGGTCTAATATTCTTAATATAACCCCTTATCCTCTCTCCCGGTGAAACTGCCTGAAATAATTCATTGTCATATAACAACCCCTTATGAATATCATTGATTATTACATTTATGCCTATTTCAGTTGGATTACAAATTAGTAAATCTACCTCTTGATCTTTTTCAACGGTTAACTCATCCAGCTTAAGGTATCTATCAACTTTGCAAGTACCAACAAGACGATCTGTTTTACTATCAAGATACATATACACAGGGTAACTTCTGTTTGTTTGCATTCTCTGTCTCTGTTCAGAATATGGAACCAATAAATCTTTCTCCATTCCCCAATCCATAAATGCTCCAATCTTATTCATATCAAGAACCTCAAGAACTGCAAACTCGTTAAGTTTTATGGTTGGCTCTATTGTAGTTGCGGTAAGCCTATCTTCAGAATCTTTAAAAATGAAAGCAGATATTTCATCTCCCACATCAAAACCATCTGGAACATATTTATTTGGTAGTAATGCCTCATTACCTTCATTATCTGATAAATAATGGCCATGCTGTGTTTTCCTGCTGGATGTTAATGGATTAAATACTCCCTGAATCATTTTTATGGATATTGAGTCTGCAAATCTAAACTTATTAATTGATAGGTCATTATTGTGGATGTATTGATTCTAAACATTAGAAATATTTACACAAAAAAATACAACATATAACTGCTTACATAAAAAATCCCGTAATTTGCCATTGCAATATTAGGCTAATGGCAAAAAGAGGATTCCTACGAGATTTTATTGGTGTTCTAAACAGTAATGTGTTTTCGATAATATGCGGTGTCTTGGTGGTTATCCTTCTCACCAATATTTTGGGGCCAGAAGGGTTTGGCCTATACTATGCATTACTAGTTATCCCAATTATTGTTGTTAGCCTAACTCATCTTGGAATTAGAGGGGCTTCAATCTTTCTAATTGGGCAAAAAAAATATCCGGAAGATAAAATAGTTTCAACGGTAATTACAACGCTAATTTTCACAAGTATTATTGGTGTAGCACTCAGCTCTATTGCATATTATTACTTATATGAACCAGAATATACAATAACCCTCATTGCCCTGGTTATCATAATAATCCCGTTTAGGTTAGGTATAGTTTACATTGGTGGTGTTTATTTTGGAAAGGATGAAATAAAGAAGGCGAACAGACTTGAGTGGTCCATCAACCTTCTAAACCTTTTATTAGCTATAATTTTGGTTTGGTGGTACAAAATGGGGTTACTGGGCGCAATAATTGCGCTCACTGCTGCAAATATCTCTGTTGGCGTGTATGCCTTATATTCAATAATAAAGGAATTCAGCGTAAAAATCATCTTAATTCCTGAGATATTTAGGCATATGATTAAGTTAGGAATAATGTATGCATTTACATTTTTTATCGTACAACTAAATTACAGGATCGACATTCTTCTTCTTGAAAAGCTATCTACTATTCACGAGGTTGGAATATATTCCCTTGGTGTTCACATAGCCGAGCAATTATGGCAGGTTCCATTTGCAATAAGTATAGTTTTGTTTAGTAGAACAGCCAACTTGAAAGATCAAAGTAAAATAACGAATTCATCAATAATACTTGCTCGACAGTCTCTGATAATAATTATTTTTCTATCCATAATTGCAATATTGATTGCACCATTTGTTATACCCTTGGTATTTGGTAGCGACTTTGAAGCATCCGTTAATATTCTTAACCTAATACTTCCAGGTGTAATAGTTTTGGTTGTTTTTAGAGTTTTAAGTGGTCAGCTTGCAGGTATAGGAAAGCCACAATATGCCATATATGTATTTGGGCCTGCATTAGTGTTAAATATATTGTTAAACTTTCTTTGGATACCAGCGCACGGAGGCATAGGTGCTGCGTGGGCATCTAATATTAGCTACGCATTTGGGACTATAGGGTATTGGGTTATCTTTTCTAAAGTTACAGGTGTAAACCTTCTTGAAATTTTCAAATTTAGCAAAGCTGATATAAGTATATTTGTTGATCTCAAGAAAAAATTCATCAGTTAATGAATAATATCTCTGGCATTCCTATATTTTTTGTTGTCGGTCGTCCAAGATCAGGCACAACATTATTACGAATGCTTTTTGACGCACATCCTGATGTTACATTTCCCCCTGAATGCCAGTTTATTGTTAACCTATATCCAAAATATAAGAATGTGAATCCATGGACAGAGGAAGATTTAATATCATTCTATGACGATCTATGCAATCAATGGCTCTTTGATACTTGGAAGATGGATAAAAATAAGCTAAAGGAAAACCTATTAGAGTATGAAGGGAGGCATTCATATGGTGCAATTTGCAAGGCGGTTTACATGACGTACAATTCCTTGTTTGATAAAAAAGAAATCACGCTTATTGGAGATAAAAACCCTGGCTATGCCATCTACACCAAATTACTACTTAAAATATTTCCCGAAGCAAAGTTTATACACATTGTTAGAGATTATAGAGATAACTTTGTATCCATTAAGAATGTAGATTTTGAGCTTCCAATTCCGTCAATTGTAGTGCAAAAATGGAAATACTTCTTCAAGAAATTTCGAAAGGACAGCAAACTAAATCCCGCACGATATTATACTATTAATTACGAAAACCTAGCAACAAATCCATCCACTGAGTTTGAAGCTTTATGCCAATTCGCAGGAGCCTCATTTGATAATTCTGTTTTTAATTTTTATTCCAAAAAAGATGAATTACTAGATCAGTATCCTGAGGGTTATATTAATACCTATCATACCAGTTTAATGAACAAAGTAAATACCTCAAAAATTGGTGTTTGGAAAAAATCATTATCAAACAGACAGGTAATGATTATGGACCAAACTGCTGGAATAATAGCTGATGAAGCTGGATATGTAAGAAAATATAATGGATTTAATCCGCTAGTAGCATTGGCCATCTTACCTGGAAGAGCTTATGCGGGAATATTATATTTGGTAACAAAACTAGTTGACACCTTCCCTTATAGGCTAAGAATGTTGATATTAATGAAAGGACCTCTTTTCTTGGCTAAACTATATTTATCCATATTTAACAGAAAAAAACTAAAAAAATTAAACGCAGCCATAATCAACGAATAGCTACTAATCTATTTCCAAAACAACTGGTGAAGTTATCTTGTAAACAGGATATGGGTAATACCCTGACCCCCACTGAGGAGTCAAATACCTATCAAAATAATTCCATTTTAATAAACAATCCTGTGCTTCAGGTTCAAGCAATGCTGCTATAACATTTCCCAGCTTTTGTTCCGTATATACAACCACAGTGCCTTTTTGAAAGCTCTTCTCAGTAACCTTATACTTACCCGAAGCAATATTATTATAGTGGCCTTGATTAATTCTAGAAGAAGGTTTTAGTTCACTAATTTTATATTCCTCTACCGTTAGAACCATATTGTCAGATAATACTTCCATTTGAATTCCATGATTGGTGAGTGTTTCAATTATCTCAGGATCTGGTGATGTTATTAGGTAAGCGAATGGAAATTTAACATTTTTCGTTGCATAATAGTCAGCAATATACGGTATGGTAACACTTATTCTCCTATCCGACTTTTTAAATCTGCCATATCCCTGCACCCCTGGAATAGTATCCGTTTCAAATGCCATAATTGTTATGGGTTCAGGAGTGGCCTTTCCTGCATATCTTATGGCAAACGAGTCTGATACCAAAGAAGACGAAAACCTTGAAACCAAAGAAGCATCAGCAGCTAACAATAGATCCTTAATCTCATACATCTCCTGGGAAGCATATTCAAGAACTGTAAGCAAAAAATTATAGCATCCCAATATTCTTGTTTTATAATCGGCATAAACATAGTTTTCATTTAATATTGCCAACCTATTTCTTAGGCCAATATAGTTAACAAGGTATCTGGGCTCTGATGCATAGGATAGCCATCCTTTTGAGTAATCAAGCCTATCTACAAATACTCCATAATATATATTGTCAACATTATACTTAATATCCAATGTATCTCTCACATTAGGCATCATTTTATCACGCATATAATTAATAAGAGACCTATCCCCGTTTGGATTCTGCATCCATGTAAATGTTATTGGTTCTTCATGAAAAGATCCATTTGTTGTATGACAATCAACCGATATTTGCGGATCCCATGTATTTAGCACACGAGTTATAACTGCCTTTATTTCTGGGGTTTCCATTTTCATTGCATCTCGATTTAAATCAAGCTGCTGACCATTATACCTCACTCCTACTCCATTAACTGGCCCCACCTGATTCCTTCTATTACTGGTACTAATCTTATCATTTCCATCTATGTTTAGGATCGGAGTGATCAATAACACTAGATTCTTCATCAACTCTGAATTTGGGTCTTTTAGAAGATCCCTTGCCAACATCTGCACAGCCTCTTTTCCTTCTACCTCGCCAGCATGTATGTTCGCCTGTAAGTATACTACTAGCCTTTCTCCAATATCATTGTGGTTGGAAGGCAGAGGATTTCCCATTATCATAAGTGGAATGGGGTTACCCTGAATTGAATATCCAATTGTGTCTATGGTTAGATACTTAGAATTACGTTCTTGAAGTTCTGAAATAAATTTAATCACATCATTATACTCTCCCGTTGACATAAAATTAGAACTTTCAGCAACAGTTAATGGTTGATTTTGAGAACTAGCATCACTTAAAGTGATAGCAATAATCAAAAATAGAAGTAATATGTGTTTCATGATAATGCTTAATTTTTTATAATTAATGTAAAAATACCCATTGTAACTGAAATAATAAAAATAATACTAGAGACACAGGTGATTTTAGTGTGTTTGAATAAGATCTTGGATGCAAACGTTTTAATCATAAACTCACGTAACAGAACTTTTAATCCTAACTAATGTAAGTGCTAACGAACACCATTTAAAATTTTATTATTGAAATTTTGTTTACATTTAACCATTATAAATATATCAAGATGAAAAGAAATTGGATAATAATTATTGTAATACTTTTATTGGTATTCATAGTTTATGGATGGGTGAAAGGCACATATAACAGCATGATTACACAATCGGAAATCGTTGACAAGCAATGGGCCGATGTTGAGAATGTTTATCAAAGAAGAGCCGATCTAATACCAAATCTAGTTGCCACAGTAAAGGGTTATGCTGAGCATGAAAAAGAAACCCTTGAGGGTGTTGTAAACGCAAGAGCAAAGGCAACAAGTACTACCATAAGTGCAGATAATCTAACGCCTCAGAAAATAGCTTCTTTTCAGAAAGCACAGGATGGTCTTAGTAATGCTCTATCCAAACTAATGGTTGTGGTGGAAAGATATCCTGATTTAAAAGCAAATACAAACTTCCTTGAACTTCAAGCTCAGCTCGAAGGAACAGAAAATAGAATTGCTGTAGAACGTAGAAAATTTAATGAGGCTGCCAGATCCTACAATACAAGCATAAAACTATTTCCAAAAAATATGATAGCAAATATGTTTGGATTTGAGAAAAAACCATACTTCAAATCACAGGAAGGATCTGAAGAAGCTCCCAAAGTTGAGTTTTAAGAAGTTTGTAAAAGATTCGTAAAACTAGATTTCCGTTTAATTTAAAATATAAGCGTATGAAAGCCAAAGACTTTTTCTCAAAAGAAGAAACGGGGGAAATTAAGAAAGCAATTTTGAACGCTGAACTTGACACTTCAGGAGAGATTAGAGTTCACATTGAAAATAAATGCGGTGGAGATGCACTTGATAGAGCTTCTTATGTGTTTAGCAAACTCAAAATGGACAAAACTGAACTTAACAACGGGGTATTATTTTACCTTGCAATTCAAAGCAAGAAATTTGCTATTATAGGTGATTCAGGTATTAACAAAGAAGTGCCTGAAAACTTTTGGGAGGATATAAAAAAAGAGATGTCAGTAAACTTTAAAGAAGGTAAATTTGCCCAGGGGTTAGTAACTGGAATTTCAATGGCAGGAATGAGGCTCAAAAAACATTTTCCATATCACATAGATGATATAAATGAGCTCTCCGACGATATTTCCTATGGTGATTAATATACATGATTTTTAAAAACACATGACATATATTCACAAAACAAAAATATTTTCATTATTACTTGTAATAATTATTTTCATTAGTACCTTATTAAATGGTCAAACTATTCCTGAAAAGCCATATCCGCCAATGTTGGTTAATGATTTTGCAGGGATTTTTAATGTCGAACAAACAAGATTCCTTGAAGAAAAGTTAGTTAGATTTAATGATACCACATCTAACCAAATTACTGTTGTATCTGTAAAGTCATTGGATGGTAATTCACCTTCTATGTATGCCACAGATATTGGCTTAAAATGGAACGTTGGTCAAAAAGATTTTGACAATGGCATAGTAATTCTTATCAAACCTAAATTAAATAATTCTGACAAAGGCCATGCATATATTGCAGTTGGTTATGGACTTGAGCCAGCAATACCTGATGCAATAGCAAAACGCGTGGTTGAAAATGAAATGATTCCTTCATTTCGTAATGGAAATTATTTTGAAGGTATCAATAAGGCTACGGACATTCTTATGAGTCTTTCAGCTGGCGAAATAACATCAGACGAATATAGCAATCATAATAGACCTGATGGGTTTGTTTCACTTATCCCATTTTTAGCATTAGTAATTGTACTTTTAATCATACGTAACAGCCGATCACGAACACATGGGATTTCATCCCACGGTAATGGATCATTACTCACTGCTCTGTGGCTTGGAAGTATTATGGGTAATAGTAGTAGACATTCTGGAAGCTGGAATAATTTTACAGGAAATGGATCAGGTTTTGGTGGCGGGGGATTTGGTGGCTTCGGAGGGGGTAGTTTCGGTGGTGGAGGTGCAGGAGGCAGTTGGTAAATTTAATTGCCATAACTCCAATACAAAGGTGTATCATACTACGACATGTTTTTTCTTAACTTTGCATTCCAAATTTACAAACTGTGGAGATACTCGACAAATTAGAAGTTGTTAAAAATCGTTGGGAAGAAATTTCAGAGCAAATGAATGATCCGGAAGTCATGTCGGACATGAAACGCTATGTAAAACTCAATAAGGACTATAAAGAACTTGAACCTCTTGTTACTGCCTATAAAGAGTATAAAACTATTATGGCTAACATTGACAACGCAAAGGATATTCTAGAAAATGAAAAAGATGCTGATTTTAAGGAGATGGCCAAGGATGAACTTGATGCATTAACCCCATCAAAGGAAGACCTTGAAGAGAAAATAAGAATGCTCCTCATACCAAAGGATCCTCAAGACTCTAAAAACGCAGTCATGGAGGTACGAGCTGGTACCGGTGGTGATGAGGCAAGTATTTTTGCAGGAGACCTTTTCAGAATGTATCAAAAATATTGTGAGTCAAAGAAATGGAAACTGGAAATAACCAGGGTAAATGAAGGAACTGCAGGAGGCTATAAAGAAATTGTTTTTAGTATCACAGGAAATGGAGCCTATGGTATTCTGAAATTCGAATCTGGTGTTCACCGTGTTCAACGTGTACCTAAAACTGAAACACAAGGTAGAGTGCATACCTCTGCTGCATCCGTTGTAGTTCTGCCTGAAGCAGAGGAGTTTGATGTGGAATTACATGAAAAGGATATTAGAAAGGATACTTATTGTTCATCAGGACCTGGTGGTCAATCAGTAAATACGACATATTCAGCAATTAGGTTAACTCATATCCCAACAGGCATTGTAGTAACATGTCAGGATGAAAAATCACAATTGAAAAACCTTGCAAAAGCCATGAAAGAATTACGTAATAGGCTTTACGATCTGGAATACACAAAATACCTGGAAGAAATGTCGGGAAAGAGAAAAACCATGGTATCAACCGGAGATAGATCTGCAAAGATACGAACATATAACTGGCCACAGGGCAGGGTAACTGACCATCGTATTGGGCTTACCCTTTATAACCTCCCAGCGATAATAGATGGTGATATCCAGGAAATAATTGAAAAACTTCAAATGGCTGAAAATGCTGAAAAGTTAAAGGAAGAGGTTTAATTACTGAATCCGGAAACAACCAAAATATACGTATATCAAAAAATGAATAGAAAACAGCTATTTAAAGCCATAAAACTAAAAAGGTCGTTTCTTTGTGTCGGTCTTGATTCTGATATAAACAAAATACCAAAACACCTATTGAATCACGAAGATCCAATTTTTGAATTTAACAGACAAATAATAGACTCAACTCACAGGCATACTGTTGCTTATAAGCCAAACATTGCCTTCTATGAATCCATGGGAGCTAGCGGGTGGATAAGCCTAGGCAAAACTGTTGAACATATAAGAAAAGTAAGTCCAGAAGTTATTATTATAGCAGATGCTAAAAGAGGAGATATAGGAAATACCTCAGCTCTATATGCAAAAACTTTTTTTGAAACCTATGATTTTGATGCTGTTACTATAGCTCCATACATGGGTTTAGATACGGTTTCACCATTTCTAGGCTATGATGATAAATGGTCAATAATACTTGCACTTACATCAAACAAAAGTGCCGCCGACTTTCAATATATACGGGATAATAATAATACAGCTCTTTATGAAAATGTTTTGAGAACAGCTCAAAATTGGGGCAATCTTGATCAAATCATGTTTGTAGTTGGCGCAACTAAGGCAGAGGAACTCAGTAAAATAAGGGAAATAGCTCCTGATAATTTTTTACTAGTTCCAGGGGTTGGTGCCCAAGGAGGAAACCTTGAAGAAGTTGCAAAATATGGAATGAATGATCACTGTGGCATGCTGGTTAATTCATCTCGTGGTATTATATATGCTTCTTCAGAAAGTGATTTTGCAAAGGTTGCAGAAGATAAAAGTAAGGAACTGCAGATTGAAATGGAGAAATATTTGAAAGACGCAAAATTGATTTAATTAATAGCACCAAACTCTCTGTACCAATTAAACCCCTTTAATTACTGTTGTCCAATTGTGACTATCTTCTAACCCACCCTCTTGAATTCCTCTCAAGGTAATATATAGTTTTGTTGTGTATGGACCTGCAATAGTTCCGTAATCATAGGTAATGTTCTTAACTCTATCATAAACCTTCGATATTGGAGTTATTATTGCTGCTGTGCCACATGCCCCTGCCTCTTCAAATGTATCGAGTTCTTCTACAGGCACTTTCCTGCGCTCTACCTTTAAACCTATATCTTCTGCAATCTGCTCAAGACTCATGTTAGTAATTGATGGCAGTATACTGTCCGAACGGGGTGTTATGTATCTTTTATCCTTAATACCATAAAAATTTGCTGGCCCAGCTTCATCAATGTACTTTTTTTCAAGCGCATCAAGAAATAAAACGGATGCAAATCCATCCTCATGAGCTCTTTTTGCAGGAAGCATACTTGCAGCATAATTTCCACCAACCTTTATACTACCTGTTCCTTGTGGTGCAGCTCTATCATAATCACGAATAATTTCAATGGGAACAGGTCTGAATCCCTGTTTAAAGTATGGTCCCACAGGTGTTCCAAAAACCATAAAAGCATATTCTTTCGCAGGTTTTACACCGATTTGAGGTCCACTGCCAAATAGAAGAGGGCGTATGTAAAATGTTGCTCCTGTTCCATATGGAGGAATATATTTTGAATTTAACTCTATTACTTTAAATATTGCTTCCTTAAAAAGTTCTTCTGGCACTTTTGCCATCATGATTCCTTCTGCTGACCGAGCCATTCTTTTCACGTTCTCTTGCCACCGAAAAAGTCTCACATTACCATCTTTACCTCTGTAAGCTTTTAATCCTTCAAATGCCTGTTGCCCATAATGCAGAGCGGTGGCAGCAATATGCATATCAATTGTTTCTGATGATGAAACCTCCAATGATCCCCACTTACCATTCTTATAATAACAGCGAACATTAAAGTCTGTCTTATAATACCCAAAGGGTAATTTACTCCAATCTATGTTCATCGAATTATCCATTATAGTTAGATAAAATTAATGCGCTAATTTACTTATAAAAGAGATAAAATCCATCTCTAAAAGAGATAAATTATACAGTTTATAAATGCTCCAAATAATATCCATAAAACCCTTTAAACAGACTAAAACACTCAAGCATCAGCCACGTTTACTAAACCGAGTCATGATACAAAAACTACCAAAAATATCGTGCTTGTGAGGTCACAATAATTGAACCTATGTTTGATTTATGAAGTCATAAATATATGAATTTTTAATTAAAAGTTGTACCTAACTTACTATTTTTGCAACCTTAAAACTAAATATATGTCTTCTTAAAAGCTAATATTAAACATTAGACCATAAAATTTGAGAACATCAACGAACATAACACTTTCATTTGCATTAACAATTTTCCTTTTCTCGTGTAGCCCGGAGAAAAAGATAGCTATGGATTTTGCCTCGAACTCCAGTTCTAAAAATATAATGGTGATTTCTCCAGATTATATTTTTAAGACTAGCTTGAAAACTTACCTTCTTGACTCACTAAAGATTGACAACTCTTTAAATACAGACTCAGTATTACTTGCTAATAGCAGGTACCTGAGTAACCTTGATGATTCTCTTTTCTTAGCAAATTACATTCTTGGGTTTTCAAAATCATTATCTGCATTTGGTTTTAATGTTTATGATCAAGATCAATCGGGTTTATTTCTAGCGCTGGATTCAAACACTTACCAAATAAACATTGCACAGATTGAAATTGAGGAAACCCTTTACACTTATAGAGACGAAACCGATATTTATGATAATTATTTCTACCATGATCATAATCTAAATGCTATTTATGTGAACTCCTGGTTTGAATTAAGTAATCCAGAAAGTATTGAATTATCTCAAAAAGTATTCTTTACAACAGATTTAATAACAGATATTCCTGATGGAGTTTTTGATTACGATATTTTTAGTGGAAAAGTCAAGTACATGTATAACATTGATTCTTTGGAGCAAAATATGCTTTACAGTTTTGCATATAGAATTGGCACTGAGTATGCTAAATATGCATTCGACTATCTGCTTAACCAGGATCTAAACAAAAAACTACCACCGCACCAAAGAAGCAGTAGATATTGGAGATATGATGTAAATAACCATATCTTTTACCCTGCCACGGATGACAAGTTCATGCCACTTAACAATTAAAAAATTAAGACTTTTAATCTAGAATATTATTTCTCATCAAGTAGATGTAATATTAAATGAAAAATGAATTAAATGTGTCAGCAATAGATCTGTATGAATCTGCTATAGCATTTCTAGATAGTTCTTTATGGAGCCATACTGCTTCAACTATATCTTCAGAAGTTTGTGGAATGGGATCCCTGGTAACATGTGTATACATTGAGTACCAATATGTTTTTTTTAGATACCACTTTTCATTTTGTTCGTAGATATGATATGTATCAGGTAATTTATCTACAATCTTTAATCCAGAAATAGCCGTTTCTTCATTTACTTCGCGCATGGCGGCATCCTCTGCACCTTCTCCATGCTCCATCTTTCCTTTGGGTAAATCCCACTTGCCAAATCGTTTTATCAAAAGATAATCACCATTCAAATTTTTAACTATTCCCCCTGCGGCAGTTAGGTATTTAAAAAAACCGATAAAATACTTAGTAACATAATGGTAGTTAATCACCCTTAAACATAAATCACTAGATGCTTTACCATTTAAAAATTCGGTTATAATATCATGAACATCTTGCTTACTAAAAACTAGATCTTGATCTAGCATTTCATATTCATTAACAGGCAGAAATGAAATTACCCTGTTATTATAATAGGCTTTCATAAAAAACATTAGTTATGATAAATAGGAAATTTATAATCTCAGGTAAAAAATAAATATAATTGCAATAGTAAATTAAAAATATGTAATGAAACTATTGTTGTAATTATTTTGTCATTGTATAAATTAAAAAAGTCATATTTATGTTATTGGTCAAATATTACATTAATTTTATTTGAATATAAATATCAATAATTATGTTTTTATATTTATTTTGCACAAAATTTACATCATGAAAAGAAACATACTCTTTCTCTCTATCATTTCATACTTTTTTATGGGCACAGGCTTAACAATAACTGCTCAAGACAGTAATTTTGAGATGTTAAAACAATATAAAGAAGAATTAGATGATCCTTACAAGCCCCGCAATAAGGATGAGATAGTTACATCACCTGCATACAAATACAGAGGTAGCAGCGTATACACAATTCAAGTGAACACTGATGAAGATGGGGATAACATTTTATTTGATGCTGCAAATGAACCATCCATTGCAATTGATCCTTTAAACCCTGATCGTATGCTTATTGGCTGGCGTCAATTTGATGATGTTACTAGTAACTTCAGACAGGCAGGTTATGCATATACTGATGACGGTGGTGAAACATGGACTTCGCCAGACCCAATTGATGCTGGTATCTTTAGATCAGACCCGGTATTAGCAACTGATAATAATGGTATTTTCTACTATAATAGTCTAACAAAAAATGATCAAAGTGATTATTGGTGTGATGTTTTTAGAACCTCACCAGATGATTTTGTTTGGGATGATGGAGTCTTTGCACAAGGTGGTGATAAACAGTGGATGACAATTGATAAGTCTGGTGGTATTGGAGATGGGAATATATATGCGTTTTGGAATGCGAGTTACTCCATATGTTATCCGGGTTCATACACAAGGTCCACAGATGGTGGTGATAACTACGAAGAATGTGACGGAATACCTGGTAATCCCATTTGGGGATTAATAACAGTTGGACCTGATGGAGAGATGTATACAGTAGGAGCAGCGAGTAATGCAAGTGTTGTTGTAACAAAATCTATATCTTCTCAAGACCCTTCTACTACAACAGGTTGGGACAACTATACCTATGTTAATCTAAGCGGCGATTTAACAGGTTGGCAACCAATTAACCCAGCAGGGTTATTAGGACAAGCTTACATTGATGTAGACCGGTCAAACGGAGATGGCAGAGGTAATGTTTATGTGCTTGCTTCAGTTGAAAGATACGATGGGGATCCTGCAGATGTTATGTTCGCTCGAAGTACTAACGGAGGTTTTAATTGGTCAGACCCAGTAAAAGTTAATGATGATCCAACCACATTCCGTTATCAGTGGTTTGGAACCATGAGTGTTGCCCCTAATGGTAGAATAGATGCTGTATGGCTAGATACACGTTTCGCACCAGGAACAAATATGTTTTTGTCAGAGTTATTTTATTCCTACTCCATAGATTATGGAAATACATGGTCAACAAATGAAGTAATATCAGAACAATTTAATCCACACCTTGGATGGCCCAATCAAAATAAAATGGGTGATTATTTTCACATGGAATCTGATAACAATGGAGCGCATCTTGCATGGGCAAACACAATAAATGGAGAGCAAGATGTATATTACTCGTACATAAACCCTTGGTTTGTAGGTATGGAAGATTTTAAAACTAATTATGACTTTTCACTTATAAGCTATCCAAATCCGGTTCAGGATCAAACCACTTTAAGGTATACACTCGATAATGATTCAGAGGTTACACTTACAATCACAGATATGATTGGGAATACTTTTAATGTTTTTGTGAACCAAAAGCAAAATGCTGGAACTCATAATTTTGTATACAATGTGGATAACTTGAGCCCAGGAATATATTTCTGCAGACTATTAACTCAAAATGGTTCTCAAACCATAAAAATTACTGTTTTATAGTCAATCAAGTTAAAATTTATTTCATATTTGTAGTGTTATCATTTGCCAACTGATACATATATTTCTATGAAAACTTTTTGTAGGTTTGTGTTATGATTAGTAACAAAGAAATTGCTGAAAACATCGCATCTATATTACTGGATATCAAAGCCATAAAGCTTAGCCCTAAAAATCCATTCACCTGGGCTTCGGGCTTACGTTCTCCCATTTACTGCGATAACAGAATTGCCCTATCATTTCCTGATAAGAGAACCTATATTAAAGAGAAAATAGTAACAACGATTAAGGAATATTTTACCGAAGTAGAAGTTATTGCTGGTGTAGCCACTGCAGGAATCCCTCAAGGTGCTCTAGTTGCAGACATGTTAGGCCTTCCATTTGTATATGTGAGGTCATCCGCTAAATCACATGGAATGACAAATAAAATTGAAGGAAACATTGAAAAGGGACAAAGGGTGGTTGTAATAGAAGATCTTGTGTCAACTGGTAAAAGTAGCCTTGATGCTGTTGATGCATTAAGGGCAGTCAATGCAGATGTAATGGGAATGGTTGCAATTTTTACATATGGACTTGATATTGCAGTTGATAATTTTGCATCAAAAGGATGCGATTTGATTGCTTTATCAGATTATAATGCCATGATATCCAAGGCTGTTTCCGAAAAATATGTATCTTTTGAAGATGAAAAGTCATTATTGGAGTGGCGTACGAATCCCAAAAATTGGAGTGATAGCATAACGGATTAGGTAACTAAATACAAAATTTTGTAGTAAAAACTAAATCTCATAATATGATTATAGAAGGAAAGCCAGCAAAAGTAAATCATTCAATCGATAAGGTGTATGATTTTCTAACAAGCTTTAATAATTTTGAGCCGCTTATGCCTGAGCAAATTACCAATTGGAAAAGCGATAATAATTCATGTTCATTCACAATACAAGGTATGGCAGACATAAGCCTCACATTTGGTGAGAAGGTTCCAAAATCATTTGTAAAACTTGTTCCTGTTGGGAAGGTTCCATTTAGTTTTTCTCTAGGACTAAAAATTAGTGGGGATAATGATTCTACCATAGTAAAAATCGAAGTTGATGCAGACCTGAACCCAATGATGGCAATGATGGCAAAAAGACCACTAGAAAATTTGGTAAATGTTATGGCTTCAAACGTTAACGATGCTCTGGGTAAAAATTAGAATGTTATCTCCTTAAATAAATATACCCTTGAATTTCCACTTCTGGTTATGACTTCCAGTCTACCAAATTCATCCACACCAGATATCTTTCCTATAAAAGAGCCATTAATATCTTTAAATTTATGCCAAGCCCCCCTAAGAAATAGATTATCTATGTATTCCTCATTAACATTATTATAATCCTGGTATTCTCTGATAGATTCATAGCTATTTTTAAAATCTTCAAGTACCTCTTTCAAGATATCATTAACATTAACATCATCCTTTAATAACTCAATCAATGCAATTGGATTACCTGCCTTAACCGAGAATTTTGTTTGATTTATATTAACGCCAAATCCAATAACCGAATAAGTAAGGGTTTCTCCCACAACAAAATTCTGAAACAATATTCCAGCAATTTTTTTATCCCCAATGTAAATATCATTTGGCCATTTTACTGAGGTATTTGTATTGTAATTACTGAGGTATTTATCCAGGATACGCTTAATTGATAGAGAAATTAATTGAGTAAGCACGAATTGTTGAGAAGGATGAATAAATGTCGGCTCTAGAATTAAAGTGGCTGTTATATTTTTATTTGGTTCACTTTCCCAGTGATTTTCTCCCTGACCTTTACCCTGCTTCTGGCATGAAGTAACAACCACATCTCCTTCATTAGCCTTGCCATTCTCTATCAAACCTATAGCATGCGAGTTTGTTGAGTCTGCTTCGATAATATTTATGATGTTAATATCCATGGAAGTTATTTGAATTGCAAATATATGATGATTAATTATTAAGTTTTTTTATGGCATTTAAATCATAAAGTTAGGGGCCCATATCTGACCCCTAATCCACTTTTTTTGTACTTTTGTTATTCATTTCAAATTGTTATTATGGGTAGTAAAAAGATTAATGACAACACTGACCATGTTTTAAAAAATATTGTTTCCGCAATGCAGGAGAAAAAAGGCAAAAATATCATAAGCCTTGATATCAATAAAATTCCTGACTCCGTAACACATTATTTTGTCATTTGTCATGCACCTTCTACTACTCAAGTCAATGCCATTTACGATGCTATCATAGATGAAGTTCAAAAAAAATGTGGCATAAAACCATTCCATAGGGAAGGTTATGAAAATTCGGAATGGATTTTGATAGATTATTTCGATATTGTTGTTCACATATTTCGAGACAACATAAGGGAATTTTACAAGCTTGAGGAACTATGGGCTGACGCAGTTATACAGCAATATATAAGTGATAAAGACTAATCATGTCCAACAAGTTCAATTTTTAATTTAAGACATAATGGCAGAGAAAAATATAAATGACAATAAGAACAATCAAAGTTCAGGTTCTAATCCGTTTAACAGCTTAAAAGGCAAAGATGGTAAACCCAAATTCAACTTTTATTGGATTTATGGGATACTATTTGTTATTCTAATTGGGCTGCAGTTCATAGGGCTTGGTGGTGAAGGGAAACAAACCGATTGGCGAGATCTTAAATACATGCTTGAAAATGACGATGTCTCAAAGATAGTTTTAGTAAATAAAGAAACAGCTGAAATATATATTAAACCTGGAAGTCTTTCAACTGAAATGCATAAAGATATTGATGGAAAATCAGGTTTTGGGAAAAATTCTCCACATTACTATTATAATGTTGGCTCAGTGGATAAGTTTTATGAAGATGTTGAAAACGCACAAAAGAATAGTCAAGATCCAATCTATGTTGAAACTGAGGTAAGACATAATTGGGGTGCTGAGGTATTAAGTTGGATATTTCCAATAGCACTGCTAATAGGAGTTTGGTTTTTCTTTATGAGAATGATGAGTCGTGGTGGAGGCGGAGCAGGAGGACAGATCTTTAACATTGGAAAGTCTAAGGCACAAGTTTATGACAAAAAAACTAGCGTTAATATTTCCTTCAAAGATGTTGCAGGGTTAGAGGAGGCAAAGGTGGAAATAACTGAAATTGTTGACTTTCTAAAGAAACCCGAAAAATATACAAAACTTGGGGGAAAGATACCTAGAGGAGTACTTCTTGTGGGGCCTCCAGGAACAGGTAAAACATTACTAGCAAAATCAGTAGCAGGTGAAGCTGACGTTCCGTTTTATTCCATTTCTGGATCCGACTTCGTTGAAATGTTTGTTGGGGTTGGAGCATCAAGAGTTAGGGATTTATTCAAGCAAGCTAAGGAGAAAGCACCTAGTATTATCTTCATAGATGAAATTGATGCAATTGGACGTGCCCGAGGCAAAAACCAAATGACCGGAGCTAATGATGAACGTGAAAATACACTCAACCAGCTATTAACGGAGATGGATGGATTTTCACCCAATTCTGGAGTAATTATTCTAGCAGCTACAAACCGTGCAGATATTTTAGATAAGGCATTAATGAGAGCTGGAAGATTTGATAGACAAATACATGTTGAACTTCCAGACTTGAAGGAAAGGCATCAAATTTTTGATGTTCATATGAAACCTCTAAAGTTAGCTAAAACACTAAAGTCTGATTTTCTAGCAAAACAAACTCCAGGCTTCTCTGGGGCGGATATAGCGAACGTTTGTAACGAAGCAGCATTGATAGCTGCGCGTAAAAACCATAAAAGCATATCAAAGCAAGATTTCCTTGATGCAATAGATAGAATAATTGGAGGGTTAGAAAAAAAGAACAAGATAATATCACCAGATGAGAAAAAAGTGGTTGCATATCATGAAGCAGGACATGCATCCATAAGTTGGCTTCTTGAGCATGCTCATCCTTTGGTAAAAGTAACCATAGTGCCCAGAGGTAAATCCTTAGGAGCTGCCTGGTACTTGCCAGAAGAACGACAAATCACAACCTATGATCAAATGTTTGATGAATTAACTGCCACCTTAGGAGGAAGAGCGGCAGAACAAGTAATTTTTCATAAAATTTCAACAGGTGCGCTCAATGATCTTGAAAAAGTTACCAAGCAAGCATATGCAATGGTAACATATTATGGCCTTAGCGACAACATTGGAAATCTAAGTTACTATGATTCCACAGGTCAGCAAGAATATTCGTTTAATAAACCGTTTAGCGAGAAAACAGCTGAGGCAATAGATAAGGAAGTAAAAAGAATTGTTGAAGATGCTTATGACAGAGCAATTAAGATTCTAGAAGACAATAAAAAAGGTTTAGAAGATCTTGCATCAAGATTATTGGAGAAAGAAGTTATTTTTAGCGATGACCTTGAAGATGTATTTGGTAAAAGACCCTGGGGAATAGAAACCAACCTTTTGAAAGAGATGGAAAGCGGTTCAGAAGAATCAAAAACTTCAAAATCAAAAAAATAAGGGTTAGCACTCAATCTGAAAAGAAAGAATAATAATAGATAATGAAAGAAAGTACAAGTAAAGAAAAAGTACTTAAGAAGGTGCGTAATGCGCTCATTAACAAACTCGAAAATCCTTTCAAGGATGTTGATTTTACATCCAATGTTTTTTTTCAGCAAAAAGAAGGCCCTGAGGTTGAGTTTGCAACTAAACTTGTTGAAAACGGAGGTACTTTTATTTATTGCGAAAATGAAAAAGATGTTGGCAATCAACTATCTGCATTGATTAGTCAGGAGGGTTGGACAAATTTGTATTGCATAGATAAGAACATTTCGGGCATGCTGCAAAATTCCAAAATACATTTCTCTGATAGTGAAAATGATTTTAAGAAAATTAACGTTGGAATAACTCCATGTGATTTTCTTATTTCAAGATTTGGAAGTATCGTTGTGTCCTCAGGATTGGGTTCAGGAAGGAGGATAATGGTTTATCCTGAAACACACTTAGTAGTGGCAAAGGCCTCACAAGTTGTAGCAGAATTAAAGGATGCATTAATTGGTATTAAAATGAAATATCAAGATAACTTCCCTTCACAAATAACAACCATAACAGGTCCAAGTCGAACTGCAGACATAGAAAAAACACTTGTAATGGGAGCACATGGTCCCAAAAACCTATATGTTTTCATGATTGATGATATGTAAGCTATAATCTAACATTCATTCATTTTGCTAAATTTGCAGATTCAATAATATCTCAAAACTCAAGTATTGAAAGATATATACACCAGAACCTTAACGGGTATAGTATTTCTTATTGTAGTTTTAGGCTCAATCATTCTTGATCCACTAGCTTTCTTTATTGTTTTCTCATTTTTCACATTTGTTGGATTACGCGAATTTAATGGGCTTTCAAGAAAAGATCAAAAAAATGAAAATAATTTAGAATATTATATTTTTGGAATGTTAATTTACATCCTAATTGGTCTGTCCGGTATTGGATATATTGATGTTAGAAATACTGCTTTTATATTTGTAATTTTCTTTTTGCAAATAGCCCTTGAAATATTTAGAAAAGATAACCCCGATTGGAAAAATATATCTACTAGCTTAACCAGTTACATATATATTGCAGTGCCATTTGGTTTGATGAATTCACTTTTTTATACTGGTGCAATTAACGAGCCCAGGTATGGTATCCTTATCGGATTATTTGTAATTATATGGACAAGTGATGTATTTGCCTACCTGGTGGGAAGTATGATTGGAAAGCATAGGTTACTTGAAAGAATTTCTCCCAAAAAAAGTTGGGAAGGGAGTTTTGGAGGTCTCATAATGGCTTTGCTTGCCGGTTATATTTTATCCATTTACGTTACTCAGCTATCTGTTTTAGAATGGATGGTTTTGACCCTTATAATTGTAATAAGCGGAACAATTGGAGATTTGGTAGAGTCACTGCTAAAAAGAAATGCTGGTGCTAAGGATTCAGGAACTATATTTCCTGGCCATGGAGGTGTTCTTGACAGGTTTGACTCAATAATATTTGCAACACCCATGGTTTTTGTTTACTTAAATTTAATCTAGAATGAAACTTCATAAAGAAGGTTACAAAATAATTTTTATTACACTTTTGATTATAGCCTTGCTAAGCTGGGCTACCGTTGAAGTTGTTCCATGGCAATATCTACAAATATTTTTGCTAACAGGATTCTTACTCGAGTTTATCTGGACACTTAGCTTTTTTAGGGTCCCAAAAAGAAAAATTAACCTCAGCGAAAACCATATACTAGCATCTGCAGATGGCAAAATTGTTGCAATTGAAGAAGTTAATGAGAATGAAGTTTTTAAAAGTAAAAGAATAATGGTTTCCGTTTTTATGTCACCGTTTAACATACACGTAAATTGGTATCCAATAAAAGGTACAGTAACTTACACCAAATATCATAAAGGGAAGTACTTTGCTGCATATAACCCAAAATCATCAACGGATAATGAGCGAAATACAATAGTTGTTGAGCATGAAAATGGAAAATCTATAATGATGCGCCAAATTGCAGGAGTATTTGCAAGACGAATAATCAGCTACGCCAAATCAAATGACAAGGTAGCTCAAGGTCAAGAATTCGGAATTATACGGTTTGGCTCGAGGGTTGACTTTTTTCTTCCCATAGACACAATTATCAAAGTGAAGTTAGGTGACAAGGTAAAAGCCCAGCAATCAGTTATTGGGATATTCTAAGAAATTTTATCTCTAAAGAATATCCATTATCTCTTTTAAATTTCTTATTGTATAGTCGCATGCATTATTTTTTTTAACAAAATTTGGATCAAAAAATATTTGCTTAGCGCCCACATTCTTAGCACCCAAAATATCCACCTCAAAATCATCTCCAATCATTATGCTCTCAGAAGGTTTTGCACCAGCCTCCTTGAACGCATGTAAAAATATTTGTGGATCTGGTTTTTTAACACCAGCCTCTTCTGATGTTATTACTTTATCAAAATATTTTCTCATCCCCGATTGAGTGAGCTTAACAGATTGAACCTCTGCGAAACCATTTGTTATAATATGTAATTTATATTTCGAAAGTAAATAATCTAATACCTCTATTGCATTTGGAAATAAATTTACAATAAGAGGACTAATTTGTACATACTCATTTCCTATCTGTTCGCCAAGTTCATCATCAAAAACACCAAATTCATTGATGGTTAACTTAAATCTAAGGCCCCGCAAAACATCTTTTTGAATTTCTCCTTTGCGATACTGATCCCACAGCCTATCGTTATGAATAATATAGGCGTCATGAAAAGCTTTTCCCGAGGGTATACCGTATTGATTGAGTTTATACTTTATGTAAATCTTGTCAAAGGCTTGCAGAGCAGTCTTTTCAAAGTCCCACAAAGTCCTATCAAGATCAAAAAAAACATGTTTTATTTTATCCATAAAAATTCAATTTTGAAATGCAAAGTTAATAATACAACAAATCACCAATTAAAACCTAATTTATTAATACCGGTAGTAAAATTTTATAGTTAATCAAACAAATTGTTAGATTTGTCATGCTAAAATCAAATCATCCATATATGAAGCGATCCATACTGTCAAAATTTTTGTTGGTGATACTATTAATTACACTATCACAAAAAAACACTTTTGGGCAGTTTAGTCTGAGTATTACAAGGTGTGAGACCGTGGCCGATGTAATAGCACTTATAGATACTGTTTTTCTTGAAGGTGTTAATCCAAGTCAATACTCAAACATTACATTCACAGGAGATCCCAAAGCAGTTGGATATTTCAATGGCGGTTATCTTTTTGGGTTTAATGTTCCACAGGGTATAGTTATGGGCTCTGGTTTTGTTGAAGACCTTGATGGCACAAATAGCTGCTCTGCTTATGCTAGTGGAAATACAGGCGGAGGAAGTGATCCAGATTTAGCAGCGGCATCAGGCCAACCCATAAACGATGCATGTATTATAGAATTTGATTTTATGCCAACCGGTGATACTGCTAGATTTAACTATGTGTTTGGTTCTGAAGAATACCATGAATGGGTAAATACCCAATGGAATGATGTTTTTGGATTCTTCCTTAGTGGACCTGGTATATCGGGTACATACTCCAATGATGCGATTAATATAGCCATAGTTCCAGGAACCTCAAGTGCAGTTACAATTGCAAATGTGAATTGTGGAAGACAGCAAACAAATTGTTCCCCTCCACCTGGATCTGGGCCAAACTGCGAATTTCTTTATGACAATACCAATACTGGCAATTCTTCATTTAGCAATACAGCCTTGGATGCTTACACATCACCTTTTGTAGCAAAAAACTCAACAGAAACATGCCAATGGTATCATATCAAACTTGCAATTGGTGATGCTGGTGATTCTTTCTACGACAGTGGAGTTTTTTTAGAGAAAGGTAGTTTTGATCCAGGTTCTGTCCAAGAGAATACAACATATACTCATCCCACAGTTGATAGCCTACTTTATGAAAGTTGCAATAATCATGAGGCTATTTTATACTTTGATGTTGGGACTCCTAGATCAGCCGATTATATAATTCCATACCAAACATTAGGTACTGCAACTTTGGGCGAAGACTACACTATAATAGGTAGTGGACATGAGGATACAATATATATCGAAGCAGGACAACTCTATGATTCATTGATAATAAGACCTTTTTGGGATAATGTTACAGAGGGAATTGAAGATGTAAGGATAGTATATAATCCTGTTATATGCGGATTTAGCACTCCAGACACAGTTGTAACACTTATTGCTGATATCCCTGAGTTCCCTGATACTAATAGAATTTATAACGTATATTGTGAAGATACCATACCAATAGGGTTTACTGATATACTGGAAGGAGTACCTCCTTATACTTATGAATGGTATAATAGCGAATGGCCAGTATCCATATCAAATTCAGAGTATATTAATGTTTCAATGACAGGAGAAAATAGTGACTATTGGTACTGTTTGGTAACTGATACTTGTGGTTATGAATCAGTTGATACAGCATTTGTGATTGTTCCAGAACTAGAAACCGATGCTGGACTTGATAAGTCAATGTGCAATCAACCTAGTGTAGACTTAGAAGGTATATCATTGGGTGCGCAATATTACAATTGGCTATCAAATCCATTGGATCCAACAATAACAGGACAAGGAAATGACACTATTTCGGTAAGCCCAACGCAAACAACCGAATACATTCTTGTTGCAACTGACAATTGTACAAATTCAAATCAAGATACAGCATATGTAACTTTGGATGGTGCCGTAGCAAATGCCAGCGAGGATGCCAGTATTTGTTTAAATGACTCCATTACACTCTCTTGTAATATTGGCAACAGCAATGAAACATACATTTGGAGTTCCGTTCCAAATGATCCGGGGCTGTCATCACAACATACGCATCAAACCATTAAAGTTTCGCCTTCAATTTATACTATTTACAGTGTAGAAGTAACTGACGATTGCGAATATAAAGATAGTGATGATGTTGAAGTAACTGTTTATGATCTGCCTGTTGCAAATGCTGGAAACAACAACGAGATATGTTTAGGAGAGGAATATATTCTCAATGCAACAGGAGGAATAAGTTATCAATGGAGTTCCTTACCTATGGACCCTTCATTAAGTTTTAATGGTCAAGATACTTTGGCTAACCCCACAGTGGAACCATCTTCAGAAACATTATATAAATATTTTGTTACCGTTACCAACATTAATGGATGTTCCACGACTGACACAATGGAACTTACAGTAAACCAAACCCCAAATATTGAACTTAATGCTGATAGTGACGCTATATGTTTTGGCCAATCTGTAATTGTAAGTGCATCTGGAGATATTGCAGATGATTACCAATGGTCAGCGCTACCTCATGATCCGTCATTATCAGGAACAAATCATAATACTATTAATACTACACCAGATACAACAACAACATACTATCTTATTGCAACTGTTGGAGGTATAAACTGTCCGGCAACACCTGAATATACGATAACTGTTATCCCTCAGTTATACTCATCCTTTGATATTTCCAGTGCCGAAACTTGCGAGAATGAATCAACAGAAGTTACTTATTTAGGTAATGCATCTGCCAACGCAACATACAATTGGGAATTTGGATTAAATGCTACAGTTAATAATGGCTCAGGACAAGGTCCTTACAACATTTCATGGCCAAATGCAGGAATAATATCGATCAGCCTAAACCTGGAAGAAGAGGGATGTCTGTCTGATACCGTTTTAAAAGTAATTGAGATTATATCAATGCCTCAAGCAGAATTTAGTGCAGATCCTGAATCTGGATGTGCCGAGCTTGAAGTAAACTTCACAAACCTATCATCAAATCTTGATGATGCCACATTTAGTTGGAATATAAATGGTTCAATAGTAACAGATTCTAATGCATCATATATATTTAAAGATTCAGGAATATATCCAATTAGCCTGGCAACAACAAATAGAAATATTTGTGTTGATGACCAGTTAAAAGATGATTTCATTGTTGTACATGAAATACCAACCTCAAATTTTGATGCAGACCCACATGAAACAATCTTAGAAGATGGAATAATAAACTTTATTAACAGTTCCTCTAGTCAGGATAATTTATCTTACATGTGGTACTTTGGGGATAATGACTCATCATCTTTTAAAAACCCAGAACATAAATATTTAAGCCAAGGGGTTTATCTTGTGGAACTTATTGCAACAACAATCAATGGCTGCATAGATAAATCTAGTATGAATGTCATAATTCATCCAGATTTTGCTGTTTATCCGCCCAATGCCTTCACTCCAAATGGTGATGGAGAAAATGATAAATTTTACATAAAAGGTATAGGCGTTAGCTCATACTATTTGAAGATTTTTTCTCGCTGGGGAGAGTTAATATTTGAATCTAATAATCTTGAAGACCAATGGGATGGTACATATAATGGAGAACCCGTAAGCAATGGAACATACGTATATTCCATTAATTATAAGAGCATGGTAGACAAGGACTACAACGTTAACGGAACTGTCACAGTAATTAGATGAATTACTCAATAAACCTCAATTATTAAACTATTAACTCATTGTATTTAATACAATGTTCTTAACATCACTCTTTTTAAGTTGGTTTCGACCTCTTAACACAAAAATATTGTGTTAAATGATTAATGATATTCCAAGCTTTTCATAATTTCGTACACTCAAAAATAAATTACCATGTCTATTATAATATCAGGTGCAGATCTAACCATAGAAAAAGTTGTTGATGTTGCGCGAAATAAAGTTAATGTATCTCTTGATTCTGAGGCAATTAAAAGAATCATAAAATGTAGGGATATGCTTGAACGGAAGATTTCATCCAATGAAATTATGTACGGTGTCAATACTGGAATAGGAGAATTTTCAGAAGTTATCTTGAATGATGATCAGGTTAAGGATTTCCAGAAGTACCTTATTTATAATCATGCCGCAGGCATTGGTGATGCAATGCCAGAAGAGTACGTGAGAGGAGCAATGCTTGGTAGAATTAACGTTCATGCTCATGGTAATTCAGGTATACGTCTTGAAATAACCCAAACTCTTATAGAAATGCTAAACAAGGGTGTAACACCATTTGTCTGTCAAAAGGGTTCAGTTGGTGCATCGGGTGACCTAGCCCCAATGTCACAAATTGCATTACTACTTATGGGAGAAGGTAAAGCTTTTTATAAGGATGAATTACTTGAGGGTAAGGATGCAATGGAGAAAGCTAAAATACCCATACCTGGATTAAAAGCCCGTGATGGCTTAGGAACAATAAATGGGTCAAATGTGCTAACAGCAATGAGTGCCTTATTTTTATTTGATGCAAATAATTGGCTAAAGCAAGCAGAAATTGCTGCATCCATGTCATTGGAAGCTTTAAAAGCTAATATGGGACCTTACACCGCAAAATTGCATGAGGTAAGAGGATTTAAGGGAGCCATAAGAAGTGCTGTGGCAATAGGTAAACTTGTTGATAAGGGCGATCTTAAAACAGGTAAAGTTAAATGTAAGATTCAAGATGCATATTCCATGAGGTCCACTCCCCAAGTTATAGGAGCCGCACATGATGCTCTAGGTTATGCAAGGTCTCAAGTAGAGATAGAATTGAACGGAGTAGGCGATAACCCCATTTTCTTTCCAGATGAAAATATCCAGTTATCAGGAGCAAATTTTCAAGGAACACCAGTTTCACTGCCAATGGATATGGCAGGAATAGCTATAACAATGGTTAGTGTGCTTTCCGAAAGAAGGATGAACCGTCTAAACAACCCAGCTCTTAGCGTTGGACTACCACCATTCCTTACAAAAGGTGCCGGAATGTTTTCAGGAATGATGCTTAGCCAGTATACTGCTGATATGCAGATAGTTGAACAGCGAATACTATCTAGCCCAGCTTCAATTCAATCCATTCCTGCTGCAGCTGATCAAGAAGATTTCGTTTCCATGGGTATGAATACTGCAATAAAGAATTTCCAGATATTAGATAATGCCTATGGTATTCTTGGCATTGAACTTATGGCTGCTGCTCAAGCACTTGATTTTAGAGACTATAAATTTGGTAATGGAGTAACTAAAGCAAAAGAAGTAATTAGGAAACATGTTGAATACCTGGACATAGATCGCCCTCTTTACGAAGATCATAATAATATGAAAGCACTTGTTAAGTCATGCGATATTTTAACAGAAGTTGAGAAGATTGTCGGCTCTCTAGAATAATTAATTCAATCTAATTGCCTTAAGCAACTAACTTAAAGGTTATTAAACAATCAAATCCATTTAAAAAATTATGAACAATAGTGCTAAAATTTCGCGTCCTGAGGTGCTAAAAATCCTGTGTATACTAACGTTCATTGGCAGTGGGCTTTCAATACTATCAAACATTGTAATGTTTCTATCAATTGATATCATAAGAGAATTATATACGAATGGTAGTTTTGAATTTATGTTGGAAAGTCTTGATGGTGAGACTTTTGAGATTCTGATTATGACTAACCGAAGTTATTTTGGTTTTCAAATATTAGGCTTAGCAGGTGCAATTTTTGGAGCCTATAAAATGTGGAACCTTAAAAAAATTGGTTTCCATATTTATACCATATCTCAAATTATTTTGATCATTTTGACCCAAATATTCTTGCCAGATTTACCTTTTCCCTTTTTTGAAGTAATGATTTCTCTTGTTTTTATAACAATTTATGCAAGAAGTTTAAAGGTAATGAATTAGAATAGTCACATATAATCAAGTTGATTTTTATTCATTTATACATAATTCGCAATGCTCTAATTCACCTTAGGGTAGTGGAATATGAAATAAAATCACTGTAGACATAATCTATTTTATTTATCAATATTATTATCGATATTATCCCTAAATAACATAGAAAAAAGCTGTAGTCAGCTCATATGTAAGATAACCATTTTTATTTTTTTTTGATATCAATGTTAATAAATGTTAACTTTACGTTATAATTTTACTATGTTTGTACTAAATAAGGCTATTTATATAGATTTAAAAAGCCCATCAAATTAGAAATTTAACTAACTAATATGTTTAACTAATTCATTAACCAAAAATTATTACTATGAGAAAATTTACAATTTTGCTATCATTCTTATTTTTCATTGGTGCTAATATTGCCAATGCTCAAGTAAGAACTATTAGCGGTAAGGTTACTGGTGCTAGTGATGGCGCTGGAATACCTGGTGTTACTGTTCAAGTCCAAGGTACCACTTCAGGTACTGTTTCTGACATTGACGGTAACTACACACTTGATGTAACACCTGACGCTACGGCATTAGTCTACAAATATGTAGGCATGAAGTCTGTAGTTATAGAAATTGGTGATCAAAGCTACATAACTGTAACCATGGAAGCTGATGCTGTCATGATGGGAGAAGTAGTTGTTACCGCTCTTGGTGTATCTCGTGAAAAAAAATCACTGGGTTATGCTACTCAAGAAATTTCAGGTGATGCTTTAAACCAAGTTACAACTGATAACTTCATCAACAACCTTCAAGGAAGAGCTGCTGGTGTTTCGTTAAAGGTTAACAACAACTTTGGTGGATCTACCAATGTTATTATTAGAGGATCGACATCGCTTACAGGTAGCAACCAAGCTTTGTTTGTAGTTGACGGTGTTCCAGTAAATAACTCAACAACTAATACAGCTGCTCAGGGAGGCGGAGGCACAGGTTACGATTATGGTAACACCTTAAGTGACTTAAACCCTGAAGATATTGAATCCATGAACATTCTTAAAGGTGCTGCTGCGACTGCTCTTTACGGTTCACGTGGTGCGAATGGTGTGATTATGATCACAACCAAAAAAGGAAGTTCCTACGTAGATAGCGGTGAAGATAGAGTTGGTATCACTATTAACTCAAGCGTTCAAATGGGTCAAGCAGATAAAAACACTTTACCAACATACCAAAAAGGTTATGGTGCTGGTTATGGTCCATACTACAGTGATACTGACCACCCTGGTCTTTCATTTGAAGAAATCAATGGTACTATGAGTTATGTTGTTCCATTTACAGAAGATGCTTCTCAAGGTCAAGCATTTGATCCAAGTTTGATGGTTTATCAATGGGGAGCCTTCGATGAAGCATCTCCAACATACAACAAAGCAACTCCATGGGTTGCTGGAGCAAATGATGCTAACGAATTTTTTGAAACAGCATGGACTTTACAAAATAGTATTGCCTTTGATGGTGCAGGAGAAAAAAGCACATACAGAGTTTCCTATACTAACTTTGACCAAACAGGTATAATGCCTAATAGTTCACTAAAAAGAAACAACTTCACCTTTAATGGGTCTTATAATTTAACAGATAAATTAACTGTTAGTGCATCTGCAAGTTATATAAATACTGAAGGTAAAGGACGTAACTCAACAGGTTATAGCGATAACATTATGTCTCAGTTCAGACAATGGTGGCAAGTAAACGTAGACATTCTTGAGCAGAAAGATATCTACGATGCAACAGGCCGTAACGTTACATGGAATAGAAGTGGTACATATGATCCATTCCCTATTTACTGGGATAATCCATATTGGACTAGATATAAAAACTTTGAAACAGATGGTAGAGACAGGTTATTTGGTAATGTAATGCTTAATTACGAAGTAACAGACTGGTTAAGCCTAATGGGACGTGCAGCAATCGATACTTATGCTGAGATTCAAGAAGAAAGACGTGCTGTTGGAAGTATTTCAGCGAGATTTGGTATTAGTAGAGGTGATGTTCAATCTGGTTATCAGAGAAAAAACAGAAACTTTACTGAAACAAACTTTGATGTAATGGCTAAGGTTAATACGAACATTACTGATAACTTAACCTTTAATGGTCTTTTAGGTGTTAACATAAGAAGAACATCAATAAACTCTATCTTTTCATCAACTAATGGTGGTTTGGTAGTTTCTGACCTTTATGCTCTTGAGAACTCTATTAACCCAGTACTTGCACCTGTGGAAACAGATTCAAAAGTTGGTGTTGATGGTATTTATGCAGTAGTTTCTTTTGGCTGGAATAACATGCTTTATTTAGACGGAACAATAAGAAGAGACAACTCTTCAACATTACCTGTTGATGAAGCTGTATATTATTATCCATCTGTTGCGGCAAGTTTTATATTCTCAGAAGTACTTGATGCTGATTGGATGCAGTTTGGTAAGGTTAGAGTAAATTATGCTAAGGTAGGTAGCTCTGCTCAGTTTGATCAGCTTTTAGATACTTATGCAAAACCTGCACCGTTTGGTTCAACTACGTTATTCTCTGTGCCTAGCACAAAGAAAAATTCAACACTAAAACCTGAGGAAACAACAAGTATGGAAGCTGGTTTAGCATTGAGCTTCTTCCAGAATCGTCTTGGATTTGATGTTGCTTACTATAAAACAAACACAGTTAACCAGATTATTCCTGTTGCTGTATCAGAAGCTACTGGTTATGCAACAAAAGTTGTTAATGCTGGTGAGATTCAAAACCAAGGTGTTGAGCTTATCGTTAACATAGCGCCTGTTGTAACTAATAACTTTAGATGGGATATCGCATTGAACTGGAGTAGGAACAGAAACGAAGTTGTTTCTCTATATGAAGATGCTACAAATATGCAGTTAGGTAGATTCCAAGGTGGAATTTCAATTAATGCTACAGTAGGGCAACCATTCGGAACAATTATGGGTACTGATTATGTTTATGAAGGTACGGATGCTAATGGTAACTCTGTAACATATGATCAACCTATTGTTAACAGCTCAGGTTACTATTTAGAGACTGGAACTTCTGATCAAGTTATTGGAGACCAAAATGCAGACTGGAATGGTGGTATGCTTAATACAATGTCATTCAAAAACTGGTCATTTAGTTTCTTGTTTGACTGGCAAAAAGGTGGTGATGTATTCTCACTAGATCAATGGTATGGTCAAGGAACAGGAGTATATGACAACACAGTATTCACAAATGATTTAGGAAATCCTGTTAGAGATCCTATTGCAGACGGTGGTGGATTGATTCTTCCAGGTGTTACTGAAGATGGATCACCTAACACTGTTCGTATTGAAGGTAATAACTATAAGCAAGCTGGTTGGGCTCGTAACCCCAATTCTAGATATGTATACGATGCATCGTATATCAAGCTAAGAAACATCAGCTTATCTTATTCATTACCTCAAAGTGTTTTGGCAAACTCATTTTTTCATGGTGTTTCATTTACTTTAACAGCATCAAACGTTGCTATTCTTATGAAGAACGTACCTTATGCAGATCCTGAAGCAGGGCTTGCTGCTGGTAATCTCCAAGGATGGCAAAGTGGTGTAATGCCAACCACACGTAATTTTGGATTTAGTGTTAACCTACAATTTTAAATAAAACAGATATGAAAAAAATACTTATTATATTAATGGCATTTATGGTTGTAGCTTCCTGTACTAAGCTGGAAGACTTAAACAAAAATGTTAAGAACCCGACAGAGGTTCCCGCAGCAACTCTGTTCTCTAACGCTCAAAAAGATCTTGCAGATCAAATAGCAAGTACCAATGTAAATATGAATGTATTTAAACTTTGGGCGCAGTACTGGACAGAAACTACTTATACAGACGAAGCTAATTACGATATAGTTAACAGAACTATTGCAGATAATGCATGGGGAGTTTGGTATCAAGATGTGCTTATGAACTTAAAAGAGGCAAAAATTCTTATCGAAGGTGATGGAACTGGTCTTTTACTTAATTCAGAAGTTAATCAATTACAAATTATTGAAATTCTAACTTGCTTTTCTTACGAGAGAATGGTTACTCTTTGGGGTAATATTCCTTATACAGAAGCTTTGGATATTGATAATGTTACACCAAAATATGATGATGCTAAAACCATCTACACTAACTTGATTACACGTTTGGATGCTGCTATTGCAGCTATGGACATGTCAGCAGGAAGTTTTGAACATGGTGTTGATTTAATTTATGATGGTGATATGACAGCTTGGAAGATGTTTGCAAATACTCTTAAGCTTAAAATGGGTATAACACTTTCAACCGCAGACCCAGGGTTAGCTGAAGGTACCATTCAGTCAGCACTTTCAGGTGGAGTTTTTACATCAAATGCTGATAATGCTAATTTTTATTTCTTAGCAGTAACTCCGAACACAAACCCTCTTTATGTTGATCTTACATTAAGTGGAAGACAAGATTTCATTGGATCTACAGTTGTTGATTATTTGAATGACTTTAATGATCCAAGAAGGCCTGCTTTTTTCACTTATGCACCTGAAACTGAGGAATACCTTGGTGGTGTGTATGGTGTATCTAATCCTTATGTAGGTTTTTCACATGTTGCTGATGCAATTGCTACAGATCCAACATTTCCTTGTACTATCTTAAGTTATACTGAAACAGAATTTTACTTGGCAGAAGCTGCAGAAAGAGGATTCACAAATGGTATCGCTGAAGAGCATTACAACAAGGGTATAGAAGCATCCTTTGATTTTTGGGGTGTTGATGGTCTTGCTGATTATATGGCCCAAGATGGTGTTAATTACAACTCTACATGGCTTGGCAGCAGCAAGCTTGCTACGCAGTCATGGTTTGCAGCATACAACAATGGTTATCTAGGATGGACTGTATGGAGAAGATGGGGAAATGAAAGCCTCCCTTTTGTTGAGCCTCCTTCAGTGCAAGAGGGTGACCCTGAATCAATACCAGTAAGGTTTACATACCCGGTATTTGAACAAACTCTAAATGCTGAAAATTACCAGCAAGCAGCCGCAGCTATAGGTGGTGATAAACTTACTACAAAGCTTTTCTTTCTAGAGTAGTAATATAAGAGTTTAAATTTTTGAAAAGCTCGCTGGGTCTCCAGCGGGCTTTTTTTGTATCTAATAATACACCTTTAAGAGATAACTAGATTATATATACTAATTACCTAAACCGTGTTAACGGATTTAGCATAACTATTCCCAATTAAAGACTATCAGTATTGTTGAATGCATGAAATCGAACTATGGCAAGAAACAATTCAGCATACATTAGTGCATTAGAATGTTTGTTATAGGAACCGGAATGATATTAAGTATCGTTTAATCGCTTATAGACTATTTTTAGTAAGATAAAAAGCCATACAATATAAACTATGATTCAATTGATAAATCAATAAGATAACCATCTGTATAAACCTTATAAATTTTTCTTATAATGCCCAACAACTGAATCAAAGGCTTTTTTATAGGATTTATCAATGGGTAATGATGGGGGAGATTCAACCTTCAAGGGATCAACGGGTTTACCGTTCTTATAGAATCTGAAGTCCAAATGCGGACCAGTTGACAATCCTGTTGAGCCAACGTAACCTATCAAATCACTCTGACGAACTTGGTCACCAACTTTTATCCCTTTTGCAAAACCTTTAAGGTGCATATAAGTAGTAGAATATGTACCGTTATGCTTAATTTTTATGTAATTACCACCTCCCCTTTTTTGATATCCCTTTTTAATAACAGTTCCATCTCCAACAGTATAAACAGGTGTACCTGATGCAGCAGCATAATCAACTCCGTGATGTGGCCTTCTTATTTTTAAAACAGGGTGTAATCTACTGTTGGAAAATCTAGAACTTATCCTATTATACCTCAATGGTGCTTTTAAAAATGTTCTTTGCAGACTATTACCATTTTCATCAAAATAATCTCCTTTTCCATTTTGCTGAAAGTAAAATGCATATAAGCTATCTCCGCCGTGAAAGAACAAAGTAGCATCTACCTGTCCCAGGCTAACATACTTATCTTCAACAAACTGTTTATTATAAATTATTTTGAAAGAATCTCCTTTCCTTAAACCAAAAAAATCTACAGTCCATGCATAAATTTCAGAAAGTTCATTGGCAAGGTTTGGATCTGCTTTCTGTGCAACAATAGCATTCCAAAGTGATGACTCAATTATACCAGTAATCGTATCTGTTTTAGAAATGATAGACTTTCTACCTATAGATACTTCTACAGAATCATTAAAATTATATAGTACATATTTTGATGCTGATATTTCATAAGCAAAATACAAAGTCTGGGGTAATGAGTCTTTTGTTTTTATGACAGAGTAATTATTACCTGCTATTATCTTCCTTACATCAAAGGTATCTTGTGTTCTTTTTGCTATATAATCTATTTGATTATAATTTATTCCATGGCGAAGAAGAATGTCAGCAAGAAATTCGTTTTTTTGTACAACATATTCAGTTAATGCCAGAGAATCGATTACGATTCCATATGCTTTTTCTGGATTTATACTACTCTCTTCTATCAAGCCACCATTTTCAGTTGCAGAATGACGATTACATCCACTGGCAAGCATAAATACTAACAACAATAAAATCGAAAATTTATGATTTAACATACTATCTGTAGGAAGAATAATAGAAAACAAATAACCTATTTTACTTAAACTAAATATTACTACAAAAATAATAGTAATTATTGTCGCTTTGCTCTTAAAATGAGAAATACTCCTGCAATAATGAAAGGCAAACTTAGTAATTGGCCCATATTTAAAACCATTGCCCTTTCAAAATCAACCTGTGGCAGTTTGATAAATTCAATTAAAAATCTCACAACCCACAAAATTACTAGGAAATAACCAAAAATTATACCTTTCGAGATGTGCCCTTTATGTCTCCAATAATATCTGTATAAAAACACAAAAAGAAAAAGGTAAGAAAGAGCCTCATAAATTTGAGTTGGATGGTTGGCAATTACATGTCCTTCTCCGAAGGTTTTTACAAATATAAAGCCCCAAGGGAGTGTAGTTACATCTCCAAATATTTCCGAATTCATTAAATTTCCCATACGAATAAGAAATCCTGCCAATGCTACAACAATTACAACTCTATCAAGGACCCATAAATATGGCCTATTAAATTTCTGCGCAAAAAAGACTAATCCAATTAATATGCCAACTGCAGCGCCATGACTTGCAAGTCCACCCTCCCATATCTTAATTATTGATAGTGGATTACTTAAGTAATAATCAGGCTCATAAAATAAACAATGACCCAGCCTTGCCCCTATTATGGTAGAAATGATCATGTAGGTTGCTAAGTCATCTAGGACTTTAACAGGTACACCTTCATTGTCGAACATTTTCTTTAGAATGATATAGCCCAAAATAAAGCCAAGGGCAAATAACAGACCATACCATCTAATGGCAAATCCTCCAATTAATGGGATTGAATCAGAAATGGAAAATATTTCAGGATTAACATTCCATACGATGTATACTAAATCCATTATGTAGTGTATGAAGTAAAAATGCTAAATGAATTCTTTCTTGAGTTGCTTTACCCATTCTGAGATTCTTTTATCTGTAAGGTTTTCTTGATTATGATCATCTAAAACAAGCCCAACAAACTTACCGTCTTTATCTGCAAGGGAAAAATAATAATCGTATCCCTTTGATGGCCATAATCCAACCACACATGATTTATCAGGTAATCTGCAATACATAGTACCCAATCCATCTACAAAGCTTTCAGGATATTCTAATTGATCACCGAGTCCAAATAATGCAACTTTTCTATTTGAAAAATCAATTTCAGACAAATGGTCAATTGTCATCTCCCATTCATCCTGCATCTCTCCAATACCCCATGCAGATGTTCCAAATATTAAATTAGTATATTTTTCAATATCTTTAATAGATGCATTCTTCAAGTCGTAAAGATTTACTTTGGTTTGACCAAATGCATCTTTAATTTTTTCAGCGGCCTTTTGTGTCATTCCATATGTAGATCCGTAGAAAATTCCGATAGTTTTCATAATCAATTTTTGTTCTTAGTCATTTAAATTGAACTCATAAAATTAGTTCAATTGATATTACTGAGGTTTAATAAGTCTAAATGATAAATTAAAGTCCTAATGAAACCGCTACAAAAGTAGTTTGTTTTTTTAATTATTAGTAATTTATTAAAAAAAAAAGCCCTCTGACAAGGCGTCAGAAGGCTCAAACCAAATTAATTAATGAAAAAGCTATCTTTTGTCCGGACTGGACTTTAAGTCTTTTGAACCACTTTTAGAGCAACAGCTCTTTTTTGTGCTGCAAGATGAATTTAAATCAGCATTTTTTTTACTCTTTTTAGATTTTTTAGTTTTATCGTTATCGTTGTCCACGATAGAGGTTTGAATTATCGAATCTGATAATTGATTGTAGGTTGACGCACTTAAACTAACTGTGAAAAGTACGCTTAGTGCAACTGCTAATAATTTAATTTTCATGGTAAATATTTTTAAGTAAATTTACTGTTACAAATTTAAGCTCAAAAAACTTGAGGTATGTTAACCTCATGTTAATATCTGTTAACTAGATGTTAAATTTTTGGATATTTGTCATTTCAAGCTAATTTTGATGACAAAGTAACGAAAAAATGCAGAAAAATACAATCTTTATAATAATAATAATTACATCTGCTGCATTAGCCGGAATTCTCATGACTCAAATTTATTGGGTTAAAACTGCATATTCACTTAAGGAAGAGCAATTTGATAATAGTGTGCGCATTGCGGTAAAAAGTGTGATCAATCAGTTTCAGCAGAAACAATATGATTCCACATTTCAACAAAAGTTACTCTCATTATCACATCAAAAAGATAGATTAACCATAGATGATTACATTAATACCAATGAACTAGATTCTCTCATAACCGATGAATTAAATTCTATGGCTATTAATTCCGAATATAAGTATGGAATATATAATAAAATAGAAAAAACTATTGTAATGGGAAGTGTTGGTGTTAAATCATCTGAACTCTTTAAATCATATTATCAATTCTCATTAGCTAGCATAGCTAAATCTGGCAACTATTACTTGGGAATTAAATTTAATAATCGAACGTACATAATTCTTCATCGCATGGAGTTATGGGTTGTTCTGTCGGTGGTATTCGTGCTTATTCTCACTGTAAGTTTCATATTTGTAATTTTGACTATTCTGCATCAGAAAAAAGTTTCCGAAATAAAAACTGATTTTATAAATAATATGACCCATGAATTTAAAACTCCCATTGCCACAACAACACTTGCTGCAGAGATGATCCAAAAAAGGGGGGTGATAAATAATCCTGACAAGATAATGAGATATTCTTCGGTTATCCTTGAAGAAAATAATAGATTACAGAGCCAGGTTGAGCAAGTATTGCAGGTAGCAATCCTAGAAAGTGGAAAAAATCAATTTAAAGTAAAAAGATTGAATGCAAATAGGATTATAGAAACAGTTCTAAAGAGTTTTGAACTAAGGCTTAAGGATTTAAATATAATAATTTCAGAGAAGTTAGATGCTGAAAATCCATATTTTATGGGAGATAGATCTCATATTATAAACATATTTTATAATCTAATTGACAATGCCATTAAATACAGCTCAAAAAACCTAAAAATAGATATATCAACATTTAATAGCCACGGATATATTGTTTTAAGTGTTAAGGATAATGGAATAGGTATAAGCAAAGAACATCAGAATAATATTTTTAAAAATTTATATAGAGTTCCAACAGGAAATATACAAGATGTTAGAGGCTTTGGATTAGGATTATATTACGTAAAAACAATTGTAGATCAGTTTGGTGGCAAAATAGACTTAACAAGCGAACTAGGAAATGGTTCTAACTTTAGCATATCATTTCCCATAAACTCAACAAAAGCGATAAATCATGAATAGTGATATAAAAAAAACAAATATATTATTTGTGGAAGACGACCCAAATCTTAGCATGATATTAAAAGATTACCTTGAAATAATTGGATATAATGTTGATCATGCAATGGATGGTGTAAAAGGTATTGCTCTATACAAAAAAAATTCCTACGATCTTGTCATATTAGATGTTATGATGCCGAAGAAAGATGGTTTTACGGCTGCTAAGGAAATAAGGACCTCTGATCAAATAACACCCATAATATTTCTTACAGCCAAGAATCTAAAGGAAGATCGAATAAAAGGATTTGAATACGGCTGTGATGACTATATAACAAAGCCTTTTAGCACTGAGGAGTTAAGTCTAAGAATAAAAGCAATCCTCAAGAGATCTGCATTAATTCCAAGCAAAACAAATGATGAGGTAAATCAAATTTATGAAATTGGGAAATTTACTTTCGATAGCGCCAATCTAATTTTAAAATCATATGATTCAGAGCGCGTTCTAACAAGAAAGGAATCTGGATTACTAAAGCTTCTATGCATACATAAGAATAACCTTCTTACCAGAGAAGTTGCTATGGAAGCTATTTGGGGAGAAAATGACTACTTTATTGGTAGAAGTATGGATGTTTTCATTGCAAAACTACGCAAATACCTCAAGCCAGATCCAGATGTTAAGATAAGTAATGTGCATGGAATAGGATTTAAACTACAAGTAAACAACTAAAAAGCTAAAGACTCAGAATTATATGTTCTATTATTGAATTCTAATGTAAGCTTCCGTTCATGCCACTAAACAAGTTGTTGTTATAATTTAGCAAAATATATACTGATTTATACGCATACTAAAAATGTTTATTATTGTAATACTTTGGTGATAAAGGTATAATTTTACCCATGACATTAATACTCGTAATTATTTCTCTATTAATGAGCAATTAAATCTTTAATTATGTTTGAAAAAGAAGTATATATCAAAAGAAGAAATCAGTTAAAAAGTGAGCTAAAAACAGGTATCGCACTTTTTTTAGGTAATGTTGACACTGCTTTCAATTATCCTGCTAATCTATATAATTTCCGACAGGATAGTCAATTTTTATATTTCTTTGGTCTACAAAATCCTGGGTTTGCAGGGGTAATTGATTTTGATAACGGTACAGAATATATTTTTGGGAATGATTTTGACATAGATGATATTATTTGGATGGGGGTTCAACCAAAGGTGAGTGAGCTGGCTGCAAAAGTAGGTGTCCATAATACAGGAGAGTACAAAGACCTAATTAACTTACTGTCAAAAGCAAGTAATGAATCCCAAAAGATTAATTTTTTACCTCCATATAGAGGTGAAACCATCATCGAATTATCAACTCTACTTGGAATATCAATTAATGATGTGCAAAAACGTGCCTCTGAGAGGTTAATAAAGTCAGTCATTAAAATTAAAGAGGTTAAAAGTGAAGAAGAGATTAAAGAGATAGAGAAAGCTGTAGATACAGCATATGAAATGCATACCACATCAATGCGAATGGCCATTCCAGGAAGAATTGAACAAGAAATAGTAGGCAAGATAGAAGGTATCTCCTTAGCCTCTGGAGGACCCGTTTCTTTTCCTATTATCTTGACTCAAGATGGTCAAACACTTCATAATCATCATCATGATAATATTTTAGAGGTTGGTAGAATGATGGTTACTGATGCAGGATCTGAAACCCAAGAATGCTATTCGAGTGATATTACGAGAACAGTGCCTGTAGGAGGAAAATTTAATAAACGACAGTCAGAAATATACCAAATAGTTCTTGATGCAAATTTAGCAGCAATTCACGCTGTTAAACCTGGAACTAAATTCAAAAACATACACTTTGTTGCCGCAAAAGTTATTATTGAGGGATTAATAAAGGTAGGTCTCATGAAAGGAAATTCTGAAAAAGCATTAAAGGCAGAGGCCCATACCTTGTTTATGCCTCATGGACTAGGCCATATGATGGGAATGGATGTTCATGACATGGAAGGACTTGGCGAAAATTATGTTGGTTACGACGAAGAGACTCATCGAGAAACATCCTTTGGAACCGCATATTTAAGATTGGGAAAAGAATTAAAACCAGGGTTTGTTATTACCATAGAACCTGGAATTTACTTTATCCCTGATTTAATAGATAAATTTCGCAGAGAGAACAAGTTTAAAGATTTTATCAACTATGATAAGGTAGAAACCTACAAAGACTTTGGAGGTATAAGAATAGAGGATGACATATTAGTAACAGAAAACGGCTGCCGAGTTCTTGGAAAACCAATCCCTAAAACAATTGAAGAAGTTGAAGCTGTTATGGCTAATCCCCTATAGATTTATTATCCTTCTACTTTGGATTTTATAAATTCATAGAATAACCTCACTCCCACTCCTGTTCCTCCAACAGTTCTATATGCATTTGATTTTGCTAAGAATGCTGGTCCAGCTATGTCCAAATGTATATATGGATAGTCTGTAAAATGCTCGAGAAATTTCCCCGCAGTTATTGCACCTGCTTCAGCACCTCCAATATTTTTTCTATCTGCAATTTCAGACCTTAGCATGTCTCCATATTCATCCCACATAGGAAATTCAACAATACGCTCATGAACTTTATCAGCTGATTTACATAATCCTACAAACTCCTTACCTGAATTAACCTTCATGCCAACCATAGCCTGAGAACCAATTGCCCTTGATGCAGACCCAGTTAGTGTTGCAATATCTATAACTAATTCTGGATCATACTTCTTTGCATAGCTAAGTGCGTCCGCCAGAATCATTCTTCCTTCTGCATCCGTATTAAGAACTTCTACAGTTGACCCATCGAACATTGTAACAACATCACCTGGTGTATAGGCATTACCGTCAGGTCGATTATCAGTAGCAGGAATAAGTCCAATTACATGAACTGGTAGTTTTAATTTAGATATTGCATACATACCGCCAATAACAGCAGCAGCACCAGCCATATCACATTTCATAGTCTCCATAAAGTTTGATGGCTTCAAACTAAGACCTCCAGTATCATATACAACTCCTTTACCAACAAAAACATATGGCTTATCATTAACAGCATTTTTAGGTTTCCATTCAAAAATTGTAAAAGTGGGAGGATTTATACTACCTCTATTAACTGCCAATAGGCCGCCCATTTTTAAGCTCTCTATCTTTTTCTTAGTAAATATTTCAACTTTTGCACCTGAATCATCACCCAAAGTTTTTGCCTCAGCAGCAAGCTGTTCAGCAGTCATAAAAGAATCTGGTTCATTTACATAATCACGAGAATTATAAACCGCTGATGAAATAACCATCAACTCGTCAATATCTTTAAGACTTACTTCCTTTGAAAAAATTGAAATTTCTTCCAGACTATTAACCTTTTTATTTTCTCCGGTTTTATATTTGAGAAATTGATAATTCCCTAAAACCATGCCTTCCACAAAGGCAATTATATCATTTCCACTAAAGCTAGTTGACGACACGACAACTTTTGTAATTTTTGATCCGTTTAAAAAACCAAGAGCCTTATTACCCAATACCCTTATTGCTTCTGACTTTTGATTTACACTTACTTGTCCAGGATAATATGCTATGTATAGCCTTTTATTAAAGCGGTTAACCTCAACTATATCTTTTTTTGCCTTTCGCATATTTTTTATGTAACTTACTTCTTCCCTGCTAAAGTTTAAATCAATAAGGTCATTATTTGATTTTATTAAATAAATAATATTAGCACTTGATGGCTTACGCGTGGATTTATCAACTTTCATTTTGTTTAATTTTAATTTTATGCAAATATAATCAGATGCTCAATAAATACGGAATTTTTATTTTAGATTGAATCTATAAAATAGTGGTATATATTCTATTAAGATAAGTATTACAGAAGGAATTTAATTATTTCAGTCCTTTACATGCAATTATAAACTCCTTTACCTTATTAATAACCACTTCGGTTGCACCTGAGTTTTCTATTATATATTGTTCTGAAACCTTTGAACATTTCTCATAAAAATTTCTATCTACCAACAGCTTTGATAAAATTTCCTTTGCTTCCTTATAGCTAGATATTGAGAATCCTCCTCCAAGGTTTTGCAGATCTATAGCCTCTCTAAATCTTTTATGATTTGGACCAAAAAGTACTGGGATACCATAGGTTGAGGCTTCCAAAAGGTTATGGATACCAACCCCAAAGCCTCCTCCAACATACGCAAAATCAGCATATCTGTATAACTTGGAAAGAAAGCCTATTTCATCAATTATAAGAACTTTACAATCTTTTATGTTAGATTTATTAGCCTTACTATATCTAACCGGGTTATACTTTTTAAATCTTTTTAATATTTCATTTATATGGTCATTTCCTATTAGATGCGGTGCAATTATATACTTAAGATCTAAATTTGATCTTTCAAGTAATTCAAAAATAATGCTTTCATCTTGCGACCAGGTGCTTCCACCTACAAGAATTTTTGATTTTAAAATATAAGATTCAATTAAGGGAAATGAGGCATCCTCATTCTTAACTTCTAATACTCTATCAAAACGGGTATCACCACTTATTTCAGAATGGCTTATCCCAATATCTTGTAGAAGCTTGATTGATTCGCTATTCTGCACAAACAAATAGGTTATTTTATTTAATTGCTTTGCAAACCAGAATCCGATTGGCTTGAAAAAAATTTGAGAAGGCCTAAAAATAACAGAAACAAATAATAGTGGGACTTTTTGTTTATAAAGTTCATTTATGTAATTAAACCAAAACTCATACTTAATAAAAATAACCATCTGTGGTTTAACTATACTAATGAACTTCCTTGCATTACCAATTGTATCAAGTGGAAGGTAACTTATAAAATCTGCACCTTTATAATTTTTCCTTACCTCATAACCTGATGGAGAGAAGAAAGTAAGTAAGATATGGTGATCTGGATAAATATTCTTAATTCTCTCTAAAATTGGCCTTCCTTGCTCAAATTCACCCAAACTTGCAGTATGTATCCATATGACAGGTCGTTTTCCAATGTGAGAATTTTTTAGATTCTCAAATACATTCCTCCTCCCACTCGACCATAACCTTGCTTTTTTATTAAATGGCGAGACTATTGTTATGCCCAATGAATAAACTCGTAGTAAGAAGGTATATAAAAAAATCATGAATTAGTTATAATAGTAATTATCGGGAGCACGCTTATAAATGGGTATCATCCAGCCTATTTTTATTCCAATGAAATAATCAAAGTAATTGTTGTTATCCTTCTGCTTGCTCTGAAAATCCCAATCTCTCAAATTTTTTGTAAATGCTTGTTGAAATTCAAATCCACCATAGAAATTTAAAACTCTCGAATTACTCATAAAATACCAACCTACAAATTGGTTCAAGGAAATGCCCCCGGTTAGCATGTCATATCCCTTTGCGTAATCACCAGAAATTTGGGGAGCTGTTTGATTTTGATTATCAATCTTCATACGAGTTAACATGTATCCAACACCTCCGCTTATTAATAATCCAGAGTTAGGATTAGGATTTAGAATCGGAAATATTTTTCCAATACTAAAGTTTAAATTGTATCCTCTTTCGTAGAGAGTATATAAGGCGAATAATCCATTTCCATCCATTATATGCCCATCACTAGTTTCTACCATCCACAAAATCGAATCTGCATTCTTTACTTCGTTACCAAAAATAAAATTAATGTCAAATGAATACATAAAATTCTTCTTGGTTTTATACTTAAGACCAACTCCAATGGTGGAGTTATCTCCATATTTTTTAGATATGTCTCCTCCTGGAAACTGGTAAGAGTATGATAAATTAGGCAAAAAAGCAGCTACAACAGAATCCCTTATCTGGAACTGGCCATGCATATTTGCAAACAAGATCATCAGAGACATGATTAAAATTAATCGTATTTTCATAAGTATAATTATCTAATCAAGGCAAAGATAAGGCAATTTTAAGATGCAGTTGTCATACAAACGTAGGCAATCCCTTTTTGTTTTATTTTCTCAACTTTTTACTATTGTAAAGGTCTATTTAGTTCAACTTGTTTATCTTTGCACCCCACTGTTAATCTTTTAACATAATCATATATGAAATACAATATGGTTGACCTCGTTGGCCAATACAAAAGAATAAAACCTGAAGTAGATGAAGCGGTTTTAAAGATAATGTCAGAAGCTAGCTTCATAAATGGACCTTCCGTTAGAAGTTTGCAAGCTAATCTTGAGACCTACCTGGGTGTAAAGCATGTAATTCCTTGCGCTAATGGAACAGATGCATTACAAGTGGCGCTCATGGCACTTAATTTAAAGCCTGGCGATGAAGTTATTACTACATCCTTTACTTTTATAGCTACCGCAGAGGTCATAGCACTATTAAATCTAACGCCCGTTTTAGTTGATGTTGAAGCAGACACTTTTAATATAAACCCCAAGGCCTTGGAGGCGGCAATAACTGAAAAAACAAAGGCTATTATTCCAGTGCATCTTTTTGGCCAATGCTCTGACATGCATGCTATTAATGAAATAGCCAATAAAAATAACCTGTATGTTATTGAAGATACTGCTCAGGCAATAGGTGCTGACTTTAAATGTCCAAAAAGTGGTGAAATAAAAAAAGCGGGAACCATAGGTCACATAGGATGCACTTCATTTTTTCCATCAAAAAACCTGGGAGCTTATGGAGATGGTGGAGCAATTTTCACAGATGATGATGAATTAGCAGAGAAGATGCGCGTGGTTGTAAATCATGGAATGAAAATTAGATATTATCATGATGAAGTTGGAATAAATTCACGATTGGATAGCATTCAGGCTGCAATTCTTGATATAAAATTAAGATATCTTGATGAATACGGAAAAGCTAGGCAAGAGGCTGCTAACTTTTATAATAGGGCGTTTTCAAATTGTACAAAAATTACGACTCCAAAAATAAGTGATTTCACAACTCACGTCTTTCATCAATACACTCTGGTTTTGAAAGATATAGACAGAGAAAGTCTTATGAAACACTTGTCAGAGAGAGGAATAGCATCAGCTATATACTATCCGGTACCATTACATCTTCAAAAAGCTTATTTGGATCCACGATATAAGGTAGGTGACTTCCCTGTAACTGAGATGCTATCTAAATCCGTAATGTCATTACCAATTCATACAGAACTTACTCCTGAAATCCAACAAGAAATTACCGAAGCCGTTTTGGAGTTTGTTGAAAAATAATTATCCCTAAATATTTAACTATGCCGGATATTTTATGCATTTTTGCTAATTATCCGGCATTTTATTGTGCCTCCCACTAATTTATCGAACATGGAAAGCACCTTTTTTGCGCATGAATCAGCAATAATTGACGAAGGCTGTCACATTGGAAATGGCACTAAAATATGGCACTTTTCGCATATTATGTCAAACTGCAAGCTTGGTAATAACTGTAATATAGGACAGAATGTTGTTGTATCCCCTGAGGTTATATTGGGTAACAATGTAAAGGTTCAGAACAATGTGTCAATATATACTGGGGTTATATGCGAGGATGATGTATTTCTTGGGCCCTCAATGGTTTTCACGAATATAATAAACCCTAGAAGCAATGTAATTAGGAGAGGTCAATACACAACAACTTTAGTAAAGAAGGGAGCAAGTATTGGTGCCAACGCAACAATAGTATGTGGCCATGATATTGGCGAATACGCATTTATTGGCGCTGGAGCAGTTGTTACGAAAGAAATTCCAGCATATGCATTAGTTGTTGGAAACCCTGCAAAACACATAGGATGGATGAGTGAATATGGGCACAGACTAGAGTTTGATAATAAAGGGTTTGCCATCTGTCAAGAAAGTAAAGAAAAATATTCACTAGTGAACAACGAAGTTCGTAAAGTTTAATAATACTTTTTGTTAATCCTTATTTTTTGAATACACCAATGAAAATACTTGTAACCGGAGGAACTGGATATATCGGATCTCATACAGTAGTTGAACTACAAGCCAAAGGATTTGAGGTAATAATAATAGATAATCTAAGTAATTCCAGCTCTGATATCATTGAGAAGATAGCAACTATTTCTGGTATTATTCCCAAACTCGAAGTTTTTGACTTAACAAGCAAAGAGTTAGTAGCAGACTTTTTTAGTCGCAACAAAGATATTGTTGGTATTATACATTTCGCTGCATACAAAGCAGTTGGGGAGTCGGTTAATAAACCACTGCTTTATTATAGAAATAATATAGAATCCCTAATAAATGTGTTGGAAGGAATGCAAACAAATGGTATTGAAAATATAGTGTTCTCATCATCATGTACTGTTTATGGGCAACCTGATGTGCTTCCTGTGAATGAAGAGGCCCCCATTAAAATTGCTGAATCGCCATATGGTAATACAAAACAAATATCAGAGGAAATAATAGATGATACTGTTAAATCGAGTGATCTTAAAGCAATTGCACTTAGATATTTCAATCCTATAGGAGCCCATGAATCTGCTCTCATAGGCGAATTACCGTTAGGAGTTCCAAATAACCTAATGCCTTTCATAACTCAAACAGCAATTGGCATTAGAAAATGTCTAAGTGTTTTCGGTGATGATTACCCAACCCTTGATGGAACTGCAATTAGAGACTACATACATGTCGTTGATCTTGCCAAGGCTCATGTAATAGCGATTGACAGAATGATAAATAAAAACATGAAATCTAACTTGGAAATATTTAATTTGGGCACCGGAAACGGCTATTCTGTGCTTGAAGTTATAAATTCCTTTGAAAAAGTATCAGAATTAAAATTAAACTATCAAATAGTTGGCAGAAGAGAAGGAGATATAATTCAAGTTTGGGCTGATCCAACATATTCTAATGATGAACTAGGATGGAAAGCAGAGATGGGAATTGATGAAATGACAAATTCTGCGTGGAATTGGGAGAAGTTTCTATCAAAAAATAAGTAATTTAACTCCATGGATAAGAAAAGAATACTCATAACAGGAGCTGCTGGCTTTATAGGCTCACACGTTGCAAGGTTATTTATAAATAAATATCCCGAGTATGAAATTTATAATCTGGATAAACTTACTTATGCAGGGAACCTTGAAAACCTTAAGGATATTGATAAAAATTCCAATTACAAATTTATTCTTGGAGATATAGTAGATTCAGAACTTGTAAACAATCTTTTCGAAGAATATAAGTTTGATGGAGTTATACACCTAGCAGCCGAATCTCATGTTGATAGGTCCATTGAAAATCCAATGGACTTCATAATGACAAATATTGTTGGAACGGTTAACCTACTAAATGCTGCAAGAGAAATATGGAAGGGTAGTCACGAGAATAAAAGATTTTATCATGTCAGTACAGATGAAGTTTACGGATCTTTAGATTTGGAAGGGTTTTTTTATGAGGATACTCCCTACAACCCGCATAGCCCTTATTCAGCTTCTAAGGCAAGCTCGGATCATTTAGTAAGAGCATATCATGATACATATGGTATGCCGGTAATTATCTCAAACTGTTCAAATAACTATGGGCCAAATCAATTTCCTGAAAAGCTCATTCCGCTCTTTATAAATAATATTAGGAATAATAAGCCTCTTCCTGTTTATGGCAAGGGTGAGAATATTCGTGATTGGTTATTTGTAAAAGATCATGCAGCAGCAATAGATGTAATTTATCATGGAGGAAAAATCGGAGATACATATAATATTGGCGGGCATAATGAATGGACTAATATTGACTTGATAAAAGTAATTTGCAAAGTAATGGATAAGAAGCTTGGACGTGCAAATGGATCATCCGAAGAACTAATAACTTTCGTTACAGACCGAGCAGGTCATGATTTACGCTATGCAATTGACTCTCAAAAACTTCAGAATGAACTTGGTTGGAAGCCTTCACTACAATTTGAAGAAGGAATTATACTAACAGTTGATTGGTATATAAATAATCAAAAGTGGCTAGATAATGTCACATCGGGCAACTACCAGAAATATTACAATAAAATGTATGAAAACAGATAAGTAATTATCTAATTGTTAGTATTTGTATCCTGATAAATTGCCACACCTTCTTTTGCTAGTTTATTTATGGTTGGATTTAGCAAAAATGAACTAATATGCCACTGAAAGCCAAACTGTTTGCTAATTTCAGCTTCCAAAGTAACTGCAGCGAGAGAATCAATTCCATAGGATATAATGTTTTTATCACAATCAATATCTTTTATATTATAGTTATGATTTCTAGCTATCCAGTTTATTACCCATTCTCTGATGCCTTCTTCAGTGGGTTCCCGATTAACAAATTTATCTTCCTCCTTATGTTCTGATAAATTAATATTATCCCACTCTGCTAATTTATTCAAATTATCGTGCAGATAGTCATATTTTGCTTGTCTGTGTTGTATTTTTCCACTGGAGGTTATGGGTATACTTCCTGGTCTTATCAAAATTACTGCATGAACATCTATTTCATGGTTTTCAGCAACAACCTCTCTCACTCTATCAATTATATCTGAATAATTAGCATCTCGCATTGAAGTCCTTTCAATTTCTTGAACAATTACTAATTTTTCGGACTCATTAATAGAAACAGGAAATGCAGCACCCCCATTTTGTCTCAACTCTGAAATATTGTTTTGAATACTATATTCAATATCACTTGGATAATGATTCATACCTCTTATGATGATAATATCCTTTAATCTGCCAGTAACAAAAAGTTCATTACCATTAAAAAATCCCATGTCCCCAGTTCTAAGGAAAGGACCATCTTTGCTGTCGCCGATATAAGCGCCAAATATACTTTCTGTGTCTTCTGTATTTCTCCAATAACCTTGAGCTACAGTTTGCCCTTGAATCCAGATTTCTCCTACCCTATCCTTCTCACATTTCGTTTTGGAAACTGGATCAACTATTTCTATTCTCATATCCATCCAAATATGACCACATCCTACAATACTTGTTGCCTTTTTCGTTCCCTTTCCAGAAACTACAATAACCTTTTTTGATAATGAAGAAGTATCAACATATAGATAATTTGGATTATCCATACTATTACCTCCTGTAACTATTAATGTTGTTTCTGCCATTCCATAGCACGGATAGAGTTGATTCTCGCTTACATTTGATTTTCTAAAAGCCTCGCTAAAATTCTTAAAAGTAGTTTCTCTAATGGGCTCTGCTCCGCAGAAGAAAACCTTCATTGAACTCAAATCCAAAAATTCACGATCTTCTTCTTTTGTTTTATCAATACAGTAATCAAATGCAAAATTTGGACCTCCTGCAATCGTACCTCTATATTTATGGATTGCATTTAACCAGTTTAATGGATTTCTCAGAAATGCCATTGGAGGCATGTTAACATTCATACAACAAGCATATGGTGCCTGTAATATACCACCAATTAGTCCCATATCATGAAATAATGGTAGCCAGTGAACTCCAACTGTTTCCTTATCAATGCTGAATGATTGACGAATATATTCTGAATTATAAAGCAGATTTAATTGACTTATCATTACTCCTTTTGGCTGACCTGTTGAGCCAGATGTGTATTGGATTAAAGCTAAATCTTCGGAATTTAATTCTACATTTTGAAAGTATTTATGGTCTGAAGCATCTATATCCTCATAAATTATCCATTGCAGATTGTTAAAAATCTCATCATCGCCAAAATTTCGTTGAATATCATCGTAAACTTGTTTAGAGACCAAACAAATTTGCGTGCGAGAATCTTTCAATATTCTATAAATTCTGTCAAAGCCCCTATTTCTCCTGGGTGGATATGCTGGCACAGCAATAAATCCAGAATAAAAGCAAGCATATAATGAAGCTACATATTCTAGCGAAGGCTGAAATAACAAAAGCACTGAGTCACCTTTATTGCCAGCACGTTGTAAAGAAGCAGCAAGTGCCTGAGCCCTAGTTTGTAGTTGCAAGAAAGTAAATGACCCATTCTCATTGATACCATCTTCTAAAAAACGAAAAACAACATGGTTTGGAAAGGACTTTGTTCTGTTCTTTATTACTTCGGTATATGTGGTGCAGTTCCTTACATCCGGATCATCATAATCCTTAAGAAATGAAAATGACATGGTCTTTTGATTTAATACAAAAATAGTTTTTTGATACAATATTTACATCCAATAAATCAGATTATATTTGTGCAAAACAAAAATGTGACAAAAGTATTATCTTATAAAAATCAAAATATAACCTATGATACTGTAGGACATGGTGATACAATTGTATTTATTCATGGTTTTTTAGAAGATTCATCCATTTGGAATGATTACTCAGACGCACTAAAGTCAAAATATAATGTAATCAAAATAGATCTCCCCGGTTTTGGAAAAAGTGATATTATCAGCGATACACATGAGATGAGCCTAATGGCAGATGTTGTTATTAATGTTCTAGAACAAGAATCGATTGATAAATATATTCTTGTAGGACACTCAATGGGTGGATATGTTTCTCTATCGGTTATATCCAATAAAACAAATAATTGTAAGGGCCTTATACTTGTTAATTCCCAGGCAGGTCCGGATGATGATACTGCGAAAAAGAACAGAGATAGAGCCATAGATATTGTAAATAAAAATCATTCAACATTTATAAGTGGGTTTGTTGAATCACTTTTTGCAGAAGAAAATATATCAAAGTATCAAAAGGAGATAAACGAATTAACAAGATCATCTCTTAAAACCTCTAACAAAGGAATTATTGCAGCATTGAAGGGGATGAAAATACGAGATGATTCACTCCCAATTATCAAAGAAACTAATGTGCCCATATTATTTATAATTGGAAAGCAGGATTCAAAAATTCCATTTAAGAAAATTCATGAGCAGTCAAGGTTACCAAGGTTAAGCGAGTCACTAATAATGCAAAATGTAGGTCATATGTCGTTTATTGAGGCCCGAGACCTATGCTTAGCTACAATTGAGTGTTTCACTAAAAAGCACTTATGATATTATGAATGCAAATATTTTAGATGATAAAAAACCGGTTACATGGTTTAGTTTAGTATTACTACTTATAACATTTATTTTCTACTCCAATGTTATTTATAATCATTTCTCAATGGATGATTATCATGTTAATATTAACAACCCCATTATAGCAAAAGGTATATCTGGTATTCCAGAAATATGGACATCCCTTTATGCAGAAGAAAGTGGAATGGCATATGGATACAGACCATTGGTGAGAACTAGCTTCGCTCTTGAATATCAATTTACATCTAAGATGGATATAAATCCATACATAAGTCATTTCATAAATTTACTTTTGTATGCTATTTCCATTCTAGTTTTATACAAGCTTTTACGTCGTGTTTTCAATAATTACAACATATGGTTTCCGTTTCTGATCACCCTTTTATTTATGGCTCACCCTTCCCATACAGAGGCTGTTGCTAGTTTAAAAAACAGAGATATTATACTAAATTTTCTATTCTCAACAATGGCAACATTGCAGTTTATCAAATGGGTAGACTTCAAAAAAACTATCCATATTATTCTTGGATTCCTTTATTTTGGACTCGCTTTACTCTCAAAAGAAACAGCAATAGCCCAGTTGGCAGTATTCCCATTGGTATTATATTTCTTTACAGACATACGACCAAAAAAACTAATTGGTCTAATTACCATTTCCCTTATTTTTGTTGCTGGCCTGATTGTTCTTAGAAACCTAATTCTTCCAGAAACATTTAGGCTTCTAAAGTTCTGGGAGAATCCTCTAGTCGTTAATGATTTTCCATTGAGACTGAGTACAGGAATGTATATTATTGGTCATTATTTAAAATTATTAGTAATCCCGTTTCCACTACTTTTTTATTATGGTTACAACACCATTCCAATTGTTTCATTTGCCGATCCATTGGTTATATTTTCAACTGTTTTAGTAATTACAATGTTAACCTATGCGATTTATAACTTAAAAAGAAAGGATGTAATATCATTTGTGATCTTATTATTTTTTATGGATATCTCAATGTATACAAACATTGTAGCATTAGTGCCGGGTATTGTTGCTGATAGATTTATATATTTCGCCACGTTGCCATTTTCCATTTTTATTATTTGGTTACTTTTTAGAATATTTAATGTCAGCCTTATATCAAACGATAAAATGAATATCAGATTGGTGTGGGTTATTTTATTAACGGTGATTATATTACTTCCATATGGATATTACGTAAGAGTTAGAAATAGCCAATGGCAAACAGAGATGTCTCTTTACAGCTCTGATATCAAGAGGCTCGGTAATTCAGTTAAAGCGAATGCTCTTTATGGGCATGAGCTTATGAAAAAAGTAAATAGGGAACTTGCAAAACCGGTAAACCCATACAAGTTTATTATGGGCACAATTGCCAAAGCAGAAAAGCATTATAATAAAGTTTTAGAGCTTGACTCTAGTCATTATACCACCTGGAACAATCTCGGTATAATTTACTCAAGAATTCATGGTAATCAATCTAATTTGAGGGTAAATAGCCATGTTAAGTATGAAAGGTTTGATAAAATTGAAGATGAAAAAAATAATGCCAATAAATATTTTAGTAATTCAATAGAATATTTTCATAATGCGTTAAAATACAATCCTGAATATGGAAGTGCATACTTTAACCTCGGTTATGCTTATGAACTACAAGGAAAATATGACTCATCAGTAATATATTATGGAAAAGCTATTGAAGTTGATGGTGGAGAGCTTGTGAGTATGTCTCGCCTGGCAAATTCATATTTTAGAACAGGGCAAGAGGAAGATGCAGTTCTTTTAAATGAAAAAATAATTGTAAAATTTCCACATAGCGATAAACCATTTATAAATTTGGGAAATTACGCTATGAAGAATGAAGATACTTTAAGGGCTATCAAATTCTATAAAAATGCAGTTAAATTAGGCACAAGGCCTGAGGTAGGCAGGTTATTATCAAATTATTATGAGTCGACAGGAGATTTAAAGAGTGCCGAATATTATATGAGGAAATCTTATGAAGCTGAAAAACAAAATCTAGATAAATAAGATAAATGTATAACACCATAAAACATATTAGCTGCTATTATCCTAAAAATATTCTTACCAATGATGATATCCATAATAAGTTTCCTAAGCTTAAAATAAAAGAATTAACACGGCTAACCGGCGTTCATAAACGTTATATCTGTGGAGAAGGCGAAACATCTGTTGATATGGGTTTTTCAGCTGCAGAGATTTTATTAGCCGAGAATAGTATTGATAGGAATGACATTGACTTTATTATATTTTGCTCTGCAGGAGGTGATTTCATTACGCCTGCTTCAGCATGTATAATACATAATCGGTTGGGGCTTAAATCAAATTGCGGTGCTTTCGACTTTAACCAAGGATGCACAGGATACATATATGGGCTAAGTCTTGCTGACAGTTTAGTTCAATCAAGCAATGCTAAAGATATTTTATTAATCACTTCAGAAGCAATAACTAAAACAATACATCCCGAAGATAGCAGTAATAGAGCAATTTTTGGTGATGCTGCCACAGCTACACTAATAACTAAAAACAATAAGGGATCTGACAATAAATTCATATTTGGTACCGACGGGAGTAAGTTTGATAAAATTATTATAAAACATGGTCGTGAACGATATCCATTACCTGAATATGCTGAACAGGATAGCTTGGATAATTATGGTAATGCGCACAACGATTCAAAATTTTATATGGATGGTGCAGAGGTTTTTAATTTTTCGGTGAAAAAAGCTCCAGACCTTGTTAATGAAATACTTGTACAAAACAATATTAGCATTGATGACATCAATTATTTCATTTTTCATCAAGCAAATCAAATAATCCTTGAAACTTTGGGGAAAAAGCTAAAGATTCCAGAAGATAAGCTAATTATAGATATCTCAAATACTGGTAATACTGTATCATCAACAATACCCATTGCGCTATCAAATGCACTAAAATCTGGTAAAATAAAAAGAGGGAATCGCATTATGATTGCTGGATTTGGAGTAGGGTTTTCCTGGGGAGGAACTATTCTGGATATATAAATACTATTATTATACTTTAGACAGTCTCACTATAACTTCTTTTACAAGTAATTGCATACTTGATTTATAATCTGGGTCAAACTCCTTCGTAATTCTATTTGCAATAATGGCACAAACAGTTATGGCATTATGCCCTAGCATTGATGACAGAAAATATAATGCTGAAGTTTCCATCTCAAAATTAGTAATGGAATCATTTTTATAGCTAAATCCCTGAGCCCTGTCTATAATGGTAGGATCCTTTAACTTTAATCTTAATTCACGTCCTTGTGGAGCATAAAATCCTGGTGCAGTAAGTGTAATACCTTTTCTCCAGTCATAACCGATCGTCCTTAAAAGGTAATCCGATCCCTTAATGGCGTATGGTTTTGGTAAATCTGAATCCCAGTTCATATAATCAATGAAGTATTGGGTCATATTCCTGTCAATAATATTTGATTCGTCTTTGTAGAAGTAGGCAAGACCATCCAAGCCAATGCTATACTCTGACATCAAAAAAGATTCCTTAACAGGTATATCCGACTTAAGGCCACCGGATGTTCCGATTCGAATTAAGTTTAATGATGTATGATGGGGCTTTACTTTTTTTGTTTCCAAGTCAATATTAAATAATGCATCAATCTCATTAATTACGATCTCAATATTATCAGTACCCATTCCTGTTGAAACAACAGACATGCGTTTACCCTTATAGCTTCCTGTGATAGTATGTACCTCACGATTATGCTTTTCCAACTCTATATCATCAAAAAAGCTTGACACAAGCTTTACGCGACCTGGATCACCAACCAGAATTATGGTTTCGGCTAAATCACCAGGAGATAAGTTAATATGGTATAACGAGCCATCGCTATTTAGAACAAGATCTGATTTTTTTGATTCTGACATATGAACTTGATGTAGAAATAATTAATTTTGTAAAGATAACATTTACTTGACCATGAAAAGATCATTTTTATTTAACGATTTTGTTTATGTTTACCACCAAAAAAAATAATTAAACATAATTACACTTTTCAGATAATTATACTTGAATTCTAACTTAAATTGAAAAAATGAGCACAGACCCCAGCACTATTTTGGTTCCTGTTGATTTCAATGAACAATCAATGCATGCACTGGAACGCTCTCAGATAACTGCTCCTTTCCTTGGACTTAACATAGTTTTGTTATATGTCTTTGAAGAAAATGGACTTACATCTTCCCTAATATCAAGTTCAACAATTGATATAATGATTCAAGAGAAACTTGATCAGGCCGCAGAGGAAATAATTCAAAAATCTAGAATTGATGTTACTACTTGCATTAGAAAAGGGAAAGTATACTCTGAGATTTTAAAAGCCGCAGAAGAATTTAACTCAAAATTTATTCTAATGGGAACAAATAACTCCTCTGAGAATATAAGAATGAGTAAAAATACCATAGGATCAAACACCTTGAAAGTTGTTCGCCAATCTTCAATCCCGGTAATAACTATAAATGGTAAGGAAGTTACAAGATTTGTTCACAACATTCTTCTTCCTCTTGATCTTACAAAGGAAACACGTCAAAAAGTTACTAATGCAATTGATGTTGCAAAGGCCTTTGGTGCCGGTATTAATGTTGTTTCCGTTTTATGGTCAAAAAACAATAAGGATTTGAAAGCAGAGTTACTTCAGCAATTAAATCAAGTTAAATGGTTCATTGAGGAGCAAAATATTAGATGCGAGAGTGACCTTTTGGAAATTAATGGAGGAGAAAGAATGTTAGTACCAAAGCTTTTAGAATACGCTGATTTAAAAGGAAACATTGACCTTATAATGATTATGACACAGCAGGAGAATAAACTTGTTGAATATTTTCTTGGCTCAGCAGCACAATCCATCATTAGAATGTCTAAAGTAGCAGTTATGACAGTTACACCAGATAGAATTGGCTATGAACAACCTATTTTCTGATAAATGAGTAAAATATATGCTGATATAATAAATATTGGAGATGAATTATTAATCGGTCAGGTAATAAATACCAATGCCTCATGGATAGCATGCGAACTAAACCAAAATGGTGTTGCTATAAACGAAATAAAAGTAATCGCCGACACTGAAGATGCAATCTTAAAGTCAATTTCAGAATCCAAGTCAAGCATAATAATAATGACTGGAGGACTTGGCCCAACAAATGATGATATAACTAAAAAATCACTTGCTAATTATTTCAACTCAAATATTATTTTTCATAAACCTACTTATGATCAAATAGTTAGTCTTTTTGGGGATAGAAATTACAAAATTACAAAACCAAACAAAGAACAAGCAAATATTCCCCATAATTGCACTCCCTTGCTTAATAAGCATGGAACCGCTCCAGGAATGTGGTTCGATAAAGATGATAAGGTTATTGTGTCTATGCCAGGGGTTCCGTATGAAATGAAAAGTCTAATAATAGACGAAGTAATTCCCAGAATAATTGACAAATTTAACCTTAACCATATCATCCATAGAACTGTTATGACAATTGGTGTTGGTGAATCAAAAATTGCAGAATTAATTCATGAGTGGGAAATGCACCTTCCAAGGAATATAAAACTGGCCTATTTACCGCAACCAGGCATAGTTAGATTAAGACTTTCCACTATAAATGAAAATTATAATGAGTCAATTATAGAAATGAATCACCAAGTAGAATTGTTGCATAAAATTATACCAGACATAATATTTGGCTACGATGATATTACCATGGAAGAAGTTGTTGGCAATATGCTAAAAGAATCCTCATCTACAATTTCAACTGCTGAAAGCTGTACAGGTGGTTATATAGCACACCTTATAACACGAATTTCAGGAAGCTCAGACTATTATAAGGGCTCAGTTATCAGCTACAGCAATAATATTAAGATAAATCAACTAAATGTTAGCAAGAATACTATTGATAGATATGGAGTTGTAAGCAGAGAGGTAATAGAACAAATGGCCACCGGAGGAAGAAATTTATTGAAAACAGACTATTGCATTGCAACGTCAGGTATTGCAGGACCTAAAGGAGGGACAAAAGACAAGCCAGTTGGAACTGTTTGGATTGCCATAGCCACCCCAAACCAGATAATCTCTAAAGAATGTCATCTAGGCAAACATAGGGAAAGAAATATTAGACGATCGGCATTAATAGCCATGAATATGCTAAGGCAAGAATTATCTGTGGAATAAAAGGCCTTAATAAAAAAAGGCTATTTCCATAAATTGAAAACAGCCTAATTAATCCTTCAAAGTTATCATCTATATTATTGCACTTTGCGTTTGTATTTTCCTGTCAACTTTTTTGAATAATCCTTGTAATACCTTACCAGGACCAACCTCAGTGATATTATTAGCTCCATTTGCAATCATGTTTTGCATGATTTTTGTCCATCTTACGGGAGCTGTTAATTGTGCAATGAGATTCTTTTTTATAATCTCACCATCATTAACCGATTGACCTGTTACATTTTGATAAATAGGACATATTCCATTATTGAATTTTATGGAATTAATTGCATCTTCGAGTTCTACTCTTGCAGGCTCCATTAATGGGGAGTGGAAAGCTCCTCCAACTTTTAGAAGTAATGCTCTCTTTGCTCCAGCTTCTGTACATTTTTCAATGGCCTGATTAATACCATCATTTGTGCCTGATATAACTAATTGACCTGGGCTATTATAATTTGCAGGTACTACAATATCATCAGTACTTGTACATATATCCTCAACAACCTTATCATCAAGCCCAATGATAGCAGCCATTGTTGAATCTTCTATTTCACATGCCTTTTGCATGGCTTTAGCTCTCTTTATAACCAATTTAAGACCATCTTCGAATGAAAGTGTTTTATTTGCTACAAGGGCGCTAATTTCTCCCAGGGAATGACCAGCAACCATATCTGGTTTAAAATTATCTCCCATTACTTTTGCAAGTATAACTGAATGTAAAAAAATGGCAGGTTGTGTAACTTTAGTTTGCTTTAGATCTTCTTCAGTGCCAGTAAACATTATATCTGTGATCTTAAATTTTAAGATACTGTTTGCCTTATTAAATAGCTCTTGAGCTTCCTTAGAATTGTCAAACAATTCCTTCCCCATTCCTACATATTGTGCTCCCTGACCGGGAAAAACATATGCGTTCATATTATATTAATTTGATTAATAACGTTTTTTATTTTCTATCACCAAAAAAGCGCAGCAAAAATAGAAATAAATTTATAAAGTCTAGATAAAGAGTTAGCGCACCAAAAATTGTTGCTTTTCTTGCCATTTCAGATTCAGTTCCAATACCTGCTCCAAGGCGTTTTAATTTTTGGACATCATAAGCAGTTAGTCCAGTAAATACCATAACTCCAATGAAGCTAATAACATAATCCATCGTTGCACTCTGTGTAAAGAAATTAACCACTGATGCTATTATTATCCCTACCAATCCCATCATCATTATTTTACCAAACTTGGTTAAATCTGTTTTTGTGGTGTAACCAACAATTGCCATAAACCCAAACATGCCAGCTGTAATTACAAACGTTTTGGCAATTGATGGCAATGAATAAACAAGAAAAATGAAGCTTAAACTCATTCCCATTAGAATTGAGTAAACAATAAAAACTAATAACATTGATGACGCGCTCATCTTCTGAAATCTCATACCCATTAGCAAAACCAGGCCCAGCGGGGCAAGCATTACAACCCAACCAATGGCTGACATACTTCCAGTTTCCGAATTCATAAGAATGCTCATTAATGATGGGTTTGATGCAAACGTCCAGGAAACAAGTGCTGTAATTGATAAAGCCATTGTCATCCACATAAAGACGCCTGACAAAAATGTTTTTGATACAGAAACAGCATTTGAAGTTTCTGCATAATTTATTTGATTATTTGTGTAATTCATATTCATAATTTAAATGGCAAACATACTGTTAAGTGAAATGCTCTTCAAAGAGCAAGTTACCCTTTACTTGAACTGATAACGATTGTTAAAAGCTATCAAGAAAGAGAAGTGGATATTAGACTTATGAACTCAGCTCTTGTCTGAGCCCTTTCAAACGCTCCAGTAAAATCCGATGTGATTGTAACCGAATGCTGTTTTTGTATTCCACGCATCGCCATACATAAATGACGTGCTTCAATAACCACAGCAACACCTAAGGGTTTTAATGTTGTTTGAATTGCATTCTTAATCTGAGTGGTTAATCTCTCTTGAACCTGAAGCCTACGTGAATATGCCTCCACTACTCTAGCAATCTTACTCAATCCTGTTATATATCCATCAGGAATGTATGCTACGTGAGCTTTTCCTATAAATGGAATCATATGATGCTCACACATTGAAAAAATTTCAATATCCTTAACAAGCACCATCTGTCTGTAGTCTTCTTTGAACATCGCAGACATAAGTATTTCCTCTGGATCATGATCATGACCCTGAGTTAAAAATTGGATTGATTTTGCTACCCTTTTAGGGGTCTGAATTAACCCTTCACGATTTACATCCTCTCCTATTAGTTTTAATATTTCTTTATAGTGGTACTCAAGTTTATTTAGATTCTCTGGATTAAATTTTTCAATTTTCTCGTATCCTAACAAATTAAGTGGTTTTTCCATTTTGAGTATTTTCAATTATAATGTCAAAAACAATGCCATGCTAAATTATATTAGCAAATTGGCATTAGCCATAATATTCAACAAAATTATTTTCTGATTCAACTACCTTAACACAATGAAGTTCTGCTCCTAATACATTTACAGAACCTTCTAACTCATTCCATATGCTAGCTGCCAAATTTTCTGTTGATGCTAGCTTTCCCTTCATGAAGTCAACTTCAAGATTAATATTCTTATGGTCAAGCTTATTTATAACATTAGTTTTTATTATTTTGCTTAAGACCTTTAAGTTAATCAAAAAGCCTGTTTCGTTATTTATATCACCCTTTACCGTTACGAAAAGTTCATAGTTATGGCCATGCCAGTTTGGGTTAGAGCACTTTCCAAATACTTCGTTATTTTTTTCATCAGAATAATCTGCCCTAAATAGTCTATGGGCAGCGTTAAATCTTTCTCGTCGTGTAATATGTATCATTGATTTGGATTAGGGTTCAAAGGTAATTATTTTTTAAGTCAACACAAATAACACTTAATTGAGTCTAACTTATTATTTGTTACTAACTTTACGCGAAAATTAATCATATGAGATACCTACCCCTTGACAATAGTATGTTCATCATAAACAGAAAAAAATTTTCTGAGAAAATGATAAAAGGATCAGCGTCAATATTCTTTTCAAATGATGAGCAACCTAGAAATGGAGATCAATACTTTCCATATCGTCAGCAATCTGATTTTTTTTATTTAACAGGAATTGATCAAGAAAAGAGTATCCTAATTATTGCTCCTGACATGGTAAACAAAAGCTACAGGGAGATGTTGTTTATTATCAAAACAAACGAGAATATAAAGATATGGGAAGGTCATAAATACACTAAGTCTGAGGCTGAGCACATTTCCGGAATCAAATATGTATACTGGGTAGATGACTTTGAAATGTTACTAAGAGAAGTAATGATGGTAACTGATAATATATACCTAAATAGAAATGAATACCCTAAATTTTTTCCCGAGGTTGAAGGCAGAAACGAAAGGCTTGGAAGACAATTGAAGGTTGATTTTGCACTACACAATTATAAAAGATCAGCACCATTGCTAAAAGATCTAAGAACCATCAAAACCGAAGCTGAAATTAAATTAATAAAAAAGTCATGTGATATAACCAATGGTGCGTTTAAGAGAATATTATCAAAGGTTAAACCAGGAGTTCATGAATTTGAAATTGAAGCAGAGATAGATTATGAATTTAAAGTAAACCGAGCAAATGGGCATGGTTATTCACCAATAATTGCCTCTGGAGTTGATTCATGCGTACTTCATTATATTGATAATGATAAAGAGTGCATTGAAGAAGCATTACTGTTACTTGATTTTGGGGCCGAATATGCTAACTATACAGCTGATATGAGTAGAACCATTCCTGTAAGTGGAAAATATACCAAACGACAGAAAGATTGTTACAATGCTGTTTTAAGAGTTTTAAATAAAGCAATTAAACTATATGTGCCTGGTAATACAATAAACAAGATTAATGAGGAGGTCAACAAAATGATGGAAACCGAGATGATAGGTCTAGGATTATTTACCCAGGAAGATATTAACACTCAAGATAACGAAAACCCTATGTATAAGAAATATTTTATGCATGGAACTGCTCATTTCCTTGGTCTTGATGTTCATGATGTTGGTGACAAAGAAGAACCATTTAAGCCAGGAATGATATTAACATGTGAGCCCGGATTATATATTAGGGGAGAACATATAGGTATAAGGTTGGAAAATAATATTTTGATTACTAATGATATACCTATAGATCTTATGTCAGAGATTCCAATTAACCCAGAAGAAATTGAGGAATTAATGAATAAAAGTTAACAATTCAATCATGAAACTAATTTTAACTACCTCTTTGATTCTGATTACTTACATATTATTGCCAGCACAGGAAGTTATTTTTGAAAACTCATCAATACTGGGGAAAGGCGAAACATTACCTCCATCAATAGAATTAATCAAATCGGCTGCCAAGGAGATCATAGCTAATTCGCAGAGTTGTGCTCTTATTACCATTGATAGAGATGGGTCTCCTAGAGCGAGAGCTATGGACCCTTTCCCGATTGAGGAAAATTTTACGGTCTGGTTTGGAACCAATCCAAAAAGCAGAAAAGTATCCCAAATACAACACGATCCGAGGGTAACATTATATTATATCAACAAAGACATATCTAGTTATGTCGTTATTTGTGGAACTGCTGAACTAGTTAGTAATCAAATTCTAAAGAACAAATATTGGAAAAGAAAGTGGGAGTCATTTTACATCAATAACCAAGAAAACTATCTGCTTATTAAAGTTAGCCCATTATGGATGGAAGTACTAAGCTCAAAGCATAACATAAATAATGACACAGTAACATGGATGCCTCCTAGAATTAATTTTAATACTGAGAATGAATAAGTATAATTATTCCAAAAGCATAAGCATAAAAGCATACTCAAGGGCAACCTCTTTATATTGCTCAAAACGACCAGATGCTCCACCATGGCCAAAATCCATATTTGTTTGCAGAAGTAATAAGTTGTTATCTGTTTTTAGCTCACGGAGTTTAGCCACCCATTTTGCTGGTTCCCAATACTGAACTTGACTATCATGTAACCCTGTGGTTACAAGTATTGCAGGATATTCTTTGGCCTCAACCTGATCATAGGGCGAATACGAAAGCATATAGTCATAATATATTTTTTCATTTGGATTACCCCATTCATCATATTCACCTGTTGTTAATGGGATACTCTCATCAAGCATAGTGGTAACAACATCCACAAATGGCACAGCAGCGATGACTCCCTTAAAAAGGTCGGGACGATAATTCATTACAGCACCCATGAGAAGTCCTCCAGCACTACCACCCATGGCAAACATTTTTTCAGATGAAGTATACTTTTCACCAATAAGGTATTCCCCACAATCAATAAAATCAAAAAATGTGTTTTTCTTATTAAGCATTTTGCCATCCTCATACCAATGCCTACCCATTTCTTCCCCTCCTCTTATGTGAGCAATTGCAATTGCAAACCCTCTATCAAGAAGACTTAACCTTGATGATCTAAATGTTGATTCTACACTATATCCATAAGAGCCATATCCATACAACAAAAGAGGAGACTCGCCATTGATTATAAATTCCTTTCTATAAACTATGGATATGGGAACTCTTACACCATCTCTCGCGATTGCATATTTTCTCTCAGTAACATATTCATCAGGATTATATCCACCAACAACTTCTTGCCTTTTTAGTAATTCTTGGTCTTCTGATATCATGTCATAGTCATAAACAGAGCTAGGAGTTTTTAGTGATGTGAAGTTATATCTAAATTTTTTTGCCTTATAACTAGGGTTTCCTGATGAAGACACAAAATAGTCATCTTCTTCAAATCTTAAATAATGATTTACCCCTTTTTCAGTGTTGAAAATTCGAAACATCCGCAATCCATCTTTTCTTTCCGTAACAACAAAGAAATTTTCAAAGGAATCTAAGTCTTCTAACATTACATCTGACCTATTTGGAATTACTTCGTCCCAATTATCAATGGAAGTATTGGCTAAAGAGGTCTCCATTAATCTAAAATTCTTTGCTTTATAATTGGTTCTGATCAAGAACCTACCATTCTGATGGCTTATACCATATTCAACGCCCTCTATTCGTGGTTGAAACGTTTCAAACTTTCCATCAGGATTATCTGCATCTAAAAGTTGACATTCAGATGTTAGAGTACTGGCTGATCCTATTATTAAGTATTTGTCTGATTTAGATTTATATATGTACGTAGAGTATGTTGGATCCTTTTCTTCATATACCATATTATCATCAGCCACTGGATTACCTATTACATGCTTATATATTCTATATGACCTTAGAGTTTCGTCTTTAGTTTGATAAAAAACTGTCTTATTATCGTTCGCCCAAACAATATTTCCCGTAGTATTGGATATAACCTCATCGGAGATAATACCTGTTTCAATATCCTTAAAATAAATATCGTATTTTCTTCGACTTACAGTATCAGTGCTATAAGCTAAAATTTTATTATTTGTACTAAAATCCCATCCCCCGATTTGAAAGTAGGCATGGCCCTGGGCCATTTTGTTACCATCTAGAAATATTTGATTACTTGATTCATTAACTAATTGTTTTCGGCAAAACAAAGGATATTCTTTACCCTCATCATATTTTACAAAATATGAATAGCCATTGTAATCATAGGGTACACTCTCATCGGTTTGTTTAATTCTTCCCACAATTTCTTTGTAAATATCTTTCTGAAGGGCTTCTGTTGACTTCATCATTTCCTTCGTGTAGGCATTTTCAGACTCTAGATATGTAATTACATCCTGGTTATCACGGTCGTTTAGCCAATAATAATTATCTATTCGAGTGTTGCCATGAATAGCCATTTCTTTAGCTATTTTTTTGGCTTTGGGTGCATTCATATTATCATTATGTGTTTGCATACATCCACTTAAGGTAATGCCTGCAGTTATGAAATATAGATATAGTGTTTTTCTTTTTAACATGGTGGTATTAGAAATAAAGGCTTAGGCCAAAGCTAGGCATAAATGGCAGTTGATAAACGACTTCATTTGTAACTATGTCAACATAAAAGATATTTTTACGATCATAAACATTTGTAATACTGAGATCAAGCACTAGTTTAGAGTTTGCACCTAGAAAGAAATTTCTTTTTATATCCAAGTCCAGACGGTGATAAACAGGCAACCTGTTTGAATATAAATCTCCATAAATAATTCCCAACTGTCCATTTTCATCTACGTAATCAGAATTGATTCCATCTGGAAACCCCAGGTATTCATAGAAACCTTGAATTGGCGTAAAAGGAAATCCAGTACCTAGATTCCATCTAGCACCAAGTTCCCACTGATTCTTACTGCCAGTTGTATATGAAAATACTAGATTTACATTATGGCGACGATCAAAATGCGGTGTATAGCTGATCATATCGCCATTTACTGCCTCGTATTCTCGGGTTACAAAGCCGAGAGAGTATACAAGCCATACATACATTTTTTTGTAATCATATTTGAAAACCACATCCAGTCCATACGCATTTCCTTTTTCTAAAATAAAGTCTTTAGTTTCCAAGTCAGATGATCCAGGGGGAGCATTTTCTTCAGAGTATATTTTGAACCTGTTTATGTTAGTTAATTGAGGAAATGATTTATAATAACCTTCTAAATTCATTGTTAGGCTTCTTCCCAGATCAAGCTCTGTTCCCAATACCAAATGATTTGATTTTTGAAGTTTGCTATTAACATCCTTGCCATCAAAATCTCTTGGCAAATTCTCAGGACCAGAAAGAAAACCATAAAATAAATTAACAACATCTCTATCTGAAGATGCCGCAATTAGGTTTTGAGTATACATTCCAGCAGCCAATTTAATTCTAAAATTGTCCGTTGCATTATACTTTAATGCAAATCTGGGCTCGGGTGATATTTCGGATAATGAAGCATATAGCTGAACTCTAAGCCCTGGTTCCAAGATAAGTTTACCGATAACAGCTTTATACTTTGCATAAATACCAAGTTGCGTTGTATTCTCTATTTGTTCAATTTCTGTATTTATGAAATTTCTGAATTTATATTCAGTTCTATATCCTTCCAACTCAAACCCAAACTTGAGTTCATCTTTCCCCAAAAAGTATGTTACATTAAAACCTGCATTGAACCCACCAATAAAACTAGACCTTTCATTAAGAGTGGTGGAGTTTATACTTGAGTTATACTGAGAATAGGCGACGATTCCATCTATTAGTACAGGTGATCTTCCTGGTATTATTACAAAATTAGCTCCACCACCAGCAGATTTCCAACCAAAATCAGAAATTGCTTTGTAATTTTTAACATTGTCATTAAAGCTAAATCCAAAAAAGCTAACCTTGCTACCATTGGCTCCATTCAGAGAAATCTTACCATAGTAATCATCAAAATTAAATGGTAGTCCCTCTTCGTCAACATATTCGTAAAAAATTTTCGAACTTTCTGCTAGATATGAGTTTTTAAATGAGAAAGCAAATGATGCACTTCCCTTATCTGCAGACTTTTGTTTAACGATAGGTCCTTCAAGAACAGCTCGTGCACCAAAAGTGCTTGCTCCAATTACCCCTGCAAACCTCTTTTTGTTTCCATCCTTTGTAGTAATATCCATTACAGAAGAAAGTCTACCGCCGTATTCTGCATTAAAACCTCCTGTATAAATATCTGCACTTCTTATCAGGTCTGTTTCAAACACAGAAAATAATCCGATTGAGTGGAATGGGTTATATATTGTCATTCCATCAAGCATTACTTTATTCTGAACGGGTGAGCCACCACGAATATAAAACTGGCCACCTTGGTCTCCTGTAAAGACAACACCAGGAACAACCTGCAGATATTGTGCAAAATCTGCCTGACCACCAACGGAAGGGATTTGCTTAATTTCCTTGGGAGTTATCTTAACAACAGATGTCTTGGTTTCAGTTCTAGCCTCTGCTCGTTCAGCACTAATGGTTATTGTTCCAAGTTTCACGGCCGACTTTGTCAAGAAATAGTTTTTACTAATGATATCATCATCTTTGATTACAACACGCTCCGTAATAGTATCAAAACCAAGATATGTTACCTTGAGTTTGTAGCTACCAGGTTTAACTTTTGTTATTATAAAGTATCCATTAATGTCGGTGGTCGATCCAAAGGTAGTTCCTTCAAGAATTGCATTACAGAAAACGGCAGGTTCACCTGATTCATCTTCATAAATAAACCCCCGAATTATACCGTCCTGTGAGAACATGGACGTGGGCATTAGTAGTGCTGAAAAGAAAATTAAAAAAGAAAGGTATATTTTATTCATGCTTTATAGTTCTATTGTCAAGGAACGTGCAAAATAACCAAAAAGTGTATTACAATTGTATATTTTTTTTGACAATTTTTAACATACTTAGCAAAACAAAATATAAATGAGGGTATGAGGTCAAAAAAAGAAGTCCTACTTTGTAATGATGATAAATATAAGGGCTTACTAGAAGTATATTTATATCGGTTTTATTATCTAATATCGTATAATTGAATAGCTTGAAACAGCAGTCTCAACATCTAAATATATTTTATTCGCTGCATCAGAAAAATTTTCTGTACGATAATGTCCATGATCAATTTTTTCAAATCCTGAAATACTCTTTCCAGATAGAACAGCAGAAATTGAAAGATCACAACCCACTTCCTTTGGAACTTCAATAAATATTGATGAGGCGCCAGTTTCTATGTGAACATTGGTTTTATCAAATTTGTCTCCAAGTTTAATTTTCAATGATGCAGCCCCTCCCTCAACATAAAGATTCCGGATTTTTAAACCTGTAAAATCCATTTTAACATCCGCAGCACCAACTTCGTAGTTCATATCCCAAACCGGGTAAGGATTCAATGACATTTCTACATAACAAGGGTTGGTAAATAATGCTTTTTCATCTTCAACGTAAACATTAACATCAACCGAATTGTCCATCTGTTTAATAGTATACCTATAGTCGACATTTGAGCCACTTTTTTGAAAATCAATAAGTCCATAAGATTCATCAGCTATGACAAAGCTACTGACAACTTCTACATCTAAATTTGCAAACTCAATAGTATCCTCAAATGGAATTGTGAATTCCTCATCATTTGACTCAAAATCGGAATTATCTATTGAATAATGAAATTGAAAGTTACTATCTTTCCAGCGGACTGTATTATTCATCATAAAGCCTATGGACCCTAGAAGTATAATAAGAACAAAAATTACTTTTATGAAATTCTTAATAGGTAATATTGATATCCCCCATAATATAAGGAATACTGGCCACAATCGCCATAAATTATACCAACTAAATTCAATAACATTTAAATTATCCAGAGTGAAAAGAAACCCCAAAAAGATTAAAAATATGCCCCAAAATATGTTTCTAAATTTCATGCTATTATTTTTTATTTGATTTAAATATATCAGGTTTAACAAGTATAACACCCACAACCACTAGTATTAAAGGCCATAAATCACCAACATTATAAACTGGAAAAATACGTTGTCCAAGAAATAAAACCCCAAGGAGTATTAATATAACTCCAGCGATTAATGAACCATTGGAATTACTTTCGGTTTCTTTTTTTTTTATTTCTTCATTGTTGACAGCAACAGGGTCAATATCTATTTCATTTTTGATATTTGTATTTTGATGTGGTGAAGTAGGTACCGCTATCCATAAAACTATGTATATAAGAACGCCTCCACCTCCAAATAAAGCCAATAAGACAAAAATTACTCTTACAAGCACGACATCTATATTAAAATATTTTGCAAGACCCGCACATACTCCTCCAAAGACTTCCTTGTCTTTTAGTCGGTATAATTTTTTACTTGTTTCCATTATTAAATTTTTAGAGGTTCTATTAATTTTTAAGCAAAAATATAATCAATTACAAGATGGATAAATAATATTTCGGTGAATGGAGGTCTTTTATCGGTGAGACCCTAAGGGAAGTTGTTATCTTACGATAAAGTTATAAGTGATTGTCCCTCTCTGAAGTTCAGATGCATTTTTATCTTGGGCAAATTTACTATTATAAGCAGCATCAATAGCAATCTTCTTTAGACGTGGTTCTACTATAGTTGTGCCTTTTGCACTTACTTGTGCTTTTTTAACAATCCCCGAGCGATCAACCCATATATTAACTACAACGGAACCTTGTTCATTGAATTTAGCCGTTGGCTTCTCCAAGAGCAAGGAACCTCGTCCACCAAGAAAAAATGAAATCCCATTTCCAGCACCACCCTTGCCATCATAAACTTGGCTATCTTTATCACCATATGGTTTACCTTGATCACCGCTGCCTTGAGTAACTCCTTGACTATTGCCTTGGCTTTCGGCTGTACTTCCAGTATATAAGGCTCTGGTATTAACAACGGGTTTTTGCTCTTCCAAAACAACCTCTTCGATATTTTCTTCATGGATATAAGAAGAATCTATGACTTCTTCGGGGGTATAGTCTTCCAATTTTTCTTCAATAAATTCATCCTCATTTTCTTGTATTTCTTGATCATAGACTTCTTTGTCTATGGATGGAGCCTCTTCAACATCCTGGGTAACAATGTCTTCTTCAACCGACTCTATATTTTTTTCTGGTTCAGGGGGGGGATAATTTTTTGGATTTGGAGCTACTTGATTTGCAGGTGGCTCGGTCTGTATATCCCCCAGTCCGTTTTCATCATATCCTAGGTTAATCTCAACACCTTCTTCACCTGGAAGTGGCAACGGTGTTCTCAAGGCCATAAGTATTAACAAGAGGAAAATTATGGAATGTACCAAAATGGTTCCTATTATGCCTCTTTTTCTATCTTTATTAAGTTTCATAGGAATTATAAATCAAATGACAAACTACATCAACGCTTGGGCTTGGTTGCCAAAATAACCTTATGCTGAGTGCCATGCTTACTATTTATTTCATTTACTGCATCTATTACTACAACAATGTCCTGAACTGGAGCAGTTTTGTCTGACCTCAATACGATTGATGCAGCAGTTTCATTTCGTATTATACCATATATTGTATTTTCAAGATTTACTGGCTCAACTTTACGATCTTCCACATATATATTTCTGGCTTTGTTTATATACACTGTGACCGTTTGCTTTGACATTGTTTTACTATTGCTATTGGGAAGCAAGAGCTTTATTGCATTAGGAGCAACCAATGTGGATGTAAGCATAAAAAATATTAGTAACAGAAAAACCATATCAGACATAGATGACATGCTAAAACTGGTATCTCTTTTATTTCGCATTTGAATTGCCATCGTTTATTTTTTTGCAGGTTCATGAAGCATATCCATAAACTCAGTTGCGTTTATCTCTAACTTATAAACTACAGATTGAATTCTAGAGACAATAATATTGTAAAAAATGTATGCAGTTATTCCAACTACCAGTCCTCCTACTGTGGTTATCATAGCCTGATATATTCCTCTGGAAAGTAGTTCAATATTAATATTATTACCTGCCATAGACATATCATAGAATGCCCTTATCATACCTATTACGGTACCCAAGAACCCCAACATTGGAGCTGCACCAGCAATTGTTGCAAGGCCAGCAACATTGTTTTCAAGCTTTGAAACTTCTAGTTTGCCAGTATTCTCAATTGCGGCATTAATATCGCTTAGAGGTCTGCTAATTCTGGATAAACCCTTGCTTATCATTCTCCCTATTGGGCTATTGTTTGTTAAACAAAGAGCCTGAGCAGATTCAAGTTTACCCTCATGAATATATTTCCTTATGCTGTTCATAAAGTTTTTATCCTCTTTTTTTGCTCGTCCTATCACAAAAAATCTCTCAATGAAAATATAAATAGTAATAACTGACAAAACCCCAATAACGCCCATAATCCAACCACCTTTCATCACAAGATCTATTATGGGAAGTGTAATTTCACCTTCGCTATCTGTTCCCGAAAGAAAACTTGCTGTTTCCTGAATCTGTAATATTATTCCTGTTATCATCATTAAATAGATTTGGAGTGTAAATTATATGGGTAAATGTACTTTGATAAAAATAACTTCATTCTCAAGTGGTTCTGTTTTTTAAACAAATCTCTGTTAATATAAACTGATATAGTAAAATATTATTATTCAACCATATTATGGGTTTTACTTAATATTATATTAAAGTTAGTTAAGTAGTTACTATTTAATCCGATAATTATAAAGAGTATTTCCAGAAGCCGAAACAAGATTAATTTTATTGTTGTCTGAAAGCTTGCCAATGATAAACTGCCTCTCCCCAACCAATCCTTTACTAATTATTATATTTCCCTTCTTATCAAAAAGGTAAATTGTTTTTTCGTCGTCATCAACAACTCCAAGTACCTGCTGTTTGGCATCAAGTTCAAAAAACATTGGCCTTATGTAAATATCTGAGTCAAAATCATAACTAAATAATTCCTTTTTGAACCTGTCAAACACTTTCAATTTACCTTCATCAATGTAGATAAAATCCTTTGATCCATCGCCGTCAAAATCTTCATAAAGGAAAAAATGATTTGGACTAAACTTACCAAAATCAGTGGTATTTATGTTACCTGAAGAGGAAATATAAATCAACTTTCCATCCACATTAGTTGTTATAATAATTCCTTTACTATTGGTTTTGTTAACATAGAAATCTGAATTCTTAGCCTTATTTAAGGTACCTTTAAGTTTAATACGGCGTTTGCCCTTTCTATCAACAATTTTAATTTGATTATCTATATCCGTAATTATTATATAATCTTTATTGGTTACCATTAACCTCTCTATGGGCTTGTTGACTGTGCTCTGCATTCGAGGAAGCTTCCATCCCTTAATTTCTTTACCAGTTATTGAATAATTGTAAACTTTTTTATCAGACTGTGCTACCACAACTCGATAATCTTTTTTCTTTAGATAGTCAAAAACGACAATGCCATTTGTTGCTTTTGTATGCAATCTCTTTGGGTAACCTTTAACATCTCGTCCTTTTTTATCAAGTAAATAAATAAAGTCGTTGGTATTGAATAAATATTGAATCTTTCTATTTTTGTAAAAATCAACCTCATAAATATTGCTGATAGGCCCATTGTCAATCTTTTTCTCCCACAAGATATTACCTTGTGCATCTATAAAATACAAGATATGATTTCTATCAAATATGATAATATTCTTTGAATTGGTTTGATGATCATTAACCAGAAATGGCCCATTTAAAATTTCATCATTTACATTTACTTTCCATGTTGCTAGGTTCTCTTCATGATATACATCAGAATGCTTTAAGTATGAATTGGTGAATACATATGGCTTACCTGAAGTCATCTGAATTGAAACTCCCTGAATAGAAGATAAAATTTCATTTTCAGATTCAAATAATTGTGATGTAGTTTTATTTAAGTAACTCGATATTCTTTTTAAAATATCTTTAGGTTTGAAATAGAGTAGTAAATTAGAATTAGTTGAAATATTGTCTGAGAAGTCCTTATAATTATCATTTAGATCTAAAGTTTTACCAGTTTCCACAAAATTTATCAAGTTTATCAATGAACTCTCGGAATTTGCAAAAATGATATAATCAGTAATAAAGGTATAATAATTACTCTTAATTGTTGAGAAAGCCTTACCAAATAATCCGGAAATAAACTTCTCATCTTTAATCTGTCTTATTTTGTACCCATTGTATTGTGATTCCTTATTATTACCAGTACTTACATCAATTAATTTAAATATTTTATTGGCATTTTCTTTGTCCCTAACTCCAGCTACTACCCATGAATTATTCATTACCTGTGACAATGAAGCAGAGTTTGTAGCAAACGCAAATTCTCCACTTAAGACCTCTAACAAACCTCCAATATTATTATTTACCCTTGAAGATAATTTTTCTGAAGTGACATTTGTAGATATCTTTTGATAATAATCTTCAAAATCACTTACTCCTATCCAAAGCATTTGATTTGTATTAAAGGGCAGCAAATTTATTACTCCCATCTTTAAGGGTTTGGAATTACTTATTGAAGATATGTATTTATTGCTCTCTGAAGATGTAAATCCAGATAACAATATCTCACTTGATTTTATTTGAAGGTCCATTTCCGACCAGCTTGCGAAATTATTTAACCAATTAAAATCTATTCTTCTGTCCACAGCTATTATGGGAGATATTAATTCCGTGATGCTAGAATAATTAATAAAGAGCCGTGCGTGTGCCTTAGAGCCTGAAGTTTTTCTGAGATTTGTGAAGATGGTATCACTACTTAACACATTCTTGGTATTATACGTGTTATGTAATTTTACGATTAGTCTTTTGGAGGTACTATATACCAGCACACCATGAAGTAATGCTATGTACTGAGTCAATTCTGCATCGGCATCCACTATTTTAAAGCCATCAATATTTCCATCAAAATCCAAAATACCATAATCTCGTTCGAGCTTTGACTTAAGTAGTTTTTTAAGCGCAGTCAAAGATATATTACCGTTGTTGGGTGATAAAATAGCAATGTCTAAAAAATTAATTGTATCCGAAAAAATCGCAATAGACATAGGCCCGTCAAAGAGCATATTATTATCTTCTTCAACAAATAGATTATGTATGTAGTTATAATTGTTGTTAAACTTTTCTATTGACGGAGCTTTTGATAATTTTTCCCAAAATGGATTATCCCCATTTAGTATGGAATATACTTTTGATGGATTATCAATTTCTATTAAGATAGCTACATCATTTGGAGTTATGTCGAGTGGGGAGACGGTTCTTTGGAAAGTAGTATTAAATCCGTACCACAATGAGGCAATGATGACAAGTAAAATTAATATGAAATAAATAACAATATTTTTCTTTGACATGAAGCTGCTATTTGTACACAAAATTATAATAAAACAATGAGGTTATTTGAAATTGATATCTGATAATTAACATGTTGGTGTTAATATGGTGTAAGTAATTATCAAATTATATATTGGATAGGTGAATAATCAGATATAATAATTTCAGTAATGCTAAACCATAAAATATTCAACACGCATATCATCAGCTCATTAACTTTGGGTATGACAAAAAATACTTTGTTGTAGGTTTATTGAGTAGGCTTATATTTAATTCATCTGTAGCTTTAATTACATCAACTATTTTACCATCTTTCTGTAGAATACTTATATTTCCTGAGCCAGGCTTATAAGTATAGTTTGTTGTTTTTTCGTTTATCACAAAATAATCAACCTCAGACTTATCTAAACCAAACTTATTCATTACCTTATTTCTAACTTCATCAACCATATCAGACTTAAATGGTTCATTCTGAATCTCTATTCTAAATAGCTTTCTATTGACCAGACTTTGACTTAAATAAGACAATATAAAATCATCATTATTTATCCAAACTTTCAAGGATGCTGATATGTCATAGTCGTCTAGCATGGAAAACTGATGTAGAACTTCAGGATTACTTTCAAAATCTCCGAATTTAACCTTATTTTTAAGAAAGAATGATAGAGCTGGAGTTGCAAATAAATCTACTCCTTGCAAGCTTAATTCCTTTGCTCTTTTTAACACATTCATTATTGTATACTCAGCAATAAGAACAGTTTTATGCAAATATACCTGCCAATACATTAATCTTCTTGCTGTTAGAAATTTTTCAACTGAATAAATACCTTTCTCCTCCATAACTATCTCGTCTTCATGGATATTCAGCATACTTAATAACCTTTCATAATTAACAGTCCCTTCCGAAACGCCCGTAAAGAAGCTATCTCGCTTTAGATAATCTAATCTATCCATATCAAACTGCCCACTTACAAGCTTATGAAGAAAGCCCTTTTTATATTTATTCAAGAATATTTCTATGGCTATACTAAGTTTGCCATCAAATTCCGAATTAAGATTATTCATAAATACCTTGGAGATTTGCTCATGGCTTATATCATCTACTATGGATTGTTCTAAAGCATGAGAATAAGGTCCATGACCAATATCATGAAGTAAGATAGCAATTGCAGCACCCGTAACTTCCTCGGATGAAATTTTATGGCCTTTAAAAGTCAATTCACCAATAGCCTTTAACATCAAATGCATAGCACCTAAAGAATGCTGAAATCGTGTATGCAATGCTCCTGGATATACTAAATGAGTAAGTCCAAGTTGTTTAATTCTTCTTAATCTCTGAAAATATTTATGCTCAATTATATCGAAAATTAACTCATCCGGAATTGTAACAAACCCATATACAGGATCGTTAAATATTTTACGTTTATTCACCTTTCCTACCCTCATAAAAATTGTTAATTTTGTATTACGTGTCAATCACCGGCACAATAAATGTTTTCTTTTACCATTGTTTATATGATTTTACCAGTTGGTAAAGTGATTACAACTTCACAAATTTAATTGATTTAAATAATATCCATATAGTATGAGTAGAATAAAAATCCTATGGGCGGATGATGAAATAGAAATGCTTAGGCCACATATCATTTTTCTACAAGAAAAAGGTTATGATGTTGATGCTGTTGTGAGCGGGGATGAAGCCATTGAAATGATTTCAGAAAATTACTATGACATAGTATTCTTAGATGAGCAGATGCCTGGAATGAGTGGAATAGAAACCCTTGAACACATCAAAAAGAAAAATGCTACTCTTCCTGTGGTTATGATTACGAAAAGTGAAGAAGAGTCAATTATGGAAGATGCCATAGGATCTAACATTGCAGATTATTTGATAAAGCCCGTTAAACCAAGTCAGATATTATTATCTCTTAAACGTAATCTTGAAAACAGAAAACTTGCGGGAGAAAAAGCAACAGTTGCCTATCAGCAGCAGTTCCGAGAACTGGGCATAAGAATAACCGATAGACTTGATTACATTGAGTGGGGTGAAGTTTACCGGGATTTAACAAGATATGAGTTTGATTTGGATAAATCCGATGATAAGGGCATGGCTGAAATTCTAAATATCCAAAAACAAGAAGCTAATAACGCATTTGCCAAATATTATGGAAGAAATTATAAAGATTGGTTAAATGGTAATTCCGATTCAAAACCAACGCTTTCGCATACCCTAGTAAAAGATTATATTTTTCCATTGCTAGACAATGGAAAACAAGTTTTTATGCTTCTAATTGATAATCTTCGATTTGACCAGTGGACAATAATAAAGCCTCTAATTGAACAATACTTTCGTGTTGATAATGAAAGTTTATATTACAGTATTATACCCACAACGACTCAGTACGCTAGAAATGCCATATTTGCTGGTATGATGCCTAATGAGATAAGAAATAAATACAGAAATTACTGGGTGGATGAACATGAAGAAGGTACAAAAAATAAATTTGAGCAAGAATTGCTTAAAGAGCAATTCAAAAGGTTTGGCCGTACAACTTCAATCTCTTACAATAAAATTCTAAATCTAAATGCAGGCCGAAAGTTATTCGAAAATATATCAAACTTAATGAATACTGAGTTTAACGTTATCGTTTACAATTTTGTTGATATGTTATCTCATGCTAGAACTGAAATGGAAATAATACGAGAACTTGCAGATAATGAGGCCTCATATAGGTCATTAATGTTCTCTTGGTTTGAACACTCTTCCTTATTTGATATAATAAAATATCTGGCTTCAAAGAATGTCTCTTTGATGATTACTACTGATCATGGATCAATTAAAGTAACAGATCCTATAAAAGTTGTAGGTGATAAGAATGTAAATACAAACTTACGATATAAATTTGGTAAAAGCCTGGCATTTAAAGATAAAGATGTGTTTGAAATTGCAAACCCTGAGGAATATTACTTACCAAAAATTAATATAAGTACAAGATGGATATTTTCAAGAGGTGCGGATTTCTTTGCATATCCAAATAACTTTAACTACTATTCAAACTATTATAAAAACACATTCCAGCACGGAGGGATGTCAATGGAGGAAATATTGATACCGGCCATAACCTTATCTTCAAAATAATTATTACAATCAATGAAAACCATAACCATAAATAGTTTGAGCGAGCTAAATATGGCTGCTCAAAATATCTTGGAACATTCGGGAGAGGAGACCATTTTTGCATTAAATGGAAAAATGGGAGCAGGTAAGACCACTTTGATAAAAGCATTTTGCAATGTGCTCGGCGTAAAAGAAGTTGTTAGTAGTCCAACTTTTTCCCTTATTAATGAATACTCAGATAAAAATAAAAATCCTGTTTTTCACTTTGATTTTTATAGGATTAAGAAGTTAGATGAAGTATATGATATTGGCTACGAAGAATACTTTTACAGTCATAACAAGTGTTTCATTGAGTGGCCAGAGTTGATTTCGGAACTTTTACCAGAAAGTTACGTATATATATCGATAGACGAAATAGAAGATGGTAAAAGAACCATTTCTTACAAAATTAAATAATAACGTGGCAATTATTAGCACCTGTCTTTATGGATGAAAAAAGTAAAGGTTTTCTTAAACCATCCGAAGTAGAGCAGTTAATGCCTCAGGAGGAAATGCTAGAATATCTACCTGATGAAAACAATTTCTCAATTGGGATTCCAAAGGAGCTCTCAGTAAATGAAAATCGTGTGCCTCTGGTACCCGAAGCAGTTAAGCAGCTTGTTGATAGTAAACACAATGTTTTCATTGAAGATGGGTCAGGTGCGGCTGCCAACTTTACCAACGAGAATTATGCTGAAGCTGGGGCAACAATTGTAAGCTCTGCCGAAGAGATTTATAAATGTGATCTCGTATCGAAAATATCACCACCATTGGAAAGTGAAATAGAAATGCTAGGAAGAAATAAAGTACTCCTATCATCATTATTTCTTCCAAATACAAAAAAGGAACCCTACACAATGTTGATGGCCAATAAATCCATTGCAATTGCATATGAATTTATTCAGGATAGGTCAGGTTCATTGCCGGTTATGAAATCAATAAGTGAAATAGTAGGGAATACAGCTGTGCTTCTTGCATCTCAATATCTTAGGAGTCCAGAACATGGAAAAGGTAAATCATTGGGAGGTTTTCCAGGAATAACGCCAGCCCAGGTTGTTATAATTGGCTCTGGCACTGTTGCTCAAAGTGCTGCACGAACAGTTCTTGGAATGGGTGCTGCAGTTAAAATATTTGACAATTCCATCCACAAATTAAGAAGAATCCAAAGTAAACTAATGAATTCAATTCCTACTTCTACACTCAATCCAAAGGCAATAAAGCATGCATTGCAAGAAGCTGATGTAGTTATAGCAGCAAAGTTTACAAATTTGGGAATTACTCCTTGCTTAATCACCGAAGATATGGTTAGGTCAATGGAACAAGGTTCAGTTATAATTGATGTGAGCATAGACCAAGGAGGTTGTTTTGAAACATCAAAAATTACAAGGCACGATAACCCTATTTTTGATAAATACGGTGTTACTCATTATTGTGTTCCAAATATTGCATCGTGCGTTCCAAATACGGCCTCACATTCCCTTAGCAATATTATTGGACCAATTCTTGAATCCATTTCCCGTCATGGGGGTATTGATAGAATGCTTAAACATGATAATGGTTTAAGAAAAGGTGTGTATATCTACAAAGGGGCATTAACAAATGGTCAAATTGGAAATTTAACTGGCTTACCATCTCGTGATATTGAACTATTGATAGCTGCATTTGATCTCTAATATTAAATTTTTTCTTGATTTGTTTTTTTAGCCAATATTTCCTTTGATTAAATCTAATTGCTGCTTTAACAAATATTAACACGTTTTAGTAAAACCATTTTATAATTTTGCCTTGAACTTAATTTCAATTTAATATGCTTGAAACAAATATTCGGGAATTAAACGAAAAAATCCAAAAAGAAAGCCAGTTTGCAGACCTTATACATCTGGAAATGAATAAGGTAATAATTGGCCAGAAACATATGACCGAAAGACTTCTAATAGGACTATTGGCAAACGGACATATACTATTGGAAGGAGTCCCAGGGCTTGCTAAAACACTTGCTATTAACTCATTAGCAAACATTATTGATGCTAAATTCTCGCGTCTACAGTTTACCCCTGACCTATTACCCGCTGATTTATTGGGTACATTGATATATAGTCAGAAAAAGGAAGAGTTTACCGTGAAAAAGGGACCCATATTTGCCAACTTTATTCTTGCAGATGAAATAAATAGATCTCCTGCAAAAGTACAAAGTGCATTACTAGAAGCAATGCAAGAGCGTCAAGTTACCATTGGTGACAAGACCTTTAAACTGGAGGAGCCGTTTCTTGTTATGGCAACACAAAACCCCATTGAACAAGAAGGAACTTATCCTCTACCGGAAGCTCAGGTTGATAGGTTTATGTTAAAAGTTGTGATTAACTATCCAAAAAAAGAGGAAGAAAAGCTGATAATGAGGCAAAATATCACAAACACAAAAACCAAGACAAATACCATTTTAAAAACCTCAGATATTTTAAAGGCAAGAGAAATAGTACGTGAAGTATATCTTGATGAAAAGATTGAAAACTATATAACAGATATCGTTTTTGCAACTCGCTATCCAAGTGACTATAAACTTAATAATTTTGCTCAAATGATTCAATATGGAGCATCACCACGTGCTAGTATAAACCTTGCGCTTGCCTCAAAAGCATTAGCGTTCCTAAAAAAACGTGGATATGTGATTCCAGAGGATGTGAGAGCTGTTGCTCATGATGTCATGAGACACCGAATTGGGCTAACATATGAGGCAGAAGCTGAAAATATTACAACTGAAGATATAATTAATGAGATATTAAATTCAGTTGAAGTTCCCTAGAGAATTTCTGTAACCTTATTTTTATTTGTTAATTTTTTACCTATAATGCTTAGCTAGATAAGATTGGAAGCACAAGAAATTTTTAAAAAAGTTAGGAAAATTGAGATTAAGACAAGAGGCTTGTCTAATCAAATATTTTCAGGAGAATACCATAGCGTATTCAAGGGAAGAGGTATGGCTTTTAGCGAAGTTAGAGAGTATCAGTTTGGAGATGACATACGAAATATTGATTGGAACGTTACCGCTAGATTTAATCATCCTTTTATTAAAGTCTTTGAAGAAGAAAGAGAATTAACGGTAATGCTTCTGATTGACATATCAGGATCCAATGAATTTGGAACAAATAAGCAATTAAAACAAGATGTGATAACAGAAATTGCTGCTGTTCTCTCATTTTCTGCTATTCAAAATAATGATAAGGTTGGAGTTATTTTTTTTAGTGACAAAATAGAGAAGTTCATACCACCAAAGAAAGGATCATCGCACATTCTTAGGATCATCAGAGAACTTATAGATTTTAAAGCAGAAAATAGTGGAACAGATATTGCCGAGGCACTTCGTTATCTTTCAAATATAATCAAGAAAAAATCAACTGCTTTTCTCATCTCAGATTTCATGGATGATGGTTTTGAGAAAGCACTACAAATTGCAAATTATAAACACGACCTAATAGCAATAAGAGTTAATGATCAAAGAGAGTTTGAAATTCCTAATTTAGGTTTAGTTAGGATGCAAGATGCCGAAAGTGGTAAAACAACTTTAGTTGACACATCGAATTCAAAGGTTAGAAATGAATATTCAAGGATCATAAGAAATAAATCTACTGAACTAGATACAATATGCGGCAGATATGGTATTGACTTTGTAAAAGTATATACCGGCCAGGATTATGTAAAACCACTTATGAATCTTTTTAAAAAGCGAGAGGCTAGAAAATAGAATCAATGATTAGAAGGTTATTCATCATATTATCCCTAGTAATTGCAATAATGTTTCACGTTAATGCTCAGCAAACAGATGCATGGTCTTCATTAGATTCAAATGCAATCATGATTGGAGATCAAGTGGAATATAAAATTGGTATAACTATTCCTCAAAAAGCTATTGTTAAGTGGCCACTCATTTTAGACACTATAACATCAAATATAGAGGTAATAGATCGCAATGCAATAGACACTATATTAGAAAATGATGTTATGAGTTTATCTCAAACGATTCTTGTTACATCCTTTGATTCTGGGTATTTTGAAATCCCAATAGTTAATTTTGGCATCGTATTTGAAAATGACACAACCATATATAGTACTTCTACAGGCGCTTTATTTCTTCAGGTATACGTACCAGAGGTTGACACTGCACAAGCATTTAAACCAATTATATCGCCATTTAGTGAACCATACACACTAAAAGAGATACTCCCCTGGGTCATTGGTTTTTTAGCTGTAATTATTGTAGTTAGTCTATTGGTTTACTACATATCAAAAAGAAGAAAAAATAAGCCTATATTCTCAAGTAAAGTCACACCTAAACTTCCTCCCCACGTTATAGCATTAAACGAATTGGAAGAATTAAGGTTGGAAAAAATATGGCAATCTGGAAAGATTAAAAAATATTATACTGTGCTAACCAATATTACAAGAGAATATCTAACTAATCGATACCAATTGGACGCACTAGAAATGACTAGCCATGAAATATTAAATTATCTTGAGAACAAGAAAATTAATAAAAACGCAATGACTAAATTAAGTGGTGTTTTGTATATGGCAGATATGGTAAAATTTGCAAAAGCTAATCCCACAGCCTTAGAGAATGATCTTGGTATCTCACATTGTGTTGATTTTGTAAACGAAACCAAAGAGGTAATAATAACAGGTAATCATCAATTAAAGGAGGAGGCAAGTAAAGATGATTAGAATAGATAATTGGGAAAATCCTGAATTTTTATATGCACTGCTTATAATACCTATTTTAATTGTTTGGTACTGGTTTAAGCATAAAGACAATTCGGCTGAACTGAGGTTTTCTAGTATGCAAGCCTTTGGTCAAATAAAGCCAACTCTAAAAACATATTTTTTTCATTCGTTATTTATTCTAAGGATCCTATCAATAGCACTTATTATTATTGCTATGGCAAGACCCCAATCGGTATCAAAAAAGCAAAATGTTAATATTGAAGGTATTGATATTGTAATGACATTGGATGTATCAGGGAGTATGTTAGCTCGTGATTTTAAGCCAGACAGATTAGAGGCTGCAAAGGATGTTGCAAAAGAGTTTATCGCCAAACGTCCCAATGATAGAGTAAGCCTCGTTATTTTCAGTGGAGAAGCATTCACTCAGGTGCCACTTACCACGGATCATCAAATGATATCAAATATTTTTGAGGAAGTAAAAAGTGGAATGATAGAAGATGGCACTGCAATTGGGGATGGATTAGCGACATCCGTTAGCAGACTTGAAAACTCTGAAGCAATATCCAAAGTAATTATTTTAATAACAGATGGTGTGAATAATGCGGGTTCTGTAGATCCCATATCAGCAGGTGAATTGGCAAATATGTTTGGCATAAGAGTCTATACTATTGGAATTGGCTCAATGGGAACTGCGCCATATCCAGTTCAAACTCCTTTTGGTATCCAAATGCAACAAATGGAAGTTCAAATTGATGAAGAATTACTACAAAAGATAGCCGCAATGACAGGTGGCAGATACTTCAGAGCTGATAATAACAAAAAACTTAGAGAAATATATAAAGAAATTGACACTCTTGAGAAGTCAAAGATAGATATTCAAGAATTCAGAAAAAAACATGAAGCATACTTACCATTTGCATTGATAGCGCTTCTGATACTTGCCATTGAAATTACCTTAAGGTATCTTATATTTAAAAGATTTCCCTAGAAAAAAGGTTGATATATGATAAAATTTGCACATAACGAATATTTTATACTTCTATTAATCCTAGCGGTATTCATAGCTTATTTTTTTGTTTATAGATCTTGGGTTAAAAAAGCGTGGTCTGAGTTTGGTGACAAATCTGTGATCGCATCTTTAATGCCGGAGGTTAGCGCATCCAAATCATTATTCAAATTTATTTTAGTTTTACTTGCTACGCTATTTCTTATTGTGGGGATTATAGATCCACAGATTGGTTCAAAACTTAAAAAAGTCAAACGAGAAGGCATTGATCTATACCTGGTATTGGATGTAAGCAACTCAATGTTGGCAGAAGATATTAAACCAAATCGTTTGGAAAGATCAAAACTTGCTATTTCATCACTTGTAGATAAATTAGAAGGTGATAGAGTAGGCATAATAATTTTTGCAGGAAATGCATACAAACAATTACCTTTAACAACTGACTATTCTGCTGTGAAATTATTTTTATCTGCCGTTGATACCAAAATTGTTCCCACTCAAGGCACTGCAATTGGAGAAGCCATTGAAATGGCAACAGTTAGCTTTGGTGAAACAGAGCATAATAAAGCCATAATTGTAATCACTGACGGTGAAAATCATGAAGATGATGCAATTGAAGCTGCAAAAAACGCAAATGACCTTGGGATAAATGTCTTTACAATTGGTATGGGTCTTCCCGAAGGGGCTCCAATTCCAATCTACAATAAATATGGATCTCAAACAGGATATAAGAAAGACAGAAGTAATAAAACTGTTATTACTAAATTAAATGAAGATATGTTGAGGCAAATTGCAGCAGCAGGTGGCGGAGCATATGCAAGAGCAAATAATGCAAGCACAGGACTCAAAAGAATATTTAATGATATAAATGAAATCGACAAAAAAGAAATTGAAACGCGTCAATTCAGCGATTATGAAGATAGGTTTCAAGTATTCTTAGGAATTGCATTATTTTTAATTGTTTTGGAATTACTTATAGCTGATAGAAAAACACGTTGGATTAGAAAATTTGATTTCTTTGGAAAGTAATATTATGATATCTAGAATACTAATAATAATAACCTTAACCATGTCTGCGGCATTTGGTTTCTCCCAATCGGAAAAAAGTCGTATTCGTGATGGTAACAACCAATATGAAGAAGGAAATTTTCAGGAAGCAGAAAAACAGTATCGTAAAGCTTTAATGGAAAACCCAGGATATTTAAAGAGTACTTTCAACCTTGGAGATGCAATGTATAAGCAGGAGAATTATGAAGAATCTGCTAACCTTTTCAATGAGGTGGTTGAACGCAATGCTTCAAAAGAAGAAAAATCAGCATCATACTATAACATTGGAAATACTCTTATGAAGGAGGAGAAGTACGAGGAAAGTATTGAGGAATTTAAAAACTCATTACGTATAAGTCCAGAAAATAATAATGCTAAATATAACCTTGAGTATGCAAGAAAGAAATTAAAGGAACAACAGAAGCAACAAGAGAATCAAGACCAGAACCAGGATCAAGA
>ERZ1046740.5-NODE-5-length-223073-cov-20.543014_pt1 | contig 223073 bp, 199 predicted proteins | sample MGYA00383093_ERZ1046740 | MGnify/ENA primary metagenome ERZ1046740 (study PRJEB29581, sample SAMEA5548363) | metagenome | biome: marine; feature: coastal; material: water | depth 25 m | study: Short-term variability in the microbial, nano- and picoplankton... | reverse complement strand
CCAATATTTTTGTGGTCTTTAGTGCTTTCTTAGTGACATTTATAAAATACTTTGGAAAGAAGTAAGAAGTTGCTTTAAAGTTTGGTAAATCAGTTCTAAGAATGTTTAACTCACAAGGTAAGCTTTCTATTTTCCATTCTGTCTTGGGTGCTTCATTTTGATACTCTGCTGCTGTAACAATAAAAAAATAGGGGTTATTGGATTAATCCTCAAATTTTGACCAATCTTTTAGGCTTATGTGCTTGTATTTCATTAATGCAGCATAAGTACCAAATATTGGGCGTTCTAGCTAGTCCAATAAAACCGATTTTTCCACATTTGTTTACCCTATATTTACCCTCGTAATGAAAAACCCCGTAAAATGTTGATTTACAGGGTTTTTAAGTGGTTGATTAGTGACCTCGTCAGGATTCAAACCTGAGACCTCTTGAGCCGTAATCAAGTGCTCTATTCAGCTGAGCTACGAGGCCAAACCTTTTAAGGTGCTGCAAATATAATTGGTCTAAATGATTTCAAATCATAAAAATTTATATTCGCATCAATATTTTGAAATTACTCAAATTTGCCTCAATAGATGTTGGTTCAAATGCAGTTAGATTGTTGTTTACCAATGTATTTGACACACCTGATGGGCCAGTTTTTAGAAAACTTTCGTTAGTTCGTGTGCCCATAAGATTGGGAGAAGATGCATTTGTAAAAGGTGAAATATCTTTTGGTAAAGCCAATCAGATAGTTAATACAATGCGATCTTTTAAGCACCTTATGAATGTTCACAATGTACTAGCTTATAAAGCATACGCTACCAGTGCAATGAGAGAGGCGAGTAATGCAGAAGAAATTCTAAAAGAAATAAAAGAATATGCTGGAATCGATTTAGAAGTTGTTTCTGGTGATAAAGAGGCAGAAACTATTTCTACAGAAAAAATACCAGAACACTTGCCGCAAATGGAGAATGCGGTCTTTATAGATGTTGGTGGAGGGAGTACAGAAATGACTTATTTAAAGAATGGACATAAAGAGAGTTCTATTTCTTTAAAAATTGGGACCATAAGGCTTTTACATAATACCGTTTCAGATCAATTATGGGCCGATTTTAAGCTTTGGTTTGATGCAAATAATTTAAGTAATTCTTCTACACCGATAATTGGTACAGGTGGTAATATAAACAAATTACTAAAAGTGCTAAGAAAAGGGCAGAACGATTATTTTATCAATATTGAAGAACTCCAGAAGTTTAAAGAAGAACTAGAAACGGTGGATTATGATGAACGTATTGTTAAGTTTATATTAAATCCCGACAGGGCAGATGTAATAATTCCTGCAACCCAGATTTTTTTAACGGCAAGTCAGATTTTGGGTTCTAAAAATATATATATCCCAAAGGTTGGATTGTCTGATGGTATAGCACGGCAGCTCTACAAACGATATAAAGCTACCTTATAATTTATTCTTCTTCTGGTTCAATAACCTCTTCAGGGTTTTCAAGATTCTCAACTTCTTTGAGTTTCATTTTGCAGATGTCAAGTATGCCATCATCCTTTTCGTAATTATCAATAATACTTTGTAAAGTGGCTTTTGCTTGGAAATAGTCTTTTTCTTTCACGTAAATATCACTAAGAAGGATAAATCCTTTCACAACCCAAATTTCATATGCAGAGAAGTCTTCGTTTATAGTATAAATATCTTCTCTTGAGTTCTTTAACTCATCTTGCTCATAAAAAATAACTGCTCGTTGATAGAGTGCTTCAGCAGTAAGTGCATTTCTGCTTTTCTCAATAACATAGTCAAAGTGAGATTTAGCAGTTCTTAAATTATTATCTTTCAACTGAATTCTCCCCAAAATCATATTTGCTTCAACAAGATCTTCTGTTGGTACATTTTCCACTGGTAATAATTCAATTGCTTTTTTCTTGGCTAATGAATAATTCTTCAAGTAATAGTTGCATCTAATTTGCCCCATCAAAGCATTAATAAATGTATTACTAGTGCTTGCTAATGGCTCTAATTCTGTAAAATAATCCAAACTAGCTTTATAATCTTTACGCTTATAATAGCTTGTAGATAAGCGAATTAGAGATTTTTCCGTAAACTCATTCCTGTTTTGGGTTACAACATATTTATAGTGTTTTAAAGCTTCATTTTCTTTATTGTTAAAGTAATCACATTCAGCTTTGTAATAGTTGGCTTGGATTATAAAGTATCCGTCATCGCTAAATTGAGATATGTACTTTCTAAAGCCTCTTGTTGCTCCTGGGCAATCTCCATCTACATATTTGCTTATAGCTGTGCTGTACATTACGCTATCTTGGTATGAAAGGCTAACATTGGCACCGGGAACATCTTTAGCATACTCAAAATACTTCTCTGGGTTTCCTTGATCGGTGTATATTATTTCAATTAAGCTAAGTGCTTCTTTACTTGCATTAGTTTTTGGAAATCGTTCTACTACAGTCTTAAAATAACGCAATGCAGCATTATCTTTTCCTTGATTTCTGCTTATTAAGCCTAGTTTTAAATAACTATCTGGTAAAAATTGAGAATAATCGTGTTGCGAAATTAACAGGTTAAATATGCTTTGAGCCATGCTGTAATTTTCAAGCACCATATACTCACGAGCTATTTGATAGAGAGCATCATCAATATAAACACTTCTTGGGAAGTCTTTTTGAATAAGTTTTAAATTTCTAATCTTTTCTGAATGCCGTTCTTGCAACCCATAAAGCATTCCTTTTTGAAAAATAGAATAATCAGCATTTTTATACTTATTTCTAATTACTACATCATACTCTTTAATTGCATTGTTATACTGTCTGTTAATAAAATAACAATCGGCTAAACGCTGTGAATTGTCTAGATAGATGGCTTTGTTAGAGGTAGCGTAATTTGTTCGTTCTTTAAACTTAGCAAAATAGTTTTGTGCTTTGGTGTAGTCTTTCTTTTTGAAATAATTATACCCCATTCCATAATAACCATACTCCTTGTTTTTACTTGTATTAGAACCGGCATTACTAATAAAACGATTCATTAAGTTTAAACTTTCATTATAGTTGTTGTCCTTGTAAGCTATCTCTGCTCTCCAGAAATATGCCATTGCTTCGAGTGTTTTATCTTTAGGGTATCTCAAAGACTTTAAAAAGTACTTTTCAGATTCTTTGTATTCGCTGTTTAAATAAAGTTCTTCTGCTCTATGGAATGTTAACTCTTGATAAGCAGCTTTAGATGTGTTGTTCAGTTGTCTTATGCCTTCTAAAACTTCAATTGCAGCCTTGTAGTTCTTAGTGCTTAAGAATACTTCTGCCATTATAGATTTAGCCTCGTCATTATGCTCTGATCTAGGGTAAACATCTAAAAACTCTTTAATAGCATTAATTGCAATGGAGTTTTTTTGCAGTTCAGCCGCAAGTTTGGCATAATTAAACGCAGCTTCTTCACTTATATCTTTATTGAAATCCTTTCTTTTAGCTTCAGCAAAGGCATTTAAGGCTCTGTCTTTTTTGCCATTTTTTACATCTGATACACCTAGATGATAATTCGCGGCTTGGCCTATTTCATTATCGTTATTGGAAATTAGGACGAAAAATTTCGTTGCCCTCTCCATTCTGCCTGCTTCGAAGTTGGCATTCGCAAACTGATATATTTCGTCTGGACTAAAAGCGTCCACATCTCCGCCATAATTGTCAAAATGTCTTAAAGCAAGACTTTTATTACCAAGTTGATACTGGATTTTTCCTGTAAGCAATTCAATTTCGTTTTTCCTTTTTGCGATTTTTATTCCTTTTATGGCATCAAAGGCTTCTTCGTACTTTTCTTGCTCATAATAAATTTGAGCAGTGTAAAGTTGCATTGTTTTAGGACCTTTATTACCAATCTTATTAAAAGTACTCAGTGCACATTGGTAGTCTTTTAAAATGTAGCATTGATAACCATAGTAATAATTAGCTTCAATGGAATACTCTCCATCTCCGTTCATTATTTTTTTAAACTCAATTTTAGCTCTAGCGTATTCTTTGTTTTTAAAATAGCTATAACCTTTCTTAAAGCTAAGTTCCTCTCTTTGTGCTTTAGTTACATCCTTGTCGTTTACAGCTTCAAGATATTTTAAAGCAGTTCTGTACTTTCTTTTGTTAAAGTAGTAGATTCCTAATTCATAGCCAATTTCTGTATTCAGTTTGTGCTCTGGATTTTTTCTCACAAACCGAGATAGGTTTCTAGAAGATCCATTTTTATCCAGTTTTAACCTAGATAATCCAATATAGGCATTCGCTTCATACTCGAAATTTGGTCCTGGTGTAGTGCCTAAGAAAGATTGAAATTCTTTAATTGCTGGCACATATTGTTTTTTAAGGTAAAGCATTTTACCGTGCTCAAATAAGCTTGAAGCATCTGTGTATTCTTTAGTTTTTTGAGCTAAAGAAACATTTGTTAGCCCTAAAATTGAAACAAGTATAAAGAAGTGCTTTAATGTAACTCTCATTGTAAAATTTATCCACTTCAAAATAACTGCTAAATAGAGAGTATTAGTATTCATTTTGCCCACAATTAATTAAGGATAATAGAATTTATGCACCTAAAAAAAGAATTTACAAATTGTTATACAATTACTTTATATGTTTTTATATTCGCAGACCGTTATCAAAAAAAGGGAGTAAAAATCACTCAAATCACTTCCTTTTAACAAGTAAGTTCAATAACATGGTGGTTGTAGCTCAGTTGGTTAGAGCACTGGTTTGTGGTTCCAGGGGTCGTGGGTTCGAATCCCATCTTCCACCCAAATTTTTTATTATGCAAAAATCAATTTTCTTCTTAACCCTTTTCGTTTTCCTCTTATCTTGTAGCGATTCAAATAAACCTGATTCTAATACTGAAAATACAGAAGAAAATGTTGGCGGAGTTTCTTTTTTAAATATTGAAGATGGAGACACCTTGTCTTCTCCTTTTGATCTAGAAATGGGAGTAGAAGGTATGGAAGTAGAACCGAAAGGAGAAATTAACCAAGGTTTTGGACACCATCACCTTCTAATAAATGATGACTTTACCAAAGAGGGAATTACCATTATTGCAGATTCTACACATATTCATTATGGTGGCGGTCAAACCACAGATTCGCTAGCTTTAGATCCTGGAGAGTATAAACTTACACTTCAGTTTGGAGATGGTTTTCATACATCTTACGGAGAAGCTTGGAGTAAAAGTGTAAACGTTACTGTGCAGTAATGGCGAATTTAGTATAAGTTTTGTCTGCTATTGTAGAGCAGATCAAGTGTGCTCAGTTATTTTTAACTACTCAGAATAAAACTTAAATGAATCTTAAGATATATACTACCCTTTTATTTGCAATTATTTGCACAACAGAGGGTTATGCTCAAGATCCAGATCGAAAACATAGCATTGGCATCTTTCAATCTTTTACAGATTATAATGTTGAACTTTTAGATGACAAGGTGTTTGCCTTTGATAGTTCACTTTCGCAGACTACCAGAATAGGGTATCAGTGCAGTTGGTCTCCAACTTGGTCTTTTACTGCAGGTTTATCCAATGGCTATGTTCATAATCAAACTTTAAAAGAAAACTTTACTAAAAAGGCATTCTCACTCGGCTTTGATATGGGTGTAATGTTTAATCTTAATAATGGAAGAATTATAAAACAAGATGCCTTAATTGGACCATATCTTTTATTTGGCTCACGATTTGACAATGTAAATTCCTTAAAAAAATTTAACGAGTCACCTTGGTTAGTTCATAATCAATATGGTGTTGGTTCCCATATAAATGTTTCTAAACGCACAGCACTGCAAATACAAGTAGCATTAGATCAAAAACTTGTAGCAGATTTCAATACTCATTTACAATATAGAATAGGAGTGGTGCAAAGCATCGGTAGGTTTAATGAAACAAAATCATTACCAAGCCCTAATTTAGATACTGATAAAGATGGTGTTGTTGATTTAAGAGACAACTGTCTTAATGTGTTTGGTTTAGAAAGGTTGAAGGGATGCCCGGATACTTTAGCAGATGAATCATTGGCCAACAATAATTCTGATAGTTTAAAAGATGTAATCGCAAGGCAAATTCAAGAAATTTCAAATCTTAAAGGTGAATTAGAAGCTATTACGAGTTCTGGAAGCGGTGAAATTTCATCCATTAGAGAACAAGAGCTTTTAAGAAGATTATATTACCTAAGAAAGGATAAAGATGAAAAGATTGAGCTACTAGAAGCTCAATTAAAAGTAAATGGGGTTGAACCATTAAAACCTGCAGTTGTTGCTAAAAAATCGCAACCAAAATCAACAGTGGTTATAAAGCAAATTCCTAAAGTTAAGCCAATAAAGCCCGCCAAGATTCCGTCTAACGCATTGCCAAATCAACCTGCAATAAGTACATCCTCTTTACCTGCTGATAAATACTATTATATAATAACATTGAGTAGCCCTAATAGACAAACAGCACAAAAATGGTTATATATTATATCTAAAGATTTTCCACTTGCTAAAATTTTGCCTCAACCAAACGGGTATTACAGAGTAGGGGTATATGCTGGAAGAGATAAGGCTAAAGCAAAAGCTAAACTTCTTAAAGTCCGAGAAAAAAATATGAACAAAGCTTGGCTCTCAGTGGAATAAGGTATCTTTGCACTTTGTGCGAATAGTTGAAAACATACCCCTATTTTATGTATTTATATGTCTCTTGTTCAACACAAACTTGTTGGCTCAAAACATAGAAAAATTTTCTTTTTCCCCTTACGCAAAAACTCATAAATTTTATGATGTTGGAACGTATAAAATTGGCAACTCAAGTACAGCCAAAACTAAAGGGATAGGCGTAAATGTTAATTTTGACTTAGCCAAGAGGTTAAAGCTAATAGGCGGTTATAGCTTCTCTATGGTTGACAGCTTAAAGTATGGTGATAATGTAACATCAAACGCAGAATTACATCAGGTTGAATTAAATGCAGCTGTAAATTTACCAAGTGTTAGTGTTGTAAATCCTTATATCTATTTTGGTTATCAATTTAATGCTCTACCTCAGCTAAGGTCTCTTGATTTAAAGTCAAACGGTTGGAATGCTAATTTTGGTGTTGGTACAGAATTCAAAATCAATCCATCTTTAGGAATACATTATTCCTTAACCTATGGGTTTAGTTTCTCAGACAACATTAGACATAATTTTGAACATCAGTTTGGGGTGGTTGTCCATCCATCGAAATTCTATAAAAGAACCATTCAGCCAACGTTAAATTATCAGAAAGAGAAAATAATAACTCAGACTATAGACTTAGGTAATTTAAATCTAGAAAATGACTCATTAAAAAAACTGCTTACCAAGTTAGATAATCTAGCTCTTTTAAAGGCAAGTAACAAAGTACTTGTCTCCAGGGTTGAAAAATTGCAAACATCATTAACATTAGAAAAGCAGTTAAAGTCAAACGCACTGGAGAAGTTAAAAACCTGCAATACCTCAATAGATTCTTTGAAAAAGGAGAATAAAGCATTAACACAATTAAAAGATTCAATTGAGAAGACAGAGTTTTTAAATAGCAATTATTTGGTAAACATAGAAGGGGTAAAGTTAACCAATCAAAACTTGATCAAAGGTTATTATTTAATTTTTGATGAACTTCTTGAGCTTTCTGAAGTTGATAGTGTTCTGAAAAATGAGTACTACATCAATTTTGAAAATAAGTTTATTAAAAAAATAGGAGATTTTTATCAAGTACTTGGTTTTTTAAGTGTTAGTGAAGAAACTGCAAAAATATTTAAGACAGATATGGGAGCAGATGCAATATTTTATCAAATCACCAATTTATAATCTAACAAATAGGTAAGGTAGTTTGTCGATAGTGATCATTGGGTTGCTTCTAAAACTGTTCCTTTGCGATATTATAATCTGAAATTATTTTAAATGAAAAAAACAATTTTACTATTAAACCTTTTTATGTATTCATTAGCATCATTTGCTCAAACATCCTTCGAACTTGTTGAAAAAGTTGAGGCTGAAGAGGGCAAGGTAATTATTCCTTATACGAAATATAAGATGCCAATTAATGATCTAACTTTAATCATTCATGAAGATCATTCTGACCCAATTGTAAATGTACAAGTTGCGTACCACGTTGGTAGTGCAAGAGAAAGTGTTAGAAACAGTGGGTTTGCTCACTTTTTTGAGCATATGATGTTTCAGGGGTCGAAGCATATAGAGGATGAGGAACATTTTAAAATTATTAGTGAAGCTGGAGGAACTAACAATGCGTATACTGCATTTGATAAAACGGTTTATTTTCAAACTGCTCCTAGTAACTTAGCTGAAACCATGCTTTGGTTAGAGGCAGATAGAATGGGGACTCATTTAGAAGGATTTACACAAGCTAAATTCGAAAATCAAAGAGACGCCGTTAAAAACGAGAAAAGACAACGATACGATAATCAGCCTTATGGTATGGTAAATGAAATACTGTTTAAAACTCTGTACGCTAATCATCCGTATGAGTGGACTCCAATAGGATACGTAGATGACTTAGATATTGCAACATTTGAAGATTTAAGAAACTTCTTTTTAAGATGGTATGGACCCAACAATGCTACAGTTGTCGTTTCTGGAGATATAAATCCTGAAGAGGTTAAAGTTTGGGTTAAAAAGTACTTCAGTGGAATTCAAAAATGTCCTACCGTACGAAAAATGTATCCTAAAAGACCTCAATTGTCTATGGATTATTATGTAACTACTTACGACAATATCTTTGCTCCCTTAACCTCGATGGTTTTTCCAACCGTACCGGAGTTTCACAGAGATGAGGCTGCATTGGATATTTTAGCTGAAATAATAGGTGGAGGTAATAATTCAATTTTATATAAAAATTTAGAAAAAAGTGAAGAAGCTTTACAAGCAGGGTCTTATCATCAAGCTTTAGAACTTAGTGGATTTTTAGGAATACAGGTAGTAACTAGACCAGAAATGGCAGGTGGATTAAGTGCAAAGGATTTGGAAGACAAACTGCGAGCTTCCTTAGCGGAATTTGAAACTAGAGGTGTAACTGATGAAGATTTAGAGATTATTAAAAATCAAATTTTGAAAGCTTCTTATGGTGCCCTAAATAGCGTAAATTCTAAAGCCGAAACTTTGAGTCATTATAATATGATGAAAGGTAATGGGTACAATCTTCAAAACGATATTGACAGATATACGGCTGTTACGAAGCAAGATGTAATCAATGCCTACAATAAGTATTTAAAAGGTAAAAAAGCTGTTATTCTTAGAGTAGAAAGAGATATGAGCACTAATAAGGATGATGATACTCCAAAAAGTATCAATCCACATGCTAATGTCCCAAAATCAATAGACAAGCAATATGTTGGATTAAAATATGTAGCACCTAAAGACGATTTTGATAGAAGTGTTAGACCAACTGTGGCTTCCGCCAAGCCATTTACCGTGCCTGATTTTTATACTGAGAATTTTGATAATGGATTAAAAATTATTGGAAATCAATCGAAAGAAAGTCCATTGGTTTATTTCTATATTGAAATGGAAGGTGGTCATTTACTAGAAGGGGGTAAAAAAGTAACTACGGGTACTGCTATGTTAACAGCATCTTTAATGGGAGAGGGTACATCTAAACTCACTACAGAAGAATTTTCTCGGGAATTAGAAAAGCTTGGAAGTTCTATTTCTTTCAATTCAGGAAATACATCAAGTTCTGTTTTTGTTAGTTCTTTAGCTCAAAATGTAGATGCCACTTTAGCCCTTCTAAAAGATGCATTATTAGAGCCAAGATTTGATCCTGCTGATTTTAAAAGAATCAAAAAACAGATTATCGAAGGATTAAAAAGCCAAAAAACAAATCCAAGCATTATGGCAAGAAAAGCGTGGGGCAAAATTATGTATGAAGGCACCATATTATCAGATTACTATTATGGAAATTATAAGTCTTTAAGTAAAATTGATCTAGACGATGTAAAATCTTTTTACAATACTTATTACTCTCCAAATATTTCCACATTAGTAGTGTCAGGAGACATATCTAAAGAAGATGCTATTTCTAAACTTGGCTTTTTAAAGGAGTGGAAGAATACAAATGTTACAGTGCCGACTATACCTGATTTAAAAATGCCTGAGAAAACAACGGTTTATTTAATCGATAAAGAAAGAGCAGCACAGTCTACTATCATGGCAGGGCACCCTTCTAGAAAATATGATTACAATGGAGACTATTACAAATCTACCGTTATGAACTTTGCTTTGGGCGGTGCATTTAACAGTAGAGTTAACCTAAACTTAAGAGAAGATAAAGGATATACCTACGGAGCTAGAACTAATTTTAGTGGAAGCAAAAACTACGGAGTCTATATGTTTTCTTCAGAAATTAAAAAAGAAGCTACTGATAGTGCCATAATAGAATTAATGAAAGAAATTAACGGATATGTTTCCGGAGGGATTACTGAAGAAGAATTGAGGTTTACTAAAAGTTCTATCACTCTTAGTGAAGCATTGGACTATGAAACACCGTTTCAAAAGCTTAATTTCTTAAGTAATATTGTTGAGAACGATTTGCCAAAGAACTTTACAATAGAGCAATCTAAAATTGTAAATAGTTTATCAATTGAAGAAGTAAATGCTCTTGCTAAGTCTTCTCTTAAACCAGACAATATGGTGATAATAGTTGTTGGACACGCATACAAAATTCGTGAGGGATTAAATAAACTTGGATACGGTAAAGTGGTTGAAATGTCTGTTGATTAAAGACCAAAAAGGTTTTATCAAAGAGGAGAATTGCTAGACGCAATTCTCCTCTTGTGTTTTAAAGTTTTGAATAATTATCTACTAAATCTTTGGCTAAAGCATTGGTAGAATACTTGGCTTCAATTAGGTTTCTAGCATTTTTAACCATTTTATTTATATCCACTTTTCCTTTAGAAAGAGCCTTAAAATGATTTAAAAATTCAACTGGAGTGTCTGCTATTAACAAATGTTTGTTTGCTACGTATTCTATACCTTGAGCACCAATAGTAGTGCTAATAACTAGCTTGCCAGCAGCCATTGCTTCCAAAATCTTTAATCTTATTCCACTTCCACTTTTTAAAGGAACTACACAAACATCCAATTCTTTAACAAAGGCATAGGCGTTAGCAACAGTGTTATATAAATGTAATCGAGGGTAATTTTTAATTTCAGCATGTCCTAGTCCTTTTCCAGCAAGATGAAAACTGTATTTTTCTGATTCTTCAATTAACAGTGGATGTATGTCTTTTAAAAACCAATTAACAGCTTCTAAATTTGCGTGCCATTCCATTGAACCTATATGATACCAATTTAGGTGTGATGTGCTTGGAGAAGATTGCCATACATCCAGATCAATTCCGGCAGGGATAATAATTCTAGGAGTTATGGTATTAAACTCTTCAAATTTTGCATCGTCATCTTTGGTAATAGAAACAATAAGGTCGACTTGTTTTAATAATTGTTGTTCGAAGTGCTTAAGCTGTTTTGCCAACTTTGCCAAGTATGCTTTTTTTATGAAATTATCTTCATTAAAACTTAATCGCTCCCATATTTCATATTCAACATTGTGCATCCTAATACTTGTTGGCCCTTTAAAGTTGGCTCTAATGGCTTTTAAGTAAGGCCCAACAAAACTTCCTTCTAATTGAATTACATCGAATTTTTCTTTTCTCAAAAGATCAATCAGCTTGGACTCAAATGCAGAGTTATAAAATCGTGATATATTATAAGACTCATTTTTAATTAATGCCGTTAAAGCATCAAATGCTTTTATATCCGTGTCAATAGGGTGGATGTAAGTTTTAGCGTATTTTGATAGCTCTTCATGAGCTTCTTTTAATGGCGTATTGTGCTTTAAACCATCTAAACAATATAAGGTAACTTGGTTTCCTAACTCGGAAAAAGCTCTTGAGAAATTATATATTCCAATATTCCCTCCTTCATCTAATGGCCATGGAACCCTGTTAGAAACTTGTAAGATTTTCATTTTAACTTGAACTTACGTAATAATCCTAAGTAAGTATCCATTTCAAATAATTTTGAATCCGTACTTGCTTTATAAGTTAAAAATATTGCCAAAGGAAAAAGAATGAATGTACTGAGCCACATACCTTCAAAACCTCCCAATTCTCCTTCTTTAACCAGTTTTTCTCCAAATACATTAATAACATAATAAACAATAAATAATAGCAAGCTAATAACTAATGGCATACCAAACCCTCCTTTTTTTATAATTGCACCTAAGGGTGCACCAATAAAAAATAGGAGAATGCAAGATACAGCTAAGGTGTATTTTCTGTGCCACTCCACAAGGTATTTGGCTTTTAATTCTTTTTGAGAATCGGAATCGTCTATATTATTAATACTAATTCTCTTAATGTTACTTGCATTTTGTTTCGCTCTATCTATTACTTCAGCCTTTGCTAAATACTTTTCTTTCTTATTGTTAAACTTTTGCTTCCTGCCGATTATTTTTGGGGAACTAACTAATTCATAGTTTGAGTCAGCTTTTACTGTTTTTTCTTCCTCTTTTATTCTTTTTGTTGAATTTGCAAGACGCATTAAATACTCCAACCTTGCATTTACAGCTGTATCTTTAAGATTAAGAGAATCTTTGGTTTCATAGAAATAAGGCTCTAAATAACGGAATAATCCCGATTTTTTATTTGCAATATATTTTTCTAAAGAGTCTATTCTTATAGCCAGTTCTTCTACATTTAACATTCTGTGGTCTTCAGAAAATCGTTCTTTGTCTGTCCGATTAAATTGAAGCTCGCTCAAGTCAATATTCATATTGTAAGACTTAAACTCCATAATATTATGAGGCATACGTTTAACATACTTTGGGTCGTTAACCATTTCTTGATATCGCTTACCATCTTCAAGATATAACGTCATAAATTGTTTATCCTCGCTAATGGTCATTTTGCCTTTTTTAGCGACAAGTATGTTGTTGTTCCCGCTATGTTTTCGGTCGTCTACATAAATTAAAATATCTTCTATGGTTTGGTTATCGTCGTGTTTTTTACCAACTCTAATAGCATAGCCATCGATGTCCTTAAAAAAAACATTGTCAACAATATTCATTGCTGGTTTTTTTTGAGTTACATCGTATAACAATGCTCCCCAACTAAGGTTAGCTTTAGGAATAAAATTATTAGCTGTATAAAATGCAGCAACCGACATAATTATGCTAATAATAAACATAGGTATCATAGCCCTAAGTAAGGATACGCCAGCAGCTTTAATTGCAACCAGCTCGTACCTCTCTGCAAGATTGCCAAATACCATTATTGAAGATAATAGAATGGCTAATGGAAGAGCAAGCGGAATTAAATGGATAGCGAAGTAAAAAATAAATTCAAAAATTACAGAAATTTCAAGTCCTTTGCCTACTAAATCCTCTAGATACTTCCAAATTGTCTGCATTAATAATAGAAATAATGCAATAAAAAAAGTTCCTATAAAAGGTCCTATAAAAGACTTTACAAATAACCAATGTAGTTTTTTACCCACTCTCAAGTTCGGGTTCAAAAATAGGATGTTGTTGCTCTAAAAATCCTATTTTCGAATTAATATATAAAAACATAGACCAATGAGACTCTATAAGGCAGCCATATTAATCTTCTTTATGTTTAGTGTTGTGCGTGTAAACGCACAATTAGATAAACAAAGTATTAAAGAACTTAGAAAGGCTGAAAAACTTTACAAAAAAAAGAAGTTCGAAAAATCAGCAGATTTAGTGAAAGCGGTTTTACGTAAATATCCGGTCAATGCTAAACTTTGGAAGTCTTATCAGGATATCTTATACGATAATTATAAGCATAATTATAAACCCGAGTTAAATTTTTCTGTTACTTCAGAAAGTGAGGATGATTCACTAAATAAAGCTCTTTCTGCGATATTAAAACAGACATTTGAGTTGCCTAAAACTAAGTACTTAAATGCAGTTAGAGATGCAGATTTATATCAACCTTATGATGCACAATCGAGTATATTTTTACGAAATTACTTTATAGACAAAGGGTATTATAGTGATTCGGCCATAAGCGAAAAATCCAAAGCGTATTTTAAGAAAGGTGAAGGTGAATTTGGAGCTAAAAATTATGAAAAGGCCATTACCTATTATCAAAAGGCATTAAAAGAAGATAGCACTAACTACAAAGCATTCTTGTACACCGGAGACTGCTATTACCTTATGGAGTATTATGGTAAAGCTGCAGAGTACTTTAGACAAGCTTCGCTGCTTCAACCAAACTTAATAGAGCCGGTAAAATACCTATGCGATGCATTATCTAATAAAGGAGAAAATGCAAAAGCAATTGAAGTTGCTAAGCAAGCATTGCTTATTTATCCAGACGCGACTATGTTTATTAAGTTGCATAACTTGCTAGAAAAGGAAGGTAGAAAAGAATTAGATTTAAATTGGGTACTTAGACTTTGTAATGTGAGCACTAAAGTAAAAGAATTCGGAAGAGAAAACTTTTTTGAGGAAAAACTGCATTTTGTTCATTATGAAAATGCATTAGAAGATGTAGGCGATAGTTATGATTTGAACGGCATTTTAAAACCAGATGCTGACAAAAAATTAGACAATTACCTTGAAGTATATTGCTGGAAAAGGATGCTAGAAAAAACTGAATACGTGGATCTTCCTGCATTAGATTATGCTCGTGAAATGAATGATAAAGGTCTGTTAGAGCCGTATTTATTCATTAATATGTTTAACGTAGATCTTTATCCTCAGTATAAAGACTATGTTTCAAAAAACAAAGACTTGCTTACTAAGTATATAAGTAACTATTTAATCACCGATAAAGAGCAGTAGCTTTTATAGATTAGGACTTATTTCAATGTAAAGTTCAGTTTTAGTTACTCTTATTAAAGTATTAGCTTCCATAGTTTAGTCAAGTCCGTAGGGCAGTAATAGAGCTACAACTGGGCTCTTAAAGATTCTATTTTACTTAGGGTATCGTTCTTTTTTTGTTCTTCTTTTTCAATGACTATAGGTTTAGCATTTGCCATAAACTTTTTATTACTAAGTTTCTTGTTAATGCCAAATAAAAACCCTTCTAACCTTTTAATTTCCTTTTCTATAGCCGCTGTATCTACTTTCTTAACAAAGTCTTTAAATCCAATTATAATATCATCAGTACCAATAAGGGCATTAAATCCATCTTCAATTTCACTGTTAACAAAGGCTTCGACATTACCCAGCTTTTCAATAATACCTTTGGCCGTTAAATAAGTTAATTCGCTTTTCTTAGGTAGACATAATGTTGCTGCGAGTTTAGGAGATATGCCGTTTTCGTTTCTTTTCGCTCTTATCTCTGAAATAAGTTTAAAAACATTTTCATCTATTGCGTTTTTAGCAGTGCTAGATGATGGCCAATCTTGTTGATTAATAAAGAGACCATTGCGGTCTTTTATTTGTTGCCATAATTCTTCTGTAATAAAAGGCATAAAAGGATGCAATAGTTTCAATATAGAATCGAAATGTTTTTTGGCAATTTTTAAATCTTGGCTTGGTATTGGGTCTCCATATGGAGGTTTTATCATTTCTAAATACCAACCACTAAAATCATCACGTGTAAGTTTGTATAACTCCATTAAAGCATCAGAAATTCTAAATTGTTCAAAATGCTTGTTAACAGAGGCTGTGGTTACTTCTATTTTCGATTTAATCCAAGAGTGGGCTTTATCTGCATATTCTTCGTAAAAACTGCTTCTGTTTTGTGTTGTTTCCCAACCCTGTATTAGTCTAAAAGAGTTCCATAATTTGTTGCAAAAGTTTCTACCTTGCTCACATAAAGAGTCGTCAAAGAGCAAGTCGTTACCTGCAGGAGCACTTAACATTAAGCCCATTCTAACCCCATCAGTACCAAATTTTTCCATCAACTCAATAGGGTCAGGACTGTTCCCAAGAGATTTAGACATTTTTCTTCTTTGCTGGTCTCTTACAATCCCAGTAAAATATACATTCTTAAATGGAATTTTACCTTCAAAGGCATGACCGGCCATAATCATTCTTGCTACCCAAAAGAATATAATATCCGGTGCTGTAACTAAATCAGAAGTAGGGTAGTAGTATTCTAGTTCTTTTTTGCCTTCATTTTTAAATCCATTAAATACACTTATAGGCCATAACCAACTACTAAACCAAGTATCCAAAACATCTTCTTCCTGTTTTAAATTATTGGTTGTTAGCGATTTGTCTTCAAATGTAGCTAATGCTTCTTCTGCATTACGAGCAATAGCTACCTCACCTGTTGGAGTATACCAAGCCGGTATTCTGTGTCCCCACCAAAGCTGTCTGCTGATGCACCAATCTTTTATGTTTTCTAACCAATGTCGGTAAGTATTTTTAAACTTAGCTGGATGAAATTGAATTTTATCATCCATAACATCTGTGAGAACCTCTGGATGATCAGCCATAAATTTCTTCATGTCCACAAACCATTGAGCAGATAAACGTGGTTCTATAACGGCTTTACTTCGCTCGCTTTTACCAATTTTGTTTACAATATCTTCTGTCTTAATTAGTAATCCAGTCTCTTCAAGTTCCTTAGCAGCTAGTTTCCTTGCCTTAAATCTATCTTCACCTACAAAAACCTTTGCAGCTTCACTTATCGTTCCATCCTCATTAAAAACATCAATTGTTTGCAGCTTATGTCGTTTGCCAATTTCGTAATCATTAATGTCGTGTGCTGGCGTTACCTTCAAAGCACCCGTACCAAATTCAATATCAATGTAATCATCAGCTATAATGGGTACTTCTCTATCAACTAAAGGAACAATGCACTTTTTACCTACTAAGTTTTTATATCTTTCATCATTTGGATTTACGCATACAGCGGTATCACCCATAATAGTTTCAGGTCTTGTTGTAGCAATGCTTATGTACTGATCAGAGTTGGCTAACTTGTATTTAACATAGTATAGCTTGGCATTTTGCTCTTCGTGATTTACCTCCTCGTCGCTTAGTGCTGTTTTGCCTACTGGATCCCAGTTTATCATTCTAGTTCCATGATAAATGTAACCTCTTTTGTGCAAGTCAATAAAAGAATCTAAAACAGCATCAGACAAATCTGGCTCCATTGTAAATCGTGTTCGTTCCCAATCGCAACTGCATCCTAACTTTTTAAGTTGTTCTAGAATAATACCGCCATATTTATCTTTCCATTCAAAAGCATGTTCTAAAAATCCATCTCTACCCACCTCTTGTTTGCTTATGCCTTGCTCCTTAAGTTGATTAACAACCTTTGTTTCTGTGGCAATAGATGCGTGGTCTGTGCCGGGAACCCAACAAGCATTAAACCCTTGCATACGTGCTCTACGCACCAAAATATCTTGTATGGTATTGTTCAACATATGACCCATATGTAATATGCCCGTAACATTTGGAGGAGGAATAACAATGGTGTAACTAGGTCTATTATCAGGCTTAGAACTAAACAAGTTGTTACTCATCCATTCATTATACCATTTCTGTTCTATTCCTTTTGGATTATATTTAGCTGAAATTTCCATTTACACTGTTTTATGATTACACTATATCTACAAATAAAAAAGCCCATCGTGGATTATCCAAGACGGGCCTTCTAGTATTAAATTAATTAAATTATCTTCTTTCTTTAATTCTAGCACTCTTACCCGAACGTTCCCTAAGGTAAAAAATTCTTGCTCTTCTTACCTTACCTCGTCGGTTTACCACAACTTTATCAATATTTGGAGAATGAACTGGAAAAATTCTTTCTACCCCAACACCGTTACTTACTTTTCTAACAGTAAAAGTTTCATCTAATCCAGTATTTCTTCTTTGAAGAACAGTACCTTGAAAAACCTGTATTCTTTCCTTACTGCCCTCTTTAATCTTGTAGTGTACAGATACATTGTCACCTGATGCAAATTCAGGATGGTCAGTTCTAAGTTGGCCTGCTTCTATATGTTTAACTAAGTCCATTTTTTTAAAAGTGGCTGCAAAAATAATGAAAACAATTACTTGTTGTTAACATTATTAAAAATAAAGTTAAGAATAATATTGAAAAAAAACATTGAATGATATGTTGTATTTAAAATAAATTTTACTTTTGCGGCTGTTTAAAAAAGAAATGTACGCAATTGTTGATATAGCAGGGAAACAATTTAAGGTTCAAAAGGATCAGAAATTGTACGTTCATAGAATTTCTGAGGAAGAAGGTAAATCTGTGAAATTTGATAATGTAATGCTTTTAGATAATGAAGGTAAAGTTAGTGTTGGAACTCCTAGCATTAAAGGTGCAAGCGTAAAAGCAAAAGTTCTTCAGCATCTAAAAGGCGATAAAGTTATTGTTTTTAAGAAAAAAAGAAGAAAAGGTTATAAAGTTAGAAACGGTCACAGACAGTACTTAACTCAAATTCAAATAGAAAGTATAAAAGGATAAGATAATGGCACACAAAAAAGGAGCTGGTAGTAGTAAAAACGGAAGAGAGTCTCATAGTAAAAGACTCGGTGTAAAAATATTTGGTGGTCAAGAGTGCATAGCTGGAAACATTATTGTTAGACAGAGAGGTACAGTACATCATCCAGGAGTAAATGTAGGTATTGGAAAAGATCATACTTTATTTGCTTTAACTGATGGGACTGTAGAATTTAAGAAGAAATCAAACAATCGTTCATTCGTGAACGTTGTTAATTAAAGACCTTGGGCATCTGTCCAAGATTTAGAGTTTTCATAGTCAATAGAAAAGGTCTCTTCGGAGACCTTTTCTTATTTATAAAATTTTACAGATTAGGATTATCTAATAAATTTAAATTAAATGCATACTTTATAAACTTTTATATAGTATTTTTGTTTTACATAATAACCGGGTATTCTTACCCGGAATTTAGAGTTTTCATAGTCAATAGAGAAGGCTTCCGTGAGGAGGCCTTCTCTTATTTATATCTTTTCTGTAGCAAATACTTTGCTTCCAACTCTTATCATATTACTACCGCATTCAATTGCTAAATTAAAATCCCCGCTCATTCCCATAGAAAGGGTTTCCCAATTGTGCTCTTCACAGTAGGTGTTAAAAATTGTGCTTAGGGATGTAAATTCTTTTTTTACAATATTTTGGTCTTTAGAGAATGTAGCCATTCCCATTAATCCAACGGCGTTAACATTTTTAAGCGATTTAAATTCTTCAGAGTATATTATTTCTCTCAACTCTTCAGCACTAAGGCCAAACTTTGTTTCTTCTTGTGCAATATGTAGTTGAAAAAGAAAAGATATTGTTCTACTCACCTTAGCCGCCTCTCTATTTATAGCCTTAAGCAATTTAAAACTATCTACAGATTGAATTAACTCCACAAACGGAGCGATGTATTTAACTTTATTGGATTGTAAATGACCAATTAGATGCCATTTAATGTCTTTGGGTAGCTTTTCATACTTGTCTTTTAATTCTTGAACCCGATTTTCACCAAATACTCGATGTCCGCATTTGTAAGCAGTTTGTAATTCTTCAAGGCTTCTGTACTTAGAAACAACAACTAAATCAACATTATTTATTTCTTGCTGTATTTGTTTAATATTTTCGCAAATTGTATGAGGCATATTATCAGAACAAAAATAGCCCTTGTTTATATTTTATTATTGTGTTTCGGTTGTAAAAGTGAACTTAACGAGAAACCAGAGATGGTATTAAGCAGGGATTTGATGGTTAAAATAATTGTTGATGTTCAACTTCTTGAAGCAGCACATAAGTCGATAAATTTAAATGCTAAACAACAAAAGCCAATTAGAGATACAACCTATGCCATTATTTATAATAAGCATAACACAACCGCAGCAGAGTTTGATAGTTGTTTAAGAACGTATACTCAATATCCTGAGCTTTTTAGCGAAATAATGGAAGAGGCAGAAAATAGATTGAATAATACAAAATAGGTGTTATATCCAAAAAACATAAAAGAAAAACTGGGTTTTGATCAAGTAATTGAACTTGCAACTCAATATTGTGAAACTGAAAAAGGTAAAAATCACTTTAGTAGGGTTAGGTTTAGTAATGACCCAAAGATAATAAGCCTTTGGCTTAGCCAAACAGATGAGCTCAAAAAAATAATAGAGAACGGACAACTTTCGGTAACCTTTGACCTAGATTTTGATTTATTCTTATCTAAATCAAAAGTGGTTGGATTTTTTTATGAGATTGAAACAATCGGCTATATCAAAGATTTACTTTTTGGATTAAGTAAGGTAGTAGATTTTAGTAATAGACATAAAGAGGAATACCCTAACCTATTTAATTTATTTAAGGACTTAGATGTAGATTATAGTTTAGTTGAAGAAATTGATCAAGTAATTGGACCAGACAATGAAGTGAAACCTTCAGCGAGTAAAGGTTTGCAAAAAATATATTCTAACATTTCAAAAGCCGAAAGGGCAATAATAAAAAGTTCGCAAAGCCTTTTTATTAATGCAAAAGATAAAGGTCTTTTAGCTGAAACGGAATTAGGTATTAAGAATGGACGGGTTGTACTTCCTGTACTTTCTGAGCACAAAAGAAAGGTAGGCGGTGTTTTAATAGATCAATCTGGGACAGGTAAAATATCATACATCGAACCTTTGGAGTTAGTAAACCTTAATAATGAATTATCGGAGTTACAGATCAAAAAACGTCATGAGATTATAAAGGTCTTAAGAGAGTTAACTGCAAAAATTATAGTTTATATAGACGATATAAAAAGAGGGGTTCAAAAATTAGCGGTGGTAGATTTTATTAGAGCCAAAGCTAGGTTGGCAAGTGAATGGGAAGCTGTAAAACCAAATTTAGCAAATGAAACTATTGCAGAAAATGCCGTACATCCAATTCTCAAGCAACGCTTAAAGTTAGAGCAAAAAGAAATAGTTCCGTTAAGTTATTCTCTCTCAGAAAATCAAAAAGTAATTGTGATTTCAGGGCCCAATGCAGGTGGTAAGTCAGTAGCTTTAAAAACGGTTGGTTTGCTTCAGCTTATGTTGCAGAACGGTTTTTTAGTACCTTGTTTAGAAACAAGCAAGTTTAAGATCTATGAACACATATTCGTAGATATAGGTGATAATCAAAGTATTGAGTCTGATTTAAGCACGTATAGCTCTCACCTTAAGGCAGCAAAACATATCATTAACTTTAGTAATGAAGATACACTTGTTTTAATGGATGAAATAGGCACAGGAACTGATCCAATGTTTGGTGGGCCAATTGCCGAAGCCGTACTTGAAGAAATTCATAGAAAAAATGCACAAGGCATTATTACCACGCATTTTAGTAATATTAAAACAAAAGCAGATAAACTAAAAGGAGTTGTAAATGCAGCTATGTTATTCGACATAGAAAATTTGGTTCCTTTATATAAATTTCAGTTAGGGCAACCTGGTAGTTCTTTTGTTTATGAAGTTGCCGCAAACATTGGGCTAAATAAAAAATTAATAAAACGTGCTAAACAGCTAACCAATACCAAACAATATGATTTAGATTCTTTATTGGCTGAAGTTCAGTCTCAAAAAGATCAGTTAAATAAACAAATAACAGAGATTAGAGTAAAAGAGGAGAGTGCGGAGTTTTACGAGAAAGAATACAAAGAACTTAAACGTTTGCTAGAGCAGGAAAAGGCAAGCATAATTAATAATGCTAAACGAGAAGCACAAGCACTAATTAAAAACGCAAATAAGGATATTGAAAAAACTATAAGAGTAATAAAAGAGAGTAAGGCAGATAAAAGAAAAACACAAGATATACGTAGTAACTTAGAGAGTAAACTTGTTAATAGCCAATCTTCTATTAAAAATATTAAGGAAGATAAACCTGCTTTAGTAGTAGGAGATAGAGTGCAGATAATTAGCACATCAACTATTGGTGAAATAGTAGAAATTAAAAAAAATAAAGCATCCTTACAGGTTGGGTCTCTTATTACTAAAACTAATATTAACAACTTAGAAAAAGTTGGTAAAAAGACAGAGAAAGCCGTAAAAAAGTACATAAGTGCAAAGAGTTACAGCAACAAACAATCAGGTTTTAGTACAGAGTTAGATATAAGGGGTATGAGAACTTACGAAGCTCTTGATGCCGTTGATCGATGGATAGACACAGCTATAATACTAGGTTTTAATAAATTAAAATTGCTTCACGGAAAAGGCAATGGAATTTTAAAACAAGAAGTTAGAAGACACTTAAAACCCCAATCAGCTGTAACTAATATGGAATATGAACAAGTTGATTTAGGTGGTGAAGGAATTACTATTATAGAGCTGAGGTAAATGCTGGCAACCTAATAGCTGCTTAAATTACTTTACTTTCTTATGTTACACTTTTTATAACATTATGAATTGAGCATTTATTTAAAATCCCGAATAATTTAATATGGATATAACAGATTTTTACAATAGCTTTTGTAACTTGCTTAACCAAAGAGAGTCAACGACGCTAGTAATTATAAGCTATGAAAATACTTTGTAAAATTGGAGATTTTAAAACATTTAGCAAAGTTGTAATAGAGTCTGAAACTGCAGCATTTAAAGATAAAGAAGTGCATCCGTTTTATGGAAAATTTGCCCTGGCAAAAGATGCCGAATGGAGCAGCAGACAGTTTGTTATTGAAATGATAGAGCACGATGAGGAGGGTATTGGAACTTTTGTGAATATAAATCATATTTCCCCAGCTCTTGTTGGCGAAAAAGTTGATTTTACTGCAAAGTTGATTGAAATACGAAATCACAAAATCAAATGTAAATTAATTGCTAAGGTTTATGATAGGGTAATAGCAGAGGGTGAAACAGATCAAAAAATATTGAAAAAAATCAAGCTTGATAGATTGGAGAGAAATTTAAAGGAAGCAAATGGTAAAGAAAAAGCAAAGAGAAAATAGTATTACGAGAAATAAAAAGGCCTATTATGAGTATAGTATAGATGAAACTTTTGAGGCTGGGTTAGTACTAACAGGGCCAGAAATTAAATCAATAAGAGCTAAAAAAGTTAGTATAGGAGAGGCTTATTGCTTTTTTGACGAAAGCGGTGTGTTTAAAATTAAAGGGATGCGAATTGCTGAGTTTAAAAATGCTGGTTATGCACCTCAAAATCCAGATAGAGAAAAGCTTTTATTGCTTAATAAAACTGAGTTGAAAAAGATTAGGAATAAGCTTAAAGATCAAGGTATTACAGTAATTCCACTTGAAGTATTTATATCAGAGAAAGGCTTTGCTAAAATAGAAGTTGGCATAGGTAGAGGTAAAAAACTCCACGATAAAAGAGATAACCTAAAGGATAAGGATATTAAGAGGGAGATTGAAAAGTATGTTTAACCCTTCAGTGTTTTAATAGTGATAAAGCTTTCTTTGTTTATCCTCTAAACATCCTATAAACAAACACATTGATTGATTTGAGTTTTAGTTAAACTAATTGCTATTTATTGTGCTCACGACTGGATTCGAACCAGCACGTCCAAAAGCGGACACCAGCCCCTCAAGCTGGCGTGTCTACCAATTTCACCACGTGAGCAATATTAGACGCTGCGAATTTAGAAGTAATTAGCGTTTTATGCAGTAAAAATTCACAAATTTATAATACTGTTTTTCTTCAACAATTAATAATTATATAGATATACTTGTTTTTGTAAACTGTTGCTATATCTTTAATAAAGAGCTATACGATAAAAATATTATCAAATCAAAGATAAATATAGTGTCATAAAGAAGCTCCTAGTTTAATTTTTAAAGAAAAAAACATGAACAAACCATTTTACACAATTACAGAAAACGATAACAGATTTTGTTTGGAGTTATTTGATCGTAACTGCAACTTAATAATTGCAAGTAAAGCGTTTGAAAGATACAAAGATTGTTATGAGTTTCTTGATAGAGTTAAATTACATATGTGTTTTCAAACTAATTTTTGTAGAAAAAGATTTGATAATGGATGTTTTGGGTTTGAGGTAAGAACTTGTTGGGATGATTTGGTTGCTGAAAGTAAACAATACCTTACTAGGCAAGAAAGAGAAGACGGGATGCTGGATGCCTTAAACGCAAGCAAAAATGCTCAGTATCAGGTTCCAATGGAAGTTAGAAATGTAGCATAAACGTTTATGTGTTTGACAGAATGCAATTGAAGGAAGCTTGCCTGTGCTTTTCCTTTTACTAAAAGCAGTGTTTTTTTTCAAATTCAATTAAATCGTAGAAATACCTATCCGCATCTTTATAGTTATAAAGTTCAGAAAAATATCCTTCTGTATCAATAAGCTTCTTAACGGACTTTATTCTTTCAATAACTACCTCTGCATCTTCTTCTACTGTTTTTTATTTAAATTTTTTGAAATAAAAAAGGTTGAAATTACCCCAATTAAAATCCCTAGTACTATATATTTAATACTCTTCTTGATTAAGTTGTAAATTTACGTTTTACATTTGACCGAATAAACAATTTTATGAAATTCGGAACTAAAGCTATACACGCAGGCATAAGCCCAGACCCAACTACTGGAGCTATAATGACACCAATATACCAAACGAGTACATATGTGCAGGAAGCTATTGGAGAGCACAAGGGTTATGTCTACAGTAGAACAGGCAATCCCACCCGAAGTGCTTTAGAAGGGAATATTGCTGCACTTGAAAATGGGAAGTACGGTGCTTGTTTTGGAAGTGGAATAGCGGCGATAGATTGTGTGCTAAAGATGCTAAACCCTGGCGATGAGGTAATTTCTACAAATAATTTATACGGTGGGTCGTATCGATTATTTACAACAATATTTGAGAAATATGGTATTGTTTTTCGCTTTGTAGATATGCAAGATGTTGAAAACGTTAAAAGTGCTATCTCTTCAAAAACAAGACTCATTTGGGTGGAAACACCAACAAATCCAATGATTAACATCATAGATATTGTAGAAATGGTGAAATTAGCTAAGAATACCTCAATACTAATTGCAGTAGATAACACTTTTGCTACTCCATATCTACAAACACCATTGGACTTAGGTGCAGATATTGTAATGCATTCGGCTACAAAATATCTGGGCGGACACAGCGATGTAGTAATGGGAGCACTGGTAGTTAAAGACTCGTCGTTGGCAAAAGAAATCTATCACATTCAAAACTCAAGTGGTGCAATTACATCTCCAATGGATAGTTTTTTAGTGTTACGAGGTATAAAGACGCTTCACCTGAGAATGCAAAGACATTGTTCTAACGGGGCTAAAATTGCTGCGTTTTTAAATAATCACCCTAAAGTGGACAAAGTTTATTGGCCAGGTTTAGTAACTCATAAAAACCACGCAATTGCTAAAAAGCAAATGAGCGATTTTGGAGGTATGATTTCCTTTTCTTTAATTGGAAATAGTATTGAACATGCAAAAAGAGTGGTATCGAGCACTAAAATTTTCAGTTTGGCTGAAAGTTTAGGTGGAGTGGAAAGTCTTATTGGTCATCCGGTAACAATGACACATGCTGCAATACCAAAGGCTGAGAGAGAGAAAGCTGGTATTGTGGATTCTCTTATAAGACTAAGTATAGGAGTTGAAGATGCAGATGACTTAATAGCAGATTTAGATAAAGCATTATCCTAAAATGTTATTATTTGGCATAGCCATAGCCCCAGTAATAGCTATAGTTTGGTACATTCTATTCAAAGATAAATTAAATAAAGAACCGGTAAAAATGTTAATTTTTACGTTCTTATTTGGCGTTGTTAGTGTTATACCGGCTGTGCTCTTAGAGGTGTTTGGTGGAGATCTTTTGGGTAACGTAAATAGTACTATAAAGGCAATTTTACAGGCTTTTATTGTAGTGGCCTTTAGTGAGGAGTTATGTAAATATTTTTTCCTTAGAAAATTTGTTTTTAATAGGAAAGAGTTTGATGAACCTTTTGATGGTATTGTATATGCCGTAATGATTTCAATGGGTTTTGCAGCTTTAGAAAATGTTATGTATGTTTTGGAAGGAGGACTTAGCGTAGGTATTTTAAGGATGTTCACTGCTGTTCCTGCACATGCAACATTTGCAATTCTAATGGGTTATTGGGTAGGAAAAGCTAAAATGGAAAACAAGCCTTATTTAAATTGGATTGGTTTGGCAACTGCAGTTGTGTTCCACGGGCTATATGATGTTTTTTTATTGAGTGAATTGTTTGAATGGCAGTTGATAGGTGCTCTTGTTTCTTTAGCAGTAGGAATGGTTTTAGCGAGATCTGCTATTAAAATTCATCAAAAATATAAAGTGAATTTTGAAAATTAGTAATGTTAAAAATGAACTAGATGCGATTCTAGACAATCTGAACTATCAGGAGTTTATAGATAATGACCCAATTTCTATTCCTAAACGATTTAAAATCAAAGAAGACATAGAAATAGCATCTTTTTTAGCTTCAATTTTAGCTTGGGGGCAAAGAAAGACTATTATCAACAATACTAATAAATTAATGGGTTGGATGGGAGAGGAGCCTCACAGATTTCTTTTGGAACATAGTAATAATGAGCTAAAGGTATTTGAAAAGTTTGTACACAGAACATTTAATGGAACTGATTGCCTTTACTTTATAGAAGTCTTAACAGACATTTATAAAAATGGAAGTTCTTTGGAAGTACTGTTTAACGGTCAGAATATGAGAGATAGGATAACCAATTTTCACTTTTCATTTTTTAACTATGATTTTGCTCCACAACGCACAAGAAAGCACATTGCAAATCCATCTAAAAATTCTTCTGCCAAACGGTTAAATATGTTTTTACGCTGGATGGTAAGAAAAGATACAATCGATTTTGGAATTTGGAACTCTATGAAGCCAGTTGATTTAAAGTGCCCTTTAGATGTACACGTTCAAAGGGCTGCATTTCATTTTGGTATACTAAAAAGGAAACAACAGGATTGGAAGGCTGTGGAGGAGCTGTCAAACAACTTACTTGATTTAGATAGCACAGACCCCATTAAGTATGATTTGGCATTGTTTAAATGGAGTGAGAAAAGAAAAGGTTGATGCATTAATTAAAGTTTTAAGGCTCAATTTTTAAACCATGTTTAACCAATAATCCTCCTAGAGAAGCAGCATTAAACTTTGCATTTTTTATGGTGTTTTTATCTGGATCGATATTAAAGTTTCTAGCAGATCTAAAATCGACCTCTGTGAGGATAGTTCTTTCAAACATGGCACCAAACAAATCAGAATTTTCAAAAGATGCTTTAGCTAGATTGGTCTCTACAAAATCGACTTCCTTTAGACTACAGTCAATAAATTTAGATGAAATTAGTTTTAATTGATAAAAAGAACAATAATCTAATTGACATTGATTAAACTGTAATTCCAGCAAAAATGCATTTGCGTTACAGAATTGTAGACCTAAGAGTTTACATTGATTAAAACTGATGTTTTTAAAACCTGTATTTTTGATTTGAGCATTTGTAAAGTTACAGTCGTAAAACCTGCAGTCTTCAAAGGTTATTTCTTTTAAATCTGTATTAGAAAACTGGCAGTTTCTAAATGTACAGTTTTCGTAATCTAAAAGTAGCTTTTCTTTAGTATAGTCAACACCCCCAAACTCTATGTCAAATGCGGTAACTTGCACTTTACTCAATTGCTTTTCTTGTTCGAATTAATAGCGTTTCAAAATCTTCGATTATTACGTGATTTATTGAATTGTATTGCATTCTACTATGTTGTACACCATCCCGTGCAATAAAGTCTACTTTAACCTCATTTTCTTTCAAAAAGTACTTTCCTTTCGTATCAATTAAACCAAACAATTTACCTTGATGAAAGATACCGTGGCCTCCAAACATTTTCTTTGATGTAATATCTTCAAGAGGTGTCAATTTGGAAAGTTGCAACTCTGCACATATCGCAGCATCTTTTGTATCTAGGTCTCCTTTTATTGCCATCTCGGTGAAAGATATGTACTAGATTATTTAATTTAGACCTGTACCTTAAACTCCATTAATCCAGCAATGTTTTGAGCTCGTGCCTTCATCATATGAGCTTTAATCCCTTCAAAATTTTCCTCAATACTGTTTATTAAGTAGGTTAGCCATGTTTTAAAATGTTGTTGTGTAAGTGGACTCTTTTTTGCAAGATCAATGTGCACTTGCATTGCATTGTTTCTATATGTGCCACTTCCAAAAAGTATACTGTCCCAAAAGTCAACTAAAACAGGAAAATGATCTTCTAAGTTAATTTTAGCTACCTCAGTAAAAATGTATGCAATACTCTCATCTGCCAATAACTTATCGTAGAACTCCTTCATTATCAAGAGTATATCTTCTCTTGTTTCTATATCTCTAAGTTCCATTATTAATAAAGTAGGATACCATTATTCCACTTTTCAGATTTCCATTTTCCACCATCGTGCTTCCAATATTCCCAAACACCATCCTTTTTATTGTCAACAAAAGATCCTTCGCACTTCCCAAAAATATTAGTAGCCCCTAATTTCCACTTGCCATTCTTTTTTCCATTTAAGTATTCACCTTCGCTTTTACCACCTTCGTTAAAGCTATTTTCTACCCATTTGCCTTCTTTTTGATTGTTTTTGTATTCTCCATAAGTATCAAGGCCTTGTTGTTTGTAAAGCTTATATGGGCCGTGTAAAAGTCCGTTTTTATACGTTTTTATTTCAAGTGGCAAACTACTTAATGTGTACGTTATTGCTTCACCATCTAATTTCCCGTTTTTATAAGATTCTTTTTGCATAATCTTTCCGCCCATTGTATAAACTAACTTGTCGCCATTTTTAAAGCCATCAATGTAATTACAGATTTCTCCAATTTTACCACTGGCGTGATAAATTGTGCTTTTACCATGTCTTAAACCATTTTTATAGTTAATCTCTTTTAGTTTAACACCATAGGCATCGAAACTTGTAACTAATCCATCTGGTTTGCCAGCTTTAAATGTGCCAACTTGTTCTTTTCTGCCATTTTTATGATATAAAACAAAATTGCCTTCCTCCTTACCGTTTACAAAAGTGGTTTGCTTTTTGGGTGCTCCATTGGTAGAGTAGAGTAAATAACCACCTTCTAATGTGCCATTTTTATAATTACATTGTACTTCTGGTGCACCATTTTTGTAAAAGGTTTTAAACGAACCGTGTCTTTTACCTGCTTTGTATTCAATAGTCTGATCTTGTTTCCCAGTCTCATACCAGCTTCTAAACAATCCACTAATTTCTCCGTTAACCCAATCTATGCGTTGCATTGGCTTGTTGTTACTGGGCCATAGCATTAAAGATTCCCCTGTATATAAACTACCATTTAAGGTGTATTTCCCGTTATCATTTTTAACTAATTTTTTAAATGCTACTTTATTTTGGGCAAAAAGGAAAGCTGATTGAAATATTAATAAAAGCGTTAGTAACTTTTTCATTGTTTTTATAATGCTGGGCAAATGTATTTATTGTACGTACTCTATAGAATTACAGTTTTTCACGATTTCATCAACATTCTGTAAATTCATACAGTTAAAGTGTTGTCTTGGACATTTTACACTCCCTAATTTACTACAAGGTCTACAATTTAATTTTACTTGATGAACGGAAAAGAGATTTTCTTTACTTTTAGGGAGGTAAGGATACATTCCAAGTTTAGGATGTGTGTTACCCCAAACTGATATTATTGGTTTTTTAAATGCAGCTGCTATATGCATCATCCCTGTATCGCCTGTTAAAATATTTTGACTGTTTTTTATAAGATATGCGGAATCTTCAATCGAGATTTTGTTTACAAGATTTAGAACGCTGTCTGGTGAAAGATACTTGGTTATTTCATCAGCATTTTGTTGATCCTCTTTGCCTCCACCAATTACAACACAAAGCGTTTTTAATCGTTTAATAACAGTTACTAAAAGTGTGTTTGAAATTCTTTTAGTTGCGTATGTACCTCCAATACTAATTATTGTAAAGCTTCTTGATGTTAAGTTTGTTAAAAAACTTGAAGCTTTGTAATCAGTTGATAAAAAATAGTCTAAACCTTTATTGTCATTTTTAACTTCTAATTTATTTAAACCCTCAAAGTAGCGGTCTACTATATGTACGTTCGGAAGAATATCAAGTTTGAAATTCACAAAAAGCCATTTGCGTATGTTTAGTTTGTTGTAAGTGAACCACTTAGCTTTTAAATTCCTCTTAATTTGTGTTGTTCTGAGGTTTTTATGTAAATCAATAACTATATCATATTTACTAGCTTTTAAAGCTTTTATAGTGACTTTTAAATCTTGGTTTAGAGCAATAACACTTTTTATATGCGGATTATGTTTTACAAGAGGTGTAAAGCTGTTTTTTGTTAAAAAATCAATCTCTGCACCTTTAATCTGTTCTTTTACACATCTTACAATTGGCGATGTAAGTACAATATCTCCTATAGAACTAAATCGAATAATTAGAATTTTCACTGTTTGGGTACAAAAATTATTTCGCCTTCAACAAATGCATCTTCAATAATGTAGGCAGCTGAAATTTTGTCTGGAAACATTGCAATTACAATAGTTTTCGGCTCTTCGCTAGAGCCATCTGTAGGTTTCAATGCCATTATATGTTTAACAATTGCAAAATCATTTTTAAAAGAACATGGTAACCGAGAAACATCAAAGTCTCCTAGTTCAAAAAAGGTGTTATAAAAATCCCAAAAAAATAAAGTATCGTAGTTAAAAGTATCACCTTCTTCTATTCTTGATTTTTTATAAAAATCGATGTATTTAAAACTGCTACCATTGCAATCACTAAAAAACAAAGTATCTTGAACTTGTATTTCAGCTTCTTGCTGCTGTGCAAATAGTTGAAACGAAAGAATCATTAAAAAAAACCCACCAATAATTTTTGTCATTATATTTTCTTAACCACTAAGTATCTGTTTTCGATGCTTATTACTTCAATTTTTTCATTTTGATCAATAAACTCTCCATAAGTCTTAGCTTCAAAATGAGTGCCATTAATGGATATTTTGCCCATAGGCCTTAAGGCTGTGTGAGCTAAACCATTTGAACCAATAAGAGAGCTTATCTCACCATCTTCTTGTTGGATGTGCACTCTACTCTCACTTAGTGTGTCTTCAAGAACTATTTTTCTAAACAGTTTGGAGCGTAAAAAGGACGAACCAAAGAAATACATTAAACCACCTAAGCCTAAAATAGCGAAAAATACACTAGCTAAAGAGTTGTTCACTTCTGTTGAATCAGTACCACTAAAATCAAAATTCACATTTCCAATCATACTTAATATTAGGCTGCCAAAGATTAGCAATATCCCGGCTATCCCGGCTATTCCAAATCCGGGGATGACAAATATTTCTGCGGCAACCAATACAAAACCAATTATGAATAATAGGATTTCCCAATTTTCAGCAAGTCCATCTAAATAAAGAGGTGCAAAATATGCAATTGCTGCAATCACAGCTATGACTAAGGGGAAACCAATACCTGGACTTTGTAACTCAAAATAAATACCACCAATCATTAACATTATTAGTACTGATCTAAGGGCAGGGTTTGCAAAAAAAGCAACGAGCTTGTCCAATGAACTTTTCTCAACTTTTTCTCTAGTAAATTCCGTTATGTTGTTCATTGCAAGAATCTCTTCTATAGATTCAACCTTACCTTCACAATATCCCCACTCCAATGCCTCATCAGTGGTTAAGGTTATTACTTTAGTGGAATCATCCAAACCTTCAACTACAATACTCTCATCTACCATACCTTCTGCAATATCTGGATTTCGTTTATATTTATACGAGGTGTCTGTTCCTTCTATTATAGTATCAATACCGTGACTTTCTGCAGTACTTCTCATCTGCTTTCTCATATAGCTTTGATATTTATCAGGTGCTTTTTGACCGGTTTCATTTACAACAGTAGTTGCACCGATGCTTCCTCCTGGCCTCATATATATCTTATCGCAAGCTAATGAAATAAGAGCCCCAGCTGAAGCTGCATTATTGTCTATAAATACATAAACTGGAATTTTAGTATTTAAAAGTCTAGTTCTTATGGAGTCTGCATCTGTTACATAGCCGCCATAGGTATTCATATGAACAATAATTAAATCCGCACCAACTTCTTCTGCTCGCGAAACTGCTTTTGAAGTAATTCTAGTTGCAGAAGGAGCTATGTTTTCTTTTATATCAAACACTACAACCTTTGTCTTTTGATCTTGAGCGAACGAAAATAAATTGAGTAATATTAATACTTTAACGATAATATGTTTCATTTTAACAACAATATTACAACTACATATAATAAAGTGAATAACTAATTGTTCTATACAGGAATATCATAATATAATTTTGCAATAAATGAGACAGATTTTACTATTGTTTACATTGACTTGTTCTGTTTTTGTATTTGCTCACAAAACAGATTCAGTAGGTACAAAGGTTAGAAAGGGAAAGGTATATATTGTTCACAAAGTGGAGCAAGGGCAAGGTTTGTACAGTATTAGTAGAAAGTACGGGGTGAGCTTAAAAGACCTGGTTGCTGAAAACCCGGGATCTGACAAAGTTATTAAGACGGATCATTTTATTTATGTTCCTACAAACCAAAAACCTGTTTTAGAAGAAAAAGTAGTTACTGATTATTTTCAAGGATCTGGAAAAACTGAAATAAAGAATAAACCAAAGGAGGTTAAGGAGATCAAAAAAAGTACTGAAGAAGTCAGCACTTTTGCAAAATATCACGTTGTAAAACCTGGAGAAACATTGTACTCTATTTCAAGACTATACAATACTTCAGTTGAAATGATAACAACTTTAAATGGGATAAGTGGTACAAATTTGTCTGATGGCCAGCGACTTATGGTGCAGGATGGAAAGGCTACATCGAAAACAGTTACCAATGTCGATAAAGACTTTGAGGAAATGAAAGACAAGGTTGACGAAGAGAAATATAAAGATTTAGGTTTTGATACTAAGGTTGAAAAAGCAACAAATACTAGTCCTAGTGGATACAGTATTTCAGTAGAAAAACTTGCTGAATATAATATAGAAAAGGTAGAAGAAAAAGGCACTGCTACCATTAATGAAAAGGATTTGCCTGCTAACAAAAATTTTGCGTATCATTTTAACGCACCCATTGGAACTGTTATATTAGTAAGTAATCTTGAAAATACTAAATCAGTGTTTGTGAAAATTGTAGGAAACTTTGAAAAGAAGGAGGAAAGTTCTGAAATAATTAAAATTACACCTCAAACAGCAGAAGAAATAGACTTTACTTCAAAAAGTAGAGTACTTTTGAGTTATGCACGTTAAGCATTTTCTTGCTAGCTCATTTCCTTTTATAGTATTTGTTTTTCTTTGTCTCAGCTTTGTTTCTCAGTGGTTTTCTCCATTTTTACTTAGTTTAAGCACAATAGTCTTCATAATCTACTTCTTTGTACATTTTAAGGAAGTTGTAAGTGATAATAAGAACATTCTAACTGTTTTATTTATACTCGTTGTATTAGGGTCAACTAGCTTTATTAGTGGTGGAGATTTAGAAACAATATCATCTAAGTTATTATTACTAATAGGTCTCTTTTTTACTCATTTAACTGCTTTACATTACTTTAAAAATTATAAAAAATACACAGGTTGGTTTTTACTTGTAGCAGTATTTACAGTTGTAATTGTAAATCTGGTCTCAGTTACCAATTATATTAACAATAAAAAAGAATTAGATGAGTTGCTTCTTCAAAGTAAGAGTATTCCTGTTTTAGGTTTGCATCACATTCATTTTGGAGTTATAAATGCTTTTACTATTCTAATATTAGCAGGTTTAATCATTACAAGAAGATTTAAATCTAACAAGTGGTTTGTCTACATATCTTTAGGCATTACCGTTATATCTTTCCATATATTAAGTTCGCGTACAGGTATAATCTCGTTATATTCATCTGCATTAGTTGGACTATTAGTTTACGGCTTTTCACACAAAGCTTATAAATCCATGATTTTATCCTTTGTACTCATTCTTTTTGCAATAATGTCAGCTTATTTTTTAAGTACTTCCTTTAAAAACAAAGTAACCAATAGCATAGAAGATGTCCAGAGTTGGGGTAATGGCGATGATATAAATTTCAAGTCTATGGCAATGCGAATTGAAGCTTATAAAGTATGTAGTAATATAATAGCAGAAAATCCTGCGTTTGGCGTTGGCTCTGGTAATCTTGATGCTGAAATGGCCCGTGGATATAAAAAAATAGATACTCCACTAAAATATGAGAACAGGGTAGGGCCTCACAATCAATTTCTTGAATTTGGGGTTAAGTTTGGTTTATTGGGTGTGTTCACTTTAATAGGATATTTCATAATATTGTTTAAGGAATCAAATTTTAACTACATCCTAATTTCATTATTTCTAATATTACTTGTGTCTATGATGTTTGAATCGCTATGGGAACGTCAGAACAGTATCTTATTTACGTCCCTTTATATTTCGTTGGGGTACAATTTATTCAAAACATAAAATTAAGGTCATTAAGCCGGATATAAAATAGTTTAGCACTATTTTCGTTAATTAAATTGTAATGAAATACGCAGTATTGTTTTTTGCTTTAGCATTTTGGAGTCAACTTTTTGCTCAATCAAGTGAAATAAATGAGGTAACATCTTTTAGCGATAATTTTTATTTGGGAATTGCCTCTTCCTATTATATTGATTTTGTTACAACACCTTTGTCTTTTTGCTCATTAAAAGTTGGCACAGACCCTGTACAAGATCCTAATGACTCTAACAACACCATATTTGTGCCTAGGTATGCTGATGCTCCTTTTCAAACAAGTTACATTTCTTATTTTTCTTTTGGGATAGAACCTCGATATAATATCAAAGAATTTTCTGATAATTTAGTTTTTGCTGTTTCAGCACCGGTAACTTTTGGATTTGGACAAGCATTTTCTGCAAATGACTATGTTAAAGGAGGTACAGGTTTTGGAAGTGTACAATTACCAATTCTTGCAAAACTGTATTTGGGGTCGGCATCAACATATCAGTCAAATCAAGATTTTGGTTTGAGTGTTGGAGGAGGTTTAGAAGTTAATAAGATCGGTTTAATTAATCCCGGTGGTACAGAAGCTGAAAGAGCAGCAACTAAAGCCTGGGTAATGCCCTCAATATCAGGAGCTGTTCATTTTTGGAGAGGAAGTTCACCAATGGAGGTAAATGTTAAATATGGTTTTGGTAAAAAAGAGAGTTATAATTATGATTCTTATGGTAATCTATTAACTACTGGCCGAAGAACAACTCAGGCAAGTTCAATTAAACTCACGTTTATTTATTTGATGAATTATTAATTATCTGAGCCTTTAAATAGGTCTTTCCCGTCCATTTCATCTTCTTGAATATCGAGAATTCCAAGAATTGTTGGAGCAATATCGATGGTACTAGTTTTTTGATTTGTGTTAACTACTTTAGCATTATTAACTCCATAAAATATTAGAGGAACCCAGCTATCATAAAGATAGGGTGTTCCGTGTGTTGTACCTGTTTTTCGCATACTAACAAGATAATTTTTTTCTGGTAAGAACTTAATGCTATAACCCAAATTTGGGTGATAGCAGTTTGCAAACTGCTCAAAAAAGTCCTTTCCTTTAGATGGTTTTAACAACTCACTATTAGTGAACGTTTGCCTTATGTAAGGAAGTTTTTTCAATTTATCACATAAAATAGTTTCAAAATCGTCAACTTCGATATTGCTTGCTTTTAAAAGATTATAATCTGGTTCTATACCAGCATGACCAAACTTTAAAAAAGCAGGTCTGGGTAAATTGAACTCTTTAACAAGCAGATTTTCAATATTTTTTAAATCATTTCTATATTCAGTTCCACTTATTCTCAAGGTAGATTTTGGTTCAAGGATTTCAGGCAATGGTGCTGCTCCGTGGTCACCAGTTAGTATTATAACATACTCGTTTTTACCTACTTTAGAATTTAAAAAATCCATAAAATCTGCGAGATATTGATCCAGTTTATAGTAGTAATCGGCTATTTCAAAACTGTTCGGACCAAAATGATGTCCAATTACATCAGCCGCAGAGAGACCAATAGATAGCACATCACAATTCTCATCAGTACCTAACTGTTCTTCTTCAAGTAACTTTTTAGAAAACTCAAGTAAATACTTGTCACCATAGGGAGTGTTCCAAACAAATTCACCTTCAAAATTGCCTGTTACTTTTTCTTTATTAAAAGAACTGATGGTATGAGGAAAACTTGATGAAAATGTTCCATCTTCATAGGCATAATCATCTTTGGTTGTTCCTTCTGGTAGCTGTTCCACAGGAATTGTTAATTGCCAACCTTCCTCCATATTATCCTTAATAATTTGGTTAGCTTTAAACTCTTTAGCCCATTCAGGAAATGGATTTTTATAATAATTGGTGCTTACCATTTGGGTGGTTTTAGAATCGAACCAAAAAGCTCGATCAGCTTGTTTTCCTCCCATTAAAATGGCAGACCTGTCCTTTAATGAAACACTGTAACTCTTACTCTTTTTGTTATATTTTTTTATTATATCGCCAAATGCCGGCTTTAGCAAGTTTTTTGGGGAAGCCTTGGTGCCTTTAAAGCTATCAATACCAATAAATTGTATAGTTGAATCTTCAACGGAATATTGACTTTGCTGAGTAATTCTGTTGTAAACATTGTTGCCTAAAATTCCGTGATTTTTTGGCAGAAATCCTGTCGCTATCGTAGCATGTCCAACAGCTGTAGTTGTTGTTGCGTGATTATGAAACGTATTCTTAAATGAAATTCCATTGTTAGAAATATCAGATAAACCTCTAGTCAAAAAATGATTAAAAGTTGGGATGTAATCACCCCTCATTTGATCCACACTAATTAAAACAATAAGTTTTGGATGCTTGTCTGATGCATTTTGGTACTCAGGTAAAGAACAAGCACCAAACAAAATAATAATAAAAATATGTGCAATTTTTTTCACACCACGAATAACGAACTCTTCTGTTTGTTTTTAGTAAAATTTAAAATATAAATTGACATAAACCTTTGCTATTTGTTAAATAAAGGTATCCAAACCATATTTGCCTATGCTAAAAATATTTTTCTTGTACAGTTTAACTTTCTTGAGCGTTTTATTGAATGCTCAAGTTGTGCTAAATGGAACGGTATTAAATGAGGAAGAAGTTCCTATAAGCAACGTAAAAGTAGAAGAGTTCGGGACTAAAAATGTGACTTTTTCAAATGAGAAAGGTGTTTTTACAATGCATTTCTCTTCACCTGAAAATGTTTTTTTATTTACGCATGATGTTTATGATAGCTTAAGGTTGACCTTAGACCCAAGGGTGGTAACTAATGTTTTTTTATCGCACAGCGGAAATCCTTTTAGTTTAGAAAATTATGTGGGTTATACGGATTTTACAACAAAAAATCCCAATAAAAATTTAGAGATAATGCCTTATTTTTTGGGAGAAGCTGATGTAAACAGGCAACTACAAATGTTACCCGGTATAGAACATGGAAGAGAAGGTTTTAGTAATCTGTTTGTAAGAGGTGGCGATGTAGATCAAAATCTGATGTTATATAATGGCACACCAATTTATAACTACAATCATTTGTTTGGGTTATCTTCTGTTTTTCATCAAAAGAGTATTCAAAACACGGAAGTTTATAAAGGTGTAAGTCCTGCAAAATTTGGCGGGAGAACATCTTCTGTGATTAGCTTAGAAAGTACAAAAGATGCCCTTTATAGCGGCATTAAGGGCGAATTAGAAATAAGTCCACTTAACGCAGGTCTATACATAGAGAGCGTTAAGAAAGGAAAAAGTTATTTTACTCTTTCAGCAAGACGTTCTTGGATAGACATGTTATTTCCTATTGAAGAGCGTGAGAACTCCTTCAACTTTAACATGTATGACTTGCAAGGTAATTACGGTATTAAGTTAGAAAATGGGAGCAGTTTGGACCTTAGTATAATGAATACAAGAGATTTGTATTTTATAGCTGACACTTTTGATACGGACAGTTTAAGGAACTTTAAAAGATTTAGTTACAATCAGCAATGGGGGAATTTACTTGGTTCAGTTAAATATACCCATAGTATAAGTAGTCGGTTAAGTGCTTCACATAGTGCTCATTACACCAATTACAGAAGTTTAACTTCTGCGGCTAATGAAACTTTTAATTTTGTTAACGGAGGAGTAATACCTTTTAGTGAGCGAAAGGTGACTAGTGGCGTACGTGACTTTGTTATACGATCTGATTGGTCTTACTCGTACAATAACACCAACAAGTTGAATTTGGGACTGCAGTCCAACACAAGGTTGTTTTTAACTGGTAGGTTCGAAAATATTTCACGAGATTTTGCCGGTTTGGATGATGTTGATGAAGTATTAGGTACTGCCAATTATAGTGTATCTTCGGAAAACAGCATTTATGCTGAAAATGAATATCGAAATAGTGATGACTTCAAATTAAATTATGGTGCTAGAGCTACATTGTTTACTTATGATGGATTCACTCAAGCTGTTATAGAACCACGATTACACGCTACTTACTACCTAAATAAAAATGATGCCTTAAAGTTTGCTTACAATAGAAATAATCAATTTGTTTCTCAATTAAATGTTGGAGAAAGTGGAAATCCAAGTAATATTTGGATTCCTGCTACGCAACTTGTATTGCCTCAAAAATCTAATATTATGGAGGTTGGTTATGAAAAGAGGCTTGGAAAAATGTACTCACTAATAGCTGGTGGCTTTTTTAAAACATTTAATAACCTTTCTACAGTTTCTAATTTTGATGATGTATTAAATTCTTCTTTAGATTGGCAAGATGCTGTTTTGCAAGGTACCGGGAATGCATATGGATTAGAGCTTATGGTTCAAAAGAACGAAGGCACAATAAGCGGGTGGTTTGGTTACACTTTTGGTAAAAGCACTCGTAATTTTCCAGATTTATTTGAAGATGATTTCTTGTTTACTTATGACAGAACCCATATGATAAAAATTTATGCAAATTATAAAAGTAATGACTTATGGGATTTTGGAGTTAATTACCTAATTGGCAGTGGTAACTTATTTACACTTCCAATAGGTAAGTTTAGAGACGAACAGGGCAACTTACAACTTCAATATAACACTTTAAATAACTATCGTAGTTCATTTTATCAAAGGTTAGATATAAGTGTTCTAAAATTACGAGATGGTTACGGAACTGAACAGCAATGGAAAATTTATGTTTATAATTTGTTGGGGGCAAGAAACCCGCTAAATATTAATGCTGTTTTTGAAGATAGTAGCCTGACACAACTTAATATTGAACGGAACTATTTAGCGTTTGTTCCAGGAATTGCATATGTAATTAAATTCTAAAGTGATTATGAGAAAAATAAAAATATTGGTACTTAGTTTTTGCTTCTTAGGATGCTTTCAAGATAGAATTACTCCAAGCGAACTATTAGATTATACTGAGAGAATGGTATTAAATGGAACAATAGATACGGATAAGGCTATCGGCATTGAGATTACCAATAGCTCATCAGCTACAGATCCTTTACTTCCCAGATTGGTTAAAAATGCTGATGTCGTAATGGTGAGGAATAAAGATGAAATATCTTTAACGTTTAACGAATTTACTGAAACTTATACGACTTCTGAAACTGTTGCAAGTGGAGATGCAATTACTCTTAGAGTAAATCATCCAAACTATCCCAATGCAAATGCAAGTTTCAAAATGCCTCAAGAAATAAGTGCATCAGGTTCCTTCATCAAAGAAGGAGGTGTAGATGCTGATGGTGACCCAGGTGATCTAATTACAGTTACTTTTACTGACGATGCCAATAGGAACAATTATTATCAATTAAACTTTTATTATTTTAATGAAACTATAAGTCAATTCATTCCAATGGCTTTCGAAACTTCAGACCCTTCGTTATTAGATTATAATTCTTATAAGCTAAATGACGGGAGTGTACTATTTTCAGATGAGTTGTTTAATGGTAAAGAAAAAGCACTTTCAACCGTTGCTCCGTTTGGTATAGTGGCCTTTAATACTGGAAACAAATACCTTATAGAAATTTCAAGCATATCCGAAGACTTATTCAAATATCATAAATCACTTCAACGAGCAGAAGATGCCAAAGAGATTACTTTTCAGGCGGGTTACAATAATGCTGTTGTTATTCACTCAAATGTAACGAGTGGTCTTGGCATTTTAGGAGCATCATCATCCAATAGTATTATTCTTAAATAGAATAGAACGTTTGTAAAATTTTTAAATACTCAATTAATAATAAGTTTAGTTTGCACCAATTTTTAATGAGAAAAAGTTTACTGTTCCTTATTTTCTTTCAGCTAGCTTCATTTTCTAGCTCTGCTCAATCTGCTATTGTTAGAGGTATCGTATATAATGGTGCTACTGGTGAACCTATTATATCCTCGGTTATTTCACTTAATAAAAACAGGCAAGGAGCGTATAGTGATGAAAGGGGCTTCTATACAATAAATGGAGTAGCAGCAGGTGAGTATGTAATGTCAGCAACATACATAGGGTTTGATACTGCAAACTTTAACATTAAAGTTAAAGATGGGCAAATCTTAAATCATAACTTTTACTTGAGTCCAAGCTCAAAAGAACTCATAACCATAAGAGTTTCAGCTGAAAAGATTAGAAAGACAAAAGAAGTTTATATTTCTCAAACTACAATTAAACCTGTTGAACTAACAAGAATCCCTTCTGTAGGAGGCGAACCAGATTTAGTCCAATATTTACAAGTACTACCTGGAGTAGTATTTTCTGGAGATCAGGGAGGTCAACTATATATAAGGGGTGGTTCACCTGTTATGAATAGGGTAATGTTAGATGGTTTAACCGTTTATAACCCATTCCATTCCATTGGATTATTTTCAGTTTTTGACAGTGATATTTTGAAGTCTGTTGATGTTTTTTCTGCAGGTTTTAGTGCAGAATATGGAGGACGAGTTTCTGCGATAGTAGATGTTAAAACAAGAGATGGAAATAAGAAAAATTTTGCTGGAAAAATTAATTCTAGTCCTTTTAATTCAAAAATCCTCTTAGAGGGGCCATTAAAAAAATACGAACCTGGCAAAAGTCATAGCAGTTATATAATTTCCTACAAGAACTCGTATTTGGATAAATCTTCGCCGCTAGTTTATCCTTATATTAATGATGGGAAATTGCCATATTCTTTTAGCGACTTGTATGCCAAGCTATCTGTAAATAGTGCAGGTGGGAGTAACATTAACTTTTTTGGTTTTAACTATAAGGATAATGTAAGTTTTGAGAACTCTACTAGTTATAATTGGCAATCCAATGGTGTTGGTTCTAAGTTTTTATTAATTCCAGACAATAGTAAAACCATTATAGATGGCTCCATTACTTACAGCGATTATTTAATTGAGCAAAAAGAAAAAGACAATAAACCGCGTAAATCAGGAATAAATGGTAGCAATGTTGCCTTAAATTTCACATACTTATTGAGAGATGCTGATAAGTTAAAATATGGCTTAGAAATGAACGCATTTAAAACCGAGTTTGAGATTTTTAATAGTTTTGATAGACGAATTAGCCAGTTTGAAAATACCACAGAGATAAATGCATATATAAATTATTTACGAAATTTTAACGAAAAATTTATTCTAGAAACAGGTTTGCGTTTGCAACGGTATGCTAGCCTTCAAGAGAACAGCTTAGAACCACGCATTAGAGGAAAATATATATTGGGAACCCGATGGAGGCTTAAAGGCTCTGCAGGCTTATATTCTCAAAACTTAATGAGTGCAGTTAGTGATAGAGATATTGTTAATCTGTTTTACGGTTTTTTAAGTGGACCACGAGATTTACCTGAAACGTTCGACGGTAAAGTAGTGGAATCAAAATTACAAAAATCAAAGCACGCTGTTTTTGGTGTTGAATTCGATATTAATTCTAACTCTGAAATGAATTTGGAGGGGTACATTAAAGATTTTACTCAATTAACCAACATCAACAGAGATAAAATATTTGATAATGATGCTGATAACGCTGATAAACCGGGTTATTTAAAAGAAAACTATATAATAGAAAGGGGACAGGCCTACGGTTTTGATGTAACTTACAAGTTTGAAAACAAGCATTGGTACATTTGGTCAGTATACTCGTTCAATATCGTAAATAGATTTGACGGCATAAGAACATATCAACCGCATTTTGATAGGAGGCACAACATTAACCTTGTTAATTCTTATGATTTTGGTGAAGAGTTAAATTGGACGGCTAATCTAAGGTGGAATTTTGGCTCTGGTTTTCCATTTACTCTTACTCAAGGCTTTTACGAACTACTTGACTTTAGAGATGGTGGAAGTACAGATTTTTTAACAGAGAATGGAGACCTAGGTGTGTTTTATGATGATTTAAACCTGGGTAGATTACCATATTACCATAGACTAGACGCTTCGCTTAAACGAAAGTTTAAAATCCCCAAAAAATCTAATCCAAATCAATTTAATAAAGCAGAAGTTATATTATCCGTAACCAATGTTTACAATAGAGCCAATATCTTCTATTTTAATAGAATAGACTATAAAAGAGAGGACCAATTGCCTATACTGCCAAGTTTATCAGCAAGTTATTCTTTTTAAAGCTTAGTTAAAAACTATATTAAATTCTTAGATTGTTTCTAGAGCATTCATCTCTAGCGATCTTTCTTTAATTATTTGGACCGATGTTGGGTGTGGAGAGTAAGAAACTGTGTCTAATAAATCTTGTTTTTCTAACAGTAATTTATATTGTTTAGTTAATTCTGGATTACTTAATACTTTTTTTAGAATTTCTCGATGCTCGGTAGGAGGGAGCTCGTTATAGGTTAAAAGTAATAATTCGTTTTGAGTAATGTTTTTAATCATATAATAAACTTTTAATTATACTAAGAACGGATAATAATGGACGTTATTATATGGAATTATCAAATATTTAATGATTAGTATTTTAAAACAAAGTTTTGTTTTGTATAGCTTGTGTTAAGGCTAACTATTCCAATAAAGAATAGATCCATAGTAATGGTAACATCTGCATCTTCTTTTATTGCATTCCAAGCATTCTCCATTTCTTTAGAATAGTGAATGTCGTCCAAGATGATCAAAGTGGACTTTTTAGAAGAGGATTTTAGTCGTCCAAAGTATCTCAGTGTAGGTTCGTACCTGTGATTTCCATCTAAAAAAATTAGATCAAATTCATCATTAGAAACTTGGTCTAAAGTATTGTCAAAATTACCAGCAATGGAACGAATATTTTCCAACCCGAGTTGACCCCAAACATTTTTAGCCAAGTTAATTACTGTTGTATCTCCTTCTAACGTTGTAATGATGGTATTTTTTACACTGGCCAAGTAGGCAGTTGTAATACCCAAAGAAGTTCCAATTTCTAGAACTCTGTGAGCCTTATAATACTCAATGCATTGAGCAATTAATCTAGCATACTTAGGATGTTTTAGCGAATTTTTAGCAATTTCAGATACATTTCTTGTAAAAATGTTTCCGTTTTTACCATAATCTACAAAAGCTATGGATTGTTTACTGGCCTTTAGTCTTTTACGTTCTTTCTCAATATTCTTGTTTTTTTGATGATGCTGTTTACTCAGTACCTCATTTATAAACTCAAAAACAAAAGGAGAATGTATTTCGTGTTTTGTACTAGACTTGAGATAGTACTTTAAATATTTTCTCGCAACTTTAAACTTACCGTATGCTTTGTTATTTCTCAACTTTTTTCTTCTACTTCAGTTTCTTCTGCAGCAGTTACTTCAGTTGTTGCTTTATGAGCAGTTTTAATTGCAGATAACTCTTGCTTTAAATTCTTTATCTGACCATTAATTTTTGCAATTCGTTGATCAAAGTCTTTTAGCAATTTTTCTGCAGTTTTAGATTTAGCAAAAAAGGACATGTTTCGCTCTATGCCTGCTATTTCGTCATTTAAGAAACTAATTTTTTTCTTTATCCCTCTAGCCTCAAAATCCAAAGATTTTGTACCATTTGGCCCTTGTTTTATATCGATATAGTGCTGTTTTAAATTAGAGTGTTTAGCTTCTTTTATTTGCTCGCTAAACTTTTTATATACTGCATTATTGGCTTTATCGTAGCCAGTATTAATACGTTTTACAGCTTTGAGAGGGACGTATCCAATTGTTCTCCAATCAGAGGATATCTGTTTTAATTCTGCAAATACAGTCTTAGCATTTCCCTTACTTTCCAATAAAGTCTCTAATTTTTGAATTAAAACTTCTTTCTGCTTTAAGTTCTCCTCTTCTTTAACACGCTGACCAGCAAATGCTGTATTCTTATTGTTAAAAAAGTGATCGCAAGCAGCTCTAAATCTTTTCCATATAGCCTGATTTACTTTATCGGGAACAGGTCCAATTTCTTTCCATTCTTTTTGAAGTCTTATAATCGCTTTAGATGTTTCACCCCAGTCTTCATTATCTTTTAACGCTTCTACCTTATCACAAAGCACTTCTTTAAGCTTTAAGTTTTCATTTCTTACACTGTTAAGAGCTTTATAAAACTCTTTACGTTTTGTGTAGAAGTCATTTCTTATGCTATTAAAGCTAATCCAAACGGCATCTTTATTTGATCTAGGAATGGGACCTATTTTTTTCCAATCTGCAAATAGGTTTTCAAAATCTTCATACTTTTTATTCCAAGCTTTTGCATTTTCAGGAGTAACTGCATTTAAAAGTTCCGCCTTTTCAACCAGTATTTGTTTCTTTTTGAGGTTGTCTTCTTTACCTACTTCTAACTCTTCATAAACCTTACGCTTTTGCTCGTAAACGGAGTCTGAAGCAGTTTTAAAAGCGTGCCAAATAGCTTCTCTACTTTCTTTTGGCACTGGTCCAGCATTCTTAAACTCTTCGTGGTATTTGTTTAAGAGAATAAAACTACGTTTTAGAGAATTCTCTTTATGAAGCTCCTCAACCTTCTTGGTTAGCTCTATTTTGGTTTCCAGGTTCTTTTTTCTATCTAACTCCTTAAGCTCAATATTAATGCCATGGTTATCGTAAAACTTATCCAAAAGAATATTGTATCTATCCCATAGTTTGCTAATTTCTTCTTTTGGAAGAAATCTAATAGTTTTCCACTGATGTTGTATCTCCTTAACTTTATCAATGCTCTCAGTTGTTTCGTCTTCCTTTACTAAGTCTTCTAGTCGTGCTAGAAGCTCTAATTTAAGTTTAAGGTTGTCTTGTTTATCTTTTTCTATTCTTTCCTTTTCCTCTTTCTGAGCAAGCTTTATTTGATTAAGTAAAAAATTAAATTTTTCAAAAAGCTCTTCTTTCTCAAAAATAAATTCTTCAGTTTCTTCTTCTTGTTCTTCACCTGCAGGTTCAAACGCTAGTTGAGCAGCTTGTTTTTCGTTATTGAACTTTTCGAAAAAGACCGGACGAATAGCTTTTAGGTTTTTTGAAGCAGCAGAAGGAGTTAGTACTAATACTTTTTCTGCTTCTTCAAGCATTTCTTCTAATGACTTAGATGCTAATTTTTTTGTATCAAAATTATCTTCTTCATTATGCTCATCTAAAATCGTGTTTTCCAACTCAGCTTTCGATTCTGAAGTTGTTTCTTGAGCAGGAGATTGTGCGGATTGCACTATTGTCTCCTCACTTTGATTTTCATCGATTTTGAAGTTATCTAATTCCTCGTTCATCCGTTTTGTAAAAAAGAGTGCAAAAATGGTATTTTTGAGCAGAAATGCCAACTATAAAAAAGCAAGGTAATGTAAAGATTATAGAATGCCCTAGAGATGCAATGCAAGGTATTCTTGATTTTATACCTTCACAGATTAAAATAGACTATCTAAATAGCCTATTAAAAGTAGGCTTTCATACTATAGATTGTGGCAGTTTTGTGTCACCTAAAGCTATACCTCAAATGGTTGATACACAGAAAGTATTGGACAATTTAGATATGGATTCAACCGATACAAAACTTTCAGTTATCGTCGCTAATGAGAGAGGTGCAAATGATGCTGTAAAGCATAACCAAGTAACTTACCTTGGGTTCCCGTTTTCTATTTCAGAAACATTTCAAAAAAGGAATACAAAAAAGTCGATTAAGGAGTCTGTGGAGGTTGTGAAACGCATTTCTAACCTTTGTGGTGAGTTCTCTAAAGAAATGGTTGTTTATATTTCTATGGGTTTTGGTAATATTTATAATGAAGATTGGAATGAAAATATAGTAGCTGATTGGGTAGACAAATTGCATACCATCGGTGTTCAGCATTTTTCTATTTCTGATACAGTAGGCTTATCACATAAAGCTACCATTTCAGCTGTTTTTTCTACTTTATTTAAATCCTTTCCAGAAGTAGAGTTTGGGGCACACTTTCATACAAAGCAATCAGAGTGGAGGGAGAAAGTGGAAAGTGCATATAATAATGGCTGTAAACGCTTTGATGGAGCAATAAAAGGTTTTGGTGGTTGCCCTATGGCTAAAGATGATTTAGTTGGCAATATGCCAACAGAAAGGCTCATCGATTACTTTGGTTTTGATGTCCTTAAACTAAAAAAGGCTCCATTTAATGAAGCCTTTTCGATTGCAGAACACGTGTTCTCAAAATATCAATGACTTATTAATAGCCTTTTTGCAAAGCTTACTTCTTTATTAGTTACCGTAATGTAGTATGTTCCGCTAGGCAAGTCTGAAGTGGTAATATTACTTCTATCTTCTAAGTTTTTAACTACCAATCCATTCACGTTGTACATTTTAACTAAAGTTCCTGGTGTTTTAAGACTAGCATCTAAATTAATATTTAAAACGGTGTTAGCAGGGTTTGGAAACAGGCTTATAAGGTCCGTAGCCAGATATTTGTTTACACTTCCAGTTGTTGAAACACTAAAATAAGCTTCAACCTTCTTACTATCTGTACCATAGTCATTAGTTATAGATAATTCAACTTCATAAAATCCTGTAGCAGAATAACTTACTTCTAAAGACTTAGTAGATAAATCCCCACTATGAATTATATAATTAACAGGTGAAATTGTCCACGTTCTTGATGTCGCTTCTTGTCCTCCAGAAATATCGCTTAAAACAACTTTTTCCCCTGTAACAATGCTTCGTTTTGGTGCTGAAAAATCTGCTGCTGGAGCAAGGTTGTTAATGCTAACTTTTCTAATGACACTACTTGCCACTAATTGACTATTTTCACTTACATATAAGTTGCCGAGTCCATCAGATTCTATATCACTAATCTGTGTAAATGCCGCATTAGATCCGTTACCGTCAGATACTGTGTACGAACTCTTATCTCCTGCAAAAGTGGTTACACTGTTGTTAGCGACATTTATAGCTCTAATTGTGTTTTCGTCTCCTACATAGATAATGCCGTTTACTACAGCAATGCCTTTAGGGTTTTTGAATCTTGCAGCACTTAAAGTTCCATCAACCTGTCTAGAATCTGATCCAGAAGTAGGTCCAGCAAGCGTGCTTGTTTGTCCAGAGAAAATGTTTATTTTTCTGATGTTTGTATTCCAAGGGTCTGATACTACAATGTTGTTAGCATCTAGCATTGCAATTCCCCAAGGTCCTCCAAATCTAGCAGCAGAAGCAGTTCCGTCTGAGGTGCCTTCGGTGCCATTTCCAGCCAATGTGGTTACAACACCTGAAGGTGAAATTTTCCTCACTGTAAAGTTGTTGTATTCTGTAACGTATAAATAACCGTTTGCATCTATAGCTATATCTGTTGGTGTGTCAAATCTGGCTGAAGTACCTGTTCCGTTTGTGTAACCACTGGTGCCGTTCCCCGGTAAACCTGGAGTAGGGGCTGCTCCAGCAAATGTGCTAACTCCCTGAACGTTTCCTAAGTTTATGTACTTGTTTATTTTTCGTATACAGTGATTCTCTTTGTCAGCAACAAAAATGTTTCCGTTATTATCAGAAGCCATACCACCCGGTACTCTAAATGTAGTTTGTGTTCCCGATCCATTTTTATACCCTTCAGATAGTGCTGGTTTTTGCAAGCTGCCTGCTCTTATGTAGGCTTTGGTTCCGGAAACAATTCTTACTTTGTTTCTTTCAGAAATATACAAAACACCATTTGCATCAAAGCATAATCCTTCAGGTAAACTAAAATAAGTGTTGTCAAGTTGTGCTGATCCAGATTCGTATTTATTAAAAGCATCATCGTTTGTTTTACCTGCAAATGTGGCTACTGATTGTGCAGAAAGCCACAGACAAAAAAATAGAGATAGTGTTACTAAGAGTGTTTTTCTCATCGTATTAATTTTCAATTTATTGTTATAATTATAGTTGTGTTAAGTATTGATTTACAGATTGTTCAATCTGATTTGAGATTCCGTCGTATTGTCGCTTTACAAACTTGTCGCCAGTAATTTGCTCATAAAGTTCAATATATCTTTCAGATACGCTACGAACATAATCTAAACTCATATTGGGTATAACTTGTCCTTCTAAACCTTGAAAGTCGTTTTCTATTAACCATTGCCTAACAAACTCTTTACTCAGTTGTCTTTGGTTTTGGTCTTTTTCTTGAATTTCTGTGTAGGTATCTTCATAAAAGTATCTCGAAGAATCTGGAGTATGAATTTCATCTATTAAAACAATGTCATCTCCTAGCTTTCCAAATTCATATTTAGTATCTACCAATATTAATCTCTGGTTTTTAGCATGTTCTGATCCGTGATTAAATAAAGCCAATGAATGCTTATACAATTCCTCTAACTCTTTCTTTTTTATAATTTTTTGAGCTACGATCTCTTCTTTTGATATATCCATATCATGACCATTGTGAGCTTTTGTGGTTGGAGTTAAAATTGGTTGAGGAAGTTTGTCATTCTGTTTTAATCCTTTTGGTAGTTCCACACCACAAATTGTTCGTTTACCGGCTTTGTATTCTCTCCAAGCATGTCCAGCTAAGTAACCTCTTACCACAAACTCCACCGCATATGGTTTACATTTTAAGCCAACTGTTGCGTGTGGATCTGGTGAAGAAAGTTTCCAGTTTTTGACAATATATGCGGTGTCATCTAAGAATTTTGCTGCTATTTGGTTTAAAACTTGTCCTTTAAAGGGAATAGGCATAGGCAATACGTGGTCAAATGCAGAAATTCTGTCACTTGCAATCATTACTAGGTACTTTTCCCCGATAGAGTATACATCTCTTACTTTACCTCGCATAAAATTAACTTGATCCTTAAAATAGAAATTAGTTGAAATAAGCGTTTCTTGATCGATTGTGGTCATAAGATTTATATCAAAAATATATATTTTTATAGTTAACGATTAAATGGGAATTAGCTGTTTAAGTTTTCAAGAAATTCTAATGTGTTAATGTCGTCTGCAAAGTCTTGAAGATTAGGTGTTTGTGCATTGCCTAAATTCACATTCGAATAAGTAGAAGAGTTACCCACAATACATTGAATTTCTTGATTGTTTTGATCTAAGAATTGTTCAATTTCTTCTAATGAGTTGTAATGGGCATAATTAATACATGCGAGTGGAGCATTTAAATCTTTTCTATGTTTATATAAGGCAAAGCCGTTATCCAAGTGTTGCTCATTGTTCATAAGCAAGATAGCTCTATGATAGGTATAATTGTTTGCAAACTTATTGTGATTCTTCAGATTGTTGTGCTTTTCAAAATTGTCAATTACCCTGGTTATATCCATATCTTGTGGTAGCAGAATTAATGAAACATTTCTGCATCCAAGTCCAAAATATTCAAATACGTCATTTGATAATAATTCTAATTCTTCATCGGTTTCATTTCCGCTTAAAATTGCCAGAGATTTTCTGTTTTTTCGTAAAAGGTTAGGAATATCCTTAAAATAATATTCAAAATATTTGAACGAGTTGTTACTTCCTGTAGCTATTGCAGCTTCAATATTGGTGAGTTTGTCCACAACTGTTATAAGAGTATCAAATTCTTTATGATGATCGATTAGAATGTTAACTATCTCCTTAATTACGTGCTCATCTTCAGAAGAAGGTTTAATAATCGCTTTGTTACCAGATAAAAGCACACAGATTAGATCATGAAAGCCAACCAAAGGAATATTCCCTGCCATAATAATACCTACTTTTCTGGGATTAATTGAGTATTGGTATGGCTTTACAAAGGCACTAAGACTTTCTTTAGTTAGAGCCTCTTTCCAATAGCCAATGGATTTCCAATAGTTAGATTCTGTTAACCAATTATTTTTAACATAGGTTTTAAGTATGACTGATTTAAGAGCTTCATTGCTTTCATTTAAAAGAGTCCCCACGTGAACAAGACTATCAATAATCTCAGATCTTTTTAACATAAATGTGCCGCAAATGTTAAAAATCTTTACAAGCTTTTAATACTTCTGTGATATAATTGTTGAACTTAAAACGCATTTTTGAAATTATGTCATGGAGAAAACTAGAAGGAGAAGCATTAAAAAATAATATTAGTACAGAAGTTGAAAATGCACTAGAGCGAGAAAAACACAATAGAATAAAAGTTTGTATTGGGTCTGATTCTCAAGTAAAAGGAGATATTACAGAGTTTGCAACAGCAATGGTATTCTTAAGAGAAGGGAAAGGTGGATTTGTTTTTGTAAATAAATATATATCAGAGCATAGATTTAGTATTAAAGAAAGAATGATTCAGGAAGTGTCTGATTCTGTGCAATTTGCATACGAAATATGTCCAATTTTAGATAAGTATAATGTTGAGCTTGAAGTACATGCGGACATTAATACAGACCCAAATTTTAAGAGTAATGTAGCGTTTAAGGAAGCTATGGGGTACATTTTAGGGATGGGATATGCCTTTAAGGCTAAACCAGAAGCCTTTGCAAGTACATATTGTGCAGGTAGGGTGGTGAGTTAAATTTCATATTTGTAGTATGAAATCTTTTTATTTTCTATTATCGTTAATTTTTGCGGGGTATGTCTTTAATGCACAGTTAGAGACTGTGGTTAGAACAGTTGAAAATGATATAAATAATAAACCTTTAAAACTTAATGTCGAGATTTGAAATTTACGATGTTACCAAGATGGCAATGTTTGGGGTAAGTGAAAATGACCTTTTATAATTTTTGGCTCAAAACATTATTTATCCAGTTTTTGCTACGGAAAATAAAGTTACTAAAATAAATATGCGAAATGGAGAAGCTAAGGTAAGAATGCGTTTTAGATTGCCTGTAAGCTTTAAAATATGAGAATATCATTGATTCTTTGTGTATTCTTGTTTTGCAATTCTTTAAAGATATAGGCTCAAGATTTTATAGAGTTACTAGAACAGGCAGCAGAGTTTATTTATGGTAACGATTCTTTACTCAATTTTATTAAATCACATCTAGAAATTCTTGCAAAATATGAAGGTGCTAATCTAAAACAAACTATTATGTTAAGTTTTAGTATAGATACTTCAGGAATCGTTATAAACATAAATGTACTGGGTAAAAACAAAGATTCCATCTTTGCTAACGAAGGAATTAGAGTGCTAATGTTAACCTCAAGTAATTAGTTACCGGCATTTAGTGGAATTCACAAAATAAAAATGAGCTATAGGTAACCCATTACATTAAATAATCAGCTTGAAACAATGAACGAATTATTAAGCGATTCAATCTATACATCTTTTGAAGTAACACAACCTGCGACTTATAAAGTAGGTTGGGATAGTTTACAAGCGTCTATAATTAGAAATATGGAATATCAATAGTGCTGGATTAACTTGTGGTTATTGGATAGTTACAACTGAAATTATAGTTGATAATAATGGTGCTTTATCAAACATAAAAATTCTTGATTTTACTTATGGCATATCAGAAGGTACACTTTCTTCAATAATCAATGCTATAAAACTAACTAGCGGAAAGTTGAGTTGTGCTTATAAAAATAATAAGCCTGTAAAAATGAAAGTTAGGGTTCCTGTGACATTTAGAAATACTAGCCTACATTAGAATGGTTAAATTCGCAGCGTTTAAAACAAATTAATTAGATTTTGGCGAGAATAATGGCTCTAGACTACGGAGCAAAAAGAACAGGAATAGCTACTACAGACCCTTTGAAGATTATTGCTAGTCCGCTAATCACGGTTCAAACACCAGATTTAATGGACTATCTAACGAAGTATTTTAAAACAGAAGATGTAGAAAGTATTGTTGTTGGACAACCAACAAGACACGATGGAAGTTATTCTCCCATTGAAGAAAGAATTCTAGAATTTATCGCAAATTTTAAAAAGAACCACCCCTCAATTGTAGTTCACAGAATTAACGAAATGTATTCTAGTAAAGACGCCATGCAAGCTTTGATAAAAAGTGGTGTAAAGAGAATGCAACGTAGAGATAAGAAATTATTGGATAGCACTGCAGCAACCTTACTTTTGCAAGAATTTTTATACGATTAATGATTTATCCAATAAGAGCATACGGAGACCCAGTTCTAAGAAAAGAATGTGCCGAAATTGAAGCTTTTGACGAGAATTTACATAAGCTAGTTGAGGATATGTTTGAAACGATGGATGCTAGTGATGGTGTAGGTCTAGCTGCACCTCAAATTGGTAAAACATTAAGATTGTTCGTAATAGACTCTACACTTTTCAATGAAGAAGATAATTCTGGTGTTAGGCAAGTGTTTATTAACCCTATAATTGAAGAGGAGGAAGGTGATGAATGGGCTTTTGAAGAAGGTTGTTTAAGCATACCAGATATTAGGGAAGATGTTGTAAGACCACCTAAGCTTACTATTTCTTACCAAACAATTGAAGGTGAAGAAGTTACCAAGCACTTTAAAGGAATGAGTGCACGGGTAATACAACACGAGTATGACCATATTGAAGGAGTTTTATTCGTAGACCATATTTCGGCATTTAAAAGACAATTACTAAAAGGTAAATTAGCAAATATTACCAAAGGGAAAGTAAACGTTCGTTATAGGATGAAATTCCCTAAAAGAAGATAATGTTGAATTATCTAAAGGCTTATAGGCCATTGAATATAATTTTTATTGCTCTAGCCCAATGGCTAGCTTCCTATTATTTAGATTTTTCTGCATCTCGCGAGTCTATTAAGTTAGGAGGTGTTTACTATTTAATATTAGGAACAGCAGCTTGTGCTGCTTTTGGATATTGGACGAACGATTATTTTGATGTTATAAGAGATAGAATAAATAAGCCGGGGAAAAACTGGGTTGGCAGATTAAACAAGTATGCCATATGGTCTCACTTATTACTGTTCATCTCAATTGCATTGTATTGTGGTAATGCGTTAGGAGTATGGTTTGTGGGGCTATTTATAATTACTTTAATAACTCTTGTAGTTTATAATATTTGGTTAAAAGATATAGCAGGTATAGGAAACTTACTAATTGGTGCATTAAGCTTTATTAGTATTTACTGTATTCAGTTTCTATTTAAAGAAGTAGATAAACTTTTGTTGTTGCATTTTGCAACTCTAGCAGGAATGTTAAATTTTAGCAGAGAAATTGTAAAAGATGCTGAAGATTTAAAAGGGGATAGTGAAAGTGGAGCTAACACTCTACCTATTGTTTTTGGAATAAGAAATGCCAATTTAGTAGTCTATGTAATACTGCTGTTTACTATATCTTTTATGGTGGTTTCACTTATCAATCAAAATCAATATCTAGCAAAACCTATTAATTATCTGTACTTTATGTATTATGCATTTTTTGTGATTTTACCATTGTATTATGTAGCTGTGGAAGTACGTTATGCAAAAGAAAAATCTAAATATGCGTACATTAGCAAGGTGTTAAAGTATGTAATGTTTACAGGAATTCTCAGTATTTTATTCTTTTAATATGCAATTATTACTTGGTTCAAATTCACCTAGGCGAAATGAGTTATTGGCTCAAATGGGATATGAATTTACAAAGGTGGTAATTAACTGTGACGAAAGCATTGATGAAGGTCTAAAGCCAGAAGATGTTGCAGAATATCTAGCTATTAAAAAGTCTTCAGAATATTCAGGTTTAACTAAAACCCAAGTTTTATTAACTGCGGATACTGTAGTTATTTGCGATTCTAAAATTTTGAATAAGCCTAGAAATTATAATGAAGCCTTTGAAATGCTAAATCTGCTTTCTAATAAAGATCATAAAGTTATCACAGGTGTTTGTTTAAAGTCCAACAATAAAACTATTTCATTTAGTGAAGTTACAGAAATAGCTGTAGATGCATTGACTAAAAAGGAGATTGAGTACTATTTAAAAAACTATAAACCATTTGATAAAGCAGGTTCTTATGGAATCCAAGAATGGTTTGGTATTTGTAAAATTTCAAGCATTAAAGGTGATTATTACAACGCAGTGGGTTTGCCTTGCAATGCGTTATTTAAACGTTTAAATAAAGATTTTAAAGTTAATGTTTCCTAAAATTTTTAGCCTTATGTTATTGCTTTTTTGTAAGCAAAGTTACGCACAAAAACATGTAGACATTATTGTTGGCACTTCTTTAGAAACAAATTACACTGGCTATAACATTTCCTTAAATTCAACTTTTGTTTATTCTAAAAGTGCTATTGGTGTGGGTGTTAATTATAACTTATCTGATGGTTTTATAAACAATCCGGTAATCGGATTTGAATTCGATTATAAATACAAAATAGTAGATAATAAAAAATGGTCTTCGTGGGTGGGGGGTGATTACTTTCATCAAAAACCAATAAACAATTTAAATATCGATGCTTTATTTTACACTTTTACCCAAAAGCTTAACCTGCTTAATAACTTTTTTTTGGTTAACCATTTGGGCTATGGAGTGGCAATTGAAAGTACCAAACTATCTGGACGAAAGGTTACTTCTAATAGTATAACTGGTTTATTTAATCTAGGATGCGAGTATCAATTCTAATTATAATTATAAGCTTACTTGGTTGTAATAAGAGCAGTGTTGTAACCAATAATGTTCTTGTATATGGACATGCTGGCCTAGGGTTTGATGTGTTGAACTCTCAATATCCAATAAACTCTATGGCAGCTATAGAACACGCCTTCAACTTTTATAATTTGGATGGGGTAGAAGTTGATATTCAATTTACTAAGGATGGAGCTGTATTTTTGTATCACGATCAATTTCTTGAAACAAGTACTAATTGTGCTGGAGAGATTTATAATCTAAATAGGTCAGCTATTGTCAATTGTCGATATCGGAAACAATTTCAAAATGCAAATTCTCCTTTTTTAATTGAATTGGATAGCTTGTTAAACAGATTTCAAAAAAATTGGCCCAAGAAAAAAATTAGTTTAAACGTACAAGACAGATTTGCCTCCAATACTGATTTAAGAAAACTCGCGGAACTTTTGATTAGTAAAATAAAATCATACGGGCTTGAAAATAATTGCAATATTGAGTGCTCGAATATTGATTTCGTGAGTGCAGCCAAAACTGAAGGCTCAGAAATAAAATCTTATCTTGTAGAAAGGTTAAATAATAGGGTTATTGAACTTATCATTAAAAGAGACTTAGACGGTATTGTTACAAGCCACACTGATTCAGACAGTGTTTTGCAAGAGAAGTTGAGCCTCAATGGAAAAGATGTTGTTCTCTACGGTCATCTTATTCAGAAAGATTATACCACTTCTAGTTACAATGGGGTTGTGGCTCTTCAGGTGGATAATGCTCTTCAAGCATTAAAATACCTTAATAGAGATTAACTTGCCTGCAAATTAAATAACGCTGCATAATCCAGTAGGTTTTCTCTTAATTTTCTCCTCGCGACAAAAATCCTGGTTTTTACAGTGCCTATTGGGATATTTAGCTTCTCTGCTATTTCGTGATATTTGAAACCTAGGGTGTTCATTTCAAACGTAATTCTTAAATCAGTTGGTAACTTATCTATAGCTGTTTCTATATCTTTTCTTATAAATTTAACTTCTCCTTGGTTGAAGGTGTTGTAAGTTTTAGCCGAATCGATAATATACTGTTCCTCTTGAGTATCCATAAAAGAATTACGTTTAGTATTACGTCTATAGTTATTTATAAAACTATTTCTCATTATTGTAAACATCCAACCTTTTAGATTGGTGCCTTCTTTAAATTTTGATGAATAAGACAATGCTTTGAAGAAAGTTTCTTGAACTAAATCGTTTGCATCATCCATGTTGTGAGTAAGCTGTAATGCATAATTTCTTAGCATATCCTCATACTTGTAAATCTTGTTTCCGAAAGTTGATAATTGTTCCATTTGTTTAATGATTTGGTTCAAATATATAACAAATGTGTGTATGCACATCAAAAAATGTTTAACAAAATGTGTTTTTTGTTAAACAAAACATTAACATACTGTATTACAGCGATTTATGTAGATATAATAAATACTTATAGCTGTATAAGTGCACCTATGTATCATTTTTTGCATTAAATTTTAACAAATGTTTCTAAACAAACTATAAATTTCGATGTTTGCTTAATTAATGATAGTTTCTGTTAGTAGGATAGAACGTTTTAACTCTGCACACAGGTTGCATAACCCTAATTGGAGCACAGAGCGTAATGCAAACTTTTATGGTCTTTGTAATAATGCAAATTACCATGGACATAATTATAAATTGATTGTAACCGTTACAGGGGAAGTAGATAGAGAAAGTGGTTACCTAATAGACATTAAAGATTTAAAGACCATAATAAGAAGGATTGTAACAGATCAATTTGACCATAGAAATTTAAATTTGGACGTACCTGCATTCAAAAACTTAATTCCTAGTGCGGAAAACATTGCATATGTTATATGGCACGATTTAAGGACAGAAATAGACTCGACATTAGACCTAAGAATAAAACTATTTGAAACAGAACGAAATTTTGTAGAATATGAAGGAAAATAAAGATTCAGAAATAGAGATACAACACATAGCTTCTTCCATAGACACGCCATTGCGAGACGATGCTTTTGAGCTTACAGATGAAGAGAAGATTAAAAAGATAGAAGATTGTTTTAAATCAATAATGGAGACCTTAGGGCTTGATTTAACGGATGATAGTTTATCTCAAACACCACAACGAGTAGCTAAAATGTACGTTAAAGAGATTTTTAGTGGCTTAAACCCACAGAACCTTCCCTCAACTACATTATTTGAAAATAAGTTTAAGTATAGCCAGATGCTTGTAGAGAAAGATATATCTGTTTATTCGATGTGTGAGCACCATTTTGTGCCAATTTTTGGAAAGGCACATGTAGCTTACATTGCAAATGACAAAGTTATTGGTTTGTCCAAAATCCACAGATTGGTTAAGTACTATGCTAAAAGGCCTCAAGTTCAAGAAAGGCTAACAAGGCAAATAGCTGAAGCACTGAAAAAAAGTCTCCAAACCAATGATGTGGCGGTTGTAATAGATGCTAGGCACATGTGCGTAGAATCTCGTGGAGTTGAAGATGTAACTAGCTCAACGGTTACAGCGGCTATTTCTGGTCAGTTTCAAAAAGAAGCTACACGTATGGAATTCTTAAGATATATAGGAATGAGTTAGAATTAACTTCATTTTAGGTGTTAACAGAAAAGTGCTCCTCTTGAAATAGACAAATTATTGTATTTTTTTAGTTCGTAATACTAAATTTGTTCACTTAGCTATGCGTAGAATTTTTATTATTTTCTCCTTATCATACTGTATTTCCTTAATGGGGCAATCCTCAAATATATATGAAGTACAATCAGGTGAAAAATATTGGAAAAACAGAAAACCTTTTGAGGGATACTGGCAACAAGACGTTCATTATAAAATATCTGCGAGTATTAATGATGTTGAAGAGTCAATAGAAGGTATCGAAAAGTTAACGTATTACAACAACAGTCCAGATACCTTGAATGAGATTTACTTTCATTTATATCAAAATGCATTTACACCAAATAGTTATGCTCACAATCTAAGAAAATCAGGAAAAATAAAAACTACATTTGGGGAACATGAATTAAAAGGAGTAGGGACGGATATTGCCGAACTACTAGTAAATGGTACTTCGATTAAGTACACAATTGATAACACCATTTTAAAAATCAGTTTAAATCAGCCTTTACTTCCGAACCATTCTCTTGATTTTGAAATTTGGTTTGAAACATTTTGGGATAAACAAGATGGTGGAAACATGCGAAGGAGAATGAAAACTTTCAAGCATCATAATGTTACACATTTTGATGGAGTTCACTGGTATCCAAGAATTTGTGTGTATGATAGAAAGTTTGGTTGGACTACGGATCAACATCTAGGTAAGGAGTTTTACGGAGATTTTGGGATTTTTGAGGTTGAGCTTCAGTTTCCAAATCAATATGTTGTTGAAGCAACTGGAGAACTAGAAAATAGAGAGGAAGCACTTCCAAAGGAGTTAAGGCAAAAGTTGGACATTAAAAACTTTAGATCAAGAACACAAACTGAAATATCCAAACCAATTATTGCAAACGGAACCACTAAAACTTGGAAGTACAAAGCAATCAACGTTCATGATTTTGCATTTACTGCTGATCCTACCTATAGAATAGGAGAGGCGGAGTGGGAAGGCATTAAATGCATAGCTTTAGTACAAGAACAAAATGCACATGGATGGCAAAAGACTGCAGATTATGTAAGTAAAGTTGTCAAAACCTATTCTGAAGAAATTGGCATGTATGGTTATCCTAAAATTGTTGCAGCTGATGCAAGAGATGGAATGGAATATCCCATGTTAACCTTAAACAGTGGAAATTGGCCCGGACATAGATACGTGATTGCCCACGAGGTTGGCCATAATTGGTTTTTTGGTATGATTGGGAATAACGAAACGTATAGAGCTAGTTTAGATGAGGGTTTTACTCAGTTTTTAACTGCTCTAAGTTTGAAGAAAATTGGCAACTTAGACTACTATCAAAATCCAATTGACAAGGGGGTAGTTTTCAATCGTTATCTAAACCATGCTGTAAATGATAATAATGCTACATTAAACACACATTCAGATCATTTTAATTCTGCAGAAAGGCACGGAGGTGGTTATGGCCAGGTATACTTCAAGACAGCAAGTATGCTTTATAACCTGCAGTATGTTCTTGGTGATGAATTGTTTAGTGCAGCTTTAAAGAATTATTTTAACCAATGGCAATATGCTCACCCTTATTGGGAAGATTTTAAAACATCGATAATTCAATATACAAAAGTAGATCTCAATTGGTTTTTTGATCAATGGTTAGAAAGCAATAAAACCATTGATTACAGGATTAAGTCCATTAGACAAGCTAAAGACTCAAGTGGTAAAATTTCCCTCATAAGAAAATCCACGATGCAAATGCCACTAGATGTAGATGTTGTTTTTGCGGATGATAGTGTAGAACATCATTATATTCCAAATACATACTTTGTGAAATTATCAAAAGCCAAAAAACATAAAACTTGGATTGGATGGGATCAGCTTAATCCAATTTACACCTTTAATACAACCTCAAATAAAAAAATAAAAGATGTCATTATTGACCCTTCAGGAAGAATGGCGGATGTAAATAGATTAAATAACAAGAAAAAAAATAGATTAAACTTTAACTTTTCCAAATACCAGCGGGTTAATGAAGATTATGATGCATACAATTTGAGGTGGCATCCAAACATATGGTACAATGGCAATGACGGATTGAAGTTTGGCATAGAACTCTATGGTGTATATTTTGGAAACAAGCACAAAGTAAATTCCTCATTTTGGTATAATTCACAATTGTTTGCACGAGAAAATGGTAATAGCTCAAACCCGTTTTCCTATAAGCTAGATTACGAAACTAGGATAGGGGAAAAGATGGATTTAATACTAAGTAGTCGACATCTTGATGGTGTGATATTAAACAAAGTAGGTGTCACGAAAAATATAAATAGTAGTTCTCTTGAGATTTTTGCTAAATCTATAAATAGGTCAACACGATCAGACGTAAACTACCTAATATACAGAGACTTATGGAGCCCAGCTGAATGGAATAATACGCTTAATTTAAAGTGGAATAAAAAGATAAAACACTTCAATGGTCAATCTAATATCCTTGTTTCAACGCGAGGATCATATCTATGGTCTAGTTACAATTATGCTCGTATTAATGCTGAGTACAAAAGAACTTTATCTGTAAATAAGTTTAGGGTAAGAACCAGGGCATTTGTGCAGTATGGAGTTGGAAATTATGCACCAGAATCTAAACTTATGCTGGCCGGAGGAAATAATGAGGAGATGATGGATAACGCATTAGTTAGGAGCATAGGGATTGTTCCAAAAGAATTTGAAGGTTACGGAAACACCTTTAATCACTTGCACTACAAAGGTGGTTTAAACCTAAGAGGTTATAGCGGCTATACCGCTATTAATGAGAATGATACCCGATCTTACGCCATTCATTCGGGAACAAGCGGCTTCGCTGGAAATCTTGAAATTGACTTTAGCCGATATATTTTACCCAAAACTTCCTTTAGAGGATTAAAACTAAATAGCTATTTATTTGGAGATGCAGGTTGGTTACAAAATAGCACATTGGGAAGTGGTTTAAGAGCAGATGCTGGTATTGGTGGGTCAATTACATTTATGTTTAATCAAAGGAATTACATTAAACCAATAACAATTAGAACGGATTTTCCTTTATTTGTTAATAGGATACCTGCTGCTGAGGACAAATATTTAGATTTCAGGTACTTAATTGGGATTTCAAAAGCATTATAGTTTATGATAGTAGGTAAAAATCTAAGCAAAAATTATGGAGATTTAGAGGTGTTAAAATCTGTTAACATAACTATTCAACCATCAGAAATTATATCCATAACTGGCCCTAGTGGTGCAGGTAAGTCAACGCTGCTACAGCTTTTAGGAACCCTAGACACCCCTTCAAGAGGCAGTGTTAGTTATAATAACAATGAAGTAAGTAAACTTGGTTCAAACAAATTAGCCGAATTTAGAAATAACAACATTGGATTTATATTCCAGTTTCATCATTTATTACCAGAGTTTACAGCTTTAGAAAATGTAAGTATGCCTGCATACATTGCAGGTAAAACAAAAAAGGAAGCTGCAAAACGGGCATCTGAATTATTGGATGTTTTAGGATTGAAAGATAGAATAAATCACAATCCAAATGAGCTTTCAGGAGGAGAACAGCAAAGAGTAGCAGTTGCTAGAGCCTTAATGAACAACCCTGAGGTTATTTTTGCTGATGAACCAAGTGGCAATTTAGATACGGAAAATGCAGAAGACTTACATCAACTTTTTTTAAAGCTTAGAAATGATTTAGGTCAAACTTTTGTAATTGTAACCCATAATAATGAATTAGCCAAACTAGCTGATAGGGTTATAAAAATGAAAGATGGACAAATTATTACACCATAGAATTTAGGCCTTCTAAAAAGAAAAAGGATATTTATTTCATTACATCTTTTAATTTTGCACCAATGAATATAGTGGTTAAAAACTTACCAAAAACATATAACGCACACTTTTTGGAAATGCTATTTGAGAAATTTGGCGAAATTACATCTGCAAAGGTGATTTATGATAGAGTTACAAGAGAGCCAATAGGGACAGGCTTTGTTGAATTTGAAACCGAGGAGGAGGGACTTAAGGCTATTGCTGAGTTAAACGGAAAAGAAATTCAAGGCCGAGAAATTTCTGTTGAAAAAGCTCGACCTCGAAGAGTAAATATTTGGAGCTAATTAAAGGTTTAAACCTTCAACATCAAACGTCTTCTTAGGGTTAATGCACATTACAGGTGTGTTTTGTGCATTACTCACAATCTGTTGAGCATACGTACCAACAAAAAAGTCAGTAAATTTAGCTTCTTCTTGTGTCATAATCATTATTAAATCAGCATCGTGTTCGTCTGCAAACTGCACGGTATCTTTTCCTAAGTGGTCTGGATATTTTCTGTCATCTAATAGTTTTACATCAAAATTTACACCATTGTCACGAAACACTCTCTCAACGTAAGCTTTATTTGCTTCAACTTTGTTTTTAAAGAATTTATCTGATTCTACTTCCATAATTACACGGATAGTTGAACCGAATTTTTTAGCGAATTTTATAGCCCATACTAACTTTTGCTTTGAAGATTTAGTTAAATCTATTGGTAAGACAATATTGTCAAAAGTGTGATTTGGTCTATGATCTTTAACCGCTATTACTGGCACAGAAGAAGAACTAATAACTCTTGTTGTAGTACTGCCTACAAACTGCTCCATACCATTTGCACCATTGGTTCCCATTACAATCTGATCGCAGTCAGTTGATCGAGCAACTTTATTAATAGTTTTATAAGGCTTTCCTTCTTCGATTAAAAGGTTAACAACGGCTTCTGGCCAGATGCTAATTATTTGATCTTTGTATTTATTAAGTCTTGTAGAAATTCCATCTTTTAACAATGATTTTTGATCATCATTCATAAATAAGGACTTCATCCCGCTTGATATAACATTTAGTAAGGTAATCTCATTATCAAAAAGCTTTGCCATTTCCACAGCATAATCAATTGCATTTTCCGAAGATTTAGAAAAATCAACTGGAACTAAAATAATATGATGTTTAGGTGTTTTTATATCTGTCATAAAAAATGTTCAAATTTGCATCAAAAGTAATATCCTTTTCTCTTGAAAACATTATCAGACAGTGAACTAATTCTTAACTCCGATGGTTCCATCTATCATCTTGGACTAAAGCCAGAGCATTTAACAGAAAATATTATAACAGTAGGAGACCAAGACCGAGTAAACATGGTGTCTGAGCATTTTGATGAAATTTCATTTGAAATACAAAGACGTGAGTTTAAAACCATAGGAGGGAGAATTGGTGACAGAAAAATTACGGTTTTATCTACCGGTATAGGAACAGATAATGTTGACATAGTTTTTAATGAACTTGCTTTTTTAGCTAATTATAACTTGGAAACAAGAGAACCGTTAAAAGTTAGAAAGAACTTAAACCTTATTCGATTAGGTACCTCTGGCAGCATTGCGAAAGAAATAGGTTTAAACGAGATTGTCTATTCTAAAAATGCAATTTCTATGGATGATCTATTTGTTTTTTATGCCAACAATTTTGATAAAATTGTTTTTGATGGTAGAAAATATGCAGTCACTGCTTGTTCTTCGGTGCTTGAAGAGAAGTTCAGAAGATATAAATCAGCGTTAACAATTACAGCAAAAGGTTTTTATGGGCCACAGTTTCGAAATTCTAGTTTATTGCCTAAGTATGGGCTAGAAGATATCTCAATTATTAAATTTCGAGATAATTATGTAGGCAACATGGAAATGGAAACTGCTGGTATATATGGTTTAAGTAGTTTATTAGGATTTAATGCCATATCCATTAATGCAATTCTGGCAGATAGATTAAGTGGAACGTTCAGTAAAAGTCCTCAAAAAGTAATTAAAAAGATGATTCTAGAGGCTTTAGAAATCATTCAAAGAATGTAGATATTGAGATTTATTTCGGATAGAACAAAACACTTAATTAAGGTCCAAAAAATTATTTAAAAACTTTTAAATAATCGTTTGGAAAAAAATTATTTACTATTACATTTGCAGCCGCTTAAGCGATAGGAAACTGATTCCGTAGCTCAGTTGGTAGAGCATTACACTTTTAATGTAGTGGTCCTGGGTTCGAGTCCCAGCGGGATCACAGAAAGCCTTCTCTCTTACGAGGAGGCTTTTTTATTGCCGCAAGTCAAAGTGAATCATTGTTCTACTATTTAAATATCAGTATCTTGCAAACTGTTTTATAGCAAAGCATCCGTAGTTCAACTGGATAGAATATCGGATTTCGGCTCCGAGGGTTAGGGGTTCGAATCCTCTCGGGTGCACAAGAGCTCTTACTATTTGGTAAGGGCTTTTATTTATTTTACACCACCCTCCTCATTGAAATAATTAATTTTTTTGAAATTAATTTTGTCTTTAAAAAGATACTTATATTTTTACACCTATGACAAATTCGTTTCCGTGGCTAAAAAGCTATCCTGAAAACATTCCACATACAATAGATCCTAAAAAATATAATTCGGTTGTTGCTTTGTTTGACATTGCAGTTGAGCGTTTTGGTGATAAAGTGGCATTTCAGAATATGGATGTTTCATTAACATACAATCAATTAAGCGATCAAGTAAATGCTTTTGCGTGGTATCTTCAAAACAAAACAAATCTTCAAAAAGGAGATAGAGTAGCTTTACAAATGCCAAATTTATTGCAATTTCCTATTGCCATGTTTGGAGTTTTAAAAGCAGGTATGGTTGCTGTAAATACAAATCCATTATATACCCCACAAGAAATGTTACATCAGTATAAAGATTCTGGTGCTAAAGCTTTAGTGATTTTAGAAAACTTTGCTTTTAATTATCAAAAAATAGAACAGGAATTAGGCATAGAAACAGTTATCGTAACAAGAATAGGGGATATGTTGGGCGGCTTAAAAGGAGGCATCGTAAACTTTGTTGTTAAAAACGTTAAAAAAATGGTGCCTAAATACAGCTTGGAAAATAGTGTTAAATTCAAGGATATTATGAGCGATTCTAAAGGCAAAAAACCTTCACCTGTGGATTTAAAACTTGAGGATATTGCGTTTTTACAATACACAGGTGGTACAACAGGTGTTTCAAAAGGAGCTATTTTGACTCACGGTAATGTTTGTTCTAATTTAACTCAAATTGATGCTTGGTTAACAGGAGTGTTTGCAGATGGTAAAGAGGTTGTAATCACAGCTCTTCCATTGTATCATATTTTTGCTCTTACTGCAAATTGTCTTGTTTTTGTTAATTATGGAGCTAAAAATGTTTTAATTACAAACCCAAGAGATATGAAAGCCTTTATGAAAGATTTAAAGAAAAATCCTTTTTCTTTTATTACAGGTGTAAATACCCTCTTTAATGGTTTATTAAATCAACCGGATTTTAAATCAGTTGATTTTAGTTCCTTAAAACTGGCTTTTGCCGGAGGTATGGCTTTACAGGATACCGTTGCTAATAAATGGCAAGAAGTAACAGATTCTCCATTATTAGAGGCCTATGGATTGTCAGAAACATCACCAGCAGCATCTATAAACCCAATTGATGGAACGCATAAAATTGGTACAATAGGTCTACCAATACCTGGTACAGATATGAAAATACTGGACGATGACAAAAATGAGGTTGCAGTTGGAGAAAGAGGCGAAATTGCTATAAAAGGCCCGCAAGTTATGGCGGGATACTGGCAAAGGGAGGAAGCTACTAAAGATGTCATGCACAATGGCTACTTTTTAACGGGTGACATTGGAATAATGCAGGACAATGGTTTCTTTAAAATTGTTGATAGGAAGAAAGAAATGGTGTGTGTCTCCGGGTTTAATGTGTATCCTAGTGAGGTGGAAGCTGTTATTTCTGATCACCCTAAGGTTTTAGAGGTGGGTGTTAGAAGTGAGCCTGACCCAAAAACAACAGAAGCTGTAATGGCATTTATTGTTAAGAAAGATGAAAGTTTAACAATTAGTGAGATTAGAGAGTATTGCAAAGAAAAATTAACGGCATATAAAGTGCCTAAAATAGTAGTATTTAGAGAGGAGCTACCAAAATCTAACGTTGGTAAAATCTTAAGAAGGTTGCTAGAATAGAACAAACCCTTATTTCTCGTGTAATTTTAGTTTAAATTCATTGGATGTAACAAGATAAGTTTAAATTTACAAACTATGTCTGAAAGGTTTAAATGGCTTGATAGTTACCCGTCTTTTGTGTCTGAAACAATTGATACAAAAAAATATAGTAGTTTGTTAGAGGTTTTTGATAATGCAGTTTCAAAATTTGGAGATCACGTTGCATTTCAAAATATGGATGTTAAGCTAACGTACAATCAGTTAAATGATAACGTAAATGCATTAGCGTGGTATATTCAAAACAAAACTGATTTAAAGCCAGGTGATAGGGTGGCTATTCAAATGCCCAACTTATTGCAATATCCTGTAGCAATGTTTGCCATTTTAAAAACGGGATTAATAGTGGTAAACACAAATCCCTTGTATACGCCAGATGAAATGCTTCACCAATATAAGGATAGCGGCATAAAGGGAATAATACTTCTTGAAAACTTTGCCAGTAATTTCCAAAGTATTGAAAACCAATTGAATGTTAGTACGGTAATAGTAACGCGTATTGGCGATATGTTAGGTGGTTTAAAAGGAGGTTTAGTAAACTTTGTAGTAAAAAGAGTTAAAAAAATGGTACCTAATTACGAGCTTAAAAACTCAGTTAGTTTTAAGACCATTTTAAAGCAATCTAGCGGTAAAATTCCAAAAGATGTTGCTATTTCTTTGAGTGATCCAGCATTTTTACAGTACACAGGAGGCACCACAGGTTTGTCAAAAGGGGCAACGCTTACACACGGTAATATGTGTGCTAACCTTGCACAAGCTGATGAATGGCTCACAGGTTTATTTAACGAAGGCGAAGATATAATCATAACAGCCCTTCCTTTGTATCATATTTTTGCTTTAACTGCTAATTGTCTTACATTTTTTAAGTATGGTTCAAAAAATGTGCTAATTACAAACCCAAGAGATATGAAATCTTTTATATCGGATATGAAGAAAAATCCATTTTCTTTTATAACTGGAGTAAATACTCTCTTTAATGGGATACTAAATCAACCAGATTTTAAAAATTTAGATTTTTCAAAACTTAAAATTTCTCTAGCAGGAGGAATGGCTTTGCAAGATTCTGTAGCTCATAAGTGGAAAGAGGTAACAGGTTCTAATGTTATTGAGGCATATGGCTTATCAGAAACATCACCTGCAGCAATAATGAATCCTACTGATGGCACGCATAAAATAGGTACAATTGGTTTGCCAATTTCAAGTACAGAAATCTTAATTTTAGATGATGACAAAAATCCAGTACCCAAAGGTGGAGAAGGAGAGATTGCAATTAAAGGACCGCAGGTAATGGCAGGATATTGGAACAAACAGGAAGAGACTGCTGAATCTATGTTTGGTGATTATTTCTTAACTGGAGACATCGGTGTTATGGATGATGATGGTTTCTTTTCAATTGTGGATAGGAAAAAAGAAATGATTTGTGTATCAGGGTTTAATGTGTATCCAAGTGAAGTTGAAGCTGTTATCTATAACCATCCAAAAGTGTTAGAAGTTGGGGTAAGAAGTGAACCTGACGAAAAATCGTCAGAAGCTGTTATGGCTTTTGTTGTAAAGAAGGATGATACACTAACCGAGCAAGAAATTAAAGATTATTGCCGTGAGCACTTAACTGCGTATAAAGTGCCTAGAAAAGTTGTTTTTAGAGACGAATTACCTAAAAGTAATGTAGGTAAGATTTTAAGACGATTATTAACCTAATTTAGAGTTACTTTTTTGAAAATGTTAACTTTAGCCTGAGATTCTGTCTCGGGCTTTTTTATTGAGTAAAAAGTCAATTGACGCCTTTACTTCATCAATAGTTATGTTAACAATGGTTGTGTTTTCCATGGTTTGATGCTTGTGACCTCTCGAAAGAAAATAATGATGAATTTTAACATTTTCCCCCAATGGATAAAATACTTCTTTAACTCCTGGGCCAAATAATGCAATTAATGGGGTATTTTGAGCAGAAGCAATGTGTAAAGGGCCACTTTCATTTCCAAGAAAGAGTCTTGCTCGTGAACATAAAGCAGCAAACTCTAGCAAGTTGAACAACCCAACAACATTTACATTGCGTTTGCTTTTTACCAATTCTAAGCAATCTATGTTAAGCTGATGATCTTCAGGACCTCCAACTAAAACACACGCTAAATTATACGTATTGTTAATGTAGTTAATGCACGCAGCAAACCTTTCAACTGGCCACCTCCTAGTTTCGTCTCTTGCTCCTAAGTGCATTATTACAAAGTCTCCAATATTTTCTTCTTTAATAAAACAATCAACTGTCTTAGTATCTTGATTGGATAGTGTTATCGAGTTATCCAATATTTTAGGAATAGTATTTATGGGCTCAATAACTTGTAAGTTGGTATGCAACTCATTTTTTTGGCCACCAAAAAATTTGTTCTTAAGTCTAATAGTTCCTCTATCTAATCTGTATTTTGGCTTAGTTTTCAGTGCATACTTTAGCGTTGATAAATCTCCACGTAAATCTATAATAAGGTCACAATCAATGTCCTTAGGGATTTCATTATTTACGCAACTAACATACTCTATATGTTTGAAAAACAGATTGTTAAATGACTTGCAGAATAGTGTGATTTTAGCGGAGGGGTAAAGTTTATGAATATTCTTAAAAACGTGCAATGAGGTCACCAAATCGCCAATTTCATCTAATTTTATAATAAGTATATTGCTAAAAGGAGCGTTTTTATTACCAATTAAATTGATGTATTTAGAAACAAACCAAGACTGAAGGTATAATAGTTTTTCGTTCAAAACTTTTTAACTTGCTTTTACAGGATATAAAGTTGGTCTACTTGGAGCAGCATCACTGACAAATGAAGAAATATTTAGTTTTAAAAGATATTCGCCATCTTTTATGTCTTTCGGTATAAATGCAAACTCTGTAATTGAGGCATCTTTTCTTGGATTATCTGGATAGCTCCAAAATATGTGATGAGCAGCTAATGCACCACCATCCCATTCTTTATCTACGCTTGGTAAATCTAGTATTAAATGCTTTATCCCAGCTGCAACAATTTGGGCCATGTCTTCCGCTAGAATATACGGAGCGTTTAATCCGCTATAATCCGTATTTAGTTTGCTCATTTTGTTAGGTAAAGTTCTAATTACTAAGCACTCATACTCGATTAATTCATCTAAATTTAAAGACTTAAAATCTAACACAAAATCACCGTTATGTTTTTTGCTTTTAAAGGTGTGAAGTTGGGTTTTGTAAAAGGTGTCAAGTATATAATCATTAACAAAAAAAGGTTCCGTAGAAATATGCCCCAAGCATTCTGTGTGTGTACTATTTCCGTGTGGTGTAAAAGTTATAGTTTCTAAGTTACAACCAGATCCATATTGTTTATTCCCAATAAAATCTCCGTCTTTATAAATTTGGTAATTTGCATTGGCTATGCCAAAGCTACTTACACCTTTTTCTCTAGCAACTTTTATCCCAATTTCTAAAGGTTGATTAAGATCAGCAGTATATTCGCTATTTTTATGTCTGAATTGAACATTCATCGAGGCAAAAATACTTTTTTGATGCTTTTAAAGTTAAGATTGAAGAAACTAAGGTTTAAATAATTTTTTCTATTGAAATTAAATAATTACGAAATAAAACGAGTTATAAAGGTTGTTCTCTTAGTCTTTGCATTTCTCATTGGTTTTTTCTCGTTATGGTATACAAATAATCTCGTTGAAAAACTAGAAGACCAGGAGAGGCAAAAAATACATACGTGGGCTAATGCAACTAAACTAATTGCATCTCCAAACTTTAAGGGAGATGTCAACTTTCTTTTCGAAATAATAGAGGAGAACTCTACCATTCCAGTAATTTTAACAGATGGAAATGGAGCTTTCGTAAACAGTAGAAATATAGACACATCTAAAATTAATATTCAAATAGAGTATAAAGGTGTTATTGCTAGGATGTCTAAAGATAACGAGCCTATAAAGGTGGAGTACCTAGAAGGGCAAAACTTAGTAGTATTCTATGAGAATTCTGTTTTATTAAATCAATTAAAGGTTTACCCGTATTTCCAGTTAGGTGTTATAGGGCTGTTTTTGGCGGTTAGCTATTTTGCTTTTAGTTATAGTAGAACCTCAGAACAGAATAAAGTATGGGCAGGTATGAGTAAAGAAACTGCCCATCAATTGGGTACACCTATTTCGTCATTGATGGGTTGGGTTGACTACTTAAAAGAATCAGATTTAAATATTCCATCCAAAGTGTTAATAGAAATGGATCATGATATGCAACGTTTGGGCTTAATTACGGAGCGATTTTCTAAAATTGGCTCAGAGCCTGTTTTAGAAAAGTGTAATCTATTTGAGGCTTTGCAAGAGAGTGTATCTTATATAAATTCTAGAACATCAAATAAGGTAGAAATAAGCATTAAAGACTCTAAAAGTTTTAAAAAGGTTGGTGTGAAGATAAATAAACCACTATTTGCTTGGGTAATAGAAAACTTATGCAAAAATGCTGTGGATGCAATGCAAGGAGAAGGGTCTATTTCATTTGTACATATTGAAAATACTTCTAAGGTTATTTTTGATGTTTTAGACACAGGAAAAGGTATTCCTTCTAATAAATTTAAAACTATTTTTAAGCCAGGTTTTACAACCAAGAAAAGAGGATGGGGATTAGGCTTATCATTAGTAAAGAGGATAATTGAAAACTATCATCAAGGCAGGATATATGTTAAGTCATCAGAAATAGATAAAGGCACTCGCTTTAGGATAGAGCTGAAAACTCATTAAATGTTTATATCTATATTAGAAATGATTATAGGCTAAGCAAGGCGATAGGCATATCTTTGCATTAAAGAAAAAAATATGGCATTAGAATTTTCAGATTCAAATTTCGAGGAAGAAGTATTAAGAAGTGACATTCCTGTTTTGGTTGATTTTTGGGCAGAATGGTGCGGACCTTGCAGAATGATAGGACCCATTGTAGAAGAATTAGCTACAGAATATGACGGTAAAATTAAAATTGGCAAGATGAATGTTGATCATAATCCAGGTGTACCTGGGAAATATGGTATTAGAAGTATTCCAACTTTATTAGTTTTTAAAAATGGCGAGCCGGTTGATAAAGTAGTAGGTGCAGTGCCAAAAACAAATCTTACATCAAAACTTGACGCACAGTTAGCGTAAGTAAAAATAGTATTCGTAATATTGAACGGTAAATCTCAGTAGAGATTTACCGTTTTTTTATGAAAATAAATAAAGAAGACATTTTAAATACCGGCAATCTTGAATTATTGGCCAAAAAAGCCGTAGAAGGTTTTATAACGGGTTATCACAAAAGTCCTTTTCATGGTTTTTCTGTGGAGTTTGCCGAGCACAGGCAATATAATAGTGGTGAATCTACTAAAAATATTGACTGGAAGTTGTTTGGCCGTACAGATAAGCTTTACGTAAAACGTTATGAGGAGGAAACTAATTTAAGATGTCAAATTCTTATAGATACGTCTTCCTCAATGCAAATAGAACATAAAGAAGGACTAAATAAGCTACAGTATGCTCTATGGTGCAGTGCGGTTTTGCTACAGTTGTTGAAAAAACAACGCGATGCGTCAGGATTGTGTTTTTTTGATAATATGATTATTGATTACACAAAAATAGCCTCATCCTCTAGGCACTATAAGGAGCTTATGTTTAAGTTAGAGCATTATTTAGAGTATAACAGTGAGTTTAAAAAAACCAATATATCAGATACACTACATTCAATTGCTAACCAAATACATAGAAGGTCTTTGGTTGTTTTGTTTACAGATTTTTTTGAAGACTCATCCAAAGTTGAAGAACTTTTTGATGCTATAAAGCATTTAAAGTATAACAAGCACGAGGTAATTGTTTTTCATACATTAAACAAAACTCAAGAACTTGATTTTCATTACCCTTCTGTGCCCATAACTTTTGAAGATGCTGAAACAGGTGAATCCATAAAAGTTCAACCTAATGAAATAAGAGATGTCTATTCTAAAAAGGTTTTAGAGTACACACAAAATATAGAGTCAAAAATGAATCAATACAAAATTGACTATGTTGTAACAGATACTTCAAAACCTGTGGAATATGCTATGATTCCTTTCTTGGTGAAGCGTAAGAAGATGAAAGTTTAACTTGTCAATCGTTTATTCATTGTTTTAAAAAACAGGGGAGGAATTAAGGAGATTAGCATCATTCCAGGGTATCCTGTAGGCAGCTGATTTGATTTAGGCATACTTTCCAATTCATAATATTCTTTTTGTGAGTTATGGTGATGGTGTGAGTGCCTTGTTAATTCAAATAAAAGATATCTTCCAAGTATGTGGTTGGAGTTCCAAGAATGAGTTTCATTAACCTTCTCAAACACCCCTGTAGCTATCTTTTTTCTTAATAAACCGTAGTGCTCAATATAGTTTATTGTTTCTAGTAAAAGTATTCCATATCCTGCACTTAGTACAAAAAATATGCACGCATTTGTTCCAAAAAAAGCATATACTCCAGCAATAAAACAAGCTTCAATAATGACGAAATGAATAAATTTATTGTGCAAAATAGGCCTTAGGTTAAGTTTGTTAACTCGCAGTTTTTCAATGTTGTATGCAGATATAAAGCTGTTGTAAATGCACCTTCTCCAAAAACTATAAACTGATTCATTTTTTAACGCTGTTGCTGGGTCTTGTTTAGTACCTACTCTTTTATGATGACCTCTGTTGTGCTCAATAAAAAAGTGCATATATAAAGAAGTCATTAACAAAATTTGAGCAAGAAATTGTTTCCATTTACAATTTCTATGTCCCAACTCATGGGCAACATTAATTCCGTAAACACCACAAATAATGCCCAAGGTAAACCAAGCTCCAATGAGTTCTATTGTAGAAAGAGAATTAGTGCTTATTAAGTTGAGGTAGACATAGAGTATATATATATTAAGGGGCACAATGAGAATAGGTACCAGAGAGTTAGGTAATTTTCGTTTCACTTTAACATTGTTAGATATTGGAGGTAAAAAAAGCTCTAATAATGGAATTATTACAAATGAAAATATAAATAAAAAATAGAACGATAATCCCTTGTAATGTGCAGATAATAAGGCTATTATTCCGAAAACAAAACTTGGTAAATAGCAATAAAATGAGGATAATTTGTGGCTTGAATTCATCTAAATTAGTTTAAATTTGTGTCTCTTATCCGCTAAGGAAATCATGAGCGAGTTAAAGGATTTACTACAAAGTAAAAATAAAAATTCATCACTTCTTAATGTTATAGAGATAAGTCCATCCTGTTTAGCAATTAAGGATTCTGAACTGAATTATGTTTATTGCAATGAAGCCTATAAAAAATTATTTGGCATTAAGAAAGGGGTAGTAAATGATTTTGATTTTTTAGACCCCATATCTGCATTTGAATTAAGCAAGAGTGATTTAAACCAGCTTAACTTAGAGGATTTAGGAGACTTTGAAAAAGAACTAACTCTTAAAAAATCAAAAATTAAAGTTCAAGCACGTTTCTCTTATTCAATTTTAGAAGAAGAAAATGAAAAATTTTTATTGATTAGTGCAGTTGAACTACAAAATTTTGGCGGATTAAGCGAAGTTGATAAGTACAAAGAAATTTTAGACAAGACCAATTCTGAACTGGATCAGTTTGTATATAAAACTGCCCACGATCTTAGGGCTCCTATAACTAATCTAATTGGACTTATAGGCTTAATGAGAAATGAATCAAACCCCAAAGTATTGGCATCCTATTTTGATTTGCAAGAAACAAGCCTTAATAAATTAGATAATTTTATTCAAACAATAACAACATACACTAAAAATACAAGGTTGCCAATTAAAATTTCAAAGATTAATTTTAATCAGCTAATAGACAGTGTTTTAAATGATTTTTTGTACGTGCAAAACTCAGATAAGCTTGTTAAAATTGTTAAAATTGATGCAATTCCAGATTATTATTCTGATAAACTGAGAATTGAAATTATCATAAAAAATTTATTGTCAAACAGCTTACAGTTTATTGATACTAGCAAAAAGAAATCAATCGTTAAAATATCAATTGGTGTAACTAATAAATTTATTGTAATTTCTATACAGGATAATGGATTAGGCATTGACAAAGAGGTAATTCCAAAAGTTTTTGATATGTTTTATCGAGGTAATAACGTATCAAAAGGTTCTGGATTGGGGCTTTATATTGTTAACGATACTATAAATAAACTCAATGGTAGAATTGAATTAATGTCTGAAAAAGGTGAGTACACAGAGTTTAAATTATATTTACCGAATCTTTTGCCTAACTAAATTAAAATGATATTTTTAATTGACGACGATCCAATACAAAATTTATTAACTAGTCAGCTTATTGAAAATGCTAACTTAGGAAGAGAATTTAGAATTTTTAATAATGGTCTGGAAGCATTAGATATTATAAAAAGTGGTGTTACTCCATCCGTAATTTTGCTAGATATCAATATGCCAATTATGGATGGTTGGGAATTTTTGGAGCATTATACAAAAGAGGATACTGCCGCAGAAGTTTATATACTAACGTCTTCGTCTAGTGGAATTGATCTTGCTAAAGCGGATCAGTTTGCTTGTGTAAAAGGCTACTATACAAAGCCCATTAATATTTATACAATAAAAGGAATTTTTGAATCTGATGGATAAAAAAAATCCTGAGTAAAACTCAGGATTTCCAAGCGGAGAAGGAGGGATTCGAACCCCCGGTACGTTTCCGCACGCTGGTTTTCAAGACCAGTGCATTCGACCACTCTGCCACTTCTCCCAGCGACTTATTACTCTTCAAAAAAGATTTTTTTCATACCTCTTTTTTATAAAGTGGTGCAAAAATAATCCAATACTTATCTTAACAAATATTTAATTAATTTTTTTTATGAAGCTATATCTATGCTTTTATTTAGCTTAAATCCAATAAGCACAACGAAGCAGTTAAAGAATATAAGAACCATAATAACCATTAAAGTACCAACCGAACCATATAGCTTATTATATGAATTGAAATTCTCTACATAAATGCTGAAACCATAGGTGGTAATGAGTGATAGTATGGTTGCTATTGTGCTGCCTGCAGAAAAGAATCTCCATTTAACTCCCCTGCTAGAACCAAAGTAATACAAAGAACTATATATAAGATAAACCAACATAAAGGTTAATAGATACTCTAAACCTGCAAGTAAAATTCTAAATATGGATTCGTTTAAGCCAGTTCTTCCTTGTAAATATTCAAATGAATATCTAAAAGTTATAGAAACTAAAATTGTGGTTAATAATATACTCACTACCAAAAACAAGATTCCTGTACTTTTTACCCTGATGTTAAACCAGCTTCTTTGTAGCTTTTTTTCAACTCCCATGTCAAAAGCAGAAATCATTGTTGCAAATCCATTGCTTGCAAAATAAAGAGCAGCTAAAAACCCAAATGAAAGTAGGCCCGCATTTTGATTGTTAATAATGTCTTGAATTGTTTCGTTTAAAAAATTAAATGCGTTGTCTGGTAAAAATACATTGATTAAATCTGTAATTTGTTCCTGCAAGTCAGCAATTGGTAAATACGGGATTAATGTAAACAGAAATATGACCAAAGGAAAGATTGCTAAAAAAAAATTAAAGGCCAATGAAGACGCTATTAAACTTAAATCTTCTTCAAATAACCCGCTAACAAAAAACTTACTTACTTGATAAATTGATTTACCTTTTAATCCAGGTAAGCTAACATTCTTCAATCTATCGTCTAGATATAAATCCAAACGTTTCAATTTGCGAATAATATTTATTTTATGTTTCACAGAATTCTTCTGCAAATAACATTAAATAAATAGTTTTGCCCCAATTTTATTACTATGCCTAAAGTACACAACTTTTCAGCAGGGCCAGCTATTTTGCCACAAGAGGTAATTGACAATTGTGCTGCTGCACTTAAAAATTTCAGTAACACCGGACTTTCTTTAATTGAAGTATCTCACAGAAGTAAGGAATTTATGTCTGTAATGGACGAAGCTAAAAGTCTTGTGAAAAAACTTATGAAACTGAGCGATGATTATGAAGTGTTATATCTGCAAGGTGGTGCAAGTACGCAATTCCTTATGCTTGCAATGAATCTATTAGAGACTAAGGCAGCTTATTTAAATACAGGAACTTGGGCAAGTAAGGCAATAAAAGAAGCTCAAATTCTAGGAAATGTAGAGGTTTTAGCGAGTTCTAAGGATAGAAATTTTAATTATATACCAAAGGATTACTTAATAGAGAACAGTTACGATTATTTTCATTGTACGTCAAACAATACTATTTCAGGAACGCAAATGCATTCTTTTCCAGACTGTCCTGTACCTTTGGTTTGCGATATGAGTTCTGATATATTTAGCAGAACTATAGACTACACTAAATTTGATTTAATATATGCAGGTGCTCAAAAGAATATGGGACCGGCTGGAACAACTCTAGTAGTTATTAAAAAAGATATTCTTGGAAAAGTAAACAGGCAAATACCAACTATGCTCAAATACGATACTCATATCAGTAAAGGTTCTATGTTTAATACACCAAGTGTTTTTGCCGTATTTGGTTGTAACGAAACTTTAAAGTGGATTGATTATCAAGGGTTAAGTGTAATTGAAAAATTAAATATTGAAAAAGCAAATATGCTTTACAACGAAATCGACAATAATGATTTGTTTATTGGAACGGTTGAAAAAGAAGACCGATCCTTAATGAATATTACATTCCTTCTAAAAGATGAATCGTTAAATGAACAATTTCTTGCTGCTGCAACAGAAGCTAATATTAGTGGAATTAAAGGGCATAGATCCGTTGGTGGGTTTAGGGCGAGCACTTACAATGCCTTGGAAAAAGATAGTATCGAAGCCTTAGTAAATGTAATGCAAACGTTTAAATAACCGTAAAATGAAAATATTAATAAATGATGGACTTCATCCTGCAGGAATAGAATTGCTTGAAAAGGCGGGATATAAAATAGACACAACTAATGTCCCTCAAGAAGACCTAAATAATACATTAAATAATTATGATGTAATTCTTGTAAGAAGTGCAACAAAGGTTAGAGAGGATAATATTAATAATGCACCTAATTTAAAGTTAATTGGAAGAGGAGGAGTAGGCTTAGATAATATTGATGTTGAGTATGCCAAATCAAAAAATATTGCAGTATTAAATACTCCAGCAGCTTCTAGCAGATCTGTTGCGGAATTGGCAATAGCTCACCTTTTTTCAATTGTAAGATTTCTACCTAAGGTCAATAAGAAAATGGCAATTGACGGGGTTGGTGATTTTAAATCTTTAAAGAAATCAGCCTCCAAGGGCATTGAGCTAAAAGGTAAGACATTGGGTATTATTGGTTTTGGCAGAATAGGAAGAGAAACAGCATCCATTGCATTGGGTTGCGGTATGAAAATAGTAGCGTTTGATCCTTTCTTGAAAGAAGGTGTAGTAACCTTAAGCCTTCATCCAGAATACCAAAATGATTTTAACCTTAATGTTAAAACAATAACCAAAGAAGCATTATTAAAACAATCAGATTTTATAAGCTTACATATACCAGGAGGGCAGGGATATGTGCTCGACCAATCAGAATTTGACTTAATGAAAGATGGTGTTGGTATAGTAAATTGTGCTAGGGGTGGGACTATTTGTGAAGATGCACTTATAAATGCAATAAATGCAGGCAAAGTGGGTTATGCAGCTACTGATGTTTTTGAAAATGAACCTCCAAGGGATGAAAGAATATTGCGAATGGATGAAGTAGGTTTAAGTCCACACATTGGAGCTTCAACTAAAGAAGCTCAAGAGAGGGTAGGCGTGCAATTAGCTGAACAAATTATAGCATATTTTAGTAAATAATGCCCAAGGTTTATCCTTTTAAAGCACTTAGGCCAGTACCTGAGTTTGTAGGTAAAGTGTCGGCCAAATCTTCTGATTTTGCAAATCAGAATCAACTTGCTGAAGAAATAAGAACCAATCCATACACTTTTCATCATGTAACTAAAAATCACTTAAATTATAGTGGTGCATTTCAAGAACCTGAAAAGTTTCTACCTTTTGCCGCACGTTTCATTCAAGAAATGAAGCAAAACAAAATCTTGATTAAGGAAGAACTTGATGCGTATTATTACTATGAACAAACAAGAAAAGACGGAAAAAAATTTAGAGGAATAATTGCTTTGTGTGATTTAAACGATTATAAAACCAATACAATAAAAAAGCATGAAGAGATTAGGCCTACCAGGTTGCAGTTTTTAGAGGAACTATACAAGACAACAAAAGTAATGGGAGAGCCAACATTACTTGCTTATAAAGATAAGTTTGATATCGATTTTGATAAAGCAGAATCTTTATACTCTTTTACAACAATAGATGGTAAACATCATTTTGTAAGTAAAATTAGCGATCGGGAGGATATTAAGTATTTGTTGCAGAAATTTGAAAATATTGAAAGCTTTTATATTGCTGATGGTCATCACAGATCCGCTTCAGTAGAAAAATTTCACAGCGACTATCCTGAGCTAGATAATGCATTAAGTCTTTGTTTTGTTTTGCACGAGGATGAATTGGAAATTAAACCTTTTCATAGATTGATTAAGCCTGTTTTAAAAATGGAATTGGACGATTTAATTGAAAGGTTGTCTTCAAATTTCAAAATTCTTAAAATTGAAACTCCATTATATAATCCAGAAAGAAAAGGAGATTTTGGATTATACATAGAAAATGAATGGTTTAAGTTAGAGAGTAAACATTCTTCAGATAAGATGGATATATTAATACTAGAGGATGAAATAGTTAAGAAAATTTTTAATATTGAAAATAGCAGAACGGATTCACAAATTGCTTTTCACCCACATACTGAAGGTTTGACTAGTCTCTTAGATTTAGTTGATACACAAACATTTGAAATAGCAATAACTACAAAACCGTGTAGCTTTCCTGAAGTCAGAAAGGTGTCAGACGAGCAACGTGTATTGCCTGCAAAGTCTACTTTTATTGAACCAAAGCTTCGTGCAGGGGTCATTATTCAAGAATTTATATAAATATAAATATCAACAAAAAAGGTACGCATTGCGTACCTTTTTCTATTAAGCAATATGCTTGGTTAATTAGTTTAAATTTTAGGCTATAGCTAGTTTTCTATTGGTAGCAAACGAATACACCAAGTAAATTCCAACACTAAATACAATCTGGCTAATAAGTGTTGCTCTAAAGAAAGGGATACCAGCATTCATACAAGCCGCTAAACCTTCTAAGTTTTTTGGATACATTTCAAAAAATAGCCATGATCCAAAATTAGATACTAGAAAGAATATTCCTGCTGCTAATAAACTACTCCCAAAAGTGTTTACTAAAGATGGTTTCTTAGCTAAAAGTATACCTATACCAATTATTAGGGCAAACGCTGCATAAACAAAAAAGAAACTAACTGAAAATAAGTATTCAAAATTTGCTGCAGTTTGCGTGGCAAGCACTATATCACTTATGAATAATGCTGCAAAGGGTAGGGCAAAAGCTAAAATCCTGTTTTTAAATAAAAATGCTCCCATAAGAGCAATGGCTCCCATTGGATTAAAATTTGCTTCAGGCATAATAATTCTAAATACAACAAGCACAAACATTACAGCTGATACTACAAATACTTCGTTTCTTTTCATTACTCTTTAATAATTTCGGCAAATTTATCATTCTTTTTTGTTTTAATAGAAGTTGACAATTGCCACTATTAACATTATGACTTTACGCATTCGTTAAAAGATACTATATCAGGCGATTAAAAGAAACAACTATATCGATAGTTTAAGTAGTATTTAACAAATGTAAAGAGTTTGTTTAACAAATGTTAACTTAACAAATGTTAACTTGTTTACATTTGTTATCAATTAAGTATGATTAATAAAAGAGTCAATAAGCTAATAGAAACACTAGCCGTTAAAAAGTCAACTTTCTCATCAGCAACTGGTATTAGCACTGTAATCTTATCACACATAGGTTCTGGTAGAAATAAGGTTAGTCTTACGGCTGTAGAGCAAATTCTAAAAGCTTATCCCAGCGTAAATTCAGAATGGTTGATTCTTGGTAAGGGGGATATGTTTAAAGATTCTACTAACAATGATGATCTTAAGGCTATCAGGTCGAAAGTTGAACAGTTGCAGGTGAGCTGGAATGAGAGTAATCGTCTTTTAAATGCAAGAATTGAGTCATTGATTAAACAAATTGATGCTCTAGTAGGTTAATACTATATCTTATTTATCCTTAACAGTATATTGCAAACTTAAATGAACCAATTTTTAACTACTTTACTTGCTTTCAGTATTCTCAATGTATTTGCTATTAGCGACCCAAACCGCCCAATAATTCAAAAACACATAAACGAGAGTATAAATAAGAAGAATTCTGATGTTAATTTTATAATCAAAAATGTGGTCCCAGGCTCAAATAATGTTCAGCACTATTATGGTATTCAACACCTTGATGGATACGAAATATTTGGAACGAACTTCAATATTTCTATAAGAAAAGGTGAAGTAGTTTCATATAACCAGAAGTTTCTAGTAAATCCCAACAGTATCGCTAAGACCACTGACAGGTTATTGTCTGCAGCAGATGCTATTCAAATCCTTGTTCAGGATATACCAATATCAAAAAATGAGGTTAAGCAAGTTTCTAAATCTCAATATAATTATGTTAACTACTCGCTTTCAGATGAAATTATCAAAGTAAACCAGATGTGGTATTTGGACAACAAAAAATTAATTCCTGTTTTTGAAGTTTCACTGTATGAAAAAGATCACTTGCATTGGTATAATACAAGGATAAACGCAGTTACCGGAAAAATAATAAATCAAAACGATTGGGTTACTCACTGTAACATAAATCCTACAATTTCAATTGCTTCATCAGCTCCAAAGAAAACGCAGGTCGCAATGAAACAGAAAAAAACGGGTAGTTCAAGCTACAATGTTTTTGCCCGACCTTTAGAAAGTCCCAATCACGGTAACAGAACTATTGAGGTTGATCCGGAGGATGCTGATGCGTCGCCATATGGATGGCACGATATTAATGGTGCAGCTGGTGGTGAATACACTATTACAAGAGGTAATAATGTTTATGCAAGTGAAGATAAAAACAATGATAACTCTCCTGGTAATAGTCCTGATGGAGGTAATAATTTAACTTTTAATGATGATTTTGATATAACCAAAAGTGCAAGCCTTTACACTGATGCAGCTGTTACGAATTTGTTTTTTTGGAATAATTTAATGCACGATATCTGGTGGCATTATGGCTTTGATGAATCAAGTGGAAACTTTCAACAAAATAACTATAGCAATGGAGGCGTAGGATCAGACTTTGTTAACGCTGATGCTCAAGATGGAAGTGGAAATAACAATGCAAATTTTGCAACACCGCCAGATGGACAAAATCCTAGAATGCAAATGTATTTGTGGAGTGCATCTACTGCTGGTGATTTTTTTCAAGTAAATTCTCCTTCCATTGCAGCTGGAAAATATTTATCTAATACAGCTCAATTTGGCCCTCCTTTAACTGCTAGCCCAGTTAAAGGAAATCTTGTTTTGGTAAATGATGGTACTGCTAATCCAGAAAAAGGTTGTAGTAACTTAATCAATGGTGCTGCAGTAAGTGGTAATATTGCTTTTTTAGAAAGAGGGGATTGTAATTTTACAGTTAAAGTTAAAAATGCTCAAAATGCGGGAGCAAAAGCCGTAGTTATTTATGATAACAGTGGCAATAACCCGATTACCATGGGTGGAACAGATGCTTCAATAACAATACCTTCGATATTGATTAAACGAACTGATGGTCTTTATTTGAAAGGACTTTTGAGTTCTCAAAATGTTAATGTCTCATTGTACGACTCTAGCTTTGCTTCCTCTAGTACCTATGACAGTGATTTTGATAATGGAGTAATTTCACACGAATATGGACATGGCATATCTGTGCGATTAACCGGTGGCCCAGCTTCTTCTGGATGTTTATCTAACGAAGAACAAATGGGAGAGGGATGGAGTGATTTTTTTGCATTGGTAATGACCACAGATTCGTCTTACGATGGTAGTGAAAGTAGAGGAATAGGAACATATGTTCAAGGAAACCCAACTACAGGTGGAGGGATTAGAACTTATCCGTACAGTACTTCTACTTCTGTTAGTCCATATACCTATAATAATATCAAAAACTTTTCGGTACCTCACGGTGTAGGAAGTGTATGGTGTTCTATGCTTTGGGATTTATATTGGGCCTTAGTAGATGAGTACGGTTATGACTCGGATATTTATAATGGTACGGGCGGAAATAACATTGCAATGCAATTGGTTATAGACGGTTTAAAACTTCAACCGTGTAATCCTGGTTTTGTTGATGGAAGAGATGCTATTCTAAAAGCAGATCAATTAAATAATAGTGGCGATAACGAAAGGTTAATTTGGCAAGTTTTTGCCAGAAGAGGTCTTGGTTATACAGCCAATCAAGGTTCAACAGGGAGCAGAAGCGATGGGATTTCAGGGTTTGGGTTACCTCCATATTTATTAGGTGAATTAACCCTAGAAAAGTTGGCAAGTACCGAAATAGAAAATAATAAGGAATTAGAATATAAGCTTGTTGTTAAAAATAGAACTTTAAACACGATTAAAAATTTAGTTTTAAGGGATACTCTAGACGGAAATCTATTGTTAGATGAGAATAGTTTGTCTTGCAATGCAACGTATTTAAATTCAGTTATTGAAATTAGTTTAGATAGTATAGCCTCAAAAGATAGCTTGGTATGCTCATATATTGTGACCCCTAAGTTTGATAAAACTTCTGAAGAATTGTGGGTAGATGATGTTGAAAACGGTGTAAATAATTGGGAAGTAACGGCAGACCAGGGTACTGGCAACTGGGTTATAACCACAAATAGAAAAAATAGTGGAGCCAATAGTTGGTTTATTAAGAATGAAGATGTGTCTACCGATTATTCTCTTTCTCGATCTTTCAACCTTGAGGGTAAATCTCCAATTCTTTCGTTCGCTCACAGGTACAATACAGAAGATACTTGGGATGGAGGAGTAGTAGAAATAAAATCAAATGGTGGAGCATGGGAAGATGTTGATGCTCTTTTTGTTCAAAATGGGTATAATGCACAAATTCAAAGTAATCCTGCAAGTGCACTTTCAGAACGTAAAGCATTTACAGGAAATAGTAAAGCCTTTATAGTGAGTAAAGTTGATCTTTCAAATTATACCGGATCAGAAATAGAGGTAAGGTTTAGATTTGCCAGCGATGGTGCAGCTTTAGGAGAGGGTTGGTATATTGATGATATTAAAATTGAAGATGCGGTTTCCGTATCCAATTACCTACACGTTTCGTTTGGAACTGACAAGGAGTCAAGAGTAGGTGTAAATACTTTTATCACTGGACAAGGTCTAAAAGCAAGTGTAAACGAAATTGGTTTGTCAGAATTATCCATCTATCCAAATCCTACCGAAGATTTCTTTACAGTTGAAGTTAAAGAAGACGTAACTTTTAAATTAACAGTTGTTGATGTAATTGGTAAAGAAGTTTTGACGAAGCAAGGCAAAGGTAAGAGTACATATAGCTTATCTAACCTTAAAGCTGGTGTATATACCGTTAATGTAGTATACAACCGTATCTTATATACCACGAAACTTTTAAAGGAATAAAAGAAGGGAGTACGTGAAAAGATCTTTTATATAAGGCTGTTATTCTCTTGACTTTATTTCGTCTCTAAGCATAGCAGCCCTATCGTAGTCCTCTATTTGTATAGCTTTTTCAAGCTCGGCATTTAGATCTGAAAGTGTTAAAGAATCAATGTTGTCGTCTGAAGACTTAATCTTAGGTTCATTTATGTGCTGAGGAGCTTCCGGTTCTTCGGTATCATCTTCTTCATAAATAATTCCAGCATCGTCCAAAATGTTTTTGAATGTATAGATTGGACAATTTGCTCTTAGGGCTAATGCAATAGCATCTGACGTTCTAGAATCAATTTCAAATTCTAAATCGCCTTGAGACGTTATAAGTTTAGCATAAAAAACACCTTCTACTAAATTGTCAATAACCACCTCTTTAAGTTCAATTTCATATTTTTCAAATGTATCAAACATAAGATCATGAGTCAATGGACGCGTTGGTTTTAAACCTTCGATTATTAGAGCAATGGATTGAGCTTCGTGACTTCCTATCACTACGGGTAGTTTTAATTTACCATTTTCTTCACCTAAAATTAAGGTATAACTGTTCTTTTGAGAATGTCCAGCGGTTAAACCAATGATATTAAGTAAAATTTTATCACCCATAAGGATTTAAATTAGGAAAGACCTTTAATTTCCTTTGCTCTTTTTAGAAGCCGTGGCACAACATCGAATGCATCACCAACAATACCATAATCTGCAGCCTTAAAAAAGGGAGCTTCTGGGTCTGTATTTACGACACAAATAACTTTACTGCTTCCCACTCCAGCTAGGTGTTGTATTGCACCAGATATTCCTACTGCAATATACAGATTTGGTTTTATAGTTATTCCTGTTTGTCCAACGTGCTCGCTGTGAGGTCTCCATTCCATATCACTAACTGGCTTAGAACAGGCAGTTGCTGCACCTAATGTATCAGCTAACTCTTCAATCATTCCCCAATTTTCTGCACCTTTAAGTCCTCGTCCTGCAGAAACAACTAATTCTGCTTCTGTTAAAACAACCTTGCCTGTTTCTTTATTGGTGGAAACTACATTTACATCTACATCAGAGGCAGAAACAGATGAACTATATGATGTTACTTCTGCATCACTTCCTGTCTCATCAATTCTATATGAATTAGGAATAATAGTTAATACTTTTTTGTTGTGATTAATGCTGACATTAGCAAATGCCTTACTAGAGAAACAAGTTTTTTTAACACTAAACCCAGCTGACGTATCAACCATATCAATAACTCCTGTAACCAAGGCTGAATCTGTTTTTACTGCACAAAGTGGAGCCAAAGATTTACCGCTATATGTTTGAGATACAATAATTGTATCAATATCATTTGCTTCAGTAAGTTCACTTATTGCTTTTGAATAAGCTTGAGGGTTATAGGTATTAAATACATCTCCCTCAATATTTATTTCTTTATCAGCACCAAACCTGCCAAGGTTTTCATTTCCTTTGTTTCCAATAGTAACTGCAATGCAACTCGTATTAAGTTGCTTTGCTAAATCTTTACCATAGGTTACAGCCTCAAAACTTGATTTTTTGAATGATCCGTTATCACTTTCTGCAAATACTAAAATTGCCATATCCTTCTTATTTAAAATAATTTTTCGTCGTTATGTAAAATATCCATTAATTGTTCTGCATTTTCAGCGTCAATCATCTTAACACCACTTTTTTCTTGTGGTAATTCGTAGCTACTAAAATTAGTATAATTATACTTATCAATAGGAGCCACAACATTTAGAGGTTTGCTTCTAGCCATCATAATTCCTCTCATATTAGGTATTCTTGGCTCGCATAAATCTTTTTGTGCACTGATTACGCAAGGAGTGGAACAAGCAAGTGTTTCTCTTCCTCCATCTATATCCCTTGTTGCTGTCACGGTATCTCCTTCCGTATCAATTTCCATTGCAACGTTTACAAAAGGAATATCTAAGATCTCAGCTATTAATCCACCCACTTGACCACTATTGTAATCAATGGACTCTCTGCCAGTTAATACTAAATCAAAATTTCCAGTTTTAACTTGTTCTGCAATTTGTGCTGCAACGAACATTCCATCGCTAGGTTCTGCATCAACTCTTATCGCATCTGCAGCTCCAATTGCTAAGGCCTTTCTAATAACTGGGTCTGCATCTGCATTACCCACGTTGATTACACTAACAGAACCCCCGTTTTTTTCAGTTAACTCTAACGCTCTTGTTAGAGCTAATTCATCATACGGGTTAATGATAAACTGAACACCAGACTTATTAAATTGACTGTTGTCATTTGTAAAAGTTATCTTGGTTGTAGTATCTGGTACTACACTAACACAAACTAATATTTTCATTCCAAAAAAATGTCTTAAAATTGAGGTGCAAAAGTACAATTTATAGGTTAAGATAAAGCACAAATGGATAGAATAGAACAGATAAAATCCTTTTTAGAAAAAACACCTAAAGATGCTTTTCTTAATTATGCTCTGGCTATTGAATATGTTGGTCTTGGAAATGATAAAAAAGCATTGATTATTTTTAAGAAACTGATTGAAGAATTACCTGATTATTACGCAACTTATTATCATATAGCTAAGCTTTATGAAAGAATGGACGAAGAAAATCTTGCCATTAATATGTACGAGCAAGGAATGGAAGTTACTTCCCGGTTGAATGAAAAACACGCTTTTGGTGAGTTAAGAAGTGCCTTTGAAGAATTAACGTTTTAAATTAAATTTCTTTTTTTGCACCAATGAGCAAATTTGTGGTTAGGAATCCGAATTTTAAGGAAAACATAATTGAGAAATTAAAGGGTCAGCATTTTATGCACCATATTGGTTTTAATCTTACTAAAATTTCAAAAGGTAAGGTGGTAGGAGAGATGCCACTTAAGCAAATTCACAATCAACAATTTGGTTTTGTGCATGGTGGAGTTACCGCTACTTTAATGGATATTACAATGGGATTTGCAGCTTATACATTAGTTCCAGAAGGTTATGGGGTGGTAACTGCTAGTTTAGGGATAGACTTTTTAAATCCTGGTGAAGGTGAAAAAATTATGGCTGTTGGTAAGGTAGAAAAAGTTGGGAATAAACTGCTTTTTTGCAAGGCTAAGTTATTTACCTTTAAAAATGGAGCCAAAAAAAAGATAGCTAGTGCTCGAAGCACAATGGCCGTAATTCAACCAAAAAACAAGGTCTAGAGTTTTGACTCTAGTAAGTGTTCCATTTCCATCTTAAGGCTATTATCTAATTTATTGTTTTTATTTTGAATAAGCCCAATTGAATAGTCAATATTATAGTCTTCTAACCAATTTTTGTAATCACTAGCAAGTGTTTTAATAGATGAAATTATGTAATCAATTTCTTTATTTGTAGTAGTAGGATGAATAGACATCCTTATCCATCCAGGTTTACTGCTACAATCTCCATGATTAAGAAGATCTGTGATGCTGTGTGATTTAAATTCAGAAACGTTTAACAGGTAATGTCCGTAGGTTCCAGCACAAGAACAACCTCCTCGAGTTTGAATACCAAATTTATCGTTGAGCATTTTTACTCCAACATTATAATGCAAACCGTCTATGTAGAAAGAAACAACTCCTAAACGTTTTTTATGTTGATCTGCAAGTATCTGAAGGTTAGAAATAGAAGAAAATCCAGACCAAACTTTATCTAATAATTCTTCTTCACGTTTCATCATATTATCTACACCCATTTCGTCTTTTAAATTAATGCAAAGAGCAACTTTCATTGTTTGTAAAAAAGCAGGTGTTCCTCCATCTTCTCTAGATTCGATGTCGTCTATATATTTGTGCTCGCCCCAAGGATTTGTCCAATCTACTGTTCCTCCACCTGGGTTATCTGGAACGTTATTGTGATAAAGTGCACTATTAAATATTAAAATACCAGAAGTGCCTGGGCCTCCTAAAAATTTATGAGGTGAGAAATATATTGCATCTAAATATGAATCTTCATCTGCTGGGTGCATATCGATGTCAATGTAAGGTGCGGAGCAAGCAAAATCAACAAAACACACCCCTCCGGCTTTATGAGTAGCTTTTGCAATAGCGTGATAATTCGTAATAATTCCTGTAACATTACTGCACGATGTAATCGCTGCAATTTTTGTTTTTCTATCCTTATATTTTTTAAGAATTTTTTTGAATTCTTTTAAGCATACTAAGCCATCTTTATTTGGGGGTATAATTATTACATCCGCAATTGTTTCCAACCAAGTAGTTTGGTTAGAGTGATGCTCCATATGGCTAACAAATACAATAGGTACATCCTCCTCTTTTACTTCAATCTTATTCTTATACGTTTCATGTATTTTAAGACCCAAAATTCTTTGAAATTTATTGACTACCCCAGTCATTCCACTGTTTCCTGAAATTAGAACATCTTTTGCATTAGCATTAACGTGCCTTTTTATTATCTCTCTTGCCTTATGATAAGCGTGAGTCATAGCCATTCCTGTGCTGTTAGTTTCGGTATGTGTATTTGCTACATATGGCATAATATCATTACAGATACGTTCTTCAATTGGTCTGTAGTTTCTACCGCTTGCAGTCCAATCGGTGTAGACAATTTTTTTCTTTTCACCATAAGGGGTATCTAAGGTGTTTTCTATGCCTATAATGTTGTGTCTAAATTTAGAAAAATATTGCTCCATTGGGATTTGCAATTTTAATACATATATGCGTAATAAATTAACCCCTCAAATTTGAAGAAGCAGATATACATTGATTTTAAAAGTAGTGCTACTTGAGAATATTTTATTTTATAAAAATAGAAATTTTGTGTTAAAGATAAATTTACATTTGCAACTTTAAATGAAGGTAGTAATTGCTGGTGCTGGAGAGGTTGGGTATCATTTGGCTAAACTTTTAACCAAAGAAGCTCATTCCATAGTTCTTATAGATACAGCTACAAAAGTTTTGCAACGTGCTGATTCCGAAATGGATTTACTTACAATCCACGGAAATGCGTATTCTCTTAGTGTTTTAGATCGAGCAGGAATTGAAACAACGGATTTGCTTATTGCTGTTACAAGTAGCGAGACAACTAATTTAACTATTGCTACCCTAGGTAAACAATTGGGTGCAAAAAAAACAATTGCTAGGGTAAATAATTCAGAGTTTTTAAAGCTTAAAGATCGACTTGATTTAGGGGGTATGGGTATAGATGTTATTATATCTCCAGAAGAACTTGCATCTAAAGAAATAATAAGATTGCTTAGGCGTTCGAGTTTTACCGATGCATTTGATTTTGAATTTGGCAAACTGACATTATTAGGTGTCTATTTAAACGATAAGAGCAAACTCTTAGACAAGAGTATAAAGGAGTGTGCCGCTTTTAATAATGAAAATAACTTCATTACAATTGCTATTCAAAGGGATGGTGAAGCTATTATCCCCAGAGGAGAATTTGTGTTTAAAACAAATGATCATGTCTTCTTCTTATGTATACCTTCCGGTATTGATAAAATTAGAGATATATGCGGAGCTGCAAGGTTAGAAGTAAAGAATGTAATGATTATGGGAGGTGGTAATGTAGGATTTAATACTGCTAAAAGATTAAGCAGAAGAAAAAACGTAAAGTTAATTGAGTCGGATGCTGAGCGATGTGATGAACTAGCAGATACGCTTCCAGAGACTTTGGTGATAAATGATGACGGTCATGATGTACACTTACTGGAGGATGAAAATATTTCACAAATGGATGCATTTATTGCCGTTACCGGTAATTCAGAAACCAACATAATGAGCTGTTTGGTGGCAAAAAACCATGGAGTAAAAAAAACCATCGCAATGGTAGAAAATATTGATTATATAAATCTTTCGCAAACTATTGGTATTGATACACTCATAAATAAAAAGTTAATAGCAGCAAACAATATATTTAGGTATGTTAGGCAAGCCGATATTGTAAATATTGCTGGAATACATGGTGTGGATGCAGAGATTCTTGAAGTTTATGTAAAAGAAGATTCAAAAGCGACTCAAGTACCCATTTTTGAGCTGAAATTTCCAAAAGATGCTATTATAGGTGGGGTAATAAGAAATGGAAAAGGTTTTGTTGCTGGTAAAGATTTTCAAATCAATGCCAAAGATAAGGTGGTGGTTTTTGCTCTACCAAGTGCAATTAAAAAAACATTGGAGTATTTCGCATAGTGTTTCATTTTAAGGCCATACTTCATATACTAGGTACGCTGTTGTTGCTTAACGGTTTGTTTATGGCAACTATTTTGCCTGTAAGTTGGTTTACCAATTCTGGAGACTTTAATGTAATGTTAACCTCTTCTGTAATCTGTTCAAATCTAGGTTTGTTAATATGGTTTCTTACACGTAAGGTGAAAAAGGAAGTTGGAAAAAGAGATGGTTATTTAATTGTAACATTTGGTTGGGTCATACTAGGTTTAAGTGGATCTTTACCTTTTATTTTAAGTGGTCAAATAACATCCATCTCTTCGGCAATTTTTGAGACGATTAGTGGGTATACCACAACAGGTGCTTCTATTTTAAATGATATAGAAGCAGTACCAGAGGGAATTTTGCTTTGGCGGAGTATGACTCAGTGGATTGGGGGAATGGGAATTATTGTATTAACTGTTGCTATTCTACCTATGTTTGGTGTTGGAGGAATGGAAATGTTTATGGCAGAATCTCCTGGACCTTCTTCAAGTAAATTACACCCCAAAATTACAGATACTGCCAAAAGACTTTGGATAATTTATGTGTTACTTACTTTTATTGAAACAGGACTTTTAAAACTAGCTGGTATGAGCTGGTTAGATGCTGTAAATCACTCGTTTACGACAATGAGTACGGGTGGTTTTTCCACTAAAAATGCAAGTATTGCAGCTTTTAATTCACCTTTAATTGAATATATTATTACGGCATTTATGCTTGTTGGTGGTATTAATTTCAGTATGCTGTATTTCATTTTTAAAGGCTTGTTTAAAAAGGCGTTTAGCAATGAAGAGCTTAAAACATATTTAGGAGTTATAATCTTTTTTGTTGTGCTTATTGCCGGGGTGTTGCATTATAATTCAGGTACTTCTTTTGAAGCTAGTTTTAGACACAGTGCTTTTCAGGTTGTTACTATTATCACTACAACAGGTTTTTCAACTCAAAACTATGCAGAGTGGGTTCCATTCGCTTATATGTTAATAATCTTTTTAATGTTTACAGGAGGCTCTGCAGGTTCTACCGCTGGAGGTGTAAAAATCGTTCGTCATTTAGTTATTCTTAAAAATGGATACTATGAGTTTAAGCGATTACTACATCCTAGGGCCATTTTACCTGTTAGGATAAATGGAAATGCTATCGAAAAAAAAATTGTTTATAATGTCTTGGCTTTTTTCTTTATCTACTTACTTATTTTTATTCTTGGGGCACTTGTAATTAGTGCTTTTGGTTATGATATTGTAACATCTGCAGGTGCCAGTATAGCTTGTCTTGGAAACATTGGACCGGGCATAGGAGGTGTTAATCCAAGTCATAACTTTTCTTTCTTTTCAGGAGGGACTCAAGTGTTCCTTGCCTTTCTTATGATACTTGGTAGGCTAGAGCTTTTCACCGTCTTAATCTTATTTACTCCGGCTTTTTGGAAAAAGGTGTAATATTTGCCTATTTCATGACTATGCGGTTATAAAAAAAATCGTAAATTGCAACGATTAGATTTTTATGGTGCTTTCGACGTTTTCAAATAGCAAAACGGACCATAGTTTCTTATCATCAAATTTTTAATTTAAAACTATCAATGCGTAAACTTTTAATAATCTTATTACTTGCATCTTGTTTTAGCACCTTAGCTCAAACCAAATCAAATAAAGGTAAATTATTTTGGCTAGGTTTTATGGCTCATACTGAAGGTACGGATGCAGGAACCTCGCTATATATTACTTCAGATTCTAATACCACAGGAACAGTTTCAGTGCCAGGTAAATCTTGGTCTACTAACTTTACTGTAACTGCAAATAACTTAACTGTAGTTACAATTCCTTCTTCTGTAACGTATGATGGTTGTGCAGACTGTACCAAAGATAGAGCTGTAAAAGTAACTTCAGCAGATAATGTTATTGTATATGCCCATCATTATGAAGGTAATAGGTCTGATGCTACCTTAGTTCTGCCTGCAAGTACCTTGGGTAAAGAGTATTATGCAATGGGATATGAACAAAGTTCGAGCGGAAATAGTGGTAGAAATGTTTTTATAATCGTAGGGACAAAAGACAATACGAAAGTAAATATTACACCATCTGTTGATTTAAGAAGCGGCACAGGCGGTACTTTACAAGCAAATACAAAGTATCAAATTACGTTAAATGAAGGCGAGGTATATCAAGGAATCGCTAGGCAAGGTTCTTCAACGTACGATGTAACAGGAACATTTATTGAGGTAATTGATACAGGGTCTACTGCAAATTGTAGAACTGTAGCAGTATTTTCTGGTAGCAGTTATACTCGTATAGGAAACTGCTCAGGAGGCTGGGGTACTTTTAATTCTGGAGATAATTTGTTTGAACAAATGTTTCCTACAAATTCTTGGGGTAAAAATTTTGTTATTGTACCAGCCTTAGGAAGAAAAGAAGATAATTTTAGATTTTTAGCAAGAGATGATAATACTCAAGTGTACGTTTATAAAACAAGTGGAGCACCAGATATATTGTATCTCGATGAAGGAGAAATGGGCGAAATAAAAGGAGTTGATTATACCAGAGGAGTACTATCGAATAAACCTATAATGGTTGCTCAGTTTCAAAAAACTTCAAGATGTGATGGAAATAATAGAGTAGGAGATCCTTCGATGACAATTCTTAATCCGCTAGAACAAACTCTAAAAGACATAACACTTTATTCTAGTGAGTATTATGACATCGATAACCATTATATAAATGTTGTTATTCCCACATCAGCTGCCAGTTCGTTTAGAATTGATGGGTCTGCAGCATCATTTACCTCTGTTCCATTATTTGGGGCTTACAGTTATGCTAGGCTAACAGTAAATAAGGGTACACATAGGTTAAAAGCTGATGCTGGATTTATAGCTACTGCTTATGGAGAAGGGCAATATGAAAGTTATGGATATGCCGCTGGAGCAAATGTCAAGGATTTAAGAGCATCTATAGTAGTCGCAAATTCTGCTCAAAGCAATGAAATATCGAATTGTTTAGGACAAGCAACAGATTTTAGGGGTAATGCTGAGTACTCTGTTACAAAATGGGAATGGGATTTTGGTGATGGCAATATTGATTCAGTTCAAAATCCAAATCATGTTTATTCTGATACTGGTCTTTATCAGGCTCGATTATATACGTATAAACCTGCTTATGATGGTTGCTCAAATTATGATTCTGCTTTTATTGACGTTCGAATATATGCACCACCTGTAGCCAAATTTGCGACGGGTCCATTGTGCGACAGTTCAGTTGGTCGTTATTATGATTCTAGCTTTATTCCGGCTCCAGAAGAATGGAATTTTACAAAATGGATTATTAATGGCGGAACTCCGAAGTATAGTAAAAACACAAGTCAGTATTTTGATACCACAGGCAAGTTTGAAGTCATAATGGAGGTAAGTACAAAACATCAATGTAGAGATACCATTACAGATTCTGTAACCATATCACCTAACCCAAGTGCACTATTTACTGTGGCAGATGCTTGTCATAAAGACTCTGCTTACTTTGTAAACACATCATTTATATCTTCGGGAAATTTGGCAAGCTACAAATGGTATTTTGGAGATGGAGATTCTTCCATTTTAGCTAATCCTGCACATAAATATAGCTCTTCTGATTACTATTACATCGATTTAATTGCAACGTCAGATTCTGGTTGTGTAGGATCTTATATGGATTCGGTATATTGTCATCCTTACTTTAAAGCTCAATTTAGTTTTAATGACACTTGTTTAGGATTGCCTAATACATTTAATAATACTTCAGTAATTTTTGGAGGCGATTATACAGATACAACTTGGTACACTTCAGAAAATGATACGTTTACTACCTACAACTTAACCAAAACATTTGCAACTCCAGGCAGCTATACAATAGATTTAATTATGGAACAAGATAGTTACTGTTTAGATACATTCAGTCAAACTATTGATGTACATAATCTAGCTACAGTAGATTTTGAAGTATCAGAATCCTGCTTTGGTGATAGTACAACTTTTACAGATAAAAGTACAATTACAACCGGCACTTATACCTTAGATTGGGACTTTGATGATGGTTTTACAGGTGATAAGACTGTTGAAAAAGTATTGTATACAACCAGCGGAGCAAAAAATATAGAATTAAAGATTTTAACAGATGAAGGATGCGAGACGTCACTTGGTCAATCTATAGTAATCACAAAACCAGAAATTACATCTATTATTAAAACTAACATGTGTTCAAATGAGTCTCAAAAACTATATGCAACATATAGCTTAGGCTTAGATAGCTTTATTAGTAATTCTTGGCGTATTGATGGTATTATGATGTCAACATCAGACACCCTTAGTTATGTTCCATCTTCTGCAGGTATTAAATATGTTGAATTAACAAGTTCTACGAAGAACAATTGTACGGTTGTTTTCTTAGATAGCTTTGAAGTTTATGCATCACCAAGCACTAATTTCTTTGTTGTATCAGTATGTAAGGATCAAGATCTTTTGCCTACCAACAATTCAACCATAGACATACCTGAAATTATTACTTCTAATAAATGGTACCTAAATAATGTTTTGGTGTCTTCAGATCCTTCTCCTACAATTACAACAACAGTGGATGGAAGTAATACACTAAGACTTGTTACAGAATCAAGCAATGGTTGTTTAGATTCAATCACTAAGTCATTTGGAATACATCCGCTTCCTCAGGTTGATTTTTTAATTGGAGCTACATGTTTTGGTGAATCAACAGTTTTCAATGATAACAGTACTATAAATTCTGGTACAAATAATACTTATAGTTGGGAAATAGAAGCTACTAATCCTTCAGGTATAAGCACATCATACACTTTTGGAGCAACTGGAAATTATAATGTTAAAGAAACTGTAATTAGTGATAAAGGTTGTACCGATACCTTAACCAAGGTGGTTACAATTGATCCATTGCCGGTTTTAGACATTTCTTTTGATGATTATGAAGGTTGCGAACCTTTTTCGCCAAATGTTATCAATAACAGTAATATAGAGTCTGGCTCTATTGATAATTATGCTTGGAATTTTGGGGATGGAAATTCAACTTCAGGAGCAAATCCAACACACACTTACCTAAATCCTGGCTCTTTTACGGTAAAAGTTATTGCCACTTCCGATCAAGGGTGTATTGATTCATTTACTCTTGGTCAACAAGTTACAGTTCAGTTAAGGCCTACTGCAGATTTTAATTTTGACCCCAAAGAACCAAGCGTTTTGATTGCAGAAGTTACATTTAAAGATAGTTCTTCTTCAGATGCTACAAGTTGGAATTGGACCATCGGAGATGGCACTACGCTTTCAGGATCTTCTGTTAGTCATACCTTTAATGATTCCGGTGCTTTTGCTGTAGAGCTAAAAATTGAAAACAGTAATGGTTGCAGAGACAGTATAACAAAGAGCATATATGTAAATGCAGATTTATTTGTTCATATTCCAAATGCTTTTTCTCCAGATGGAAATGGAGTAAACGATTATTTTGGAATTGGAGGTCTAACGCAAGGTGTGGTAGATTTAACACTTACAGTTTATAACCGTTGGGGTGAAAAAATATTTGAAACTAATGATGTAAATGATAAATGGGATGGAACTTATAAAGGAACTGCTGTGCCGCAAGGAGTTTATTTGTACAAGGCTAAATTCACTAATCCTAAACAATCAAAGTGGTTCTATAAAAGCGGAGAAATACATTTATTAAAATAGTTTTATTTAATTGTTAAATATTAAGCTGCAACTTGTTTAATAAGGAAAAACGATAAAATGTTTAAAGTATTTCTAATTCTTGTATCTTTTTTAGTCTTTTCTTGTACTCCGAAAAACGGAGATAGAATCCCATCGTTTGAGTATGTTTCATTAAATGGTGAAACAGTAAATTCAAAAAGTATTGAAGGAAAGGCTACTGTAATCTGTGTTTGGGCAACTTGGTGTGGAGACTGTATACGAGAAATTCCAGAACTCAATCAATTGGTGGAGAAGTATAAAGGAAAGGATGAAGTAGCGTTTTTAGCTTTTAGTGATGAGGATAAGCCTACTGTTGAAAAATCTCTTAATAGATTTCCTTTTAAATTCACTCATTTAGTCAATTCAAAAGAGTATTCTGATAAACTAAAAATGGGGGTAACAAAGCATTTTCCGCAAGTTATGCTTATAAACAAAGACTTAGAAATTGTTTTTAATGTTACAGAAAACAAAGAACCAATCTTCGGTGTTTTGGATAAACACATTCAAGAAATAATTAAATAATTTGTTTACAGATTGCATAGCTGTCAATCAGCAGATAAGCACTGAAATATTCAGTAGTGTTGAAACATTAGACGTTACCAGTTGGGAAACAATTAACAACGATAGAAACGTTTATTTGACGCTCCCTTACCTAAAGGGGCTAGAACAAGGACTTCCTTTAATGGATTTTAGGTATATTGTTTTTTATAATGAAAGTAAAGAGCCTGTTGGTCTAGGTTATTGTCAAATTGTAAAAATCACAAAGAATGAGATTAATACTGATGCTTTAACGCAACGGATGGGAGGGATGCTTCCTAAAAATTTACTGAATTCCTTAGATCTTAGAGTTCTAATTTGTGGAAATGCGTTTGCAAGTGGAGAAAATGGATACTTATTTATAACTGATTTTGATCAGTCAGAAGGATTTAAGTTATTAGGTGCCGCAATAGATGAAATTAATTACAGCGAGAAAAAAAGCCAAAGAAAAATTTCAATCTCCCTAATTAAAGAGTTTTGGCCACAAACGTTTAATACTTCCAAGTTATTGAAAGAAAGCGGCTGCAGTGAAGTAAATATCGATGTGAATATGGTTCTAAAATTGGATCCAAATTGGAAATTATTCGATGATTATTTGGCTGAAATGAATTCGAAGTTTAGAACAAAAGCTAAACGCGTTTTTAAATTGTCTAAAGATGTTGTTGAAGTTGATTTTACACAAAAAATTATTGAAGAAAGGCTGAAAGATATTGATGACTTGTATAATTTTATTGTAGACAAGGCCAACTTTAGTTTTGGAAGATTAAATGCCAAAACATTGCTCAATATGAAAAAGGCATTTGGTGAAGATTTTCTTTTTAAGGGGTATTATGTTGAAGATAAGCTTATTGCATTTAGCACGGCAACTGCTTTTGATAATGTTCTAGATGGAAATTTTATTGGTTTGGATTATGATTATAACCAAGATTATGGAGTTTATCAGAGAATATTATACGATTTTGTTAAACACGCTCTTAAGATTGGAGCAACAGAAATTAGAATCGGCAGAACTGCAGAAGAGATAAAAAGTGGAGTAGGTGCCCATCCAGTTGAAATGAAATTTTATGCAAAGCATAGAAATAAAGTTACAAATGCTATTTTAAGACCTTTTGTACAAAAGTTAAAACCCAACACATTTAATTTGAGAAAGCCATTTAAAGCTTCATTTTACCAATAATGGATTCTTTGACTCAGATTGTTCTTGGTGCAGCGGTAGGTGAAGTTGTTTTAGGTAGAAAAGTTGGTAACAAGGCTATGTTGTGGGGAGCCATTGCTGGTACTATTCCAGATTTAGACGTATATCAATCCTTGTTTTTTGACACATTGCGAGCGAATGAACTGCACAGAGGTTTTTCTCACTCTATACTGTTTAGTTTAATATTTGCACCGCTTATAGCCTGGCTAATCAAAACTAAGGAGAAGGTTTTTCTAATGGCAATACTGACTACTATTCTTGCTTATCCTTTCATAACCATTGAAAATAACTTAGCTCGAGTAAGCATAGCTTGCATTGTTGTAATTGCAAATTTCTTTATATATCGTTCTAATTTCAATTCTACCTTAGCAACTAACAGAGACTGGTGTAAATTAGCATTTTGGGCATTAATAACTCATCCATTATTAGATTGTCATACAACATGGGGTACACAAATCTTGTGGCCATTACCACATAGATTAGCTTGGAATAATATTTTTGTAGCAGACCCTTTATACACCTTGCCATTTTTAATTTTTGTGATTATTGCAGCATTTTATAAGCGAGAATCTATAATTAGAAGAAGATTAAATTGGGTTGGAATTATTATAAGCTGTTTTTATATGCTTTGGACTCTTGGTGTTAAATGGCACGTTCACCAACATTTTGCCAAGAACTTAGTTTATCAAGGTGTTGATTACAAAAGGATTACAACAACACCTACACCCTTAAACAGTATACTTTGGCGAGCAACTGCCGATACAGACAGTTTTTATTATGTGGGCTTATATTCATTATTTGATAAAAAGGAAAATGAAATTAAGTTTACTTCAATAGATCATAATCATTATTTGTTAGAGGATCTTGAAAAAGAAGATGTTATTAGAAGATTGAAATTCTTGAGTAAGAACTGGTATGTAGTGAGGCAAAGAGATTCATCCCTTGATTTTTATGATGCAAGATTTGGCCCTTTACAAGAATCTGATGAAACTATTGACTATATATTCGGATATAATTTAACACGAGAAGGAGGTGTTCTTGAAGCAAAGCAACAAGAAAGGAATGCCACTAAAATGCAACAAGCATTTCAATATTTAATTGAGCGTTTAATGGGAAATAAAAAAAGAGATTTATAAAAATAAATCCCTTTTTAATTTTTTCGGATTAATTAAACCCAAGCACAGATTAATCCATCCATTAGTATTAGTGTAATAGCCTAATAGCCAACATTAATCCAAATGTATTTCCAACCCTTTTGCTCAAATAATGCGTTTGTACCAAGAATAGGTAACACGAAAAATATAGAAACTAATAAGCTATGAAATGCTCCGTGTTTAAAAGTTCTAAATGCTTCTCCTTTTTGTTCCAAAACTTATGCTAGCAATGGGTTTTCTGAGTCTCCATCAAATAATGATTGTAATCCAAATTGGTGCACAACAATTACATTAATAATAATTGCAAGAAGTATTGAAAAAAGGAAACTAACAATAAAAGTAACGGGTCTATTTCCCTTTTTTGCTTTTTCATCTTTCATTCCTGTAACAGACATCCAAGCACTTCCAAACACCTTCTTGCGATAATAAATAAAGCCTACTATCATATGTATTAGGGCCGCCACAATGATTGCAATAAAGTTAATGTTCATAAAATAATTTAAATTGGTTCTACACAAATACAAGTATCTACAGGTAATCGCAAATAGCCAATAATAACAAACGAAAACAGAAACCAATCATTATAAAGCCAATTATTTTATAAGACAAAAGAAGTCTTTTGGGTTTTAAATAGGGTTTAATTTTATCTGCTAAAAATGATTTTGCAAGGTCAATAGAAAATATTCCAATCAAAATTGAAGTAAGAAAGACAAATAATTCTGAGCCTTGAAATTGATTTTTTCCAATGGCAATAAATCCAATCCATACAACAAATACGAAAGGATTAACACCGTTTACTAAAAAACCTTGAGTAAAATAACCTATAAAATCTCGTTTAGAATTTTTAGAAACAGATGCTTCAAACAATAAAGGCTTAAAAATAAACTTTAGACCTAAAGCTAGTAAAATCAAGGCACCAACTATCTTTACCAAAGGTTCAGTTTTAATGCTTTCAATTAAGGAGGCAGTGCTTAAAAAGCAAATTGAAATAACGATTATATCGCTTATAATTATTCCTACAGCGGTCCAAATACCAGCATTTCTTCCATATTGAACTGCATTTTTTATAAGCGTGAAAAATACAGGACCTAAGAGAAATGCAGTGCCAAAACCTAAAAATAAGCCTTTAATAAAAGGCATAAACAAATTAAATAAAAAGACCATTACCAAATAATATTATGCTTCTTTGAGACATTCATTATAAACTTTATAATGCAAAATATTATTGACTATTGATGTTTGATAAAAATTTTTTGTCAGTATAAAAGGTTCCAAAAGGTATTACAGCTGCAACTAAGACAGTTGCATAAGTTTTGAAACCCCAGTTTAGCTTTTGTCGCATTACAATTGCCAAGAAAATATATAATATAAATAATACTCCGTGAGGCATACCTAAGGCTTTAACCCAGGAATCGTTAGCAGCCAGATATTTAAGGGGTACACCAACAAAAAGTAAAAGTAAATAAGAGATCCCTTCTAAGTAACTAATCAATCTAAATAGTTTAATCATGTTTGTAATTACAAAACTATAAATAGCATTTATATACGCTATCTATTTTATATCTATTTAGTGTATATAATATATATTATGTTAACCAAAAAGTTGAAAAAGAAAGAGAGGCTCTTTGAGGACCTCCCTTCCTAGAAGTTATGGTTAATAACAATCTTAAATTTCTTTATGTTTCAAAGGTAATTAATCTTAGCTAATACTTATCATATCTTTTTTAAAGCCGGAATTAGAGACTATTTATTTTCTTCAAGAAATGCTTTCATTTCTTCATACTTATCCATTTTGCTCATTTTAGCATAAATACTCTTCATTGTTTTAGCCAAATCTAAGCGATCTTCCATTGCCATATCATCGTTGTTTTCAAAAACATATTCAAATTGTACAATTTCTTTTTCATAAAGTGCAAAAATCTTTGCTTCATACTGAGCTATTATACTAGGTTTATACACGTTTTTTTCGTCCATTTCTTTAACCAACTCGCCAATCATATTGTTGTACATAACCCCTTTATTATAAGCTGCATCGTAATATTCAGGATCAATTTCTAATATTTTATCGTAATCAGCACCGGCTTTTTCTAAATCACCCATACCTTCATAACTAATTGCTCGAGCAAAATAATATACTGTGTTTCCTGGATCATCTTCAATTGCAATATTGATTTTCTCTATCAGTTCTACGCTTCTTCCTTGCTTAAGATATATATCTAACTCTTTATTAATTAGTAGTTTATCTGTTCCGTTTAAAACCTTTCCCGCCTCAATTACTTCTAATGCTTTAGCAGTGTCTTTTTCTTCTAGGTGAATATTTGCTAGATTTACAAATACACTTGATTCAGAGGAACCTTTCTTAATTAAGCTTTCAAAAGATAATTTTGCTTTAACGTTATCTTTCATTCCTAATGCAGAAAAAGCCATCATTTGTTCTACTACTTCTGCTGTAAGGTTGTTTCTTTTTAATTGACCTTCAGTGTCGTAATCCATTAAAGGAAGAGTTTTTGAAAAATTATCGTATGCACCACTATAATTTTTCTCTTGATAAGCACTGTAACCCCTATTATATAGACCGATAGCTACATTAAGTAAGTTTAATTTAGAATCTTCCGTATATTTTCCTTTTGTATCTGTTTTAATAGCGGTAGTAAAACCTTCCAATGCTAAGTCAATAGCATTTGGTGTAGCTTTTGTAAGTTCACTATTTACTCCTGCAATTTTCAAATATGTTAATCCTTTGTAGAACCACATTTTTGGGCTATTTGCTGTTTTTGAGTGGTTTGATGCTGCAGTTATCCATTCAATACACTTGTCAAGGTCTTTTTCTGTATCATCTTTTGGGCTTTCTAATTCCATTTTTACAGATTCTACGTTAAAGTTCTGTGCTTGAACACTTAAACCAAAAATCACTGCTAATAATACCATTGCAAATGGCTTAAAATTATTCTTCATTTTAATCGTTGTTTTCTTCATTTGTTTCATTTGTTGTATCAGTTTCAGTTTCTGATGCATCTTCATTTATTGCTCCTTCAGTTAGGTCTTCTTCTCCTTCTTCTTCCTCATCAACTTTGGGTACTTTAGCAACAGATGCAATGTCATCCTTATCTCTTACTTTGATAAGTCTAACTCCTTGAGTTGCTCGTCCCATCACCCTCACATCTTCCATCTTCATTCTAATGGTAATACCTAACTTAGTAATTATCATTAAATCATTTTCATCGGTAACATCTTTTATTGAGATTAGAGCTCCAGTTTTATCTGTGACACTTAAGGTCTTTACTCCTTTTCCTCCCCTTCCTGTGATTCTATAATCATCAATAGCGGTTCTCTTACCGTAACCTTTCTCAGAAACAACCATTATGGATGTATCTTCTGCAGTTGAAGGTACACATACCATACCAATTACCTCATCATTTTGGTCTTCAAGCCTTACTCCTCTTACTCCTGAAGCAGTTCTACCCATTGGTCTTACGGCACTTTCATTAAACCTAATTGCCTTGCCCGAACGCTTGGCCATTAATATTTCGGCAGTTCCGTCAGTTAATTTTGCTTCTAGTAACGTGTCATTGTCTTTAATGGTTATAGCATTAATACCGTTGGTTCTTGGCCTACTATATGCTTCAAGTGAGGTTTTTTTAATTGTACCATTTTTAGTACACATTACGATATAATTATTACTCACATATTCTTCATCTTTAAGATTTCCAGTTGCAACAAATGCTCTAACTTTATCATCAGATGGAATATTTATTAAGTTTTGAATTGCTCTACCTTGACTTACTTTTCCACCTTCTGGTATTTCATATACTTTCATCCAGAAACATCGTCCTTGATCAGTAAAGTACAGAAGGTAGTTGTGTGTCATAGTCACAAACAGGTGTTCAACAAAGTCTTTGTTTCTATGCTTAACTCCTTTGTTCCCAACACCCCCCCTACTTTGAGTTTTGTACTCTTTTAGTGGTGTACGTTTTATATATCCCATATGAGAAATAGTTACTACCATTTCTTCATTGGCGATTAAGTCTTCAATGTTTATTTCTCCTGCATCTAATTCAATTTTCGTACGTCTCTCATCTCCATATTTTTCTCTAATTTCAAGAAGCTCATCTTTAATAATGGTCATTCTGCGAACTTCATTAGAAAGAATATCCTTTAAATCAGCAATGGTTACCATTAACGCCTCGTGCTCAGCTCTAACCTTATCTCTTTCAAGGCCGGTTAGTTTTTGCAGCCTCATATCTAAAATAGCTTTTGCTTGAATTTCAGATAGACTAAAGGTGCTTATTAGTCCATTTCTTGCATCTTCTGGAGTTCTACTTGCCCTAATTAGCTTAATAACTTCATCAAGATTATCTATTGCAATTAATAACCCTTCAAGTATATGAGCTCTCTTTTCTGCCTCTTCCAAAAGGTATTGAGTTCTTCTTACAACAACCTCGTGTCTGTGATCCACATAATGACCAATCATTTGCTTAAGGTTGAGCATTTCAGGTCTGCCTTTAACTAAAGCTATGTTGTTTACACTAAAGCTAGTTTGAAGTGGAGTGTATTTGTATAATTTATTTAAAACAATATTTGGAATAGCATCTCTTTTTAAATCGAAAACTATTCTCAATCCTTGTCTTCCACTCTCATCTCTTACTTCGCTTATGCCTTCAATAACCTTATCATTTACAAGATCAACAGCTTTAACAATAATTTGAGATGGACTAACTTGGTAAGGAACTTCAGTAATTACAATTTGTTCTTTTCCGGATTTAGATACATCAAATTCAGCCTTTCCTCGCATAACAATACGTCCACGACCAGTTTCGAAAGCTTGTTTAACACCCTCAGTACCATAGATTATGCCTCCCGTTGGAAAATCAGGTGCTTTTACAAATTCTGTTAATTCTGATACTTCAATATCAGGATTATCAATATATGCAACAGTTCCGTCAATTACCTCAGTTAGATTATGTGGAGCCATATTAGTAGCCATACCTACAGCAATACCAGCTGCACCATTAACAAGTAAACTAGGAATACGTGCAGGTAAAACTGTTGGTTCACTTAAACTATCGTCAAAGTTTGGTCTAAAGTCGACGGTGTTCTTGTCAATGTCTGAAAGCATCTCTTCAGCAAGTTTTCTCATTCTTGCTTCAGTATATCTCATAGCTGCAGGAGGATCTCCGTCAATAGAGCCAAAGTTTCCTTGCCCATCTACCATTGGGTAACGTAAACTCCAATCTTGAGCCATACGTACCATTGTATCGTAAACAGATGTGTCTCCGTGAGGATGATACTTACCTAGAACTTCTCCTACAATTCTTGCCGATTTCTTGTAGGGACGATTACTTGCTAAGCCAAGCTCAGTCATTCCATACAAAACTCTTCTGTGAACCGGCTTAAGTCCGTCCCTAACATCCGGAAGAGCTCTTGAAACTATAACCGACATCGAATAATCGATGTAGGCTGTTTTCATTTCCTCTTCAATGTTAATTGGTATAATTTTTTCGTTTTCCGAATTCATTTAGTAAATGATTAGTTAAGGCCTGCAATCTATAAGTAAATGGCCATTGGTGGCAACAATATAACTTCAAAATACCCACATTTAATTTACAAAATTGGGGATAATTTTACCATAGGCTACATTGCCTTTACAATGAGGAGTAAAATAAGTCTAAATAGCTTTTATTCAGTGGTTTCACCAAAGAAAAATATTGCTAATTTCTTTTAAGTGAAGAGATAAACCACGATATCAAAAAACACCTTTAAAACTATGAAAATTAAAAATGCATTTTGAGCAATACCATCTTGAGTTATAGGTTTTAAAATAATCAACAAATGAATAGGTATAATTCTGAGGTAAGAAGCTACTAAAGAGGGATTTGGGTAGTTAGGTGAGTTTGACATTAAATCTCTAAGAACCAAGAAAAAGGAATTAACTACCAGGTACAAAATGGTAACTTTAAGGAAATTGTAAAGAGAAACTATCTCATCTATATTGCTTGTACCCATTCCGAGTAGAAATACGAAGTATACAACATGAAACAATCCAAAGTGGAAAATAAAGAAAATGGTAAATGCATGTTTTTTTAGAGGTAGAAAAGATCCTGTGTATTTAAAACTCTTCACTATGCTCAATACAACATGCTAAAAACCAATAAATAACGATTGAAAATAATATCCCCAAACTACATAATTAGCTTCGTTGTTATTTTAGATATATAGGTGTAAAATAACTTCGTTAAAGATTATTATGAACCAAAACTCAGGTTCTTTTGTAATCTTAAGAAGTTTTATCTTGAATTATCAATTTTAAGCATTCGAAATTTACCCATGAGGTCTTTTCTCCAAGTAAAATTCACATTTTTTGATTCTAACCAAGTGCTCAAATCCTTTTTATAGTGTTCGCTTGTTTCAAAATAAACGATGTTCTTTTGAATTATACTGATATTCACAATTTTTTTATAAAATAGCAAAACATCATTGTCTTCAACAAAAAGTGCTAAATGTGGCTCATAATCAATAACATTTGATTTCATAGTTGACTGTTCGTTCCTATGTATATATGGTGGATTACTTACCAAAATATCGTAATAATTGATGTTGTCAGATAAAATGTCAATAACTGTAAATCTTACATTTAAGTCTAATCTTTCTGAATTTTCTTTGGCAATATTTAGTGCTTTTGAGTCAATATCGCTCCCTGTGATAGTGTAGTTGTTACTTAAGCTTTTAAGTGCTATTGCAATGCAGCCAGAACCTGTGCCAATATCCAAAATGGTATATGGTTTTTGATTTAAATCAGAATTAATCCAGTTTACTAATTCTTCAGTTTCAGGTCTTGGAATTAACACATTTTCATCGACTACAAATGGTAAGCCATAAAACTCTGTTTCTCTCAAAATATATTGTATTGGCTTGGATAGTTCTAAATCAGCAATAATATGATTGTGTTTCGTTTTATTTTCAGTGAAACCATCTAAAATGAAATCTGTCTTTGTTTTACAATCAACTTTGAGTAGTGCAACCCAAAACATTGCTTCAATCTCTTCCTCCGAATAGAGAAAAGATAGCTTTTGTTTATATAGATTTTGAAGAAGGGTTAGTTTCAATTTTAAATAAGTTCCTCAAAACAATGTAAAAAAGTACAAATTGCAGTCATTTAGGGTCAATATTAATTTAAAGTAGTGTTACACTTGATGTATTTTTCTGTTAAACTAAATTCTATTGCTAATTTTGGACTCTGCAAAATCCTCAATACTATTTACAACGTTGCATACAGCTAGCAAAGCTAGGTGAAGAGTACGTAGCACCAAATCCAATGGTAGGATGTGTTATTGTGTACGATAACACTATTGTGGCTGAAGGTTATCATCAAAATTATGGTGGGCCACATGCAGAGGTTAATGCATATAGTAATTTGTGTGAAGACATACCCTTAAATGAATGTGAAATATATGTTAGCCTAGAACCGTGCACTGTTTATGGTAAAACTCCACCTTGTGCTAATTTAATAGTTGAGAAGAAACCAAAAATTGTTTATGTTGGTATGTTGGATCCAAATCCAAAAGTTGCTGGAAGCGGAATTAAACTAATAAGAGAAGCTGGTATAGAGGTAAAAGTTGGATACTTAAAGAAGGAATGCGGTTCTTTGATACGTAAATTTTCCTACTATCATTTAAAAAAGAGACCTTTTATTACGCTAAAGTGGGCTGAAACTGCAGATGGTTACATTGGCAGATTAGATAGCCAAAAGTTAAAGCCTAAACAAATTAGCTCCAAAAAGAATAAAGCCTTAGTTCATAAATTAAGGGCAAACCATCAAGCAATACTTATTGGTGCAAACACCGCCTTATTAGACGATCCTAAGTTAAATTTACGTTATTGGATGGGTAATAATCCTGTGAAGATTATTCTATCAAAAGATCAATATTTGAAGCCTTCTTTAAAGGTCTTTAAGGCGGGCAGAACGCTGTTGTTTGCAAATACAAATGAATATGAGTGCTCAGACAATGTGGAGGTTGTAGTGCTTGATAATTTTGATTTAAGTACAATATTGTCGAAGCTTTATGAACTTAAAATTCAAAGTATTTTAATTGAAGGTGGATTGCACGTTCTCCAAGCCTTTATTGATGCAAATTTTTGGAACGAAGCAATAGTTTTTAAGAGTAATTTAAAATGGCAGAACGGAGTATTAGCACCAAAAATGTCTAACAAATATTTAAACAAAGTTCATAATCAAAACAACGATAATATTTATACCTATCAAAGAGAATAATGGCCATTACATTTTTAATTTTAAGCATCTGCTTTAGTACTCTTATTAGCCTAATTTTTAGGTCTTTTGCTAAGTACAATGTAAGTAAATTACAAGCAATTCTCGTAAATTATTTGGTTTGCTTTATTATTGGGTTTTCGTTGTCTAATCAACGTGATTTATCAAATTATATAACTACAGATTGGTTTTTGTATTGCCTTTTTCTTGGTTTCCTATTCGTGGCCATTTTTTTTAGCATGGCATCCACTGTAGAAAAGATAGGCATTAGTGTAAATGCAGTTAGTAGTAAGATGGCTGTTGTAGTGCCCATAATGTTTGCATATTTCTTTGCTAACGAAGAAATATCTACGTTGTTTTTCTTTGGAATTATAATTTCTTTATTAAGCATCTATTTTATCAGTGTTAAGAAACATTTAGATATACCAAAGAAGTATTATTTGTTTCCTGTAATAGTTTTTTTAGGTAGCGGTGTTATTGACACTGCGTTAAAAGCGTTGCAAACTGCTTATGTTGAGAAAGTTAGTTTAAATACAATTTCATATTCTATCTTTTTAGGAGCCTTTATTGCGGGTATCCTTGTGTTTCTAGTTAAATCTAAAGGCAGCTTATCCTTGCTCAATAAAACCAGTTTAAAAGCCGGAGTAATTTTAGGAATACCAAACTATTTTTCTATCCTTTTCTTATTAGAAGCAATTAATGCTTTTAGCCTAAAAAGTGCCTTTGTATTTGGCATAAATAATGTTGGTATTGTATTACTCAGTACAATTTTGTCAGTTGTTTTTTTTAAGGAGCATCTTAGTATTAAAAACAAAATTGGAGTTGGTTTAGCAGTGTTGTCCATTATTATAATAGCCTATGGAAACTGATCAATTTTTAGGCATAAATTGTATTTATACCAGTGAATATAAAGCAGGTAGTAGTAAATTTTATGGTTTTTTATTTCCTGTTAAAAATTCTAATGATTTTGAACTGAAAATTAAAGAGTATAAGGAGGAGTTTGCGGATGCAACACATGTTTGTTCTGCTTGTGTAATTGGTTTACAGAGGGATTATAAAAAGTTTAGTGACGATGGAGAACCAAGCAATAGTTCTGGTCGACCCATATTAAATGCTTTACTTTCCAATAATTTAACTTTTATAGGATGTGCTGTTGTGCGATATTACGGAGGTAAAAAGCTAGGAATACCAGGATTAATAGATGCTTATGGAGGAGCTGCAATGGAGTGCATTGATAAGGCTGAAATTGTCACCAAAATAGTCTCCTCAACGGTAGAATGTCAAATACCCTTAGCAACTTCTTATTTACTGTATAACTACTTAGCTCGGAACAAACATTATACTTATAATTCAGCCGGAAATAAATTTGAAATAGAATGTTCGCAAAGTATGACAGCTAGCTTACGGACTGATTTAAACAAAATTGATAATTTAGTAATTTTAAATGAAGATTAAGAGAATTATAGCATTATTAATAATAAATTTAGCTCTCATTTCAGCACAAGGACAAAATAATAGCTACCTCGCTCCTACGTATAAAACATTTATTATGAAAACATTACCGTTTTTAAAAAGTGATGTTTTGATAAATGAAAAAATGGAGAAGTTCTTTAATCTCCCACCAAATGAATCGTTAAATGAAATTAAGCGAGTAGAAAGCTTGGGCATAAAGCATATTACCTTACAACACTTTGTTGGTGAGTATAAGGTTGAATTCTCGTTAGTTAAGCTTCATATCTACAAAGACAATTCAGTTTTCATACAATCTTTTATACAGCAAGAATCTAAGATTAAAAGCACTTCTGAAAGGCACAATATATATTTACCTACGCCATTGGGCTTAGTGAGTGTATCTAAGAGGGTAAATAATGAAATAAAATTTCCCAAAATTGAATATGTCGATATAAATGGAAACATTCTCTTGGCAAAAGACTATTATAGATATATCAAGAAAGACTCTTTTGCTCACGCTAGGATTTTTTCAGTAAATCCAATTAACTCTTCAGCTACTAAATATGGGCAACTTTTTAGTGATAATGGAGATCAAAACTCACCGGAATTAGAATCTGAACAATTTTGGGTAAAAATTCCTACAAAGGAAGAAAGTGGGCGATTCTATCTAGAGTCTAATTATTTGTTTTTTGGTAATATTAGTTATCCTAATGATAACTCCAATTATTCTCAATTAGGCGATACTTTTGATTTTGATAGAAGTGATCAAAATTTTGAGGCTGTAAATACATATTACCATATTAATAAAATGGGCGAGTATGTTGATGGCTTGGGGTTTGATGCCCTTACAAATAAAATTAAGGTAGATGTTCACGCATTTTCCGGTGATGATAATTCGGCTTATGACCCAACAGACCACACCTTGCAATTTGGAGAAGGTGGAGTTGATGATGCTGAAGATGGAGAAGTAGTCATCCACGAATATGTACATTCCTTAAGTGAAACTGCTTCTGAGAACACTACCGTTGGTAACCAGCGTGAAGCTATGGAAGAAGGCATTTGTGACTATATGAGCAAGGCATATAGCCTAACATTTAATGATAATACATCAAATCAGGTTTTTTCTTGGGATGGTTTTAATGAGTTTTGGGGTGGGATAGATATAAATACAAATCGTAAGTATCCGCAAGATTTAAGAAATTTTAAGGACGGAGATAGGGATATGTGGTCTAGTGCACTCATGTGTGTACACGACTTTATTGGTCGAGAAGCAACCGACAGCCTTGTGTTAGAACATTTATATTATCAGGGACCAAATACCACAATGCCTCAAATGGCTCAAGCATTAATAACAGTAGACAGTATGCAATCTCTTTCTAGATATTATTCTTCCATTAAAACTTGTATGGTAGAAGCAGGTTTTATGAGCTACGGAGCAAGCTTACCATTATTGGATAATAGTATTTTTGTAATAAAAAACAGTTCGGCTTTTAGAAATGGAAGAGGAAATTTGTTAATAGATATTCCAAAGATGGATGTGCAATGGACTTTATACAATGAACTTGGTGATGTAATAAAAACTGGAACGAGTAACAGCAGAATAGAGTTTGCTCCTAGTGATCTGGCAAAAGGGGTGTATGTGTTAAGTTTAGAAGTACAACACCGATTATCTAATTACAAAATATTAAGGTAGTTTAGAAGCATTTGCCTCTTGCAATACTTTTTCATAAACTACTCTCCATCCTTTCCATCTTTCAGTTTCGCTAAGACTTTCATTGTGCCAAAGTGTTACGAATAACCCGCCAACTTGCTTCACATTTCTAATTAAGCCGTTTAATGTTTCAATCGCTTCATTTGGTGAAAGGTTTAAATAGTGCATTGGCGTAATATCCATTGCCGCAAAGGGTATTAGTTTTAAGCTAGATGCATTGTTTTTGGTAAAATCAAAATAATAATATGGTGCTGCAATTCCACCCCTAAAACCTAAGTGTGTAGAGTAGCCCATTGTGTGGTCTTCACATATTCTATTTTCTATTAAGCAGCTATACGTTTCTGGCATTGTATGCATTAAAAAGTGTTGCCGGTTTTTGTCTATTTTACCTCCAATTACTGTTTCTAAACGTTTAATTTGATCGGAAATAAGTTTCTTATTAATGTTGCTAGTGTAACTTGGATGTATGCCAATTTGATATTTATTTGTGTTTTTTAGTCGCTTGATTAACCTCTGAAAAGCTTTATTCTTAGGACTAATATTCTTATCGTACTTGCTTTTTTTTCCTAAGAGAATGAAATAGTTTACGGCTATTTTGTATTTATTATGAACTCTATCTTGCCAATCATAATTAAAAAAGGGATCTCGCTTCAATCCTAAAATAACTGGCCACCTTTCAAAGAGATTATCCCATTTCATAGCCAACAAGTCTCTAAACATCCCAGCAAAATTTCTCCATAAGCCCTTGTTTTTATACTTCCAAGCTTGATCAATGTCTATTGTAGAAATGTACTCGAATTTTCGAGGTATAAATTCTAATGAATGGTATTTACTAGAAAGAATTTCTTCAAGTATTAAGGCCCATTGATTTACCAATGGTTGATCCAATATTTTATGTTCTGCTAAAACATCTAAATGGGCTGGAAAACGGTTATGATCATCGGGTACATATTCTAAATTTTCTTGGTATCTGCTGACTAAAAAAAAAGCCGCTGAAAATATATCAAATGTAATTTCGGCAGTTTTGCTTGTCTTGTAAAAGCAGTGAGAGTTTTTATAGGGTTCAATCTTTACTCTTTCAACGTTTACTGGGTTTAATCCTTCTTCTTCTAACAGTCCATACGGTATGCAATTAAGATTGTTACTTGTTGATTTTGAGTAATTTATATGAGATTCGTTTATATTATCTGTAATTTCCCAACTTACTCCCAATAAGTCTTTGAATATTAAATTGAAAATGTAATAATGCCTATTGCTAGGGTCCGGACAAAATATCTTTATAGATTGATAATGGGTCATGATACTTAACCTATAATCTTATAATTTTTATTTTCCCCTATCCTATAACCTGTGTGTTTCTCCATAAAGTACAGCAATCCCTTTTTTAGACCAAATTTTTTAACCTTTGGATCACGTTCAAAGGTCCAATTCATCGCCTTAATTCTGTCCAACATAACTATTGGATGTGCACCCTCAAACCGCTTAATAGAATCAATTTGAGAATAGTCAAAGTTTTTGTCAGCATCAAACTTGTTTGCAATAAACTCATCGCTATGCCATAGTTTATGTGCTTCTAGTTGCTTAGCCATTTGATATTTGGGATGCCTCACCCAACCATAATGATATATAGATGCGTTTATTGGAATTACTTTGAGCTTTTTACCATTTCTTCTAAATCCTTGAGCATCTTTCCAACTTTTAATTTCTGCGTTATTTTTAATTACTCTTATTTCTTTTCTATACCACGTTCTACTGTCACCAACATAATCGTAACTGCCATAAAAATGCACATAATCAAAGAGTAATCCATCTACAGATGGATTATCTTTAAACGCCTTCATTTGCTGACGTATTTCATTATAATATTTTTCGTGGATGCACTCATCACCCTGAATGTAAATGCACCAATTAGAAATAGGATTTATTTCAGAAAAGGCTTTGTCTGTTTCCGCTGCAAGTACCTCTCCTCCTTCTCTCAGTTTTTCGTCCCAAATGGTATCAATAATCTTAATTTTAGAACTTAAACTCTTAACAAGGTCGCGAGTTTCATCTTCTCCATTACCAACAGCAACCACCATCTCATCTACCAATGGCAGAACAGATTTTATTGCTTCAGCAATTGGATAGTCCAATTTTATAGCATTTTTAATAAATGTAAACCCACTTACAAACACCGCACAAATGTAGTTTAAATTGATGTCTATCACTACTTTCGTAAGCGATGTGTTACGATATTAAAACATCATTGGAAAAGCAGCTTAGAAGGGCTATTTTGGATGGCAACTTGCAGGAAATAAATGAGATTAATGAAAAGCTTAGCATTTTCACTCCAGAGCAAATAGAGTTAAACCACGCATCTGGATTTACACATCCAAAGCTTATAATTTATACAGAAGAGGATCTCTATACACCTATAATAGCGACTTGGGGTCTGGTGCCTTATTGGGTAAGAGACAGCCAGCAAAAAAATCAATTATGGAACAAAACCCTTAATGCAAGAGCCGAAACAATGTTTGATAAACCAAGTTTTAGACAAGCGGCAAGAAGCGGTAAGTGTTTAATACATATTGAAGGGTTTTACGAGCATAGGCACATTAATAAAAAAACATACCCCTATTATATTACGAGTAAGAACGAGGAATTGCTTACAGTCGCTGGACTATATAGCAAATGGTATAACCCAGATTTAGGAGAAGAAATAATTACATTTTCTATTGTTACAACCAAGGCTAACAATTTAATGACCAAAATCCATAACAATCCTAAGTTAAAAGAACCTAGAATGCCGCTAATTCTTCCAACCGAGTTAGAAAACAAATGGTTATTGAATGCTGAAAATCCCATCGATCAAAAGTTATTGAATGATTTGGTTCTTCCTTTTGTAGAAGAAGAATTAAAAGCATTTACAGTTGCTCCCATCAAAGGGAAAAATTCAACTGGTAACACTATTTCAGCGACTAAGCCTAAGGAGTATGCTGAAGTAGTTGCAGAGGATAATAAAACTACCCTATTTTAAGCACAATGTAAAAACTACAGAAGTAAAAGCTTAAACATAATTTATAGTCTATTTTATTACGTAGACAAAAGCCTAGAAACAAACAATTATTTAAATTTGCGGGCAATGAATGTAAGAGACTTAAAGCCAAAAGTTGTTTGGAATCATTTTGCTGATTTAAATGAAGTACCTCGACCTAGTAAAAAGGAAGAAAAAATAATTGTTTTTATGCAAGAGTTTGGAAAAAAACTTGGTTTAGATACACACACTGATACCATTGGTAATGTAATAATTAAAAAATCAGCTACTAAAGGTATGGAGGATAGAAAAACTGTTATTCTTCAGAGTCATTTAGACATGGTTTGCCAAAAAAATGCTGATACTGAGTTTGATTTTGACACTCAAGGTATTGAAATGTATATTGATGGCGACTGGGTAAGAGCAAAAGGTACCACTTTGGGTGCCGATAATGGTATGGGAGACGCAGCAATTATGGCTCTTTTATCTTCTACCGATATTCCACATCCTGCTATTGAAGCATTGTTTACAATAGATGAAGAAACCGGTATGACAGGTGCTATGAATTTAGAACAAGGCATTTTAGAAGGTCAAATTCTATTAAATCTAGATACAGAAGACGATGACGAATTTAGCATTGGTTGTGCTGGAGGTATTGATACCAACACAAATTACAACTACAATGCGGTTGATGTTGCAGCCGGTTCTAAAACATTTAGCATTACAGTAAATGGCTTAAAAGGTGGCCACTCTGGGGTAGATATTGATCTTGAAAGAGGGAACGCCAATAAAATCATGAACCGCTTAATGTATCTGTGTCAAGACCATAATTTACAAATAGTGGAAATTAATGGTGGTAGCTTACGCAATGCCATACCAAGAGAAAGCTTTGCAACAGTTACTGCTGCAGAAAGCTGGATTAAAGAGGCTAATAACAGAGTCGAGTTAATTAAAAAAGAATTTGAAATTGAAGAAGGTAATTTAAACATTGAAATTACAGAAACAGAGGCAGCTTCAAAAGCAATGTCAATAGAAGATGTTACTAAGGTAACTACTACTCTAACTGCTTGCCATAGTGGCGTATATACTATGAGCAGAGCTATAGAAGGTTTGGTAGAAACTTCCTCTTCATTAGCAAGAGTTATTGTAAAAGATGGTGAGTTTATAACCCAAAGTTTACAACGTAGTTCTATTGAAAGTGGTAAGATGGATGTTGCACATACCGTTGCTGCACCGTTTCACTTAATGGGTTGTAATGTCGAACACGGAGGTTCTTACCCAGGTTGGGCTCCAAACCCAAAATCTGAAATTATGGATGTTTTAGTACACCAATACAAAACCTTGTTTAATGATGAGCCTAAGGTAATGGCCATACACGCAGGTTTAGAATGTGGTTTATTAGGAGAAAGATACCCAGGATTGGATATGATTAGCTTTGGCCCTACAATTAAAGGTGCACACAGTCCAGACGAACGTTGTGGAATAAAGTCTACTCAAAAATTTTGGAAATTCTTATTGGCTATTTTGGAGAATACTCCAAAGAAATAACATCTAAAATTAGATATTTTATTTAGACCAACTGCTAATAGTAGTTGGTCTTTTTTGATTATATGAGTCTCTTATCTGATTGGTGGTTTTCGAGAGGTAATTTAGATTGATAGATAAGGATTTACGAATTAACAATTTTATCTTAAAATTGCTCCAATAAATTAAAAATGGCAGAGTTATTTACATTTCACAATTTAACAACCTTAATAATGCTTGTGCTTTTACAAGCAGTGTTAGGTTTTGATAACCTTTTATACATCTCTCTAGAGAGTAAAAGAGCACCTAAAGAGAGACAAAGCTATGTACGTAAAATGGGAATTGGCGTAGCAGTTGTACTGAGAATAGTGCTATTATTTGGTCTTGTAAACCTTATTAAATATGTACAAAACGATTTATTTGCATTTGATTTTAATGGTGTTTTTGAAGGACACTTTAACTTACATAGTTTAATTGTACTATTGGGTGGTGCTTTTATACTATACACCGCTGTTAAAGAAATTTGGCATATGATGTCACCTATTCACGATATTGTAGAAGGAGAAAAAAATAAGAGTTCAGTTAAATCGGTAATTACGTGGATTGTGGTAATGAACCTGGTTTTTTCTTTTGACTCAATATTAAGTGCAATGGCTCTTGTAAGTGGGGAACATACTGCAGGTGGAGGTTTTACAACTAGCGACATTATTATTATGACAACAGCTATTGTTATTGGCGGTATATTAATGATTTGGTTGGCAGATAAAGTAAGTGAATTTCTACAGAGAAACAGATTGTACGAAGTATTAGGTCTGTTTATTCTATTTATAGTAGGTATAATGCTTATTACAGAAGGTGGCGAGTTGGCAGATATGCATATTGCGGGCAACCCTATTGAAAAAATGAGTAAAACCACATTCTACTTTGTAATTGGCGTGCTTGTTGTAGTGGATTTAGTGCAAGGTAGATATCAAAAGAAGCTTCTTGCAGAAGAAAAGCAGTTGATATCTCAACAAAAAATAAATGAACAATCTTAAAGCAATTGTAGTATTATTTGCAGCGGCAGTCTGTGTTGGTTGCAGCTCTATAAAACCTGGCAATGCAGGTAAAAATCTGTTTACTGGCACAATAGTTTATAATGTTGAAGTAATAGGTAAGGATAATCATCCGCTTCCAGGTAAAAATAAAAGAGACTTATTGGGCAATGAAATGGCATTTACTATTTTTAAGAATGGTGATGTTCAAATGAAGTATGCCGGCACTTCTATTGAAGGGTATGATGTTCAATATATTAGTTTGGAACAAAGTAAAGTGTTAGAAAAATACAAATCTTCAGACACGACTTATATTAAAAACGCCTCTATACTAAATTTCGTAAAACTAAACGATCTAAGAGTGGGTAAAGATACTGAAACGGCAGTGTTAAACTATAAGTGTAAAAATGTAGCCATTGCTGCTCAAGAAATAGATGGTTTAAGTTACGAAAGACAATTTCTAAATATCAATTATTGGTATTCTGAAGACATAAAAATAGACAAATCTAAGTATGGCAAAATCAACAATAATCTTTGGAGCTATTTCATGAATAAAAGCGATGGTTCTGTTTATCTAAAGTACGAGTTGGATTATTTTACACATAAGATTGTGTACACGGCTAAGGAGATTAAGCCAAAAAATTATATACACGTATTTGATGAGAACAACCCTCCTCCTATTCCTATAGGCACTTTAAAATAGTTTTAAGTATTTACGGATGCATAATTTGTTCCATCCGAAATTTCACAACCATTGCTTATCATCTCAAATAATTCCTCTTCTCTATTCTTTTTAAATGGTTTAGAAGCCGTTTGAACAATAGACTTACCATTATGCTTACTAATTCTGCATAAGTGTATAATATGCTCATCGCATTTAAAAAAGTAGCTTACATCATTCTCAATTTTGTCCAAATATTTCGTTTTTCTTAAAGCACCTTCCCAAACAACATCGCTAAACTGATCAATAATTTTATTGGCATTATCCGTTTCAGTTATTTTAATTTTTTCCCAATCTTCGGCAGTTATACCGTTAACAACCAAGAAGTTAATAAAGTCTTCACTTAGTTTTTCTAGCTCTTCCTTATCAAGTCTTGCGTATTTCATGATATTAGCTTCAAAGTTAGTCTATTTGCTGTAGTATGAATCCAAAACACATTGGAGCTGCAATCAAATTAAAATGTTGATTTTGTACATAATTATTTTGAGTTATTACAACAAAAAAGGTTTTATGTAGATGTTTGAATGTACCTTTGCACCAATGAAAATTGAGAAAAACAAAGTAGTTGGTGTACATTACCAATTAAATGTTGAAGGTGAGAAATTAGATGCATCTGGTGAATCACCGCTTGTATATATTCATGGCCACGGAATGATGATTCCAGGATTTGAAAAACAATTAGAAGGTTTAGCTGAAGGAGCTTCTTATGATTTTAAAGTTTCTGCGGTGGATGGTTATGGTGAGTACAATGCTGAGGCAGTAGCACCCTTAGACAAGTCTATCTTTCTTATTGATGGTAGTATGAGCTCAGACGTATTTGAGGGAGCTCAACTAAGATTAACAAATCAAGAAGGACATCCAATGATAGGCGTTGTCAGAGAAATTGCAGAGGATACAGTAACAATGGATTTTAACCACGCACTTGCAGGCAAAGAATTACATTTTACAGGATCGGTTGCATCACTTAGGGAAGCAACTGAAGAAGAAATAAGCCACGGCCACGTTCACGGACCAGATGGGCACCAACATTAAGTAAGAATGGCCTGTTTGGTGCGGGCTATTTTGATAATTCACCTTTTGAAATAATTATGTCAGTGAAAGACACCAATAAGAAGCTCATATCTAACTTTAGTACCTAAATAGTAAAAAAATAAAAACTTTAATGTAGGGTATTGGTTTTAAATTTGAATAACATAAAATGAAAAACAGCGTAGTGCGTTTTAACAACGCTTCCAATGTAGAGTTTATAAAAGCTCTTAGAACTAATGTAAATCAATATTTTGTAAACAACAATATCTCAAAATACGGTAACTTAAATATGGCACTTAAAACCTCTTTTATGATTTTACTCTATTTTACACCTTTAATTGTTTTGTTATCGGGAACAGTTGAAAGTATTGGAATAAATTATTTATTGTGGTTTCTAATGAGCCTAGGAATGTCAGGTATTGGACTTTCTGTAATGCACGACGCGAATCATGGTGCTTATTCAAAAAACAAACATATTAACAGTGCTATGGGCTTTATTGTTAATTTTCTAGGTGCATACCATATTAACTGGAAAATTCAGCACAATGTCCTGCATCATTCTTTTACCAATATTGATGGTTTTGATGAAGATATTGATGTTCCAGTAATGCGTTTTTCTCCAAATCAAGAACATAAAAGAGCTTTTAAATTTCAAGCGTTCTATGCACCACTCTTTTATGGTTTATTGACTATATTTTGGGTAATTGGTAAGGATGTTGATCAACTTATTAGATATAATAAAAGAAAATTACTGAAGTCTCAAAAGAAGACATTTGCCAGAGCATTAACGGAAATTGTAATTTACAAAACGTTGTATATAATTTTAACCTTAGTTTTACCTATTTTGGTATTAAACATTCCTACAATTCATGTTGTTTTTGGTTTCTTATTGATGCATTTTATTTGTGGACTTATTCTGGCACTTATTTTTCAGGCAGCACATGTTTTGGAAGAAACAGATTTCTATGAACCCGACAGTAAGGGATCTGTCGACAATAATTGGGCCATTCACCAACTTAGAACAACAGCAAACTTTGCCAATGGTGGTCGAGTTTTCTCTTGGCTTATTGGTGGTTTAAATTTTCAAATAGAACATCATCTATTTCCTCATGTTTGTCATGTTCATTACAATACAATTTCAAAAATTGTAGAAAGTACAGCAAAAACTTACAACATACCATATCACAAGCACAAAACATTTATTGGTGCCTTGAAAAGTCATTTCTCATTATTAAATAGACTTGGAAAAAATGAGATATTTCCAAAGCCTAGTGCTTTGTAAATAGAGCGTTTGCAACCCTAATCCCATCTAAGGCCGCACTTATTATTCCTCCTGCATATCCAGCTCCTTCACCACAAGGCCATAAATTACTTATTTCGGGATGAGAGAGTTCTTTGGTTCTTGGAATTCTTATAGGAGAACTAGTTCTACTTTCTGGAGCAGTCACTATTGCATCTTTATGGCCAAATCCTTTTAGCTTTTTTGTCATTTCTCTAAGACCTTCCCTTAATCTGTAATTTATGTTTTCAGGATATAAATTATTTAAATTACAATTCGTCATTCCAGGATGATAACTACACTTATTTAATTGATCACTTTTCTTGTTTTCTAAGTAGTCTAACAAGTTTTGAGCAGGAATTTTAGATGCTCCTCCACCTAATTTTGCAGCTTTTTGTTCAATGTGTTTTTGGAAATTTAGACCAGCAAGAGCACCATAATCTTTAAAGCTGCTCCATTCTTCTTCACCTATTTCTGTAACCCATCCACTATTAGCAAATTTTCCGTTTCTTTTGCTTGGGCTCCAGCCGTTTACAACAACTTGGTTATTGTCTGTTGCCGCCGGAGCAATTATACCGCCTGGACACATACAAAAAGAAAAAGCTCCTTTCCCTTTAACTTGAGTAACCAAACTATAACTAGCAGGTGGTAACAATTCTGCATTTTGAGGCGTGTGATATTGAATGTTGTTTACCAAACCTTGCGGGTGTTCAATTCTAAAACCCATAGCAAATGGCTTTGCCTCTATTTTTATTTTCTTTCTATTTAATAGTTTAAAAATATCTCTTGCGGAGTGCCCTGTAGCTAGGATTAACGATTGACACGGCTCAATTTTACCGTTTATTGAAATTAATTCAATTTCATTGTTCTTTAAGACAACATCATCCAGTTTAGAATTAAAACGTACTTCTCCACCATTATTAATTATGGTATTTCTTAATTCTTCAATAATACCAGGGAGTTTATTCGTTCCTATGTGTGGATGTGCTTCAAATAATATATCGTCATTAGCCCCGTGCAGGACAAAATATTCAAGAATAGATTTTATTTTGCCTCGTTTTAAAGATCTAGTGTAAAGTTTTCCATCACTAAATGTTCCTGCACCGCCTTCTCCAAAACAGTAATTAGACTCTGGATTAATCACACCACTTCTATTCAGTTGGGCTACGTCTCGTCTTCTTTCTTTTACGGTCTTCCCCCGCTCAATCACTATGGGTTTAATACCCAGTTCTAAACACTTTAGTGCTGCAAAAATTCCAGCTGGTCCAAAGCCTATTATATGCACTTTGTTTTCATCACTAACTTTCTTAAAATAAGGAAGTTGTAGTTCGTCTAGGAAGTCATTGTCAGAATATATTTCAACTCTAAGATTGTACTTAATGTTTCTTTTTCTAGCATCAAGAGATTTTTTAAGCAGAACAACTTGATTTACTTTGTTTACATCCTTTTTATAATGCCCGCATACAAAGGATTTTAAATTATCCTTGATGCTTTCATATTCCCTTATCGGTAGGGTGAATTCGAGTATTTCTTTAGCCACAATTATTTTTCCAAGAAGTTTCCACAAATATTCTATAAAACAAGTATTAAATTCATCTTTGTTGACTTAAAATGGTAAAATCGTCGGAAGAACTTGAGAAATATGTTTCTCAAACACGTAGAGACATAGTTAGAATGGTGCACGCTGTTCAATCAGGTCACCCTGGAGGGTCTTTAGGTTGTGCAGAATTTCTTACTGTATTATATCAAAATATAATGCGGCACAACGCTTCAAAGTTTTCAATGGATGGTAAAGGTGAAGATGTTTTTATTTTATCAAACGGTCATATTTCTCCTGTTTTCTACAGTGCTTTAGCCCGAAGTGGATACTTTGATGTTGCCGAGTTAGCAACATTTAGAAAACTAAATACTCGCTTACAAGGTCACCCTACAACACACGAAGGTTTACCTGGAATTAGAATTGCGTCTGGTTCTTTGGGTCAAGGATTATCTGTTGCTGCAGGTTTAGGACAAGCAAAAAAGTTGAACGGAGAAGATAAACTTGTATATGTATTAATGGGTGATGGCGAATTGCAAGAGGGTCAGGTTTGGGAAGCCGTTATGTATGCTGCTCATTATAAGGTGGATAATATTATTGCTACTATAGATGTAAATGGTAGGCAAATAGATGGTGATACGAAAGACATTATGGGTTTTGTGAAATTAAAATCAAAATTTGAGTCCTTTGGTTGGAATGTTATATCTATGGATGGTAACAATGTTAATGATGTGCAAGACAATTTATCTAAAGCAGGAGTATTGAGTGGAAATGGGAAGCCAATATGTATACTAATGAATACAGAAATGGGTAATGGAGTTGATTTTATGATGGGTAGCCACGCTTGGCACGGTATTGCTCCAAATGACGAACAACTTGCAGAGGCACTAGCTCAAAACCCTGAAACGTTAGGTGATTACTAGCTTTTGCATACTTTTTGAATAGGTTTTAGCGTATTTATGGCGATGTATAAAAAAATATGGGTACTTCTATTATTGTTTCTTTCAATAGGTGCTTATGCTCAACAACCTGAAACCAGAATTCTCTTTCTTTTAGATGGTTCTGGTAGTATGTATGCTAAAATGGGGAAAGACAACAGAATTACTGTTGCAAAGCGTTTACTAACTAGATTGGTAGATAGTTTAGAAACTCAAAGTAAAGTAGAACTAGCCTTACGTGTTTATGGTCACCAAAGTCCAAAGACAGATAGAAATTGTAAGGATACTAAGCTAGAAGTTGCATTTGAGAGGAATAATCATAGAAGAATTAAAGAAGAGATAGCTGGCTTAAGGCCCAAAGGAACAACGCTAATTGCCTACTCTCTTCAAGAAGCAGCGTACGATTTCCCCAAAACTCCAGGAGTTAGGAACATAATTATTTTAATTACAGACGGGATTGAGGAGTGTGATGGTGATCCTTGTGCAGTTTCATTGGCTCTTCAAAAGCAAGGAGTTGTGCTTAGACCTTTTATCATAGGTTTAGGTTTGGATCAAGAGTTTAGGTCTCAATTTGAATGCGTAGGGAGATTTTTTGAAGCCGAAACTGAAGAAGACTTTAGAGACGTTTTAAATGTTGTTGTAAGCCAAGCAATCAACAATACATCAATTCAGATAAACCTTTTAGATAGCTACGGAAAGCCGACTGAAACAAATGTAGATATGACTTTTACAGATGCGAGGTCTGGTAGAATTATTTATGATTATTACCATACACTAAATTATAGAGGAGTTCCGGATACTATGTACTTAGACCCTAGTTATAGCTATAATTTAAAAGTACATACCATACCGCCTATTTTTAAAAAAGGTATTGAACTAACTGCGGGAATACACAATACTGTAGCTTTAGATGCAGGTCAAGGATATTTAAACCTAGAACTTAAAGGAATAACTAATTACAAGGATTTAAAAGCCATTATTCTTGACCCTAAAACAAATGAAATTATAAATGTCCAATCTTTTAATGATAGGCAAAAGTATTTAACCGGTAAATACGACATTGAAATTTTAACACTTCCACGTTTAACTCAAAAAGATGTGGATGTGGTTCAAAATAAAACAACTACTCTCCAAGTTCAGCAACCAGGAAAACTTAATATAATCACCCGTAAACAACTGGTAATTGCCATTTTTAGAATACATAATGGAGAAACAACAAAAGTTGAAACATTAAATATTTCAGGTAGTCAGAATATAACTGTTTTACAGCCAGGAGATTACAAAATTATTTACCGAGAGGCTACTGTAAAAGAAACAACAAATACAAAAGTGAAGGAGTTTTCTATTAGCTCTGGAGAAATAAAACATATAAATATTAACTAAGTACTTTTGATAGATACAACAAACTAAAAAACCTTACCACAATGGAGAAAAAAGATACACGATCAGGATTTGGAGATGGACTTTATGAATTAGGAGTTCAAAATAATGACGTAGTTGGATTATGTGCCGATTTAACAGGCTCTCTAAAAATGAACAAATTCCAAGATGAGTTTCCAGAAAGATTCTTTCAAGTTGGTATAGCAGAGGCAAATATGATGGGAATGGCAGCTGGGTTAGCAACAGCTGGTAAAATTCCATTTACTGGTACTTTTGCTAATTTTAGTACCGGTAGAGTATACGATCAAATTAGGCAATCAATAGCTTACTCACATAAAAATGTTAAAGTTTGTGCTTCTCATGCAGGATTAACCTTAGGAGAAGATGGAGCTACTCATCAAATACTAGAGGATATTGGGCTTATGAAAATGCTGCCTGGGATGACGGTAATTAATCCTTGCGATTATAACCAAACTAAAGCAGCAACAATGGCCATTGCTGAGCACTACGGCCCAGTTTACTTAAGATTTGGTAGACCAAAATGGCCAATCTTTACTGAAGCAGGAAAATTTGAAATTGGTAAAGCACTTCACTTAAGAAAGGGTAAGGACGTAACTATATTTGCAACAGGTCACTTGGTTTGGAATAGTTTAGAAGCAGCTAAAATATTAGCTTCAGAAGGAATATCTGCCGAAGTAATAAATATTCACACTATTAAGCCATTAGACGATGAAGCAATATTAGATGCTTTATCAAGTACAAAATGTGCGGTAACCGCAGAAGAGCATCAAATGAATGGTGGTTTAGGTGATAGCATTTGTCAATTATTGGCTAGAAAAAGTCCAATGCCAATTGAAATGGTAGCGGTTAATGATAGTTTTGGAGAAAGTGGAAAACCAGAGGAACTTCTAGATAAATATGGATTAGGAATTTCGGATGTTGTTGCTGCCGCAAAAAGAGCAGTTGCAAGAAGAGCATAAGTGAATTTCCTTTTTGTTTATAATAAAAAAGCAGGTAAAAAATTTAAAGCTTCAATAGTAGAAACTATTTCTGCTCGTATTCCTGCGAGTATCGAACATCAATTTATTGATATAAGAGCTTTAAAACATAGTATAAATTTAGAAAATTACGATGCTTTTGTCGCAATTGGTGGAGATGGAACAGTCAATACTGTAGCAGCTTTAGCTTATAAACTTAATAAAACTTTAGCAATAATTCCCAAAGGATCAGGAGACGGTCTTGCTCGTTTTTTACATATTCCAAGAAACATTAAAAAAGCCTTAGATGTTGTGCTTCGGCAACACATTATTTCAATTGACATAGGGTTGGTTTCTAACCATTTTTTTGTAAATGTTGCTGGAGCAGGTTTTGAGGCAGAAGTAGCACATAAATTTGGTGCTTCCGGGATTCGGGGTATTTGGGGGTACATAAAAACCATCATAGGTATATTCAAAAATCACAATGAAAAGTTAATTTCATTAGAAGTGGATGGAGAAAGTATAGAAACTACATTTTTTAGTTTAAGTATTGCAAATGGGGCTCAATGGGGCAATAACTTTAAAATTGCAAGCAAAGCTGATATTCAGGATGGTTTTTTTGATATAGCAATAATGAAAAAACCAAAATTTTATCAAATACCCATATTGTTAGCATATTTGAGGAACAATAAACAAGGCAATAACTCATTATTCACATACTTCAAGGCAGCTAAAATAGATATACAAAAAAGCGGAAAGATTTGGCACTTAGACGGTGAACCACTCGTACTTAAGAATAAAAAATCAATTAGAATAGAACATCAAAGTCTAAAAACTATAATAGCAGAATGAGCAAAAAAAAGAAAATGCAAAAACTAGATTTATCTAATTTCTTTATTGAAAATAATGATAAGGATACTGGCTTTAAAGTTTTAACAGATAATGATAACAGGAAAGAAGAGGAAAACCCTTCTCTCCCACCAAATGCTCAAAAGCTTTTTGTTAGAAAAGAAAAAAAAGGTCGTGGTGGTAAAGTTGTAACAATTGTGGAAGGATACAAAGGTAACCCTCAAACATTGGAGCAGCTAACAAAGAAAATAAAGCAACAATGTGGCGTTGGAGGTGCAACAAAAGGAAAAGAAATAGTGATACAAGGAGATATTGCAGATAAGGTAGTTAAAATCCTTATAAATAGTGGATATAATGCTAAAAAAACCACAATGTAGATTATGTTAAAATATAGGTAGAATTACCTTTGCATCCATAATTCTTATGAAGTCAAATCCAATAACTGACCGTGTTTTTGGTCTAGCGTCCAAAACACACAAAAATTTAAATCTACAAGAGCTCTTAGACGCTGCTGTAGAAAGAAACGAAGGTAAGATTACTAGCACAGGAGCATTAGCTGCGGATACTGGTAAATTTACGGGCCGTTCTCCAAAAGATAAATTTTCTGTTGAAGATGATACAACAATAGATCAAGTATGGTGGGGTGAAATAAATCAACCTTTTGCACCAGAAAAATTTGATACCTTGCTTGAAAAAGTAATAAATCACTACGAAGGAAAAGAAATATTTGTAAGAGATGCATACGCTTGTGCTGATCCTCAGTATAGGTTAAAGGTAAGAGTTGTTACAGAAAGTGCGTACCAAAACTTGTTTGTAAACCACATGTTTATAAGACCAAGTGCTGATGAAATCAATAACATTGATCCTGACTGGGTAGTTCTTGCAGCTCCTAGTTTTATGGCTGTACCAGATGTTGACGGTACAAGACAAGAGAATTTTTCCATAATCAACTTTACCAAAAAAATATACATCATTGGTGGCAGTGGTTATACAGGAGAAATTAAAAAAGGAATTTTCACAGTATTAAACTTTGCATTACCTGTTGAGCACAATGTATTATCAATGCATTGCTCAGCAAACATTGGAGAAAAAGGTGACTCTGCAATATTCTTTGGTTTATCAGGGACCGGTAAAACTACCTTAAGTGCAGATGCGAAACGTAAGTTAATAGGTGATGATGAGCACGGATGGAGTGATAATAGTATTTTCAATTTTGAAGGTGGTTGCTATGCAAAAACAATTAATCTTACTAGAGAAAATGAACCAATGATTTGGGATGCTATTAAGCACGGAGCCTTAGTAGAAAATGTAAGATTCTTTGAAGATAGCGACATTGTAAATTATGACGATGTTAGCGTTACACAAAATACTAGATGTGCATATCCATTAGACAATGTTGAGAACATTGTTGTTCCATCTGTTGGCCCCCAACCAAAAAATGTATTTTTCTTAACTGCTGATGCATTTGGTGTATTACCTCCAATTTCTAAACTTACACCTGGGCAAGCTATGTACCATTTTATTAGTGGATATACTGCAAAGGTTGCAGGTACTGAGTTAGGAGTAATAGATCCAGAAGCTACATTCTCTGCTTGTTTTGGTGCTGCATTTATTCCACTGCACCCAGGTAAGTATGCTGAAATGTTAGCTGAAAAAATGCAAGCAAATAATGTAAATGTATGGCTTGTGAATACCGGATGGAGCGGAGGCCCATATGGTGTAGGTAGCAGAATGAAACTTAAATATACCAGAGCTATGCTAGATGCAGCTTTAGAAGGTGATTTAGATAATGTTAGCTATACAAATCACCCAGTTTTTGGAGTAGCAATGCCGAATGAATGTTCAAATGTGCCTTCAGAATTATTACATCCAAGAAACACTTGGGAAGATAAGGCAGCCTATGACGAAAAAGCAAACCACTTAGCTGGTTTATTTAATAAGAACTTTGAGCAATTTGCTGATGGTGTAAACCAAGAATGTCTTGATGCTTCTCCTAAAGCTAGTGCAAGTTCATAGAATTAAGTACAGATAAATTTGGAGCCCTCAAACATCGTTTGAGGGCTTTTTTATTGACACTATTTCTTATGTTATCATTAACAAATTGTGTCAAAATAAATTTCAATTGAATATTCTTAACTGACTCTATAATTTGGCACCGAAAAATTAAGAATAAAAATCAGACATTAATTAGCTAACAAGAGTTATACACTACATATCTAATATCGTTATTGCATTTATACTTTCTGATTAAAATTGCATTAATGCTCGCATTTCAGGATACTATAATAAAAGATTTAGCACTTCACTTTGTTGGTAATCAATTTAATGAAGAACCTTTAATATTAAGCAAAACAAAGCTTGCTTATAAAGAGGTAGAACCCGAGCTTTTGCACTACTTCTTTTCTTCTTTTAATAATAATGAGTATTATCATTTACATCACGATACAGACTTGGTGTTAAATGAAGTTTACTCATATGTAAAATCAATCTTTGATAATTCTGATAGTCTGGCCATACAATCAATTAACTTAGCAAAGCATTTGTATGCAAACAGTACACACCCAAAAATTAAAGGAGGTGAGTTTTACGTTGTTTACTTTAAAAATTGCTTACTTGAAGGTGAAATTTTAGATGCTGTTGGCATATTTAAATCTGAAAATAAGGATACATTCTTAAAGATTAAGAGTAGCAAATCTGGATTTGATATAAAGAGTCAGGAAGGAATTAATATTGACCGATTAGATAAGGGATGCCTTGTATATAATTCTGATAGTGAAAAAGGTTATGTTTTAAGCGTATTGGATAACACCAATAAAGGAAATGATGCTAAGTTTTGGTTTGATCATTTTTTGAATGTTAAACAAAGAGAAGATGCATACTATCAAACCGAAAGTGCAATTGCATTTACTAAATCTTTTATAACCAAAGAATTACCTCAACAGTTTGATGCAAACAAGGCAGATCAAGCAGATTTGTTAAATAAGTCGGCACAGTACTTTAAAGATCAAGACGAGTTTGATTTATCTGAGTTTGCAAACGTGGTAATTCAACAACCAGAAATAATTGAGAGTTTTAATGACTATAAAGCAGCATACCAAGAGAATAAAGCGATTGCTTTTAATGAGAATTTCAATATAAATGAGAAAGCGGTAAAGAAGAAATCGCAGGTTTTTAAAAGTGTAATAAAGTTGGACAAAAACTTTCATATTTATGTGCACGGAGATAGAAACAAGATAGAGCAAGGAGAAGATTTGGATGGACGGAAATACTACACTTTGTATTACGATAATGAGACATAATAAATATGCAGTTGTTTAACTTAATAAATTGGAGAAAAGATGATTTAGATGATCTTGTGGAGTGAGCAAACAACCCTAATATTGCTAGATATATGACCAATAGATTTCCTAATCCATATACTAAAGAAGCAGGTAAAAAATTTGTTGAATTTGCTGTTAATGCCAAGCTCAAAAAAAAACCATTACTAAAGTTTATAGAAATAGAGTCTAAGTTTTCTGGAGCGCTAGGTCTTTACCCTCAAGAAGATATTTTTGAACTAAATGCTGAGTTTGCCTATTGGCATGCAGAAAAACATTGGGGGAAAGGCATAATTATTTCAGCTATAGAAGAAATGGTAAACTACGGTTTTAAAGAATTTGAATGGAATAGAATTTATTCTAGAGTGGCAGGCTCAAATATTAAATCTCAAAATGTGCTGCTAAAGGCTGGGTTTACTCTGGAAAACCGAAAAAAAGATGGTATGATAAAACTCAATAAGTTAGATGATTGTCTAGTGTTCGGCATGAGAAAATCAAAAAGTAATATTAGTTAGGTACTTACATTAACTTTGGTTTAAGAAATTGACCTGTAACCGATTTCTTATTTTTGATTATTCCTTCTGGAGTGCCTGCATACATTAATTTACCTCCATTTTCCCCTCCTTCAGGACCAAGATCTATAACCCAATCTGCACATTTTACAACATCCAAATTATGTTCTATAACAACTATGCTGTGCCCTTTATCTATTAAAGCATTAAAGGATTTTAGCAACTTTTTTATATCGTGAAAATGTAGACCGGTAGTAGGTTCATCAAAAATGAAAAGTACTTTTTCTTTACTTTGAGATTTGGCTAAAAATGTAGCGAGTTTAATTCTTTGAGCCTCACCCCCACTAAGACTGTTGCTGCTTTGCCCAAGTTTAACATAACCTAAACCCACGCTTTGCAATGGAAGTAATTTAGAAATTATTGTTTTTTGATTTGCAAAAAAATCGATGGCTTCATCCACCGTTAAATTTAAAACGTCATAGATGCTTTTCTTTTTAAATTCGACCTCTAAAACTTCGTCTTTAAATCTTTTGCCTTCACATTCTTCGCATCTTAAATGTAAATCTGCCATAAATTGCATTTCAACAACTTCTTCGCCTTCTCCTTGACAATTTTCGCATCTTCCACCATCTACATTAAAAGAAAAATGCTTTGTTTTAAAGTTTCTTAGCTTGGCTAAAGGCATACTAGCAAAAAGCTCTCTAATTCCGTCGTAAGCCTTTACATAAGTTACCGGATTACTTCTGCTACTTTTACCAATAGGGTTTTGGTCTACAAGTTCAACAGCTGTAAATGCTGCAAAATCTCCTTTTATTTCTTTTACCGCTCCAATTTTTTGTGTGCTAAATTGTTGTGTTTCTCTCAGTACAGCAGGATATAAAATACTTTTGATTAGGGATGTTTTTCCTGATCCACTTACACCTGTAACTACTGTAAATACGTTTAAAGGTATATCTACTGTTATATTTTTTAAATTGTGTTGAGCTGCTTCAACTAATGTTATTTTATTATTCCATCTTCTACGATTATCCGGTATTTCAATTTTCTGGATATTATTTAAATAGTCAGATGTTAAAGTATTTGCTTTTATAATTGATTTGTAGTCACCTGCATATACTACTTCACCACCTAAATGTCCCGCTTCTGGCCCCATATCAATAAGGTAATTGGCGTGATTCATTAAATCCTCATCATGTTCTACCACAACAACAGTATTTCCACTCTCTCTTAAATCTTCTAAAACAGAAATTAATCGCTCAGTATCCTTAGAATGCAACCCAATACTCGGTTCATCTAAAATATAAGTGCTACCTACTAAGCTGCTGCCCAGGGATGTTGCCAAATTAATTCTTTGGCTTTCTCCGCCGCTAAGTGTGTTGCTTAGCCTATTTAAGCCTAGATAATTTAGCCCTACTCTACTTAAGTAATCTAGTCTAGTGTTTATTTCAACTAAGATTGGTTTTGCAATCTCATAAGATTGAGCTTCCAATTTCAAGTCTATAAAATATTCTTTAGCCTTTTTTATGGTTAAAAGAAGAACATCACTTAATGATGACTGACTTTTATGCGACATAAACCTAGGATTATTTGCCTCATTAATAAGTTTAATGTAACCTGCATCTTCTCTCAACCTAGTACCGCTGCAAGATGGGCAAATGGTCTTACCTCTGTATTTAGAGAGCATAACTCTATACTGAATCTTATATGACTTTTCTTCCAAATACCTAAAAAAGTCATTTATACCAACAACCCCTCTTTTTCCTTTCCAAAGAAGATTTATGTCTTTCTTAGACAAATCTTTAATTGCACGATGTATAGGGAAATTATATTGTGCACTTTTGTCAATAAAATCTCTTTTCCACTCGCTAATGGTTTCTCCTTTCCAACAAGCAACAGCATTCTCATAAACAGAAAGCGATTGGTTTGGAATTACCAGTTCTGGATCTATACCGATAATAGAACCAAAACCCTCACACACATCACAAGCACCATATGGATTGTTAAAACTTAAAAAATTTACAGTTGGTTCTTCAAAGGATATTCCATCTAACTCAAATTTGTTATTGAATATTTGAGTTACATTTTCGGTAATAATGGAAACTTCTCCCTTACCTTCCCAAAAGGCAGTTTCAACAGAATCTGACAATCTACTTTTATATTCATCAGAAAACTCTTGTGTTTTTAAACGATCGACTAGGACCAGATAGTTCTTTATTTTTTTTCCTAGATTGTCTTCTATCTTAATAGCCTTATTCTTATGCCATAGTCTATTGTAGCCTTTCTGCAATGCAATTTCTAAGTAATCTCTATCTCCATTGTAATGGGGTTTATAACATATGTATACCGCTTCATTCAGTGGCAGATTTAATATATATGATACTACGTCTGTTGTAGAATGCTTTTTAACTTCTTTGCCGCTAACGGGTGAAATGGTTTTACCTATCCTAGCCCAAAGTAACTTCAAATAATCATAAAGTTCAGTACTTGTAGCTACTGTACTTCTTGGATTTCTAGTATTAACTTTTTGTTCAATTGCTATACAAGGTGTAAGGCCTTTAATATTATCAACCTGCGGTTTTTCAAGTTTGCCTAGAAATTGTCGAGCGTAGCTACTAAGACTCTCAACATATCTTCTCTGTCCTTCCGCATAAAGTGTATTGAAAATTAGGGAAGATTTGCCTGATCCAGACACACCAGTCACTAACGTAAGTTGGTTACGTGGAATTTTAACATCTACACCCTTAAGATTATGTAAATGTGCGTTTTTTATTTCAATATACTTTCCTTCTGTCATCCCCAAATAATAAAACGATAATGATATGCAAATGTCTCTATTTTAACCCAATAAATAGACCTTTAGTTTGTGACTTTGAAAATTTAATGCTATTTTAGATGTTCATTTAAAAAAAAGAACGCTTATAAGTAATACCTCTACTCTAAAAAACAATTTTTTTAACTAATTATTAGGAGGTATTATGCATTCAAACAAAATTTCTGACCAGCTGTTGGTAAAACAGTATGTACAAGGCAACGAGGCGTGCCTTGAAATGTTAATCAATCGACACAAGGAGCGAATTTTTACAACTATTATTCTTATTGTAAAAGACAGTTACATTGCCGAAGACTTATTTCAAGAGACGTTTATTAAGATTATTAGCAATCTTAAACGTAAAAAATATAATGAAGAAGGTAAATTTTTACCTTGGGCAATTCGCATAGCTAGAAATATGGCTATAGATTTTTTTAGAAAGAAAAAAAGAATGCCTACTGTGACAGATAGTCATGGTGATGATGTTTTTAGAAAAATTAAAATATCTAATGACAATGCGGAACAACATATAATTAGAACAGAAAAAGAAAATGAAGTACGTGCATACATAGATAAATTGCCAAGAGAACAGAGGCAAGTTTTAATATTACGACATTATGGTGATTTAAGTTTTAAGGAAATTGCTGAAATGACGGATGTTAGCATTAATACTGCTCTTGGCAGAATGAGATATGCTCTTAATAATATGCGTAAGATGATGGAGCATAGCCATATAAAAGCTTAAAAATTATTTATAAATACTTGTTTGTTAGGTCCTTCGTTCGAAGGGCCTTTTTTTCTAAATTAAAATTCTTGTATTTTTTTGCTTAAACAATCCTGTTTGAGCTCCTTAAAGTGTGCATTGGATAATTTGATTATTAGCACTTTATTAATCCAAAGACTATTTTGAAATACAAAAGCTATTTATCTCCTATTCTATATTAGGCTCAAGTTTAAATATATCAATTTTATAGAGCTCATAAGGTTATGATTACTAAATTTTAAAAAAGTTTTAGTTTATCCACGTTATTGTTTATAAAATGTACATCCTTGATAATGCAAAAACACTTGTCATTACTACATTTGGCCGGATAGGGCAAGATAACAAAATTGTCAAATTTAAATGGCGGAAAATCAATATAATGAAGACAGTATTCGGTCGTTAGACTGGAAAGAACATATACGGTTAAGGCCCGGTATGTATATTGGTAAGCTTGGAAATGGATCTTCTGCAGAAGATGGTATTTACATTCTTATTAAAGAGGTTATAGATAATTCTATAGATGAGTTTATGATGGGTAATGGTAAACGCATCGACATAAATCTCAATGAAAACATTGTAAGCGTTAGAGACTTTGGAAGAGGGATTCCCTTAGGTAAAGTTGTAGATGTAGTTAGTAAAATAAATACTGGGGCTAAGTACGATAGTAAAGTATTTCAAAAATCGGTAGGTCTAAATGGAGTTGGTACAAAAGCAGTTAACGCACTCTCTTCCTATTTTAAAGTAATTAGCTACAGAGAAGGGAAATCAAAAACTGCTATTTTTGAACGAGGTGTTTTACTTGAAGAAAAAGATGGAAATTCTACTGAGCAAAATGGAACATATGTAGAATATACTGCGGATCTTGAAATTTTTAAAACGCATAAATACATAACAGATTATATTGATGACCAAATGTGGAATTATGTGTACTTAAACGCTGGTTTAAGTATGTACTTTAATGGTACAAAATATTTTTCTAAAAATGGACTTTTAGATTTATTGGATAGAAAAACAAATGAAGAAGAAATAAAATACCCCATTATCCACTTAAAAAAGGATGATATAGAAATAGCCATTACACACGATCATCATTACGGTGAAGATTATTATAGTTTTGTAAACGGTCAAAATACAACTCAAGGCGGTACGCATGTTACTGCTTTTAAAGAAGCGTTGGTTAGAACTATAAGAGATTTTTATGGTAAGAACTTTGATTCTACCGATGTTAGGGCTTCAATAGTTACTGCTATTAGTGTTAGAATACAAGAACCTGTTTTTGAGTCTCAAACTAAAACTAAACTTGGAAGTACAGAAATTTCTCCTGGAGGGAATTCTCTCAAAGCAGAAATCAATCAGTTTGTAAAAGCACATCTAGATAACTATTTACATAAAAACCCGGACACAGCAGAGGCACTTCTCAAAAAGATTCAGCAATCTGAAAGGGAACGTAAAGATATGGCTGGTGTAAGAAAAATTGCGAGAGAAAGAGCTAAAAAAGCCAGCGTACATAACAAGAAATTAAGAGATTGTAGGGTTCATTACTCTGATGAAAAGAAAGAGAATAGATTAGAAACAACCCTTTTTATTACAGAGGGAGATTCTGCCAGCGGAAGTATAACTAAAGCTAGAGATGTTCAAACACAAGCGGTATTTAGTCTTAGAGGTAAACCTTTAAATTGTTTTGGACTGAAAAAGAAGATTGTTTATGAAAATGAAGAGTTTAACCTACTTCAACATGCTTTAAATATTGAAGAAGGTATTGAAGAATTGAGGTATAATAAGGTAGTTATTGCAACTGATGCAGATGTTGACGGTATGCACATTAGATTACTTATTTTGACTTTCTTTTTGCAATTTTTTCCTGATTTAGTGCGTAAAGGACATGTATACATCTTAGAAACTCCTTTATTTAGGGTTAGAAATAAAAAAGAAACGCTGTATTGTTATACAGACCAAGAAAGGTTTAATGCATTAAGAAAATTAGGTAAGACGGCAGAAATAACGCGATTTAAGGGTTTAGGTGAAATTTCACCTAATGAATTTGGCGGCTTTATTGGAGATGATATACGTTTAGAACCAGTTCTTTTAAGTAAGGATTCTTCTATAAATAAGATTTTACAATACTATATGGGTAAAAATACACCCGATCGTCAAAAATTTATCATTGAAAATCTAAGAACAGAAATAGACGAAACCAGTGATGAGGAAGAAGCTCAAATTAGGGCTGAGGAAACTATAAAAATGGAAGAGGTGGCATAAGCTATGTACGAAAACGAGGAGTTAGATAATAATACAAATCCAGACCAAGAAGAAAAGGTAACCAAGTTAGACTTGGATGATGGACAACGTGCTGTAAAAGGCATGTATGAGGACTGGTTTTTAGATTACGCAAGTTATGTTATTCTTGAAAGAGCAGTACCGCACGTTAATGATGGTTTAAAACCAGTTCAGCGTAGATTTCTTCATTCAATGAAAGAAATGGATGATGGAAGGTACAATAAGGTTGCCAATGTAATTGGTCAAACCATGCAATATCATCCTCATGGGGATGCCGCTATTGGAGGTGCCATAATCAATATGGGACAAAAAGATTTGCTGATAGATTGTCAAGGTAATTGGGGTGATGTTAGAACTGGCGACAGTGCAGCAGCTCCAAGATATATTGAAGCAAGACTTAATAAATTTGCTTTAGAAATTGCTTTTAATAAACAAACTACTGAATGGCAAAAATCATATGACGGTAGAAAAAATGAGCCTATAACTTTACCCGTTAAGTTTCCGCTATTACTTGCCCAAGGTGTGGAAGGTATCGCTGTTGGATTATCTACCAAAGTAATGCCGCATAACTTTGTGGAGTTAGTAAGAGGAAGTATTAAAATTTTACAAGGTAAAACTCCTACAATTTATCCAGATTTTCAAACGGGTGGACAAGTAGATGTTTCAGATTATCAAGATGGTAGACGAGGTGGTAGAATAAAAGTAAGAGCAAGGATTGAGGAGGAGAATAAGAACACCTTACTTATTAAAGATGTGCCATACGGTATTACCACAGGTTCATTAATAGATTCTATACTAAAAGCCAACGACAGGGGTAAAATTAAAATTAAAAAAGTAGTAGACAACACAGCTAAGGAAGTTGAAGTTGAAATTATATTACCCAATAATATTTCTACCGATAAAACTATCGACGCTCTGTACGCTTTTACCAATTGTGAAATATCTATTTCTCCAAACGCTTGCGTAATTATAGACGAGAAACCGCAATTTTTAGGTGTATCGGATATATTAAAAACCAACACAGAGAATACCGTTACGTTACTTAAACGAGAGCTTGAAATAAAGAAAGGTGAGCTTGAAGAAAAGTGGCATTTTAGTTCGTTAGAAAAGATTTTTATTGAAGAACGGATTTATAGGGATATTGAAGAGTGTGAAACGTGGGAAGAAGTATTAGCAGCAATAGATTCAGGTTTAGAACCATTTAAAAAGCTCTTAAAGCGAGAAGTTACCAAAGATGATATTGTTCGCTTGACTGAGATTAAAATTAAGAGGATATCAAAATTTGATAGTTTTAAAGCAGACGAACTTCTAAAAGGGATTGAAGACAGCTTAGCAGAAGTAAATCACAACCTTTCAAATATTATTGAGTTTGCAATTGATTATTATCAAAATCTGCTTAAGAAGTATGGCAAAGGAAAAGAGAGAAAAACTGAGATTAAAGACTTTGAAGAAATAAACACTAAAGTAGTTGCTGTAGCCAATGAAAAACTCTACGCCAACCTAAAAGAAGGGTTTGTTGGTATTGGAATTAAAAAGGAGCAATATATCTGTGATTGTTCAGATATTGATGACATTATTGTGTTTAGAGCTGATGGAAAATACTCAGTTAGCAAAGTAATGTCTAAAGCGTTTTTTGGTAAAAACATAATACACTTAGCTGTTTTTAGGAAAAACGATGATAGAATGACTTACAATGCTGTTTACACGGATGGTAAGACCAAGAAAACCTATGCTAAAAGGTTTAACGTTACCAGTATGACCAGAGATAAAGAATACAACATATCTAAAGGTACACCAGGAAGCAAGCTAAGGTATTTCACAGCTAACCCTAACGGTGAGGCAGAAATTGTAAACGTATATATTCATGCTGCAGCAAAAGCTCGCAATAAATTATTGTTTTACAACTTTGCAGACCTGGCAATAAAAGGACGAACATCTCAGGGCAATATGGTAAGCAAACATCCCATTAGAAAAGTGGATCTGAAGGTAAAAGGCATATCTACCATAGGAGGAAGAGATATATGGTTTGAAAATAACATTGGTAGACTTAATGTACACGAAAGAGGAGATTACTTAGGTAGCTTTCAAACGGATGATCAAATTATTGTATTTTATAATACTGGTGAGTATGAAATTACAAATCATGAACTTACAAACCATTATGCTGCAAAGGATATAATTCTAATAGAAAAATTTAATCCTAGTAGCATTTTAACTGCAGTTCACTATGATGGAAATTCAAAGAATTATTGTGTCAAGAGGTTTAATATTGAAACATCTACCGTAGGTAAAAGATTCAATTTCATTACAGACGGAAGAGGCAGTAAACCAATAATGGTTACAAGTCAAAAAACACCTATAATCGAATTGTCAATCAAGGAAAAAAATAAGGATAGAGAGACATCAACCATAAACCTTTTTGATTTTATCGATGTAAAAGGATGGAAAAGCATAGGTAATAAACTTTGTGGAAGAGAATTTGCAAAAATAAAACTGTTAGACCCTCCCATTGAAGAAGTAAAAGAGTCGACTGAAGAACCAATTGTTACAGAAGAAATTGAAGTTAAAAAAGTGATTCTACCTAAATTAAAATCTGAAGATAGCGATGATGACAACAACAATGATGAAGATAAGGATACATTTACAAGCGGAGATCAAATTAGTTTATTATAATGACAACTAACCCATCTACAATATATGATAGCACAAGAAAGATGCACCTTGTTCTTTCGTTAATAACAGCACTAACTATTGTTGGAATATATGCACTAGCCGGTAAAAATGGAAAAACACTCTTAAGTGATAGTGATGGACTAATCTATGAATTCATTATACCAGTAATCGCAATAATTGCAATTGTTATAGGTAACTATTTATCTAAAAGAAAAATAAAATCTCTGGATGATAATTCTTCTTTCGCAGATAAGTTGCTCGTGCATAAATCTGCAAGTTTGCTGAAGTGGACGACAGTATTTGGTTCAGCTATTTTATCATCCGTTGCTTTTTATTCTACAGGAAGAAATAATTTGGTATTATATGCTCTAATGATTGGAGTATTGCTGATTTACCAAAGACCCGTAAAACAATCTGTGGTTGATGATTTAAAATTATCTGAAGAGGAAGCCCAACATTTAGCAAAATCATTTTGAGTATAAAAAAATATAGTAAAAAAGTCCTTGCTCCTAGCTTTAGGATGTTTCTGTTAAAAAGATTGCCATTGGCCTTTTTTGCAGGTGTACGAGTTAAAACGTTTAATAACAAAACGTGTTCTACTCGTCTAAAATTTAAATGGATAAATCAAAACCCATTTAAGTCTATGTATTTCGCTGCAATGCAAATGGCCGCAGAACTTAGCACAGGTTTAATCTTATTTAGATTTAAAGATGAGGGTGTAAATTATTCAATGCTGCTCGTTTCCGTAAAGGCAAATTACTTTAAAAAAGCAGTAGGTGTAATCACCTTTAAATGTAATCAAGTTACAGAATCAGAGGAGTTTATAGACCTAGTTCTTAGTTCCTCAGAGGGTGTTTCTAAGGTATTTAAAGTAGATGCATATAATAAAGAACAAATTAAGGTTGCAGAATTTGAGTTTGAATGGTCTTGTAAAAAAAAGTAAGGCCTAGTAAACTAGGCCTTAACTAAGGTTTGGTTAATTAATCTCAGGTATCAGTCACACCTGAAATGATATTACTTTGTAAAGATACTTTTTTAAACATTAAAACAAAAATTGCATTTATCATCTAGCCACTGTCTGCAACCATTATGAAAAATGTAATAACTCTATACTTGATTATTGCACCAATTAATTAAATGAATAAAATCAATAAAACATCCTGGTTTTTGCTTCTACTTTTAGCAATTATCTGGGGAAGCTCATTTATTTTAATGAAAGAAGGTTTAAAGCATTTTAATAGTTTTGAAGTTGCTTCTTTGAGAATAGCTTTGGCAGGAATATCTCTATTGCCATTTGTTAAATGGAAGAATTTAAATATTAAGAAAAAAGATATTATATACTTCTTTATTTCAGGATTTATAGGCAGTGCCATTCCTGCATTCTTATTCACTGCAGCTCAAACTAAAATTCCAAGTTCATTGGCTGGAGCATTAAATGGACTAACTCCGCTTTTTGCTCTTTTAGTAGGGGTTCTATTTATTGGTATAAAATTAAATAGATATAAGCTCATTGGTGGTGTGGTAGGTTTAGTTGGAGCTTTTATCTTAGTAATAAATCAAGAATTTGAATTTAGCTTAGGCCATACTTTTTTAATAATTCTTGCCACCTTATGTTACGGAATTAATGTCAATATTATAAAGTATAAATTGGGCCATTATCCCCCATTATTAGTTGCTGCTGTTCCTCTTGCTATTATTGCTTCAGCAGGCGTTATTATACTATGTTTCCTTAATTTTAGTATCGATTTTAATAGTATAGAAGAAAGTAAATCTCTTATAGCAATTGTACTTTTAGCTGTTATTGGTACAGCAGTTAGCTTAATTCTATTTAACAAATTAATCCAAAAAACCAATGTTGTATTTGCATCTTCGGTTACATACTTAATACCGATTGTTGCCTTATTTTGGGGCGTATTAGACAAAGAACCTATTGGTTTAAATCAACTCCTAGGCATGTTTGCAATTATTTTGGCAATTTGGTTAATACGAAAAAAGTAAGTTTAAGTACATAAAAACGTAAATTAAAGTAATGAAGTTTAAGCACAATTTAGAAGGAAGAAGAACTTTTAACTATATAGAATATAGAAATTTGATTGAAGGCTTATTAGAGAAAGGTAAAACAACAGGTGAAAATCACAGTGCATCATTTATTCAGTATACAGAAATGAATGAAGTTAGAATGAATAGACACGATAAACGTGGAAATATCACTGAAGAATTAGCAAAGAAGCTTGAAAGTTTACAGCCTCAAAAATGGGTGGTAATAGTAGAAGCTTGGTGTGGAGATGCAGCACAAAACTTGCCTTGGTTTTATAAAATGGCGAAGCTTAATGCTAATATCGACCTTCAAATAATTCTTAGAGATGAAAATCTGGATATTATGGAGGACTTTCTAACTAATGGAGGAAGAAGCATACCAAAGATGTTTGCATTTGATTCTGAAAACAATTTATTATTTGAATGGGGTCCTCGACCTAAAAAAATACAGCAATATTTTTTGAGTTTAAGAGAACAAGGAATGGATCATGAAACTATTAGTAAAGAGCTTCATACTTTATATGCTCGAGACAAAGGACTTGCTATCCAAAATGATTTATTAGAATTATTAGAAACGCAAGAACTTGTTGCATCCTAAATATTGGGCAAAAATTCTCTTCATATATTGATAAGTTTTGTACCTAAAAGTTATTGAAACTCAAAAAATAGAATTTTATTTGATGTCATTAATTAATTGAAAGTCAGAAAAATGAAATTTATTGTAAATACTGATCAGCTTTTTAACAAGTTACAAAACATTGGCGGAACAATCGTTTCCAAACCAGTAATACCAATTTTAGATCATTTTTTGTTTGATATAACCGGTGGTGTTCTTACTATAACCGCAACAGATTTAGAAACTTCTATGAGTACTTCCATTGAAGTACAAGCTGATGAAGATGTGCGTATTGCAGTTCCATCAAAAATGTGTTTGGATACATTAAAGGCTCTTCCTCATCAACCTGTTACATTTACTGTTAATGAAGATAAAAATAGTATTGAGCTTAAGTCTGAATTTGGTAGATATAAACTAGTTGGTCAAAATGCAAATGACTTTCCTAAAATTCCAGAAACCTCATCGGAGAATAGCTTTAATATGGGTGCTGGTGTATTATCTTCAAGTATTGCACAGACCATATTTGCATCTGGAAATGATGAACTGAGATTGAGTTTAACCGGAGTTTATGTGCAGCTACATTCACATAATGCAGTATTTGTAGCAACTGATGCAAATAGACTTGTAAAAGTTGAAAGAAACGACATTTCTCCCGGTGTTGAAAGCAATTTTATACTGCCTAAGAAAGCTCTTAATTTGTTAAAAGCAAACTTACCACACGATGATACTGAAGTGAAAGTTGACTTTAATGAGTCAAATGCATTTTTTAGTTTTGATGATGTCAAACTTATATGTAGACTAATAGACGAAAGGTATCCAGATTATAAAGCAGTTATCCCAACGGATAACCCCAATAAGCTTGCTCTTTCTCGTCAAGATTTTCTTAACTCAGTAAAAAGAATAAGCATATTTGGCAATAAAACAACAAACCAAATTAATATTAAAATAACAGGAAGTGAACTAACAATTTCTGCAGAAGATATTGATTTAAGCAACGAAGCCGTGGAGAGATTAGGTTGTGATTATACTGGTGAGGATATGGAAATTGGATTTAATTCTAAACTACTTATTGAGATGTTACAGAACTTGAGTACACCTGAAATTATTATAGAATTATCAACTCCAAACAGAGCAGGCATTATTCTTCCTTCTGGGAATGAAGAAGCTGAAGACTTACTTATGTTAATTATGCCAATGATGATTGCTGGTGCTTAGCGAATGTAATTCTATTGTAAAATAGAAGACAACTTAAAGAAATCTTAATTTAAGTGTTCAAATATTGTTAAATTTGAATTGACTTAATAGTCAGAAAGCCAATCGAAGGCCTCAGTACAAGGTGCTGGGGCTTTTACTTTTGTTACCATCGGGTTTGCTAAATTCTTATAATAACATAGCAACTATATATGGGTGGGCAGCTAGGTTGATGTTTGGTTCAACAATTTTTAATGCTCAAAATATTCTTATTAATCAATTACCAAAAGAAGGAAAACTATTGGTAATAGGTGGGGGAAATGGTGAAATTTTGCCGTTAATCTTTAATCACGCCCCACTTCTGCAAATTGAATATCTTGAATCTTCATCTAAAATGATTGAGCTTGCTAAGAATAATATGTGCAAAGGACAAATTGTAAGATTTAATCATAGTAATAATTTTAAAGTGTTCAATTGTGAATTTAAATCAGTTTTTTGTGCCTTTTTTTTTGATGTATTTAGCTTTAGTCAAGGCCAAAAGATAGTTCAACATTTAGCAGAACAAACTAATAACATATTAACTTGGTATGTTGCTGATTTTGTAATTAATACTAAAACTTCAATGAGAATGGTGAGAACAATTCAGATAAAGCTGTCTATTATTTTCTTCAATATATTTGCAAAACACGAAATAAATCACTTACCCTTAGTCTTTAATCTTTTCCCTAAAGAATATTTTAACTGTCTGTATAATAATACTTTAAGCAATGGATTTATAGGTGTAAAAGTATTTAAAGCTAAATAGTAATAATTGGAATACTAATTGAGTTTTATAATGCAGAAGGAAGAATTGTTATGCACTTTATTAAACCATTTTTTATAGCTAGTTTGTTATTTGCAGTGGCAAATATTAATGCAGGTTCCGCTGTAACTACTTCTTTTGATTTTTATGGTCATCCTATAAATATAAATTATGATCAGCAAATTCTGAATTTAAATCTTGGTAGACTTGACCAAAGCGAAATAAGTAGTAATTTGAAATTGCTCAGAAATAGCAATTTAACCAATAGTGTATTTAACTTAAATCGAAACATTAAACACTTTAATTTAGATGATATATCAGTAATATTATTGATTGAGAAATTTGCTAATAAAGTCACTAAATATAAAACTAAAAACGAACGAAATTTTGTTAAATATTTAATACTAAAGGAACTTGGTTTTGATGTTTTGTTAACCAGAACTGAAAATGAAAATTTAAATTGTTTGGGTAATTTGTCGTTCACTCCTAGCAGGTATATTTATATAAATTATGCTAATAAAGTTTATAAGGATTTAGATTTTAAGAATAGGACAAATTATAAAAAGCATTTAATATTAACGGACCCCAAAAGAACCTTTAGAAGTATAAACCGTAATGTATTTAAAGTGCCGAAAGTTGATGCTAAGCTTAAATTCAAACACATAAATTTTAAGTTTAAAGGTGCAATACATGAAGTTGAAGCAGTATCAAATGAGTCTCTTACCGATTATTTAGCAGATTTACCAATGTTTGAAGTAGGGAAAGATTTTATAGATTTTAGCATTTCAAGTGAGTTAAATACTTCAGTTATAAGTTATCTTAAGAACGAAGTAGAAGTTATGAGTAAGGTAGATGCTACTAAATTTCTTTTGGCTTTTGTACAACAAGTTAGTTCGTATGGAAGTGATTATGTAAAATATGGTGAAGAGAGGTTTTACTATCCCGAAGAAACAATTATGGCAGCAAATGCAGATTGTGAAGATAAGGCCATGTTATTAGCATATTTAACCAAACATCTTATAAACGTTAAAACCGTAGCATTGTATTTTGAAAACGACGAACATTTAAGTCTTGCTATTAATCTTCCTGATTATTCATTAGCAAGTTCATTTAGATATAAAGGAAACACCTTTATACCTTGTGAACCAACTGCAAAGTATCCTCATTTAGGACAATCACAATTTGCCTTAAAGCGAGTTACAGAGGTAATTGAGTTTTAACAAATAATTATAGTTTTATAGGTCCTCTAGGCTGTAATGGTCTAACTTCAAGGTTCACTTGATGGAAGTTGTCAGGAGTTTCTGCTGCTTGTACAATCATAGTTGCAACATCTTCAGGCATTAACATATAATCGTGAGAAGAAATACTTTCTATTTTATTAAAGAAGTCTGTTTTTGTGGAACCAGGATAAACACAAGTTACTTTAATTTTAAAGTTTCTTAATTCCTTATACATACTTTCAGATATAGCTTTAACTGCAAGTTTGGTGCCACAATAAACTGAAACTTGAGGGTATCCCTCTAGTCCAGCAGTTGAAGAAATATTAAAAATATGTCCATATTGGGCCTTTTTCATTAAAGGAACAGCCATTTTGCAGGTATATAATGTGCCGTATACGTTTGTTTCAAACATTTTTGCAATTTGATCAACAGTATAGTCTTCAATATTCCCAAAAGAGCCTAATCCAGCATTGTTAATTAAAATATCCACCCCCTTATGCTGCTCATAATAAGATCTAAATGATTGCTGCACATTGTCGATTTTTCGAATATTTGTTTGATAGAATTTAAAGTTTGGATTATCTATATTCGGGTTTCTCAACCCCATACCCCCTACTCTGCAACCTTTATTTAAAAATTGGTGCACTAATGCCAAGCCAATACCTCTGCTTACACCTGTAATAACAACACGTTTATTAATTAAATCCATCTAGTATCCAAACAACTCTTCAAGAGTTACCGTTTTAACATCCATCAAAGATTCTATTTTTTCTAAATCAATATTTTCCTCAGATCCTAGTAAGGCATAAACGTAAGTACCACTTATCTTTTCTTTATGAAAGTTCACAATATCATCCATTGTAATATCATCTAATTTTTCAGACATAAGTTTTCTACTATCTTCTTCTAAGTTAAGCTTTAACGCCTTATCATAATTAAAAAGAATGGCTGTTTTAAGGATTCTACTAGTCTCCAAATTTTGTCTTAAGGCATTTTTACCATTTAAAAATTTCTTCTCATCTATAGGTAGTTCTTTTAACAACGTTTGCATAGCGGCAACACCTTCTTCAAGTTTATCTGCCTGAGTACCAATATATGCCATTACCATATTGTTATCGCCTAATTTAGAAGCACTAGCATAATAGCTGTATGTTGAGTAAGCCAAAGCTTTACTCTCTCTAATTTCTTGAAAAACTATGCTGCTCATGCCTCCCCCAAAATATTCATTAAATACAGCAATTTTTGCTGCTTCATCAATATCAAGTTCGTTAGACTTTTTTAACCACATTACTTCAGTTTGCACCATATCATAGTCAGCAAAAAAGGTTTTTGGTTGATCTGTATCCAACATTTTAAACTCCTTTAACTTTGGAGTTGGTAAGAAACTATTTGGAATATTATGGTATTTATCTAATGTTGATTTTAAATCGTTTGTTGAAAGAGGGCCACTGTACCATATTTTGTGATTATATGACCCTAGATTATGGATATAATTCACTAACTCTTCTGCTGTTATAGAATGTAATTGTTCATTTGAAAGAACATAATTTGAAGGATTTTTATCTCCAAACAAGGCATAGCTTCTTAAATGAGACATAATCTTATTCTTATTTAATTTAGCATCAGCTCTACCCTTAAGCTTTCTTGCAATTAATTGATCAAGTCTGGCTTTATCTGGATTTGCATTTGCTAAGAGGTCTTCAAAAAGTGCGAGTGCTTTATCAAAACTGCTGGCCAATCCTGTTAAGTAGACATAGCTTTGCTCTTTATTGGTTGATACTCCATAGTTACAGGCTAATTTGTAGAACTCCTTAGATATATCTTCAGCCCTGTATGTGTCTGTACCTAAGTATTTTAAGTATTCAACGGCCATAGCCAATTTTTGATCGTGAAATGATCCAATATCCAGAACATAATATAAAGAAAATAGCTGCTCATCACCTTCTTTAACTTTCCAAATTGGAATACCTTCTCCGTAGCTAGAAAACTCAATGTCATTTTTGTAATCTAAATATTGAGGTTTTATGTTGACAGGTTTTATCTTTAAAATATTATCTACAAAAGCAGATGACTTTCCTCTATTTACTTCAACTTTAGTTATTTCTGGTTTATCTACCTTACCTCTATCTTCAGGTTCCCCTTTCTTTTTGTATACAACAACGTGTCCATCAGTATAATATTTATTTGCAAATGAAATAATATCTTCTTTCGAATAAGTTAGCTTCTTATCTAATGAAGCCAGGTTATCAGACCAATTGTTTCCCATTACAAATGCATCCATTAAGCTATATGCTGTGCTTGCATAAGAATCATATTTTTTAATGTCATCTACTTTCTGATTTAAGACAATACTTTTAACAAGATTCATATCAAAATCCCCTTGTTTAAGCAAATTTATTTGGTCGTAAAACAATTGTTCAAGCTCTTCTAAACTTTGCCCTGATAGTGGCTTACCTGCAAACATGTGCATTCCTCTTTCTTTCAATAAGCTTGGTGAGCAATATGCTTGAACGCATTTTTGAGCTTTAACAAGATTAAGGTCAATCAAACCGGCTTTAGAATTAGCAAGAATTAAATCAACTAATTTTACTAAGTCCGCATCTTTACTGAGGGCATTCGGCACTCTATACCCTATCATTAAACTCTCTGCAGAAGGTCCTATTACTGTTATTTTTTTAGTTTCAATAAGTGGGGTTTCGTTGTCAAAAATTTGTTTTGGAACATCCTTTGCCTCCATATATTCAAACTTCCTTTTCACTTCTTCAAATGTGGCATCGACATCTATATCCCCAACCATAATTACAGCCATATTGTTTGGCACATAGTAAGTTCTATAGTAGTTTCTAATCTTAGTTAAACTTGGGTTTTTTAAATGCTCAATAGTGCCGATAGTAGTTTGTTTACCATAATTATGATTAGGAAACATATTCTCAAAAAGCTTCTCATAAACTTGTCTTCCGTCATTGTCTAATCCACGGTTTTTTTCTTCATAAACAGCTTCTAATTCAGTATGAAATAGTCTTAGAATTGGATTTCGAAATCGTTCAGCTTCGATAGTTAACCAATTGTTTATCTGATTTGCAGGGATATCATTGACATAAACTGTTCTCTCAAAGCTAGTAAAAGCATTCGTACCTTTAGCACCAATCCCTTGCAACATCCTGTCATATTCGTTTGCTATTGCAAACTTGGCCGCTTCACCACTAACTTGGTCAATTTTCTTATAGATCTTTTTACGCTTTTCGACGTCTGTAGTTTTATTATATTGTTCATAAAGATTGTCAATTTGGTCTAAATAAATTTTTTCTTTTGAAAAATCTAAGGAGCCATATCGATCTGTTCCTTTAAAAAGCATATGTTCTAAATAGTGGGCTAATCCAGTATTATCTGCAGGGTCTGAACTGCTGCCGGCTTTAGTGGCTATTAGCGTTTGTACTCTTGGTTTCTGGCTGTTTTTTGCTAGAATAACCGTTAAACCATTATCTAAAACATACCACCTACTGCTACTAGGGTCGTTAGAAAAACTGGTATAGGTATTGCCATTGGCATCTACACTTTTACTTTGTTGCTGAGAAAAGCTATTAATACCGCTAAACATAAATGTTATTACAATTATTGATTTTACTAATTTCATAATTTAAATAGGTCCCGAAAATACATATGTTTCAATATTTAAAGAAAGGTATCCATAAATAGTGGAGAACAATAGTATAATATTAGGCAAATTAAGCGAAATTTGCACCCCGATTAAGCTATGGCAGAGTATAAATTAATAATGCCCAAAATGGGTGAAAGCATTGCAGAGGCAACTATTATTACTTGGTTAAAAAATGAAGGAGATTCTATAGAAGTAGATGAAGCTGTTTTAGAAATTGCTACCGATAAAGTGGATAGCGAGGTGCCTAGTATGGAAGCAGGAACTTTGACCAAAAGACTTTTTAATGAAGGAGATGTTGTTAAAGTTGGTGAACCAATTGCTCTGATTAGCATGGGTGCTAGTACTTCTACTTCTGATGTAGTTGAAGAAGAAAAAGAAATAGAACCAGTAAAAGTTGCAGAGCAGACAATAAGTGCGGCTAAAGAAGCCGTAGCTCAACCTGTAATAATAAATGGTAGTTCTGATAGATTTTACTCTCCTTTGGTTATGAATATAGCAAGAACTGAAGGTGTATCTATGGATGCTTTGGAGTCTATACCGGGAACGGGTAAAGATGGCCGAGTAACTAAACGAGATATTTTAGCATTTGTAAAATCAGGAATGCCGTCTTCTGCTAAAGAGTCTGATAAAAATGAGAGTACAGCTAAAAATGTACCTAGTTCCAAATCTGTAGCAAAAAGTGACCCGGAAATTGCTTTAAGTCTTGGTGATGAAATTATAGAGATGGATCGTATGCGTAAGCTTATTGCAGATCATATGGTAATGAGTAAACAAACTTCTCCTCATGTAACTTCTTTTGTTGAGGCAGATGTTACAAATCTTGTAAATTGGAGAAATAAAATTAAGGGAGAGTTTAAGAAGAGAGAAGGTGAAAATTTCACATTTACTCCCATATTTATTGATGCTATAGTTAAGGCAATCAAAGACTTTCCTTTAATTAATATCTCTGTACAAGGAGATAAAATTGTTAAGAAGAAGAATATAAATATTGGTATGGCTGCTGCATTACCTAGCGGTAACCTGATTGTGCCTGTTATTAAAAACGCAGATTTTATGAACCTTACTGGTTTAGCTAAAACTGTTAATGATTTGGCATCAAGAGCTAGATCCAATAAACTTACCCCTGATGAAATTCAAGGTGGAACTTACACTGTAACTAATGTGGGTACTTTTGGTAATGTATTAGGTACACCTATAATTAATCAGCCACAAGTTGCTATTATGGCGATGGGTGCAATTATTAAAAAGCCTGCAGTTATAGAAACTGAACATGGTGATATGATTGGTATTCGACATAAAATGTTTTTATCTCACTCCTACGATCATAGGGTAGTTGATGGAGCATTAGGCGGTATGTTTGTGAGAAGAGTAGCCGATTATCTTGAACAGTGGGATGTAAATCAAGAAGTTTAAAACTTTACATTTACTATTGATTTAATATGAAATCTGTAATATTAATTCCTGCTAGGCTTGAATCAACGCGTTTTCCCAATAAACCGTTAGCTAATATCTTAGATAAACCTATGATTCAATGGGTTTATGAGGCTGCTGATCAAAGTAAAGCTAATGAAGTGTTTGTTGTAACGGATAGCACAGAAATTATTGAAGCTGTTGAAAGTTTTGATGGTCAAGCTATCCTAACATCACCAGATGCTCAAAATGGAACTGAAAGATGCTTAGAAGCATCTGAAATATTAGAATCTGAAGGAGCTGATTTTGATGTTATTATAAATGTACAAGGAGACGAGCCATTAGTGAATTATAATGATATTAATGATTTGTTGGATTTATTCGAAGATGAAGATATTGACGTTGGAACATTAATCAAACCAATTGTTGATGAAGCAGAATACAGAGATGTTAATGTTGTAAAGGTTGTTCCAACTGCCTTTGATGACGGATTTTGTGATATTTGTTATTTTAGTCGTTCTCCAATACCACATATGGAAAATTTTGAGCCAGAGGTTGCATTCAAACATATTGGTATTTACGGATTTACAGCAACTAGTTTTGAAGAAATCAAAAACCTAGGGCCCTGCGACTTGGAAGAAATTGAGAGATTAGAACAACTTAGATGGTTACAGAATCATATTGTTATCTCTGCTATAGTAACAGAAACTAAACTGATTGGGGTGGATACTCCAGAGGATTTAAAAAAAATAGAGAAGATTCTTGAAGATAGTAAGAATTAGTTTTTAGTTCTATTGTTGAAAATATCTTAACATACATTTATTCAAATTATCTGTTTGTAACTAATAGATAATGTACATTTGTTTCCCGTACAATTACGGTAGTTCTGAGGGCCAAATGGCTTCTATTTCCCCGCTTTTGGCACAAACAATTAATTTTTATGGACACAAAATACGTATTCGTTACTGGCGGTGTAACATCTTCTTTAGGTAAAGGGATTATTTCTGCTTCTCTAGCTAAATTACTTCAAACAAGAGGTTATAGAGTTACAATTCAAAAATTTGACCCTTATCTTAATGTGGATCCTGGGACAATGAATCCATATGAACACGGTGAATGTTATGTTACCGACGATGGTGCTGAAACAGATTTAGACTTGGGACATTATGAAAGATTTTTAAATGTACCAACTTCACAAGCAAATAATGTTACTACAGGTAGGGTTTATTCTACTGTAATAGATAATGAACGTGAAGGCAAATACTTGGGTAAAACAGTACAAATTATTCCACATGTGACAGATGAAATTCAACGAAGAATGACGATTCTTGGTGAAAGTGGTGATTATGATATAGTAATAACAGAATTGGGTGGTACTGTTGGGGATATTGAATCTCTGCCATATGTAGAGTCTGTAAGGCAATTAAAAAGAAAATTAGGAAGCGATGACTCTGTGGTTATACACTTAACCTTGGTGCCTTATTTATCCGCCGCTGGAGAATTAAAAACAAAGCCTACGCAACACTCCGTTCAAAAATTACTAGAAGCAGGTGTTCAACCGGATATTTTGGTATGTAGAACAGAACATAAGTTAAGCCAGGAGATAAGAAATAAAATCTCATTATTCTGTAACGTAAACAAAAATGCTGTAATTGAGAGTATAGATGTGTCTACAATTTATGAAGTTCCGCTGATTATGGAAAAAGAAAAGTTAGACAAAGTAGTTCTTGCTAAACTTAGATTGCCAGCTAGTAGTGAGTCCAATTTAGAAAATTGGAAAGATTTTCTTTTCAAACTTAAACATCCAAAAGCAGAAATTAATATAGGTATTGTAGGTAAGTATGTGGAATTACCTGACGCCTATAAGTCTATAAATGAAGCATTTATTCATGCTGGTGCAGTTAATGAATGTAAGGTCAATTTAACGCATATTCATTCTGAAAATATTAACAGTAATAACATTGAAGAGCGTTTAAAAGGCTTAAACGGTGTTTTAGTAGCACCTGGTTTTGGTGAAAGAGGAATTGAAGGAAAAATTGGAACAATTAAGTACTTAAGAGAAAACAATATTCCTTTTTTTGGCATTTGTTTAGGTATGCAATGTGCTGTAATTGAGTTCGCACGTAATGTTCTTGGATATGAAGATGCCCATAGTACTGAAATAGCTGAAACAACACATCCTGTCATAGATTTGATGGAAAGCCAAAAACAGGTCAGTAAAAAGGGAGGTACTATGAGACTAGGAGCCTACAAATGTAAATTGGTGAAAGGCTCAAAATCTTTCACTGCGTACGGTAAACAACTTATTTCTGAAAGACATAGGCACAGATATGAGTTTAATAGCAAATATCTTAAAGCATTTGAAAAAGCAGGAATGAAAATGACCGGAATTAATCCAAACAATCACTTAGTAGAAGTTGTAGAGATTCCTGACAATGAATGGTTTGTGGGTGTACAATACCATCCAGAATTAAAAAGCACAGTTGATGCTCCTCACCCATTATTTGTAAGGTTTGTAAAAGCTTCAATGGAGAAGAAGGAGGAATTAAAGTGAGTTTTTACAAACTTTTTTGTACTTTAATTCCACAAACCTTTATCAAGAAATATATTTTTCTTGATATAAATTAATCAAATCAAATGAATTAAAAAGTTACGTTGGCACTCCGCATTTTGTTAGGAGTTGCAATGGTCGTTTTCGGCTCAAACATATTTTTAGGCTTTATGCCAGTGGAAGCTCCAACTGGAGACATGGGATCTTTAATGGAACTTCTATGAAGTTTGCCGTTTTTAAAGATTATAGGAGTTATAGAAGTAGGAGTTGGAGTTTTATTATTATTTAATAAGTATGTTCCACTTGCTCTAACTTTTCTTATCGCTGTTTTACTTAATGCAGCTCTATTCCACTTGTTTTTTGATAATCCAGGAAACGTTGTAGGTGCCAAGGTTTTTTTAATAATAAGTTTGGTTTTAGTTTATGCTAATAAGGATAGATTTAGTTCTTTATTATCTGCTTAAACCGTAATTAAATTATAGCAAAGGCGATATCTTATACAGATGTTGACTTTTTTTATGACAAAAATAAATATGAGCTATGAGGTAAATAATAGTGAAAACTATCTAATAATAAGGCAGTTAGGTTTATATTTGTTTTCGAAATCTTTATAATAAATGTTTACAAATGAAAACCTGTCAAAGGTTAAAACACGTAAAGATCTAATTGATGTTGCTGAAGAAGAAGGCATAAACATTAATGGGGTCATGAAAAATATTAGGTATGAACAAGAGCTAAAACTCTTGCAAGCCGAGTTAGTAAGTCTTCAACATTGGGTTGCGAAAAAGAAAAAAAGAGTGGCTATTATTTTTGAAGGTAGAGATGCTTCTGGTAAAGGTGGTTCAATAAAACGTTTCACTGAACACCTAAACCCTAGATCTACGAGGATTGTAGCACTTTCTAAACCTACAGAAATTGAAACAGGGCAATGGTATTTTAGAAGATATATTAAGGAATTACCCAATCCGGGAGAAATTGTATTTTTTGATAGGAGTTGGTACAATAGAGCAGTTGTGGAACCTGTAATGGGTTTTTGTAATAAAAAGCAGTACAATACTTTTATGATGCAAGTTCCAGAATTTGAGCATATGTTACACGAGTCTGGAGTATTAATAATAAAGTTTTGGTTTTCAATTTCAAAAAACGAACAAAAGAAAAGATTTGATTCTCGATTAGAAAATCCCCTTAAAGTTTGGAAGTTTAGTCCTGTTGATATGAAAGGTCAAGTACTATGGAATAAATATACTCATTTTAAAGAGTTAATGTTCGCCAAAACACATACAACTTTTAGTCCTTGGGTAATTGTAAAAACTAATAATAAAAAGCAAGCACGACTAGAAAGCATTAGGTATGTTTTGTCAAAATTTGACTATACAGGCAAAGGAAAGGCTAAAACAACCACTTTACCCGATCCAAATGTAATAATGCGATATCACAGACACGTAGAACAAATTGACGTTTAAGAATGAATACTAAAACACAAAAAATGTTAGAACTTACTGATGAAGAGTTAGCCTTACTTAACGGCAAAATGGCTATGCGGTATTTGTTCTCAGATAAAAAAACAGATATAGCTAAAGCCCTAAGGTTAACTAAGTATGAAATGGATTTGCGAGAACTTCAAGCAGAACTTGTATTAGCTCAAGATTGGATTATTAAAAACAATAAAAAGTTAGTAGTTTTATTTGAAGGTAGAGATGCAGCCGGTAAAGGCGGAGCCATACGAAGAATTACAGCTCACATAAATCCACGTTTTATAAGAATTGTAGCTTTACCTAAACCTACAGACGAAGAACAAGGGCAATGGTATTTTCAACGGTATATTAATAACTTACCCAAACCAGGCGAAATGGTGTTTTTTGATAGAAGTTGGTACAACAGAGCCATAGTAGAACCCGTTAATGATTTTTGTACTGATAAACAATATCAAACTTTTATTGGGCAGGTCAATGAATTTGAAAGAATGCTCCAAGAAAGTGATACATATTTTTTAAAAATATATTTCTCAATAACTAAGAAAGAGCAACTAAGGAGGTTTAATGATATTAAATCTAGTCCGTTAAAGAAATGGAAGATGACACCAATTGATGAAAAAGCTCAAGATTTATGGGATGATTATACAGAGTATAAGCTTAAGATGTTTGAACACACAAATACGGCCAATGCTCCTTGGAAAGTAATTGAAGCTGATAAAAAAACAGAAGCACGAGTAAATGCTGTTAAGTATATTTTAGATAGTCTTCCATATAAAGACAAATCAGAATAAAAAAAACAAAAAAGGGCTTATCAAAAGATAAGCCCTTTTTTTTCAATTAATACTTCCTTATTCGTCCGCTACCCTAGTAACCTGAAACTGGCCATTCTTAATTTGAACGCTATTGACACCTTTCATTACTGTGCCTGAGAATGTACCTTTAATCTTCTCTCCCACCGCACCATATTCGGTGACCATAATAGTAACTGTACCACCATCAGATGTAAATTCTTCACGTCTCACATTTCCTACAGTTCCAGTACCTAAATCTAATAAGGCCGTTCCCGGAGAAGTGTTATTAAATGTGCCTTTAGCATTTCCCTCAAACTCTAAAATAAAATCTGCATCACCATTGGATGCGTCATTGCCAGAAACATAAATATAAGTTCTTTTGGCAGCTTTATTGTATACACCGTATGTTTTTGCATCCTCCAAGTTTAACCTATATGTATCAAACCCGATTTTAAACTCATTTACTATTACTTCCGTTCCTGTAGTATCATTATTCGTGGTATCTACTGGAGTTGGAGTTGCTGTGTCTCCACAACCTGTGTTACCCAAGCCTATAGCAGTTGCTGCTATAACTAAGAGTATAATACTTAATTTTTTCATTTTATAACGTCTTATTTCAACAAATGTAGTATCCTATAAATTGTTTTTTGTATTTGAACCATTTTTTAATAATATTATAATTACTTAATTATATCACCAATACCAAGATTGGTAGATTCATTATACGAAAGAAGTAGCCCATTTTCTTTGCCATAATATGTTGCAATTGACCGTTCGTAAACAATATAACTCGCTTCTGGTAAGCAAATTACTTTATCATTTCTGTTTACATATAAGTATTCTTTTAATCTTTGACCTCTTGATTCTCCTCCGTGGTTCGGAATGGTTTTATCAGTATAATGTGGATTAATTTGATATGGAATAAGTTTTAGAGCATCAAAAGAATTGGGTTGAACAATCGGCATATCGTTGGTTGTTGAAATTTGAGGGCAAGACACATTAGAACCTGCACTCCATCCAACATAAGGTGCTCCATCTTCTACTCTTTGTCGAATTGCGTCGATTAAGTTTAAGTCTTGCAACATTTTAAGTAAATGGAATGTATTGCCACCTCCAATAAAAATTGCAGAAGCGTTTTTTATGACTTCCGATTTATCGCTAAAACTATCAATATTTTTTACTTCTAAGCCAACTTCAGACAGTGCGGAGTTTACAGTGTTAGTATATTCACTATATGTAAATGATGCCGCCGCATAAGGGATAAAAATTATATTTTTTTTGTCTTCATCAACAAAATTGTTAATGATGTTTTTACACCATTCCATATACTGTTGGCCAGCATTTGTTGAATTGCTTAGTAGTAATAAATTCATTACTTAGTTGGTTGTGGAACCTCTACTTTTTTAATATCCAATAATTCTACATCAAACATCAATGCACTGTTTGGTGAAATAGAACTTCCTCTTGGAGGATAAAGACCATATGCTAATTCTGGAGCAATATATACCGTCCATTTAGATCCTAGAGGCATATTTTTTAAAGCTTTTGTCCAACCAGGTATAACTTGGTTAACGCCAAAACTAGTTGGTTCGCCCTCCTTACTAGAGTCAAAAGTTGAACCATCTTTTAGTTTACCAATATAGTTTACAGATACTTGATCTCCATCAACTGGTTTAGAACCTAATCCTTCTTTAACTATTTTATACAATAACCCTGGCTCTAATTCAATTACACCTTTTTCGTTTTTAACTTCTTTTAACCAAGCTGCAGCTTCTTCTGCATTAGGAGCAAACTCTTTAGCCATTTCTTCTTCTTTAATTTTAGCTTGTTTGTCCATAAACCCTCTCATTAGAGTATTAGTAATTTCCTTAGGGATTTCACTTTCTTTTTCGTTTACAGCTCTAAGTATTGCTGACATGAATGCATTTTCATTCAGCTCTTTCATTCCTGTGTTAGTTTTTAACCATTCACCATAACCTGTACCTAATACATAGCTTACAGAGTCAAGTTCAGTTTCTAGAACAGTTGGCTTACTTATGTCTGTTTCACCTGATTTGTTGCACGCTCCTAAGATAAATAATGCAGATACTGCTACTATAATTGTTGTTTTTTTCATTTATTAAATTTCTAAAGATATTCCTGTATATAATTTTTTTCTTCTCTCTTTTAAATCATCGTCTTCAATGTACCTATCAAACTCAGTTTGCTTGTCTACAATCCCATTGGGCCCAATTTCAATTATTCTATTTGCAATGGTCTGCACAAATTGATGATCGTGACTAGTAAAAACAGCAGTTCCTTTGTAATCCTTTAAACTGTTATTAAAGGCTGTAATGGATTCAAGGTCTAAATGGTTCAGTGGTTCATCCAACAACAAAGTATTAGGATTAGCGAGCATAAGTCTTGATATCATACAACGTACTTTTTCACCGCCGCTTAAAACGTTACATTGTTTAAGAGCTTCGTCTCCGCTAAAAAGCATTTTCCCTAAAAAACCTCTTATAAAAGTTTCATCTTTCTCCACAGAGTACTGACGCAACCAATCAACTAAGCTTAAATCTGATTTGAAGAAATCTTCATTATCAGTAGGTAAATATGCAGAGTTAATGGTAACTCCCCACTCAATGGTGCCACTGTCTGGCTCTAATTCTCCCGCTAATACTTGATATAGTTTAGTAGTAATAATACCATGTTGAGAGTATAAAAACACTTTATTACCTTTTGATAAGCTAAAAGATACATCTTCAAAATATGGTTTTAAGGTGAGATGAGAAACGTTTAGTATTTGATCACCAGCTTGTCTTTCTTGGTTAAAAATGATTGCTGGATATTTTCTACTAGAAGGTTTAATTTCATCTAAGTTAAGATTATCCAACATCTTTTTACGAGATGTAGCTTGCTTAGATTTTTTAACATTAGCACTAAACCTTGCAATAAACTCTTGCAACTCTTTCTTTCTTTCTTCAGCTTTTTTATTTTGGTTTTGCTGCTGTCTTAATGCCAACTGAGAACTTTCATACCAAAAAGTATAGTTTCCACCAAATAAGTTGATTTTACTAAAATCAATATCTACAATTTGGGTACATACAGAATCTAAGAAGTGTCTGTCGTGAGAAACGACAATAACTAAATTTGGGAAGTTTAAGATAAAATTCTCTAACCAGTTTACCGTTTCTATATCTAGGTCGTTTGTTGGCTCATCCATTACTAGTATGTCTGGATTACCAAAAAGAGTTTGAGCTAATAATACACGTACTTTCTCGTTATTACTCAAGTCTTTCATAAGCATATGGTGCTTATTCTCCTTAATACCTAAGCCGCTTAACAGTTCTCCGGCCTCACTTTCAGCCATCCAACCGTTCATTTCTGCAAATTTTTCTTCCAATTCAGAAGCTTTAATACCGTCTTCTTCATTAAAATCTGGTTTGAGATAAAGCTCATCCTTTTCTTGCATAATAGCATACATCTCTTTGAATCCCATCATTACGGTATGCAATACAGGATATTCATCAAAAGCGTAGTGATCTTGCTTTAACACTGCCATCCTTTTTCCTGGTTCAAAAGATACGTGTCCAGTTGTAGACTCAATTTCTCCTGTAAGAATTTTTAAGAACGTAGATTTACCTGCACCGTTTGCTCCTATTATACCAAAACAATTATTTGTTGTAAACTTAAGGTTTACCTCATCAAATAATACTCTTTTACCAAACCTCAGTGATAAATCGCTAACCGTAATCATTGCTATTTTAAGGGCTGCAATATTAGCAGTTAATATTGGTTTTATGTAACAACTTGATTATTATTGAGGATAAATTTCCCTTAAAATCACCTTAAATTTATAACATGGATAATATATCAACTCTTATACTTGCCTTTGCCTTAATTGTTACAATGTGGGGTATGGGTTTAGGTCTTGTAATGCAAGATTTTAGAAGAATTCTTGACAATCCCAAAGCTGTTTATCTTGGGCTTCTTAACCAATTAGTATTATTGCCATTAATTGGCTTTTTACTTGTAAGCTTTATACCCAGTAGCCCAGAAATTGCAGTAGGCATTATGATTTTAGCTGCTTGCCCCGGTGGGCCGACATCTAACCTCTTGAGTATGTTGGCAAAAGCAGATACTGCATTATCTGTTAGCTTGACGGCTATTACTAGTTTAGTTACAATTTTTACAATTCCCTTTATTGTAAATTTTGGTTTAGAAAGATTTGCAGGAGCAGGACAAAATATTCAAATAGACGTATTAAAAACTATCCTTACTTTATTAGTGATTGTAATTATACCTATGTCAATTGGAATGTTAGTGCGAGCTAAAAAAACCCAATTTGCTAATAAAATGGCAAAACCAACTAGAATTTTATCAGTAATTCTTTTAGCTCTAATAATTGTTGGAATTGTCATAAAAGAGAAGGATAATGTTGTTGAGTTTTTTGCAAGAGCAGGTATCTTGGCTTTAATGCTAAATGCAATAACAATGGGGTTCGGTTATTACTCAGCTAAATTTATGCATTTAGACAGAAAGCAATCTCTAACAATTTCTTTAGAGAGTGGAGTTCAAAATGGAACAATGGCTCTTGCAATAGCTGGAACACTATTAGCTAACACTGCATATGGAATAGCACCGGCAGTGTACAGTTTGATAATGTATTTTACAAGTGGGATCGTTATTACTCTTTTCTTGAGAAATAAAATTTAGAACATATCTGAATGTGCTATCAATCCACATGTTGATGGAATTCCCATAATAGTCAAAATAAAAATTTATAAAATAAAAATAGTACACACTACAAAAGATTAAAGTACATTTGCACCTTTAATGGGGAAAGGTCTAAAAACTTAATAATCAAATTTAGAAATTCCTCTTATCAATTTAATTTATATATACATGAACATTTTTGTAGCTAGTCTGCCTTTCAGTGCAGATGATGATGATTTGAGACAGTTATTTGAACCATTTGGTGACGTGTCTTCAGCTAAAGTAATTTTTGACAGAGACAGAAACAGATCTAAAGGATTTGGTTTTGTTGAAATGTCTGATGATGAATCAGGTAAGAACGCTATTGCTGAGTTAAACGATTCTTCTTTTGAAGGAAGAACTATTGTGGTTAAAGCAGCTGAAGCTAGACCAGAGAGAAGAGAAAGAAGATATTAATATATTATTTTTAAACTTTTTAAAGAGGCCCAAATTGCTTGCAATTTGGGCCTCTTACGTTTAGTTAGATCTAGTTTTGAACTTCTTCCAGGTAAGTTTCTAATTTACCAGCAATTCTGTCCCAACTAAAAGTATCCTGAGCAACTTTTAGGCCCCTCTCTCCCACTTGTTTACGTTTAAATTGATCAGACAGTAAATCACAAACCTCTTTGATGAAGTTTGCTTTTGTTTTAGCCAAAATAACTCCTTCTCCGCTTTTTATCTGTAAACCCTCAAATCCTATATTAGTGCAAACGGTGGGCACACCCATTGCCATAGCTTCCAAAACTTTATTTTGTGTACCTGCTCCAAATCTTAATGGAGCAATTACCACGCTAGCTTTAGCATACATTTCACTTAAATCAGGAATAAAACCTGTTACGATTATGCTCTTATTTGCTAATTTTCTTACAACATCTACAGGTCGCTGCCCAGCTATTATAAATTTTGTTTGCGGGTTCTTTTCCAAGATTTGAGGCCACATTTCTTTAACAAAATATTGAACTGCATCTATATTTGGTGCATAATCCATGTTTCCTGTAAACAATAGACAATCGTTTGGTTGGTAGTTATGGTTGCCACCATGAGTAAATGTATTAAGATCTACTCCATTAAGCAAAATATCTACATTATTGGTTTTGTGTAGCTTCTCAAGATAGCGTTTGTCTTCTTTAGAACATACTAAAGTTTTGTTATATGATATAATCACTTCTTCAGCTTTTACTAATCTTCCAATTTCAATGGAATCTATTAATTTGTTTAAAAATGGTCTTTTTGTTTGGTTTCTTCGTTTAAAATAAAGTGAAAAGGCATCGGGTAAATCCAATATTTTTGGAATTTTAAGATGTTTAGTATATTGGCTCATTCTCAGATGCTGCGTATGCACAACATCAATGTTGTACCTATCCATAGCTAATTGGACCATTCTATGCATTTTGTTGCTTTTAAAATAGGCCATTTGCAATGGTGTTTTCGTGAACAGTGCTGGAAGTCCATTTAGAATAGACTTCCACTTTGGCAAGTAAACCAATTCTATTTCTTCGAAAAATGGTTGAATTTCTTTTAAGTATTCAAGCTCCTTTCTTTTTTCGTAAAAAGTAACAAGATAAAGTTTATGCTGGTGCGATAGTCTCTTTGTTAAATTATAAATTTTAAGCTTATCTCCTCTAAAAGGAGGATAAGGAAATCTATTCGCTACAAAAAGAATATTCACAGATGCAAATAAACTCAAATTTTTAATAGAATGTTCACATAGACATATTTCATTATTTTAGAATAACACAGAGCTAACTAATTGACAAATAATTAATTAGGTAGTTATATTCTGTCACTTTTAATCTTGATTGTTTAACTTGACTTAATTTTATTATGATGGAGTTTGATAAACTCTTAATTTCGAATCTTATGTTAATTAAACACCTTATTGCATTTAGTACTTTCCTCTTTATAGGATTTTGTTCATTTGCTCAAGACACTATAAAGGTTAGTACTTTTAACTACGGAAGTACAACTCGTGATACTGTTATAGATTTTCCAGACAATGGTGAAACCTATGAGAGAATCATATTGAAATACAATATGAGGTGTAAAAACAATTTGGTTTCGGATGGAAGTGATAGAAATAAAGGTTGCGGAGAGTGGGATTATAGTTGTAACACTTACATTGTAGATAGCACCAAAATAGACTCTTTAAAATCTACTACAAACGAGTATGTTATTGATGGTTTTAGTGGTTCTGATTTTAATTACAGCAATAGTCCTCTGCATAATTATTATAGAACAACGAATATTAATACGGCCATAAGTAGTGCTCTAAATGTCGACACATTTAAAAATGGCATAGGTGTTTACTCAAGTTCCGATGCTATACCTGGCGGTAAAGAAGCAGCAAAATCACAGCATTTATTTTCTGCTGCAGAGTTAAGTTCTGCAGGTCTGGTCGCTGGTGAAATAAATGGAATAGTAGTTACTGCGAAGAACAGTGCTTCTCTAGAGAATATAAAAGTAAGTCTTGGGTCTACAGCAGATACTATTCTTAAGCCAAGCAATGCGTTTAGTGGGCTACATAATGTTTTTACTTCTGCACACGTATTTAATATTGGATCCAACAAATTACAATTTCACACACCTTTTATTTGGGATGGCTCTTCTAATTTAATTATTGAGTTTACAAGCGGAAGTAATAATGTTATAAGTGATTTATTGATTGAGAGTAGCATTCAAACTAGTAACAATTCTATAAGTGCCAAGGCTGGAGACTTTATTACATTCAATGGAACAAATTATTTTGAAGCAACAGACTTTAATGGCATTTTAGGCTCTCAAAACAGAAGTTGTGATGCTTGGATAAAAACCTCTAATGTTAACCAAGAAATTTGTAGCTGGGGCAAGAATAGTAGTGGTCAAAAATGGGTTTTTAGAATAAATGGAGATGGAACTATTAGGGTGGAAGTAAATGGAGGAAGCGTATATGGAAAAACTGCTGTAAATGATAATAATTGGCACCATGTTTCTTGTGTTTTAGATGGAACAAAAGTTTCGAATATCAAACTATATGTAGATGGAGAACTTGAAACCATTGGAGGAATTGCAGATTTAACTATTAATACTGTTGCTGATAAAAAAGTAAGAATTAGTAGAGGAATTAATGACAGATATTTTGTAGGTGATATTGATGAGGTTAGAATATGGGATAAGGCTCTTAATTCTACCGAAATTAAAGAATTAGTTGCACAAGGCTCAGCTCCTTCTGATTTAAATTATGGAAATTTAAAAGCATATTATAGGTTTAACGATATAGATTTAGGGTTAGATTATAGTGCAAATAATGTGCACGGCAGTATAGTTGGATTTCAAAATGCACAAAGTTTTCTACCTAGCCACATTTTTAAAGATTTTATCTCACAAAGCTATAGGGTTAATATAGGGTGGCTAACAGGTGATTTTACATTATTTAACGACACAACTTATACTTTTGATAGTATATCTCATTTACCTAATATGGTAAGGAAATTTAGAATTGTTCCCCAATACAATAATATTAAGAGCGATATAATTGAGGAGTTTGAATCAAATAATAAATGGAATACAGACAAAGCTCAAGACTATTTTGATGATTTTGGTAACTTATATAATAGTCAGAGTATTGCAAGCTCAGGTAGTATTGAAATTAGTAAACTTAATTATATGAGACGTTGGCCTTCTGCATTAGAAATAATGTCGTTTGTTACGCCTTATGGCTTATTCCTAGATTTAGGACCTGATGGAAAAACGTGGACCTTTGATGTAACAGACTTTGCACCTGTACTTAAAGGTAAAAAAAGAATATTTATGAGCAGAGGTGGCCAATGGCAAGAGCAAATGGATATTCAATTCCAGTTTATAAGAGGAACCCCTTCCAGAGAAGTTTTAGATATTAATCAAATTTGGCCAACTGCCTATTTTAGTGCAAACTACAACCAAATAATAGATAATTCAGTTTACTTTCCACCTGTTGAAGTAAACATTTCATCAGCAATAAAAGGTATTAAATTAAGATCAAGTATTACAGGTCACGGTCAAGAGGGTGAGTTTATACCTAGAAAACACTTTATTAGCCTAAATAATGATTTAATTTTTGATAGAACAGTATGGAAAGAATGTGCTGACAATCCAGTTTACCCTCAAGGAGGAACCTGGATATACGATAGAGCTGGATGGTGCCCAGGTATGGCTACCGATGTTGAAGAATATGATGTTTATGACTACTTAAAAGGAGAAGAAAAGTTAACTCTAGATTATGGAGTAGAAAGTGGTTCTGGGGATTCTAGATATATCGTGAGCAATCAAATTGTAACGTACGGAGATTATAATTTTAAGCTAGACGTAGCTATGGTGGATGTTAAAAATCCTTCCAAAAAAGTAGAACATGCTCGCACAAATCCCATGTGCAGTGGCCCTATTATTGTAGCTCAAAACAACGGAAGTGAATTAGTTACTAGTATTAAAGTAGATTATTGGGTAAACGACAATAGTAATAAGCGAACTGCAACTTGGCAATGTCATTTATTCCCAGGGAAAAAAGAAGACATTTACTTACCAATTGATAACTCAATATGGAGTTCAGCATCTCCAGACGGCAGCACTTTTTATGCAGAAGTAGTTGAGGTCAATAATCAAACAGATGAATATTCTAACAATGATTTATATGCCAGTCCGTTTGATTATACTCCTACTTTTCCTAAACATATCTACCTCATGATGAGAAGCAACAGTGCTTCTCAAGAAACTTCAATGAAAATAGAAAACGAATGGGGTGATGTGGTTTATGAGCGAACAGACTTTGCTCCCAATCAACTTTACAGAGATACCGTTCTTTTGGGTCTAGGTTGCCATACATACACCGTTGAAGATTCTGATGATGATGGGCTTGATTTTTTTGCAAATAATGATGGAGCTGGGTTTATTAGATTAATGCAAGTTGGTGGTGGAGTATTACAAAGTATTGAATCTGATTTTGGTAAAAGATCCGTTTTAAATTTTACTGTTAATCACGCATTATCAACTCCTAAGGAGCTATCTCTAGGTTATAAATGCTACCCAAATCCGACCGCCAATATGTTAACTTTAGAAGGATTTGATTTGCAAAATGCAAAAATAGAACTGATAAATAGTTTAGGCCAAGATTTATATCTTGTTTCAAAAAGAACAGATACCAAGGTTTTATTCGATGTAAGTGACCAACCAATTGGGGTTTATTTTGTTAGTGTATTAAAAAATGGTTTGCTGTGGACAAGCAAAGTAATTGTACAATAAACATCAAACATCTATACTAATATTATTTTTGCACGAATATAAATTATGAGCGATTTTAAGCTAGATACTATTGAAGAAGCTATTGAAGAAATTAGAAATGGCAAGTTAGTTATAGTTGTGGATGATGAGGATAGAGAAAATGAAGGTGACTTTTTAACCGCAGCACGAAATGTAACTACAGAAGTGGTTAATTTTATGGCTACTGAAGGTAGAGGTTTGATCTGTGTTCCTTTAACAGAAGAAAGATGTGAAGAGCTTGACCTTGAATTGATGGTTGGAAGAAACACAGCCCAATTTGAAACTCCTTTTACTATTTCAGTTGATTTAATTGGTCACGGTACAAGCACGGGTATTTCTGCATACGATAGAGCAATGACAATTCAAGCTCTTGTAAACCCAAACACAGACCCTAAGGAATTAGGCAAACCTGGCCACATTTTTCCTTTAAAAGCAAAAACGGCAGGTGTTTTAAGAAGAGCTGGACATACAGAAGCAGCTATAGATTTAGCGCGACTAGCAGGTTTTGAACCAGCAGGTTGTATAGTTGAAATTATGAATGAAGATGGAACAATGGCAAGGTTACCAGATCTAGTTAAAGTTGCAGAAAAGTTTGATATGAAAATTGTTTCCATTGCTGATTTAATTGAGTATAGACTTAAACATGAGAGTCTAATAGAAAAACAGATAGATGTAAAAATGCCTACAGACTTTGGGGATTTTGATTTGTATGCTTACAAGCAAAAATCTAACAATATGGATCATCTTGCTTTGGTTAAGGGAACTTGGTATAAAGAAGAACCTGTTTTGGTAAGAGTACACAGTAGTTGTGTAACAGGTGATATTTTTGGGAGTTGTAGATGTGATTGTGGTGAGCAGTTGCAAAGTGCAATGCGAAAAATTGAAGAGGAAGGCAGAGGTGTAATTGTTTATATGAACCAAGAAGGTAGAGGAATTGGTTTACTCAATAAATTAAAAGCCTATAAACTGCAAGAAAACGGTTTAGATACTGTAGAAGCTAACTTAGAACTCGGATTTCAAATGGATGAAAGAGATTATGGTGTTGGAGCTCAAATTCTGAGAGATTTGGGTGTTCATAAGATGAAATTAATGAGTAATAATCCTAAAAAAAGGAAAGGATTAATTGGGTACGGACTTGAGGTAGTAGATAATGTGCCTTTACAAGTAGAACCAAATCCACATAATTCTCATTATTTAAATACTAAGAAAGAAAAAATGGGACACGATTTGTAGCAAATGTGGCCTGTAATATTTACTATTATTTCCATATTAGTTTTAGGTCTATTTGGCTTTACCTAGTTCCTGGCAGCAAAAACTCTGCTGGCTTAAACAAAAATCAAACTCTTTTAAGGATAGAACCCACTCCTCCTCTTTCTAAAGAAGAGTTGGCTGTGGCTCGAAAAAAAGCAATAGCATTTTTAAAGAAACGTAAAAGAAGAATTTATCTTCAAATCTTTTGAATGGTCACCTTAAGTATAGTAGTTCTGTATTTTGTAACCTTAGCAATTTCTTATCTCATTACTAGCAATGCTTTTGACAGGTAAGTGATTATTTAATCTTGTATAGCGAAATGGAATTATGGCGGCATAGAAATGAAATTATCTTTGTGCTCATTTTATAAAAATCTTTTCCATTGCTACATATACAAAACGTTTCATTTGAATTTGGAGGAAACTACCTTTTTAAAGATATAGACTGGTTTATTAAGCCGCGGGAACGTATTGGTTTAATAGGCAAAAATGGTGCTGGTAAATCCACTCTTTTAAAACTTATAATTGGTAAGTATGAAATTAGAGAAGGGAAAATTAATAAACAAGGAGGCATTAGGCTTGGCTATTTAAGCCAAGATATGATTAGCGAAGATGGGGGTCAAACAATTTTAGAACACGCCAAACAGGCTTTTAAAAGAGCTCTCTTTATCCAAGATGAATTGGAAAAGCTATACGTTAAAATGGAAACCGATCACAGCGAGGTAATTATTCAGAAAATGGCAGATTACCAAGAAGAATTTGATGCTCTTGATGGATATAATATTGACAATAAAACGTCTGAAATATTAGAAGGGTTAGGTTTTAAAACTGCTGATTTAAATAGGCCAATGGAAGAGTTTAGTGGTGGTTGGAGAATGCGTGTAGTATTAGCAAAAATGCTATTGGAACAACCAGATATTATGCTAATGGATGAGCCAACTAATCACTTAGATTTACCAAGTATTGAGTGGCTTGAGGGGTATTTAAGTAATTACCCAGGTAGTGTAGTTATTGTTTCTCACGACAGGGAATTTTTAAATAAAATGATTACAAAAACTGCAGAACTTAGTAACAATAAACTTTACTTATGGGATGGTAATTATGATTTCTATTTAAACGCCAAAATTGAGAGAGATGATTTAATTGCTAGACAAGCAGCTAATCAGGAGCAGTATATTAAAGAGCAAGAGAAGTTTATTAATAGATTCAAGGCTAAGGCAAGTAAAGCCAAAGCGGTTCAATCTCGTATCAAAATGGTAGATAAGATTGATCGAATTGAAGAAATTGCAGAGGATAAATCGAATTTAAAAATTGATTTTAAAGTAGGAAGAAAAAGTGGTAAGATAGTAATGGACTTAAAAGACATTACACAGGGCTTTGGAGATCAAATATTATTTAATAATGTTAGTAAAGAGATAGTTAGAGGAGATAAGATTGCACTTATCGGTGCTAATGGTACGGGTAAATCTACCTTTTTAAGTATTATAGCCAACGCTATATATTTTGATGGAATAAGGAAAGAAGGCCATAATGTGGATGAGTCTTTTTATGCTCAGCATCAGCTAGAAAGTTTACACCTAGATTATGAAGTTTTAGAAGAATTACAGTATGATGCTCCCCATAAAACTGAAATGGAACTTAGAAGTATGCTTGGCTGTTTTTTGTTTGCAGGAGATGATGTTTTTAAGAAAATAAAAGTTCTATCAGGAGGTGAAAAAGCTAGAGTGTCATTAGCTAAAACTTTAGTTTCTGAGGCAAATTTTCTACTTTTGGATGAGCCGACAAATCACTTAGACATAGATTCTATTGAAATAATTATAGAGGCACTTAAGACGTATGAAGGAACGTTAATTTTTGTCTCTCACAACAGATATTTTATTGAAAAGCTGGCTAACAAAGTGTGGTGGATTGAAGATGAAGACATAAAAGAATATCCAGGCTCTTTTCAGGAATATCAATATATGCTGGATAGTAAAAAGGCTGAGTTAGAGAAAGCACCTGCAAAGGTTAAGACAAAAGAGACTCTTAGCTCTAAAGAAGAATCTGGCAATAAAAAAAATTGGAGAAAAAGAGATGAAAAAGTAGATCAAATAAAGAAACTTCAAAAATCACTTTCTAAGATTGAAGAAGAATTGGTGTACGCTAAAGAAAACTGTAAGGATATTGAAAATAAGCTTGCAAATTCCTCAAGTTTAGATATGACAGATATTGAGAAACTAGGCAAAGAACACGGAGCAGCTGTTGCTCTTATTAGACAATTTGAGCATCAATGTGATGATTTAATTGAAGATATTATCTTGTTAGAAGATTAAAAATTTAATCCAACTCTTAGCGTTTGAAACAAACCAGAGAAACTTGTTTTTGGGGACGTTGTAAGAAGGTTTTTATCAGATTTCCATTCTTTTTTTGAAAAGTCAAAATTATAACCGCCTAAATAACCGAGATTAAATTTTCCGATTTTTATATCTACAATACCACTTAAATCTCCAATAAATGCGGGATTGTAGTAAAATGTGTTTTTAATTTCTCCTATAAAACCAGTATTTAAATCGTCTCCAGCTCCTGCTGTTTCTTGCGTTTTTAGTTTTAGCCTTGAATAACCTAAACTTAAACCGGGCATTATGTCTAACCACTTATTTTTTTTTGTAATGTTATAATACAACAAGTCTTTAACGTAAAACCCAGATAGAGAATAATTCATTCCACTAGCTAAAGTTGATGTTTGATTTAAAAATGCTCCAAAAGAGGTACCTGTTAAAACACCCTGGGCATCTCCTAAAAAAGTTCCATCTATCGCCGTTACTTGTGAGTTAATAGTATTACCCCCGAGCTCAGTAAGCATTGTATTTAACGCATCTAGTTTTATGGTTGTTAAATTAACGCCAATTGTAAATTTACCTTTCTGCTCAACCTCCTCCTCGCTATCTGTAAATAACGAATAGCTATTATTTTTCTTTCTAAATGTATTTAAAAAGATGAAATTGAAATCTGTACCATAAGCATTGTTTAGAGTAGAATCTTCTGTAAGATCTAATAATACAATACTATTCTCTGGAACATCTTCAAAATATGCATCAAAATAATCTTCTAAACTATCTCTATTTGGCCCCAAGTTTCTATCATTTTCATAGATTATGGCTAGGGTCATTACTTTGCCTTTAAATACACCTCCGTCTGTGTTTGTAATTCTATCTGCTAAACTGCTAAACTGAAACCACTCGCACCCATTCACTTCTTGAGTGGTTTGTGTGGTATGGCACCTTCCAAATTGACCAAACCAATTACCTTCATGACTATTTTGTTCTGAAATGAAACGCTGGTGCATATAATTTTCTCTAAATATATACTCTTGCACAGCTCCATCCTTTTCATAACCTAACCAAGTTTTACGTGCTAAATAATTGTCGATTATTATCTTTTTAAACTCGTTAAAATTATCCCCCAAAAAGCTTCGATAATCTTCTTCAAACTCTATAAAGTTTTGGTGAGCAAGATCAAGAGTTGCAGAAGTTTTAAAATTAAAACCATTTACTTCCCCATTGTCAGCTTCATCTAGCTTATAATCATTGTATGCAGCTATGCTTTTAATGCTTTGTACATGTAAGTTTATAGAATCTGGTGCTTCTTTATCCTTAGGAATTAAATAAGATAAAATTTTGGCCACAGGATAGACTCCTCGCTCAATATCTATGGCAGTAAAGTATAATTTCTTGCTTGCTGGCAAACTATCATTATATACTTTTAACTCTCTCAGTGCATTGCTGTATTCATCATAAGCAAACTGGTCAATGCTGCTAAACAAAGACGTATCTCCAGTTTTTAAATATTCATTTACAAGGAATCCGTATGAATAACCATACTCAAACATTATGTTTCTAACATTGGCATTTTTATTTAGATACTTTATCATTTTGAGCCAAAGTCTTGAATTACTTTCAGTATAAGTATGATTTTCTCCAATTATAAAAACGCTATAATTTTCAACTTGCTTAGTTAGCTTATCTAGTCCTGTTATTTTGTTGCTATAAAGGCTTATTGTATCATCAAAGTCTATGTCTATTATTTCATAAACTACTTTCTCATTGTTTTCCCATAAATCGCCTTCAGGCTTCTTAGCCAAACTACTTGTAGATTCTTCTAGACTTTTTATGTATGTAGCTAATTGTTCTATTTCGTTTGTACTCAATTGATTCTTCCAAGCTATTATACCCTTTTTGGGGTTGCCTATACTTATGGTATTAACAACATCATTGTAGGTGCCACCTTGTTTCCAAAAACGATCTGTTAAGTTAGGTCTAAAAAGACCAATTGCACCATCTCCGTGACATACCTTACAATTTTCTTGAAACAGCGTTTCCCCTGGATTAATCTCGTCTTGTATGGAAATTTGAGCAGAGGTATTTATTCCTAAAATAAATAAAATAGCTACTACAAAATAAGTTTTCATAATGGTTAATGATTTTTAAAGATTGTCGAAGAAGTAGTTGCTTACCTTTTCATATAGATGTATCCTATCTTTTCCATACACATTGTGTTTATGGTGAGGATATACAAAATAATCCAATTGCACACCCTTTTTAATGGCCTCTTGTATATATTGTAAGCTATGTTGCCATAATACAACATCATCTTGGCCGCCATGTATCATCAGCAATTTTCCTTCTAGGTTTTCAATGTGATTTTTTAGATTAGTTTTAGCATATCCCTCGGGATTTTCTTCAGGGGTATCCATATATCGTTCGGTATACATGATTTCATAAAGGCTCCAATCAATAACAGGACCTCCTGCAACACCAACTTTAAATACTCCTGGATGTCTACTTAACATACTGGTTGTCATATATCCGCCGTAGCTCCAACCGTGTATTCCTAACCTTTCAGCATCAACCCAGCTCTGTTTCTTAAGCCATTCTACTCCAGTTAATTGGTCTTCCATTTCCTTTTCTGCACAATCTCTAAATATTGAACTCTCAAATTCAAACCCTCTGTCTGCACTTCCTCTTCCATCTATACTAAACACAACATATCCTTGCTGAGCCATATATTGATACCATAGATTTGCACCGCCTAACCATCTATCGGTAACTAATTGCAAATGAGGCCCATTGTATAAATAAACCACAACTGGATACTTCTTTGATGCATCAAAATCAATTGGTTTAAATACTCTATAATATAAATCGTCTCCACTTTTACCTTTTAACTTGCCCAATTCCATATCACCAAGCTTATAGTCTTGTAAAGGATTTTTAACAGAATGCATATTCTCTTTTAAATTTCCTTCTGCGTCTATTATTCTAATGTCTCTTGGTGTGTTAGTGCTTGAATAATCATCAAAAAATAGACTGCAATCTTTGTTAGCGGTTATTCTATGGTAGCCATTACCTTGGGTAATCTTTTTTGTTTTACCACTTGACATATTTATACAATACAAATGTCTTTCTAATGGACTTTCTTTTGTTGAAGTAACAAACATCATTTCTCCGTTTGCAGAAAAACCATGTAACTGAGTAATAACATATTTTCCTTTAGTAAGTTGTTTATCTAAGCTGCCATCTGCGTTATATAAGTAAAGGTGATTATAGCCGTCTCTTTCGCTCCACCATACAAATTTGGCAGGATTGCTTTTAAGAAAAATTGCTGGATGCTCGGGTTCTACATATCTTGCATTTTGTTCTTCAAACAATGTTTTTTCAAATTCGCCTGTAGCGGCAGAATATTGGTTTAACCACAAATGATTTTGTTCTCTATTAACAACAGCAATTAGAACACTTTTACTATCTGGAGTCCAGCTAACATTGGTTAAAAACTGGTCTTCAGGCATCCCAGTTTTAAGCATTATGGTTGAGTTGTCATCAAACGACTTAATTTTAACAATCACTGTATGACTTGTAGAACCTGCTGTTGGATATCTTAACATTGTTGCAGTTGCTGGTGTGTCATTTAAGTTATAAAGCGGGTATTGAGAAACCATACTTTCATCCATTTCATAATAGGCAAGTTTTTCAGCATTTGGAGAAAGGAATAATCCATCGTTAATACCAAACTCATTTCTATGTACTGCCCTACCCAGTACTATACCATCTTTATCATCTAAAATTTTACCAGAAGAACGTTTTACATTATAGCTTATGCCATTGCTTATTGTAGCAACATAGCCTTTACCATTGTTTACATATTCTACTGCAGAAACACCTACATCTAATCCATATAAATCCGAGACTTTTTTAGTTTCAATGTTAAAGCTATAAGCTTGTTGTTTATTTGAAAATTGAAAAGTATTATCAGATATCCAATTAGCAAATGGTAATCGTTTTAACTGATTTTTTTCACTTAACTTTTCGTTTATTTCTGATAAAGAAACAGTGATGGTTCTACCATTGCCTTTTACCTCCATTTCTTGCACTACCAAAGTAAATTTACCTTCGTTACTTTTTACTTGACTAAACCAATTTCCGCTAGGTAACCATTGTAATTGGTTTAAACCTCTTGGGTATAAGTGATAACCAGTTATAGCATCGCTAATAGTTAATAGTTTATCTTGAGCACTGCTAATTAAAGTACCAAATGTTAATATAAATATCAGACTTAATCTCATCTCGCAAAGATGGAAAAAAATGCAAAGTTTTACGTGCTGCAGTGATAAAATGAAAATATAATTCTACTTAAATATCAAATAGCTTCTTACCATAGGTTGTAAACTTGTGTTTTATACTTTTGCTGTTAGTGCTCAAAGGAGAAATTTTTAATAAAATTGGTTTTTGGATTATCTTATTTAGTGCAATAAGAATGTTTGGCATCACCAATCCTCCTTTAGAAATTGGTCACAACTGGAGACAGTCTACCGGGTTAATGCTTTCAAGAAACTTTTTAGAAGTGGATAATAACATTCTTTATCCTAGAAAAGATGATCATAAGGGATTAAGTGGAATAGTTGGTATTGAGTTTCCACTTTTAAATTACGGGCATTATTTGGTAAGTGAACTTTTTGGGTATACCCATTGGTATGGTAGATTATTAAACCTAATTGTTTCAAGTCTAGGGATTTGGTTTTTTTATAAATTATTTAGTCAAGAATTGGGCCGGCAAGTGGCTTTTTATGCCACGATAGCCCTACTAAGTAGTATTTGGTTTGCATTTAGTAGAAAAATGATGCCAGATACTTTTTGTATATCCTTGGTTATTATTGGGTTATATTTCGGTTTTGAGTATTTAAGAAATAAAAAATGGTGGCACCTCATAGGTTTTGTAATTTTTGCAACTTTAGGTATCTTATCTAAAATACCTGCGGGAGTTTATCTTTCTATGCTGGCATATCCGCTATTTAATTCACCAATTTTCACAAAACATAAAATAGTTTTTTTGTTATCAGGTATATTTTGTGTAGCTCTTGTTTATTGGTGGTATTTCATTTGGAATGTGCATCTATCCAGAGAGTTTGGTGTTTGGTATAATTCTGGTCAAACTATAAAAGATGGATTTACATCACTTATGAACTATATTCCTGCTGCTCTTGAAAAGTTTTATTTTAGTGCTTTTCAAGGATTTATATTCTTTATTTTATGTGTCGGAGGAATTGTGTTAGCTTTAATAAAAAAGAACTATAAGTTGTTAATTATGGCCTTATTAGTAACTATTGTTTTTGGTTTATATGTGTTAAAATCCGGTAAATATTTCCATCACCATAACTATTACATTATCCCTATTGTTCCAATAATGTCTCTGTTTGTAGGATATGTTCTAACGTTTATTAAGCAAAAAAGAGCTATTATTCTAATAGTGGCTTTTGGCGTTGTAGAGTCTTTAGCAAACCAAAATCATGATTTCTTTATAAAAGATAGCGAAATGTATAAGCTAAAATTGGAACCTTTAATGGATCAATATGTATCTAGTAATGAGTGGATTGCTATTAACGCAACAGATGAAAATCATCAACTGATGTATTTAGCTCATCGAAAAGGTTGGATGATTTATGATGCCGATGTATTGAAAAACGAAGTACACCAAGATTTATTGAAAAGAGGTTGCACATATTTAATAGTTAATAAACATACACAACCTCTTTTGCCTAACTTAGTTTCTTTAAAAGAAACGGAAGATTTCGCTATTTTTAAACTAAAATAATGTCATTGGTTTTGTGAATTTTGAATAGCTTCTTCAACATTTTGTCAATTTTTATTGCAAAATCCTCGATATCGTCAATTCTATCAAGTAACTCTTTATTTCCTTTATTTTTAAATGTTTCCCTTTTTAATTCAACAAGTGCAGAAATTACGGAATCCAAATCTCGTTTTCTCCGTTGATTGGCAATTTGGCGGGCAACTACCCAAATATCCTTTTTAGCACTTTAGAAATCTTTACGATCCCCTGATATCATTTCCTTGTTAGCCAAACCCCATTCAACCAATGCTCTTACATTCATAATGGCGTTACCCCGACTAATTTGTAAAGTATCCATCATCTCTTCTTTAATTAGAGCTGAGTCAGATATCATTAAAAGTGCATGACACTTGTTGAGTGTGCGACAGATTTACTACATTTGCGAAGTTTTGTGGGTAAAGCAATCCCTTAATCTTATATTTAAATAATATTTTAGGTTTAAGTAGGAATAAATATATCATCACTAAAACTTTAATAAAACCAAGTAAATAAATTAGAATTTTTTAAATATAAATGTCAAAATCACAAGAAACCTACAGTAAAAAAGAAAAAGAAAAAAAGAGACTTAAGAAACGTAAGGAAAAGCAAGAAAAGCGTGAAGAGCGTAAGGCTAGTTCTAAAGGAGGCGGGCTAGAAAACATGTTAGCCTACATAGATGAAAATGGTAACATTTCTGAAACTCCACCTGATCCAGAAAATAAAGTTGAAATTGAATTAGAGAGCATTAATGTTAGTGTTCCTAAAAAAGTGAAACTTGATTTAGATGAAACTAGAGAAGGAAAAGTTGATTTCTTTAATACTGATAAGGGATTCGGATTTATAAAAGAAATTGGAACGCGTGAGAGTTATTTTGTTCACGTTAAAGGACTTGTTGATGAAATTACTGAAAATGACAAAGTATCCTTTGAACTAGAAAAAGGGTTAAAAGGAATGAATGCTATAAATGTTAGAAAAATCTAACACGTAACTTCAATAAAATAAAAATGGGACTCAGCATTGCTAAGTCCCATTTTTATTGGATGAATATTTGTCGTTTATTTAAAACTATCGCTCACCACAAGCTCTTTTGTGCCGTGAGTCCAAGAATAAAATCCTTCTCCTGATTTTACCCCCATTTTACCAGCATTTACCATATTAACCAATAAAGGACACGGTGCATATTTTGGATTACCAAACCCATCGTGTAACACATTAAGTATTGCTAAGCATACATCGAGTCCAACAAAATCTGCAAGTTGCAATGGACCCATTGGATGAGCCATTCCTAATTTCATAACTGTATCTATATTAGTTACCTCTCCTACTCCTTCGTGCAATGTCCATACGGCCTCATTAATCATTGGCATCAAGATTCTATTTGCAATAAAACCAGGATAGTCGTTTGCCATTGCTGGAACCTTTCCTATCTTTTTAGATAACTCATCTATAGTTGCTGTAACTTCCTTTGAAGTATTATACCCATTGATAATTTCAACTAACTTCATTACGGGTACTGGATTCATAAAATGCATACCAATAACTTTTTCTGGTCTTGAGGTTTGAGCTGCAAGTTCTGTTATGGAAATAGAAGAAGTGTTAGAAGCTAAAATACATCCTTCAGGGGCATTTGCATCCATATCTTTAAAGATTTTAAATTTAAGATCTTTGTTTTCAGTCGCGGCTTCTACTATTAATTCTGCATTTTTTACTCCATTAGCAGTACTAGTAAATGTTGTAATATTACCCAAAGCGGATGCTTTATCAGCCTCCGTAATTCGATCTTTAGCAACCATTCGGTCTAAGTTTTTAGCTATTGTTACTAAGGCCTTTTCAAGTGCTTTTTCATTAATGTCTATTAAAGACACCTTAAAACCATTTTGAGCAAATACGTGAGCAATGCCATTGCCCATAGTACCTGACCCTATAACTGAAATATTTTGCATTTTATAAATTTTCTAGAGCAAATTTAAGAATAACATTTCACCTTTTATTGGTTTAAAACATATGAGTTAAAAGAAACTGAACCAGGAAAGAAATGATAACTAAAGATAATAGTTTAAGTTAGAACTTGATGTTGACCGATGCTCCGGTATAATATCCTAATCCGGGCTTATAGCTGTAAAGGTTTGGACTTATTTTAAGACTTAAGTCTTTATTTACTCTAAACTCTTTTAAGTGTGCATCTACATTTGCATCAATTATTTGAATAGCATATAATCCAACAAAACTTAAAATTGCTATATCTCTATTTCTTCTATGAAAATCTCTAAAATTTTTTATCGATGTTTCAGAAGTACTTGGATAAAGGTCAATAGTATTGGGATCATCATCAATCTTAGCCGTTAAAATGGATTGGTATTTATTTAAACTATCCACGTTTAACTTGTACAAATATGCAATTCCAATAGCCCCTCCATAAACTAAACCAGCTTTCCAATATTTTTTATTATACACCTGACCTACTCCTGGAAGTATTAAAGCCAATGCCATTGCTTTTTTAGGATCGTCCCAAGATTTACTTCTTTCTAAAATATTTGGCTTAGGTTTTTCTGTAGAAGTATTTTTTGAAGAATCTATCTCTATTTGAGCAATACTCTTAACAATAATAAGAAGCATAGTAAGTCCAAAAAGTGCACTTCTCATTTTACAAGTCTAGTTATACCATTTGGTTTAAAATATCTTCCAATTGCCTTCTCGATGAGAAACTAATTATTATAGTTCCATTGTCGTTAGATTTAGATTTAAACCGAATATCCGTGTTAAATTTATTTGCTAATTTCTGCTTATCATCAATAAAATCTGAGAAATCGAAATACTTTGAAACTGCTTTGCTTGATGCTGCTTCACCAGCTTTTTCATTTCTAACAAGTTCTTCCACCTGCCTTACAGACAGGTTACCTTGTACCGCTGCTTTAAATATTGCGTGTTGTAGCTTTGCATCGTCAACATTTACTAAAGCACGTGCATGTCCCATCATTAATTCACCATCCTTAATCGCACTTTGAATTTCATCCGGCAATCTTAAAAGCCTTAAATAGTTGTTTACCGTGCTTCTTTTTTTTCCAACACGTTCACCCAATTGTTCTTGCTTTAAACCACATTCATCTAATAATCGCTTATACGATAAAGAAATTTCAATAGCATTTAGATTCTCTCGCTGTATGTTTTCAATTAATGCCATTTCCAACATTTGTTGGTCATCAGCTAATCGAATATATGCAGGTATTTTTCTAAAACCTGCAAGGATGGATCCTCGTGTTCTTCTTTCACCACTAATTAGTTCATACTTCTCAAAACCAATCTTTCTTACTGTAATGGGTTGTATTATGCCATGTATTTTTATAGATTCAGATAACTCAGCTAATGCTTCATCATCAAACTCAACCCTGGGTTGAAAAGGATTAGCAATAATTTGACTTATTTCTATTTCAGCAATACTGTGTAAAGCCTTTGGCTCTATTTCTGTTATGTCTGTATCCGCATTCTCGAGTAATGCACTTAACCCTCTACCTAAAACTTTCTTAGTCATTATTGTATAATTCTTTCTTCTTCGCTTATTTGAGTCATCCCATTTTTTTGAAGCACTTCTCGTGCTAAATTTAAGTACCCTATACTTCCTGGTGCAGTTGCATCATGCTCTAAAACGGGTATTCCAAAACTTGGAGCTTCACTTAGTGTTGTATTTCGTTTAATTATAGTATCAAATACTAGCTGTTGAAAATGCAACTTAACTTCTTCTACTACTTGGTTAGATAGTCTTAGTCTAGCATCAAACATAGTAAGTAATAGTCCTTCAATTTCAAGCTTAGGATTAATACTCCTTTGAACAATTTTAATTGTATTTAGGAGTTTTCCAAGGCCTTCTAATGCAAAATACTCACACTGTACTGGAATTATAACAGAATCAGCAGCTCCAAGTGCATTCGTAGTAATTAACCCTAAAGATGGAGAGCAATCAATTATTACAAATTCATAATTATCTCTAACCCTATCCAATAATTTAGCCAAAATTTTCTCTCTATTGGGCAAGTCAATCATTTCAATTTCAGCTCCTACTAAATCAATATTTGCTGGTAAAATTGAAAGATTATCATATTTAGTATTAAGAATTGCATCGCTAGGGTCTAAATCTTGTACTAACAACTCATATAAACCAAGTCTAATGTTTTTAGGGTCTAAACCAAGATGAGATGTTGAATTTGCTTGAGGGTCTGCATCTATTAGCAGTACCTTTTTTTCTAAAACAGCTAAGCTATAAGCCAAGTTAATGGCACTGGTTGTTTTTCCAACTCCTCCTTTTTGATTTGCAATACAAATAATTTTTGACATATGATTTATAATTCTATGGTGTGATTAATTTTCGGTAAAATAAGTTCTAGTTTTAAAACTTTAAAATGCTGATGTGCGTCCATATGATTAATTTCAATAGGCGGAAATGTATCAAAATGCATTCCAATAGCTGTTTTACAATTAACAAACTTGCAAGCTTTTGCGGCATCTATAGCATTCATAGTAAAGTGGTCGCCAATTGGCAGGAAACAAAAATCCAATAAATGCTCCTCTCCTATCAATTTCATATCTAAAGTTAAAGCTGTATCCCCAGCATAATAAAAATTACTTTCATTACTTTCAATAACAAATCCTACAGGATTTCCGCCATAACTACCATCAGGTAAAGAGCTACTGTGTGCTGCATTTACTAGCTTTATTTTGCAAAAACCTAAGTTGATAGATCCACCTGTGTTCATAGGGATACTATTTTCTATGCCCTTAGCTTTTAACCATTCTACTACCTCATAAACAGAAATTACTTGAGCTTTAGATTGGGATGCTATTTCCACTGCATCGGCAATATGGTCGCCATGTCCATGAGATATTAATATTATATCTGGTTGAATTGTGGAAATGTCGACTACACTTGCTTTAGGATTTGGAGAAATAAATGGATCAAACAATATATTTTTACCACTTATTTGAACCATAAAACAAGAATGTCCGTAATATGTAATTGGTATCGCCAGAGCTTATTTACTTTGAGTTTCAAATCTAACCACAGATCTAGGTCAACTATAAACAGGTTTTTGTTAGTTATTCACATAGGTTTTATGTTGATTTCTTGTAATTCATCACCTCAAAATAATCGAAAACAAGTATTTAGGTACAATAGTTCCACGGGAATAACTTCTCTAGACCCATCATTTGCTAGAACCCAAGAAAATATACGTGCTGTAAATCAGCTATTTAACGGTTTAGTTCAGTTAGATAAGCATCTAAACATAAAACCAGGTATTGCTAAGTCATGGTCGATTTCAGATGATTCAAAAGTGTATACTTTTAACCTCAGAAATGATGTACTTTTCCACAATCACCATGTTTTCAAAAATGTTCCACGGAAAGTTACAGCATTTGATTTTGTGTATTCATTTAGAAGGATTGTTGATCCAAAAACAGCTTCTGATGGTGCTTGGATATTCAATGGCATAATTGACAAAACAAATGCATTTAGTGCAATTAACGATACCATCTTTCAAATTAGGCTTATTAAACCTTTTACACCACTAATTAGCCTGTTAACAATGGCCTACTGCTACGTTGTTCCGCAAGAAGGAGTGGATTATTTTGGCGATGAATTTGGCAAGAATCCTATAGGTACAGGGCCATTTAGATTTGCTAATTATGCCGAAGGAGTTAGGTTAAATTTAATTAAGAACGAGGAATACTTTGAAAGCACAAAGAATAGTCAATATCCTAAAATTGATGCCATCTCTATTTCGTTTATCCAAAGTAAACAAACAGAACTGTTAGAATTTACTCAAAAAAAGCTAGATGTATTTACTGGCTTAGAGAGTTCCTTTAAAGATGAAATATTAAATGCCAATGGCGAATTAACAGATAAATACAGCAGTTCTATTGATTTGAAAAAAGTACCTTTTCTTAACACAGAGTACTTGGCTTTTAATACTATCAAAGAAAATTCTCCGGTACAAGATAGACTATTTAGACAAGCAATAAGTTTGGCGGTAGATAGAGAATCTATGATTAAATACTTAAGAAATGGTGTGGGAACACCTGCTAATGGTGGATTTACACCAATTGGACTACCTGCTTACCAACAGTTTAAAGAACCTGCCTTTAACATTGGAAAAGCGAAAAAACTTTTAGTTAAATCTAATGTTAAAATTAATAAACCACTTAAACTAACTACTACAAAAGATTATTTAGATTTATGTGTTCTAGTGCAAAAGAATTTAGCCGACATTGGAGTGCCATTAAAAATTGATGTGGTACCGAGTAGTTTACTTAAACAACAAAAATCATCTGGTGATTTGGCTTTTTTTAGAAGCAGTTGGATTGCAGATTATCCTGATGGAGAAAACTATATGGCCTGCTTTTATTCAAAAAATAAAGCACCAAATGGACCTAATTATACTCTATTTAGTAATCCTCTTTTTGATGAATTATATGAGAGCCTTTTGAGTGAATCTGATGAAAAAAAGAAAAAGTTATTATTTCAAGAGATGGAAGAAATTTTAAAATATGAAAGTCCTTTTGTATTGCTATTTTATGATCAAAGTATTTGGCTACATTCAAAACGTACCAAAAATTTAAATGTTAACTCCTTAAATCATTTAGATTTAAGAGAGGTAGAAATAAATTAATAGATTATTATCCTAAAAACCAACTTAAGAAATTTATTAATCCAATTTTAAGAAATGTACTTGTTGTTATCGGCGGTGCTGTGATAGGTTGTGTTTTTAATTCTACCATTGTATCATTATCTGGCAGCGTTGTACCACTTCCAGAAGGGATTAATCCTAATGCTATGGACGGTTTATAATCTAAAATTCATTTATTTAGGGCGAAACATTATGTAATGTCATTTTTAGCTCACGCACTAGGAACGCTGGTTGGTGCTTTTATAATTGCCAAATTCGCAGTTTTTCTAACTTTAAGTTGGCGATGCTAATAGGCGTATTCTTTTTAACGGGCGGAAAAGCAGCTGCGTCTATGATAGGAACTCCAATTATTCCATCTGCAGTAGATTTAATGTTTGCATATCTGCCTATGGCTTGGTTAAGAGCCAAAATAGCTTAACACTATCCAGCTTTAATGTTTCCTGCTTTTTTGTTTCCACCTTTGGCTTGATTTTGTGCCTTTGTGGTTGACTTTGCACTATGCTTTGATACTTGAGGTTTCTTTGCGGTTTTCTTTTCTTCTTTTGTCTCTCCTTCTGGTTCAGAAAGTTGATTAAAGTCAACCTTATCTTTAAGAATGGTGTACCAGCTAACTAACTTTAAAATATCTGAATTGTACACTTGATCTTCATCAAAATTTTCCAAAATATTTCTGAAGAATGAACGAATTTCATCACCACTATTCTTCTTTGATATTAACTCTAACCCACCTTCTACCTTTTCGTGGAGTATTTTAAAAATATCTTCTAGCTTTTCATCATCTTCATACGTGTACATAGAAATGTCACTTAAAAAAGAGACCTTTTGTGTTAAACTGGTTGGAAATCTCTTTCCCGTGCCGTCTATCGATTCCACAATTAATCCATTAGATCTTCTGCCAACTAATTTTTGTAAACCAGGTTTCCCAGATACTGATACTATTTCTGATAAGTATAATGCCATCTCAAATATTTAAGTGCGAAAATATTATTTTAAGGTAATATTATGATGGGAGTTACAACATTTATCAATAGTTTTTTGAAGCAGGATAAAAAAATGATAGAAGAAAAACTATCAAACGTTTGAAATTATAAGAAATAGTAAATAATTGGAAAAGAACTGCATAATCTACCAAGCGTCAAGTATAATTTTTAATGGAGAATAGTGCAGACAAAGAAGTTATACTCTAATGCCATCTGCTCACAATAATATAATAATATTTAGTTCAAATGGAGGTATTGGCAGATTGCTAATCGAAGTAATAAAAGTAACTGGAAAGTATTTTAATACATATAATTCTCATCCTAAGACAGAAAGGAGGAATGAAAACTTGAACGCAATTGTCATAATTAGGCAAAAAAGAGGCTTACATTTCACGTTTATCAAGGCAAACGATGATTTAGTCAAAAGCAGATGAAACAATTAGCCTTAACCAGCGTTTTGAAAAGTAGTCATTTTGATTTATTTGATTAGTTAGTGAGGAGAGAGTAGTTTTGACTAGTCTCTCTTCTTTTTACAAACTATCCTTCAATCTCAACAATTTGGTTAGTAATTCTTCAATCTTATGTAGTGGTAACATATTAGCTCCATCACTCAAGGCTTTTGAAGGGTTAGGATGAGTTTCAATAAACAATCCATCTACACCCACAGCTACTGCAGCTTTAGCAAGCGGTTCTATTAGTTGTGGTAAGCCGCCAGTAACGCCACTTCCATTGTTTGGTTGTTGCAAAGAATGCGTACAATCCATAATTACAGGATATCCCATTTTTTGCATCCACACCAAATTTCTATAATCTACAATCATGTCACCATAGCCAAACATGTTGCCTCTTTCTGTAAGTAACACTTGAGAATTACCTGTTTCCAATACTTTCTTGGCAGCAAATTCCATAGCTTCAGCAGCTGCAAATTGTCCTTTTTTAATATTTACAACTTTGCCAGTTTCGCCTGCAGCTCGCAACAAATTAGTTTGTCTAAATAAAAATGCAGGTATCTGCAACACATCAACATATTCTGCTGCTATTGCTGCTTCGCTACTTTCATGTATATCAGTTACTACTGGAATATCAAATTCAAATCTTACTTTTCTTAAAAGTTTTAAAGCCTTTTCATCTCCTATTCCTGTAAAAGATGATGACTTGGTTCTATTTGCTTTACGATAAGATGCTTTAAACACGTAAGGAATATCAAGCTTATCCGTAAGTTTAACTAGAAATTCAGCAGTTCTAAGTGTTATATCTTCATTTTCTATTGCACAAGGTCCTGCCAATAAAAATAGTTTTTCTTTGCTAAACAAATTTGTAATTGTAGAATGAATATTATCGCTCACTTTAAAAATGTTATTGGCGGCAAAAGTATAATATTACATTGCTTAAAAATCTATTTGTTTTTTATTGGCTTTTGTATTCTGTATTTACAACCTGTTATTGCTCAAGAAGCAGAATCTTTTTTAGTTAGTTATAATGCCTCAACATTGGGCAATAAAATTCTTGTAACCTGGACAACAAAGTCTGGCTTTACTTGTCAGGATATACATATCGAATTAGGGTCTGATACATTTAACTATACAAGAGTTGGAACATATTATGGAATATGTGGAGATACTTCAGAGAAAGGCTATACTTATATTATTGAATCTCCCATTAAAAACAAGCTTAATTATATTCGCATAGAGTTAGGCAATTATGGTTATACTCATTACGAATCAACTTTAGTTATTGACGTTTCCAAAGGTGTATTAGTGCTGCCACATCCTCTAAATATAGAATCTAACTTATATTTTAACAATGTAGCCAAGGAACCAGTTGAAGCGATATTTTATAGTATTAAAGGTGATATTATAAAACAAATAACTACGAATAAAAATTATATTTCTCTTGAACAAATTGCACGAAAAAGAGGAGTTATTTTATACGTACTAAAAAGTGAATCCTTCTATCTTAGAGGAAAGTTAGTAGTTCAGTAATTACAAAAATTTGAAGAGCTCTGCATAAACTTCGTCTGCATTTACCATAGTAGGCCATAATGTCTTTGAACCGTGATCTGTTTGAAAATTAGGCATATAGGCTGTTACATTGTGCTTTGGAAGAACGTTTATTAGAGGCTCAACCACTATTTTATACTCTATTTTAGAGCCAGTTATAAACACAGGAGTATTTAATCCCATTATCTTAGGTTTTACTGTATTTTGATTAGCGAAATATTCACCTGGACTAAATGCTATAACACGTTTAATACGATCATCGGTCTTCGCGACCATTAGAGCTAAAGACGCTGAGTATGAGCTGCCCCATAAATAAATTTTCTTTGTTGAGTTACTGTCAACATAGTTTATTGCTGCTGTAATATCTTTTAATGCATCGTAATTTGAAGCTGGAACATTATTCTTCTTAGCCAAAGCAGCTGTTTCATTAATCACATCAAACACAAAATTTCCAAATCTAAGATCTACAGATAAGCACGCGTAACCGGAATCTACTAGTCTTGGAGCAATATCTTTATACTCACCCCTGCTATGTCCAGCTTGATGGCACAGAATAATAATACGTTCTGCATCGCTGTTAGGATAGTAGTCTGCAGTAACTATCAATCCATCTTCTGCTTTAAAAGTAACTTTTTTAAAATCTCCCTTCTCAATATCAGCAGCTTCTGCTGCTAATTTGTTTTGAGACTTACTTGTTCCAGAATTACAGCCTAAAAATAATATTATACTGAACGATACCAAATAAAAAAGCTTCTGCATTAGCGTTCAAAAATGTTTTATTTTTTTAACATTGCAAAGCTGAAATTAAAAATTATGTCGAACAATCTTTTAAAAGGAAAAAAAGGAATAATTTCTGGAGCATTAGATAGTAATTCAATTGCTTGGAAAGTTGCAGAAAAATGCGTTGAACAAGGAGCTGAAATTATTTTAACAAACGCTCCTATAGCTATGCGAATGGGGGCTATAAATGATCTTTCTGAAAAATTGAATGCACCTATAGTGCCTTGTGATGTTACAGATAATAATCAAGTGATAGAGCTCATTCAAAAATCTAAAGAGCATTTTGGAGGTAAATTTGACTTTATGCTACATTCTATTGGTATGAGTCTTAATGTTAGAAAAGGAAGAGAGTATACTAATTTAAAGTATGAATGGACTCAAAAAACCTATGATATTTCAGCGTTATCATTCCATAAAATGTTACAAGCTGCATATCAAGAAGATGCAATAAATGAATGGGGATCTGTTTTAGGATTAACATATATAGCGGCTCAAAGAACTTTCCCAGACTATAGTGAAATGGCTGAAAGTAAGGCTATTTTAGAAAGCATTGGAAGAAGTTTTGGCTACCACTATGGTAAATACAGAAAAGTAAGAGTTAATACAATATCTCAATCGCCAACAGTAACTACTGCAGGTAGTGGTGTTAAAGGTTTTGACGATTTTATTAATTATGCCTCAAAAATGTCTCCTTTAGGAAATGCGGATGCAAATGCGTGTGCAGATTATTGTATATCCATGTTTTCTGATCTTACAAAAATGGTAACAATGCAGAACCTGTTCCACGATGGTGGATTTAGCTTTACAGGTGTGAGCAACGATGTACTTCGTTAAGAAGTGAAAGATGAAAATTGCGATACTCTCAAGAAACCCAAAATTATATTCTACATCCAGACTTGTAGAAGCCGGTGAAAAGAGAAAGCACGAAATGGTTGTTCTTGACCATTTGAAATGTGATATTTTAATAGAGAAAAAGAAACCTCAGTTATTCTACAAAGGAGAAAAACTTGCGGGTTTTGATGCTGTTATACCAAGAATTGGTGCATCTGTAACCTTTTATGGCACAGCAGTAGTAAGACAATTTGAGATGATGAAAGTGTTTACTACCACAGAATCTCAAGCTTTGGTAAGATCTCGGGATAAACTTAGGTCATTGCAAATACTATCTAGATCGGGAATTAATCTACCTAAAACAGCATTTACTGATTTTTCTAAAGATCCAGAAAGCCTCATTAAAAAGGTAGGTGGGCCACCATGTATTATTAAGCTGCTAGAAGGAACTCAAGGGGTTGGAGTTCTTTTAGCTGAAACAAAAAGTGCAGCACATTCAGTGTTAGAAGCATTTCAAGGATTAAATGCAAGGGTAATGGTGCAAGAATTTATAAAAGAAGCCGGAGGGGCAGATATTAGAGCTTTTGTTGTAGATGGAGTTGTAATTGGAGCAATGAAGAGGCAAGGTAAAGAAGGTGAGTTTAGAAGCAATTTGCATAGAGGTGGTACAGCTAGTATTATTGAGTTAAGTGAAGAAGAAGAAAATACAGCTTTAAAAGCAGCAAAAGTATTAGGCCTAGGTATTGCTGGTGTAGATATGCTTCAAAGCTCAGCAGGACCCAAAATTATGGAAGTCAATTCTTCTCCAGGATTAGAGGGCATTGAAATAGCAACAGGTAAAGACATTGCAAAATCTATAATACGATACATTGAAAGAAACATAGATTAAGTCTTGCGAATACTGAATACAGATATAAGCTATGGTAGTACGGTTCTTAATTTAGACATAGCTAAGCTGTTTACAAGAACAAGCCTTGATGTTCCAGTGATTATTGAACGTTCTAAAAAGGCGGGTCCTACCCTACTGTTAATTGCGGGTATTCACGGAAATGAGGTAAATGGTGTAGAAATTGTACGCCAGATTATTAAAAGCCAGTACAACGTTCCACAGTGTGGAACTGTAATATGTATTCCTGTTGTGAATGTTTTTGGTTTTTTAAACCAAGATAGAAAATTTCCTGATGGCAGAGATTTAAACAGAGTTTTTCCGGGTACAAAACAAGGCTCTTTAGCTTCTCGATTTGCATATCATATTATGCAAGAAATAATTCCACATATAGATTATTGTATTGACTTCCATACAGGTGGTGCTAGTCGTTTTAACTATGCCCAAGTACGCATTGATAAAAACGATAAGGAAAGTTTAGATTTAGCCAAAACGTTTGGTGCACGTTTTATTATAGAATCTAAAAATAGAGATAAAACAATAAGGGAAGCAATGATTAAATTAGGTAAAAAAGTTGTTCTCTTTGAAGGTGGAAAATCTCTACACCTGGATAAACATGTTACACAAGAAGGAATAAGTGGTACCATAAAAATTATGCATTACCTTGGTATGAGGAATTATAGTGCGGAAATAGCTGAAATGAATCTTGATACAAAGCAATTTTTAATTAAAAAGTCAGTTTGGTTAAGAGCTAACTTTTCTGGTATGTATAGAAGATTTGTAAGCATAGGCAGAGCTATAAAAGATAAACAAGTGCTAGGTAGTATTTCAGACCCATATGGAGAGTTTGAAAAACCAGTAAAATCTAAATATAACGGATTTATAATTTGCTCAAATCATTCTCCCTTAGTAAATCAAGGAGACGCCCTTATCCACGTTTCTACGCAACACGAAGAGTTGTAATAAGAAAGGCCCAAACAATGTTTGAGCCCTATACTTTTTATTTCTAGTTTTTATAATTCTACTCCCATTTCAGATAAAACTTCATCAGCTTCCCCAAAATATTTCATTGCGTATAGAACATATCTAATATCTACTCCTATACTTCTACTGTAACTCTCGTTCCAAGCATAATCATTAATAGTTGCAGTGTATACTCTATCAAAATTCACACCTACAATCCTTCCTTTACTGTCCATAATTGGACTGCCGCTATTACCTCCTGTAGTATCCATATTATATAAAAATGCTACAACTACAGAGTTATGTTCTGGATGTTTTAGAATATCTGCTGGTTCAACTTTTTGAAGTTTCTCGATAAACTCTGATTGCAAGAAATAATCTTTATTATCAGAACCAATACTTTTTTCAAGGATACCAGATATAGTAGTAAAAGGGCTAAAAACAACAGCATCTGATGGTTCATATCCATTTACAAAACCGTAAGTAAACCTAAGTGTTGAGTTTGCATCGGGTACAAATTCTCCGCCATTGATTTCCATTTCTAAATCATTAAACCTTGGTATAATCTCATTTATTTCAGCATTTAATGATGTCATTTCGGTCTGTATATTACTAAAAAGAGTATTTATCTCATTAGCAAATGTTATCATATCATCTTTTTGGTTTAAAAACTTGAGTGGTTTTGTAGCCAATAGCTTAGAACCTTTGTCAACATTTACTAATTTAGAATTATCGTAAAGATTTGCGGCATACTCTTTAACTGCATTTTTACTCATCGATACTATTCTGTTACTGAAGATATTTTTTAATTCTGGTAAGTTGGTTCTAGATAATCTGTAGAATAATTCAATGAACAACTTTCTATCTAACCTTTTACTGCTGCTTAGTCCTTTATAACTTCTAAATCTATTTGTAATTTTAGTAGTATTACTATCTACATATAGTTTGGCATCTTTTGAACTTAAATTACTGAGTTTATTACCGTACATAGAAACTGTTGCAGCACTGGAGAACAAGCTGGTGCCATATAGTTGATTAATATATAGATAGTCTGTAATCAACTCAAATTTACGATTATAAAGTTCTTTATTTTTAGCAAACATGGGTCTATAACTCACAAATTTTTCATTTTTGTTTGCGTAGTCTTCCAATTTATCTTGGTCTTTGTAAGTTTGCTTAATTACATTGGTTCTTTGTAAACCTTGCAATTTTCCTCTAAAGTTTTTAGCTGTGTTGCTTAAACTTGCCAATGTTCCACTATATGCTAGTTGCTTTGCAACATCTGTTCCAGCAAAATCTTTAATTGCATCAATCCTAAACTCAAACCAATCTGCAATTATTGGCAGTACATAGTTGTTTTGATAATCTAAAAACTGAGCAGTTTGATTTCTATAGGTTCTGCCGGGATACCCTAAAATGAATGTAAAATCACCTTCTTTGGTGCCGCCTGGATTAACTTCTAAATACTTTTCTGGAACATACGGTTTACCGTTTTCGTAAGCTCTAACAATAGAGAAGTCTCCATTGTGCCTTGGCCATTCCCAATTATCAGTTTCTCCTCCAAATTTGCCTATATTTTTAGGAGGTACATAAACTAATCGAACATCATTTAAAGTTTTATATCTAAAAAGGGTATAAGATTTCCCAACTAACATTTCGCTAATTTCAATTGCTAAATCTTTATTGGTTTCCTCTTCTTGTTTAATGATAGCTTCTATGTTTTCTTTTATTTTAGATTGCTTTTCTACAGCATTTAAACCATCTATTCCAGCAAGTACTTCAGAAGAAACATCCTTATAAGATTGCGTTATTTTACAAGGAAGTGTTGTTTTAAGCTCAGCAGAATTTTCTTTGGCATAAAATCCATTTTCTAAATAGTTTTGTTCTGGCGAACTAGCTGCAGCAACAGAGCTAAACACACAGTGGTGATTGGTTATTATTAATCCTTCTGAACTAATAAATGATCCTGTACAACCCCCTAATCTAACAAGTGCATTTACCAAACTTGGTTTTGATTCATTGTAAATCTCGTCAACTTCAATTTCTAAACCAGCTTTTTTAAGATCCAATTTGGATAAATGGCTCATTGGGAACATACCCTCCTCACTAACTGAAGATTTAAAGGAAAATAGCAGTGATACTGCTATTATGGCTAAAAAATATTTTTTCATTTTTAAATTATGTTAAATATGAGGCTTCAATAAACTTTGTAAGTCTGTCGTTTCCAGAGGTTTTAATATCTCTTACGTTACCTTGCCACTCGTTATGCCCATCATATATAAAGAGTACATCATCTCCAATATCAAATACAGTTTTCATATCGTGGGTATTAATAATGGTTGTAATTTTAAACTCCTCAGTAATTCTGTGTAAGAGTTCATCTATTACTCTTGAAGTGACCGGATCTAAACCAGAGTTAGGTTCATCACAAAAAAGATATTTTATTTTAAGTGCAATGGCTCTAGCAATTCCAACTCTCTTTTTCATCCCACCACTTATTTCAGAAGGGTACTTATCATTTATTCCTGACAGATTAACTTGTTCCAAGCAAAAATCTACTCGGTCTCTTCTTTCTGCTAGCGACATATTGGTGAACATCTTTAATGAAAATCCAACATTTTGCTCTACCGTTAGAGAGTCAAATAAAGCTGTACCTTGAAATAACATCCCAATTTCTCTTCTAACTTCACGTATTTGCTTGTAGTGTAAATTGGTGAAATCACGGTTATCATACATTATGTTGCCACTTGTTGGAGTAATTAAACCTACCATACATTTCATCATTACACTCTTACCGTGGCCACTGGCTCCAATAACTAAATTAGTTTTGCCAGCTTCAAAAGTGGTAGAAATGCCCTTTAAAACTTCTTTATCACCGAAACTCTTTCGTATATCTTTTAATTCTATCACAACATTATTTGAGTTAATAAGTAATCTGCAAAAAGTATAGCAACAGCACTATATACAACTGCTTTTGTACTACTGTGCCCTACTTCTAATGCACCTCCCTCAGTATAATACCCATGAAAACTAGAAACTGAAGTTATAATAAAGGCATATGTAAAAGCTTTAACCAAAGAAAATACAAGGTTATAAGGAAGAAAAGATTCTCTGGCTCCTTGTAAAAACTCCTCTGAAGTTAATATACCTGAAGCTTCACCTGCTATTACTCCACCCACATTACTTAAAAAAATGGAAATTATAACCAATAAAGGAATCATAATCAATCCAGCTACAATTTTTGGTAAAGCCAAAAAACCACTTGAATTAATGCCCATCACTTCCAATGCATCAACTTGCTCATACACTCTCATTGTTCCAATTTCACTAGCAATGTGCGAACCTACCTTGCCAGCCAGCACTAAACACGTGATAGTTGGTGCTAGTTCAAGCATGGAAGAATCACTTACAATAGAACCGATAACGGGCTTTGCAACCAGTGGAGATATTAACTGGTAAGCAATCTGCAGAGTTGTTACAGCACCTTGGAATACAGCTATTATAACCACAATGGTTAATGAACCTATTCCGATATTGTTCATCTCTGTAATTGTTCTATCAATGTAAACCCCAACCTTTTCAGGCTTTGCAAACATTCCTTTTAAGAACAATATATACTTACCAAATTGGTAAAACAATTTCATTACGGCGGTAAATATAATACCAACATTTGGGCCTTTAAATATATTACTCCACAGAGTTTTAAATTTACAAGATAAGAGGTAACCAAGTTTATAATTATAATTTTGCTCAATGCAAAAAATAGTAGCAGTAGTTAGTGGAGGTACCAAAGGAATAGGCCGTGCGATATGTAACCATTTTCTAGAAGAAGGAATTACTGTTTTTACGTCAGCCAGATCAATTGACCAAGATTTTAAGCATCCTCAATTACATCAGTTCAAGGCTGACTTATCTCTAAGGGATGAAGTGCAACAGTTTTCCAACTGGATAATGAGCCAAACGGATAAGGTGGACATTTTAGTTAACAATGTTGGTGTTTTTATTCCTGGTAAGTTAATGGAAGAAGAAGTTGGTGTGTTTGAACAACAGATAAATACAAACCTTTCTTCTACTTATCACCTAACAAGAGCATTGTTTCAACCCATAAAAACATCTGCGAAGCCATACATATTTAACATATGTTCAACAGCAAGCATTACACCATATTTAAATGGTGGATCTTATTGCATATCTAAATATGCCCAATTAGGGTTAACAAAAGTCTTAAGGGAAGAGTTAAAAGAACATAAAATTAAGGTAAGTGCAGTTTTACCCGGAGCAACATTTACAAATTCATGGGCAGGAACTGATTTACCACTTAATAGGTTTACTGATCCTACGTCTATTGCTCAACTGATATGGGCCGCTTATCAATTACCAGATTCTACGGTAATGGAAGAAATACTAATAAGACCAATGGATGGTGATATAACATAGCTTTTCTAACTTTTTAATGACAATAAATAGCACATTTGTTCTGTAGTTTTGAAGAATAAACTAAATTTGGCAAAATTTTAAAAAATAAGAATGAGAAAATTTTACGTATTATTAGCAGCAACCCTATTTTTCGGGCTTCAAGTAACTGCTCAAAACCACGCAAATCCAGCAACAAATCTTAAAGGAAATGTGGAAGATTATATCAAAGTTGGAGATTATGTTAAACCAGCAGCAAATGTTAAAAATAAAGCACTAGAAAGCTCTTGGTTAAGTCCAGTTTCTAATTGGGAAAGTCAAGGTGCATTTTTTCAAGGAAGTTCTTTCTTAAGATTATTCCCAGATTCTAATGTTGTAATTGTACCTTCTGATGGAGGTGACGCTTACCACAATGCGTGGAATTTAATTGGTAATGTTTTTCAACCAGAGGAGCCATTATATGAGCTTCAAAGTGGTGGATGGTTAATAAATAGATTTGATACTTATACTGTAGATTCTGTAAGATTCCCAATTGGATACTTTAGAAATGCAGATTCTGTTGATGTAAATGGAACGATGACAGAAGTTGTTGACACCTTAGTTTTACACTACTATCAGCCAGAACATTTTCAAATATGGACTTTAACAAGCACAGGCGAAAGATTTGTTCTTCCAAATGGCGATGCATATGATGCAAAAACTGTAGGACCTAACGATGTTAATTTTACTGATACTTTATTATTAGATGGCACAGTTGCAACTCCTGTTGGCGACGATGGTACTTTTTCTCCAAGATTGGTTCAAACTGCTATTCCTGCTGAATTCAATACAGCCGGTCCAAATCCACAAAAAAATGGATCTAATGTAGTAGGACTTTCGATAGTTTACAAACCTGGTCAATCTTATAACTTAGGTGATACATTGGTAAGCTTCAATGAAAATGCTGAAAATGTTAAAAAACTCAACAACTTTGGTACTATTACCTACTTTAACGATGGTGGTGCAATGACGCAAACTGAGTTTTTAAATAACACTTTTGTAACTAACAGACAAGTTAGATATGGTCAGGAATTTGGATCTATTAAAGGATATCTACCAACTTTTTCATTCTTTGGATGGCAAAGTGATTTCTTCTGGGATGCAGATTACAAAGTTTCCGTTGAAAACCCAAGTTCAGTATCTACTTTAAAAGATGACTTAGGATTAAAAGCATATCCTAATCCAGCTGCAATGGGTCAAGAAATCTTAGTAAAACTTGACAAAAATGTAGCTATAGAGAATGTAGCAATTGTTATGACTGACTTATTAGGAAATGTTGTTAGCTCTGACTTTAGAAGCACTGGATTAAATACATTTAGCCTGGCTACAGATAGATTAGCTGGTGGTGTTTATTTAATAAATGTTAAGGCTGAAAATTCTTCAAGTACAATTAGAGTTGTATTAGCTGATTAGCATACTATTAACGTAGAATATTTTAAAAGCGGCCAATGGCCGCTTTTTTTATGCTTATAATTTATTAATATTTGTGTTCGCAGCATTAATATGAATAAAGTATACCACTTAGTTTTAATCTTGATTACTTGTTTTGGGATTGTACTTCCAGTTTCCGCTCAAATTAACAAGTCAACAAACACTAACTTTGGAAAGGAATATAAAGTACCTTCAAACTTTGAAACCTTAAAAAATAATTCAGACTTATTAAAAAATAAAAGAAGTGAAAGTCTATGGTTTGATTATATAGGAGATGCGAGAAATTTTGGAGAAACATATACTTATTTTACGGGTTCTCATATGTGGCCAGATTCTAATGCTGTAAAACCATTTGATGCTGGACCTGAACATGCAGGAACTCATGGAGGTGGAATGATGTTTGATCCAACTAGTGGATTGTGGTCTGCTAACGCCAGCAATGAATGGACGAGGCATACTAGGTACACCATTGATTCAGCACTTATTCTATACAAATACTTCAACTTTAGCAGTAAAAAAGATTCTGTTGTAATTACGTTGTCAACTTCAGAAAATGTTTCCAGACTTACCTTTAATTCAGAATTTTCAACAGCATCTGTTGAGTATGATCCAACTACAAATAAGGTGGTAAATGCAAATAAAGAAATGGTTATATATTTAGATAGCACTAACAATACATCTGGATTCTTTACAACTGAATATTCTAGCTATTTACAAGGAGGGTTTGAAATTCCGGTAGGCTTGGAGGTTACCCCTAATGATGGAGAACCCATTTATGGAAATCTTTTTGGTTTAACAATACAGTTTTTCCATCATAGAGACGCAACACTTGGTGAGGTGATGACGTACAAAGATTCTACTAACTTAGACACCAATAATCTTTCTCTTTTTAGCTTATTAAATATGCGAGGTGAGGGAGTTACAATATCTGATGTAGCTCATAATTTTGGATTATATCTTTATACTAACCAAAGATATAGCAATAGAGCCAAAGAATGGTTCTATCCAAATAATTACCCAAATTCAAAGCGATTTTATAATTATATTTTATTTAAAATTACTGGAAACAATGTAGGTATTAACAAGGTCAATGAAGATGTATACTTCGCCTTAAATCCAAATCCTGCAAATAGAAGCGAGCCTTTTTACGCTGACTTTAAACTTACTAAACCAAGTAAAGTAGAAATATTTATAGCCGATTTACAAGGCAGAGTAGTTAAAAAAGTTGTAAATGACATTTTTGTTCCTGGCCAACACAATATAGATGCATCTCTATTGGATTTAAAACCCGGTGTTTACTTGTATAATATCAAAACAAACCACGGGCAAGCCAGCAAAAAATTTATTGTAAACTAAAAAATTCCAATAGTTGGAGTATTGATAATATCCTCAATAGTGGGACTATCAATTAAAATTTTATCTCTTAATCCATCAAAGGCATCTTTCGTGGATTTAGATAAACTTTCCTGAACAAGCTCTAAAAACTGATCTGAAACAACAATAGGAGATTGCTCAAAAACCAGGCTATTGTCTTCAACGATGCCCGTTACGGTAAATTCCTCACAAATCTTTGTGGACTTGCCTGTAAACGAACAGCTTTCTATCCAACTTTCTATGTCGTACTTTTCTGTAGAATGTAAATAATCCAACTTCATCATTACATTTTGTTGATACTCCTTAAAAAGGTTGGTTATATTCTGCATAGATTCATCTGAAATTTCACCTTGCATAGAAGAAGAGCATTTAAAGCATATAGCATACTCGTATACTATTTCTGCCTTATTAAATAATAAATTTTGCTTAAACACCTTTTCTATAATGTATTTACGTCCGTCCAAATGTTCTCCGCAAGCATTACAAAACTCAAATGGTTGTCCTGTAGTGTGGTTAAAAAAGAAAGTAGGAATCTTATCTGACAAATATTTTTTTATCATATAATTTTAGTTCGGTAAAAGTATTACTTTTGCAAAAATTTTTAGCAATGGGTGTAACAAGATTAGAAAGAAAAGGTAGAAAAAATAAAACTGTAGCCAAAGAAAGAGTTGCAACTATCAAACGATTAAGAACTAAAAGCACTATTCAGTCTCCTAACAAGGAAGAATCTGGTGTAATAGTAGGTGATGTTGCAGATGTACTGAAAGACTTAAACAGTACTCCTGTAAAAAAAGCTGCTAAGAGTGACGAAGAAGAATAACTTAATTCAATAATAAATTAGAAATGCCTCAGTTATCTGGGGCATTTTTTGTTTATATGCTATTGAATGGTAAACATTAAAAAAATAGTATCTACGTTAAACAAGGTTAATCGCAACGCCACAGTTGTTAATCTTAGTTTAGAAGCAGATAAGTGGATTGTTTTTAGTGATCATCACAGAGGAGTTGGAGATGGTGCCGATGATTTTGCAGTATGTAAACAGAGCTATGTTAATGCCTTAAATTATTATCTAACACAAGATTATGGGCTTATTATATTAGGTGATGTTGAGGAGTTTTGGGAAAATGCACTAAAGAGCGTTATTAGTAAATATAAGGACGTTTTAAACCTTGAAAATCAGTTCCACATCCAATAAACTTTTTAAAATTTGGGGAAATCACGATGATGCTTGGAATCATTTAGATAAAGTTAAAAAGCACCTCTTCCCTTTCTTTACGAATATTAAAACATACGAGGTACTGAAATTCAATGTCTTAAAAAACCAAGCTTCTATTGGAGAGATACTTTTAGTACACGGACATCAAGGAAATACAGCCAGTGATATATTTGCAGGTATTTCAAAATGGTTTGTCCGTATAATTTGGAGAAATTTTCAGAGGTTGTTCAATTTTCCTTTATCTACTCCTGCTAAAAGCAAATCTTTAAAAGATAAACATGACATAGCAATGCATACTTGGGCTTAGGACAGAAACAAACAAATTATCATTTGTGGCCATACGCATCAGCCAGTTTTTATGAGCAGAAACCATTTGGATGTTTTAGTAAAGCAATTGGAAGGATTAGACCATGATAACCCTAATAACGAAGATCTAACTGACTCTATTCATAAGAAAATTGAAAAATTAAGAAGTAAAACTAGTGCTATTGATACGCTTGTTACCAATAAACAACCTTGTTATTTTAATGCAGGGTGTTGCTCTTTTTCTGATGGAGAAATTACTGGAATAGAGATAAAAAATGGAGCTATTGGCTTAGTGAAATGGAATAAAGAAGAACGTAATTTAATAGAATCTGAAAACCTAGAAGAGATTTATAAATCGCTCTAATAACAAACTGTAATAATACCTTTTTCAATCTTAGATTGAGAAAACCCATTCTCAATTCCCTTATATTCTGCTATAAAAAAATAGACCCCTTGCGGCACTTTTAGGCCATTGTAATTTGCATCCCACCCATTACTAATATCTGCAGAGCTAAATAACTTCTCCCCCCATCTATTGTATATCTTAAGATTATAGGACTCTAACTTAGTACAATTAACAACTGGTTTAAATACATCATTAAGATTATCAGAGTTTGAGGTAATAGCATTTGGGAAAATTAAGTCACAATAACAATCCTTTAATTCTACATTTACAGTTTGAGAGTCGACACCACACTTATTAGATGCCTTAACCTCTACAACTCCCTCATAATTTATAAGTTGATATGTAAAAGACTCAAAGTTATTTTGCCAAATAACTTTGGCATTTTGTTGTGGTACTGTTAAAACCACCTTTTCATTGTTGCATAATAAAAGATAATCTTCTAAATCTAAATAAGGTTTATCTAAACTGTAGACATTTACACTATCACTTGCAAAACATTCTTCCTGACTTACTGTAAACCACACTAAACCTGGACTTGCAACTTTTGTTGACTGCACACTATCTCCTGTGCTCCATAAGTAGGTGAAAGGGCCAAACAATGGTACCGAAAGATTTATCGTATCATTATCACACAGGGCTATACTATCACCAAGATCAAATTCATCAAACTGAATTTCAGTAACTCGTTTAGTTTGTAAAGCATTTCCGCAAATATTTGATGCTCTTATAAAAATATTTGATGTTTCTGATATGTACCGGCTAATTTCTGTACCTCCATCATTCCAAGTATGCAACGCATCAAAAGGGCTTAAAACTATTGTTTGTAAAGCAGAATCCCCGTCACAGAAGTATAAATCTCCTTCAATATCAATAGATGGAGAAACATTTGTAGTAATGTTAAACGAGTCATCATCATAACAAACCCCTTTCCAAGCTCTTACTTTGTAATAACCACTATCTGTTATATACCTATATTTTAAAGGAGACCCATTTTCCCAAAGAACGGAATCATACTTTACGGTGAAATCAAATTTATAGGCTTTCTTATCACACAATAAACTATCGTGTCCTTCATCCATTTCAAAGGGTTGGTCAATTTTTATTTGAATGGTATCCGTTAACACATTATCGCATAAATCAACATATTCAACCAAATATTGAATGGGCACTGTAATGCTTGTCGTTGGTTTTTGTATTGTAGTGTCATTTAGCCCCGTACTAGGTCTCCAAACATATTTGTTATTCTTACTTGCCCGTGCATTCAAAAGTTTAGTATCACCCTTACACAGCGGTATAGTATCTGGTATTAGGATGTCGTCTCTTAAACAGGCTAGATGCCTATTGTTTCTTCCTCCCGTAGCCGAGGTAAATCCCCAATAAACTTCATTTACACCATAAAATATGGAATTCTTTATGTCAAGAGTAATACTATGTCTTAGCGAACAATCAAAATATACTTGGAGTAAATTAATACTAGCACTCCATTTTATCCTTACTAAGTGATCTTTTCCATCTTCAATATTTATTGCCGTAGGTGTTGCTGCTACTGGAGAGCTAATGGAATTTCCACTTCCGTGATTTACACTACCATTTTTAAGTATCCCAATATGATCATAAGCAGGGTCGTTTTTGTCGCTATTAAGATAGTCGTCAAATTCTATTCCTAAACTAGGTGAAAAACCTTCAAATCCTAAACCTCCACCAGATTGACCAATTGCCTTATTACCAACAGTTTGCATTACAAAAACAATTCCATCTGCTCCTGCGTCTTGAGTGCCAAAATTGAGGTAAAACTCTAAATCAAAATCTTTATTTAAATTTAATTTATCCGCATACCAAACGGAACCCAGTTTCCAGTTTACACTAGGCGTTAGCTCATAACATTGATTGCCAATACTCTTTGCATCACCATTTGCAAAATAAGATTGAGCATATAAGCAACTCCCCAAAAACAAGGAAAACAAACTTATGCTTGCAACTTTCAAAAACCAACTCATTTTACTTTGCAAAAGTATAGCTAAATTGCATTTTTCTTATCGCTACATGTCATATTATAAACGACTTAAAACAACTGTATTTTTTTTAATCAGTGCTATAATCTTAAACGCTCAAAACTATCAAGCTCTAAAGACAGAGTATTCTGCTCAGAAACAAAATAAAAGCTGTTATACACTTACACCTAAACAAGATTGGTCTGTTGGTGGAATTTGGAGTAAAAACACAGTGCCCATCAATCAAGATTTTAGTTTTCGATTTAGAGTAAATTTTGGAACAAATAAAGATCCATTTGGGGCAGATGGAATAGCTTTTTTATTAGCACTTGAAAATGAAATAAAAGATTCTTCCTCAGGTAAATATTTAGGCGTTAAAAACATAAAGCCATCCATACATCTAGAGCTGGATGTATTTAAAAATATTACCGGCGATATAGATTTTAATGATCCAGATCAAAGTCACCTGGCTTTTTTTAAAAATGGCAATGGAAAGCATTTAGACACCAATTGCCTAACAAAAGACAATTTTAATGACGGTTGGATTCAGTTAGATGCCGCTAAAACAAATGTACAAGATGGTAATTGGTATTCTATTAAGGTTGAATATAACTATAGTTTAAAGCAGCTTACTGCATATGTAAACAATGTAAAACGAAACACTATAGACATAGATATAAGTAAAGATATTTTTAATGATATTAATAATGTTTATTGGGGCATTACTTCAAGCACAGGTGGAGCAAGTAACCATCATCAAGTATGTTTTTTATGGGATACAACACAAATAGAAACCCCCAAAGAATATGTTTTGCCAAATGCTTTTAGTCCTAATGGAGATGGAATAAATGAGTTATTTGAAGTAAAAACTTTATCTGAAATTAAAGTAAACAGATACCTGATTTATAACAGATGGGGGCAATTGATTTATGACAACAGCGTTCCGTGGAACGGAATATTTAATGGTAAAATATCTCCCAATGGAGTTTATTTAGTGGTTGTAGAATTACAACGTTCAAATGGTGAAACTTTTAAAATTACAGGAGATGTTACACTTTTCAAGTAGAATAAAAATTTTAGTGTTGTTATGTTTGTGCAGCACAGCACTAGTTGCACAAGATATTCATTGGTCTACATCAAATATTAATAGGGCACTAATAAATCCAGCCGAGAATGGAATAGATTCTTCCATAAATGCTACTCTTATTTACAGAAACCAATGGAAATCTTTAGTAACCCCATTTTCTACTTTTGCTTTAAACGTTAATTCAAGCCTACCGAAACATTTTGGTATAGGGTTAACTGCATTTACTGATAAGGCAGGTAGTGCAGGACTAAAACGCACCAATGCAATGCTAAATCTAAATTATAGCATTAAAAACCAATTGTTTAAACTAAGAGCAGGCTTAGGTTTAGGAGTTGATCAATTATCAATTTCTAATCAATCAGAAATAGTATTCCCAGACCAAATAAATCCAGATCTATCCATTGGCACTTCACAAGAACAATTTCAAAATACAAGCTACACTGGTTTTGATAATTCTGCAGGTTTATTTTTTGAGATTCCATTGAATAACAAGCATTTATTAGTTGGACTAACATACAATCATTTTTTAGCTTCAAAGCATACTGCCTTTCTTGGTTCAAAAGATAAAGTAGATAATCTTTTTAGCAGTTACATATCTCTGCCAGTGAATATTGATAACTTTTGGTCTACAAAGCCGTTTTTAATGTATCAAAATCAGAGTAATTTTCAGGAGTTAATCATGGGAACTAATTTTCATCATTTTAAAAATGGAAATGCTCTTTTTGGTGGATTAAGTTACAGATTGGATGATGCACTAATAGCTCAAGTTGGTTTCAATAAATCTGGATTTAAAGGAGGAATATCTTATGATTATACTATTAGTAGTTTAAGAGCCAATGCTGGACGCACTGGAGCAACAGAAATATTTCTTTCTTACACATTACCCTACACTAAGAAAAAAAGTGTTCCTCTAAATACTTTTATAACAAAACAAGATAGTGTCATTATAACCAAAGAGGTTCAAAACTTTGTAAACATTGTAATTAGAGATACAGAAACTCAACAAAAATTAGACTCCTTCTATTACTCGTTTAAACCAAATAAAACGATGCATTTTATAGAAGGTAATGTATTGATTAAAAGCATAAAAAGCGATTCTGTTTATTATTTAGAGATAGAAAAAAGAGGGTATTTTCCTCTATTAAATACTGTACAAATTAGTTTTGAATCAACAGATACAGTGGATGTATTTATAGAGTTAAACAAAATAAAAACAAACACTCAATACACCCTTAATAATATTAAATATGAATATAATGAATGGAACTTGACAGATGAAAGTCTAGTTGAATTAAATATTTTGTATAAAATTTTGTTACAAAACCTAGATTATATTGTAGAAATAGCCTCGCATACAGATAATAAAGGAGATGATGATTACAATAAGGAATTAAGCTTAAAACGAGCAAATAGCTGTGTAAAGTACTTAATTAGTAAAGGTATTAGTAGTGAAAGACTAAAAGCTTATGGCTTAGGAGAAAATAAACCCATAGCTCCTAATAACAAACTTGATGGAAGCGATAATCCTGAGGGAAGAGCATTGAACAGAAGAACTGAATTTTCGTTAAAACACTCCCGAAATGATAATTAGTCAAGGTGATTTACCCAATCAACAAAGACACTATAAACGTGTTGTTTGTTTGGTTCCTTCATTAACAGAACTGCTTTATAATTTGGATATGGTTCCAATAGCTCAAACCATTTTCTGTGTTCACCCTACTACGGAATTTAAAAGCTCAATCAAAATTGGTGGAACTAAGAAAGTAAATATATCTAAAACTATATCTCTAAGTCCAGATTTAATTATTGCCAACAAAGAAGAAAACGAGAAAGACCAAATAATCCAGCTTAGTGAACACGTTGATGTTTACTTAACCGACATTAAAACAATACAAGATAGTGTTGAAATGATAATAGAATTGGGAAGTTTAATAGGTAGAACTGCACAAAGTTTAAAACTGGCACAAACCGTTAAACAAGGTTTTAATTCTGTTAAAATTACCCATTCAAAATCTTGCTTATATTTAATATGGAAAGATCCGTATATGGCTGCCGGTAAACAAACGTTTATAAATGCTATTTTAGAAAAGTGTGGATATAAAAATGTATTGAAAGAAGATTCTCGTTATCCAGAAATTTCTGCACAATCCATAAAAAATTACAATCCCGAAGCTATTTTACTTTCCAGCGAACCTTATCCTTTTAGAGATATACATTTAAAAGAATTACAATCTATTTTACCTAATACAGATATAAAACTGGTAGATGGCGAGCTATATAGTTGGTATGGAAGCAGGTTATTAAAAACATTGAATATGCTTCAAAACCTTTAGTTTACCAACATTTCTTTAATATCCAATTTTATTTTATTGGCTAAATTATCTGCAACAGTTCTTGTAGAACCTTCAGCGTAAATTCTAATTATCGGTTCTGTATTGGATTTTCTTAAATGCACCCACTCTTTATCAAACTCTATTTTAACACCATCAATAGTATTTGTAGGCTGATTTTTATACTTGTCCTTAAGTTTCACTAAAATCTCATCAACATTTATTTCTGGAGTTAGTGCAATTTTATTTTTACTTATGATGTAATTTGGATATGAAGCCTTTAAGTGACTCATTGGTTTTTTTGATAAAGCTAAATGACTTAAAAATAATGCTATACCAACAAGAGCGTCTCTTCCATAATGTAATTCAGGATAGATAATTCCACCATTTCCTTCTCCGCCAATAACCGCATCGCAGTCTTTCATCATTTTCACCACATTCACCTCTCCTACTGCACTAGCAGAGTATGTACCTCCATTTTTTTCGGTAACATCGCGTAACGCTCTGGTGCTAGAAAGGTTAGACACGGTGTTGCCCAGATTTCGTTTTAAAACATAATCTGCAACAGCAACCAATGTATATTCTTCACCAAAAACCTCACCATCTTCGTTTACAAAAGCAAGTCTATCTACATCTGGATCTACAGTAATACCCAAATGAGCTTTGTTTTTAAGCACTTCAGCACATAAATCTGTCAAGTTATCAGGCAGTGGTTCTGGGTTATGTGGAAAATGACCCGTTGGATCGCAATAAAGTTCAACTACATTATTTACACCCAAAGCTTTAAGCAATTTCGGAACAGCAATACCACCAGTAGAGTTTACTGCATCTACAACTATTGTAAAGTTACTTTTAGCAATAGCCGCTTTATCAACTAAGGGTAATTTCAATATTTCTTCAATATGCCAAGCTATGTAATTCTCTTTCTTACTATAGCTTCCAATTTTATCTATTTGGTTGTACTCAAATTTAGATTCTGCAACCCTTAAAATAATTTCTTCTCCTAACTCGGCAGAAATAAATTCTCCTTTATTATTCAAAAGTTTTAATGCATTCCATTGCTTTGGATTATGACTGGCAGTAAGAATTATGCCACCAGCAGCATTTTCATTTACCACAGCCATTTCAACAGTTGGAGTAGTGGATAGACCAAGGTCTATGATCTCCACACCTTTGCTAATAAGAGTACCGCAAACAAGCTGGTTAATCATTTCGCCAGAAAGTCTAGCATCTCTACCTACAACTATTTTATTGTTTCCATCTTTAAGTATTACATCAGCAAATGCTGTTGAATATTTTACTACATCAATTGGAGTAAGAGATTTGTCTTCAAATCCGCCTATTGTTCCTCTTATCCCTGATATCGATTTTATTAGAGTCATTTTTGTTACTGCAAAGAAAATTTATTTACTCTTAACAAAGACATATTTTTTGTAATTATTTAACTATACTTCTGTGGAATTCTTTTGAGTAATTTCCATTGTAGATTACTATAAAAGAACAAATGATATTAACGTTCTTTGACGCACAATGAAATATACAGTTATCGCTTTTTCTTTGCTAATTTTAATTGGTTGTAAAACACCAGCAACTATTACGATTGGGTTTTACAATGTTGAGAATCTTTTTGATACAGAAGACGAGCCTTACAAATTTGATGAATTCTATACTCCAAACAGCGAAATTAAATGGGATAAAGAGAAGTACAACAGCAAATTACAAAACCTATCACAAGTTATAAGTGAGCTTTCAGATAAAAAAGCACCTGAGTTTCTTGGCTTGTGTGAAATAGAAAACAAAGGAGTGATTAAAGATTTAGTTAATGAACCACTACTTAAGCCTTATCACTATAAAATTGTACACTTTGAGTCTGGAGATGAACGAGGTATAGATGTTGGATTTATCTATCAACCTAAGGTTTTTACCGTGTTATACAAAGAGGCTATTGTTGTAGACCTGTCTAAATTTAACGATAAAACACGAGACATTCTTTATGTAAAAGGAAAACTAAACAATGGTGAAACATTGCATTTCTTTGTAAATCATTGGTCTAGCAGAAGAGGAGGAAGAAAAGAATCTGAACCGAAAAGAATTATAGCAGCTGAAACATTGAAAAGAGCAAAGGATAAAATTCTTGCCAAAAATAAAAGTGCTAAAATTATTGTGATGGGTGATTTTAATGACGAACCTGCAAATACAAGTATAGATACATATCTAGATTCAGAAGGTTCTGCAACAAAAGTAAATGGCAATGAACTCTATAATCCAATGTATGCCTTGGAACAGGCGGATTTAGGAAGTTATAAATATGGAAAATGGTGGGATATGTTGGATCAAATAATGGTTTCTAAAGCATTAATTACAAAACACGCCAACAAATACCACTACCAACATAATAGTGCTGAAATAAAAGATAACGAGTGGATGAAGCAACACGGCAATAAGTATGAGGGTTCACCATTAAGAACATTTGGCGGAAGAACATATCTAGCGGGATACAGTGATCATTTTCCTGTTTATATAAAGCTAAAGATCAACAAAAAATAGGTCGAATTCTTGGAAGCATTTTTAAGCAGATTAGAACAATCTTACTGTTTTAAGTAAGTGATACTTCATTATTAATTTCTTACGCAGTACTCTACTAAATTCACAAACATATTTTCTATGGTGTTTATATCGCGTGAATAAACGCTTATATGATAAAACGTTCAAAATACTATACATTTGCATTGCAAAACGGCTTATCGCTGCTTCATTAAACCGAAGGGGAGGAAAGTCCGGGCAACATAGGGCAGTGCACCTCTAGAAACAGAGGGTACATTAGCAGAAATGCTTCTGTAACAGAAAGGGTAGCAGAAAATAACCACCACGCTTGGCGTGGTAAGGGTGAAAAAGTGAGGTAAGAGCTCACACGCTCGGATGGTAACATTCGTTTGGTACAAACCTTGCACGTTGTAATACCAAGTAAACTATAGGTTGAGGGCGGCTCGTCCAATTCTAGCTTGCTAGAAACTATAGAGGGTAGGTAGCATAGATAAATGATAGGCTCCTCGCTTTTGCGAGTAGACAGAACCCGGCTTATAGTTTTGTATTTTTTAGAAGATAAACATATAATTAAACACAGCAAACAGGATCAATAATGGCAAGAATACTAATTGTAGATGACGAACAAAGTATAAGAGAAACGCTAAAAGAAATTTTAGAATACGAGGGGTATGAAATAGAGGAAGCTCCTGATGGAGAAAAAGCTCTAGCCTTAGTAAAGAAATTTAATTATGATGCAGTATTGGCAGACATTAAAATGCCAAAAATTGATGGAATGGAGTTGTTGGAAAAAGCTAAAAACATTGCACCAGAATTGCCGTTTATTATGATTTCTGGCCACGGTACAATAGAAACTGCTATTGAGGCCACCAAGAAAGGAGCTTTTGACTTTATTAACAAGCCACCAGACCTTAATAAACTTCTTATAACAGTAAGAAATGCAGTAGACAAAAACAATCTTGTAATTGAAACCAAAGTTTTAAAACGAAAGATTACCAAAACTCGAGAAATTATTGGGCAATCCCCAAGCATTAAAAAAATAAAAGGTACAATAGAAAAAGTTGCTCCTACAGATGCTAGGGTTATGATTACTGGCGAAAATGGTACAGGCAAGGAACTTGTAGCTCGGTGGATACACGAACGTAGTAATAGATCAGATAAACCAATTATAGAAGTTAACTGTGCGGCAATACCTTCGGAGTTGATAGAAAGTGAGTTATTTGGCCACGAAAAAGGATCTTTTACTTCTGCCATCAAACAAAAATTAGGAAAGTTTGAAAAAGCACATGGCGGAACACTATTTTTAGATGAAATTGGAGACATGAGTCTTTCCGCACAAGCTAAAGTACTGAGAGCATTACAAGAAAATAAAATAACTCGTGTAGGAGGTGAAAAAGACATTGATGTTGATGTTAGGATTATTGCAGCGACCAATAAAGACTTAATGCATGAAATTCAAAAAGGTAATTTTAGAGAAGATTTATACCACAGAATTTCGGTGATTGTAATACACGTTCCAACACTTAATGATAGAGTAAGTGATATACCAACATTGGCAGAAAAGTTTTTGGAAGAAATATGCCAAGACAATGGCATAAACAAAAAACAATTTTCTGCTGGAGCAATGGATGCTCTAAAAAATATTTATTGGAGTGGAAACATAAGAGAACTTAGAAACATTGTTGAACGATTAATTATTTTGTGTGATAATAAAATAACGGAAGACGATGTATTGCTTTATGCCAATAATGGCAAAAGAAAACCTGGAACTATTGATGCTATTAAAGAGTTTAGTCGTTTCCAAGACTTTAAAGACTACGCAGAAAAAATGTTTATTGATGCCAAGCTTAAAAAGAACAACTGGAACGTTGCTAAAACAGCTGGAGAAATTGATATTCAAAGAAGCCATTTATATAACAAGATTGACAAATTTGGCTTAAAGCGAAATAAAAAATGATAGGCACTGATGTGTCCGTAGCAGCTTCATTACTTAAAGAAGGAGAAGTTGTTGCAATACCAACAGAAACAGTATACGGTTTAGCAGCTAATGCATTAGATACAAAGGCTGTCTCTAAAATATATGCTGCAAAAAAAAGACCTTCATTTAATCCGTTAATTGTTCATGTTTCAGATTTAGCCTCTGCCCAACGCTATGTTAAAAACTTCCCTCCCATTGCACTAAAGCTTGCTGAAGCTTTTTGGCCAGGGCCATTAAGTATTCTGCTATCAAAACATAGTAGCATACCAGATTTAGTTACTGCAGGTCTTCCAAATGTAGTGGTTAGAGTTCCCAAACATCCCATCACTTTAGAGCTGTTAAAAAAAATAGATTTTCCATTAGCTGCTCCAAGTGCAAATATTTCCAATACGGTTAGTCCTACATCTGCTCAACGCGTTAATCAAAACTTAGGAGAAAGGATAAAATATGTTTTGGATGGTGGAGCGTCTGAAGTTGGTGTTGAAAGCACCATAATATCTGCTCAAAACAATAAAATAGTTCTTTTACGAGAAGGGGGAATAAGTCAAGAACAAATAGAATCAATTTTAGGAAGTAAAATAACACTAAATACTAATGCTAAGATTTCTTCTCCTGGGCAGCTAAAAAAACACTATGCAACTAATAAAAAATTGATTGTAACTGACAATCTTCAAAAAACATTATCCAATTATAATGATAAACGATGTTCCGCCTTATTGTATGAAACAAAAGAAGTTCCAGAAAGTGTTACTAGCTATCATTTATCTAAAACGTATAACCTACCAGAAATAGCAAACAACCTCTTTGAGTGCATGCATCTTGCTGATGAAGATAAAAGCGAAATAATTGTGGTTGAAAAATGTAAAGAAGAAGGCATTGGTAGGGCAATAAACGATAGATTGCGGAGAGCGAGCTGGTAAATTTTAGAATTCATGTTTTTATTTCCCTTTACTATAGAAGTTCAATCTAGTGCAATTTTGCTAATTTGACACTCTTATTTAAAGGCGGTAGTAAAGCTGTGGAGGTTACATAAAGGATTAGAGGCTTTTGGATATGTGTTATAATCTACTAAATTTGGACGAATTCTAAGGCAAAGTCACGTCAAAACCTTTTTTTATCAACCTTATACTGCGTGCACAATAAAAATTGACGCTCTTTTTCCTTAGATAACTTAAGGCTATGCTAATATTTAAGCACATTGATTATGACTAAATTAATCCAAAAATCAAAACGAATAGAATCTATTGATATTCTTCGGGGAATAGTAATGATATTAATGTGTCTTGATCATACCAGAGATTATTACCATAACCTTGATGCTGCAGGCTGGCCAATGGATTTAGAAACTACAACACCAGGATTATTTTTCACTCGATATATTACCCATTTCTGTGCTCCTATTTTTGTACTACTTTCCGGAACGTCTATTTATCTGCAGTCTCTGCGTAAATCAAAAAAAGAACTCTCCATATTTCTTTTTAAACGTGGGATGTGGTTAATTTTTCTTGAAATAGTTCTTAATAATTTTCTATGGAAATTTGATATTTTCTATGATGTAATAGTTCTTCAGGTTATTTGGGCAATTGGAGCTTCAATGGTTGCTATGGCTATTATAATTCAATTCAACAAATACGTAATATTTGCGATTGGAGCAGTTATAGTTCTTTGTCATAATTTACTTGACTCGATTGTTACTGAAGGGGCAGGTATTTTATCTTTTGGATGGCTACTTTTTCACCAATCAGGAGTATTAGAGTACGGAAATTATGGTAAAATATTTGTTGGTTATCCTATGTTACCTTGGTTAGGTATAATGATACTTGGGTTTGTTTTAGGCTGGCTTTATAATAAGAAAATAGAACAAAGTAAAAGAATCAAAGTATTAATTGGAATTGGACTTGCATCATTGGTTACCTTTTGTATCCTTAGATTATTCAATTTATACGGAGATCCAAATTGGGCCTTTGAAATGCAAAAAGGATTTTTCAACAATCTGGTTTCATTTATTCGAATTACTAAGTACCCTCCTTCTTTACATTATTCTCTTGTAACCATAGGTGTTGCTCTACTTTTATTAGCCGCTTTAGAACAACTGCGTGGAAAGGTAGCTGATTTCTTTTTAGTCTTCGGGAAAGTGCCGCTTTTCTTCTATTTTCTGCATATCGCAGTAATACATTTATCTAGTATGTTTCTTAAACCATTTTGGAATGATGTTATGTATTCTTCCGTTGGCAATTACGAAAACAGCGTTAATAATCACCATATGTTTCTTGGCGTTGACCTTATCTATGTTTATTTAGCTTGGGTACTAATTATCACAATCCTGTATATCCCATGCAAAAGATATATGCAATACAAAGGGCGTAATAGAGACAAGAAGTGGCTTAGCTATTTCTAGTTAAATCGTGCTTCAAAAACACCTTGAATATCATTGTTCACAAATGCTCAAATTATAAATTATGAAAAAAACTATTTAAATTGACGTTTATACTATCCGCAATATTGGCAGCACAGCACTGTTCAAGTCAAAATAATAAGAATAGAAGACCGTTGCATAATATCAGCTGAATTGTTTCTTTCATAAGTCGTGATGATTTTTGCTATTTTTCAGCTAGTTGGCAGTTATTTTCTCATTTTACTTTTGGATTCTTTGCGTTATTAGACCAAATTTTGATTATTTAACTGAATTTGAGGCAAGTATCCTAGGACTTCTATATAGGTTATAAGCAATTGCCTCCATAATGTTTTGTGAGTGCATTTTCTCTATTCCTTTGTAACGTGCAGTTCCTCCATTGAACCATCTCTTGATTCCACCAAATGTACGTTCCACTTTAAATCTAGTTTTGCCTACTTGCTTATTAAACTGCTTTTCTCTGTCTGTTAATGGCTTATTCTTTTTGGCCTTTTTTAGAATGTGATTCTTTAATTTTCGTTTTTTAAGAAGTTCAGCATTTTTAGCAGATTGATATCCCTTATCTGCTTTTAGAGCTATTTTATTGGGTAAGTCTACGGTATCTAAAACTTCCTCTAAATTGGATATTTCATTGGTACTAGCTTTCGTTGTAAGCACTCCTAACACTAGGCCTTTATTGTCTGTGATATAGTGTTTTTTATAACCAAAATGATATTTGCCTCGTTTCTTTAACCAAGATGCATCTTTATCTACACTATCTGCGTAATCATTAGTAACAACATCCAATTCATCTTCTCTATCTTGGGTAATCTTATGCTTGGTTTTTCCTTTTGGTCTTAATGGTGTATCCACTACACTAGCATCTACAATTAACCCCGTCTTTACTATTATTCTATGCTTTTCTAACTGCTCATTAATTTGCTTAAATAAAGGTTCGTATGCTTTTGCATACGTTAGAGTCTTTCTAAATCTACTTATTGTACTGTGATCTGGGGCTATCTGTTCTATGGTCAAACCACAGAAATAACCAAATGAAATACTATCATTTACTCGATCCTCTACTTCATAATCACTAAGCCCATACCAAGTCTGAAGTAAACACATCTTGAATAATAGTAATCCATCGTAAGCAGGTGCACCTACTGCATTAGAAGTCTTTGTGTAGTGCTTGTCTATAGTCCGAGATAATGCATCCCAATCTAATAACTCATTCATCTGCTTGAAAAATACCGTTTTTATCTTTCTTGCTCGTAAATTGCATATACTATCTGCAAACGTTGGGTTGCTTATCCTTTTCATGCCATGAAAATAACACCTAATTTGCTGATAAACAAGTGTTTTACATATATTACTGTGTTCTTGCCGTGCAACGGTCTTAAAGTACTTATTTGATTAGTTGTGCTTTTCTTGGTAATAATCGTTGTGCTATTTGTTTCTATTTTAAAATGTATTATCTCATTTAGCTAAGTTTATTATATTTCTGCCAAATGTTATGGTGGTGATATTACACGTAAGCTGCTAGAAAAGCAGAAAAAAGGGAAGAAGCGTATGCGACAGGTAGGTAATGTAGAAATACCTCAAAGTGCATTTATGGCTGTTCTTAAAATTAACGATTAAAAAAGCCCCTCATTTCTGAGAGGCTCAATATTTTTAGCTAGATACCAGGATTATATGAATGTATATAACCTTCGTTTATCAGAAATTACGAACCAAACTTTAAAAACTTTTCAGTATACTGTTTGCCACGAGTTGCTACTCTAACAAAGTAAATACCATCTTTTAAATCTTTTACATTTACGTTTAGGTTACCAGAAGTGGATAAGAGCACGCTCTTTATTGTTAAACCATTTAAACCTACTACATCAAGTTTAACAGTTTCTTCTTCTTGCATTTCAAATGTTAGCACAGGTATTATAAAGTCCGAAGTCTTGTTTGATACTAAATCAAATTCCCTTACTAATTCTGTATTAAGAGCTTTACCAACAACACTATATTCGAATTTACCATCATAATCAACCTGTTTTACTCGATAAAAATTAATACCTTTAATTGGATTTAAATCTACATACTCGTACTTGTTAATTTCATTACTAGTACCTGCCCCAGTTTGTTCAGCAATAATTTCCCAAGTATCTCCGTTATCAGAACTTCGTTCTATAATAAACTTTTCATTATTCAGCTCCATTGCGGTACTCCAAAAAATTTGATTAGCCTCATTGCTGGTTTTAATATTAAATTCTAACCAGGTTACTGGTAGTACGGATATTGAAGGTACAGGAGAAACCCCTGGATTATTAGAGCTTGGGATAATCCAACTAGTTATAGCACCTGCAGTAAGACCATTACTAAAATATAAAGCACAACTGTAACAAGTAGTACTAGTTCTTATGTGCAATTTATTATAATAACCAGCATATTTAAAACCATTAGATACTGATGCATGGGGAGACTTTATTAGCCAATAATTTGCTGTAGCATGTTTATAATAAGATGTGCTAGGAACAGGGTTATAGGTCCCATTTACAGCGGATGTTCCGGCACCAGTAATGCTATAAGATTGTGCCATCGATGGATTAGGATTTAGAATTAGTATTAATAACATTAAGATAGTTATGTAACTCAAGAACTTTTTCATTTTAATTAATTTTAGTAAATTTTTGGTATTTATATTTCTGGTCTGTTTCTATTAGCAAGAAGTAATTGCCATTGCTTAGGTCTGTACAATTTATACTATTAGCTGTATTATTAAAATTATTAGTAATATCAAACATAACCCCTGAAGCGTTTAGGACCTTAAATGTTGCATTTGATACATCATCAATGCAATCTAAGATAATATGGCTGTTGACCAACGTGTTCCTAATTTTAATTTTTGGTGCTAAAGGCCGGTTTAAGGTTGCAGTTTTAGATGTAGATCTTTCATACTCAAAGCCTCCCCCAGATTGCCCAGAAGTCCACTTTGTTATCTTCAGTTGTAGGTAAATATCGTCTTGCTCTAAATATACCACCAAGTCTTTATCTAAAGCATCTCTAATAGATCCTATTGCTGGTTTAAAAGCTTTAAAAGTCAAGGTGTTCCAATTATTTAAATTTCCATATGCCCATTTGGTACCTAATGGGCTAATTGAATCTGCTCGAGATTCGTTTTTAATATTAAACAACAATTGGCCGTTTTGTCTTGTTAACCAAACATTAGACGTTATTCTGTCTTGGTTTTCTTCTAGAGTCCAATCTGCTCCATCAACTTTTGTAAATGTAATGGTGGTGTCGTTCCAAATTGATTGTGCAGACGCATCAATCATAAAGAAGATTAGAAAAGACCAAAAACTAGCTCTAAAGCAAGGTTTGATTCTCATACTTGAACGCAATATCGGAAATTTTACTGAACTTACAAAGTAAGACCGTTGCATAATATCAGCTGAATTGTTTCTTTCATAAGTCGTGATGATTTTTGCTATTTTTCAGCTAGTTGGCAGTTATTTTCTCATTTTACTTTTGGATTCTTTGCGTTATTAGACCAAATTTTGATTATTTAACTGAATTTGAGGCAAGTATCCTAGGACTTCTATATAGGTTATAAGCAATTGCCTCCATAATGTTTTGTGAGTGCATTTTCTCTATTCCTTTGTAACGTGCAGTTCCTCCATTGAACCATCTCTTGATTCCACCAAATGTACGTTCCACTTTAAATCTAGTTTTGCCTACTTGCTTATTAAACTGCTTTTCTCTGTCTGTTAATGGCTTATTCTTTTTGGCCTTTTTTAGAATGTGATTCTTTAATTTTCGTTTTTTAAGAAGTTCAGCATTTTTAGCAGATTGATATCCCTTATCTGCTTTTAGAGCTATTTTATTGGGTAAGTCTACGGTATCTAAAACTTCCTCTAAATTGGATATTTCATTGGTACTAGCTTTCGTTGTAAGCACTCCTAACACTAGGCCTTTATTGTCTGTGATATAGTGTTTTTTATAACCAAAATGATATTTGCCTCGTTTCTTTAACCAAGATGCATCTTTATCTACACTATCTGCGTAATCATTAGTAACAACATCCAATTCATCTTCTCTATCTTGGGTAATCTTATGCTTGGTTTTTCCTTTTGGTCTTAATGGTGTATCCACTACACTAGCATCTACAATTAACCCCGTCTTTACTATTATTCTATGCTTTTCTAACTGCTCATTAATTTGCTTAAATAAAGGTTCGTATGCTTTTGCATACGTTAGAGTCTTTCTAAATCTACTTATTGTACTGTGATCTGGGGCTATCTGTTCTATGGTCAAACCACAGAAATAACCAAATGAAATACTATCATTTACTCGATCCTCTACTTCATAATCACTAAGCCCATACCAAGTCTGAAGTAAACACATCTTGAATAATAGTAATCCATCGTAAGCAGGTGCACCTACTGCATTAGAAGTCTTTGTGTAGTGCTTGTCTATAGTCCGAGATAATGCATCCCAATCTAATAACTCATTCATCTGCTTGAAAAATACCGTTTTTATCTTTCTTGCTCGTAAATTGCATATACTATCTGCAAACGTTGGGTTGCTTATCCTTTTCATGCCATGAAAATAACACCTAATTTGCTGATAAACAAGTGTTTTACATATATTACTGTGTTCTTGCCGTGCAACGGTCTTAATAGGAGAACCGATAAATTAAAGGGTGAGGTTATATCTTAATGTTAAGACCTAAAAGTGCAGATATGGTTGAAGACATACACTAACGAGAAAGAAGATTATTTAAGTTTACATCTTTAGTATGCAAGTATAATTTCTTAACAGATGCAATATCAATTCTCTCTATAGATGTTGTAGGTTGAAAATACCATACTTCTACAATGAGATTGCCCACTGCGTATAAACAGAAACTATGGTTGTAATATTCTCAACTGGAAATAAAATTACTTTTGTCAAAAACAACTTTTACATCTATTGTCATTCAGAAAAGAGTGGTAATGTCTTTTATATTGGCAAGGGTAAGGCTGGTTAACTTACTCTTTCTCTCAATCTTTTGTTTATGCCACAAAGCTAGACACAAGTCTAAAGGAGAAAAGTCTATAAACAGGAAACCGAATTACTACTCTTTCTCTATAGCCTCAATACGTTCTAACACCAGTTGAAGTTGTTTCTGAAAGTATTTAGGGATATAAGTTCAAATAAAAAGCCCCTACTAAAAAGTAGAGGCTTTAAGTTACTGATAATCAGTGTCGGGGTGGCAGGATTCGAACCTGCGACCTTCTGCTCCCAAAGCAGACGCGATAACCGGGCTACGCTACACCCCGAAAAAGTAGTCCCACCAGGACTCGAACCTGGAACCTACGGTTTAGAAAACCGTTGCTCTATCCGGTTGAGCTATGGAACCATTTTTGGATTATCTATTATAAAAGAACGTATTCTTTATTAGAAACTTTAGCGGTGAGAGCGGGATTCGAACCCGCGGTACCCTTGAGAGGTACGGCAGTTTAGCAAACTACTGGTTTAAGCCACTCACCCATCTCACCTGGTGATTTCTTTTCCCTTTCTTTCAAAAGGAGTGCAAAGATAAAATTAAATGCTAATCACGATATAGTTTTTATCCTTTTTTTTTATGTTTTTTTTTAGACCAAATTATTTGCCTTTTTACAATAATTATCAGTAACGTTGAACTGAAAATGTCGAGTAAACAAAATACCGATTACATCTTTAGAAATATGAAGGTATACGGCTCTACTGAATGGTTAGCCGACAATAAAAAAAGGTATAGAACTGTGTTCGATAAAAACGAATGCACCTATATCTATACCGAATTTTCTTTCTTTAACCTTAATTTTAAAAAGAAAGATTGGGACATTGATTTAAAACTAATCTGTCTCGATCAAAATAATGTAGAAATATGTAACCTAAATTGCGATAGAACCGTTTCTCAAAATCATAACTTAATTTATGTAAGAGAAGGATGGGGTACGCACAACGTTGGCACTTATTGGAATCCTGGTAATTATAAATGGCAAGCACATATTGATGGCAAAATGATTGCTGAAAAGAATTTTTATATCCAGGATGTTGGAAAAGTAAATTCATTCGCCAATCCATATTTTAATATTACCGGTATAAAATTCTACGAAGGGCCTTTTGATAATGTCAAGATTGAGGACCGCAAATACTTCGAACAGTTTAGCGAACAAGATTCTCGGTATATCTGGGCAGAGATAACAGCAACAAACAAGGTTAAAGATTTAAGTTTTTGGAGTTGTGAATTTGTGTTTAATTTCTTAACGCAAGAAAATCTTTTAAAAGGCAGTATATCTAAACTAATGTTTGTTTACAAACAAGATGAAACATTTACTTTAACCGTACGTTGGGGAGCAGATAAGCCAGGAAGCTGGTCTAAAGGCATTTACAACATCGACATTTTGTTTATGGATCAACTTATATTACAACAGGATTTTAATATAGGAAATGATTTTGTAGAATACATAATTGAGGATGTTACTGTTAAACCTGAACCTAAGGAAATTCCTGCAAAGACAAATATTACTTCCAACCAGGATAATATTAACAGAACTTTAGGTGAGTTTGATGATTTAATAGGACTAAATAGCGTTAAAGATAGAATTAGAGAATATGCCAACTATCTTGAGTTTATAGCCATTCGTAAAGAAAAAGGGATAGCTGAAGAGGAGCAAATAAACCTAAATTGTATATTTAAGGGTAATCCAGGAACAGGTAAAACTACGATAGCTAGAAAGCTTGGAAAAATATATAAACAACTTGGTTTATTAAGTAAAGGACACGTCCACGAAGTAGATAGAAGCGATTTAGTTGCAGAATTTATTGGCCAAACTGCACCTAAAACAAAAGCTGCAATTAAAAAAGCTGCTGGCGGTATCCTTTTTATAGATGAGGCATATTCATTAGCACGTAAAGACGATGATAGCAAAGACTTTGGTAAAGAAGCTATTGAGATTCTCCTAAAAGAACTATCAGATGGCAAAGATATTGCAATTATTGCAGCAGGCTACCCAAATGAAATGGATACTTTTTTAGAGTCTAATCCTGGTTTAAAATCAAGATTTAGAATGATTTATGATTTCCCAGATTACACACCTCAAGAGTTATTAGAAATTGCACACAAACACTCGGATAAAAAAGGAATTAGCTTTACTGAAGAAGCTGAAGATCTTTACTATAAAAAAATTGTAGAAGCGTACAGAAATAGAGATAAGTTTTTTGGTAATGCTAGGCTGGTAGTTTCACTTATAGAAGAGGTAAAACTTAATCTTGGTATTAGAGTAATGGGTACTGAAAATCCGGCTGATTTATCTTTAGACGAACTGTCTTTAGTACAAATTGAGGATGTTGAAAAACTATCTGTAAACTCTAAAACCATTACTCCTGATATACCAATTGATGAAGAATTATTGGAGCAATCTTTGCGAAAACTGGATGGACTTATTGGAATAGATTCTGTTAAAGATGAAATTAAAAATCTTGTAAAACTGGTAAGATACTACAAAGAAACCGACCAAGATGTTCAAAATACTTTTAGTCTTCATTCCGTATTTACAGGTAACCCGGGTACAGGTAAAACAACTGTTGCCAGAATTTTAGCACAGATTTATAAAGCTTTGGGTATACTTGAAAAAGGCAACCTTATTGAATGTGACAGGCAAAGCTTAATTGGCGGTTACGTTGGGCAGACGGCTATTAAAACTGGAGAAATAATAGATAAAGCAATGGGTGGCGTGTTGTTTATAGATGAAGCGTACTCTTTAACAGAAGGTGGTAACTCTGACTATGGTAAAGAAGCCATTGAAATAATTCTTAAAAGAATGGAAGATTACCGTGGTAAATTTATTGTTATTGCCGCCGGATATACTGATAATATGGCCAGGTTTATTGAGTCAAATCCAGGTCTAAAATCAAGATTTGATAAAGTTTTTGAATTTGAAGACTTTGATCAAGATTTACTGGTTGAAATTGCCAAAATTCAGTTTAAAGACTCTGGATTTATTTTGGATGCTAAAGCTAAAAAAGAACTCGCTTTACTTATAGGCAATATGTACTCTCATAAAGATAAATACTTTGGTAATGGAAGAAGCATCAGAAAAATTGTTGAAGAGGCCATTAGAAATCAGCATTTAAGAATGAGTGATTTGGCGTCAGCTAAACGAACGGTTAAAATGATGAAGACCATCACACATAAAGATTTGGAAAATATTGAATATAAGGATAAGTCTAAACCGGATATAGTACCTACTTTAGGATTTAGAAAAAGTAACTAAGCGTAAATAATTGTATGCATTCTTTTATTTTTTTAACATTAACCGGAATTTCTGTTCTCAGTTTATTAATTTTACTTTATTACTATCTTACAATATTTAATAAACTAAGGCGGGTAAAATTATCTGTAAAAACTACAGACATTCCAGTTTCTATTGTAATTGCTGCAAAAAACGAGAAATCAAATTTAGAGCAAAATTTACCTTTAATACTGAACCAAGATTACAGCAATTTTGAAGTTGTTGTAATTAATGATGGAAGCTTTGATGGTACATTTGACTTTTTAGATAGTCTAGCAAAAGAACATAAAAACCTATCGGTTAGACATTTAGACATTAATGAACGATTTCAACGAGGAAAGAAATTTGCACTTACTATTGGTATAAAACTAGCAAAGCACGAACAGTTGTTGTTTACAGATGCTGATTGCAGGCCTAATTCTGAACATTGGATTAAAGCTATGATGAGTGCAAAAGAAAATAAGGAAATTGTTTTAGGTAATGCACCATTAACAGTTAAAGCAAATTTGTTAGGATCTATTATAAAATATGAAACATTCCATACCGCTTTACAATACCTTACTTATGCTTTAGCAGGAAAGACATATATGGGAGTAGGAAGAAATTTATCCTATTCAAAGAGCTTATTTTTTAAGAATAAAGGCTTTGCTTCCCATCAGCACATTCAGTCTGGGGATGATGATTTATTTGTTCAAGAAACCGCAAATTCTACAAATGTTGCCGTCTGTGTAAACCCAGATAGTTTTATGTACTCACAAGGGCCTCAAGGTTTTAAAAAGTGGCTAAATCAAAAAACACGACACTTGTCCACTTCCAAGACATATTTAGGAAAGTATAAAAGACTGCTCGGTGTTTATAGTGTATTTCAAATTTTAATCTACATAACATGCATCACATCTATTATTTTACAGCCACTAAATTGGTATATACCAATTGCTATTATTGGTTTTAAGTGGATTGTACAATGGTTTGTTTTTTTTAAACCAACACGTATGTTGGATGCAAAGAAAATTGGGTATGCCCTCCCCTATTATGATGTGTTATACACTTTATATCTTTTACTGTTTGGATTAATAAAACCATTTAGAAAGCAAAAAACATGGAGATAGTTAAAAAATACTTTCCAATATTATCTAAACAACAATTAGAGCAGTTTAGCCAACTTCAATCTTTGTATGAAGATTGGAATGCCAAGATAAATGTTATCAGCCGAAAAGACATGGATCAATTTTATGGTAATCATGTACTTCACTCGCTAACTATAGCACATTATTACACTTTTAAAGACTCTGATAATGTTATGGACATTGGCACAGGCGGTGGATTCCCTGGTATTCCATTAGCAATTCTGTTCCCAAACGTTAAGTTTACGTTAGTGGATTCCATTAAAAAGAAAACAAAGGTGGTACAAGAGGTTGCTGCTTCCTTAAATTTACAAAATGTATCCGTTGTTAACGATAGGTTTGAAAACATTGAAGATAAGTATAGCGTTATTGTTTCCAGGGCAGTTGCGCCAGCATTAAAATTAGTAAAATTCACCAAAAGAGCGTTGGCAAAAAAAGGAAAACATATTTTCATTAAAGGAGGCGATCTTACTAATGAAAAAAAAGAACTATTATCCGCTTATAAAAATATGAAATGGAAGGAATTTAGTTTAAGTGACAACTATGACGAGCCTTTCTTTGAAACTAAAAAAGTGATTATTCTGAATTAATGCATTGGTTTTAATTGCATTGTACTGTCATTATTATATAGATTAAAGTACTTTATAGCTTCTTTATCTTCTTTTAAGTAGTGCCTTACAATACTGTCTGCAATAGGAATTTCATTAGCATCCAAAGAGTCGGCAACATACAAGCTAAACAATTCATTAAAATCTTTCAGAACAATGTTACTGTAGTTAGAAGTAAGTCTCTGAGCCATAGAAAACACCAAGCTATCTTTTCTTGTTAAAGGTTTAAGTTCACCATTTTTAACAATAAACTCATCCAATCCTAATAAAATTGGATGTAAATTATTAAAGAAAGCTGCCGTATCTTGATAATACTGAATACTATCTGCAAATGTTTGAATACGTTCTCTATATAACCTATGGTTTTCAATTACTTGTTCTGTATATGAATTGTACCCTACACCTTTCTTTTCAGGTTTTGGTTTTTGAGAACAAGAAATTGAGCTACCTAATAAGGTTAATAGTACCAGTTTTAGTGTAAGTTTTTTTGTCAAAATCGCTATACGTTATTACATAAATATAAGTACCCATTGGTACGTCTTTTCCTTGGTATTTAGGAAGCCATTTTTCGTCTATATTAGTTGACTCATATAACTTTTCACCCCACCTATTGAAGATTTTTATACTGTATTCATTAATGGCTAATCCTTGTACACCAAAGGCATCATTAAGATTATTATTATCAGCCGTAAATGCATTGGGAACAAAAATTTCTGGCATAAAAACAAAACAAATTTCATTACTCCAAGAATTTGTTGATTCCCCTAATATTTCGTCGGCATAGATTCTATAACATTTTCTAAATTGATCGGGATTATTAAGTATCAATATGTTATCATTCGGCATTTCACCGCTACTTACAATGCTAAAAGGGCCTCTATTTATGCTTTCGAAAATTGAATAATTACTAACACCATTCTCCCAACCAAGGTAGTCGCTAAAATTCATATGGATATCAAAATTGTCGTCTTGATAACCCTCTAGTAAAATATTGGTATGGGGTTCAGAAGTAATGAGAGTGCCACACTTATTAGTAGCCACAACTCTATACTCAAATGCATTTAAATCAGTATTTATAGGTGATTCTGTATAGTTAAATATGGTACCAGTTATACTTCGAACTTTTTCCCAATTATTTGTTCCAAATTTTCGCTTTTCAATTTCAAATTCATTCGCAGTTGCTGCTTCCTTTAGCTTCCAATTAATAATCATTCGATCATCTGGATCTCCAACACTCACATACCTTAAATCTATAGCAAGTCGATCAATTTCTATATCCAGGGCAATACTGTCTCCTACACACCCTTTATCAGAAATCTCTATTACACTTACTTTACCAAAAGGCAATGTTGGTTCCCAATCTACTACAATTGCGTTGCTACCTTGACCAGTAAACCCGTTAGAGCCACCCACAACCCAATTGTAAGTTGAAGTGGAACTTCCTATTACTGAATAAGGAATAGCTAAAACATTTTCAGGGCATACTACACTTGCACCTATAATTTGAGAAGTAGTAGGTTTAGGATTGACTATAATGATTGTATCTATTAACTCCCCCTTACAACCTGCAGATGTAATTTCTTTTACCGAAAGCACAAAGTTTCCTGGACTGTTCCAAGTTATGTAAATACTGTCATTGCCTTGATTTTGAATGGCTGTTGTATTTCCATCTAAGGCCCATTCAAAGGTTGATCCTATAAAACCTGAAATGGTATATAAGCTAGGTGAATCTGTTTGACAAAGTTCTTGTATACCAATTATTTCATTAATATTAGGTTTTGGATAAATCGTTACATTCAGTGTTTGTATGTCACTAAAGCAGTATTTGTCGTTCACAGCATCATATGCTTTTTCTTGCAACGCTACAGAACCTAACCCTGCTGCACCCCAATCTACACGAATTAAAAAAGTAGAATCCCCAAAACTTTGAACTCCACCCACAATAGTCCAGTCATAAACATTTCCGCTTACGTCTAGCGAGTTGTATGCAACACCTTTATCAAACTCACATACATCTGTTGGACCTACAATTGGATTACTAACTAGTTTATATGTTTTTGTAATGTTTAAGGTTACTGGAGCACTTATACATCCGTGTCGGTTTGTTTCTACTACTCTTACCGTGCCAGCACCTTCATTTCCCCAATTGATCTTGATTGAACTTGTATTTCCACCACTTACTTTGTTACCTCCAACTACAGACCATTGATAACTAGAACCTGCATTATTAGTTGCATTATAGTCAACATTTGTAGCATTTGGACATACAGTAACTGGCCCATTTATATCTGGCAAAGGGATACTAACTACTCCGTTTAGTTTGCCTGTGTCACTTGCACAACCGAAAGAATTTATTTCTACTACTTTAAGTTGAAAACCATTTGAACTATAAGTTCCTAAGGTTATAATATTTTGATTTTCTGCAGATATGGTTCCATTATCTATAGACCAAGAATAAGTATGCCCGCTATTTAGTGGTACAGAATAAGAAACACCAACTTCTCCTTCACAGAGAGTATCTTTACCCGAAATATCTGGTGTTGCTGGACTTTCACTTATATTAATAGCTAGTTCAACAGTATCTCCAAAACAACCATGCTCACTCACCTCTATTACCCTTATTGATCCACTGGTTTTGTCTCCCCAATCGATAACTGCAGAGGATTTGGTGGAGTCTCCTATTATTTCACCATTTACAACTTCCCATTGATAGGTTGATTTATTTTTACCGTTTAATGTAGTATACTTATATGCATTGAACATACATACATCAATGGGACCGCTTAAATCAATATCACTTTCAAAAGGAGATACATTTATTTCCACGTCTAAATAATTAAACTTTGGAGGGCAGCCATCATCTTCCACTACAAAAGTGACTAAGTAAGGTGTTTCTCTAGCGTGATCACAATCAGTTTTCCAACAAAACTCACTGGTAACTTTTTCTATGGCAATTGCCTCACTAAAAGTACCTTTTGTTCCTATAAAACCATTAGAACCATCTATAACAGGTCCTGTGGCTGTTAATTTAACCTTATCTGCATCTGGGTCTTTACCAATAACATCAAAACAAAGCGTTTGTCCTGCCTGAATATTAAAAACTTTGCTAGCGCTACTTTTAATACTTGGAGTTCCATTTGGTGGACAATCTAAAACAAGGATTTGCAAATCCATCCTTATAGAACTTAAGACCACGCCATTTCGTTTTTCTGTAACTTCAACACCAACAACATAACTACCAGAACTGGGTGCTAAAAATGTAGCTAAACCTGTAACTGCATTTATTGAAGTAATACTCCCATTGTTTATCCCAAAAGGTTTGTTGCCATTGTAATTTGTTTCATATTGTACCGGAAGGATAGGCAGTGTTAAGTTTGCAGGAGGAGTTGGCATTGCTCCATTATCGGTAGGTTTTCCGCCTTGAAAAGGTGTAACTACTTTGTAAGATAACTCATCTCCATCTGGATCAAATGCATTAAATAAGATATTAGTTGTATCCTTAGCACACATAAAGGGACTAGGAACACCAGAAAAAACAGGTGAACTGTTTTTGTAATCTGAATCAGGTATAAAACAATAATAGGTTTGACCTAAAAATGGTGTACCTCCGCCCTGTTCGGGTAAATTGGTTTGCACATTTCTGCAACACCGCACAAAAGTTACGTGGTAACCGCCAGCAAATGGAGGCAGCTCTATTGTTCCTTCATATAAACCATATTGAATACAAACTTTTTGGGCATAATAATCACAATCTACAGACCCAGGTGGTTTAACATTAGTTTTAGTTATTAGATTAAAATTAAACGTTTGATATAAGTCTTTATCCGTATTATTTAAGTGAACACCAATAGGAATAACATCATCTAATGGAACATCACTTTGAAAACAATCTCTATAAACGTTTAAAGTTACTTTATACTTTGAATTTCCATTACTTAGCTTACCTAAATATTGATAACTCATATAACCTCCTATTAGGTGCGTAGCATCAGCAAAAAGCACACCTAAACTTAGAAAAAATATGAGCAGTAATCTTTTGATAGCTTTGGTTTTAGTGGTTATACAAAGTTAGCTTCTTTTTTCTTAAAACGTTTAACACTTATCCATAGTTGTAAACCTTAATCATTCTTTTGTCAAATATTTAGTAAAATCAATTAGCGAGGTAAAAGTATAGTGCTGATTATTAAATGAAAACTGATTGTTTTTAATTCTTACTTTAATACAATTTACTGCATCTGCAAGAGCCATATCGCCTGGCGAATCTCCTACCATAATTGCCTTGTTAAAATCAATATCTTTTAGAGAATTACTTGCCTTAAGTAACATTCCATTTTGTGGTTTTCTCCAGTTATGATTATCCGTTTTTAAATATGGTGCATACAAAGCCAAATCAAAGTAATTTAATCCTTCTGTTTTTATTTGATTATATAACTTAAGATGAACATCTTCTAAGTCTTGGTTTGTCATAACACCTTTACCCACTCCTTGCTGATTAGTTACCATTATAACTTGCTTAAACAATGATTGTAATATACCAATAGCCTTGATAGCCCCATCGATAAACTTTAAATCCTGTGGTTTCTTTGCATAATCATCTATTATGGGTTGGTTAATAACCCCATCTCTATCTATAAATAGAGTATAGTTTTTACACTCTTGTCTATTTGGCAAAAATGGTTTGTGCTCTTTCATAATCTACAGGTATACCTATGTCAATAAACATTGAATCGTCAATATATCCACCAATTTTAAGTTGATTTACTTGCGTTTCTAAAAACTCGGTTTCAAATGAAAATATTTCACTTTTAGGCATTTTGTCAACAACATTTGTTTTGACCCAATAAATACCCCCATTGATTAAACCATTTTTAAGCCCCACAGTTTTTTCGCTAAACTTTACAATTTCATTTTTCTCTAAAAGAACAGTGCCATATCTATCAGGACTTTCAACACTTTTTAAAGCTAAGGTAATATCGTGTTTAAAAAGGTTGTGGTTTTGCCAAAACTGTTCGTAATCTATACCAAAAAAAGTATCGCCATTAACAATTAAGCAATGGTTTTCTGTGCTTTTAAATAGAGCTAATTTAATTCCTCCTCCAGTGCCTAACGGCTCATTTTCAATAGAGTATATTATTTTAACACCTTTATAAGTATCGTTATAATAGTCTTGAACAACCTCGTGTTTATATCCTACAGAAAAGATTAAGCTGTTTACATTAGCTAACGGAAGACTTTCCAGAATATAGTCTACAAATGGCCTGCCTGCAACAGGTGCCATTGGTTTGGGTACATCTTTAACGACAGATTTTAATCTTGTTCCTAAGCCTCCAGCTAGTATAATTACATCAAATTTCATCTAGACAGAATAAGTGTACAATCCTTGTTTGGTAAAGTGATAGTGTTGAGGTGTAACACCAAATTTTGCAAGACCTTTTATTAGCTGATGCCTTTTAACTTGCGGACAGTAGAAAAAGAAAAATCCTCCTCCTCCAGCACCACTTATTTTACCACCAGTAGCTCCATTTTGAAGTGCCGTAGAATATATTTCATCAATTTCTGGGTTGCTTATGCCTGTAGCCATCATTTTTTTAGACTTCCACCCAAAATCAAGTACCTCTCCTATAGCATCAATTTCGCCCATAAGAACAGCTTCTTTCATTTTGATACTTTGTTCTTTTAATCTATGAGTGGCCTGCAAAGCGTCTTCGTTATTTTTAGAAATATTGGAAGTTTGTTTTTCTATAATTTTTGCAGACTCTCTGCTTGTTCCCATATAAAACAAAACTAGATTATGTTCCAATTCTGCGGCATATTTCTGTTTAATTCTTAGAGGGTTTACAATTACCTTATCGTCATTATAAAACTCCATAAAATTAAATCCACCAAAGGTAGCAGCGTATTGATCCTGTCTTCCTCCTGCTAAACCAAGATCTACACGCTCTATTTCGTAGGCTAAATGAGCTATATCATACTCTCCTAAAGGAATGTTATACCATTCTGCAAAAGCTCCAATAATGCTCACTACAAGTGTGCTTGAACTTCCTAAACCAGATCCTGGAGGGGCATCTACACGTGTTGAAAGAGTAAAAGACAATGGTTTTTTAATATAGTCTTTTACCATTCTGTTATAAACACCTTTTAGCAATGCTAATTTGCCTGTAGGCTCTAAAAACTCTGCCGAGTCTAAAGTTTCTTGAACCTCCATATCCATAGCTTGTAAAACTATTTTACCATTATTAGTTGGTTGTATGGTAGTGTGTGCAAACATATTTATGGTTGCATTTAATATTGAGCCACCGTAAAGATCTGCATAAGGACTTACATCTGTACCTCCTCCTGCCAATCCCAACCGCAATGGTGCCTTACTTCTTATAATCATAAAGTGCAAATGTATAGTAGTATTGTACTAATTAGAAACCGTTAGCCTAACCTTAATCCAATAAATTAAACGCTTAACTATTTATATGGCGATACTAGGTCTACAATTTCTTGTTTTGTGTGTCCTTTCCCTTTAATTCTAGTTTGTTCCACGCCATTTTTAAATACTAACAGTTGAGGAAAACCAGAAACATCAAACTCTTCAAAAATGGGAATATTATCATCATAGTTTATTTCCAAAAACTGACTGAATGCCAATTCTTCTCTATTTGCAGCTGATTCTACAAACAATCTTTGTTCCCGCAAGTGCGACGCCAAGCAGCGTGAAAAAAGGCCACACTAATCCCCGATGATATTTCAGTATTAAATTGCTCTAACGTGGTTATGTCAATGGTATCAGTGCAGTATCTACTCTATCCTTTTTACAAGAGGTTGTAAAAAGCAGCATTAGGCTTAGCACTAAGTACTGGCCTTTTTTCATACCACTCGATAACAAAATTATGTTTTATAGGTTTTGAAATATATTGTTTAATAAAAACAAAAAATAAATCGCTAATGTAAATCAATTATTTATTTTTGCCCCGATTTAAGGCGGGGTAGCTCAGATGGTTAGAGCGTCGGATTCATAACCCGGAGGTCGGCAGTTCGATTCTGCTCCCCGCTACTAAAACAATAAAACGGTTATACTTTTATAAAGTGTAGTCGTTTTTGTATTTTTATAGCATGTTAAAAAATATTATTTTACTGTTTTCCGTGCTTCTGTTTGCCTCGTGTACCAAATCGACTAACACATCTTCTATCAAGGTTGTTGGTGAAATGAGAGATGTGATGTGGAAAGGAGATTTAA